>OBXU01000012.1_pt1 | contig 251772 bp, 196 predicted proteins | sample 1476671 | NCBI WGS metagenome assembly OBXU01 (sample SAMEA2580182, study PRJEB22360) | human gut metagenome | biome: human gut; feature: human-associated habitat; material: faeces | place: Denmark | collected 2008/2010
ATTGACTATAAAGAAGTAGTACAAACACGCTCTTGAGTTCTCAAACCACCACCACACCAGCAAGACAGGAAACCAACCAGAAGAAGGAACCCGCCACGCTGAGCGGCAACAGGTGAATAACTTACACGCAACCACGCCACAACGCAAATCGGGCATGAAAAGGCACGCCAGAATCGTTGTAACGACGGCGTTCTATCGGCGTGTCGAAATCAGCTTGAATCACGCCGTTACCATCAGGATACGCCGGCTTTTTATGGGCTCACGTAACGAAATCAGATGTTCACCGGCGTGTCGCAACAATTCATTCCACGTTCAACTCCCCTCAGTCCGATCACGCGGACAGCTCACCCGCAATTACGGACGAGCAAAGCTCGCGCCCTTATGGCTCGACTATCGTCTCGCCTTCGTCTAAAAAACAGTCCACCGGACTGTTTTTTTAAACGACCCAGCATCAAAGAGGGAAGCCAAAAGGGGATTAGAAGGTCAGGCGCATTTGGTGCCAGGCCACGTCACCGTGAGTGGAATCGGAAATGCCCTCGTCCTCATATCCGAATCGCGCATAGAATCCGACCAACCGATCTTTGCAGGTGAGCACCAGGCCTTTACGGCCGGCTGCACGAGTGTCTTCAATGACTTTCCTCATGAGTGTACTGGCGCAACCGCGATGCTGATACTTCGGCGCAGTATCCACGCCGAAAATCATTTGCCAGTCACCTTGAGGGTTGTGCTGCGCGGCATCCTCGTACATGTCATCGGTCAAGTCGCGCCGATCGGTCACAAAACCGTTGATGAACGCCATGACGATCTCGCCATCAATCAATAGCCAGAAACATTCCGGATAGGTCTCGATTCGGGCGCGCAGGGACGAGCGGTCGGCGGCCTCGGCGGCCGGGAAGCATTCGAATTCCATGGCGGCCAGCGCGTCCAGATCGTCGATGGTGGCGTGGCGGATTAACTGGGGATCAGAATCAGTCATGTTTTTGTCTTTCTCTTAACACTCCGTTGTGAGCAACTCCCCCAGTCACGCTTCGCGTGCTGGCTCCCCTCACCTTGAGGGGAGCCGGATGGATGTCAGATTACGTGGTATTCGCGTAGCAGGGTGGCAATATCGGTGCCGTCGAGTTTCTTGAGCACCTTCTTGACCACGGCCTTTTCAATGAAGTTGAGCTTCATATCGGTGACCGGTGCACCGTCACGCAATTTGACGGTGGCGTTGAGCAGGTTGCGCACGTCATAGACACTGCCCCACACTTCAGGCACGCCGCGGTCCACGCCGAGCAACGTGTAGACAGCTTCCATACCGGTGCGCATCGAGTACTCGGTGGTGAAGATCGTGTCACGCGGGGTCTCGGCGAACTGGCCAAGGAATGCGAAGTTCACGGCACCATCGGGCACCACGTCCGGGCGGTCGCCGGCCGCGCGCGGCATGAAGAACGCGGTGATGTACGGCATCATGACCGGCACGGTGTTGGCGTGATGCTTGGCGAGCGCCTCGATCTTGTCGGTCGGCACGCCCATGTGGTAAAGCCACTCCTCGCAAATCTCTTCACCGGTGCATTCGGTCATCGGCTTCTTCACATAGTTGCCGGGCTTGTCCGGGAACAGGCCGTAGACCCATACGCACAGCTGGTCCTTGGGCTGGTCGCGGAACTGCTGCTGGCGGTTCAGGGTCCAACTCATGAGCCAGTTGGAGTCCTGCACAGTGACGATGCCGCCGGTGACGACCTTGCCGGAGAACGGGTCGCGCTTGCAAATCTTCTGGATGTACGGCGGAATCTCGCCGTCCAGGGTGGTGATGGTGGCGCTCATCCACTTGGTGGCATTCGGATCGGAGCAGAACTTCTCCGGATGGCCAAAGCTCGGGTCCTGGTCGGCGATACGCTTCCACATATCCCAGCCGCCGCCGGGCTTCAGGTCTGGGTTCCATGCGGCGGGCGAGTTCTGGGAACCCATGGTGGAGTTCTCCACGCAACCGCCGTTGGTGATGAACACCAGATCGTTCTCGGTCAGGTCGATGGAGGATTTATCACCCTCGTGATCCACGTCGATGCGCACGGCAAGCTTCTTGGTGGGCGTGCTGGCAGGGTTGCGCTTGAAGAAACCGGAGGTGGCCTGAATCTTTTGGATGGTGTCCTGGCCTACGCCGGTGTGCTCGCGCTTGGGGCCGGCTCCCCCGCCAATCGCGAATTCCACGTTGTCAACCTTGGTGTTGTAGCGGAATTCGACGCCATGCGATTCCAGATACTTGACCATCGGCAGAATCATCGACTCGTACTGGTTGTAGCGGGTGAAACGCAGCGCGGAAAAGTCCGGCAGTCCGCCGATGTGATGAATGTAGCGTTTGATGTACAGCTTCATTTCCAGCGCGGAGTGCCAGTTCTCGAAGGCGAACATGGTGCGCCAGTACAGCCAGAAGTTGGAGTTCAGCACCTCATCATCGAAGAAATCGGTGATCGGCTTGTCATACAGGTCTTCGTCCGGGGTGAAGAACAGCTTCATGATTTCCATCGAAGCCTTGTCGGACAGGCCGAACTTGCCCTTGAGCCCCGCGTCCTTGCCGAGGTCCTTGGTGGCGCGGCACAGCGAGTAGTTCGGGTCCTCCTTGTTGAGCCAGTAGTACTCGTCGAGTACGCTGACGCCCTCGGTTTCGATGGAGGGGATCGAGCGGAACAGATCCCACATGACCTCGAAATGATTGTCCATCTCGCGGCCGCCACGCATCACATAGCCGAGGCCGGGAATATCAAGACCGTCACAGGCGCCGCCGGGTACCGGGTCCTTCTCAAGGATGTGGATGTTCTCGCCAGGCATCTGACCATCACGCACCAGATAACAGGCTGCAGACAATGCCGCCAGTCCGGTACCGATGATGTATGCATGCTTGTTGTCCACGTCGGCCGGCTTCTTCGGGCGTGCGAAAGCCTCATAATTGCCGCTGCTGTAGTACATATTCCGCCTCCTTGGGGTAGAGTTGACGCTTCGTCAACTCTTCTTGAATAGACATCATGTCACATTATTGCCGAACACGCCATAGGCAACGTTCGGCGTTCTGCCGTATTCGCCAATACCTTGCGTCTACGGTTTTCGAGGCCTGTGTTGGCTGTTGGCTCATAACTATTGAAGGCATACAGGCATACTGAGGATGCTGGGTGCTTCACCGAACCGGATGATTGATAAGGTCCCGCTCAATCCATGCCATGACCAAATCGGCAAGTCGGTTTACCTCCGCTTCGGTGAGTTCACGGCCTTTGGGCAGATGATGCCATTTTTCGATGCATCCGCGGCAGCATGTGGCGGTAGCATGCTGAGCGGTGAATACCGGATGGCCGCGCCATGGCGTCTGCCTGCCGTCGTTCTTCGGTTCGGCTGCGCCTATGCGGTCTCGCAACATTTCTCGCGCATGACGATCGATGGTCGCCTTGCCTTTGGTGCGGGCATAGGCTCGTTCTTTGTCGGTCAAAGCGAATTTGGCGCGGAACTGCGAATGAGACAGCCGTTCCAGCATCGCGGCAATCCATTGTCGCTCGTCATCGTTGTTACCAGTATCCGCCATCTCCATGCCCATACGTTCCACAATAGTCGCGCACATCGTATGGTGGCACATGCCTTAGCTCCCTCTGATGAAGGAGTCCCCAGCAAAGCCAGGTGAGGGAGAGGCCAGGGGCGAAACCCGCCAATCAGGCTGCAGGCAAGCAGCTGGGGCCAAACAGAATCTTGATCTCAGCAAACAACGAAGTATCCCGCTTGACGCGGAAACGATCGCCAAACGTGAGCACCTGAGCGTTACCCTTCTCATCCAGCACCGCAAGATGTACTTCGCAGTAACCAGGATGATTAGCGAGCACCTGACCGAGTTGCATCATGCGTTGGCGCTCCAACGCCACCGGCGGCAGCGTGATGACCAACGGACGTTCATCCTCGGCTTCCAAGGTCGGAATCTGCATTTCCGTGGCTCTCAGAGAAACGGTTTCGTCGCGCAACTCCACTTGGCCACGAATCTGTACGATGGCGTCCACGGCGAGTTCGGCGGCGGCCGCTTCATAGACCTTGCCGAAGAACATGCATTGGATGGAGCTTTCCATGTCTTCGATGGTCACGATGGCCCAGGGGTTGCCCTTCTTGGATACGCGCCGGTCCACATTGGTGACCAAACCAGCCAACGTGACCTGCTGTCCTTCACCCATCGTTTTGGCTCGATCAACCAGATGCGCGATGGACATTTCACGCAAGGACGCGAGAATCGACTGCATACCGGAGAGCGGATGGTCAGACACATACAGGCCCAACATTTCGCGTTCGAAGTTAAGCTTGGTCTTCTTGTCCCATTCCTCAAGATCGGGTACGGTCACGGAAGCGTCGCCCATGGCCTCCGCTCCCCCATCCTCGGCATCGGAGAACAAATCGAACTGGCCCTCCGCCTGTTTGCGCTTCAGACTCACCACCGAGTCGATGGCGGCCTCGTGCACGGTGAACAGCGCGCGACGGTTCGGGTCAATCGAGTCGAAGGCACCGGCCTTGATCAACGATTCGACCAATCGCCGGTTCAGCGCGGTCAGGGGCACGCGGCGGATGAAGTCCATGAAGTTCACGAACTTGCCGCGCGGGCCTTCGCGTTCGGCGATGATATCGGCCACGGCCTTGTCGCCCACGTTACGGATGGCACCAAGACCGAATCGGACGACGTCGCCGACTGCCGAGTACTCGTACACCGATTCGTTGACGTCCGGCGAGAGCACCTGGATGCCCATGCGGCGGGCCTCGCCCAAGTACAGTGCGGTCTTGTCTTTGTTGGTGGCGGCACCTTGCAACAGGGCGGCCATGAATTCGACCGGGTAGTGCGTCTTCAGATATGCGGTCCAGTAGGAGATCAGACCGTATGCGGCGGAGTGCGCTTTGTTGAAAGCGTAGCCGGAGAACGGCACCAGAATATCCCACACGGCCTGGGAGGCCTCTTCGGAGTATCCATGCTCCTTCATACCGGCGAAGAACGGCACCTTCTCCTTGGCCAGCACTTCGGGCTTCTTCTTACCCATGGCTCGACGCAGCACGTCTGCCTTGCCCAGCGAATAGCCGGCGAGGATTCGGGCGGCGGACTGCACCTGCTCCTGGTAGATGATCAGACCATAGGTCTCGTCAAGCACCTGCTTCAGAGGTTCCTCAAGCTCAGGGTGGATTGGCGTGATCTTCTGCAGGCCATTCTTGCGCTTGGCGTAGTTGGTGTGCGAATCCATACTCATCGGGCCCGGTCGGTACAGAGCGATAAGTGCGGAAATATCGTTGAAGTTATCGGGCTTCAGGGTTTTCAGCAGTGAACGCATGCCGTCGGAATCGAGCTGGAACACGCCGAGCGTGTCTCCTCGGGACATGAGTTTGTAGGTTTCGGCGTCATCGAGCGGAATCTTGGTGTAGTCGATGGCGGGTTTGCCGTTGGCCTCGATGTTCTTCAGGGTGTCGTGGATGATCGTCAAGTTGGACAGGCCAAGGAAGTCCATCTTGACCAACCCCAACGTTTCGCACGTGTGGTATTCGAAGGTGGTGGTGATGGTGCCATCGGTGCGTTCCAGCAACGGCGAGGTGTCGGTGATGGGCGCGCTACCCATGATGGTGGCGCAGGCATGTACACCGGTCTGTCGGATCAGGCCTTCGATACCCTTGGCTTCTTCGGTGATGCGCTTGGCGTCCGGGTCGGAATCGTAGAGTTCTCGGAATTCCCTGGCCTCGGCGTAGCGTTTGGCTGTCGGGTCGAAGATGTCATGCAGGCTGATATCCTTGCCGCCGGTGGCCGCGGGAGGCAGCGCCTTGGTGACTTTTTCACCGACCGAGAACTCGTAGCCCATGATGCGGGCGGAGTCCTTCAAGGCCTGCTTGGTTTTGATGGTGCCATAGATCACGCACTGGGCGACCTTATCGGTGCCGTATTTTTCGCCGCAGTATTCGATGACTCGCGCACGACCTTCAGGGTCGAAGTCGACATCGATATCAGGAAGGCTCACTCGCTCAGGGTTCAGGAACCTCTCGAAAATCAGGCCATGCTTGAGCGGATCGAGCTCGGTAATGCCCATGGAATAGGCGACCATGGCGCCTGCGGCCGAGCCACGGCCCGGACCCACCATAATGCCGTGGTCCTTGGCCCACTGAATGTAGTCGGCGACCACGAGGAAGTATCCGCAGAACTGCATCTGGCAGATCACACCACATTCGTAGTCGGCCTGCTTCAATACGTCGAGCGGCGGGTTGCCGTCGTAACGCTTCTCCAGACCTTCCTCGACTTTTTTAAGGAACAGGGAGGTCTCATCCCAGCCTTCGGGGCAGGGGAATTTCGGCATGAACGCGCCGTCTTCGTGGTCGTCGAACATCACGTTGCAGCGTTCGGCGATGGCGAGGGTGTTGTCGCAGGCGTCCGGATGGTCCTTGAACAGTTCGCGCATCTCTTCGGCGGTTTTGATGTAGTAGCCGGTGCCGTCGAATTTGAATCGGTCCGGATCGTCAAGACGGGAACCGGAGTTGATGCAGAGCATGGCGTCCTGTGCCTGGGCATCTTCGGCGTGTACGTAGTGGGAATCGTTAGTGGCCAGCAGTGGTGCGTTGAGTTTCTTGGCTATGGTCAGCAGGTCACCGGTCACCTGAGTTTCGATGGGCAGACCGTGATCCATGAGTTCGATGAAGAAGTTGTCTTTGCCGAAGATGTCCTGGAATTCGCCAGCGGCGCGCAGGGCCTCATCGAACTGACCGAGACGCAGACGGGTCTGGATGATGCCCGAGGGGCAGCCGGAGGATGCGATCACGCCTTTGGAATAGGTGGCGAGCACCTCCTTATCCATACGCGGATAACGCATGACGCGACCTTCGAGGTTGGCCACGGACGAAGCTTTGATGAGGTTGACCAGGCCTTCGTCGTTTTCAGCCCACATGGTCAAGTGGGTGATAAGACCACCACCGGAGACGTCGTCACGGCGCTGGGCTTCAGTGCCCCAATGCACGCGGGATTTGTCTTGACGTGCAGTTTCCGGGGTCACATAAGCTTCGATGCCGATGATGGGCTTGACGCCATTGGCCACGCAGTTGGTGTACATCTCGTAGGCGCCATGCATGTTGCCATGGTCGGTGATGCCGACCGCAGGCATGCCAAGTTCGGCCGCACGCTTGGCCAAATCAGGGATCTTCGACGCACCATCGAGCAGCGAATAGTGCGTGTGGTTATGCAGTTGCACAAAGTTGTTCCCGTAATCAGCCATGCGCTCCACCATACCGTGTGGTCTGGGCGGCTGTTCAGCATTCCCGTCGGCACTCCGCGATGAGGGCGGCGCACAGCATGATGACCTGGGCGACGAGATTGAACCACACCAGCGCACCGATCAACGCCGCGAACGGTGCGAGCAGCGGATTGCGGGAGGCGCCGGTCAGCAGTCGCGCGCCGAGCAGCTGCATCACCGAAACCGTCAGGGAACCCGACGACGCGCCGATCAGCGTGAATCGTCCGGCTTTGATGTGCGCGACCACACGCAACAGCAGCATGAACAAGGCGAAGTTCAGCGCGACGCCGGTGCAGAAACCGGTCAGCTCCAGCAGCAGAATCCCCGGCAGCGAGCTGCTGGCGATGCCGCTCCACTGCAACACGCGCCACACCATGCCACCGGACACCGTACCGGCCGCGGTCGAAAGAATGAACAGTATTGCGATGGCGATGGCGGCAAGCGTATCGCGTAACCTTGCGACGACGATATTGAGCTCGTCGCCGCAGTCGTCGAACATGGCCCGTACGGCGTGGCGCAGCGAGTTCATCCAGCCGATCACCGTCCACCAGAACATGGCCAACGTGGCCAGACCGGTCCATGTCAATGTGCTTGACATGGTGTTTAGTGCGGAAGACGTCAGAAACGAGTCGGCCACACCGGGAATGACTTCACGCACCGCGTCGATCAGCATCTGCTGCCAATCAATGTTGCCGACCATGATGAGACCGAGCACGCTCACCGCAATCCAGATGCCGGCAAAAAAGGCGAACAGCAGACCATATGCCAGACCATTCGCCAGCAGGGGGCCGCGCCGCGACACATACCGGTCGAGCACGCGCCCCGGCAGCGAACGTGCCCACGCGTCCGCTCCCCTGTCAATCGCACTCTTCAACCCATGCATAGTTCAACTGTAGCCGTTGTTACCGTTGTTGAAACAGCTTGGCGCGAAATCGCATTTAGCCAGCTCAAACGATGGCAACCATCAACGCCCCCACTCAATTGTTCAGAATCGGATACCATATGAGTATTCAATTCATCCGTCGGAGTTCAATGTCAGCAGTCCTCACCAACCGATGTCTTGCTAATCCGCTGGCCGCCCTAGTATCTACTGTTTCTTGTGGACTTCGTTCAACAGCCAGGCAGAGCGTACAACATACTGCGTAGTACATGGCGCGAATCCCAATGACCACCATCGATTGATGACGGCCACGAATACTCGTACTCAGCCTTACTGCTTTGGCTCATTTCTGTTCACTTCACGCTGGAGTACCGAGACATGTTGAGCGGAAATACCGGTAATTCACGTACGGTTACCGACCATTGGCCTGAACGGTACTCAGCATCCGCAGTCACTTGGGGTATGGTCATGACGGAGAGCCATCATGACCGATCTCTCATTATTCTGGGATGAATCCGGCGAGGCTGGAACTGAATCTAAATATTAAAACGCATGATGCACACGTTGCGGAATTAGTCCACCAGAACTTCGGCATGCTCGGCAGGTTCAGCGGGTTCGATGTGACGGGCACGCATGGCATCGAGGGCGGCGGCCAGGTCGGCCGGGTACTGGGACCGGACCGTGGTCCAGACGCGGGTGCGAGGATGGCGGAATTCGAGCTTCATGGCGTGCAGCCACTGCCGGTCAAGTCCCAAAGCTTCAGACAGCACCGGATTGGCACCATACATGGGGTCGCCGCACAGAGGATGCCCAATCGAGGAGAAATGCACGCGAATCTGATGGGTACGTCCGGTCTCCAGATTCACGGATACCAGTGTGGCCTCATGGCCGAAACGCTCCAACACATCCCAATGCGTAACGGCCGGTTTGCCGGCCGGAGTCACGCAGAAGCGGAAATCGGACACTTTGGCGCGCCCGATCGGTGCCTCAATGGTCGCTTTGTTCTCTTTAAGACCGCCCTGCACGAGCGCATGATAGGTTTTCTTTACCTTATGCTCGGCGAACTGCCGACGCATCTCGGTGTACGCAAGGTCGGACTTGCACACCAACATCAAGCCGGAAGTGCCTACATCAAGGCGAGAAACAATGCCTTCACGCCCGGCCGCGCCATAGGAAGCGATATGCACGCCACGATCACGCAACGATCCCAATACCGTGGGACCGGTCCAGCCAACCGAGGCATGCGCCGCCACGCCTACAGGCTTATCGACTACGACGACATCATCATCTTCGTAGACAACAGCCATATCAGTTGCGATAGGCTCAGGCCCGGCCTGTTCCTCCGCCAAATCAAATTCGACGGTCTCCCCCGCCTGCAACGTGCTGGACCGCGCAACTTCACGCCCTAAAACGCGCGCCTGTCCGGAGTCAACCAGATCGGCGGCTTTAGATCGTGAAATACCCAGCATTTTGGCCACGGCTACGTCGAAACGCTTACCCACCAATGCATCGGGAGCAGGGACCATTCGACTCATTACTTGGCGTCCGCCTCCGGCTCAGACTGTAAGGATTCGTCGGATTGCTCGATAAGATCCTTGTGGGAGAACGGCTCCCCCATAAGAATCAGAATCACCAGGACCACACCGGCGACTACCAGATAGATATCCGCCACATTGCCAACGGACCAGCCATAGTTAAGGAAATCCACCACTTTGCCGTTGAGGAAGCCGTCAGCGTACATAACACGGTCAATCAGGTTGCCCAGAGCGCCTGCAAACGCGAAAGAAAGCGCCACCGACCATTTCATGGAGATAGTGCGCACCCCAGCCACAGCAAGGGCCACGCAAGCCACAACGGCCAACAGACTGATTACCCAAGTAGCGCCTGACCCCATGCCCAAGGACGCGCCCGGATTACGCACCAAGGTGAAGGACAGCAGTCCGGGAATCACGCGAATGGTCTGACCGTTGGATAACGCGGCCATCGCCCAAGCCTTGGTGAGCTGATCGACAATCAGCGCAGCCGCGGCCACACATGCAAAGACGGCCACGCGAGTGCGCAGCCGTCCCTGTTGGTTCGTCATACGACCTGTACCTGCCTACGCTCAGTTGGTCTTGGACGAGGTCTGGTCGACGTAGTTGTTCGACTCGGAAACCTGCGCTGCCAGCTGGCCGAGGTACTCGGTGAGGCGGGCGCGGTATTCAGTCTCGAACTGCTTGAGGCTCTGGATGTTGCCCTCGACGACCTTGGACTGAGCCTGCAGGTTGTCGCGCACCTGCTCGGCATACGTATCGGCTGCAGAGCGGGTGTTCTTGTCGTACGCATCAGCTGCGGAACGAGTGTTCTTGTCGTACTCGGCGGCACGCTGCTGCACTTCGTTCTCGTAGTTGTCAGCGTCATCGTGCTGAGACTTGGAGTAGTTGTCCGCATCCTGACGAGTCTTGACGGAGTATGCGTCGGCCTCAGAACGGGTTTTCTGGGAGTAGGTCTCGGCATCCGCGTGAATCTGGTCACGGTAAGCGTCGGCCTCGGAGCGGGTACGATCCGAATAGGTGTCGGCGTCGGAACGAGTACGAGTGGAGTAGTCGTCGGCCTCGGAGCGGGTACGCTCGGAGTAGTTGTTGGCCTTGGTGACCAAATCGTTGTACTTGTTCTGGCTGGCCTCGGTGATTTCCTTGGCCTTGTTCTTGCCCTTCTCCACGTACTGATCGTGCAGCTGCATAGCCAGGGTCAGCATGGCGGTGGCGCGCTCGGGCTCGGTGCCCGGCATGGAAGCGACGCCAGCGATCTTCTGCAGAGAACCGGTCTCAGTGCTCGGCTCGACCTTGGAAACCTGGGCACGAAGCTGGTTTTCACGCTGCTTGGCTTCTTCGAGCTGACGAGACAGTTCAGCGATCTGAGCGGACTGCTGCTGAGCGGCGGAACCCTCCTGCTGAGCAGCGGCGAGCTGACGGGACAGCTCCTCGTTGGCCGCGCGGAACTGATCACGTTCCTGCTGAATGGCGGCGATCTGCTGGCCGACGGCTTCCTGGTTACCGGAGGCCTGAGCGGCCTGGGCGGTGAGCTGATCGATTTGAGCGTTCAGCTGATCGACCTGACCCTTGAGCTGCTCATTCTGGGAGGACAGCGCGCGGTTGGATTCCTCGGCTTCGCTGAGCTTGGCAGAGGCAAGCTGTGCCGCCTGATCATTGCCAGCCTGAGCGGCCTGCTGGGCCTGAGCCACAGCTTTCTTCAAACCAGCATTCTCCGACTGGAGTTGCTGCACCTGACCGGTAAGATCGGAGATCTTCGCATTAAGGTTGGTCACGTCAGGGCCCAGAGACTGAGTGGCCTGACCGCCGGCTACCGCCTGACGTCCAAGAGCCTCGACGGTTTCCGTGACCTGATCAAGGAAGTCATCGACCTCGTCGACATCATAACCTTCCTTGAATCGAACAGTCTGGAAGGTATGCTCCCTAATATCCTTCGGCGTCAACAGAGCCATAAATCTTGCACCTCGCTTTGGGGCATTGCCCGCACTTACGTTGGTCTCAAGTCAGAATGCTATCACGACCCCATCGTTTCAGAACATTCAACGTGGGTTTTTATGCCAGATATATGCCTCCGGCGGGTCAAAAACGGCCTCAGAACACTATCAGAACAACACTTTCTAGTACCACCAACGCAAAATACAGCACGATGAAGCTGACATCAAGATAAATCGAGCCGAGCGGCAATGGACGAATATAGCGACGTAGCCAGCGCAGAGGGGGTTCGGTAATGGAATACACAATGTTGATCAGCTGGGACACCACACCACGTGGATACCAGTTTCGTGCGAGAACGGAGACCCAGTCCAGAATCATGCGCACGAACAGAACCGTGATATACGCGTTGATGAGCCATGCAAGAATGCGGCCGATCAGAGAGAACACTAAGGAAAGCATGCTGACAGACTAACAACCGCGCATGAAAAGTTTGCTCGGAGCGCAATAAGAATCAGCCGACTCCTTGCTGGGAGTCGGCCGAATACCGATATAACGTCGAATGCGAAAACTACTGAACCGGTCAGTCAGCGAACAAATCGTGTGCCGAGGTTGGTTTTGCCGGCTCTTCGACCTTGATGTTCACCTGCGCCGGGCTCAACAGGAACACGCGCGGAGTGACACGCTCGAGGGAACCACGCACGCCGAACACCACGCCGGCGGAGAAGTCCACGATGCGATATGCCACGGCTTCGGCCACACCAGTGAGATTCAGTACGACCGGAACACCGTCACGCAATGCGCGGCCGACCAGTTGAGCATCCTCATATGACTTCGGATGGATGGTGGTGATTCTGTTCACACGGCCACCGGGGAACGGCTTGGTAGTCGACGATGCGGCAGGCGCGGTGGTTGACGCCAGCGGCGTGACCGTATGGTCGGAATCAAATGCGGACTTCGAAGCCGGCTTCTGCTCCTCGTCCTCCTCGATGTAGTCGTCCTCATCGTCCACAACGTCACTCATGCCCAGATAGGACATCGCGTTTTTCATGAACCCAGCCATGGATCAATCCTTTCAGCGCAGGAAGTCAGGGATGTCGAGATCGCCAGCCGGATCGTTCACGGCGATATTCGGATGAGCGGAAGTCGGATCATCAAAAGGCAACGATGCGGAGTCACCGATAGCCGGTGTGAATGCCGGTTGGGCAGTGGCAGCGGGCTGTGCAGCCGGTGCCGGTGCTGGAGCTGGCTGTGCCACGGGACTCGCAGGATCGGCGGCGGTTGGCACAACCGGCGTCACCGTGCTCTGAGTGTCGTCATCTTGAGCGGCGACGGGGTCAAAACCAGCAGCAATAACAGTGACACGCACTTCATCGCCATAAGCATCGTCCAGAGCAAGACCCCAAATAATCTGGGCTTCAGGGTGAATCGCCTTGCGCACCAGTTCGGTGGCAGCAGAGGCCTCCTGCAACTTCAGGTCGGTCGGACCGGCGATGTTGATCAGCGCACCGTGTGCGCCTTCGATGCTTTCCTCAAGCAGCGGAGAGCTGATGGCGATTTCGGCGGCCTGCGTGGCACGATCCTCTCCCCGTGCGGAACCGATACCAAACAGCGCAGTACCAGCACCACGAAGAATGGAGTTCACATCGTTGAAGTCGACGTGAATATAGGAGTTCATCGAAATCAGGTCAGTGATGCCCTGAACACCGGCAAGCAGTGCGGTATCAGCGGTCTTGAAGGCCTCAATGATGCCGATGGAACGGTCGGAAAGCTCGAGCAGGCGATCGTTCGGAATGACAATCAGCGCGTCGACTTCCTTGCGCAGGTTGTCGATGCCGTATTCGGCGGAAGCGGAACGCTGAGGGCCTTCGAAGCTGAACGGACGAGTAACAACCGCGATGGTGAGAGCACCCTGTTGATGAGCCGCACGAGCGACGATCGGGCTGGCGCCAGTACCGGTGCCACCGCCCTCGCCGCAGGTGACGAACACCATGTCGGCACCCCTAAGCGCCTCTTCGATATCCGACTGGTGGTCCTGGGCCGCCTTGGCTCCACGCTCCGGGTCGGCACCAGCACCGAGACCACGACTGGACTTATCGGAAAGGGAAATCTTGACATCCGCATCAGAGCGCAGAAGATCCTTCGCATCGGTATTTACCGCCACAAATTCAACATTCTGTAATCCCTCGGCAATCATGCGATTGACGGCATTACCGCCGGCACCGCCGACGCCAACAACCTTGATGTTGGTCTTGTCGTTGAACTCATTCTGCGCGATCTCGCTCACGTTTGGCTCCTGTCACTTCACGGTTACACTCAAGAGTAGCGCAAACAGGCTACTCTTGGAGGGAAATTCACGCGCAGAATGGCGCGTGTTGCGTGTATTTTCAGTATTTTCTCAGTAACTGGCGTCCATTGGGTCGTCACCGAAGAGCGCCTCACGCTCTTCGTGGGTGGTGGTACGCGATTCCAACCACCCATACGGCAAGTGCACCTTCTTGGCGAAACGCACGCGGCCGCGCGGTTTGTCGACCACGCGTGGCGGGTATTCGATAGTCGGGTCGAGCTTGCCGATCTCGCGGTCCACATCGGCCAGGCTCTCGCATTCCATAAAGGCCTTGCGGGTGGACCCACCCACCGGGAACCCTTTCAGATACCAGGCGATGTGCTTGCGCAGATCGTGGACGGCCATCATCTCATCGCCCTCATAGAACTCGGTAAGCAGCTCGGCATGACGGTGAATCACCCGGCAGACCTCGCCCAGATTCGGGTTGAGCCGTTCGGGATTGCCCTCGAAGGCGTTTTTGATGTTGGCGAACAGCCACGGCCGGCCCTGACATCCGCGGCCGATGGCCACGCCGTCACAGCCGGTCTCGCGCACCATTTCGAGCGCGTCCTCGGCACCCCAGATATCGCCATTGCCGAATACCGGAATGTTGAGGTGTTCCTTGAGCTCGCCGATGCGGGACCAGTCGGAATGACCGCCATAGTATTCGGCGGTGGTGCGGGCATGCAGGGTTACGGCCTTGCAGCCCTCCTCCTGCGCGATGTGTCCGGCTTCGAGGAAGGTCTCATGGTTATGGTCGATGCCGACGCGGATCTTCGAGGTGACGGGGATGCCCGCCGGCTCGCATACGGCGACCACGCGCTGGATGAGCTCGGTGAAGATGTCGGTTTTCCATGGCAGGGCCGAGCCTCCCCCGCGACGGGTGACCTTGGGTACCGGGCAACCGAAGTTCAGGTCCACATGGTCGGCCATGTTGCCGTCGACCACGATTTTCGCCGCCTGTTCGGTGATGGACGGATTCACGCCATACAACTGCAGCGAACGAATTTTTTCGCTTTTGGCGAAATGGCAGAGACGCAGGGCTTTCGGGTTGCGCGCCACGAGGGCCCGCGCGGTGACCATCTCGGCCACGTAAAGACCATCGGGACCGTATTCCTCGCAGATCACGCGGAACGGCCAGTTGGTCACGCCCGCCATCGGCGAAAGCACCACCGGGGTCGGCACGGTAATGTTGCCGAGCTGCACGGGGGCGATGTATACCGGAGTCTCGGGCCGTGCCGGCGCGTCCGTACGCGGGTCGAGATTGTTAGTCTCGTGAGTAGCGGTGATGGTGGTTTCGGTTTCAGATTCTGCCATGTGGTTCCTGTTCTGAAATAGTTTTGGCTCCCCTCTTTGAGGGGAGCTGCCGCCGTAGGCGACTGAGGGGAGTCGCCTCAGCAAGAGCCCCCCTCAGTCCACTTCGTAGACAGCTCCCCTCATAGAGGGGAGCCTCTATACAGACCCGTCTTTAGTACAGACCGCCGGCTTCCTGAACGCCGGACTCAGGCCAAGCCTCGCCGCCCATTTCCACGGGTTTCAGGGGCACGCGGGTGCGCTTCTCGCCGATGCGGGCGGCCACGTAATCGGCCACCTTGTCGAGGGCGATACGCTCCTGGGCCATGGTGTCACGCTCACGGATGGTCACGGCGTGGTCCTCGAGGGTGTCGAAGTCCACGGTGATGCACAGCGGGGTGCCGATCTCGTCCTGACGACGGTAACGACGACCGATGGCACCGGACTCGTCGTAGTCGATCATCCATTCGTTGAAGCGCAGGTCGTCGGCCAGGTTCTGGGCCACGGTCTGCAGTTCGGGCTTCTTGCTCAGCGGCAGCACCGCGGCCTTGACCGGGGCCAGACGCGGGTCGAGACGCAGCACGGTGCGCTTGTCCACGCCGCCCTTGGTGTTCGGGGCCTCGTCCACATCGTAGGCGTCCACGAGGAAGCACATCAGGGAACGGGTCAGGCCGGCGGCCGGTTCGATGACGTACGGCACGTACTTCTCGCCGGTGGCCTGGTTGAAGTAGCTCAGATCCTCGCCGGAGTGCTTGGAGTGCGCGCTCAAATCGTAATCGGTACGGTTGGCGATGCCTTCGAGCTCGCCCCAGTCGGAACCCTGGAAGCCGAACTTGTATTCGATGTCCACGGTGCGCTTGGAGTAGTGGGAGAGCTTCTCCTTCGGGTGCTCGTAGTGGCGCAGGTTCTCCGGCTTGACGCCGAGGTCGATGTACCAGCGGGTGCGGGCGTCGATCCAGTACTGGTGCCATTCCTCATCGGTGCCGGGCGTGACGAAGAACTCCATCTCCATCTGCTCGAACTCACGGGTGCGGAAGATGAAGTTGCCCGGGGTGATCTCGTTACGGAAGGACTTACCCATGTTGGCGATGCCGAACGGCGGCTTGGAACGGGAGGAGGTCATCACGTTCTTGAAGTCCACGAAGATGCCCTGTGCAGTCTCCGGACGCAGGTAGTGCAGGCTGTTCTCGTCCTCGACCGGGCCGAGGTGGGTGCGCAGCATCATGTTGAAGTCGCGCGGTTCGGTCCACTGTCCACGGGTGCCGCAGTTCGGGCAGACGATGTCCTTCATGCCGTTTTCCGGCATCTTGTCGCCGTGCTTCTCGGCGTAGGATTCCTCGAGCTTGTCGGCGCGGTTGCGCTTGTGGCAGTTGAGGCACTCGACGAGCGGATCGTTGAACACGCTCACGTGGCCGGACGCCACCCACACTTCGGGCGGCAGAATGATGGAGGTGTCGACACCGACGACATCAGGACGGGTGACGACCATGGAGCGCCACCATTCACGCTTGATATTGTCCTTGAGAGCGACGCCGAGGGGGCCGTAATCCCAAGCGGAACGGGTGCCGCCGTAAATTTCGCCGGCGGGGAACACGAAGCCGCGACGCTTCGCAAGGGATACGACTTCATCGAGTTTGGACTGAGCCACAATGCACCTTCTGGTTTGAACGGTTTGGGGTCTAATAACAACCGCTTCAGGATAGCCGTATACGGTGACAGGTCAGGCGGCATTGTCCGGCATATGTTCCGCGTCTCACGAGCGGCCGTTCGCAGCGATTCCTATATCGCAACACCTCCATATTGTTCCTGTTGTTTTACCCTTCCCGAATTTGTACCACTGACATCGCGTCAGCGTCACAAATCCGGGAGATGTTGCTCGGCGGAGGCGTCTATATATCACGAATGGACGGGACGCGCCAGACCTGACGACACGTATCGAACAAATCCGTCACGATAATGTCCATGTTGGCGCATAGCGTCGGCACTGTAATGCAGGGGAACTCGCATGTGGTTCGCGAGTTGAGAAAGGCCTGAGCCTGACCCTTAGAACCTGTTGGTTAAGACCATCGTAGGGAGCAGTAAATGAGCAATAGTGCATCATCGTTTGCCGATGTGTCCAGCGGTTGTACCGCCGGGACTCCGGTTCCAGCCGATTCACCTATCCGTGAAGATATCGTCGATGCCGTTCGCCGCGTGCGCGAGACGACCCCATTGGCCCAGTCGTTCACCAATTTCGTGACCATCAATTTGGTTGCCAACGCGCAACTGTCGGCCGGCGGCACTGCAGCCATGAGCTTTCTGCCGGACGACGTGATCGAAACCGCGAAAATCGCAGGCGCGAACTACATCAACGTGGGCACGCTGCTGCCGTTCTATAAGGATGCGCTGCCCGAAATCGCCCAGCGACTCAACTACTTGGACAAGCCGTGGGTGCTCGACCCGGTGGCCGCCGGCATCGGCCACACCCGCACCGCCATTCTTCAGGCCTTCAAGGCCGCTCCCCCGACCATGATTCGCGCGAACGCCTCCGAGGTAATCGCGCTGGCGAACATGTGGGGGCTCAATACCGAAACCGTGGGGGACGCTTCCGAGCACCGCCCCGCCGGAGTGGAATCCGTCGACGACGTGGAGTCCGCAACCGGTGCGGCGGTGGCGCTGGCACAGTATCTGACCGAACAGCACGCCAAGCATTCCTCCCATGACGCTTCCACCCGCTGTGCAGTGGCTGTGTCCGGCATCGCCGATCTGGTGACCGACGGCGAAACCGTGTACCGACTGCCGGGCGGCAGCGCGATGATGACCAAAATCACCGGTGCAGGCTGCTCGCTGGGCGGCGTGGCTGCCACATATCTGGCGGTTTCCGATCCGTTGACCGCCGCTCTGTCCGCATCTCTGCTGTACAACCGCGCGGCAGAGATAGCCGATACGACTTCGCACGGACCGGGCTCGTTCCAGGTCGCGTTCCTTGACGCGCTGTGGAATGTTACCGCCGAACAGGTGGCGGAATCCGAGATTTTGGTGCAGTAGTTTCAGTTCCCTCTGATGAGGGAGCTCATAACAGTTTTTCCCAATAAGACTTCCACAAGAAACAACAAAGGTAGGAATAATAATGAGTAATGAATACCCATACGCCTCCATGCGAGACAACTTCGACTTGTCCGCGTACTTCGTGGTGGGGCCGGAGGACTGCAAAGGCCGTCCGCTGACCGACGTGGTGGATCAGGCTCTGCGCGGCGGCGCAACCTTCATCCAACTGCGCGCCAAGGAGGCCGATGCCTCTGAGCTGACCGACATGGCCCGCGACATCGCGCAGATCATCGAGGACAATGAGAAGTCCGATTCCGTGGCCTTTGTGATCGACGACCGTGCCGACGTGGTGTGGCAGGCCCGCCGCAAGGGCATCAAGGTGGACGGTGTGCATATCGGCCAGACCGACATGGAGCCGCGAGAAGCCCGCGCCCTGCTCGGCGACGAGGCCATCGTGGGTCTGTCGGCTGAGACCGAAAGCCTCGTTCAGCTCATCAACGAGCTGCCCGACGGCTGCATCGACTACATTGGCGCCGGCCCTCTGCACGTCTCCACCACCAAGCCCGAGGCTTCCGTGGGCGGCAACGACGGCTCCGGCAAGACACTGGACGCCGCCCAGATCAACACCATCTGCGCTGCCAGCGAATTCCCGGTGGTCGTGGGCGGCGGCGTGACCGCAGCCGATATGGCCATGCTCGCCGGCACCAAGGCCGCCGGCTGGTTCGCGGTCTCCGCCATCGCGGGTGCCGAGAACCCGGAAGAGGCCGCGCGCACCATGGTCGAAGGCTGGAAGGCCGTCCGCGGCGACAAGAAGCACGGCTACGCGCCGCGCGTCGTAGCCCACACCCCCGCTGCTGATACTCAGGCTGCTCAGGAAGGGGCCGCAAAGCCTGGCTCCGAGGCCACTGAGAAGAAGTTCACCAACGCCAAGGACGCCAAGGATGCCCAGAAGCTCGCCAAGCAGCAGCGCGTGGACATCGCCGCCCGTGGTTCCAAGCAGCGCGACAAGGCGCACATCCGCAAGACCAAGTCCGTACCGTTCACCTATCAGTATGGTTCCTACGACCTGGAAGTGCCGTACACCGAAATCAAGCTGAGCGACACGCCCGGCGTGGGCCCGAACCCGCCGTTCCACGACTACAACACCGAAGGCCCCAAGTGCGACCCGAAGGAAGGTTTGAAGCCCCTGCGTCTCGACTGGATCCGCGACCGCGGCGACATCGAAGACTACGAGGGCCGCCGCCGCAACCTTGAGGATGATGGTAAGCGCGCCATCAAGCGCGGCCGCGCCACCAAGGAATGGCGTGGACGCAAGCATGAGCCGATGCGCGCCAAGGACCACCCGATCACCCAGATGTGGTACGCCCGCCACGGCATCATCACCCCGGAGATGCAGTACGTGGCCACCCGCGAGAACTGCGATGTGGAGCTCGTGCGCTCCGAGCTGGCCGCCGGCCGCGCGGTGATGCCCTGCAACATCAACCACCCCGAGGCCGAGCCGATGATTATCGGATCCGCCTTCCTGACCAAGCTCAACGCCAACATGGGCAACTCGGCCGTCACCTCCTCCATCGACGAGGAAGTGGAGAAGCTGACGTGGGCCACCAAGTGGGGCGCCGATACCGTGATGGACCTGTCCACCGGTAACGACATCCACACCACCCGTGAGTGGATTCTGCGCAACTCCCCCGTGCCGATCGGCACCGTGCCGATGTATCAGGCCCTCGAAAAGGTTGAGGATGACGCCTCCAAGCTGAGCTGGGAACTGTTCCGCGACACCGTGATCGAACAGTGCGAGCAGGGTGTGGATTACATGACCATCCACGCCGGCGTGCTGCTGCGTTACGTGCCGTTGACCGCCAACCGCGTGACCGGCATCGTCTCCCGCGGTGGCTCCATCATGGCCGACTGGTGCCTGCGCCACCACCAAGAGAGCTTCCTGTACACGCACTTCGACGAGCTGTGCGACATCTTCGCCAAGTACGACGTGGCGTTCTCTCTGGGCGATGGCCTGCGCCCCGGCTCCCTGGCCGACGCGAACGACGCCGCGCAGCTTTCCGAGCTCATGACTCTGGGCGAGCTGACCGAGCGCGCCTGGGCCAAGGACGTGCAGGTGATGATCGAGGGCCCGGGCCACGTGCCGTTCGATACCGTACGCATGAACATCGAACTGGAGAAGTCGGTGTGCAAGGGCGCCCCGTTCTACACCCTCGGACCGCTGACCACCGATACCGCTCCGGGTTACGACCACATCACCTCCGCCATCGGCGCCACCGAGATCGGTCGTTACGGCACCGCTATGCTGTGCTACGTGACCCCGAAGGAACACCTCGGCCTGCCGAACAAGGATGATGTGAAGCAGGGCGTGATCGCCTACAAGATCGCCTGCCACGCCGCAGACATCGCCAAGCACCACCCGCACGCGATGGATCGTGACAATGCGATTTCCAAGGCTCGCTTCGAGTTCCGTTGGCTCGACCAGTTCAATCTGTCCTACGATCCGGACACCGCCATCGCCTTCCACGATGACACCCTGCCCGCCGAGCCGGCCAAGATGGCACACTTCTGCTCGATGTGCGGCCCGAAGTTCTGCTCGATGGCCATCTCCCAGAACATCCGCAAGGCATTCGGTGGCGAGGCCGCTCAGCAGCAGATCGTGAAGGAGGCTGCTGCAGGCATCGACTCCGAGGCACTGGCTAAGGCCAAGGCCAATGTCGATAACGGCGTGGTGTCCGCCAACGTGCTGAGCCCCGAAGAAATCCTCGCCGGCATGGATGCGATGAGCGAAAAGTACACCGCCCAAGGCGGCAAGCTCTACTCCACCGCCCAGGAGTAAACCTCTCTGGCTCCCCTCTCTGAGGGGAGCCAATTATTATGCCCGGTGGTGTCTTAATTCGGGACGACGCTCGACTCGCTCGAAGGCGGTGACGAGGTCGGCAGCCCGGATCGCGCCGCGGCGGTCCTTGGCGGCCACCAGAGCGGCCTCGGTCCAGATGGCGCACACTTCGGCGCCGCTCCAGCCTTCGGTCCGCTGTGCGATATCCGCCAACGGCAGTTCGCCCTCGATTGACAGCGAACGGGCCTGCACCTGCAAAATACCCAAACGGTCGCGCTCAGACGGCATCGGGAAAGGAATCTGCCAGTCGAAACGGCCCGGACGCAACAAAGCGGGATCCACGTCCTCAATACGATTGGTCGCTGCGACCACCACAACATTGCCCTTGGACTCGAAACCATCCATCAACGTCAGCAACTGCGCCACCAAGCGCTTGCCGACGCCATTGGTATCGTTCTCGCGCGAGGACGCAATCGAATCGATCTCATCAAAGAAGATGATGGCGCGCTTGTCCGCCTGCGCGGCGGCGAAAATCATGCGCAGCGTTTCCTCACTATCGCCCACATACTTGCTCACGATGGTCGGGCCGGACACCAGATAGAACTGCGCGTCCGCCACATTGGCGATGATGCGGGCCAGATGCGTTTTGCCGGTACCCGGAGCACCGGTGAAAATCACGCCCTTGATCGGCTTGGCACCGATCGCACGCATCTGCGCACTGTTGCCCAGCTGCGTTTCGATAAGCTCCTTGGCGCGCGTGATCACCTGCTCATAACCGCCGAACGAATCGAAGGTAAGCGACGGATCGCTGCCCGGCGTGATGCGGTACTGCTTGATGTCGTCATCGTGATCGGATTCGCCTGGGCGGATGGCCGTGGGCCACAGCACTCGTTCGATGCCGAACAGGTCGGTGAACTGCACGGTGTTGCCGGGCATGATCGAATTCGGGTAATCGCCTTCAAGCAGTTCGAGGCCGTCGGAAGTCTCCAGGACCACGCCTTCGTTGAGCGCACGGCGCACGATGCCCACACGGGGCTTCAACGGCCACACATCATGCGGCACTTTACGATAGAAATCCGTGCCGACGAGCAACACGTCGCCCACATCGAACACCTCCTGACGCGGAAATGTGAGCTGTGTGGTGTGCCCATTAGGCATTACGCCAAAATATGCGGTGCGTTCATCGTCAAAACCGGTGATGCGTACCAAGACGCCGTCACGGCGCAGTACATCGTTATCAGCCATGTCCCCTCCCGAACATTTCATGAATCAATCGCAATCAGCAAACCCTCCCATCTCACCACAGGAGCGGCAAAACATCAAGGAAAACCGCTCCGAAAAACATCATGGGCCCCACTTAGAATGAACACTATGGCACAGATTGCAACATCTACACTTCCCGCTGTTCTCGCGATCTCCGGCTCCGACTCGTCCGGCGGTGCCGGCATGCAGGCCGATCTGAAGACCATGCTGGCTTGCGGCGTGTTCGGCATGAGCGCCATCACCGCGCTCACCGCACAGAACACCACCGGCGTGCGTTCCATTCAGGACACCAAACCGGGCATTCTCGCCGACCAGATCAACATGGTGTTTGAGGATATTCCGCCGGTCGCGGTGAAAATCGGCATGGTGTCTGTCACTGACATCATCGACGTCATTGCTGAACGACTCACCTTCCATCACGCCACGAACATCGTGCTCGACCCGGTTATGGTGGCCACTTCCGGTGCCAAGCTCATCAGTGACGATGCCATTGCGGCCTTGACCGGCAAGCTGTTCCCGATGGCTACGGTCGTGACTCCGAACATTCCCGAGGCCGAAGTACTGACCGATACGCTGATTCGCGATCAGGAGGATATGGAGGCCGCCGCCCACCGCATCGTGGAGCGTTACGGCTGTGCCGCGCTGGTCAAGGGTGGTCATGGCACCAAGGATGCCAACGATGTGCTTGCCGAGACGGATGGAACCGTGACCTGGTTTGATGGCGCGCGTATCAATAATCCGAACACGCACGGCACCGGATGCACGCTGAGCTCCGCCATCGCCTCGTATCTGGCGCTTGGCGACACGCTGCCCAAAGCCATCAAGCATGCGAAGAAGTATCTGACCGGTGCGCTGAAGACCCAGCTGAATCTCGGCCACGGCTCCGGCCCGATGGATCATTTCTGGAAGTATCGCTGACATAAGTGTGGTTGTTAAGCTCCCCTTGCCAAGGGAGCTTAACACTACTGAAAAAGGAGAATCATGGTTCTTGACCGTAATGCCGTTACTCAGGAAGTGCCGATCGACCCGGAAACCGGCAAACCGTACCTCAACACCGTGGCAGCCATCCAGGTGTCGGCCAATGGCGTGGGCTCCGAGGTTTCACCATACGTGGCTCAGGCCGTCGAAGTGATTCGCGAATCCGCCCTGCCGCAGGAAACCAACGCCCTGTTCACCAACGTGGAAGGCAATCTGGACGACGTGCTCAAGGTGGCCGGTGAGGCCGCCAAGAAGCTCGCCGAGCAGGGCTACCGCACTTCTCTGGTGCTGCACATGGATATCCGTCCCGGCTTCACCGGCCAGCTGACCGAAAAGCCCAAGCTGGTGGATGAGATCCTCGCCGACAAGCAGGCGAAATAGCAAAGCATCGCTTCCACCAGCAAGGGCATGCTTTGTTATTACACGTTTCATGGGGCGGTAACTCACCCATAGGGCGGTAAATATCTCATGGGGCGGTAAAACCCTCATGGGGCGGTAGGCGAAAACGGCTCTATTCTGCGGAAAGGCAAAATCCGCTAACCGCCCCATGGGCCAAATACCGCCCCATGAGTGTTTTACCGCCCCATGGGAATCACGGTTCTGCCTTCTTTCAACGGGGTAAGAGCGTAAGTGGGGCATATATAGGAGCGTTACAAACTCTGTTATCGTTCACAATGTGACCGCAACGCGGCGTGCCACAAGATCGAACCTATAGTTAAGCCCCATGTAGTGAGCTATCTCACAACGATTGGCTCGCTACGTGGAATTCAAGACTTGGACTGCAAACGTCGTTCATCCCACACAATGGGAGGGCGAACGGAACACGCAGTCCAATCAAGAGTTCGCTCGCCGCAACATCATTGAGCAGTTGCACGCGGGCAGGTTTGCAAGAAGAGGGCTCAAATATGACTGCTGCTGAACAGCAGATTTCCGGCAATCCCGCGGCTATGGAAAGCGCACAAGCACGTACCACCGTGACGGATCAAGCCAAGGTTCAGGATATTATCTCGCGCGTGGATCGCGCACATGAAACCCCGATGTTCCATCGCATCGTGGCGCTGGTCGCCGCTGGCATGCTGATGGACAGCATCGACGTATATATTGGCAGCGCCGTTGCCTCCAGCGCGTTGGCCACACACTGGTCCACCGTTGCGCAAAATTCCACCTTTATGTCCGCAGGCTTCCTGGGTCTGCTGGTCGGTTCGCTGCTGGCCGGCTTCGTCGGTGACCTGAAGGGCCGCCGCGTGGCTTACCAAATCAACCTGCTGCTGTTTGGCGGCTTCACCTTCCTCGGCGCATTCGCCCCGAACATGGCCGTGCTGTCCCTGTGCCGTCTGGGTGCCGGCCTGGGCCTCGGCGCTGAAATCGTCACCGGCTTCGCCATGGTCAACGAGTTCGCACCGATGAACCGCCGTGGCCACTGGTGCGCGATTGTCTCGCTCGTGGCCAACTGCGGTGTGCCGATCGCTATGCTGCTGTGTGCATGGATCATCCCCCGCTGGTCCTGGCGTCCGCTGTTCGTGGCCATCGGTCTGGGGGCCGCCATCATCTGGTGGCTGCGCCGCGACATCCCCGAATCCCCGCGTTGGCTCGCTGTGCACGGCCGTTACGATGAGGCCGACGCCATCGTCAAGCAGCTTGAGGCCAACGGCTCCGAACTGATCGACGCAGCCGCCAAGGCCGACACCAGCGACACCCGCAACGCCGGCGGCCGTTCGCTCGGCATCTGCCTGCTTGTAGCTGTGGTTGCTGTGGCCGCCACGAACGTGTGCTCCTACGCCTTCACTTCTTGGGTTCCGACGATTCTGGTCAAGCGTGGTATTAACCTGTCCAGCTCGCTGCTCACCTCCACGGCGATGATGCTCGGTGCCCCGGTCGGCTGCCTGATTGGCTCTCTGCTTATCGACCGCATCGGCCGCAAGCGCACGATTGTGCCGGCCTTCCTGTTCACTGGCGTGTTCGGTTTAATGTATGCCTTCCAGACCTCTACCGTGAGCGCAATTATCGTTGGTTTCCTGCTCATGATGTGCCTGTACGTGCTTATGGCTTCCGTGGTGGCTGTGTACGCTCCGGAACTGTTCGCCACCAAGGTTCGCTTCCGTTGCGTCGGCTTCGCGAACGCCGTGGCCAAGCTGCTCAATGTGTTGATGCCTATGGTGGTGGGTTGGATGCTTACCTCGCTTGGTGCCATGTCCATCTTTGTGGCCATCAGCGCAATTGCTATTGCATCGATGCTGATTGTCGGCTTCTTTGGCGCGGAGACTGCGCAGAAGTCGGTTGGGTGATCGGTTTCCTCACAGTGGAATAACTGCTGATAATGTCCATTCGGCGTCTTGCGTGGTGATATGCAGGGCGCCGTTTTGTTGTTCTAGTAATTGTCGGTAACGGTTGAGACCGGTACCGGTGGATAGGTCCGCACTGCCATCCGCATCCGAATCCGATGACGTGCGGGCCGTGTCGATGCAGGCGATGAGGACGGTGTCCAGTCCGATGCCAATCGTCATTACATAGCCCGCTTCCGGGTCGGCATGTTTGGCGATGTTGCCGTACAGTTCCTCCAGCAGCCCGGCGATCAGGCCACTCCGACCGGCTGCGCCATGAGCACCGGAAATAATCGTCTGACCTTCAAAGCCAAGCTCTGATAATCGGCGGTCACCATTGCTCGCAACATCACGAATTTGCTCGGCTAGCGGGCAATCAGCGTCTGTGATGCCACATGCAATGCCAGAAGCGGCATCAACGGTCGAATCATGCGGAGTCACTGCACTGTGCGCCGCTTCTCCCCTGCCTTCAATAACATCAATGACCTGATGCGTGCGATCCAATGCGCCCATAGCCACGCTACGCAGTTCGCGTAATTCTTCTTCAGAAGGGGTCTTGCCATCGGCAATATCCTTGTCGAATCGCAAAATCAGGTATGCCAAATCATTGGATACGTAATCGTGAATGTCCTGAGCTGTGCGTTCCTGCTGACGGCGGTGAGCCAACTCCGCTCGAGCCAAGCTGCGTTCGTGATTCCATCGCGCCGCCATGCCACCAAGCATGAAGCCAATAAACAACACGGCCACTGGCATCACACCATAGAGGGCAATCGCACCAAGAATCACTTGCCCAGTGCGATGCTCGGCAGAAGAACCGCTCGATTCATAGGCGCTTCCGGTGAAGTCGCTTCCCGACTGCCCTGCGCTGTCAGACCCACTGGATGAAGAGCCACCATCAGCAGCGCCACCATCAGCAACACTACCGTCTAGGGCACTACTATTCGCCGCGCCATCCGCAGAACCGCTCATCGTGTCTGAGCCGCCATCAAGCCAAGGAACGGCCACGCCACCACGCGACAACATCCACACCACAACGGCAATGCCGGCAACCGCCAGCGCCAATCGCTTATCGGCGTATCCGGCAATACCCACCGCCAATAACACGGCGAGCATTGCACCCGACGGCATCCAGATCGGACTCATGCACAACACTATCCAAGCCACCGCTACCGCCACGCATCCGGTGACCGGACGAAACGCCATCCACCCCACAATGGCAACGAATATGAACTCCGCAAGGCAGTCCGCCGCCGAGACACTGTCAGCAGCCAAGCCCGCCATGGTTTCCATCGTGCATATCAAGGCAACAACCAGTATGGCAATCAACAGCCATGCATTGCGAACACCGCTATCCAGCTCGGCCAATCGGTGTCGTAACGCTTTCATAGCAGTTCCTTTCCTACCATCCATGCCGTTGCACATACCGCCCATGCCAACTCTTAAATCTCATGCCGTTTCACGCAGATTGATATGGCATGAGCGCGACTGCGAGCGCCGAGTTTGGCGAGTGCGCGGCGTTCAAAAGTCGCCACAGTGGCCACGCTGATGCCCAATCGCTCGGCGATTTCCTTGGTGGTCGACCCATCCGCATACATACGCAGGGTGTCGCGTTCTTTGCCGGAAAGCGCGCCACGGTGCGCGTATGACGTATCTTCGAGCACCGCGTAGGCGGTTGCGGCATCCATGAAGGACAGCGAATTACCGCTCCCCTCATCTCCCAGTACCAGCTCATTGGTCGACAATCCTTGGGCTGCATTGCGAATAGCGAGCGCAATGCCGTTCAAATCGGTTTCACCAACCAAGGCCTGCGCCCCGCAGCGAGCCGCCTCGTCGTGAAATGACGCGAGCGCGTATGAGGTGACACCCACCAGCCCAACCTCGGGTGTTTTGGTACGAATCGCACGACAGACTTCGGTACCGGGCACGTCGCCCATAGACATATCCGTAACCAGCACGTCAGGCCGCTTGGTGGGGCTCAGGCATCGGCTGATGGCCACGGCACCCAAATCGCAGGTCCATATCACGGCAAAATCGCTGGACATGCGCTCGATTAGCGCGCCGAACACTTTCAGCGCATACGGGTCATTGTCCACAATGCCGATGCGTATGTTGCGGTTGCGCGCTTCTCCCATTACATTCACCCCTTCAGTGTGCCCGACGCCGAACTGCTCCGTCCTGACATGTCATGGTCACTATGACAACTATCATTCCACATTTCCTGCGCGATTTACGATGGAATCATCATCAATCCTTGACAAGGCGGTAAAGGAGGACGGCAATGAACCGTGCACAAGCACTCAGCAAGCTCAACAGGAGCGATATGCGCAATGCCGCCGCCGAGCGCGGGACGCAACGAATATTCGCGTGGAACCGCGCGCATTGGATTGGCATGGTTGTACTGATAGCGGTGTTGTTGCTGCTGCAGTGGAGCTCATCAATGTATCTCATGCCCGACGAGGTCCTTGACAGGGCTGCCAAAAACCTGTTCGTATGGTTCCCCGGTATGGTTCTGCACTGGCCATTGGTGTTGGGAATCACCAACCTGATACTCGGTTCGATACGATCCGGCAGTCTGTCTTTCCCATTGGCGAGCGCAATCATCGGACCGCTGGCATTCGGCTGTACCAATCTTCGCTTACGGCCGGGGTTTCCATACCGTTCCTGGGCTCAGTGGTGGAAGCTAATGCACGCTGAAAGCGGCCATCAGCTATTGGTTCATTCGTTGATCGGCTCGGCCATGCTGTTGATCTGTTATACGGCCGTTGCGTTCATCTGCTATGCAATCGGGCGCTACGGTCTGCGCGAATTGTTTGTGGATCCGAATCCGCAGACGGCGAGCGGACGACTGCTCACATGGATTCGTCAGGATGCGATTCGCTTCGGCTGCTGGCTGGCGACGGCAATCATGTACGGCTTGCTATTGGCGCTGACCTTACGGGGCGGCATGGCTGCGATGGCCGCCGCGTTGCTAATCAATTTTGTGATTCCGCCCGCCTTGCTGGTCATCAACGGCATCTACGCGCTACGCCCGGCCTCACTGACGTATCCGTGGAAAAGCCTGCTGTTCCCGTTGGCGTGCACACTGGTACCTGCGCCGATGCTCATGGCGCTCATCACGGTGGATGAAGACACGTGCCCGATAGGAAGTACCTGCACGCTGATCGGCGACCGATACCTCTCCTGGGGCTCGATGGATCAGGTCTTGCATTTCGTCATCGTGTTCGCCGTGGCGAGCTTCCTCGGATTCGGCGTGGTTCGCCTACCGCACCGCACCGGAATTCCTGGCGATGGAAACCGGCGACCGAGACACCGGCAATGTGAACTACTCCCCTGCTTCGATGTGGATGGCGTTGGCCATCGCCGCGCAGGGCGCCAATGGCACGACCCGCTCGCAACTGAATGAGCTGCTGGGCTCCGGTTCGCTGGCCGACAGCGACTACCAATCGCTGCTGAGTTCGATCAACGGGCAATATTCGGGGGCGAAATCCGAGATGAGCGCCGCGAACTCGCTGTGGATCGATAACGACTACTCCCTTGCCAGCGATTACCAATCCACCGTCAAGAAAATGTTCGAGGCCGAAGTCACCACGCTACCGTTCGACGATCAGGCCGCCGCCAAGATGTCCGATTGGATTGCCAAACATACGAATGGTTCGCTCAAGCCGAAGATCACGCTGCGTGACCGTGAAGTCCTGTCCACCATCAACACCGTCTATGCGGATGGTCGCTGGAAGGATCCGTTCGAAGAGCAGTCCACCGGCGACGGCACCTTCCACGGCGAAGCCGGAGATGCTCAGGTGCCGATGATGCACCGGACCTTCAGCCAAATGACTTACAGCCATGATGAGTACAACACTTGGCAGCGGGTGGAGATTCCATTCGACAACAGCGGCAATCTGGCCATCGTGCTGCCGGCCAAAGGGCATTTCGACGAGCTGGCCGGCAATGCCGAGAAACTCGGATGGGCGTTCGGCACGTGTTCGTCGGCATCCCCTGGCGAGGACGCAATGGGTTGCACCGCGGACAGTCTGCCCGGATGGGGCGTCTCCGTCAACTCGGCCACGGTGAACGTCTCGCTGCCACGATTCACCGTCGACAGCATGTTCGACTCGGAAGCCACCATCAAGGCATTCGAAAAACTGGGGGTGACCGATGCGTTCAGTGCAGGCGACGCCGACTTCACCAAGATGGTCGACACCGATTCGCACGGCGAGAATCTGTATATCGGTTCGATTCTGCAAGGCACGCGCATCGAGGTGAACGAGGCCGGCGCCAAGGCCATGTCCTTCACCAAAGCCGGCGCAGACTTCACTAGCGCGCCGGTGGACAACATCGAGTTCACGGTGGATCGCCCATTCCTGTATTCGTACGTCACCCCGGACGGCATACCATTATTCATCGGTGCGGTGCGCAACCTCGGCGGAGTCGGTGGAGAACACTGATACTTTCCCGACAGTCCGTCAATTAGGGTGTATCGTTTGACGCATGGCTACGATGAAGGAAATCGCGAACAAGGCGGGGGTTTCCGTCTCTACGGTGTCGCTGGTGCTCAACGGACGCGACGAGGGGCGCGTAAAGTCCGAAATTGCGGACAATGTGCGCGCCATCGCCACCAAGCTCGGCTACCGGTCGAATCCGCTGGCCAGTTCGCTGCGTACAGGCAAGACGCACATCCTCGGTTTCATCAGTGAGGAGGTGGCCACCACCCCGTACGCCGGCGGTATGATTCTGGGCGCGCAGACCGCCGCAAGCCAGTTCGGCTATATGCTCATCACCGTGAGCACCGACGGTGAGAACAGCGAGAGCGAGGAAATCGCCGCACTCAAGCGATACGGCACCGACGGTTTCCTGTACGCCAAGATGTCGAACCGCATCACCCATGTGCCTTCTTCGCTGGCCAAGACGCCACTGGTGTTGGTGGATGCCACCGACTCGCTTGGCAAAATCCCGAGCGTGGAACCGGACGAGTTCCAAATCGGCTACGACGCCACCACCAGATTGGTTAAGGCCGGATGCGCACGTATCGCCTATGTGGGTTGCTCGGAACCGATGATTGCGCAGGATGGTCGTTTGGAAGGCTATCAGGCGGCGCTCAGGGACGCCTGCCTCGACTATGACGATCGTCTGGTCGTCAATGTGCTCAATAACGGGCCGGCACTGACCGCAGTCAGCGATTTGTTCGACGCCGAGCATCCGGACGGATTCTTCTGCTTCAACGATGCCCGCGCCTGGTATGTGTACGAATGCGCCGCACGCCGAGGACTCACGGTCGGCAAGGACATCTCCGTGATCGGCGTGGACAACCATCGCGTGTTCGCCGAAACGCTGGAACCGATGCTCACCACTGTGGAACTGCCGCATTTCGAGATGGGCTACTGGGCCGTGGCCAAGCTGGTGTCAATTATCGAAGGACGCTCGATGGACGACGTCTCACGGCCAGCGACCACCGCTCCCCTGCCGCCGATCGACGCGCCGATTCCGGCGAAGATCCACTGCACGCTGATCGAAAAGGCCTCGGTGAAGTAACCGAGGCCCACGCGATTTCTCAAGGCCTCCGTTCAACACGGAGGCCTTTTTGCATGTCGAACGGGTACGACACGCCGATGACGTAAATCGATTGACGTAAATCGATTGACGTCGCATAGTAATTACTACACAACAACTTCTACAAAGGCACAGCCGCCCGAGCAGAAGCGTCACATAACCAATAACCAACCAAGTAGTAACCAAAGGACGATTATGGCAAGTGCAACCAAATCTGCATGGAAGAATCCTTCCTATCTGCAGAGCTCTTTCGGCATCTTCATGTTCTTCTGCTCCTGGGGCATCTGGTGGTCCTTCTTCTCCCGCTGGCTCACCGACCCGACCCACGGTCTGGGCATGACCTCCGCAGAGCAGGGCCAGATCTACTCCATTAACTCCTTGGCAACCCTGGTCATCATGTTCGCCTATGGTGCCATCCAAGATCAGCTGGGCATCAAGCGCAAGCTCGTGATCTTCGTCTCCGCCATCGCAGCGCTCGTCGGCCCGTTCGTACAGTTCGTGTATGCCCCGATGCTGACTGCCGGCGGCACCACCCGTTTCATCGGCGTGCTCATCGGCTCCATCGTGCTCTCCTCAGGCTTCATGGCCGGCTGTTCCCTGTTCGAAGCGCTCACCGAACGCTACTCCCGTAAGTTCGGCTTCGAATACGGCCAGGCCCGCGCTTGGGGCTCCTTCGGCTACGCCATCGTGGCACTGTGCGCAGGTTTCCTGTTCAATATCAACCCGCTGCTGAACTTCTGGGTCGGCTCCATCTGCGGCCTTGGCATGCTGTGCGTCTACGCTTTCTGGGTTCCGGCCAAGCAAAAGGAAGAGCTCAAGAAAGAAGCCGATCCGAACGCGGCTCCAACCAACCCATCCTTCAAAGAGATGATCTCTGTTCTGAAGATGCCGACTCTGTGGGTGCTCATCGTCTTCATGCTGTTCACCAACACCTTCTACACCGTGTTCGACCAGCAGATGTTCCCTAACTACTACGCTTCCCTCTTCCCGACCACCGAAATCGGCAACGCCACCTACGGCACCCTGAACTCCTTCCAGGTGTTCCTCGAGTCCGCCATGATGGGCGTCGTTCCGATTATCATGAAGAAGATCGGCGTTCGTAACTCCCTGCTGCTCGGCGCAACCGTGATGTTCCTGCGTATCGGCCTGTGCGGCGTGTTCCACGATCCGGTCAGTGTCTCCATCGTCAAACTGTTCCACTCCGTCGAGGTTCCGCTGTTCTGCCTACCGGCATTCCGCTACTTCACCCTGCACTTCGACACCAAACTGTCGGCAACCCTGTACATGGTGGGCTTCCAGATCGCTTCCCAAATCGGCCAGGTGATCTTCTCCACCCCGATGGGCGCCCTGCATGACGCCATGGGCGACCGTCCGACCTTCTTCACCATCTCCGGCATCGTGCTGGCCGCCCTAATCTACGGCTTCTTCGTGATCAAGAAGGACGACCAGGAAGTCGGCGGTGATCCGTTCTACACCGATAAGCAGCTCAAGGCCCAAGCCGCAGCTAAAGCAAACGCCTGAGCGCAACCGCCAAAATCGGCAAGAACACAACTAAATCGTGCTGCCCGAAGCGTTTCCCCTTTTTTCCGTTTCGGGCAGCATTCTTAAAACTTTTATCTAAAAACTCAATAAGCAACAATTCAACAATCGCAAGATTCAACAATCATTAAGAAAGGCTATTCAACGATGACTGGCTTCACTCCGGATGCACCCGTCCTCCACGAAATCAAGAACCACAGCGAAGCTCTGGCACAGGCGGAAGCCGGTGTTGCAGCCATGGCCGCCAAGCGCAACAACCGCTGGTACCCGAAGTATCACATCGCCTCCAACGGCGGCTGGATCAACGACCCGAACGGCCTGTGCTTCTACAAGGGCCGCTGGCACGTGTTCTACCAGCTGCACCCCTACGGCACCCAATGGGGCCCGATGCACTGGGGCCATGTCTCCTCCACCGACATGCTCAACTGGAAGCGCGAGCCCATCATGTTCGCACCGTCTCTAGAGCAGGAGAAGGACGGCGTGTTCTCAGGTTCCGCCGTCATCGACGACAACGGCGACCTTCGCTTCTACTACACCGGCCACCGTTGGGCCAACGGCCACGACAACACCGGCGGCGACTGGCAGGTGCAGATGACCGCGCTGCCGGACAATGACGAGCTCACCTCCGCCACCAAGCAGGGCATGATCATCGACTGCCCGACCGACAAGGTGGATCACCACTACCGCGATCCGAAGGTCTGGAAGACCGGCGACACCTGGTACATGACCTTCGGTGTCTCCTCTGCGGACAAGCGCGGCCAGATGTGGCTGTTCTCCTCCAAGGACATGGTCCGCTGGGAATATGAGCGCGTGCTCTTCCAGCACCCGGATCCGGACGTGTTCATGCTCGAATGCCCCGACTTCTTCCCCATCAAAGACAAGGACGGCAACGAGAAGTGGGTCATTGGCTTCTCCGCCATGGGGGCCAAACCCAGCGGCTTCATGAACCGCAACGTCAACAACGCCGGCTACATGATCGGCACGTGGGAGCCGGGCGGCGAATTCAAGCCGGAAACCGAGTTCCGCCTGTGGGATTGCGGCCACAACTACTACGCTCCACAGTCCTTCAACGTGGACGGCCGTCAGATCGTCTATGGCTGGATGAGCCCGTTCGTGCAGCCGATTCCCATGGAGGATGACGGCTGGTGTGGTCAGCTCACCCTGCCGCGCGAGATCACCCTTGACGATGACGGCGACGTGGTCACCGCGCCGGTCGCCGAAATGGAAGGCCTGCGCGAGGATACCCTCGACCATGGTTCGATCACGCTCGATATGGATGGCGAGCAGGTCATCGCCGATGACGCCGAGGCCGTGGAAATCGAAATGACCATCGACTTGGCCGCCTCCACTGCCGAGCGTGCCGGCCTGAAGATTCACGCCACCGAAGACGGTGCCTACACCTACGTGGCTTATGACGACCAGATCGGCCGCGTGGTGGTGGATCGCCAGGCCATGGCCAACGGCGATCACGGCTACCGCGCCGCCCCACTGACCGACGCCGAACTGGCCTCCGGCAAGCTGGACCTGCGCGTGTTCGTGGATCGCGGCTCCGTGGAGGTCTACGTCAACGGTGGCCACCAGGTGCTGAGCTCCTACTCCTACGCCTCCGAAGGCCCGCGCGCCATCAAGCTCGCCGCCGAGTCCGGTAGTCTCAAGGTGGATTCCCTGAAGCTCCACCACATGAAGTCCATCGGACTGGAGTAGCTCTCTCACCTCCCTCACAGAGGGAGGTTTTTTGTGTGCCCCTGTCGTTCGCCTTCGCCTATACTGATGGACGGCATATAACACAATCCATCACACGACCGGCAGGCGCGCAGGCTCCTCACCTTACTGTTCCACGCCCCGGCCGCAAGCGCCACCAGCAAACCGGACTGGCGCGGAAAGCAAGGTGACATCCCATGTCCATCGCCAAGCGCCTCAAGCGCCGCATGCCCACCGTCATCGCCGTCATCGTATTGCTGGCAGTCTGGGAAACGTGGGTGGATCTAGGACATGTCTCCCCCACGATGATCTCCGCGCCAAGCGAGATTTTCGCCGCCACCATCGAAACGTGGAACACGCTCGGCCCGGCCGCGGCGATCACCGGCTATGAGGGCGTGGTCGGCTTCCTGTTCGCCGTGTTCTTCGGCATTATGATCGGCATCGCACTGTACTGTTCGCACACGTTCAACGCGGCGTTCTATCCGCTGCTTGCCGCCGCGCAAACCATGCCGCTGATTTCCATCGCCCCGTTGTTCCTGATTTGGTTCGGCTTTGAGATTTCCGGCAAAATCGTAATCGTGGCGGTATTCGGCCTCTTCCCCATCGCCGTGCAGACCGTGCGCGGACTAGAAGCGGTGCCCCAGTTCTATTCCGACGTCGCATTGACCTGCGGCGCGACCCCGGTCTGGACGCTCTGGCACGTGAAGCTGCGCGTTGCCGCACGTCAGATCTATGGCGGTATCCGCGTATCTGCCGCATACATCTTCGCCACGGCATCCACCGCTGAATATCTTGGCGCGCGCAAGGGCCTCGGCATCTGGCTGCAGGCTGCCTACAATTCGTTCCGCACGCCGCTGATCTTCTCCGCCACCATCGTCATTATCCTGATGACATGCGTACTGATGCTGGCGGTGAACGCCAGCGAGCGCATCCTGCTCGGCCCGGCCGGCGATGACGAAGACCCCGACGCGGACCAGTAGTTCTTTTTACCGTCAAAGACACAAGCCGGCGGCCAGAACCGACTGAACGGGGCGGCTTCTCATGAGGTCTCCAGCCCTGTCTCTATAATGGAACAGCTTTACCAGCGTGTGGCAAACCGGCTTTCTTGAGCTTTCATAGGGAATGTCGGGGGCGCTGGTCGAACGGAAATCAAGGCCCTCCATATCGTTTTCTGCCGACTTCCGTTCGAAGCAATCCCAGAGAACGATAGAGAGACAACGAATTAGGGAACCATCATTATGAAGAAAAGCCTTGTATCCAAGGCCGCTGCCCTCGTGGGCGCCCTTGCTATGACTTTCGGTTTCGCCGCATGTGGTCAGACCAACACCGCCGACTCCTCCAACTCCAACACCTCCGACCTCAAGAAGGTCACTTTCATGCTTTCCTGGGCGCCCGATACCAACCACATCGGCGTGTACGTGGCCAAGAACAAGGGCTACTTCAAGGACGCCGGTCTTGACGTGGATATCGTGGCCGTGGCCCAGGCCGGTGCCGAACAGGCCGTGAACAACGGTGTGGCCGACTTCGCCCTATCCAACTTGACCAATGTGGGCATCTACACGCTGAAGGGCGCTCATATCAAGCAGGTGCTGCAGGTGCAGCAGAAGCCGAGCGCCATTTGGTGCGCACTGGCGTCCAACACCGCCATCAAGTCCCCTAAGGATTTGGATGGCAAGACCTTCGCCACCTTCGGCTCCAACGAGTCCGACGCCGTGGTGCGCCGCATGATCCAGACCGACGGCGGCAAGGGCGAGTTCGACAAGGTGACCGTCGGCACCTCCACCTTCCAGACCATGGAATCCGGCAAGGCCGATTTCGGCGGCTTCTACGCCACGTGGGAAGGCGTGCAGGCCGACATGTACGGCCCGAAGCTCAACTGCTTCACCGAGCCTGACTACGGCGTGCCCGGCAACGCCGACGCCATCGGCATCATCACCAATGACAAGACCATCAAGAACAATCCCGACCTGGTCAAGAAGTTCACTCAGGCCACTCAGAAGGGTTACGAGTACGCGTACGCCAACCTGGATGACGCCGCGCAGATTCTCGTGGACGAAGCCCCTGACGCCAACCTCAAGCCCGAATTCGTCAAGAAGAGCATGCAGGTTATCGTCGACGGCCAGTACTGGGGCGATCCGGCCAAGATCAAGGACGGCTCTTTCGTGCTCGGCACCAACGACTTCAAGGGCACTCAGGAATACTTCGACTTCCTGGCTGAAGAAGACGCCTACACTGACAGTCATGACAAGGTGATTCATGAGGCCCCGCAGGCCAAGGACCTTGGCACCGACGAATTCCTCGGCAAGTAATTTCCGATATTCCGAGTTTGAATCTACGCAAAAATGCGTCCTTCCCATGAGGAAAGGACGCATTTTTGCGTATCGGCCGATAAGGTTATTCATAGCGAATCATGCTAACAAGGAGGCGATTCCATGGCCCAACGTCCTGACCGCATTATTGCCAGCATGGATACCGGTGTTGATGATGCGTTGGCGTTGGCGTATTTGTTGGGGTCGGCGGATGAGTGCGAGCTGAGCGGTGTGATCGCCAGTTATGGCAATGTGGATGCGAACACGGCTTATGCCAATACTTGCGCGGTGCTTGATTTGTTTGGCCGGGCGGATATTCCGGTGTTTTTGGGCTCCGAGCATCCTTCTTGGGCTGATGCGTTTATTCCCGATGCAGGGTGTGCCCAGTTTCATGGGAAGGATGGACTGGGGAATACTTGGCTGGCAGGGGCCGGGGCTCTGGCTGATGGAGCTGGTGTGCCTGGTGATGATATGTCTGGGGATGACATGTCTGAGGATGTGCCCGATGGGGTTGTTTCTGTTGGCGGGTATTTGGTAGGGGACGCTCATGCTCATCCGGCGTCGGGGTCTTGTTCTCGTGTGGGTCGCTCTCGGCCTGTGGACCGTCCCCAGTCGGCTACATCGACAGCTCTCGCCAGCTGGGGCAAAAGGAGGCGCTCCGTTGATGCTGCGGATGGGATTGAGTATCTGATTGAGCAGGTTCGTGAGTTTGGCCGAGACGTTACCGTGCTGGCTACCGGGCCGTTGACGGATGTGGATGCGGCTATTACTCGGGCACCGGATATTGCACCGAAACTCAGGCTGGTGATGATGGGCGGTACGCTTACCCAACCCGGCAATTGTTGGGATGCGGTGGCCGAGACGAATATCATCCAAGACCCTGAGGCCGCGAATCGTGTATTTCATTCCGGCGCAGACATCACAATGGTGGGACTTGATGTGACTCACCAGTGTTTGCTACCGCGATCGGCGGCCGACCAGTGGCGTGCGACGGGGACCAAGCGCGGGCGGTTCTTGGCTAATCTCGCGGACTTTTCCATCAAGGCAAATTTGGAAGCCGACCCCGCACTGTTCTCTGGCGGCATGCCGTTGCATGATCCGTTGGCGGCGGCGGTTGCACTTGATTCTTCACTGGTCGATTGTTTTGATCTTGCGTTGCGCGCGGAGACCAATACCGGTGATTTCAATGGAGTACGAGGCCGGACCACCGGAGACCCGGTTGGGCTGGTGAATCATTCCATGCCGCATGTGCATGTGGCACTTGGTGCGGATTCGGGACGTTTTTTGGATGAGTTTGCAGAGAGGATGGCTGAGGTGTGCCGGTAACTCCCCTCAGTCCGCTACACGGACAGCTCGACCGCAATTACGGACAAGCTGCCGCTCGCATTCTTCTGGCTCGACTCTCGTCTCGCCTTCGCCTACGAACAGTCCACCGGGCTGTTTGTTTTACGGCTCAGCCCCCTCAATTTTGAGGGGCTTAACAAGGACTATTTCACACCCCCAGCAATCAAGGACCGGCTTCGCCGGACTCATCATTACCTGGTCATGTCCTATCGGCCTCGGCCAGGCGGCGTGAACGAACAGTCCACCGGACTGTTCTTTATTTCACGCCGCCAAATCGGCGATCGCGGTGGATGTAATGGTCGATGGAGCGCCATAGCACGTCACGGCCGCAGTCCGGGAAGAGTTCGGGCACGAAGTCGAGCTCGGCGTAGGCGGCCTCCCACGGCAGGAAGTTGGAGGTGCGCTGTTCGCCGGAAGTACGGATCACCAAGTCGCAATCGGGAACGTCCGGATTGTACAGATGGTCGGCAATCATCTTTTCAGTCACACGGTCGCCGGAAATCTTGCCATCACGCACTTCGCGAGCGATGGCGGCGCAGGCGTCGGCGATTTCCGCACGGCCACCATAGTTGATGCAGAACACCACATCGATGACCTTGTTGTTCTTGGTACGCTCCTCGGCGGCCTCAAGCTCGTCGATCACCGACTTCCACAGCTTGGGGCGACGGCCGGACCAACGCACGCGCACACCCCACTCGTCCATCTGTTCCACGCGGCGGTGGATGATTTCACGCGAGAAGCCCATGAGGAAGCGCACTTCCTGGGGCGAACGCTTCCAGTTTTCAGTGGAGAACGTGTACAGGCTCAAATACCGCACACCGGCTTCGATGGCACCGGCGATAGTGTCGAACACCACCGGTTCGGCGGCCTGATGCCCATTGGTGCGGATCATGCCACGCTGCTTGGCCCAACGGCCGTTGCCGTCCATGATCACGCCGATATGGCGGGGTACCTTGTTCTTGGGGAAGTCGGGAATACGGGCAGGGTCGCTGAACGGAGCTGCGGGAATGTCCAACGACGTGTAATCAACGTTCTCAAAAGCCATACTCATGAATCTATCAAGCGCAGCGAACGAATCGGGCGTTCGAGGTAATACTCCCCCCAATCTTCAACCAACTCCTGCACAACCCGCTCCACAGGCGCGGCATCAAGCACCGACCAATCGCCACGAATCAGTGCATCGAACTGGTTTAACACGAACGGCGCGATACGGCGCGCATCGGTAGTGTGGTCGGCTTCGCACATCACGCCGCCGGACGCGATGGACAGGTACGCCGGCTCCGCCTTGCCGCATACCACGCAAGTACCCAATCGTGGCGTCCAACCGGCCAAGGCCAAGGCGCGCATCACATAGGAGTCGCCTATGGCTTGCGGGGCGTGGGATTGTTTGGCGAGCGCGTTCAACGCGCCGATGAGCAGCCGATATTGGTTCGTCAGCTGCTCGTGTTCGGTGCTGGCGAGTTTATCGATGGTCTCGACGATGACGTTGGCGGCCTCATACGCCGCATAATCCGCCGCGATCGGAGCACCGTAAGCGGCGACCGCTTCAGCCTGGGAGACCACGTCAAGCGAGCGGCCTTCAGCGATAAGCACATCGACTCGCATGAACGGCTCGAGCCTGGCACCAAAGCGTGATTTGGTGCGACGCACGCCTTTGGCGACCGCCCGAATCTTGCCATGCCCACGCGTCAGGATGGTGATGATACGATCGGCTTCGCCCAGTTTGGAGGTGCGCAACACCACACCTTCGTCTCGGTACAGCGACATCTCATCTCCTTTCCCCGCGACGCCCGGCAGACTCTACTCAATGAAGTAGTCAGTAAATAAACAGGCCCCAGAAGGCGAACACCAACAGTATGTACAGCATGGTGAAGGCCACCAGCCAGAACAGGACTCGGCCCAGACGGGTGGAGGCGAGTACCGGGTCGGCACCGGTGACGATGTCTCGAACGGATTCACGACGAGGGGGTATCTGAATCAGTCCGCGGGCGGAAGCGACCTCTATCAGATGCATAAAGACGCGGGACCAAGCCCATAGCACCAGCACGGACACCACTTGGATGACCGGCCAGCTCCAATACATGACGCCCGGCGTCTCGGTAGGAGCGCTGCCCCATGCAAGTTTGACCACACCCATAATCACCTGTCCAAGTCCGGCAAAGAAGATGAGCAGTGTGGCAAGAGTGGTGAGGGTCAAAGTCAGCAGCGCGTTGCCGAAACCATGTGCGAAACCGAGTATCACAGGCCGTTCCGGTATCAGCATGCCCGCACGTTTGGCCTCGCGTTTCTCGCGCCGCCATCGGGCATCCGCCGCGATTTTGCGGCCCAGCGCCGCCAGTGCCAGCACGATGGATGCGAGCAGCAGCAGTACCACCGTGACGTGCAGGATCACACCATATATGGTGCCGACGCGTCTTGCCTTCAAAGCGCCCGGCAGACCGATTGATTGGTACAGATTGGTGCCGGCCACCTTTTCGCTGGTCTGCGTGAGTCCGGCGGAAGTGCCGACGGCCCAATCGATGAGATCGTCCACATAGGCGTCCGCAAACGGGGTGCCCGCTTCGGACTCATCCCCCAAACGCAGCACATGGTTGGCGACCGGATAGCTGCGCACGGTCACGTTCCAGTTATCGGCTTTGTGGGCGTTGTAGAGAATCGCACGCACGCCGTCGACCTGCGCCGTCATCACGTCTTTTGAACCGTAAGCCACATAGGTGGGTACGGCGTAAGCGGCGGGTTTGAGCGTGGCGAGGTCGGAATTGTTCAGTCCGAACAGGCCGGTGTCCGCGCTGAACACGCGTTGGACGATGGATCGATAGCCCTCGTTCGCGCCGACAAGAGTGAAGTCCTGGGTGACGAAAAATCCCAGTGATTGGCGTGGGCTGAACACCATCGGGCTCAGAAGAATCTGGAAGGCGACGTCCGGATCGTCCTCGAGCAGATATGAGGAGATCCATGTCGATTCGGAGGTGGCATAGATGCCGACCTTGGCGGCGTCTACATCGCTTTGGGCTCGTAGGTATTCGATGACCTGATCATATGCCTTGGCTGAGGCCGGATAATCGCGGTTGATGTCGGTGGTGCTCCAGACGGGTTTGTCGAGCACTGCGGTCACAAAGCCGGCCGAAGCCATATCGGAGGCCACGTCGCCAAAGGAGTTGTCACAGGTGCCGTATCCGGCACCGTGCATGAACACCACGCCGGGGCGCTTGCCTGATGCGTTCTGAGGTTCCCGAATCAATACCTTGATGGCTTGGACGCCGTCCGCATTGGCCTTGCCCCGATCACCAGGCTCCTTGGTCAGATTGCCGTCGCTGGTCATGTTCAGCGTGATGTATCGCTCGGTGACCTCATACGTGCCTTTCGCCGGCAGCGTTTCTCCGGACGGGTTATCGAAGGTGACTTCGGTATCGTCGGTGAGCGTGGCCATCGACTGACCGGTGGGCTCGATGTTCCAAGGGACCGTGGTCAGGTTGGAGATGGAGACCATCACGCCGAGCAGGATGATGAAGATGGGCAGGCTGACCATCAGCCGATGGACGCTGGTCCACGGCTTGGATCGAACAGTACGGCGATGCTCTTCTTCTTGCGACACGTGCGCTATTGTAATCTGACCGCGATATTTATGCCGAGGGCCTATTCGGCCGAATCAGTGACCGGGATGCTGGATTGGGACCACGACCGGGCCGGTGGAATTGACTGGCACTTGGCCGTCGGCCTCCATCTGGGCGGCGATATCGTTCGCTATGGTGAGCAGCGTGTCGACGATCTGGTCTTCGGGCACGGTCTTGATGACCTTGCCTTTGATGAAGATCTGCCCTTTGCCGTTGCCGGAGGCCACGCCGAGGTCGGCTTCGCGTGCCTCGCCCGGACCGTTGACGATGCAGCCCATGACGGCCACTCGGATCGGCGCGGTCACGGCCTTCAGGCCTTCGGTGACGGCGGAGGCGAGCTGGATCACGTCCACTTGGGCGCGGCCGCAGCTCGGGCAGGAGATGATGTCGAACTTGCGGGGGCGCAATCCCATGTATTCCAGGAGTTTGCAACCCACCTTGACCTCTTCGACCGGCGGCGCGGAAAGGGACACGCGAATCGTGTCGCCAATGCCCTCGGCCAAGAGCGCGCCGAACGCCAGGCAGGATTTGATGGTGCCTTGCCAGGCGGGGCCGGCTTCGGTGACGCCGAGGTGCAGCGGCCAGTCGCCCTTGGACGCGAGCAATCGGTACGTTTCGACCATGGTGATGACGTCATGGTGTTTGACGGAGATCTTGAAATCGTGGAAGCCGACGTCCTCGAACATGTGCGCTTCCTTCAAAGCGGAGGCCACCAGCGCTTCCGGAGTCGGGCCACCGTATTTGGCGTACAGGTCCTTGTCCAGCGAGCCGGCGTTCACGCCGATACGCAGCGAGATGCCCGCGTCGGTGGCGGCCTTGCAGATGTCCGGGCCGACTTCGTCGAACTTACGGATGTTGCCGGGGTTCACACGCACGGCCGCGCAGCCGGCGTCGATGGCCTGGAACACGTATTTGGACTGGAAGTGGATATCGGCGATGACCGGAATCGGCGATTTGCGGCAGATTTCCGGCAGTGCGTCGGCATCGTCCTGACTCGGCACGGCCACGCGCACGATGTCGCAGCCGGCGGCGGTCAGTTCGGCGATCTGCTGCAACGTGGCAGGTACGTTGGCCGTGAGCGTGTTGGTCATCGACTGCACGGAGATGGGCGCTCCCCCGCCCACCGGCACCGGGCCCACCATGATGCGGCGGGACTTGCGGCGCGGGTGCAAGGGCGATTCGCTGGTCAGGTCGACCGGATCACCGGTTTTGCGGAACGGCTTTTCGATGGGATTTTCCGTATTCAAGGTATTCATCATTGCTTGTTTATCAGGTTGTCGGCGCGTCGGCGGGCTTCAAGCTCAAGCTGGTTCATTTCCTCCACGTCCGTGAACAGCGGGTTACCACGAAGCTCGGCGTCCATCTGGTCCAGCACGGCTTTGACCGTGTCCACGATGCCGAGGTACGGCAGCCGATGATCAAGAAACGCATGCACGGCCTGTTCATTGGCTGCATTGAGCACAGCCGTATGCTTCTCGGAGGCGGCCAGGCAGTGGCGGGCCAGTTGCACGGCGGGGAACGCCTCATCGTCCAACGGCTCAAAGGTCCAAGTTGCGGCTTGCGTCCAGTCGCACGCGGCGGCCACATTGGTCATGCGGTCCGGCGCGGACAGGCCCAGCGCGATGGGCAGACGCATGTCTGGCGGCGAAGCCTGGCAAATCGTGGCGCCGTCCACAAATTCGACCATGGAATGGACGATGGACTGCGGGTGCACGGTCACGTCGATGCGTTCAGGCGACACATTGAACAAGCGGGACGCCTCGATGACTTCGAGGCCCTTGTTCATCAGTGTGGAGGAGTTGATGGTGACAACCGGCCCCATGTTCCACGTCGGATGATGCAGCGCCTGCTCGGGAGTGATGTTCTCCATGTCGGCACGTTTCCAGCCGCGGAATGGGCCGCCGGAGGCGGTGACCACAAGCTTGGCGACTTCGGCGTGGGTTCCGGAGCGCAGGGATTGCCAGATGGCGGAATGCTCGGAATCGACCGGGTTGATCTGGTTCTCGCGCACTTGCGCGCTGAACAGCAGATGACCGCCCGCGACTACGGACTCCTTGTTGGCCAATGCCAGCTGGGAACCGGCCTTGAGCGCCGCGATCGATGGTTCGAGGCCGATCGAGCCGGTGATGCCGTTCAATACGACATTCGCACCGGATCCGGCCATGGCGATGACCGAATCCGGACCGCCGGTCACGCGGACACCTTGTGCGCCGGCCTGTGCGAGAGCCGCTTGCAGTGCTGGAACCTTGGTCTCATCAAACACCGCGACTTCGGGCACATGGAACTGTGCGGCCTGTTGCGCCAGCAGCTCGATATGTGCTCCGCCCGCCGCCAGACCGGTGACGGTAAATCGTTCAGGGTGACGCGAGATGACGTCAAGTCCTTGGGTGCCGATGGATCCGGTGGATCCGAGAATGATGACGGTGGAGTTGGAGGCTATGCTCACTGTTCCTTCTTCGTATCGTCATTGTTCAGTGTGGGGAACGACAGGTCGGGGATATCCGAATCGAAGTTACCGACAAGCGGGAACAGCAGCGGGAACGAATCGTTGGAATCGTGCTTATCCTGTGACGGCTGAGCTGCTTCCGTGTCGTGGGAGGCGGCAACGTATTCAGATGATTCCGCAGCCGGACGGGAGGTCGTGCTGTCTGCAGGCTGACTATCGGATACGCGAACCGGAATGGAGTTCGTGTTACGATCCGGCTTGCTGGTGGGAGCAAAGGAGACCGGCATGGCAGCGGACGCAGCCTCGTCGGCAGTGCTATTCACAGGCTGCGCTGCCGGGGCGGAGGGTGCCGGGGATGAAACCGAACCCGGTACCTCATTCAATTTCAGCGCATTCGGTGCATCAAGGCTGGGCATCTTGGGAGCGAAGGACGGCGCATCCACCGCCGGAAGTTCCTGAGAAACCGCAGCCATGTGGGCGAGAGCGGCCAGAGAGGAATCGTTCTGCACCATATCCACGGGCTGTTCCGCGAACACCGACGGGGTCGATGACGGAGCTGCGGATTCGTGTGACGACTGTGCCGGAACAAACGAGGGGGCACTGCCAGCGTCCGCACCGGAAACCGGCGTGGACGGGGCACTGACGGGAGGCTCAGCCGCAACAGCTGCGGTAGGAGCCACGGAAGGCGTCTCGGAGACGGGCTTCGCCGCAGACTCGTTGGACGTATGCACCGGGTATGCTGCGGGAGCAAAGGAAACCGGCTGTTCCGCATTGGTGTTATTGGTGCTTGTGGAAGCATCGAACGATGCAGGAGCCGGCGCATAGGCGATCGGTGCCGCCGCGGCCGGCGCTGCGGGAGCAACCGGAGCCGGAGCAGTGAACAAGCTCTGCTCGGCCTGATGCAGGGCATCGAATGATTCGTCATGAGCAACGGCAGACGGCGCAAAACGTTCGTCAGTTGCCGGGCGCTGCGTTCCGGAAGCGAACAATGGCGAGACGCCGTTCGCTTGAACGGTCACGTTCGTGGCGGTCTGGGCAGGAGCCGCGGGCTCGCCGGACACGAAATCGGCCACACGTGCATAGGATTCCAAGCGACTCAGCAACTGCACGCAGGCGTTCAGGAAGTAATCGACCTGTCGCTCGTCATAGCCTTTCTTGCCCTTGCGCTGGGTGAAGATCACATTGTTGACCGTATTCGCATTGAGATCGGCCAAAGACCGTACATCGTCTTCGGTCACGCCGTCAACGCCCAATGCGGCCGCCGCCTTGTCCACAATCTGGTCGACCAGACGATCCACCTGCTTCTTATCGTACGAAGGCTGCTTGGGCGCTCCGGACTTGAAGCGTTCGCGCTCGTTACGCTCCGCATGGTTCTGGACTTCGTGATACAGCTTCTCGGTCTTCGCCTTCCACGTCACACGCCCATGCTGTGCTATCTCCCATGTGGTCTGCTTATCGACCACGGCACGTTCCAGACGTCCAAGCGCGGCGTCAACCTGTGCGATCACATAGCCGTTCTTGCGCAAATCAAAGGACACGTTCTGAATGTCATGCTGGGTGAGATTCATGCCCTCGCTGTCATACAGAGCATGGGCGCGCTCCAAGAAAGCGTCCACCTGAGCGGGGTCATACCCCCACTTGCGCTTGCCCGCACGTGCGATGCCCGACTTGCCGTCCCCTTCACGAAGTTCCTGCGCCATCGGCTATTCGACCTCCTGCTGGATATAAACACTCTGCCACAACTTTACGTGACTATTAAGACGCATCTGACCAAGAAGACCGAAATTCACGATTTTGTAGCAGTACTGCCGGTTTCCTTCTGCGCGCATCTCACTGAGATTTCAGAACCCCTTGCCGAAGACTGTCAGGGAATATCGTCACAGCCCATGTCTGTGGAATGAGGGGATTGCACGACGTGATGAAAAATGAAAGTGGGCAATGAGGGACTCGAACCCCCGACATCCACCGTGTAAAGGTGGCGCTCTAACCAACTGAGCTAATTGCCCGCAAATGACAACAATAGCGTATGGCCGGCACTGCGCGACACGTGGTGTCGCATACGCGTGCCGTAGCGCTCAATCGCAATGACATTCAGTCACGCCCAGCAGCACTACGCAGCACGCGACGCCGGTCAACACGCTTAAAGTCAAGCGTATTGATTGAGGCTTATCAGCGGCCCTTGCCGAATGCGCGCAGGCGGATGCCGTTCCAGTCCGAGCTGACGGTCAGCGGGGTGGCGGCGTTCATACCGGCGGTCTGTGCGGCGGACTGCACGGTGGAGGAGCTGGCGGCACCCGGGCGTCCGGGCTTGGGAGTCAGTATCCACAGCGGGCCGTCATTGCCCAGTACCGCGTAGGCGTCAACGATCGTGTCGGACAATTCGTCCTCATCATCGCCGTCGCGCCACCATACGATGACGCCGTCCACAGCGGAGTCGTAGTCCTCGTCCACGAGATCCTCGCCCGTGAGCTCTTCAATCTGGGCACGAATGGAATCGTCCACATCGTCGTCCCAGAGCCACTCCTGAACGATATCGCCGGGCTCGAAACCAAATTCTTCAGCGTTCTGTGATGCCGTTTGATTCACAGGGGACACATTAGCAAGTCTTCGCGAACAAATGCGTTAACGTGGCCGAAAATCGCCGCATTGTGGGCAGACCCATGCGAGTCGTCTCACCAGAAACAACGACTGGCCGCGCGTGTCATGCCTCGCAATGAGGCAAATCGTCGGCCTGCCCCTTGCCGATGGACACCAACGCCTGATACGCCTCGTCCAGCGTGGCGACCTTGACGTCGCGCAGACCATCCGGCACGCGGCCGGCCACATCCGAACAATTCGACGCGGGGGCCAGGAACCATGTGGCGCCATCGCGCTTGGCGCCAAGCATCTTCAGCGCTATGCCGCCGATTCTGCCGACTTTGCCGTCCTTGTCTATGGTGCCGGTGCCGGCGATGGTCTTGCCGCCGCTCTCGCTGGCGGGGGTGAGTTTGTCGATGAGACCGAGCGTGTACATCATGCCTGCGGACGGTCCGCCGATGCTGTCCACGCGCATCGTCACCTTGGCGTGTTGCAATGCACTGGCGTCAATGCCCAGTTCGTCCGCATGGGCTTTGGCATATGCCAGACCGACGGCACTGGCCGAATCCTGGGAACCGGTCATGTCCTGTTCGACTTTCTTCTGATACTGGTCCGCACTCTGGCCCACCGGTACCGTGGCCTCACGCGGCATGACCTCCACCTGCGGATTGGCCCAACCCCAGACGGCCTGCGCGTTGACGATCGGGTACCCGGGCACGCCGGACGCGTTCACCGTGGTCAGCAGCAGCTTGCCGGAATCCTTATACGTCGTCACGCCGGTACCGGTGATGTCGATAACCGCACCATCCTCGACCTTGCCCAGCACGTCCTGGGTGGGTCCGGGCATCTCGATGACGTACGGGCTGGGCAGCAGCAGAATCACCACACCAAGCAACACGGCGAATGCACCGACGAAATGGCGTTTCGGACGAGCGGCCGCATAGGCCCGAGCACGGCTGATTCCACGAGATAGGCGCGAATCATGCTTCACTTCGAACGATGGCATGCGCCCATCCCCCGCTTCCGAATCCGCAGTCGGGCTCTCCTGCTCCTGGACGAAGTCTGGTTCCTGATTCCTGTGGCGTGCAAACATACCCTACAGTGTAAGCGGAGGGCCGAAATCAGCCGAAAACGAACATAAACCGAAAATATTGCTCGGCCACGAGCGAACAGGCCCGGGCAGACCCTACACTTGGGGTAACACACCGCGGCAAAGAAGGATACGCATGGATGACAACGCGATTCACGAGTGGCTGATCAAATGCTTCGGCCCCATTCAGGGCGAGATGGCCTGGCAGCAGATCAGCCAGTTGCCTGAGGAGATCCGTGAACAGCTGATGAGTCAGGACCCCAGCCGACTGCCCAATCCATCCGAAGTCCAGCAGATGATGGCCGCGTTCAGCGCCGGCGGACTCAACACGATGGGCGATATGCAGCGCACTGTCGAGGAAGGGCCGATCAACGTCAAGCTCGCCAAGTCGATTGCCTTGCAGCAGGCCAACGCCTCCGGTTCCGCGTCCAGCGTGTCCGCCGTGGATGGCGAGGCGGCTCGCCGCGCGATGAGTGAGGCGAACCTGTGGCTGGATACCGCCTGCGAGTTCAATCCCGCGCCCGGCGATCCGGATGTGCTGACCCGCGCCGGCTGGGTGGAAGGCACCATCGACCAGTGGGCGAAGTTCGCAGCTCCTGTGGCCGAGTCGATGAACGACGCTTTGGCTTCGGTGATTTCGGAGCGTCTTGGCGGCGCGTTCGGCGATGGCGAGATTGCCGGCATGTTCGCCGGACCGGTGCCGATTCCGATTCCCGACGGCATGAAAGATCCAGCCCAGCTGATGAAGCTGCTGGGCAACACGTCCTTTGCCATGCAGTTGGGGCATGCGGCCGGCAATCTGAGCCATGAAGTGCATGGCAGTTTCGATCAGGGCATCGCATTGCTGAAGAATCCGGCTGGTGGACTGATTGCCCAGAACGCCACCGAATACGCGAAGATGCTGAACGGTGAGACTCCTGCGCCCGAGGCCGATACGGCCGGCACTTCAACCGACTCGGTCAATCCGTTCTCCACATCCACCGACGCTTCCGCCAATCCCATTGGCTTCACTTCGGCCGGCAACAGCGATACTCCGGCAACTGACGGTACCACCCAAGTCTCCGGCTCCGATGCTTCCGCCGACGCCGCCGCGTTCGAGGCTGCGCTCTCCGGATTCGAGACCACCGAGAAAATTCCCGAATCTGAAGTGCTTTCCTTCCTGGCCCTGCAGGAAATAGCTCACGCCCGCCTGTATGCCTCGGTACCGTGGCTGATGCCGCGTTTCGAGGCGCTCATCGGCAAGTACGCACGCGGCATCTCCATCGATCTGGATGCGATGGAGGAACAGCTGCGTGACGCCACGTCGATGGATCCGGAGTCGATTTCCGGCGCGGTGAATCTCACCAAGGTCGGCATCCCCGACACTCCCGAACAGCGCGAGGCGCTGGCTTCGCTGGAATCGCTGCTGGCGATGGTCGAGGGCTGGGTGGATTGCGTGGTGTGGCGCGCCGGTATGGCCCATCTGCCTCATATCGAACAGTTGCGTGAGATGATGCGCCGCGAGCGCGCGATGGGTGGCCCCGCCGAGCGTACGTTCGAAAGTCTGCTCGGTTTGCAGCTGCGCCCCAAGCGCATGCGCGAGGCCGCCGGATTGTGGGAGATGATCACCGCCGCCGAAGGCCCTGAAGGCCGTGACGCCAAGTGGTCGCATCCCGATCTGCTGCCTTCGCTGCCTAGCGACAAGCCCGCAGATGGCGCGTCTCCGTCATCCGACGCCCCTTCAGGCTCCTCTTCCGATGCCAACGGTTCCGCCTCCCACCCTGCCGCAGATGGCAAGACCGGCGATATCGATTGGGATGCCGAACTGTCCAAGCTTCTCGGCGAAGACGGAGAAGATGGCGGCAACGGCAACTCGGAGGATACGCAGGCATAGTCAACCGTCCTTCAGCCAATTCCCGTTCCTGAACGTTCAGGAACATTCACATTCATTACCGACGCCCGTCACAAAAAACGTGATGGGCGTCTGTGTTGCGCTCCATAACCATCCTTGGTCCGCGCATACGACAAATGCAGCGAATCCTCAGCTCGGGTGATGCCCACATACATAAGCCGGCGTTCCTCTTCCAGCGCATTCCCCGTTTCCGGCGAACCGTACGGCAAGAGTCCTTCCGAACAGCCGATCAGAAACACGTGCTTGAATTCCAGACCCTTGGATGCGTGAATCGTGGAAATCGTAACGCCGGGATCGTCGTTTGCGGCAAGTCCGGTGGCGTCCAAACCCATCGCCTCCAATAGCGCACGTTTGGACGCGGCATCGTCGGCGAGCGCGGATGATTGCCATCCCGAATCCTTACGAACGCGGTATTTCAGTCTTGCAGCGCGCAAAGCGGCACCGAATACCGGCTGTTGGGCGTTGATGCGGGTGAGAATCGCGCAATCGGACGGCTTGGCTCCGTTGGCGACCAACCGGGCGATGCGTGCCGCCACGCCCTGCGCCTCTTCCATATCGCTCTCATAAGCGGTTCGGGTAACGCGCGGGCCGGATTCGCGGGCGGAAACCAGTTTCAGGTAATCCTCACGGTTCGGCGCGGCCGCAAGCACCCGGTTGGCGAGATTCACGACTTCCGGCGTCGAACGATAGTCGGTGTTGAGATTGACATCGGCGGCGAGCGGCCCGAATTCATCGGCGAAACGCAGCAGATCCCAGCTGGAGGCACCGGCAAACGAGTAGATGGTCTGGGCCGGATCGCCCACGACGCATACGTTGCGGTTCATCGCGCTCTTGCCGTCAGGTCCTCCCCCGCCCAGCCACAGGGTCAGCAGCCTGTGTTGCAGGGGCGAGACGTCCTGATACTCGTCGACGGTGAGCCAGCCGATGGTGGAACGAATTTGGGCGGCGGCTTCGGGAAAATCATCCATGATATGGCATACGAGCAGCAGAATATCGTCAAAATCGATTTCGCCACGCGAGGTCTTTTCCTGCTCGTAGGCGCTGTAGACGTCGGCGAACCGAGCGGTGTCAAGTCCGGCGGGCGGTTGCCTATGGGCGATGGCACAGGCCCGGGCATAATCTTCCACCGCCACCAACGAGATTTTGGCCCAATTGATTTCGGCGAGCACATCGCGAACGGTCAGCGGATCGGCATCGGTACGTGCGGTGGCGCGGATGATCGCGCGGGAGACGACGTCACGCTGATCTTCGATCACATGCGGGAATGGAGCCTCGCATATGTCTGACCAGACGCTGTTGAGCTGATGCAATGCCGCTGAGTGGAAGGTCGCGGCCGTGACTCCGGCAGTTCCCGCACCCGAACCGGAACGTCCGGCACCTTCCCCTACGCCGAGCTGGCCCAACCGTGCGCGCATTTCCGCCGCCGCTTTTACCGAAAAGGTGACGGCAAGCACCCGCTCCGGCTTCCATGCCCCGGTGGCGCAGGCATAGGCGATCCGCCGCGTGACCGTGCGGGTTTTACCGGCACCTGCGCCGGCGATGATGCGCACCGGCCCTTGCAACGTAGTCGCGGCGGTACGCTGCCGCTCATCGAGCCCCTCAAGAATCCCCTGCGCCTGTTCCATGCGTCCATTGTGGCACGATTCGCGCTCACGGCACGACTCACGCCTATGGCTGAATCGGGCTCACGACAAAACATCGCCAGAATCATGCGTTTTGCGTGTCATTCTGCGGTGCGAATCGCCACGGATGTATTAGTGTGGAAGGGTGATGAAACGTAGCGATTATATGTTGGCGGCACTCGCCTCAGCCGTCCTGCCGAATCTGGGGGTGGCCGGTGTACGCGAGAACGTGCAGGCCAGCGCAACCGACGAGGCCAAAGGCATCGATCAGACCGTGATCCAAGATGCCTCGGGCAAGTTGTACGACGTATACGCCACTGACAGCAAGGAAGGGCGTACACGTCTGATTCGCCGTGTGAAAGCGGCGCAGACACTGGCAGCCGCGCGCGAGCCCGGTGGCCTCGGCTTCGATATGGACCGTGTGGTCGCATTCGTCCCGGGAGACGTTTCCCAACCCGGTCAAACGGCCACCGCACAGGCCGTGGGGCAGCAGGCCCAGGCGGAGTCCACACCGCTGACCCCGCGCGAGCCCGGTCCCACAGGCGAGACGACCGTGATGATCGCCGTCCACCGTGATGGTCAGGCGCGGCCTCTCGACCTGTTGACATTGGATGACTGCGCGGCCGTCGGCACCTCCATCGGAGCCATTCATCGTCTGCCTTCGACTTTTCTGGCCAATGCCAAATATCCGGTAATCACCACCGGTCAGATTCGTTCGCAGCTGACCGCCTGGATTCGCCGCTTACGCTCCGCCGGCCATGTTCCCCAAGAAATCACCGACAGCTGGGCGCGCATCATGGACACCGAGGGATTGTGGTCGTTCTCCACCTGCACGGTTCACGGCGGATTCTCCGACGGCGACTTCCTGTTCTCCGGTTCCACCATCACCACGGTGACCAACTGGCAGGATATGCAGGTCAACGATCCGGCACGAGACCTTGCCTGGATTTTCGGCAAGCTCGACGAATCCCATCGCAACGCCGTGCTCTCCGCATACGGCCGCATGATGGGCTCTCGACTTGACGATCTCATCATGCTCAGGGCCAACCTGTGGCTGCAGATGGAACAGGTGGGCGAATTCATTCAGGCGTTGAACCGTGCGGACAACAATCGCATCATGCAGTTCAAGGCACAGGTCGAACGACTCGCACACCAGTTGGGCGTGATCAAGCACACTCCGGCACCGGCCCCAGCCGCGGGGGCGGCCGCCGCCTCGTCGACGGAGCCCGGTTCCCCCTCCACAATCACCGTCGGCACATTGTTGCAGGACGACCGTCATCAGGCACCCGCCACGCAGGTACCCGCACAACCGCAGCAGTCCGAAACCGGTACCGCGGCGGCCGAGGTCTCGGACGACACGCCCGATCCCGATCGCACCGGTTCCGCTGACATCGTGGCCGCTGGCGACGTGGATCTTACCCCGGAAGTCGAACCCGATGCTGACCGGACCGCCAATCACCCGCAAGCGAGTGTCTCCGGCACCGCAACCGGTACAGGATCGACCAAACCGCAGCCCTCACATGGCGCTTCCCATTCTTCGGTGACGATCACGCTGAAGGAGCTCCTCAGTATGAACGGGCATAGCGGCACGACGTCAACCGACGCTTCCCCTGCGTCTCAATCCGCCACCCCGACCGACGATGCGGTGAATGACGATACTCCGGACAGTCTCGTTCAGCACGGAGCCTCGAGTGCCCAAACCACGGTGATTCCGCTGCTGGAGCGGGAAGAACGCGCTCTGCGCGATGCCCGTGCCGGGTTGGACGGGTATGACAGCGAGGGCAATCCGCTGGCCGAATCATCCGCATCATCCAAATAATGTCGTGTGCGGTGTTCCGCGCCACGCCGAGCGCGTAACACCGCACATGACGACGCAGACACGCGGCACAATAGAGTACAGAACCTCGGCCGGCGACGGCCACTTACCATGATGTTCGTCACAAAGACGGCAGGACAAGGAGCCTTATATGGATATCGAACTGGGCATTCAGAACGTGGCACGACCGGTGAGCTTCAGCACCGACGAATCAGCCGACAATGTGAGCCAGGCCATCGCGCAGGCCGTGGCCGACAACGCGACGATCGATATGACCGATGACAAGGGCCGTCGCATCATCGTGCCCGCCAAGACACTCGGTTACGCGATCATCGGCTCCGAAACCAAGCACGCCGTCGGTTTCGGCACGCTGTGACCGTGAATCGCGCATAAGCGGCCTTGGGCATCATCTCAAGGCCGCTTTGTATTGCCGCGAATCACCGATATAACGGGAGCACGCCGCGATGAACGATCTCTTCGACAGTGGCCTCGTCGGTGAGGTTCTCCCCCAGTTTGTTCGGTTTGCCTTTGCCATGCCAGTCAGATCCGCCGGTGACCAGCAGCTGGTGCCGGCGGCAGATGGTGAGCAGCCGTTCTCGTTGCTCCGGTGAATTGCCTCGGTGCCATACCTCCAGCCCGTCCAATCCCTCGCTGATCAACGCCTCGATCTGGTCATCGGACAGCAGTCTGCGGTTACGGCTCACATCACCGGCATGGGCGATCAGAATCACACCACCTGCCCCTTTGACGGCGGCCACCACTTCATGAGAGGTCGGCGAGGGCGTGGGAATATAGTATTTGGATGAGGCGCTGACCGCATTCGCAAACGCTTCCGAACGAGTCCGATATACGCCGGCACTCACCAAAGCATCAGCGATGTGAGGCCGCCCAATGGTAGTTTTGCCACCCTCTTTGACTTGGGCGAGCACGGATTGCCAGGTAATCGGATAATCACGAGACAACAATTCGACCATGCGCTGCGTGCGTTGCAACCGTGCGGCTCGAGTATCGGCGAACAAGTCCGTGATGTGCTGATTCGTGGGATCATACTGGTAGCCGAGCATGTGTACGGAGACGTTCTCATCCGTGGCGGTGATTTCGGTGCCGCGGAGCAACGGCAAACCGACCCTATGAGCCGCGGCTTCGGCCTCCGGCCAGCCGGCGGTGGTGTCATGATCGGAAATGGCCACGCCCTTGAGTCCCAATGCCTCGGATTGTTCGGCCAATGTGGCCGGCGTTTCCGTGCCATCCGAGAAGACGGTATGGCAGTGGATGTCCCACCCGACGGCGGGCGGTTCCAAAGGCATCACATATCCAGTCATACCTTCCATCGTAACCTCATTTCAGCATTCCCACGCAAGGCGCAGACAGGTCGCAACCTTCTGCCAACGGCCAAGACCAGACATCCGGCACTCAGCTGACAACCGCAGAGGCTAATCTGGAGCGCAGCGCTATCGAAAGGGACATGATGACTCGTAACACCGCAACCGACACATCATCCAGCACCACGAACACCACGCCGCTTGGCTTGGCGGAGGCGCGACCATTGATTGGATGGCGCCACAGTGCCACTTGGACATATCTCATCATGCTGATTGCCTCGGCAGTGGCATTGGGGGCCTCACTCATTCTGTCCGCCGAGACTTTGCAGTTGGCTAGGCATCCGGAGTCCGCGCTCGGCTGCGATCTGAACTCGGTGGTGTCCTGTTCGGCGGTGGCCCAGTCCTGGCAGGCGGAAATCGTGAAGATCGGCGGGCTGAGCTATCCGAACGCTTTCTTCGGCATCGCCGCCGAATCGGTGTTCATTACCATCGCGGTGATCGGTTTGGCTCGTGTGAAGGTGCCGCGTTGGTTCGCGTCCTGCACGTGGCTGGGCGGACTGGCCGCTTTGGCCTACTCGTACTGGCTGAGCACGCAGTCGCTGTTCGTGATTCACGCGCTGTGCCCGTGGTGCCTGACCCTGATGTTCTCCACCACCATCCAGTTCATGGCGTTGAGCCATGCGACCGTGGCCGTGCAGGGATTGCCGTCACGTAAGGCTGTGACGGCTGATGATAGCGACAGCGAGGCCGATGTCGTGGCGGTGCCGGCCGGACTCAATAAGTATTACCGCCTCAACATCGACCTCATGGTCGACATACTGTGGATCGTGGCGATCGTGGTACTCATCATCGTCACCGAAGGCGCGGCCCTGTTCGCTGCCTGATTCCTTTACAACAAATCGATATCGGCGACCAGCGTGGCTGCTCCGGTCAGTTTCACGTCGCTGTCGGTGACGTCCACGCGCAGGGTGCCGCCACGTACGGTGATGTCCCAGTGGCTGATGCCGGTCTTGGCCCGAAGCACAACGCCTGTGGCGCATAGGCCGGTGCCGCAGGACAGGGTTTCGCCGCAGCCACGTTCGTTGACGCGCATCGTGGCTTCACCCACGCCGGTGTTCTGATCGATGTCGTCGACCCGCACGAATTCCACATTCTGGTCGGATTCGATGACCGGAGCCACCACTGGTTTGGTGACCAAATCCAGTGATTCAACCACTGGCAGGGACGCGAAGGCATCCTCGATCACCGCGACCACGTGCGGGTTGCCCATATCCACGAACGTGCCGCGCGCCGAGCCCTCAGCGCCGGGGATGGTGACCTCGTAGGCGTCGGTTTCGCCGATCTTCCACTCCCCCATTTCGACCTGGAACACGTTGGCTCCGTACGGCCTCATATTGCCGCGTGGCGTCAGAATCTTGACGCCGGCACGGGTGCCGAGGCGGAACGGCTCGGTGGAGTCGGCCACGCCCTCGCGCTGAGCGAACAAGGTGATGGCGCGCGTACCGTTGCCGCACATCTCCGCCAACGATCCATCCGCATTGCGATAGTCCATGAACCATTTCGCGCCCCCGGCCAGTACGTCCGAAAGCTGATCATCGCTTAAATCAGACACGAAATCGGGCCTGGTCAGGCGAATCAGGCCGTCACCACCAATGCCGAAGTGACGGTCGCACAGGAAACGGACCTCATCGGCGGAAGGCTCGAATTTGCCGGACTTGTCGAGGTACACCACGAAATCATTGCCGGTTGCGTGTGTCTTGGTTACTCGTTGCGGAAGACTCATGGCTTTCAGAGTACTCTAGGGAGCGAAACAACACCGCAAAACAATCGGCTTTGTGATCGGTCGCGGCAACATACGGTTGCAGGCATGGCTATAGGGAGGATTCAGGCATGAGCTCTTCGGCTCCAATCGGCGTATTCGATTCGGGTCTTGGCGGTATTTCCGTGGCTCGCCAGATCGCCAAGGATATGCCGGCCGAGCATGTGTTGTATTTTGGCGATTCAGCCAACGCCCCGTACGGCGTCAAGACGCCTGAGCAGGTGAGGGCCCTGAGTTTCGATATTGTCGAACGGTTCGTGCGTCAAGGCATCAAGGCCGTGGTCATCGCATGCAACACCGCCACTTCCGCCGCGGTGAACGATCTGCGCGAACACTACGATATTCCGATCATCGGCATGGAGCCGGCCCTGAAAGTGGCGTGCGACCGGGGTGACGTGCCTTCCGACCCGCATCATATTCCCCAGAGGGTGATTGTGGCGGCCACTCCCCTGACCTTGCGTGAGCGGAAGTTCGCCAAACTGATGGATCGATTCGATTCCAACAACACGATTTTCAAGGAGCCTTGCCCCGACTTGGTGGAGATCGTGGAATCCGGGCGGCTCGGCGACCATGACCTGGTGATGCGCACGCTGCATGGCTACTTCGACCAGTACGACATGGAGCACATCGATTCAGTGGTGCTGGGCTGCACGCATTTCGTGTTCTACCGCGACTACTTCCGCGAGCTGCTGCCCGAACGGGCTGCTGTCATCGACGGCAATGAGGGCACCGTGCGCCATCTGGGCGTTGTGCTGGAGTCCCTGGGCAAACTGGCACCCGAAGACGCGACCGGCGGCGTGGAACTCGCCAATTCCGATCTGTCCGAACGTGTTACACGGCTTTCACGCGACCTGCTGAATGCGTGATCGGATGTATGATGATGAATAGGAGGCTGATATGGCACTGAAGACCGCGATGATTGATGTGGGCGGCGGGTTCCGCGCGATTTTCGGTTGCGGCGTTATGGACCGCATGCTGGAGGACGGCATCGACGTGGACATGTGCTACGGCGTTTCCGCCGGCGCGGCCAATATGACCTCATTCATCGCCCGCCAGCACGGCCGCAACCACACCTTCTACACCAGATACGCGTTCCGTAAGGAGTACGCGAGCGCGGAAAGCTTCTTCAAGAACCACAACTTTGCCAACCTCGACTACATCTACGGCACGCTGAGCAATCACGATGGCGAGAATCCGGTGGATTTCGCGGCGTTCGAGGCCAATCCGACCGGGTTCACCGTGGTGGCCTGCAATGCCGAGGACGGCTCGACCAAGTATTTCGACAAATCACGCGTACGTTTTGATGATTTCGACATCATCAAGGCTTCGTCCGCCGTGCCGGTGGCCTGCGAGCCGTATGTGGTGGATGGTGTGCCGTATTTCGATGGCGGCATCGCCGATCCGATCCCGGTACAGAAGGCGCTGGATGACGGCTATGATCGCGTGATTCTGATTCTGTCCCGCTTGCGTGACGAAGTACGCAAGCAGCAGAAGGATCTGGCTCCGGCCCGCATCCTCGAACGCTCCCACCCTGCCGCAGCCGAGAAGCTGCGCATGCGCTACAAGACCTACAACGACGAACTCGAACTCGCCAAGCATTACGAGGCGGAAGGCAAAGTGCTGATCCTCGCACCCGAAGACCTGTATGGTCTCAACACCCTGAAGAAGAATTTCGAGGGCCTGGAAATGATGTATCGCAAGGGATACGCGGCGGCCGAAGCCATTCCGGCATTCCTTCAGGCATAGCGCAAGCCCAAAAAACAACGATTCTGCCATAGCCCATTACACAATGGCGCAATGACGTCAGACCCCGTCCGGCGATGGCACAATCGTTGTTTTTCCGTGTCATAAGCCCATCAAACACAGCGAAGCCCCTCACTGGGAGGGGCTTCACCGATACATACGCCATTATGCGGTCTAGCGGCCACAAGCACCGCTACTTGCCGGCGGCGGTCGCGGCGTCGTTCGTCTCGGTCGCGGTGAGCATGGCCTTGGTGATCTGTTCGTACAGGTCCTGGTAACCGCCGGGCGTGGAGGCGGGCAGCACCACGGTCTTGGTGTTCTTCGATTCGGACAACGAACGCATCACGTCAAGATACTGGTTGAACAGCACCACGTTGTTCACATCGTTGATGTCCATGCCCACGGCCTGCAGACTCTTGATCTGATCGACGATGCCATTGGCGATTTCACGGCGGTAGTTGGCCTGGCCCTCGCCCTGCAGACGGGTTTTCTCCGCGTCGGCGGCGGCCTGCGTCTCGATCTGGATGCGCTGGGCCTCGGCACGCTGACGGGTGGCCTCCTTCTCGCGCTGGGCGGCGTTGATGGAGTCCATCGCGTTCTTCACCTGCGGGCTCGGATCGATGGCGGTGATCAGCGTCTTGACCACGGTGAAGCCGAAACGGCTCATCTCGGCGCCCACGGTCTTCTGCACGTCGAACGCCACGTCGTCCTTTCGGGCGAAGGCGTCGTCCAAGGTCAGAGCGGGGATGGCGGAGCGCAACGCATCCTCCATGTAGCTCCTGAGCTGACCGGCCGGATCGCGCAGCTCGTAGTAGGCGGTGGCCACGTCGTTCGGGTTCACGCGGAACTGGGTGGAGGCCACCACGGTGACGAACACGTTGTCAAGAGTCTTGGTTTCCAACTGCACGTTGAGCTGGTTGACTCGCATGTTCGTCTTCATGGCGATGCGGTCCACGAACGGTATGCGGATATGAATGCCGGCGAACTGAACCTTCAGGAACTTGCCGAAACGTTCGATGATGTACGCCTGCTGCTGCGGCACGATGAACAATGCGGCGAACAGCAGCACGATAAGAACGACTAATAGAATCAGCACCAACAGCATGGTTCCGCCCAACATACTTGCGATGGTCATATAAAACTCCTCTCACAAGGGTCAAGCACGGCATATCGTTGTGCCGCGCCCCAACACCATCCATGCTACCAGCGCACGCCCGGTAACTGATAACTCTCACAGGCAAGTCCAAGAAAGCGAACGTCAGATTTCATGTTCCGTTCACTCCGGCAGCCACATCTTGTGCACTAATGTTTGAATCAGCCAAGTCGCACGTCAGAAACAACAAAGTCGGGCATTTCAACCAAGGAAACACCCGACTTGAATCAAGCACTGCCGCCATATAAACACATCAGAAGTGTTCGTTGAGCTTCTTCTCGCAGTAATCCTGAAGCCATCCAAGCAACGTGCAGAAGAGCAAGTAGATCAAGCCCACTTCAATGTATAGGACCAGCGGCTCGTAGTAAATCGTCACAATGCGCTGGGCCGTCATGAACATTTCCACCACGGTGATGTTCGCCGCGAGAGACGTGTCCTTGACCAATGCGATGAAGGAGTTGAACAATGCAGGGAAGGCGGAACGGAATGCTTGCGGCAAAATAATGCGGCGCATAATCGTCACATACGGCATGTTCGCCGCCAAGCCAGCTTCAAGCTGTCCCTTAGGCACGGCAAGAATCGCACCACGCAATGTTTCGGCGGCATAGGCGCCCACATTCAGCGAGAACGCGATTACCGCGGAAGGCAATGCCGGAATCGTAATGCCAACGGACGGCAATCCAAAGAAGATAACGAACAGCTGCACCAGCAACGGCGTACCACGAAACACCCAAATGTAGAACCACGCGATTTGGGAGGCCACAGGTACTTTAGCCACACGCACCAGCGCCACCACAATCGCCAGTATCAAGCCGAGAGCGAAGGAAATCAGCGTCAGCGGAATGGTCACAGTGATACCGGGAATCAGTAGCTTAGCAAAGGAATCTACGACTATTCCCCATACTCGTGCGTCCATTGGTCATCCTTTGTTGTGTGGTATATGTTGCGTCTGCTCGTAATCTTCACGAGGCCAGCTCATATTTCCCGGCTCCCCTAATTACAGGAGAGCCGGGAAACACGTCACTCCTGAGAGAAGTCCTCGCCAAAGTACTTTTCGGAGATCTTGGTCAATGTGCCATCCTTCTGCAACTTGACAATGGCTTTGTTGACTTCCTTGACCAAGTCATCGCTGCCCTTGCGGAACGGCAGGTAGGCGGCCGGAGTCTTCTCGGACTTGGCGGCAATCTTGATGTCCGCATCCGGCTTCTGCTTCAGGTAGTCGAGCGCAGCAAGGCCATCGTTCAATGACACATCTGCACGACCGGACGTGATGGCATCGACCTGCTGACCGAAATCGTTAACCTGAACGATAGTAGCGCCCTTCTCCTGAGCGGTCTTGTTCCAGTTGGAGGTACCGGTTTCAGCGGCGCGAAGCCCCTTGACGTCATCGAACGAAGTGACGTTCTTCGGGTTCTCCTTGGAGGTAATGACGACACCGTAGGAGTAGGTGTATGGTTCGGAGAAATCATACTTGGCCTTGCGCTCGTCGGTGGCGGAAATCTGATCGGCAACCGTATCGTACTTCTTGGCATCCACACCGGCAAGCAGGGAGTCGAAGCTGCCCTCGGCAAACACGGCCTTGACACCGACCTCCTTGGCAATGGCCTTGGCCACCTCGACATCGTAACCGGTCAGCTCATTGGTTTTGGAGTCATGGTAACTGAACGGAGCATAGGTGCCCTCAGTGGCGAACACGATTTTGCCGGCCTGCTTGACCTGCTCCAATGCACTGGAGTTGGAAGCGGAAGCCGAACCGCATGCGGCAACCGAAACCAGCACGGCGACACCGGACAGCAAAGCCGCAGCCTTGCGAATCACTTGATTATTGAACATGACAAACCCCTCTCTTGATATTGTCACAATTAATTACAACAGCCGTGAAACGCCTCTACCGAGTCACCGGAATCATCAGCACATTGTTGGTTGAAGACAGGAACTCGACGGTACGCTCCTCCTGCGGATGTTCGAAGATCCGCTTCGGATCACCCTGCTCGACCACATGGCCTCCTTCGATGAACACCACATGATTCGATGCCTCATAGGCGAACCGCATCTCATGGGTGACCATCAGCATGGTCATGCCTTCGCTACCGAGTTGCTTGATGACCCCCAGCACCCCGTTGACCATTTCCGGATCCAATGCCGAAGTGGGCTCGTCAAGCACCAACAGCTCAGGATTCATAGCCACGGCGCGGGCGATGCTCACACGCTGCTGTTGCCCGCCGGACAGTGTGCTCGGATACCGATCATGAAAATCGGCAAGTCCCACACGATCGAGTTGCTCAATAGCGATCTTGCGGGCTTCATCAGGCTTGATTCCCTTGGAATACACCAACGGTTCGGTCACATTCTGCAATGCCGTCTTGTTCAAAAACAGGTTGTAGTTCTGAAACACGAACCCGATTTTCGAACGCACCTTGTGAATGTCGGCAGATTTGGTAGTGGTCAAATCCACAAGACCATCACCGAAATCGACGGTACCGGAATCCGCGTGCTCAAGGAAATCCAGAATGCGCAACAGTGTGGATTTACCGGAGCCTGAGGGGCCGATGACAGTAACCACATTTTGTCGAGGAATATCAAGATCAAGCCCATCCAGCACGGTGGTGTCGGCAAAGCTTTTGCTCACTCCCCTAATCCGAATCATCCCGATACTCCCTTCTCGCTGCTGTTATGCACGTCAACGCTCGTTCGCGAAGCACAATCCCTTACCGTAGACGCGCTTGCTCACCTGTGTTTCGGCGTGGTTATATCCAGTGCCTATGGAGTGCTATTCACACCAATGAATAACACATCGGACGCCGACGTATTGTTCGCTCACAGATGCAGCAGATCGTCAAACTCGTACAACTCTTGTCTTTACTTGATATTCAGCTCGTTGAGCTTGTTCTTGATATCCACAGCCGACGGTTCGACCTGGAAAGTGCCATCAGGATAGAGCACCACGGGAATGTGCTGCTGGCCGCTGATGGCCACCGCACGATCGGCCGCCCCATCCTCGGTTTCGATGTTATGCCACGTATATTCGGCGCCAAGCTCCTCAAGCGTGTTCTTCGCCTGCTTGCAATCACCACACCATGTTGCGCCATAGACGTCAATAGCCATGTCCTGTTCCTTCTTTCGTAATACAACAACCCAAATTCACAACGCCCCAAGAATAACAGCGCAGGTTTTTCTCAGAACGAACAATTATCCGCATACGTAAGCGATACACGTCAGTATGCGTTGGCAATGGCTTGGTCAAGGTCCGCAATCAAATCATCGACGTTTTCCAATCCGATGGAAAGTCTGATGAGATTATCGCTGATTCCGGCGGCGATACGCGCATCCAAAGGAACCTCGCGATGCGTGATGCGCGCAGGATCGACAATCAGCGAACGCGCGTCTCCGATGTTCGGCACATAGGAGAACACTGTGGCACCGTCGATGATTCGGTGCACATTATCGGCGCTGCCATCCACCAGAAACGACAGGATCTGACCGACACCGCGAGGGAAATACTTGCCTACAAGCTCGTATTGCGGTGTATATCCCAATCCTGAATAGTTGACCTTCATCACATGCGCTGCACGATTCAAATGCTCTGCGATCCGTTGCGCGGAGGCAACCTGCTGGCTGACGCGCTGAGGCAATGTTTCCAAACCAATCAGGGAAAGATACGCATTGAACGGGCTGGCCACCGCGCCGAACGTGCGCAGATATTTGATGCGGATGCGCTTGATGAATGCCTCGTTGCCGTATCTTTCGGCAAAACTGTGCCATTCACCGTTGCGATCATCGCTGATGACCTGCTGCCGTGTGGTGAATTGGGGGAATCTGCCATTCGCCCAGTCAAGATGACCGCCATCGATAACCGCGCCGCCAATCGCATTGCCATGGCCGGTAATACCTTTGGTGGTGGAATGCACGACGATATCCGCACCGAACTCGATAGGCCGCAACAGATACGGCGTGGGCACGGTGTTGTCTACGATCAGGGCGATGCCGTGTTCATGCGCCAGCTGTGACAGCGGCTCAATATCAAGGATTTCCGTAGAAGGATTGGCCACGGTCTCCGCGAAGATCGCTCGCGTATCCGGGCCTATCTTCGATTCCACTTCAGCCAAGTCGTTGATGTGCTTTACGAAATCGGTATGGATGCCGAATTGTGGAAGAAAATCACCGAGTGCATCCACGCTTGCTCCGTACAAGTTGCTGGGAGCGATGATTCTGCCGCCGCATGGCCATAGTCCGCGGGGTCATACCCCGCATGAATTGCCCGCGTGGCAAACTCACCTGTTCCGGACGTGATACTCATAGGTGTTTCCAGCCCCCAATTCATGTCGGTAATAGTCTTCGATGGAGCGTGTTGCGAGCGGTCAGGCAAACGCTTCTTCCGTTAATTGCGCGAACACATCGCAGTCGGCGTGACGTTTGAGGTATTGTTCGTAGGCGATGTCGAACGCCTGGCCAAGATCCTCAATCAGGTCGGCGGCATCCTCAATACCCAAGGAAAGGCGCACAAGCTCGTCGGTGATGCCCACCTTGAGGCGTTCTTCGCGAGGCAGCTCGAAATGGGTCATGCGGCAGGGCAGCTCGGCCAGTGATTCGACAGCGCCAAGGGAGACCGCCAAGCGGAAGATGTGCAGGTTGTTGAGCACATCCGCCGGGTCCACACCAGGCACTACTTCAAAGCTCAGCACGCCGCCGGCGCCCTTCAGTCCCTTGGCGGCGAGTCGCTGGTCACCGGCCCCCGGCAGGCCCGGGTAATGAACGGACTTGACCAGCGGATGCGCGAGCAGGTACCGCGCGATGGCATTCGCATTCTCCTGCTGCCGGTCCATGCGCAGGGCCAATGTCTGGATGCCGCGGCGCACCGAATCGCATTCAGTGGGCGCCAGTACCCCTCCAAGACGGTTCTGGGCGAAGTACACGCGATTGGCCAAATCCTCACCGGAGACGACCACGAGACCGGCGTTGACGTCGGAGTGACCGGCCAGGTACTTGGTGGCGGAGTGGATTACCACATCCGCGCCAAGGGAAAGCGGCTGCTGCAGGTACGGGGTCACGAACGTGTTGTCCACGATGGACAGCGCACCGTAACGGCGGGCTGTTGCGGAGATGGCGCGTACGTCGTTGACCTTGAGCAGCGGATTGGTCAGGGTTTCAAAGTAGACGGCTTGCGCAGGCGCGATGCCGTTCGCGCGGTCGCCCTTGACGGCGGCCTCCAACGCTGCAATGTCCTGGGTATTGACTGACTCGACCACGACGCCCCAACGGGTGAAGAACTCATTGAGCTGCGAATACGAGCCGCCGTAGATGTTGTCCCCCACAACAATGCGATCGCCGGGCTTGAAAATGCTGAGCACGGCATGAATCGCGGCAAGTCCGGAGGCGAATGCGAAGCCTCGCGTGCCTTGTTCGAGTTGTGCGATCTGCTGTTCCAGGAAGTCGCGCGTGGGATTGCCGCTTCGTGCGTAGTCATAGCGGGGCATCGCGTCGACCTTCTCGAAGGCATATGTCGTTGAGTTGTAGATCGGCGGGTTCACGGCTCCGGTGTTGTTGTCTCCAACCGGCAGTCCGTGGACGAGCTGAGTATTGAACCTGGTCATTGCGCACCCCCTTTATGGTGTTCTCTATGGCTGCTGTGCACGAGGCCGTTCCCCGTGCGGCACGTCTACGACGATAACGTATCGGACACTTGAATGGAACGGCGTTGCTATATGGGTTGCTTATGGACCGTTCAAATGCGGTCGCGGCGGTCACGTGTCTACACTGGGAGCCATGAAGATTGCCAAAGCTCTGACCCGTTTGACCGGTCCTGAAACCGCCCCGGTGTTCGTGCTGTTGCACGGCTGGGGTTCCAATGAATACGATTTGCCCGATCTGCTGAACTATTGCGGTGCCGGTTCGGCTGATTATGCCAGTTTGCAGGCACCCATCGCCTATGGCATGGGATATACATGGTTCGGTGCGTGGGCGCATGAAGGTGTGCCGGAGGGCGAATCATTGGACAAGCAGGCGGCTGAGGCCGCCCAAGCCATTGATGCATGGGTTGCGGAGCATATTCCCGCCACTCGGCCGGTGGTTGCCATGGGATTCTCGCAGGGCGGCCTCTTGGCCGCGCATCTGCTGCGTTTCGATCCGAAGCGATATGCCGCAGCCGTCTCCTGCTCTGGATGGCTGGCACCGGGGTCCGTTGCGGGCGATGCCGAATTGGCTTCGTTGAAGCCGCCCGTGTTCTACGGGCATGGTGCTGCGGACGACATCTTCCCGAAAGCCGATGTGACGGCGATGGGTGAGTTCTGGCGCGAGCACGGCACGTTGACCGAACAAGTGTATCCGGGCATGGCCCATTCGATCAATATGCCGGAAATGCGCGATATTCAACGGTTCTTGGAGGCCAACGGATTCATTCGGCCGCAGATTTGGTAGTCACCACCTCACATGACGTAGTCTACGTGGGCGAATTCGGGGACTTTGTACCATTTGACGGGGTAGCCGGCACCGTGGGCGCAGAAGACCGAGTCGGGGGTGTTGTCCAGATCGGCTTCGGGATCGTAGGCGGCGGCTGCGATGACCTGTTCGGCGTCATGGCATGGCTTGTAGCCGCCGAAGGTGGCGGAGAAACGGCCATGGCCGTGCGTGTACTGGTTCACGTCCATCGCATAGTCGCGCATTTCGGACACCGGCGCCTCGCCTTCGATCACGGCGTATTCGTCATCGGTGACCGGGGATTCGAAGCTGCCGGCCATGCGCTGGATGTCGCTCATAGCACGGCCGATCATGTCTGCGGGCACTTCGAGCCGGAACCGGTACCACGGTTCCAGCAGTCGGCAGTTGCCTTCCCCTGTGGTGTCCGGCCGGCTCTCGACCGGCGTCTCGGGCCGGCCACTGACTCCTGCCCTGGCTTCCATGAGCCCTTGGCGAATCGCCCGGTACGTGGCTTGACGGAAGTCGCCGCCTTCGGTGTGCTTCAGATGCGCGCGGCCGGCCACCAAAGTCATCTTGATATCGGTGAGCGGTGCGCCAACGAGCACACCGAGATGCTCACGCTCGGTCAGGTGGGTCAGAATCAGCCGTTGCCAATTGCGGTCCAAATCATTTTCGGACAGGGCCGAGGCCACAGTGACTCCGCTGCCCGGCTCCCCTGGTTCCAGCAGGATATGTGCTTCGGCATAATGACGGAGCGGCTCGAAATGACCTGCGCCTTCGATCGGCGCAGTGATGGTCTCACGGTACAGGATGGAGCCGGGGCCAAAGGACACATCCAGACCGAACCGGTCGTGCAGGGTCTGCTGGATGATTTCCAGCTGGACCGCGCCCATCAATTGCACATGAATCTCGGCCAGCCGTTCCACCCACACCACATGCAACAACGGGTCTTCGTCTTCCAGCTCACGCAATGCGGTGATGACCTTGTGCAAGGTCAGATCATCGAACTGGGGACGGGCCGTCGAGCTATTGTCCGCCGCGGTCTGGCCGGCGGTGTCGTTCTCCTCATTGCGGCCGGTTCCCGACTTGGCGGCATCATGCTCGGCATCGTCCTGATTCGCGCTGTCATGGCCGGCTCCCCCACGTTTGGCCGCTCCCGAGGTGCCGGCCGTATCGGATTCCGCTCCGGCGGGCAACACCGTGTAGGTCAACACGGGTTGCAACGACGGCGATTCGGCGTCCGGTTCCGTTCCCAGCCCTTCGCCGGGGAAGGTCTGCGTCAGCCCGGTCACCGCGCATACCAAGCCGGCCGGCACTTCGGTGACCGTCTCGAATTTGGCGCCATTGTAGATGCGCACCTGATCGACTTTCTCGGACCACGCCATGTCATCATCCTCCTGCGCTGGCGACGGTGTCGACGCCGCGGCGCACGAGGATGAGGAGACGATCTCCTTGGCTTTGAGCGCACCGCCGGTGACGCGCAGCCACGTCATACGGTTGTGCTGACCGTCGTGGGCGATTTTGAACACGCGTGCGGCGAAGGCGGCCGGCCATTCACGTTCGCGGGTGAACGTCTCCAGCCCGTCCAGGAATTCCTTGACCCCTTCGAGTTTCAATGCCGAGCCGAAATATACGGGGAACAGCTCGCGTACGGCGATCATCGATCGCAATCTGCCCACGGACAGCGCGCCATGTTCCAAATAGTCGTTCATCGCCTCCTCGTCCAGGGTGGCGATGTCTTCGGCGAACGCGTCCAACGGTAGCGCGCTGCCCTCAGCGGACTGTTCCATTGCCGGCAACGGATATATCGCATCGCTCAGACGCCTGCGCAACTGAGCCAACACGGCCTCGCGGGCAAATCCGGCGGCGTCGCACTTGTTGACGAAGATGAACGTCGGCACACCGTATCTGGCCAGCAGACGCCATAGTGTCTCGGTATGGCCTTGCACGCCATCCGTGCCGGAGACCACAAGAATCGCGTAGTCAAGCACACGCAGCACACGTTCGGTTTCGGCTGCGAAGTCCACGTGCCCCGGCGTATCCAGCAAGGTCAGGCGCAGGTCGCCGTGTTCCACCAATGCCTGGTGCGCGAAAATCGTGATGCCTCGCGCCTTCTCCAAGGAATTGGTGTCCAGAAACGCATCGCCGTGATCCACTCGCCCCAATTTGCGGATCTCACCGGTACGGTAGAGCAGCGCCTCGGACAGCGTGGTCTTGCCCGCGTCCACATGCGCCACGATGCCTGCCACTATCTGTTTCATCAGCTGTGCTCCCTTCCCGATGCGCCGCATGTTGCCGGCCGCCTAACCAATATATCCGAGAAAATCCGGGAGGGAAAAATTGTACCGTCAGACCGGGCTGCCGGTACAATAAGTCACCGAACACCGACTGATATGAGGAGCCTCCGTGACCACTTCCGGCATTACCGTTTTCGGCCAACCATCCCAGCCCAATCATGGTGCCGGCGGGCGAATCGCCATGGACGATGCCCTCTTTCCCACCGATTATGTGGCGCTGGATCTGGAGACCACCGGCTTTTACCCGAACAGTTGCGCCATCACGGAAATCGGTGCCGTGCGCGTGCGGGAGGGACATATCGTCGATCAATTCCAGCAGCTGGTGAATCCCTTGCGGCCGATTCCGCGTCAGATCACCACGCTGACCGGCATCACCGATGCGATGGTGGCCGACCTCGATCCGATTGACGAGGTGCTTCCCCGATTCATCGCATGGCTCGCTACCCCGGCTGCCGGTCCCACCGTTGAACCGATTGTCGGTCATAACGTCAGCTTCGATCTGCGATTCCTGGATTACAGCACCCGGCATATCGCCGGCTGCGGCTTTGCCTGCGCGGATTATGACACGATGCAGATCAGCCGCGCCCTGTTCCCCGCGCAGCGGCATCACCGTCTGGCTGACCTGATCGTGCGCTTCGGCATCGCGGACAATGAGGAACACCGCGCATTAAGCGATGCCATCCAGACCCAGCAGTGCTTCGAATGGATGCGGCATTATGTCACCGAGCATCACGAATCCGAAGCGATCCGCTGGAAGCAATCCCCGGCCAAAAACAGCACCGAAATCCTCCACCAGCAGTTGGTGGTAAAGCGGTAGTTACAGCCCGTATTCTTTGGCGATGACGGACCAGAGGTCGGCGGCGGCCTGATCGACGGTTTCGTTGACGATGGTGACGTCGAATTCGCTTTCGGCGGCGAGCTCCACTTTGGCGGTTTCCAAGCGTCGGGCCTGCTGTTCGGCGGTTTCGGTGCCGCGGCCGATCAGACGGCGCTTGAGCTCTTCGAAGCTCGGCGGCGCGATGAACACGTACACCACTTCCAAGTCGAGTTCGGCGGCGCGCTGCTTGACGCGGCGAGCACCCTGCAAATCGATTTCCAGAATCGTTGGCATGCCGGCAGCCAGATGCTCCTCAACAGGCTTGAGCAATGTACCGTAGTGGGCCATGCCGTGCACCACGGCGGTTTCCAGGAACTCCCCCGCCGCTTCGCGGGTCAGGAACTCGTCTTCGGTGAGGAACCAGTAGTTGACGCCATCAACCTCGCCGGGGCGCGGGGCACGCGTGGTGGCGGAGACGGACACCCACACTTCGGGGTGGTCGGCGCGCAGCTTGGCTTCCACGGTGCCCTTACCTACTGCGGTAGGGCCAGTCAGGACGATTAGACGGCCGGCATGGGTGTTTTCAGTCATGGGTTCCTCCGGAGATGATGTGGTGTGCAGCGATTATGAATCCAATGTGGTAACGGCTCACCGGCGAGATGACCGGTAACTGTTACAGCCCCGACGAACAGGGAAGAATATGAATCGTGATGCGACGTATGCAATGAGATAGATACATACGCATGCCGCGACATCTGATTCCGTTCTGATTACTGGTTTTCTGCGCCTTCGGCAGTGGCTTCCATCAGCGACTGACGTACGTCAAGCGCAATCGACTCGGTAGCTTGGCTCAGTGCGGCGATATCCGGCCCATGCGAGGCGATAAAGCGGGACACGGTAACCAGCACGTTGCCGCGCGTACCGCGGAACACGGTTTTCAGATCCTTGGCCTCGGCACCCTGCCAACCGTAACCGGGGGAAAGAATCGGACCGGTGAACTTGGAGGGGTCCACGCCGGAATCCTGCGTCCATTGGCCGATGGTGGCACCGATGATCAGACCCACCGAGCCCATGCCTTCGATATCCACGTTATGCTTCTGCGCGGTGGAGGCGATGCCGTAGGCCACGGTACGTCCCTTGTAATCGCCGCTCTGGCGCAACGCGGTCTGCAGACTCATGCCTTCCGGATTGGAAGTCAGGGAGGCGATGAACACGCCGCGTCCGTTTTCCAACGCTTCGGTAATCAAGCCGTTCAACGAGCGCGCGCCATAGTACGGCAGCAGCGTGATGGCGTCGGCCAGCAACGGTGCACCGGGCTTGAAATAGGCGTCCGCGATGGCGGAAATCGTGGTGGACAGGCCGCCGTGCAGGCAGTCCACGATGGTGATGACGTCCATTTGTCGTGCCGCGTAGAGCACGCGCTCGAGCGCTTCGAAACCTTTGGCTCCGTAGCGCTCGAACATCGACGTCTGGAATTTGACTGCTGCGGCGCGCCCGTTGGCGGCCTGCAGCATACGCATGGAGAAGAGTTCGGCGCCTTCGGCGTCGACGTTGTATCCCCAGTCGGTGAGGAGCTTGCGATGTGGGTCAATGCCCACACACAGCGGTCCGTATTTGGCCATTGAATTGCTCAGTCGCAGACCGAAATCCGAACGTTGTGCCTGCAATTCCTCACTGCTGGGTGTAGTCATCAGAACTCCCGTCGCTCCAATTCGAACAGCTGCTTCGAATGCTCCTGAATGCTCATGATCTGATAATCATTATGCTTCACGGCCTCGATAGCCAGCAGTGCGGCTTGGAACTCGGTGATGGTGGTAAACTGCGGCAGATCGGCTGCAATAGCGGCAGCACGGATGGAGTAGCCGTCGGAACGGGAGCCGCGCGAGTTCGGCGTGTTGAGGATCATGTCGATCTTGCCTTCCTCAATGAGCTCGACCACGTTCTTGCCCACGGAGCCGGCGGCGTGATGCACCTCGACCGGGGCTTCCGGATCGGTGTCCACGCGGGTGCTGATCTTGTCCACGATGTTCGACTCGATGCCGTAACGGCGAAGCACAGAGGCGGTGCCCTCGGTAGCCCAGAGCTTGAATCCAAGCTCTTCGAGGCGCACGGCGAGCAGCGGCAGCTGACGCTTGTCGGTGTCGTTCACGGAAATGAACACGTTGCCGTGGGTCGGCAGGCCACCATCGTAGGCGGCGAGCTGGCTCTTGGCGAAGGCGTGCGGGAAGTCGCGGTCGAAGCCCATGACCTCGCCGGTGGAGCGCATCTCAGGTCCGAGCAGGATGTCGACGGTCTTGCCCACCGGGGTGCGGAAGCGCTTGAACGGCAGCACGGATTCCTTGACCGCGACCTGCTGGCCGGGGTGGATGTCGCCGCCGTCGCCCTTGGGCAACAGCAGACCGTTGGCGCGCTGGTCGGCGATGGTCTCGCCGGCCATGATGCGGGCGGCGGCCTTGGCCAGCGCCACGCCGGTGGCCTTGGAGGCGAACGGCACGGTACGGGAGGCGCGCGGGTTGGCTTCGATCACATACAGCGTGTTGGCCATGAAGGCGTACTGCACGTTGATCAGGCCCTGCACATGGCAGCCCTTGGCGATGGCGTAGGTGCCTTCGCGCAGGCGACGGATCTGGTCGTCGGACAGGGTGGACGGGGGCAGGGTGCAGGCGGCGTCACCGGAGTGGACACCGGCCTCCTCGACGTGCTCCATAATGCCGCCGATGTACAGTTCCTCGCCGTCGAACAGGGCGTCGACGTCGATTTCGATGGCGTCCTGCAGGAACTTGTCGATGAGCAGCGGAGAGGGCAGGCGGCCGGAGACCACGGTATCGGCCTTGGCCTCGGCAAGCGCGCGGTCCACGTACTTGTTGAGCTGCTTGTCGTCGTAGACGATTTCCATGCCACGGCCGCCAAGCACGTAGCTCGGGCGCACGAGCACCGGGTATCCGATGCGGTGGGCAGCGTCCATGGCCTCTTCGAGGCTCAGGGCGGTGCCGTAACGCGGGGCGTTCATCTCCGCCTTCTTGAGCACCTCGCCGAACAGCTCGCGGTTCTCGGCCAGATCGATGGATTCCGGGGTGGTGCCGAGAATCGGCACGCCGGCGGCCTTCAGACGCGCGGCCAGGGACAGCGGGGTCTGGCCGCCGAGCTGGACGATGACGCCCTTGACCGGGCCCATCCTCTTCTCGGCCTCGTAGATTTCGAGCACATCCTCGAAGGTGAGCGGCTCGAAGTAGAGGCGGTCGGACATGTCGTAATCGGTGGAGACGGTCTCCGGGTTGCAGTTGACCATGATGGTGTCATAGTCCTTGCCGAGCTCCTGCACGGCGTGCACGCACGTGTAGTCGAACTCGATGCCCTGGCCGATGCGATTCGGGCCGGAGCCGAGGATGATCACGGCCTCGCGCTCGCGCGGGCGCAGCTCGGTTTCGTCGGCGTAGCAGCTGTAGTAGTACGGCGTGGCGGCGTCGAACTCGGCGGCGCAGGTGTCGACGGTCTTGTAGACCGGGCGCAGGCCGTAGGTCCAGCGCAGCTCGCGGATGGTGTTCTCGCCTTCATCGCCCAAGCCACGCAGGTGGGCCACCTGCACGTCGGACAGACCGGCGAGCTTGGCCTTCTTGAGCAGCTTCGGGGTGAGGGTTTCGGCCTCGCGCACCGTCATGGCGGTCTCGTTGATGAGGAAGATCTGCTTCAGGAACCACGGGTCGATCTTGGTGGCCGCGAACACCTGCTCCAGCGTGGCGCCGCCCCAGATGGCGCGCATGAGCTGCAGGTAACGGTGTTCGGTCGGGGTGTGGATGGCCTCAAGCAGTTCGGCCACTTCTTCGGCGGACGGCTTCTCGCCATCCCAGTTGAAGCCCATGTGGCGCTTGTCGATGGAGCGCATGGCCTTGCCGAGGGACTCCTGAAAGTTGCCGGCCAGGGCCATGGCCTCGCCCACGGACTTCATGGAGGTGGTCAGGGTGGGGTCGGCGCCCGGGAACTTCTCGAAGGCGAAGCGCGGCACCTTGGTGACCACATAGTCGATGGTCGGCTCGAATGAGGCCGGCGTGGACTGGGTGATGTCGTTGCGAATCTCGTCGAGCGTGTAGCCGAGGGCCAGCTTGGTGGCGATCTTGGCGATCGGGAAGCCGGTGGCCTTGGAGGCCAGTGCGGAGGAACGGGAGACGCGCGGGTTCATCTCGATGACGATGATGCGGCCGGTCTTCGGATGAACGGCGAACTGGATGTTGCAGCCGCCGGTGTCCACGCCCACGCCGCGGATGATGGCGATGCCGATGTCACGCAGCTTCTGGTATTCGCGGTCGGTCAGGGTGAAGCAGGGGGCCACGGTGATGGAGTCACCGGTGTGCACGCCGACCGGGTCGACGTTCTCGATCGGGCAGACGACCACGACGTTGTCGTTGCGGTCGCGCATAAGCTCGAGCTCGAATTCCTTCCAGCCCTCGATGCCCTCTTCGATCAGGACTTCGTCGGTGGGCGAGTAATGGATGCCGGCGCCGGCGATGCGGTGCAACTCCTCCTCGTTGTGGGCGATGCCGGAGCCCAGGCCGCCCATGGTGAAGCTCGGGCGCACAACCAGCGGGTAGCCGAACTTCTCGGCGATCTTGTCGACTTCCTCGATGCTGTGGGCGATGTCGGAGCGGGCGGATTCGGCGCCGGCCTCGTCAACGACCTTCTTGAACAGTTCACGGTCCTCGCCACGGTCGATGGCTTCCAGGGAGGCACCGATCAGTTCGACGTTGTACTTCTTCAGGACGCCGGCCTCGCCCAGCGCCATGGCGGCGTTGAGTGCGGTCTGGCCGCCCAGGGTGGGCAGAAGCGCGTCGGGGCGTTCCTTGGCGATGATCTGCTCGAGGATCGGAGTGGCGATCGGCTCGATGTAGGTGGCGTCGGCCATCTCCGGGTCGGTCATGATGGTGGCCGGGTTGGAGTTGACGAGGATGACGCGGATGCCTTCCTCACGAAGGACGCGGCATGCCTGGGTGCCCGAGTAATCGAACTCCGCAGCCTGACCGATCACGATCGGGCCGGAGCCGATGACCATCACGGATTTGATGTCGGTGCGCTTCGGCATATCACTTACCTTCCTTGGAGTTGTTCTTCATAAGTTCGCAGAAACGGTCGAACAGGTAGGCCGCATCGTGCGGGCCTGCTGCGGCCTCCGGGTGGTACTGCACGGAGAATGCGGGGATGTCCACGCACTGCAGGCCTTCGACCACGTCGTCGTTCAGATCGATGTGAGAGACGAACACCTTGCCGTACTTGCCGTTTTCAAACGGCGCGTCGACCTGCTTGCCGATCGGAGCGTCGACCGCGAAGCCGTGGTTGTGGGCGGTGACCTCGACCTTGCCGGTGGTCAGATCCTTGACCGGCTGGTTGATGCCACGGTGACCGAACTTGAGCTTGTAAGTGCCGAAGCCGAGCGCGCGGCCAAGCAGCTGGTTGCCGAAGCAGATGCCGAAGAACGGGTAGCCGGCGTCGAGCACCTGGCGCAGCAGCTCGATTTCGGGGCCGGCCTGTTCCGGGTCGCCCGGGCCGTTGGAGAAGAAGACGCCGTCCGGGTTCAGGTTCTCGATTTCGGCGAAGGTGATGGTGGAGGGCACCACGTGCACGCGGCAGCCGCGTTCGGCCATGCGGTGCGGAGTCATGCCCTTGATGCCGAGGTCCACGGCGGCCACGGTGTACAGCGGCTCCTTGCCTTCGTACTCGCCGCATGGCTCGATGGTGTAGGCCTGCTTGGTGGACACTTCGTCGTACAGGCTCAGGCCCTGCATCTGTGGGGTGTTCTTGACGTCTTCGAGCAGCTGCTCGATGGTCTTGAGCGCGCCGGTGGCCTGGTCGGTCAGGGCGTCGCCGGAGAAGATACCGGCGCGCATCACGCCTGCGGAACGCAGGTGACGCACCAGCTTGCGGGTGTCGATGTGGCTCAGGCCGACGATGCCGTTCTTGGTGAGGCCGTCATCAAGGCTGCCTTCGGCACGCCAGTTGCTCACGTTCGGAGAAGGATCACGCACAATGTATCCGGCAACCCAGATGCGGGAGGACTCAGGGTCTTCGCTGTTGACGCCGGTATCGCCGATGTGCGGGAACGTCTGCACGACGATCTGGCGATCGTAGCTCGGATCGGTGAGCGTCTCCTGGTATCCGGTCATACCGGTGGCGAAGACGATCTCACCGGTCGTCTCACCGAGGGCGCCGTACGGCTCCCCCACATATACCTGTCCGTCTTCCAAAACGAGGACTGCATCGTCCTTGTCATACATCGGAATTGCGACGGTCCCGGACTCGTTCTGGCTCACCAAAACCCCCTTATGTTTTTCGGGTATTCGTACCAAGGTTAACGGCCAGCGCAGACTCACACGCCGTTGGGCGCAAAGTCTCACCCCGCTGGCGGGGCTGTCGGCAAGGTGCCGACTTGAGAATGTACGGCGACACAAGTGTCCGCCCATGAAAAAGCCTCCCGAATGGGGAGGCTGAACAACAAATGACTAATCGACCGTCGGCTGAATCTCAGCGGACGGGGCAGCGGGCTCGTCGGATGCACCGGACGAATCGGGCGAATCGGAAACATCGCCCTCATCGGTCGGATCGGATGCGGCGGCATCGGAATCGGACGATTCCTCATCGGCCTCTTCCGTCGCGGACTCCGGTGCCGGTGCTGCGTTCTTGGCGGTGTACACCGCAGACAGCAGGCCATGGATGAAAGCGGGCGAATCGTCATCGCACAGGGTCTTGGCCAATGCCAGAGCCTCGTCGATAGCGACCTTGTCCGGCACATCATCGTTGAACAGAATCTCCCAAGCGGCGATACGCAGAATGTTGCGATCGACCACGCCCATACGGCGGACCTTCCAACCCGTGGAGTGTTCGTCCAGGGTCATGTCGATCTGACGACGGTGCTCGGCCACGCCCTTGACGATTTCAATGGCATAGTCGGGAAGCGGGGTCTGGGCACCGGGATGTGCGATGCGTTCGTCAAGCAGGGAGAGAATATCCTGACTTTTTTCGTCGGCTTCGTACAGGGTGTTCAGAGCCCTTTTGCGCGCGGTGGAACGTGCCATACTGCTGCTGTCCTAGTCCTTTATACGGTCGGTCGTCTGTTGAGGATGCGGAGATCAGTTGTTCTCGCGGCCGGTGTAGGAACCATCCTCGGTGTTGATCTTGACGCGGTCGCCCTCATTGATGAACAGCGGGACCTGAATCTCGGCTCCGGTCTCAACGGTGGCCGGCTTGGTGCCGGCGTTGGAGCGGTTGCCCTGCAGGCCCGGCTCGGTGTGGGTGATGGTCAGGACCACGGAGCCCGGCAGGTCAACGCTCAGCGGGGTGCCGTCGTGGAAGGAGACCAGGCAGTCGGTGCCTTCGAGCAGGAACTTGGCCTTGTCGCCCACGAGGGTCTTCGGAACCATGATCTGATCGTAGGTGGTCATGTCCATGAACACGAAGTTGTCGCCGTCCTCGTAGGAGTACTGGAGGGTGCGGTTGTCGACGGTCTCGAATTCCATCTTCATGCCTGCGTTGAAGGTCTTGTCGACGATCTTGCCGGAGAGCACGTTCTTGATGGTGGTGCGTACGAAGGCGGGGCCCTTGCCCGGCTTGACGTGCTGGAACTTCATGACGGTCCACAGCTGTCCGTCGAGGTTCAGGACGGATCCGTTCTTGATGTCGTTAGTAGTCTGTGCCACGTTATTCACCTATTTCAAATTCAAACTAGCTCAGGCAAAGCCCAAAAATTGCCTTGGCTATTATGCCACACCGGGTATACAGGAAGTGAACGCTGGGGTTTCCCACGTGGCCCCCGACTAGACTGGATGAATATGCGATCCTTCTTCGAAGCCATATCCGTGTCCTGCGTCATCCCCGCGCGATCGCCGGCGGATGACGAACGCACAGTGTTCGACAACCTGTCCTTCAGCATGGAACGCGGCGACATCATCGACCTGGTGGGCCCGTCCGGCTCCGGCAAATCGAGTCTGCTGACCGCATGCGCCCGACTCAACCCGCACGCGCACGGCACGTTCGTCCTCGACGGCGTAGGCAGCGACGAATTCAGCGCGCAGCAATGGCGGCGGGACGTCTCCTATCTGCCGCAAAAACCGATCCTGACCGGCAAGGACGTGGCCGAGGCGATCCGCCTGCCCTGGACGCTCGCGATTCGCGGCAAGGGCGGCAAGGCCAAGCAGCTGCTGCCCGACGAGCGCATCCGCACGACCCTGGACGCGATGGGCTGCGAGGACATCGACCTGGCGCGCGCCCCGCACGACCTGTCGGGCGGTCAGGCGGCGCGCGTGGCGTTGGCCCGCACGCTGCTTACCGACCCGAAGGTGCTGCTGGCCGATGAGGTGGACGCCGGACTCGACGACGACAACGCGTCCAAAGTGGCCGCGATCATGGCGGACGCGGCCGCACACGGCATGGCGATCATCCGCATCCGACACCGTCCGCCGGACGGACGCGCCACCCGCACGCTGATGCTCGATGCGGGACGGCTCACCGATCTGACGCGGGACAAGGAGGTGCGCCCATGAACGGCGCCTACGACATCGACACCTGGGGTCTTGTTCTGGCGTTGGGCATGGTGGCCGTGGCGGCCATCGTCAGCGAACTCATGCACATGGGCATCGGCAGGACCCTGATGTGGTCGGCATGCCGCGCCCTCGTGCAGCTGTGCGCCATGGGATTCATCATCAGCTACGTGATTCGTTCGAACAGCGTGTGGATGGTGTTCGCTCTGATGGCGGTCATGCTGGTCGCGGCGGTGCAGATCGTGATATCCCGCGCGCGCGGCATCCCCAAAGGTCTTGCCGGACCGATCTTCCTGAGCCTGGTCATCACGATGCTGCTCATGCTGGCGTTGGTCACCGAACTCATCGTGCGCCCACACCCATGGTATGCGCCCCAGCTGGTGGTGCCCCTGACCGGCATGCTGCTGGGCAACACCGTTTCCGCGCTCGCTGTCGGGCTGAGCCGATTCTATGAAAGCATGGAGGAACGCCGCGACGAGGTGGATATGATGCTGGCCTTGGGGGCGACGGCATGGGAGTCCGCCCGCCCATCCATCATCTCGTCGATTCGGCTGGGACTGCTGCCCACCACCGCTTCGCTGGCCTCCAGCGGCATCGTGACCATCCCGGGCATGATGGCGGGCCAGGTGATAGCCGGCGGAGATCCGCTGAACGCCGCCAAATACCAGTTCGTGATCTTCGGTGCCATCGCCGCGCTGACCTTGCTGGCCGACGGTCTGATCATGGCCATGGTCTATCGCACCTGCTTCACTACCGACGACCAATATCAGACGCCTAAAGCACGATAGCCTCAGTATCGATCTCAGGCCAAGCCTCAGGCGATGGTGACCGGCGTGCCTTCCGGAATTTGGTTGTAGAACCATTCGGCATCGGCCACAGTGAGTCGCACGCAACCATGTGAGGCCGGCTGACCGAGCTTGTTGCCTTCCTCTTCCATATACTCGCCGGAGTTCGCCCCGGTCGGCACCGAGTGGAAGAGGAACGGGCCGTTGAATCGCACCCAATAATCAGCACCCATGCCTTCTGCGGGATTGTAGAAGTGATCGCCTCTCATCCCGATAACATAGTTGCCGCGCGGGGTCGTATCGTTGAGCCCGGTGCTGGCGATCATCGTGTAGATGGTCTCACCGCCGGATTGCACATACACTTCCTGCTTGGCGATACTGACTTTCACGCTGAGATCGGAATATTGCGACAAATCAGGCTGCTTGCCGGTGGGATTCGTCCATCGCGCACGTTGCGCTTCCTTGTCACGCTGCTCCTGAATCGCCTGGTTAAAGACCGGTACCTGCTGGCGGCCCAAGGATGAGGCCGATGCAGACACTCGCGATGCCGACTGTTGCGCGGATTGACTCACCTTCTGCGCCTGCCCCTGAACCTCTGCCTGCCCCTGTGCGACCGACTCGCCGCGGGGCCACACCCGTTGGGCGTCAATCGTCGAGAAAACGGCAAGAACGCAGCACAACAATGCGCATACCGCAACCACAATGCGCCGTACAACGTAAATTCGCTGACGACGAATCCTCATCCGTGCTCGACGCCGCTCAGTCATGTCTTCCTTCTCGTTGCAAAGACTTTTGCCGTAAGCATTATAGCCGCTTTTACGATACGTCGCGTACCAATATCACGCGCGCTATTCCGCTGTCACTATTCCTATTCCGTTGCCGTCCACTTACGTCTCAGCAACATCCACAGGCCGATGATCACAGCCACCACGCCGAGCCCGATGCCGAACAGTCCCGAGGATTGCGCCGCGTGCGCGGTTCCCTGGGATTCCAACAGCACGTCCTGCGTGACCACCAGCGACAGCATCGCATCGAGAAGGTCACGAATTTGACCGACGAATCGATGGGGTTGTGCGTCTTATGCGAAATCACCATACCGCGAATCGCAATCAAGAAGAACCCGCAACTTACGCAGCAGACGGTCAATCGCCTTAAGGAGGCGTTCTGGAAGCTGTATGAAACCAAGCCGATCGAGAAGATCTCGGTGCGTCAGATCACCGAACTCGCCGGCTACAATCACGCCACGTTCTACCTGTATTTCTCGTCCGTGCGCGACGTGCGTGACCGGATCGAAGACGACCTCATCGCCCAGCGAGACCTCATATTGAAGCAGTGCATGCATGACGGCACACTGGAAATAGGCCAAGTCATCTCGTCTCTGGCGACCATGCTCATGCCATATGGCCATGTGCTCCTTGGCCCGAACGGGGACCCGGCGTTCATCGTGCGCGCCGAGGGAAACCGCCTGGCCATTCCTGCAACCAATTCTGTTCCCCAGCATCGCACCGCATATGCAAATGCCATCGCAATCGGAAGCAGCGCAGCAGCCAGCGGCATCACCGCAAGCCCAGTAGCGAGGTCAACCCACAGCTGGCGGCGCGGGAAACAGGTCGCGCCGCCCAGTACACGAATCCGGCGAGCTTCTACCGAGTCGCGAGGAAGAAGAAACGCGGGAAGGGGAAGATGATGCTGCCGTCCGACTGTGTGGGGTATTCCTCGCGGACTTGGGAGAACACTTCGGCCTCGAACTTCTTGCGGCCGGCGTCGTCAAGCGCCTGCAGATACGGACGCATGCCGGTGCCGCGATACCAGTCCATAATCGCCTCATGCGAGGGCAGCGTGTGCTCCCGTTTGAATCGCAGATACTGTTCCGAATCCCGGGTAACCATGCTCCCCACGCTAATCAGCCGTTCACATATCGGCCGATATTATCTCACAATTCAGCCAAGCAGGGCGTCGCGGCGGGCGATGAGCCCGTCAATCGCGGCCTCGCCTTCGATGACGGTGAAGGTCAGGGACTTACGTTCGCTGGTCTGCGGGGCGATGGTGTGCAGGTCGCCGCGCTGCTCGTGCCAGCCGCGGCCGTGGACGCTGGAGTTCGAGGGTTCGAGGCCGACCACGTAGTCGCCCGCACCCATCGACTTCCATTCCATGAAGTATGGGAAGAGGCTGGCGTCAAAGTCGATGACGACTCCAAGTCCGAGCTTGCGGTTGACCACGGCGGCGAAGCTGCGGCCGTTCTCGTCGGCGGCGAGCTCGTGCAGGTACACGCTTTCGGGGCGGTTCGCCTCGGGTGCTTGGATTTCGTTCCACGGCGTGGTGTCGGCTGCGGTGGTCTCGTCACGCGGGGTGACCTTGCGGCTGGGGATCACGACTTCGGCGCCTTCGGCGAGCAACGGCCAGCCGAAGTTGCAGTGGTACATCCACATCAGCGGCTCGTCGCGGAAGGATTCGTTGGTCACCTCATCCTCGACCGTGATCGACGGCTGGCCGTACACGCTGGTGATCTTGCGGCGCATCACCAGATTCTCGCCGAACAGTTCGGCCTCGCGCATTTCGCCGGAGACCTCGAGCACGTAGTCGCCTTCGGCGGTCCAGTGGGCGTCGGAGCCCACATGCTCGGCCGGCGTGGTGCGGATGCGGCCGTGCATCGGGAAGCTGCCGGCCGGGTACTTGCCGCCCTCAGGCGTGACGTACGGCGCGCAGATGTTCTCGAAGCCGCAGGTGAAGAACAGGCCGCCCATGATGGAGCGCTGCGCCTCCAGCCCGTTGGTGTCGAACTGGTTGCGGCCGTTCAGGCCCGGCTTGGACAGGAAGGTGAGGTTCTCGCCGCGGTATTCGAACTGGCAGACGTCGAGGGCGCGGTCGGCCATGGATACGAAGCGTAGCGGGCCGTTCTTCACCTCGATGGCCTTGAGGCCGTGGGCACGGCCCTCCTGGTACTCGATCGGGCGCACGTAGGCGGCCTGCTGAAGGCTGCCCATGTGGGCCAACATGTCGGCTCGCGTATTGTGTTCTGTGGATGTCATCGTCGTCACCGCTCCTTGCAATCATCGGCTTGTTGTCCGTGTGCACATCATACTGTAAGCGTTTTCCGCAATTGTCGCTATCAACAACGTATACGCATGTCGAAAAGTTGGACCGAAGAACAACGCAAGCACAACGAAGGCTCCCCGAAGGGAGCCTTCCATCGTAGCACACGTTACGCGAGAATTCGTCGCTCGCGCTTTACGCTTCCGCGGCATCGTCCTTCAGCGCACGCAGCAGGGCCTTGTTGCGGGTTTCGATGATGCGCTTGCCGTCCTCGCCCTGCCAAGAGAAGAAGCCCTGACCGGTCTTGGCACCGAGGTTGCCTTCCTTGACCTTTTCGGCGAGCAGCGGGCTCGGGCCGGTGCCGTTGTCCATGTCGTCGAACAGGTAGGTGCTGATGTTGTAGAACACGTCGAGTCCGCCGAGATCGATGCTGGCGATCGGGCCGACCAGGTTCCAGCGGCGGCCGAGGCTGTACTTCATCACGTCATCCACGGTGGCCGCGTCCGCTATGCCCTGCTGGACGATGTAGAACGCCTCGCGCAACACGGCCAGCTGCAGGCGGTTGCCCACAAAGCCCAGCGATTCCTTCTTGATCTTTGCCGGCTTCTTGCCGATCTTGGCCATGAGGTCGAAGGTGATGTCCACCACCTTCGGATCGGTCTTTTCACCCGGCACCACTTCGACCAGCGGCATCAACTGCGCGGGGTTCCAGAAGTGCGCCACCACGAAGCGCTCGGGGTGCCCCATCACCGACTGCAGCGCGGTGGGGCTCAGGCCGGAGGTGTTCGTGGACAGAATCGCGTCCTTGGGGGCGGCGTGCTCCACTTCGGTCCAGACGGACTTCTTGATGTCAAGGTTCTCGGCCACGGATTCGATGACGAAGTCCACGTCCGCCACGCCGCTCGCATAGTCGGCGTAACCGGTGATGCGGGCCAGCACCGTGTCCACGGTGTCGCCGGCCTTGAGCAGTCCGGCTTCGGCGAAGTCCTCGGCATCAGAACGGATCGCCTTCATCGCCTTCTCCAGCGAGGCCTCGCTGCGGCCGACCAGATGCACCGGATATCCGGCCAGCGCGAACTGCAACGTGATCGCATGGCCCATTGTTCCCGTGCCGACGTTCGCAATCGTCTTGATATCGTCCGCTGTCTCAATCATGGAGACCCCTTCTTTCCGGCGGTTCGCCTGGCGTTGGCGTACGCAGGAACAGCACCGTGCCGTTATGCGTTTGCTCGCATTCTATGCCGATTTCGCTACGTGAACATTTACTGAACATTTCGCGGATTCGACTAGCACAAATCCCTATATCAGCACAAAAGCCCGTTGTCTATTTAGAAGTGCAACATCCTTGTTGTTCGGTTAATGATGGCAGTTCGTCGGCGAATGCCTCGGCCGGGGTGCGGTAGCCGAGCACGCGCATGGGACGGTTGTCGGTCTCGTCCACGATGGCCTGTATCTCGTCGGCCATGGACGGGTCGATGCGCGTGCGCTTGGGCAGGTAGCGGCGGATCGCGCCGTTGCGGTTCTCGTTGCCGCCGCGCCGGCACGACGGGTACGGGGCGGCGAAGTAGGTGGCCATGCCGAGCCGTTCGCGCAGTTCCGCGTGGCGGGCGAACTCGGCGCCGTTGTCGTGCGTGACGCCGGTCCTGGCGCGGCGGCGTCCGGCCTTCCGGTGCGCGGGGCCGGCGATGTGGCACCGGCCGGTCCACGGCCCCGTCTTGAGACGCTCCGGCCGGTACGGCCGGTAGGATTCGTTCTCGTTGGACGGGAACCATGTGTTGCGTTTGATTCCGCGGCTGACCGTGGAGGCGCGTCTGCCGATCAGGCCGGCGATCCGCCGTATGCTCGTCCCGTTGCCGATCTCTATCCGGATGATCCGCCGTTCCTCTTCCGACAGGTGCGAATACACTTGACCCAAGGCGCGACACCCCTTCACTGGCTATCTGGACAATCTCCAATCTAAAGGGTGTCGCACTTTCAAATAGACAACGGGCCACATTTTCATGCTTTATGCAAAAAATGTGAGGCATACGCACATTTCCCATCAAACGCACAGGTGCAAGAATGGCAGCAATTCGCCATTTTTTTGAAATCACCATGTGCGTTTGACGGCGCGTAAGCCTCACCTTGTTCTCAGCAGGACCGAATTTCTGTGAGCTCCCTATAGCGCTCCCCTACGCAATATGTCCGCAAACGACCACACCACATGGGCGATACGCGCCAATTCGGCGTAGCGGCCGATGGACAGCCACTGCACACGGTACCGTTCGAACCACAACTCCAGATCGGCGGCAAGACGGGCGCGGCGCGAGGCATCCAGCGCACGGCCGGTCACATCCTTGGTGTCACAGGCGTCCTTGCCGTCGGCCAACGCCAGCAGTTCCTCGCCAAGTTCGTTGAACAGTCGCTGCCCGTCCAGCATCACCGACAGGAACTCCGCGGTCAGGCTTCCCTTGTCCAGACCGGCGAACGCGTCGCCGCAGTCAAGTAGCACCTGATCGCAATCCCGACGCCGTTCGATACGCTCGCGGTTCCACTGGAGCATCCGCCGGCGCGCGTCATCGCATCCCAACGTGCGGTCCAGCGTGAGCCTTCCGCCGCTCGAACGTTCCATGCACGCCGCCACATCCATATTCAGCATGCCGGTGCCGGAACCGTATTCCAGCTCCAGCACCTGCACGGCAAGGTCCCAGGGGAATGACACCCCATCGGAGTCGATGCGGACGAGGCAATCCATGATGCGACCGGACTCGTCGCCATACACCAGAACGGAGATCCGACGGTTCATCTCATGCGCATCGATCTCAATCGGATTCCACGCGTTCTGAGCGCCATAGCACAGGCCCGGCACGCTCAGACGCGGATCGTTGACATGGCCGTAATCACCCCAATCGGTGACCACCATGCCTTCCGCATCGTACTTGGTCCCCGCCAACGCCATGTGATACGTGTTCAGCCAGGCACCCGCATAATCGGGGAAGAACCGGCTCCAAGCCCGCACCGCGGGGCACACGAACTGTCGACGGCCCTGCGCGGCGATGGTCTGGATCTTGCTCTCGTCGATCTGCGGCTCGTACATCCAGTTGAGCATCGTGATGTCGCCGGGCAGCAGATCCATCGTGCGCGGGCTTTCGAGCGCGATGTCCGCCCACAACATCGGTTGCCGACCATGACGGGCAAGCGTTTCGCACAAATCCCTGACGAAACCGGCATACAGTTCATCGCGGCCGGCTCCCGGTGCGTCCTGCGCGGACCTGCCACGTCCCAAGTCGAACGTCTCATCGCCGCCGATATTGAAGGACTTCGAACGGAACAGCGGCGCGTATTCCTCAATCAGGCGCGAGGCGAAATCATGGGCCTTGGGATCGGCGGCGTTCAGCGTGTGATGTTCCATGCGTTCGATGAAGCTGAACGGGCGGTCGGCGTCTTCGGGGAACTCACCCAGCCCGCGATGCTCACGGGTGCGCAGATTCATGTACATGTGCCCGAACGTGGCCAACGACGGCACCAACTCGATGCCGCGACGCGCGCAGCACTCGTCCAGATACGTGATGTCGTCGGCCGTGAGCGGATCGGTGCCGCGCCACGCCTCGCTGAGCTCGACGAACGCGAAGGCATGCTCGACATACAGCTGGAACTGATTGTATTTATATAAGGCCAGCTGGTCGACGAACCAGGTGAGGAACTCCATCGTCGGCACTCGTCCGCGTGTCACATCGAGACTGTAGGCGCGCACCGGGAATGCGGGCTTATCCTGGATATGCAGGCAGGGGATGGCACGCGAGGTCTGCCCGATGATCTGCCGCAGCGTCTGCAGACCGTATCGCAGTCCGCTTTCGCTGCCGCCACGCACACGGATGCCCTCCGATTCGGACACATCCAGCGTGTATTCGTCATGGGCCAGCCGTGAATCCAGGCCCAGGGATATGACGGTGCCGTGTGCGCGGCGCCTCAGGACGGTGACGCCGTGGCGGTGCCGAAGTTCATCGGACAGCTGCTCGATCGGCAACGTCTCCCAAGACTGATCGGCATCCTCGATCGTCACCAGAGGACCGATCAAAGCCGTGCCATGGGTGTACTCCAATGTCACCGGGGCAGGAATCAGAGTAAGACGCCGCGTTGCGTCGTCGGCCTTATGTTCGGAAGTGGGCACAGCTACTCCTTTCATGTGGTTTTCGTTAGCGCGCCAGGGGATATCGTACGACACCGGCGAATAGGCGCGAAGAGAACCGTTCTCTATTGGCCGATTGGCACCGCTCCTGGACCATCACCCCTTAGCACCGCTCCAGCAGACGCTCGGCCAGTCCCCGAAAGACCTGACCGACGCCATCCGTGCGCAAGGCGCCATCGACATCCAGCACCGCGGGACGGCCCGCCTCGCCGATCTCGCGCACTTCGGGTTCCAGCGGCAGCTGGGCCATCAGCGGCACGTCATAGCCAAGCGCCGCGCTTAACTGTTCAGACACGCGCTGACCGCCGCCGGCACCGAAAATCTCCAGCTTCTCGCCCTTGTGCTCGTAGTAGCTCATGTTCTCCACCACGCCACGCACCTTCATCGGCACCTGCAGGGCCACGAGTCCGGAGCGCACGGCGATGTCGGAGGCAGAGGGCTGCGGGGTGGTGACCACCACGAGTTCGGCGTTGGGCAGCGCCTGGGCCACGGAAATCGCCATGTCGCCGGTGCCGGGAGCCAAGTCGAGCAAGAGGACGTCCGGCTCGCCCCACCATACGTCAGACAGGAACTGTTCCAAGGAGCGCTGCAGTCGCGGCCCGCGCCACAGAATCGCCCGGTCGGCACCGGCGAACATGCCGATGGAGATCAGTTTCACGCCCCACGCGGTGACCGGCATAAGCATACCGTTCAGATTGGTAGGCTGCGTGTGCACGCCGAACAGGCGCGGCAGTGAGAAGCCATAGATGTCCGCGTCGATGGCGGCCGTGTCGAAGCCGAGGGCCGCAAACGTGGCGGCCAGGTTCGCGGTAACCGAAGACTTGCCGACGCCGCCCTTGCCCGAGGCGATGGCGAAGATGCGGGTCTTGACGCCCGGCTTGCTGAAGGGGTTCTGCTTGCGTTCGGCCTTGAGGTCGGCAACCAGATCGGCCAGCTTGTCACGACTCATTGAACCGACTTCGATATGAGGCAGCAGCTGTACGCCCGGATAGGAGCTGACCGCGCCGTTGATCTGGTTGGTGATGGTCTCGCTCAGTGGGCATCCGGGAACCGTCAGCTCAACGTGCACGGTGACGTCGTAAGTGCCGACGTCCGACGATGCGGGCGCGGCTTCGATAGCGGCAATCATGCCGAGGTCGGTGACCGAACGACCGAGCTCGGGGTCGATGACCTTGCTCAGGCGTTCGTAGATGTCGGCTTCGATCTGACGTGCGTCGCTCATAAATCCGTATCCTCCTTTAGGGCCTGTTCTACCCTAGCGTGTGATGCGGCGGCATGCCAGAGGGAGTGGAGTAAGTCACACTGGGGCGGGATTCGCTTTTTCTCTCCCCCAGTCATCCTAAAGGCTGACAGCCCCCTCATCAGAGGGGGTTAATGAAGCGTCTGAGGGGGCTATTTTAGATGGTGCCGGTGGCTAGGAGCTGGGCGAATTGGGCTTCGCCCAGCATGGGGATGCCGAGTTCCTCAGCCTTGGTGGCCTTGGAGCCGGCGTTTGCGCCGATCACCACGTAATCGGTCTTCTTGCTCACCGAACCGGCCGCCTTGCCGCCGCGCTCGATAATCGCCTCTTTGGCGGAGTCGCGCGAATAGCCCTCCAGAGAACCGGTGACCACCACGGTTTTGCCGGCCAGCGTCTGCGGCAACGAACTGGTCTCGGCCTCGTCGACGCCCACGCCGGCGGCCTGCCAAGCACGCAAAGTCGCGCCGCGCCAGTCGCCGGGCTCGCGGGCGGCGGCGAACCAGTTCACCACCGATTCGGCGATTTCCGGGCCCACCCCGTCGATGGCCGTCAGATCTTCAATCGTGGCGTTTTCGATGGCTGCCAGCGAGCCCATCGCCGAGGCGATCAGGCGTGCGGTAGGCGGACCGAGCCGGCGAATCGACAACGCGACCAGCACACGCCACAGGTCGGCGTGACGGGCCTTGTCCATTTCGTCGAACATCTTACGCGTGTTTTCGCCGGGCCGAATGATCACCGGCACATCCGTGACGCCGGTGCGCGTGGTCTTGTGGTCCACGCGCACGATGACCGCGTCGGCCGGCACGTCATACTCGGGATAGGAGGCTGCGGCAAAGCCCGGCATAGTACCAAGTGGAGCCTCAGCCCCGGTAGGTGCGCCGGTCGTCTCGCTGGCGGCACCTCCCTGTGTTCCGGCAGATTCGACTGCGGCCTCTTCTTGCGCGCGTTCGGCCAACTGCTTGGCCGTGAGCTTCTTGGCCGGCGTGGGCGCGGTCCAGAAGGCGGGCACCTGATGCCACAGGCCAGAGCCACCGACACGCTTACGCACCTTTTTCTTCTTACCGTTCGCACCGACCGTCTCATGCACCTCGACGATTGCGGCCTCACGCCACACGCGCACGTCGCGCAGATCGGCGGCGGTCAGGTCGAACAACCCGGATTCGTTGGACAACACCGGCTTCTGCGCGGCCGGCAATTCCAGCCCTTCCACCGGCTCATACGGGTCAGGCTCTTCGCCGGGGGCGACCAGCACCTCGGTGATGTTCGGCGCGTAGGTCGCCACCGAATCAGGCCGGTTCTCCTCCGGGTTGGTCAGAGCGATGGCCGATTGTTCGCCCAAGTGCTCGATGTCGAACGCCTTGCGTGAGGCCAGCGAAATCACGCGCTCGGTCAACTGGGCCGGGCAGCTTTCCACATTCGGGCAGCGGATGTCCTTGTCACCCTCCTTGGCGGGTGCCAGTTTCGCGCCGCATGAAGGGCAGAACTCGGGCATGACGAATTCGCGCAGCTGGCCCTCACGCCCTTTGCGCCGTTCAAGCACCGGGCCGACCAGTTCGGGAATCACATCGCCGGCCTTGCGCACCACCACGGTGTCGCCGATCAGGATGCCCTTGCGTTTGACTTCAAATCCGTTGTGCAGCGTGGTACGAGCCACGGTGGAGCCGGCCACGTAGACAGGTTTGAGCACGGCGACCGGCGTCACACGGCCGGTACGCCCCACCTGCACGGTGATGTTGAGCAGTTCGGTGTTGACCTCTTCGGGCGGGTATTTGTAGGCGATGGCCCAGCGCGGCGCGCGCGAGGTGGCACCGAGGGCGCGCTGCAGGCCCAGGTCATCGACCTTGACGACAATGCCGTCGAGCGCGTGCTCGATGTCGCCGCGATGCTCGCCGTAGTACTCGATCATGTCCAGGATCTCCTGGAATGAGGTCACCGCACGATTGTGCGGGGAGACCGGCACGCCCCACCTGGTGTATAGATCGTAGGCTTGCGACTGGTCGGCGACCACGTCATGGGTGCCGCGCGGATGGTCCGGCCCCCAGGTGAGCTGACCTAGACCATGCGCATAGAAACTCAGGCGACGGGTGGCGGTGATGCGAGGGTCTTTTTGACGCAGCGAGCCGGCGGCGGCGTTGCGCGGGTTGGCGAAGGGCGCTCGTCCGGCGTCCTCCTGCTCGTTGTTCAGGGTGTGGAAGTCATCCCAGCGCATGAACACTTCGCCTCGGATTTCCACGAAGTCCGGAACGTCTTCCTTGGGGCCGCCGAGGTTGGCGGGAATGGAGCCGATGGTTCGCACATTCAGGGTGATGTCTTCGCCGGTAACGCCGTCGCCGCGCGTCAGGCCCTGTTCAAGCACGCCGTTGCGATAGATGAGGTTCAGGGCGAGGCCGTCGATTTTGACCTCGCAACTCATGGGCAGGGGCTTGGATTCAGGCCAATCGAGGTCGCGAATCACCGAGTCGTACCAATCCTTGAGTTCTTCGATGGAGAAGACGTCGTCAAGGCTCATCATGCGGCTGGGGTGGCGCACGGAGGTGAAGTCGTTGGAGAAGGAGCCGCCGACGCGATGGGTGGGCGACTGCGGATTGTCCAATGAGGGGAACGCCGCTTCGAGTCGTTCGAGGCAACGCATGCGCGCGTCGTAGGCGGCGTCGGAGCTGACGGGTGAGTCGTCGATGTAGTAGGCGATCTGATCGGATTCCACCCATGCGGCCACGCGAGCCCACAGGCGGGCGGCGGCCTCAGCGGTCATCGTGTTCACGTCGAAACGGTCGAGGCATATCGCGTCGTCGTCAGTGGGCTGCAGTGCGGCTATCCATTGTTCGGAGCCAGGGGCAAAACGTGCAATACCGGTATCAGGCCGGACCTCGGCCACATCCCCATCGTCGAAATCCCATGCCAGTTGTTCGTTCGTGCTCATGGTTGTCTATCCTAGCGGGCTCGGCTCCCCTCGGCCGGCTATACCGTCAACTCCCCTCAGGCGGCTATGCGGATAGCGAGCGCAGGAACTGGGCTTGGATGATGTCGATGTTATCGCCTTCGCCGTCATTCATGCGGGCCACGGCCACCGAGAGCGTGCGGGCCGGCACGAACATGCCCTCATCCACGCATACGCGAGCGGCGTCACGCACGATGTCGGCCACTTCGATATGCGGCCAGACCGGCAGATCATGCGTGGCAAGCACATGGGCGGCCACCTCCACCGATTCAGGCACCGGTATGCACTGCGAGTCCGCACGGGAAACCAGTTCCTGCAGTTCGCTTTCCAACGAACCAATGGCCCCGGGAGCGATGTGATCGCTCATAATGTAGGCTGCGGCGGCTGTGTCGAACCGGTCAAGCATCCATTCGGCGTACGCGAACCGGTAGTAGGCGAACGCGGCATCGTCGCGGTCCAAGGCCACACGCAGAGCATTCAGGCAGGCGGCGCGTGCCGAATCCCAATCCTCATTGCGGGCCAGTTGGATGGCAAGCTTCAGATGTGAGAGTGGGTAGGCGGGCGCGTACGCCACCATACGGTTGAGATGCGGGATGGCCGCCTCGGCACCCCTGATCTGGCTCAACACGTCAGCCAGCTCCATGTGTGCGTAGAACAGATTGTCCGGGATGAGCACCGTACGCTCGTCCAATGTGGCGAACAGCCGGTTGTAGACCACGCGCTCGGCATAGGAGTTGAAGTATCGAGGTACGCCATGGCCTGCCGCATACACCTGATCCAAATGGGCCACAGCCGCTTCGGCCGCTTCGATGGCCTGATCGGCTTGGCCCGAGAACAGCATGTCTCGGGCGCGCAGACGCTCCTTGTCAAGATCGTCGGCAAGCGTGAACGTGAAGTCCGGGGTGTCCTTGCCATCGATCAACGCACTGGTGACCTGAGAGGCCAAACCGGTCAGTTCGGGATCGCATATCGATTCGATGATCTGCATGGCTCGCTGGGCCTTTTCCACGGAGCCGAGCGACGTGTTCCTGGCGATATCGTGGAATTCGTTGACGCCATGCTGCAGTAAGGCCACTCGCTGGATAGCCAGTCCGGCACTATTCTGTGCGCCCAGCACGTGAGCGGTCGCCGGGCTGAATTGACGGTCGGCCAGTTCGGGCTCCTCCTGGGATCCGGTGGGAGAGAACCGGCTGTCCGCCAAGTCGAAGTCGGCGCTGATGGGTTTCAGGCCGCCTTCGCCGTCCACGTCCATCACGGCACCGAACATGCGGTAGGTTTCCTCGGGATTGTCAAGCCCATCGGTGTCCAGTCGCTTGAGGAAGGCATCACGGGTGAAGGTGACGGTGACCATATTGCGCACGGTGGGATTGCGGCGCAGCACGCTCATCGGATCATCGTCCATGCCGGCGGCCCCATCAGCATCGTCAGTGCCGACGCCCTCGCCGCCGATACCGCCCAGGTCGTCGCCTGCGCCGGTATCGTCCGGCATGCCGAACGCCATTTCGTCGATATCGACGCCCTTCATCAGGTCTTCGAACTGCGAATCGATGGACGCGGCGCCATCGGCGTCAGCGGATTCGGCCGCGGCCTGATCCGTAGCATCCGCAGACGGTCCGGTACCGTTGCCTGTTCCCCCGGCCGTGCCGCGTTCGTCACCGGACGCCGCCTGCCCGAACGTCTCCTCATGGGTGATGGGGCGGGTCGGGTCGCCATGGAAATCACCATCTTTGGGGTCGGCTTTGGAACCCACACGCCCCAAATCGCCACTGCGCAGATGTTCGAAGGCGCTTAGGGCCTCGCTCATCATCGCCTCGATGGCGGAATCCTGTTCGGCAATCGCCTCTTCAAGACCAATGGAATCGATGTGCAACGACACCTGGCGCACGGATTCGCTGGTGCCGAAACTCAGCGCTGCCATCATCAGGCCGACACGCAGGTTGTAGGCGGCGCTCATCGACGCGCGTTCGGCGCTGCTCAGCGCACGCCACGTACGGCGAGTGGTGTCATACCGGCTATCGGGCATCATCGAGGTGCCGGCAGTGGTGAAGCCAATGGCCACTTCACCCGAATCCAAGCGCGACCGGAACTCCACATCAAACCGATACGGCAACCGTAGCCGGCGCAACAGTGAGGAGAGGGTCTGACGATACACCCATTCGTCGCTCCTCGCCGGCGAATACGAAGGCCGAGCGGCTTGAGTGTTGGTGTCGCTCTTATTGGTCCGCTCTACAGCGCCCTCAACACTCTCAGTACTTTCAGCGCCCGCAGCATTCGTCACACCCGAATCCGGCACGTTCTGCTGGGTCAGCACATCTCGAGGATCAGGGAATTCACTGCGAATCTGCCCAGCCGTGCGTGCGGCGATATCGACCAGGCTCAGCACGGCCCGACGCTCCTGCTCGCCATCATACGGGTCAAGCGCCATAATCGCAGGGTTCTCAATGAGTTTCATGTCGATTTGCGCGGCCTCGGCACGGGTCACCGTATCTTCCGTAGGGTTGCGCCCCAAGGAAGCGTTGCGCTCCAGCCAAGCGCTCACCGCAGCGAATCGGTTGAGGTTGCCTTCGATCTTCAAGGATTTCAGCGCCTGCCCGAATGCCAAGGACTTATCCCACGTAAAGAAATAGCCGCGCGAATACGTCGAGGTGTACAGGTGCAACGGTTCGGCGCCATGCACCGCTTCCAGTCCCGGCGTGGTGTCGAGGGCGCCGGCTTCGCGCATCAGATCGGCGAAGTGATCCTCCAGACCGGAGGCCCGCATGCCGTGGGCTCGTGCCGCCAAAGTGTCACGCACCGAACGGCGAATCGCACCGATTGGCGCCTCACGGTTGAGACGGCGGAAGATATTGCCGGAACCGAATCCGATGAGCAGACCATTGATCTGCGGCAACATATACGTGGCGAAGAACGCGATGGTAATGGCATCGCGGTATTCCAAATCATGACGCATCACAGGCGGCAGATTGGCACGCATCTGCTCAAGCGTGTACCGGTTGCCGGCCTTGAGCCATGAGGCGAGCCACGTCATGCGTCCGGTGCCGTCACGCCCCGCCACGCCACCGGTAATGGCCTTCACGCCGTCAGCACCATGACCAAGGCCACGCCCCAAACCACACCCATGATGCAGCGCACTTCCCAGGCCATGGCCTGCACGGGAGAAACCGGAACGTGAACGCGGCTCGTCGCTTTCGCCCAGCCGCTCACCGTCCGGCAGAGTCACTTCCTTTTCCTTGCCGAACATGAATCGCGCCTGCATATCCTGCACGTCCATGTTGGGGTCGGTGCCCACGAATACGCGGCCATGCGTATCGGCGAACGCCACCTGCGCAAAATGATCGCGGTCGGGGAAAATGCCAAGCGAAAAGCCACGGCCTCTGGTGGAGGGCAGCTGCGCCCATCCAAGCACCAGCCCTTCCGGCACGTTCTCCAATTCGGGGAAGGTGCGTCGCTTGATTACAGGACTCAGCGCCACTGCATGGCGAGTCAGTTCGTCGATAATGCCTCCTTTACGCTCACTGGTCTCCCGCAAGGCATCGCCGAACGGATTCGTATCGTGCTTCTTCGGCTTGGACAGTCCCAGATCGGCCGCGAGCGCGTTCATCGAATCCTTCAGCCCGCCCAGCAGTGGCGTGCGGTTGTGCTTCCCATGGTCCGATGTACGTTTTGGCATGATTCACATTGTCTCTTGTTTGCCCGACATCAAGCCCGAATAAAGCCTATAGAATAAATGCGTGCATTCCATAGACCACACTCGCGCAGACCGTCCGATGCCGTCGAATCATGAACGGCACCTGCCCAGCCGCCCGGATACCCGGCACCGGCTGCGTTTGGTGCGCCTGCTGATCGCCTTGCTGGCCGCCGTCGCCGCCATCGCCGCCATGGAGTGCATCGTGTTCAACCTGCCGTTCTGGCGTACGCTCGGAGCGAGCACGGATACGAACGCCGTGCATAACACGCTGGGTTCGGGTCTCACGCGCCGGAATGATGGCATGTTGACCGTCACCGATCCGACCAAGGCCTATCTTGAACTGACCGCGGACGGCACGTCGGATTACCTACGCATCGATACCGAGAGCAGCAAGGTCATCGATAAGGCCCGCGAGCAAGCCGAGGCCGAATCCAAAGCGAACGACGATAAGGAAGTCTTCAAACCGCTGGCGACCATTCATGTGCGCGCGGATGTCGATGGCATCACCGGCAAGGCCCAGTCGATGAATCCCGACGCTATTCGCAGCCATTATGTCAAGGCGCCGGGTGCCGGCATCGTGCGTATTTGGATTCAGGAAGAGCGCGGCGCGATCGTACCGGTCACCGACGCCCGCGCCAACGTGCGCGTACCGTTCGTCATCAATTGGATGCGCGTGCTCGCCATGGCCTTGGTGTTGCTGATGATTGCCGTCTGGAGGCCGGGATCGCGCCTGTGGCGTATCACGCTTGACCCGTCCAGCACTCGGCAACGACTTGCTTTCGTGGGGCTTCTGGCGATTCCTACCCTGCTTATCGGCGTATCCATCATCCACGAACTGTGGTACGCGTCTTCGCTCGTCTTCCACGTTTCCGGCGATTACACCTATGATTTCGACCAGTATGGGCATGTGGCCGATGCGCTGGTCGCCGGCCGGCCCTGGCTCGACTTGCCGGTTCCCGAACAACTGGCCGCCACCGAGCACCCCTATGACGTAGCCACACGTGCCCAGCTACTCGCCAATGGAGCCAGTCCGCTCTACTGGGATTACGCGTATTATGACGGTCACTGGTATTCCTATTTTGGCGTGTTGCCCGCAGTGCTGCTGTTCGTCCCCTATCGTCTGCTGGCCGGTCATAATCTGCCGACATCCGCCGCCGAGTATATTCTCGTGCTGCTGTTCATCATCTTCTTCTCCTTGCTGGTGCTGCGCGTCATCCATCGTGTGATGCCGAAGACTTCGGTGGCGGCCGCGTCGTTAGTAGTGGTCTCATCGTTGGTGAGCGCGCAAGTGGGGTATTTGCTGTATCGCACGAACTTCTATCAGATACCGTTCGCCGCATCGCTGACGTTGACGTCGCTGGGACTATGGCTATGGCTCGGCGCGGACACGTCCCGCCGTCCGCTGAGACCATCGGACCGATGGCAGGCGGGCGATGCCAAGCCTCTCTCCCTGCCACGACTGGCCTTGGGCGCCTTGTGCATTGCGGCGAATTTCGGATGCCGACCGACGTTCACCTTGGCCGCATTGCTTGCGTTCCCCCTGTTCTGGCCGCAGATTCGCGCGCTGGGCACCGGTCTGCGCACACGCCGCATCAAGCCGTTGCAGGCGTTGCGCGCGCCGCTGGCGGTAATCATTCCCGCCATTCTCGTCGTGACGCCTCTGATGGCGTGGAACATGGTTCGGTTCGATTCCCCGTTCAATTTCGGCAATGCGTATCAGTTCTCCATATCCGATATGACCCGGTATACCACCCCGTCCGCGGATATGCCCGCCAACATCTGGTATTACCTGTTCCTGCCGCTGCGCTTCATGGATCGTTTCCCGTGGCTGGCGGGCTCTCCCGCCCCGATGCCGCAATGGGGTTATTACGAGGTGATGGTCGGCGCGATTTTCACGGCCACGCCACTGACCTTGATGGCTTTGGCGCTGCCCCTGCTGCGCAGATTGGAAACACACGGCATGCGGCCATGGCTGATGTCTTGCTTGGCCGTGGCGGCGGTGCTGGTCGTATTCGACAGCCGCGTCGGCGGTTTGGGATGGCGGTATTCCGCCGATTTCGGCTGGCTGATCTCGCTGGCGTCCATACCGGGGCTACTGTGGCTGGTCAATGGGCGCGAACCGAGCCGGTCATTGGCGGGGGCCAACGACGCCGCTTCAGGCGATGGCATCGCCCGCGTCACTCCGTGGCGTTGGCTGATGCGCTGGGTCGTGGTGCTGGCCGTATTGTGGGCGCTGGGCATAGCCATACTGAGCTGTTTCGTGCAGTCGCGCAGCGATTCGATGATCGACAACAATCCGACGCTCTGGCATCAGGTTCAGTCTTGGTTCACCCTGCTATAGGACCGGACCGCTCGGCGACCCGCCAAGCTTCAGTGTTCTCCCAGCATTCCGGCCGGTGTTTTCCAAAACCTGCGGCATAATGTATGTGACGTAATTCACTAATCGTTTACCCATACTGTCGTGAGGATTTCCCCGTATCCACTGCCGTCCGCAGTCGCGTCTTCCAGCTACACCGTTTCCGCTGAGGGGTACCCGGATTACACGGCCAACGCCATCACCAGCGATGAGGCGGCCGCCGCATACCGTGAGGCCGCCGCCGGCGACGCCGACGGTTCCGGCAATGTCGGCGGTGCCAGCACGGCGAGTCAGACGACCACGGTATCGAGCAATGACATCGCCTCCACCGAGCACGAGTTTCTGGTGTTGGGACTGATCCCCAAGGTCAAGAACACCATTACCCTGACCATCACCGACACCGACGGCAACCTCAAGGCACAGTACAAGATGGTGCTCAGTTCGGGATGCATCTGCCGCGTCTACCAATACGGCTTCCGCGGCTTCTACTTCGCGTGAGCCTCGGCATCGGACTCACGGCCGATGCCAATCCCCCCAACGGCCGATTCCTATCTGCTACCGCTTCGCAGCCTCATACTTGCGGCGAATCAGATCCTCATAAAACGCCACAGCCTCAGCCGGCGCTCCGTCAAACACGACCGCGTGCTCGTCCAGTACCAGTATGCGGTCGATGGCGTATTCGGGCCGGCGGATCATATCCGTGTCATGCGTGGCGAAAATCACCTGCTTGTTGTAGCTGAACAACGCCTTGGCCACATGCGCGGTGCCAATCTCATCCAATCCCTTGCTCGGCTCATCCGCCACAATCGCACTCGGCTCAAAGCTCAGCGCGGCCGCAATAGCCAGCAGGTGCCGTTTCTCGGAGTCCAATTCGCAGGCCTTGGCCTTGGAGACCTGCGCCAAATCAAAATGCGCGAACAGATTACCGATGCGCGCATGACGTTCTGACTCGGGCACCTTGTGCTTTTTCAACGCTTCGGAAACAGCCTCGGAAATATTCGCCGCTTGGTAGAAACTGTTCGGAATCTCCTCGCGGCGAACTTTGCCGACCAGATTATCGATGCGCTTCGCGTCCTTCTTCACAGCCGGGTCAAGACGTTCCTCACCGCCCGCAATGGTCACCGTGCCGGCGTTGGCCTTCAACGAACCGTCCAGCAGACCCAGCAATGTGGATTTGCCTGCGCCGTTCAGTCCGATCACGGCCACCCGCCGCTCGCTGATGGTGATGTCCGTGGGAGCAAGTCCCACGTGCCCATCATCATACGTATGCCCGGCCTGTTCCAAAGTGAACGTCAGCGATGCCGGGTGTGGCAGTTCTTTCGGTCTAAACAAGAATCCCATGCCGCCATTGTACGTGGAGTACAGGTGTGGTGCCGGCAAACACCGGCCTATCGCAGCAAAGCGGCGACGGTATTGAGCACGGCGCGGATGCCACGCTCGAATTCGTCCGGTTCGGGCAGCAGGGAAACGGCCAGGTATCCATTGGAGGTCATGTCGAAGAAGTAGCCGGGCTGTCCGGTGAGTTGGTGCTCGTCAATCAGCCGCAACACCAGTTCGTTCTCATCGATGACGGAAGGCACTCGTAACAGCACGTTCCAGCCGCCTTCGGCCCGTAGCACGCTGACCAGCCCGTTGGGATCGGCGTCAAGCAACTCGTGCAACTTGGCCAGGTTATTGCGCACGCGCTCCCCCACCCGTCTGGTCTGTGCGGGCGCGGCGTTCAATAATGCGGGAATCCGTTCGGCGATGATGTCGCCCATCGGCAGATAATCGTCGGCGATGACGTCCAGTCGACGCTGGGCCTCGGCAACGTCCTCGGCAGGTCCGGACACCTGAATCCACCCGACTTTGGCGTGCGGCGCGGCCAGCATTTTGGAGAATCCGTCTAGGGCGAAGGTGAGCACGCCGCGCTCCCCCGCGAGCCGTGCGTCGCCGGGGAAAGGTTCGAGAGAGTAATCGAAGAACACTTCATCGGCGATAAGGGCGATGCCGTGCTCACGGCACAATGTCACGATACGTGCACGCTCGGTTGGTTTTACGTACGAACCGGTCGGATTGTTCGGGTTGATGAGTACCAATGCTCTGACGCGTTCGCCACCGGGCTCGCTGAGTAGCCGCTCGAGTTCGGCGATGTCGATGAACCAGGAGCCGTCGAATTGCAACTGGTATTCGACCGTATCGACGCATTCAAGCCGTGCAATCGACTCAATCAGCGGATAGCCGGGTTTGGGTGCCAGCACCGCGTCGCCGGCATCGCAAAGTAACTTAATCAGCCACGAATACGCCTCGGACGTGGAGCTCAGCAGGTACAGGGCGTCCGGGTCGGCGCCCTCGATGGCGGTATTCACATTGGTGAAAGCGGCATGGCGCTCGTTCCTGCCCTCGCCGGCGGCGGACGAAGCCAACTGAGGGCTGCTTGCGTCTACCACGTTTGCCGTATTGAGGAATGCGGCCAATGATTCTCGTGCCGCACGCGGCCCACGCGGGTCGGCCGTATACACGCTCGGCACCAATTCGGGTGCCAACCCGTGGCGGGTCGGATTGGAATCGTTGAGTTTGCTGAGTGCGATGCCGTTTGCCTTGGCTGCCGCCTCGGCCGCCGCAATGGGATTCGGCGCAGAAATATCCACACGAGAAGAGAAATGCACGCTCATACCCTCCCACGATAAAACCACCCCTGCCGAGCCAGGTATATCGAGGCCTCATATCCACCAGCATCCAGCACTACGACAATCGTGCGGCACGGCAGCGGAGTCGTCAGACATACTATGACTTCAATCCACATCGAATAACGGCCTAGCTACATTCATTAGGTCATTTTCGCGCTCATTAGGTCACTGCTAGTCGAGCCTCACAATTGTTGATGCTTGAAACGCCGCCATTCCGAGCCCATTGCAATTCAGGTTTGGAATGGGAGTGACCTAATGAACACATAATCGACCTAATGAACGAATTACTCATTAAAAAAGGCCGCCCGAAATACTTGGACGGCCTTACATATGGTCAATACGGCTCCTGCGCCAGCAGAAATAACTCAGCTCACTGCTGCTTGGTGCTGGCGTAGTAGGCGGCACCGACGATGCCAGCCTGGTTACGCAGCTTGGCGGGCACAATCGGGGTCTTGATATCCACGTACGGCAGGAACTTTTCGCTCTGACGGCTCACGCCGCCGCCGACGGTGAACAGGTCCGGGTTGAAGTACTTTTCCATAAGGCCGTAGTACTTGGTCAGACGCTTGGCCCACTTCTTGTAGCCCAGTTCCTCGTTCTCGCGAATCGCGGAGGAGGCATACTTCTCGGCGTCCAGATGCTTGGCGCTCAGGATGATGTGTCCGAGTTCGGTGTTCGGGATGAGCACGCCGTTGTAGATCAAGGCGGTGCCGATGCCGGTGCCCAGTGTGGTGGCGATGACCAGACCATCCTGGCCCTTGGCGGCACCGAACTGGACTTCGGCCAGGCCGGCGGCGTCGGCGTCGTTCACCACGACGACCGGGCGGCCGCAGGCTTCGGAGAACACTTCAGTAACGTCCACGCCAATCCAAGACTGGTCGAGGTTGGCCATGAAGTCGAGCTTCTGGCCGGGCTTGATCGGCGCGGGGAAGGCGATGCCAACGGGTGCGGATTCAGGCACTTCGAAGTGGTCGAGCTGCTGCTTGACGATTTTGGCCACGGCCTGAGGAGTGGAGACCTCGGGAGTGAGAATCTTCAATCGCGGCTCGGCGAAATCGCCCTTGGTCAGATCGACAGGTGCGGCCTTGATGCCGGAACCGCCAATGTCAACACCGAAAGCCTGTGCAGTTTCAATCATCGTTGACCTTCCTTTCCATACGTTTTCATCAGTTCGTAGGGTTGCGCCCAGTCTAACGCGAATTGTGCTCAACACGAAACCATTACACACCAATTGTGCAAACGTGTGCATCGCCGCCGGTCACTACGTACCCTATCCGTATCGTTTTTCAAGCCCCCAATGGGCAATGCGCGCGATTTCGATACTAGGAAAATTCGGCGTCTGTGGCGGCCTGACTCTGTGTCGCGCGCGATGAACCGTCAGCCGATCACCTTCTCGTATAATCCGGCCGACGATACCGCCGCCACGCATATCGACCAGAGTGCGGGAGACGCGCACCACGCGTTCAATGACATGGGCATCGCCAAGCTGCACTTCCAGATCAGTGCCGGCCAAGGCCAGTGGGCCTGGGGCGACGGTGGCCTGTTCATTCATAAGTGACCGTAAATAAGTTCCCTCTGATGAGGGAGCCACTACTACGGCTACTTCAGCGACGGCATGGGCTTCCAGGTGGGGTCGTGCATCAGCTTGCGCGAGTCCCACCAGCCCTTGGCAATCTGCACCAAACCGGTCTTGAGGTGTTCGCGATCCACCATCACCAGGCGAATGACTTCCTTGGCCGCGGTGAGCATGGTGCCCAGTCCAAACACCAGCGGACGGAAGTCGCCGTAGGTCATGAAGTACCGGGCCATATAGCCGCGGTTGCGCATGATGTGGTACCGGTTCATGTCGGACGTGGAGTTGAGCTGGCGCACGCCGGCGATATCCCAGTTGCCGATTTCGCGCGTACGGCGCAAAATCACGTCGGGCACCACAATCGGGTTGGTGACCTTGCTGGCGCGGTAGCCATACATCGTGTCATCCCAGTAGATGAAGAAGCGCGGGTCCGGCAGACCGATTTCCGTGACCACACGGCGGTTGAACAGGCCGCCTTCGAAGCACAGCGTGTCCATCACTCGGTATCCGGCCGGGCCGAATGCGGCGGGCGCGATCGGGTTCGGGATGCCCAGCGGCACAATGAAGTCGTACTGCCAGTAGAACGGGCCGCCATCGTAATCGAATCGGGATCCCTGAATCACCTCGTGCTTGTCGGTCCACTTGGACAGCTTGGCAATGGCGTCCGGCAGCACGGCCACATCGTCGTCCATCACCCAGAACCATGCGGCGCCCAGATCATACGCCTTGGCCACGCCGGCGGAGAAACCGCCCGCGCCACCCAGGTTCTCGGTCTGCGGCGCATAGACCACGCGCTCTTCGTTGCCGGACCGGTCGGCCACGGTGGTGCCCCACTGGCCGGTCACCTTGCCGGCAAACGCAGCGACCATGTCCGCCGTCTGATCGGACTGCTCATTGTCCACGATGACAATGCGCCACGGTGCCTGCTCAAGCGCCAGAATCGAATCGAACAGTACCTCGAGCAGCTGCTGACGTTTGTAGGTGGTGACGATCAGGGCAAGCTTGTCAATGGTGTTGTTGGGTTTCTTCACTTCAGCCATGGCTCCCATTGTTGCACTTGACCGGCACAAGACGAATTTCTGCACAGTGAAACGCGGGTTGCATACGTCCGGCGCATGGCGTATGAATAAGCCTGTCAGTTTCAGGGAAGGTGCAATTCCTTACTGGCGGTAACCTGCACCCCGGGTTTCATAACGGGGATGGTAGGAAGCCCGCGACCCGCGCAAGCGGCTGATCCGGTGAGATTCCGGAGCCAACGGTATAGTCCGGATGGAAGAAACAAGGGCTCATTATGAGTGTATCTTCGCGTATCCACATGCAAGTTGTTCGTTCTGTGGCGCCCGAGGCCGAGGGTTCGGCCAGCGCGTCCACCGCCAGCACCAACGCCAAACTTGGCTCACACACCACTGGTGTGGCTGATTCCGGCCGCTGGTCCACGCGCCGTATCGCCATGTATGCGCTGTTCGTGGCGCTGGCGATGGTCACCAGCTTCATTGAATTCCCGATTACGCCGGTCACTTGGCTGAAGTACGACCCGTCCGGCATCGTCTGCCTGATTGCCGGCTTTGCGTATGGCCCGGCCGCCGCCGCAATCGTGTCTGTGCTCGGCTTTGTGCCGCACATGTTCGCCAATCCGTGGGGTTCGCTGATGGCTGTGCTGGTGGCACTGTTCCTGTCTGTGCCGGCCGCGTTCATCTACCGTAAGATCCGTACGCGCAAGGGTGCCGCCATTGGCATTCTGGTGGGTGCGGTGCTGGCCATCGTGGTGGCGCTGGTGGGCAACCTCATCGTCACGCCGATTTACGCGCACATGACCTACCAGGCTGTGGCCGCGATGATTCTGCCGATTCTGCTGCCGTTCAACGTGGCGAAGATGGCGATTCACGCCGTGATCACCTTCCTGATCTATAAGCCGATTTCCAACCTGCTGTCCAAGCGGCAGTGACCGGCCTGAGACGGGCCGCTGCCCGCCACGACTAACGACCACTCAACGACCACTCAAAGAACAAGAACGCAGAACTCCGGCCCTTGCCGGGATTCTGCGTTTTCGCCTATCAGTTACGGATTGCTGTTTCATGACCGTTGCACCCCATTCCTTCGACGCCGACGAGTTCCACGATTCCGCCGAGCCCGCTCCCCCCGCCGCCGTACTCAAGGACATTCGTTTCAGCTATGACCGCGGCACTTCATGGGCTTTGGATGGCGTTTCGCTCACGGTCCATGCCGGCGAGCGCCTATGCTTGGTCGGTCCGAATGGATCGGGCAAGTCCACGTTGGCCCGTCTGATTGCGGGATTGACCGCGCCGGACGGTGGCGAAGTGACGCTACTGGAACAGCGCGTGTACGCAGCCGGCCCGAATGCCGACGCCTATCGCGCTGCCCGCCGCGGCATCGGTATGGTGTTTCAGAATCCCGAGGATCAGCTGGTCACCACCGTGTTGGAGGATGACGTGGCTTTTGGCCCGGAGAATCTCGGGCTGGAGCGCGGGCTCATCGGCGAGCGCATCGTTGATTCATTGCAGGCCGTGGGGTTGGCGAACTTGCGTCAGTCCGACCCGACCCGTATGAGCGGCGGACAGCAGCAGCGCGCCGCCATCGCCGGCATGCTGGCCATGAACCCGGCGATGCTGGTATTGGACGAACCGACCGCCATGCTGGACGAATCCGCACGCGCCGAAGTTATGCGCATTTTGGATGATTTGCAGGCGCGCGGCACCACTATTGTGCATGTCACGCATCATCCGGATGAGACCGTTCATGCCGATCGCATCGTGCACATGGAGGCCGGGCGAATCGTTGGTGTCACTGCAGCCGCCGATAATCGACCCCCGCTAGCGGAGGCTGTCTCGCGAAGCGAGACTGAGGGTGGTATCGGCACAGAAGCCGCCCCCAGTCGTCCTACGAACGACAGCCCCCGCCAGCGGAAGCGCGAAAACGGCTCCGAACTGCCGCTGCTCTCCGACGGCATCGGTGATATGACGAACCCCATTATTCGCGTCTCGCATCTGACCTATCGCTATCCTTCGGCCAAACGGGCGGTTATCGATGACCTGTCGTTCACCATCGCGCGCGGTGAAACCGTGGCACTGATGGGCGTGAACGGTTCGGGCAAGTCGACGCTGGTGCGCATGCTGTGCGCGCTGGCCGCACCGACCGCCGGCAGCATCGAGGTGGCCGGCGTTCCGGTGGCCTCGACCGGCAAACGCGGTAGCAACGCACGGCCGAAGCCGGCGAATCGCAGGCAATTGGCGCAATTGCGCCGGCATGTGGGTTACGTGATGCAGCATCCGGAGCACCAGTTGTTCGCGGACACGGTGGCCGAGGACGTGGCGTACGGCCCGCGCAACCAGGGGCTCGCCGAGGCCGAGGTGGCCGACCGTGTGCGCGAATCACTGGACCTGCTGCATATCGGGCATCTTGCCGACCGCTCCCCTTTCGACCTGTCCGGCGGACAGCAGCGATTGGTGGCCATCGCCGGCGTGCTGGCCTGCAATCCTGACGTGCTCATCATGGACGAGCCGACCGCGAGCCTGGACGTCCAGGCCAAGGAGCGCATCCATGAGCTGTTGCGCACGCTCAAATCGCGCGGCGTGACCGTGCTCATCATCACCCATGACCGAGCGGAGGCCAAGCATATCGCCGATCGCGTGGTACGTATGCCGATTGCCGGCGCGGCTGGTGCTGAGAGCATCTCGGCAACCGAGACTGCCTTCCCCGCCGAGTCCGTCTCCCCTGACAAACCCGCGCACTCGGTGATCCACCGACTTGACCCGCGCGTGAAGATGGTGGGCTTCCTGGCCGCCATGTTCACGATGTTCGCGGTGAACACACCCCTCCAGCTTGCGCTGGGCATCGCCATCACCCTGGCCGTTATCGCGGCGGCACGCCTGAACCCGTTACGGGTGCTCGAATCCATTCATCCGATTCTGATTCTGCTGGTGCTGATGGGCGTGGTCAATCTGTTTGTGGTGCGCACCGGCACGCCGGTGGTGGCGCTGGGCCCGCTGAGCATCACCGATCAGGGCGTGGCCATAGCCGTGCTGTACGCCTGCCGTTTCGCGTTGGTGATCATCTTGGGCGCGGTGTTCCTCACCACCACCACGCCGACCGCCATGACCGACGCCTTCGCCACCCTGATCAGCCCGCTCAACCGGCTCGGCATCCACGCCCAGGAGATCGCGTTGGTCATGAGTCTGGCATTGCGATTCATTCCAACGCTGACCGACGAGACCCGTGCCATCGTCGACGCCCAATCCGCGCGTGGCGGTTCCATCGAAACCGGTTCGCTGGCCCAGCGTATCAAGGCGATGAGCGCGATTATCGTGCCGATTTTCGCCAGCACGTTGCGTCACGCGGACAACCTGAGCCTCGCACTTGACGCCCGCTGCTACGAGGAGAGCATCCGCCGCACCCACTGGCGTGCCCTGACCATCGCCGCGCAAGATCTCGTGTTCGCCGTCGCCGTCATCGCCTACATCGCCGCCATCATCGCGCTGTAGGGCGGCAAACAGCACAGACAGCACCGGTTGCTATGCTGGTGTGGTTATACGAAAGATGTAAGGAAATTCCCATGGCATTGACCAAGAAGCAAATCAAGCAGCTGCGCGCGATGGCAAACTCGCTGAAGCCCCTGTTCTATGTGGGCAAGAACGATTTGACCGAGTCGGCCGTCAATCAGGCCGATGAAACCATTGAGAAGCACGAGCTCATCAAGTGCGCCGTGCAGGACGGTTCTGGCCTGACCGCCAAGGAAGCCGCCGCCGAGCTTGCCGAGCAGCTGAACGCCGAAGTGGTGCAGTCCATCGGCAATCGTTTCGTGCTGTTCCGTCGCTCCCGGCGCGACGATGTGGAGCATATCCGCTTGGTGCGCGAGTAGCGTTCGCTCTGCTCGATCCCGTAGCTTGATATGAGTAATGGCGGTTGGAATCAGTCCGATTCCAACCGCCATTATTCATATTCGCCCAGCGAGCACCGTCACTGATCCAAGATGGACCCGACGATTCCCGCAACAATGGTCAGAACCAAGGACCCCAGTACCGACCACCAGAAACCGTGTACGAAGACGCCCACGCCGAACAGACTGACCGCCAGCCAGCTGGCGAGTCGCATGAACAGCCAATTGATAATCAAGGTGACCAGCCCGAGAGACAGAATCGCAAACGGCAGTGCGATCAGATGCACAATCGGCTTGATTGACGCATTAATCAGCGCCATGAACAAAGCGAACGCGGCGATGCCGAGAATCGGAGGCTCCCCCACCGGGGTCATGCCGGGAGTCACCGCGACCATGACGGCGGCGGCGATAGTCATAATCAACCAGCTGGTCAGGAAACTTTTCATGGCCCAATCGTAGCGCGGCAGGTTTTACTATTAGGCAAAACATGAGATGATGTTGTGCAGAAACGGTAAGAAGGTACTGCCGTTCCCGATTGAGAAGGGATAGACCCACATGACTGATAATCAACAACAACCGTACGGTTCGGACAGTGTTCCGCAGCCGGCACAACCTGCACAGCCGGCACAGCCGTCGTACGGCCAAGATGCCGCACGGCAGCCGCAGGGCTATGGCGCCCCACAGCCCGCCGCATACGCTCAACCCGCCGCCGGAAGCTACGGCCAGCAGCAGCCGCAATACGGCCAGCCCGCCGGCGCATACGCTCAGTCTCAGTACGCTCAGTCTCAGTACGCTCAGCCGCAGTATGGCCAGCCGCAGTATGGCCAGCCCGCACAACCCGCAGCGGGCTACGGCCAGCAGCCCGGCTATGGACAGGCCTACCAGCAGCCGAATGCCTACGCACAGCCGCAATACACCGCCGCTCCGTATGCCGCCGCCCCGGTGTGGCAATCATCCAAGTCCAAGTTGGCTGCCGGCCTGTTGGGCATCTTCCTCGGCGGACTTGGTGTGCACAACTTCTATCTCGGCAACACCGGCAAGGCCGTGGCCCAGCTGCTGCTGACGCTTGTCGGCTGGATTCTGCTCGGACTTGGCCCAATCGCAGCCGCCATCTGGGGCTTTGTTGAAGGCATCATCATTCTGTGCAGCAAGCCCGGCTCGCCGTGGCATAAAGACGCCAACGGCTACGAACTATCAGACTGAGACTGACCTCGGGCCACGTTCATTGGGCCTCTGATCAACCACACCTCTGCAGGTATCATCTCGATGCCGCAGTCGTAGCGGGATGCGACACGCCGGCCGTGTACATGAGTTCATGTACACCCGATACAGGCGAATCAGTATCGCACGAGATTCAACAGTTCCTGCTGTTTGGCATAGCGGGAAACGTTGGTCAGGGCGATGCGGATGATGTGTTCGGAAGTCTTTTCCAAATGATTGCCGCCGGCCACATGCGGGGTGATCAGGCAATGCGGCTCATCCCACAACGGACTTTCCGCCGGCAACGGCTCAGGCTCAGTGACGTCCAATCCGGCACCGTGGAGCCGTCCATTGTGCAAGGCGTCGGCCAAGGCCTCGGGATCGATGGCGTCGCCACGCCCGGCATTGATCACGATGGCTGTGGATTTCAGACGCCCCAGACGATCCGCATTCAGCAGATGATGGGTCTGCGGCGAGCGCGGCACCGCCATCGCCACCACATCCGCCAATGGCAACAGCGCTTCCAGCCGCTCGAAGCCATACATCTTTTCAATGCCCTTGGCAGGCACGTCCACATGACGGCGCACGCCGAAGGTACGCATACCTATGGATTGGGCAAGCTGAGCGAAATGCGACCCGATGTCGCCGACGCCGATAATCAGCGCGATGCCACCTTCCGGGCTCAATACCGGGCCTTCATCCTGCCACTGATGATCGTGCTGATTGGAGGCATACCGGTTGAGGTTCTTCATCAATGCCCACATGGTGGCGAACATGTGTTCCGACACGCTTTGGCCATACGCGCCGCTCGCATTGGTGACCATGGTGCCGCGAGGCAGCACACCCGGGCGGATGTACGCATCCACACCGGCGCTGAAGGTCTGCAACCATTCAAGACGGGTGTATTGAGCGGCCTGCGAGACCGGGAAGTTGCCGATGACTGCGGTAGCTTGGGAACGAAGCTCCTCGGGAACAGCGGCCGACCATACCATGTCGCCGCGGTGCGCTTCATCGCCTACGAATTCCTGCGGCACATCGCGAGCCGCCTTGGCGAAAGCCCGCCGTTCTCCTTCGTTGAGAGGCAGGCAGTTGACAATCAGCTTATGCGTGTTCTCAATACCCATGGCTCACCAAACTAGGCGGCAGGGCGGATATTATCGCGTGTTTCCTCATGCTGAACCAATGCCGAACCCGCCCCGCCGGACCAATGCCGAACCCGCCCCATCAAACCCCACCAAACCAAGGGACAACCCATTGCGCATCGACCGTAGCGTCCGCCCCGAACCGTACACTCACAGGTGGTTTTGTGATTCCATAGCGTGCAGCCAAGGCAGTACGATTGCCGGTTTATCCGCACGCACAGGTACCTACGCCGGTTGGTAAACCTTACTTCCATACCTTGCAACCGAACGTTTAGGAGCATGTATGCCTGAGCAGCATATTGATAACGAGAAGATTCCCACACGTCTTATCGGCGCGATTGTAGCCGTCGGCTCACTTGCCTTCATTGGCATTCTGACCGAAACCGTGATGACCGTGCTTTTCCCCGCACTGATGCGCGAATTCCACGTCGACACGGCCACTGTGCAATGGATTACCACGATTTATCTGTTGGCGGTGGCCGCTGCCATGCCCATCAGCTCGTTTTTGAAGCGCCGATTCGCACTGAAAACCATTTTTCTTGCGGCTGTGATTCTGGCCATCGTTGGCTCGCTGATTATGATCGTCGCCCAAGCCTTCCCGCTGCTGATTGTCGCCCGCATTATTCAGGGCATTGGCTCAGGCGTGGCCACGCCGTTGATGATCAACATCATTCTGGAGCAGTCTCCTCGTTCGAAAATCGGCCGATTGATGGGCGTAGGATCGCTGGTCATTACCGTGGCTCCGGCCATCGGCCCGACCGTCGGCGGCGCGGTGACCACAGTGCTGCCGTGGCGCGCGATTTTCGTCATCGCCATTCCGCTGGTGCTAATCGCAGCATGCATCGGCATGAAGTGCATTGAGCAGAAGACACCGACCGAGGCTGCCTATCTTGACCCGATTCAGCTTGGGTCCATTGTTGTCGCGTTGGTCGGTCTGGTGCTGGCGCTCAACCAAGGTGGCGTGGCCATCAGTGCGGCGGTGTCCGGCAAGTCAGCCACACGCTCCGGCATTATCGCCATTGTCAGTCTGATTGTGGGCCTCGCCTTGTTGATCGTGTTCGCCATGAGTTCCAAGCGTGCCTTCTCCCCGCTGCTGCGCCTTGGCATTCTCAAGGATCCCGCCGTACTGTTACACGCCTGCGCATATCTGCTGCTGCCATTGGTCGCCATCGGCTACGGCTATGTCATCACCAATGTGGCACAGCTCTCGCTCGGCACCACGGCATTTGTGGCCGGCTCTCTGGTGCTGCCCGGAGCACTGGTCGGCGCTGTCTGTGCCCCGCTTGGCGGCTGGTTCTACGATAAGTTCGGCGCGGTCAAGCCGATTCTGATTCCGATCGGCATCGCTATTTTGGGCCCAGTGCTTATGCTGGTGTTCTCGATGCAGCTTACGCCCGTGCTGCTCGCCGGATTCTATTTCATTTTCGGTCTGTTCTATTCCATCGGCAATGCGAATGTGATGACCAGTGGCCTGTCGGAGGTCTCTCCCGAGTTCAAGCCGGACGGCAACGCCATTTTCAACACGTGTCTTCAGTTTGGCGGCGCTGCCGGTACCGCACTGTTCTCCACGATTCTTTCCGTGGCTCAGGCCGGCGCAGGAGAAGAAGGCACCGCTGAGTTTGCTCACGCCACTGCCGTCGGCGGCACATGGACGTTTGCCACGATGACGGTTATCTGCCTGATTGGCTGGTGCTGTCTGGCCACCGCGTTCCGCATTCGCGCGGCACGCCGGCGCGCCTAAGACCGTCAGTCCGCGGCCCGCGACGCCTCCCGCCCGGATTCGTCACCGTGCAGTATCGTGCGGATTCGGGCGAGACGCTGGCTGACTTCGTGTTCGTAGCCGCGATCGTTGGGATGGTAGTACTCGGTGCCACGCAGCTCTTCGGGCATATATTCCTGTGGCGCCACGGCACCGGGCCAATCGTGCGCATACTTGTAGCCCTCGTGGTTGCCCCACTCTTTCATAAGCTTGGTGGGGGCGTTCCTCAAATACAGCGGAACAGCGCCGATCTTGCCGGCATCCACGTCCGCGAGCGCCTGGTTAATGGCGTTATAGCTGGCATTTGATTTGGGCGCGGTGGCCACGGCAATCGTGGCTTCGGCCAAAATAATACGTGCCTCGGGCATGCCGACCAGCGCCACGGCCTGCGCCGCGGCCACGGTGACCTGCAAAATCTGCGGGGCGGCCATGCCGACTTCCTCGCTGGCGGCAATCATGATGCGACGGGCGATGAAGCGCGGATCTTCACCCGCTTTCAGCATGCGCGCCAGATAATGGATGGCGGCATCCGGATCGGAGCCCCGCATGGATTTGATGAATGCGGAAATCACGTCGTAATGGTCATCGCCGTCTTTGTCGTAGCGCACGGTGGCGGTGTCCATTACCGTAGCCACGATTTCGGAGGTGATGATGGGTCGGCGTGCGCCCTTTTTGCGGGCTTCGTCGCCGGTGACCGCGCCAGCCGCGGCCTCCAGAATCGTGAGACTCTTGCGTGCGTCGCCACCGGCCATGCGCACGATATCGGCGATGGCTTCGTCCGTGGCTTTGACCTCGTCCCTGAGACCGCGGTCATCAGTCAGCGCGCGCTGCACCAGTTCGGTGAGCTGATCAGGCTCCAATGACTCAAGCTTGACGACCACCGAACGGGAGAGCAACGGTTTGATGATGGAAAAGCTCGGGTTCTCGGTGGTGGCGCCGATAAAGGTCACGTCGCGGTTTTCGACGGCGGGAAGCAGCGCATCCTGCTGGGATTTGGAGAAGCGATGCACCTCGTCGATGAACAGTACGGTTTCCCGGCCGCGTGACACGAGCCGTTCGTGAGCGCGGGTGAGTACGTCGCGCACGTCTTTGACGCCGGAGGTCACGGCGGAGAGTTCCTCAAACACGCGGCCGGATTGGCCGGCCACGATGGTGGCGAGCGTGGTCTTGCCGACGCCTGGAGGGCCGAACAGGATTACGGAGCTCGGCGCGGTGAGACTGCCTTTGCTGGCCGGATTGGCGAGGCGGCGCAGCGGCGAGCCCTGGCCCAACACCTGCGTTTGGCCAATCACCTCGTCCAAAGTGCGTGGACGCATGCGCACCGCCAACGGCCGTGTCATCGACTCCGGCGCATCAGCCGCCCCAAACAAATCGTTCTCACTCATAACGTCCTATAGTACCCCAGTGTTCGAACAGACGTTCGAGCTGCACCTTGGCTTCCCTCAGAGAGGGGAGCCAAGAATCAGTTACTCACCTTGTAGTCGTGGAAGACTACTTCGCCGGTGTCTTGGGTGGCGTCAAGGTCCACGATGCCTTCGATGGCCCAGTCGTGGTCGCCATCGGAATCATCGATAATCTGACGCGCCTTCCACGTATGCTCGTCGTTCTCGTGCTTGTCGTCCAACATGAACAGTTCGGGCGAGCGCGCTTCGGCGCCGATGCCCACGTACTCGTGCTCGTCGTAGTAGTCGTCGAGCACATCTTCCCATTCGTGCACGCCGTAGCCCCAGTCCTTGTCGAGCGCGCCGAGCTTGTCCGGCTGGTCAAGGTCCATAAGCCGCACACGGCGGAACAAGGCATTGCGCACCAGCACGGTAAGACCACGACGGTCCTCGACCACCGCGCTTTTTGCGCCGGGCGCGGCCAGGGATGCCGCAGCCTCGGATTGGTCAGCCGAGTCACCGGCGTTCTCCCATTCGTCCACCAGCGAGGAGTCGATGGAGCGCACGAGCACGCGCAGCCACGAGATGATGTCTTCGAGTTGCTCGTCACGCTTTTCGGGCGGCACGGTGCGCGCCAGCGTGCGGTAGGCGTCCGAGAGGTAGCGCAACAGGGTGCCTTCGGAGCGGGCGATGTTGTATCGGGTGATGTATCCGGTGAAGTCGGAGGCGGTTTCCACCATGTCGCGCACCACGGATTTCGGCGACAGCCAGTAGTCGTTGGCCCACGGCACATCGTGGCGGTACTGATCGAACGCGGCTTCGAGCATGTCTTCCAGTGGCTTCGGATACGTAATCTCCTGCAGCTTATCCATACGCTCGTCATAGTCGAGTCCGTCGGCCTTCATATCGGCCATCGCCTTGTCTCGGGCCTGACGCTCCTGGGCACGCAGCACCTGCTTGGGGTCTTCGAGCGTGGCCTCGGCCATGGAGATCACGTCCAGCGCATAGGTGTCGGACTCGGGGTCGAGCAGTTCGAGCGCGGCCAGCAGGAACGGGGAGAGCGGCTGGTCGAGGGCGAAGTCGTCCGGCATATCAAGGGTCATGTAGTAGTCCTTGCCGCCGTCCTTGCGGTCCTCGGTTTCGATGACTTCGGTATCGAACAGGGTTTGGAAGATCTCGTCGGCCCGCTGGTGCAGATGCTCCTTCTGGTCGGGGGTCTGCGCGGAATCGTCGATGAGATCGTCGATACGGGCACGGGCGTCACCGCCCTGCGCCACTTCATTGAGCACCATCGAATGCGTGATTTTCAGGTGCGGGACCAGGGTCTCCGGTTCAGCGTCGATGAGCTTATCAAACGTGCTCTGGTTCCAGGTCACAAAACCTTCCGGCGCCTTCTTGCGCTTGACCTTCTTGAGTTTCTTCGGATCTCCCCCGGCCTTGGCGATGGCTTTCTGGTTTTCGATTTCATATTCGGGAGCCTCGGCGATCACCAGTCCCTCAGTATCGAATCCCATACGGCCAGCTCGTCCGGCAATCTGGTGGAATTCGCGGGCGCGCAGGCGGCGCATCTTGGTGCCGTCGAACTTGGTCAGGGCCGTGAGCACCACGGAGTGAATCGGCACATTGATGCCGACGCCCAATGTATCGGTGCCGCAAATCACCGGCAGCAGACCCTGCTGGGCGAGCTGTTCGACCAGGCGGCGGTAGCGAGGCAGCATGCCGGCATGATGGATGCCGACACCGGTGCGCAGCAGTCGCTGCAGAATCTTGCCGAAGGCTGTAGTGAACTTGACGCCTTTGATGGCTTCTGCGATGGCTTGGCGCTGTTCCTTGCTGGATACACCGGTGGAGGCGAGCGCTTGCGCGGTCTCCAATGCGGCGTCCTGCGAAAAGTGGACCACGTAAATCGGGGTTTCGCCGTTGCGGAAGGCGAGTTCCACGGTTTTTTCCATCGGGTCGAGCGTGTATTCGTAGCTCAACGGCACCGGTCGCGGCGCGTCGGCGATTACATCCACGTCCGGGGTGTCGTTCAGATCGGAGAGCTTGTCGGCGATGGCGTCCACATTGCCGAGTGTGGCGCTCATCAGCAGGAACTGGGTCTGCGGCAGCGTGAGCAGTGGCACCTGCCACGCCCAGCCGCGCTCCGGATCACCGTAATAATGGAATTCGTCCATCGCCACGAGGCCCACATCGGCATGGGTGCCTTCGCGCAAAGCCTGATTGGCGAGGATTTCGGCGGTGCAGCAGATGATCGGCGCGTCCGCGTTGATGTGGCTGTCGCCGGTGATCATGCCGACATTGTCGCGGCCGAACACTTCGACCAAGTCGAAGAATTTCTCCGACACCAGCGCCTTGATCGGAGCGGTGTAATAGGAGCGGCGGCCAGTGCATAGGGCGGCGAAGTGCATGCCGAGCGCCACCAGCGATTTGCCCGAACCGGTCGGGGTATTCAAAATCACATGGTCGCCGGCCAAGAGGTCCATAATGGCCTCTTCCTGATGCGGCCACGGCTCGATGCCCTTGACGTCTTCCACCCAGCCGAAGAACCGTTCGTAGATGTCGTCAGCCGTAAAATTCCGTTCGCGTCCGTCGCCGTCCCATTCGGGGGCCAGCCGCCCCAGGGATCCGTATTCCTTCTCGTCAGTCATAATGCTCAGTCTACCTAGTGGCCTATTCCGACGGCACGAGCCGCCCTCCGTCGCTATGCGACGCCTCCCGCCAGCGGGCGGAGCCATGCGAAGAGCTGTGCCATGCGCTTGGCTCCGCCAATGGGAGGATCGCTCACGCCAACCGGCGGCGCACCTCGTCGGGGTCCACCTCGGGTTCGAGGGGAGGCCAGGTCATGTTCATGTTCTTCAAGGTGGTGCGCAGCAGTTCGGAGACCACGGCTCGCGAATACCAGCGGTTATCGGCCGGAACGAGGTACCACGGTGCGGCGGCCGTGCTGGTTTTCTCGAACACTTCCTGCCAAGCGAACATGTACTCATCCCATCGGTCGCGGGCCTCGAGGTCGGAGATATCGAATTTCCAGAACTTGGTGGGATCATCCAGCCTCCCAAGAAAGTGTTTTTTCTGTTCTTCCTGGCTTACCACGAGGAAGATCTTGAGGATGGCGCATCCGCTGGCGGCCAGTTCACGTTCGAAATCGTTGATCTGGTCGTAGCGGGCACGCCATACGTCTTCGGGATAGGTGCCATAGACGTGCGGCATGACCACATCTTCATAATGGGAGCGGTCGAATACGGCAATCCACCCCGGCTTGGGCAATTCACGCTTCACACGCCAGAGGAAGTCGTGGTCGAGCTCCTCGGCCGTAGGCTTGCCGAAGCCATGGTAATGGATGCCCATCGGGTCGCCTTGGCTGAACACGTGACGCACAATGCCGCCCTTGCCGGAGGCATCCATGCCTTGCAGCACGATGAGCAGCCGCCGTGTCGAGCCTTTGACGCCATTCGCGTACATGAGCCGCTGGTATCGGGCGATTTCGGAGGAGCTGATCGAAATGAACTTCTCGGCGTCCTCTTTATTGCCGTCGAATCCGGGAGTGGAATCGCCTTCGACATCAGTGACCTGCATGCCGTGGTGGAACATAAGACGTTGAGCGGGCGGCAACGACCATACGGCGCTGAGCAGTTCACTGGATTTCGCCGCACGCGCCAGTCGTTCAGGCACGCTGGCACTGGAGTCGATGGTGTCTATGCGATCCACCGCGAGCTGTAATACCTTGTCGATCCGTCGATCGGTTTTGGATTCCTTTCCCTTGCCGTTCTTGTTGTTCTTTCCTGAGGATTTTCCGGCCGTACCCCACTTGCCGGCCTCTTCAGGCTCGTTGTTTCTGTCGTCGTCCTTGGCCATGCTCCCGATTGTACGTCTTGTAACTCAGGAGACCTAGCAACGTAGCGACATTCACATTTCGCCTGTTACTGCAAATCTATAGGCATGCAGTCGTTCGGACCGTAATTGTTGGCTTTGCGCCAATACCTGGCACCGTCGGCAATGTCGAAGTAGGTGCAGTTCTTGAGCTCGACCCAATCGCAACGCTTGCTATCCGGGTCTCCGGCAGCTTTCGTATTGCCGGCATAGACCTCGTTGATGATTACGGATGGTTTGGCAGCCGTGTTCTGTTCGGCAGTGGCCTGCTGCTCGTCCGCAGCCGCAGCGGGCACGCCGATCAGGGCGATGCTGCTCAGTGTCATCGCAGCGGTGAGCAGCGCGATGGCGCGCCGCGACATCGCGGTGAAATTGTTGGTGTGGAACATTACTCCCGTTCCTTCCTCGGGTTGTGCCGCCGCAGCATGATGCTCTTCGGCGGATGACACCCCGAGGGTATGAGAGAGAAATGAAGCCGACACCGTATGAAGGCAAACTCGGCAGATCTCCAAACTGAACTTTGGCTGAATTACTGCTGAAGCCAGTTCTTGGATTTGCGTCGAACCGTCCGTATTCCGCCGACAATCGCGATTACAGCGGTACCGATAGCTACGCTGATCAACGCCGGTCGTTGCGCGGCATGGAGGGTGGCGAGATCCGGTCCGGCCGCAATGGCACTGTTTTCACCCGCCGAGCTATCCGACGCCGGGTGATTGCCCGCGTCGGTGTACTGGGCATTGACCACACTCGGGCCGGTAAGCACCACTTGGTCGGCGGTCTCGACCTTGGCCACATCGCCGTGCTTATCCAAGGTGACGCGGGCGCACAGGGCTTTGGCCCAGTTGATACGCTGCCAGCCGTCGCTCGATTGCCATAGGGGGTATCCGGAATCCAAGGCAGTGGCTTTCAAAATCGCGTTGCGCTGATCGGCGTGCAGTTCGGGATAGGCCAGTCGCAGCACGTCCGCCGCCCCGCGCGGTGCCACGAAATCAGCGCCGGACTGGGCGGTGTCTTGCGGGAAGGTGTAGGTCAGGCGTGCGGTGTAGACGCGCACGGCCGAGGCCTGGTCCGCGACCGGCTCGGTGGCCACCGGGTCCAGAAAATCGTTGGTGTAGCCGCCCGAACCGGAGGTCTTGGTGTTGGCGATGCAGGCGGCGAGGGTAGTGCCGTGGCCGTCCGCGGCGCAGCGGGACACCAGATAGTCCCGCAGCTGCCGGGACGCGGGCACGATGGACGAAGCGAATTCGTTATGCCAGTACTGCCCGTTCTGGGCGGATGCGCCAATGCGCCCGCCCATGATGTCAAGCGGATAATGCACGCCGAGCACGATGCGGTTGTTGCCGGCCTCCGAAGTGCGGGCCATGATTTGCGGCGCGAGTTCGGGAATCATGCCGGCCAGCGCGATACCCCACGAATAGGCGCCGGTAGTGTGGCCGGAGGGGTAGGAACTGTTTTTCTGCAAGTTCGAGTAGCCGGGCACGTGTTCGAGCCATGAGGGTGATTGCTTGATGTCAAGCGTGGCGGGCAGTCCGGCGAGATCGTTAGTGCCGCCGTAGCTGCTTTCCGCACGGTTCAGATAGGGGCGCGGATGCATGGCCGCACGTTTTGAGGCGTAGGTGGAGGCCACGTTAAAGGAGAAGATATCGGCGACGGCGTTGAGTTTCCCGGATTTGAGCCCTTCGCTCATATATTTGCCAAGCACCGGACCGAGCGCGTCCGGCATGGCTTCCTCGGCTTGCAGATCGGAGTCGACGAGCGCACGCTTGCGTTGGGCGTTCAGGCCATCCTTATCGAGATTTTCGGCGGCTTTGTGGTTAATGGCCACGGCCAAATCTTCGTCGAGTTTCATTGTATCGGCGTCGAGCACCTTGCCACCGTGTTCGGCATCGGTGGGGGCCTGCCAATAGTTCTTTTCGTAGTCGGAGAGCAATGCCACCCAATCCGGGTTGGGCAGCTGGTCGGCCTGTGCGATTGCAGGCGTCACGGCTAGCGTGGCCGCCAACGCCAGCGGCGCAATGGTCGCAATAGCAAAAACGGAGGATAGGTGCCGGAACATCTTCATATGTTCCAACCTATCCTCCGTGAAGGCTACGTAGCCGGAGCCCAGTCAAACACTCAGTAAATTCTTCGTGCCGGCTTAGCGGCGATTGAGCTGACCGTCAGGCCTCTGGCTTGTCCTCAGGCTTTTGAGACTCCTGGAATTCGCCGGTTTCTGGGTCAACCTGTGACTCGGGCTGGGTGGCGTCATATCCCTGTTCGTAGCGGGTGCGCTGCCAGTTGCGAATCGAGGCGTTGGTGCCACGGTGATGCACATGGTATTTGCGCGGCGTACCGCCCAGCGGCAGCTCTTCGACCTCCTTGGCCACAGCGATCTGGTTGACATTGGACGGGTCGCCGGCGGCGATCGGCGCCAGCGGCTCGGGTTCGGCGGGTGCGGCCGTACGCTGCTGCATGCGCGAGGGCAGCCATTCGGCGAGCCTCGACAACAGCCAGCAGGCGATGAAGTAAATCACCGCGGCCATGACCAGCGTCTGCAGGATGTTGAAGTACATCGAGCCGAGTCGGCGCGATTCCTGCAGCAGGTCGGTATACATGATGATCGAGCCTAGGGCGGTGTCCTTCAACACCACGACCAGCTGGGTGACGGCGGCCGGCAGCATGGCGTAGACGGCCTGCGGCACCTCGATCTCCATGAGCGACTGTGTTTCGGTCAGGCCCAAAGCGAGCGAGGCCTCGCGCTGGCCGCCCGGCAGATTGCCGACGCCGGAGCGCACCAGTTCGGCGACCACCGAACCGTTGTACAGTACCAAGGCCAGCACCACGGCCCAATAGGACGGGCTGGGCAGGCCCGCGAACGCGAACCATCGCCAGAAGAAGATCATGAGCAGCAGCACCGGCACCGCACGGCAGCACTCGACGATCACGGCGGAAACGCCACGTACCAGCGGGTTCGGCAGCAGTCGGCCCACGCCGAACACCAAGCCGAACACCACGGCACCCACCACGGCCACGACGGTGGCCTTGATGGTCATCCACAGTCCGGGCAGGTAGAAGTCGGTCCACGCTTCACGTTCGACGGCGGGCTTCCACAGCTCCCAGCTGAGCTGATTCTCGCCATCCGGCGGGTTGTGCAGGCGCATGAGGATAAACACGAGCACCACCGCGAACAGAATGCCCGCGATCCAGTTGACGATGCGAATGGTGCGCCGGCCCTTGGGACCTGGCGCGTCGAACAGCACGGAATTCGAAGTATCGGCCATATCCGTCACCTCCTTACGGCGAGCTTGTTGGACAGGTACGTGGTGAGCATGCCGATGGGGATGATCAGGATCACGTAGCCGAGCGCGAAGATCAGGAAGATCTGGATGATCACGTCGGGACGGAATTCGATCATCTCGCTCATCAGCGAGGATGTTTCGGTGGCCACGGATGCGGCGGCGGCCACGGTGGAGTTCTTGAGCAGGGCGATCAGCGTGTTGCCGAGCGGTGCCACGGAGCCTCGGAAGGCCTGCGGCAGAATGATCTCGGTGGCGGACTGCATGAAGCCCAAGCCCAGCGCTCGTGCGGCCTCGGCCTGGCCAATCGGCACGGTGTTGATGCCCGAACGCAGAGATTCACACACGAACGCCGCCGTGTACAGGCTCAGGCCGGTGACCGCGAGCCAGAAGAAGTTCGTGGTGAAGGTGTCGGAGAAGCTGAGCTTCAGCTGCGCGTAGGCACCCAGCACCATGAACACCATGATGATGGTCAGCGGCAGGTTCTTGAACAGTTCCACATACGCACCGGCCACGGCCCTGAGCGAGGAAATCGGCGAGATGCGCATCACCACAAGGATCACGCCGAGGATCAGGGAGAACAGGGCGGACCATAGGGTCAGTTCGATATTGACCAGAAACGCGCCGAGCACGTCATACTGGCTGAAGAGTTCCAGGAATCCGCTCATCAGGCCTCCTCTCCTTCGTCCGGGGTGGGCGGGTTGTAGCGTACGTCGGGCGTGTAGTTGGTGCCCTTGGTGTTATCGCTGATGGCGTTCTCCCACGAGCCGTCCTGAATCATGTCCACGATGGCGTTGTTGATTTTGGTGGCCAGCTGCGTGTCGCCCTTCTTGATGCCCACGCCGTAGTATTCCTGCGTGAACGGTTTGCCGACCACCTTGAGCTTGCCGCGCGAGGCGGAGGCCAGGCCGGCCAGGATGATGTCGTCGGTGGTTACCGCGTCCACGATGCCGGAGAACAGGGCAGTGGCGCATTCGGCGTAACCGGGCTGTTCCATAAGCTGGACTTCGGAGGCGAACTTCTCCTTGACGGTGGCGGCGGAGGTCGAACCGGTGACGGAGCATAGGCGCTTGCCGTTCAGGTCTTCGGGGCCGTTGATGGAGTTGTCGTCCTTGCGCACGAGCAGATCCTGTCCGGCCACGAAGTACGGGCCGGCGAAGGAGACGGCCTTCTTGCGCTCGTCGGTGATGGAGTAGGTGGCGAGGATCATGTCCACGTCGCCGTTCTGAATCATGGCCTCACGCTGCTTGGAGGGAGCTTCCTTCCAGATGATCTGGTCTTCGGAATAGCCGAGTTTCTTGGCGATGTACTTGGCCACGTCCACGTCGAAGCCCACGTAGGTGCCGGACTTCTTGAAGCCCAGGCCGGGCTGGTCGAATTTGATGCCGATGCGGATCTTGCCGGTTTCGTCCGCGCCGCAGGCGGCCAGCGACATTGTGCAGGCCACGGCGGCGAGCGCGGCGATCACGCGGCAAACCTTCCGTTTGAACGTATTGGTGAATGTCATTGGATTGCGTACCCGTCTTTCAGTGGGTTCGTCAGTGGGTGAGGATCTTCGAGAGGAAGTCCTTGGCACGGTCGGTCTGCGGATGCTCGAAGAACTCGTCGGGCGTGTTCTCTTCGAGAATCCGGCCGTCCGCCATGAAGACGATGCGGTCGGCGGCCTTGCGCGCGAAGCCCATCTCATGGGTCACGCAGATCATCGTCATGCCTTCATGCGCGAGTTCGACCATCACGTCGAGCACTTCGTTGACCATTTCCGGGTCGAGTGCGGAGGTGGGCTCGTCGAACAGCATGACCTTGGGGCGCATGGCGAGCGCGCGGGCGATGGCCACACGCTGCTGCTGGCCGCCGGAGAGCTGGGAGGGCATCTTGCTGGCTTGGGAGTCGACGCCCACGCGGGCGAGCAGGTCCATGGCCAGTTGCTCGGCTTCCTTCTTGTCCATGTGACGCACCTTGATGAGGGCCAACGTCACGTTTTCAAGAATGGTTTTGTTGGCGAACAGGTTGAACGACTGGAACACCATGCCAACTTCGGCCCTGAGGTTCGCGAGCTCCTTGCCTTCCTGTGGCAGGGGCTTGCCGTCGATGCGGATGTCGCCGGAATCGATGGTCTCGAGGCGATTGATGGTGCGGCACATCGTGGACTTGCCTGAGCCGGACGGGCCCACGACCACCAGCACCTCACCCTTGGTGACGGTCAGGTTGATGTCCTTCAGGACGTGCAAAGCACCGAAGTGCTTTTCGACGTGGGTCAGTTCGACTAGCGGACGGTTCAGGTCCTCTTTGCCGGGAACCAGCGGGGTCAATTTGGCCTTGCTTGGTGATGTTGTGCTTGTCGTGCGCGAACGCACTGCTGTTTCATTGTTCGTTTCAGACATGAGTGGGAGGATAGCACACCGACGTTTCCAACGTGTTCACAGTATGTCCACACAGTTGCTCAGTCGATGTCTCATTTCCGCATCAGACATCGTGAAGGCGGCATTGGGCATCGGCATACATTCTCGCTGAGTCGCGCATCGCTCGGCGTCTGCTGTGCGCTGATTGCCTGCTGCGTGGTGGCTGAGACGTTGCTGCGACGGCAAAGCGGGCACGTGTTGTCCTATCTGCTGATTCCATGTTTGGCCTTGGTGTCGTTGGCGTTGCTGCCGTGTATGCCGCAGTCGGGCGCATGGCTGGCGGTCACTTTGTATTGTGTGGGGCTGGTCTCGCCGTTTCCCATGTCGTATTCGTATAAATGTGCTAGGCATTTTGAGCGTGGCTAGCTGTTCGCACACGATGAGTGCTGTTATACGGTGGACGACACTCCCGAAGCGCGGTGGATAACCGGGCGCGGCACACGATATGCCGGTGGATAACCGGTTCTCGCCGCTTAAGTTATCCCCATTTTTCGGTTTTGCCCCTGTGCCACCGTGGAATGCGCTACGCTCGGCGCATGAACGGATACAACGAAGTGCCGCACAATGGCGAAATCAACAACTATCTGCGCAAAGATCTTGACGCCAAGGCCACGGCCAAGAACACGGCCTGTTGGAATCTGCTGGGCAAAGTGCGCACGAAACGCACGTTGTGTTTCTCGCTGTATACCGCATTGGAATTATGCGGCGTGGAGTTGCCGAGGCACAGCACGTTGCCGCAGAAGGATTTTTATGTGACGGTGAGGAGCAAGGGGACCCGCTCTTCATTGGACAATGTCGACTATCGCATATGGAATGCAAAGTTCAGCAGTATCGCTTTTTTCAAACGGCGTAACCTGCATGCATCCCATGGATGCGTGGATACAGTTTGCCCAATATCTCAACCTCACTGAATTAGTGGTGCTGGCTGAAGCGCTCATCAGACGTTATGGATATGCCATTGAACAATTCACTCAACGACTAACGGCCTTTCACCGCGTTATTGGCCGTGCGCGTTGTGAGGCGGCGCTGAAGCTCGTAAAACCATCGGATTCCGTTCAGGAAACTCGTACACGCTTGGCGCTTATGCTTTTCGGCCTGCCCATACCGCAAACACAATACGGCATTACCGATTCAGAGAACGGATACACCTATACCGTTGACATGGCTTATCCACAATACAAAGTCGCTATTGAATATGATGGCGATCATCACCGTCGCTTCCGCAAACAATATGTGCGGGACCAGCAAAAACGTCGACGTCTGCGGCAATTGGGCTGGACCGTCATCGAGGTGTTCGCCGATGACCTGTGGAATACCGCCAAACAACGTGCCTTCGCACAAGAGGTTGCCACCGCGATGCAAATACCGCTTCCTGGCCGTCCTCAACCTTCATGCCGGGTATTAATAGACGGCAGCCTTACCATCAATGCACGCAAAGGGGAATACAGGAGGCGGAAACAAGCAAAACACAACAAAGCATCACAACATTAATCAAATACGGAGTTGCGATCGCTCCTCATGGGGCGGCAATTCCCCCATGGGGCGGTAATTTGTCCATGGGGCGGTTTGAAGAAATTGTGAAACCGCGGAATTAAGCCATTTTGACCTACCGCCCCATGGGGTTTTCACCGCCCCATGGGTTGTTTACCGCCCCATGAGGAAGTTACCGCCCCATGGGGGGGATAATCGGCAAACGCCAAGGGGGACACCGCATGGTGCGAGGTTTGCCGCATGGCGGAGGTGCCATCGGGCGGAGTATTTGGCACCCCTTGGCAGGTATTTGGCACATTGGGCCCCACCCGCAAAAAGCAAATGGCCCTTGGAATTATTCCAAGGGCCATTTGCGGCTAATAGCACCGGAGCATTACTCCTCGAAAATTAATCTACGCATGCGGAGACCGCCGTTCGAAGCCGAAGGCGCACTAAGGTGCGTCGAGTGCTGAGGAAAGGCGGTATACGCTCCGTAGATTAGTTTTCGTCGGCGTCCGGGTCGTAGTCGACGCCAGTCTCGGCGCGCTGCTCGTCGGAAATCGGGGCCGGAGCACCGGTCAGCGGGTCGCGGCCGCCGCCGGCCTTCGGGAAGGCGATGACGTCGCGGATGGAGTCGGCACCGGCCAGGATGGACACGGTGCGGTCCCAACCGAGGGCCAAACCCGCGTGAGGCGGAGCGCCGTACTTGAATGCCTCAAGCAGGAAGCCGAACTTCTCGTCGGCCTCTTCCTTGGTGATGCCCAGCACATCGAGCACACGGGCTTGGATGTCGTCGCGGTGGATACGTACGGAACCGCCGCCCATCTCCTCACCGTTGCAGACAATGTCGTAGGAATCGGACATGGCGTGCTCGGGATCCTTGTCGAACTTGTCGATCCAATCCTTGGAGGGCATGGTGAACGGGTGGTGCATGGAGGTCCACTTGGAGTGGCCGACGGCCACATCGTCATCATCCGGATCGTCGGTGGGCTTGAACAGCGGGAAGTCCACGACCCAAGTGAAAGCGAACTTCTTCGGATCCAGCAGGCCTTCGCGGGAGGCGAGCTCCACACGCACGGCACCCAGCAGCAGCTGGGCGGACTCGCGAGAACCGGCGGCGAAGAAGACGGCGTCGCCTTCCTCGGCGCCGACGGCCTCGCGCAGACCGTTGCGCTCCTCATCGGACAGGTTCTTGGCGACGGGGCCCTTGAGCTCGCCGTTCTCGCCGAAGACCACGTAGGCAAGGCCCTTGGCTCCACGCTGACGAGCCCAATCCTGCCAAGCGTCGAACTGACGACGCGGCGTGGCGGCACCGCCCTTGAAGACCACGGCACCCACGTACGGGGCCTGGAACACGCGGAACGGCGTGTTCTTGAAGTATTCGGTCAGTTCCACGAGCGGGTTGCCGAAACGCAGATCCGGCTTGTCGGAGCCGTACTTGTCCATCGCGTCCTTCCACGTGATGCGCGGCAGCGGCAACTGGACCTCATAGCCCGCGGACTTCCAGATGGCGGCGATGACCTTCTCAGTCATGGCCATCACATCTTCCTGGTCCACGTAGGCCATCTCCATATCGAGCTGAGTGAACTCGGGCTGACGGTCGGCGCGGAAGTCCTCATCACGGTAGCAGCGGGCGAGCTGGTAGTAACGCTCGACACCGGAGACCATGAGCAGCTGCTTGAGGAGCTGCGGGGACTGCGGCAGGGCGTACCAGGAACCGGGCACCAGACGGGCCGGCACCACGAAGTCGCGGGCGCCTTCCGGGGTGGACTTAATGAAGGTCGGGGTCTCGACCTCGGTGAAGTCCATGTCTTCCAGCGCGTGGCGGGCGGCCTTAGCCATGTCGGAACGCAGCTTCAGATTGTGCTGCATGGACGGACGGCGCAGGTCGAGGTAACGGTACTTCAGACGCACGTCCTCGCCCGGCAGCTTGTTCTCGGACTCATTCTCGAGAGCGGTGGAAACCTGGAACGGCAGAGCGTCGGACTTGGCGAGGATCTCAATGGTCTCGGCCACAACCTCGATCTTGCCGGTGGCCAGATGGGTGTTCTCGTTGCCATCCGGGCGCAGGCGCACTTCGCCGGTAATCTGAATCACGAATTCGCTGCGCAGCGGGCGGGCCATATCCTCGTCGTAAATGACGACCTGCACGAGGCCGGTCGAATCACGAAGGTCGATGAAGGCCACGCCACCGTGATCACGGCGTCGGTCAACCCAACCGGCAAGGGTGACCTTCTGGCCGACCAGGGCCTCGGTCACTTCAGTGGCATGATGTGTTCTGTAAGCCGTCTGGCTCATTGTCTTGTTTCTCCTCGATTTTTCGCGCGAATACGTCAGATTTCGACGGTTTGCTGGGCAACCACAGTATCCGGCTCCCACGACGTGCAATCGGCGGCAACCTGCTCGCCCGTGACGATGTTCTTGACCTCGTCGCCAGCGGGCTCTGCGCCTTCCGCACCTTCGGCAGCGGTGGCCGGGAACCACACGTACGGAATGCCGAGTTTGTCCGCGTACTTGATCTGCTTGCCGAGCTTGGCCGCGGTGGGTGCCACGTCGGTGGCGATGCCGCGCGCACGCAGTTGGTTCGCAATACGGTTGGCGGCCGGGCGGTCCTCTTCATTCCACACAGCGACCAGCACGGCGGCCGGGCTGACGCGGTTGGCGTGAGCGCCGGCGGTGTGCAGCATGTAGCTGACCAGTCGGCTCAGGCCGATGGACAGGCCCACGCCCGGGTACTTGCGGTTGCCCTGGGAGGCGAGATTGTCGTAACGGCCACCGGAGCAGATGGAGCCGAGTGATGCGGCACCGTCGAGGAAGGTCTCGTAGACGGAACCGGTGTAGTAGTCGAGACCGCGGGCGATCTTTAGGTCGGCGATGACGGAACCGGGGCGGATGACGGCGGCTTCGTCGACGATCATGGCCAGGGTATCAAGTCCCTGACGAGCCAGCGTGTATGCCTCGGAATCCTTGGCGATGCCGTGAGACTCGCACAGCGCATCGAACTTGGCGGCAAGCTCAGCACCGTCGGAGGCGGTGAGCTCGGCCAATTCGAGGCAGGCGCGTGCCTGTGCTTCGGTGGCGCCGCAGGTCTCGGTGAGCAGTCGGGCCACCTCATCGGCACCGATTTTGTCGAGCTTGTCGATCTCGCGCAGCACGCCTTCGACGTCCGTCAGGCCAAGGCCGCGGTAGAAGCCTTCAGACAACTTGCGGTTATTGGCGTGCACGGTGGCCTTGGGGAGGCCATACGCGCGCAGCTCTTCCAGCGCGGAGACCATGACCAGCGGCAGTTCCACTTCATAGTGGTCGGGCAGGTCGCCGGCACCGATCACGTCGATATCGGCCTGCACGAACTCGCGGAAGCGGCCTTCCTGCGGACGCTCGCCACGCCACACCTTCTGAATCTGCCAGCGCTTGAACGGGAACGCCAACGCACCCGAGTGCTCGACCACATACCGGCTCAGCGGCACGGTCAGATCGAAATGCAGGCCCAACCGCTCTTCAATCGGAGTGTCGGATTCATGACCGACCTCCTGCAAACGGCTCAGCAGGTAGATCTCCTTGCTGGTCTCGCCTTTTTTCAACAAAGAAGCGCCGGTTTCCACCGCTCGCGTCTCAATGCCGATGAAGCCGTTGAGCTCAAAAACCTTACGAAGCGTATCGATAACACGCTGCTCCACAACACGTTCGGAGGGGAGCCACTCCGGGAATCCTGATATTGATGCACCTTTAGCCACGAAATCAATATAATAGGTGAGGGTTGCGTCAAAACTTCCTGGTTCGCCCGGGATGGGAGACGCTCCCGCTTATGCATTCTACGCTTTAAGGAGCTGGCCATGGCCGACGAAACTGTCACCGAACCCGTAAACACCGCTGCGCCCGAAGAGCAGGCAACGACACCCGCACCCGAAGCCAGCGCGGCCACGCCGGCGCCGACTCCGTCCCCCGCTTCCATGCCGAAACCGCACGCGCCCTCCCCCGCCGCCTTCGCCAAGAAGACTCCGTCGGCCAAGCCGCGCGCTGCCGCCCCGGCCGCCGCCACCGCCACCTATTCCGAGGCTGATGTCAAGGCCGCCGAGGCCTTCGGCCGCGTGGATGACAACGGCACCGTCTTCGTCAAGGATGGCGACGCCGAGCGCGAGGTAGGCCAGTTCCCGGATGTCTCCAAGGAAGAGGCGTTGGCACTGTACGCCCGTCGTTTCCTGGATCTCAAGGCCAAGCTCGATCTGCTGGCCACCCGTCTGGCTTCCCCGAACATCAAGGCCCGTGAAATCGACGAATCCGTGAAGCTCTTGGGTGAAGAAACCTCCGAGCCGGCCGTCGTGGGCGATCTTGCCGCACTCAAGGCCCAGTACGAGGAGCTGAAGGCTGCCGGCGAGGCCAAGAAGACCGAAATCGCCGAGGCACGCAAGGCCGCTCAGGCCAAGGCCGTTGCCGAGCGCACCGCCATTGTCGAGAAGGCTGAAGCACTGGCCGCTTCTCTGGGCGACAACACCAACTGGCGCTCCACCGCCGACAAGTTCCGTAACCTGTTCGACGAGTGGCAGAACCACCAGCGCACCACCGTGCGCATCGACAAGCCGGAGGCCGAGGCGCTGTGGAAGCGCTTCTCCGCCGCCCGCACCACCTTCAACCAGGCTCGCCGCAAGTGGGCTCAGGCTCGCGACAACGAGCGTACAGCCGCCAAGGAAGCCAAGGAAGCGATTATCGCCGAGGCCAATGAGCTCAAGGATTCCACCGCTTGGGGTGAGACTTCCCGCAAGTTCAACGATCTGATGGACCGTTGGAAGAAGGCCGGCCGCGCTGGCCGTAACGAGGACGACGAGCTGTGGGCCAAGTTCCGCGAAGCCGCCGACACCTTCTTCAACGCTCGTCAGGCTGATCGCGATCAGATCAACTCCTCCGAGAAGGAGAATCTGGCTGCCAAGGAGGCTCTGCTGGTCAAGGCCGAGGCTCTGGTGCCGGTGAAGACCGACGCCGAGGCCAAGAAGGCCCGCCAGGAGCTGGCCAAGATTCAGGAAGAGTGGGATCAGATCGGTTACGTGCCGCGTGACGATATGCGCCGCATCGAGAACCGTCTCGACGCCGTTGACAAGCAGATCAAGGCCATCGAGGATGCCGCTTGGAAGCAGACCGACCCGGAGGCCGACGCCCGCAAGTCCAGCTTCGAGGAGCAGCTCAACGCCCAGCTCGCCGAGCTCGACGCCAAGATCGCGATCGAATCCGACCCGAAGAAGAAGGCCAAGCTCGAAGCCGAGAAGGCCACCAAGGAGCAGTGGCTGAACGCCATCAAATAAGGGTCTCGTGCCAGGTTCCCCTCTGAGGGAAGCCGGCAGCAAGGCTGACTGAGGGGAGTTTACGGTTATACCGCAAGCTCCCCTCAGTCGCCTACGGCGACAGCTCCCCTCAGCGAGGGGAGCTTCGTCATATTTATGCCGTTTTCTTCTGCCCTATACTCATAACTCCACCCCATAGTTCCTCAGTCACCCAGCAATTGGTGTCTTACGCCTGAGTCCCTACCGGTGCTGCAACAATTGCCGTGAGCCCTTGATGTGCGGCCAGATATTCATGCAACGGCTGGCTGTATGGCATATTCAGCTCGCCGTAATTGGTTCCGGCACGGAAGGCGGGGTAACTGTCGCCGCCCTGAAGCAGATATGAATTGGATGCGATAATCACCAGGTCATCGTCCGCAATCGGTCGACCGTCAACGGCGAGGTTCACGATACGAACCGCCGCATGTTCGTCGGCAGCACACTCGTCAGCGTCAGCGTTGGTATCAGCGGCGGCATCAGTATCAGCGGCGGCATCGGCATTGCCGCTCCCACCGGTCGTACCGCATTCGGCATACCGATACGTCACGTTCGAGGAGATGCCGAGCCAGCGCCGCTCCAGTCGCCCATCGTCACGGTGGAATTGCTCGGCGAGCACTCTCTTCACATCGCGCCCGGTGAGCGTCTCATGCGCGGCCTTGAACTGCAAGGCCATGAGACTATCCACCTCGCGCACGGTGACTTTGCCATCGCCATTCATGTCAAGCCGTGGAGTCCGCAGACTGCCATCATTCGAAAATCCGATTACCGGCAAGCGATTTCCGGCATACACATGCTTCATGATTGACTCGCGGTTCGCGTCCGCCACCAGCACACCGACCGTATTCCCGTGCTTATCCGAACCTTGTTTGTCGAAATTCACGCCGGAGGCCAAAGTGCCGATCACCGCGCTGCCGGCATGATTCGAATATGTTGCCGCCGCCTGGTAAATATGCTGCGCGCGCGATACCTCATCGTTCTCCTCAGCACCGGCAGACATCCAAGCGGCTTGCGCCGGATGCGTATTAAGCCCTTCCACGCCCAGCACGCCGTCAACCGCCGTATGGCTGGTGCCATTGCCGAGGTCCACATCGGCCACTCGCACCGTGGCGCGACGCCCGGCACCGGTGATGATCAAATCCTGCACGGCCATGTTCCGCCCAAAGCTGCCCGCCTCGTAAATAGGCGCGCCACCAGCGGTCATACCACGCTTGATCGCGTGACTGTGGCCGGTGTATACCACATCAACATCTCGCCCAATATCGGCGGCGGCTGAAGCATCGGCGTGCAGCAAGGCCACCACCACATCCACCTTTCCGGAGCGTTTGAGTTCACGGGCCACGCGATTGATCGCGTCCACCGCCCGTTCGTCAAGATCGGCATCACGCGTAATCTGCGGAGTGGCTACCGAGCCGAGCGCATCAGTAAGGGCGCCCACGAAACCGATCCGCTTGCCGTTCACCGTTCGAATCGTAGAGTCACGTACATGGCTCAGCAGTCCGTCAGGCGACTTACTGGCGGCAGACGTGTTGGCGCACAGCCAGTCGATGCCATTGCTGGGATCAGCGATGCGATTGTTGAAATCGGCGACACCGCGGTCGAACTCATGGTTGCCTACCGCCGAAATCGTCAATCCCCACGCTTTGGCCATGTCCAGCGTGGGTTGGTCCTTCTCCACCGCCGACTCATACGGGGAACCTCCCACCAAATCGCCGGTCGATACCGGGATCATATTGCCGGGATTATGGCTGTCGGCCACGGTGAAGGCGGTGGCGTTGTCCGCACCACGTTCGATATGCCCGTGAAAATCAGTGATGTCGGCGATGGTCACCGTACGGGTGCCGGAAGATGGATTATCGCCGGAAAAAGGAACGGCTCCCGTGGTTCCCGCACAAGCATAAGGAACCACCAGAGCCGTAAGGATAAGCGCTACTGCACCAAAAGCGATCCCCGATCGCTTGCCGGCCCACCGCCGGTTCTTCATATTCCTGCTCACACCAGTCACGCTAGGATCGTCGATTGAACGGCCATGCCTAGGAAGGCGACTCTCAGGTGAATTCTTAGCGGCGTCTTGGGATGGGAAAGGCCTGACCCCGTACTATCAGGGTCAGGCCTTTGCAACCCGTGTCACTACGAATGCGTCGGCAAGGGGAGATTACTCGGCAAATTCCTCGACGCAGATCTCAGCTACCGCATCCACACACGCCTCGGCAATCAGGCGGCCGCACGCTGTTTACCCGCGAGGAGACCATCGACACCGGACTCGCCCTGCTGCAATAATCCGACACAAACAGTAGCTCCCCTTGACAGGGGAGCTTCGCAACTACTTATATGCGTTACTCCTGCGCAGCGTCGCCAGAATCGTCAGCGTGCACGGGTGCGGCTTCGGACGAAGTTTCGGCATCGGTGGCGGCACCGTCTTCGGCGGGCTTATCGGCGGCGGCCGGCTCCTCGAACTTCTCCCCCTTGAAGGTGAATTCGCCGAGGATACCCTCGCCTTCCGCATCCACAATCACGCGCTGACCGTCTTCGAGATCGCCCATCAGAATCTTCTCGGAGATGGCGTCCTCGATGTCGCGCTGAATCACGCGGCGCAGCGGACGGGCACCTAGCAGCGGGTCGAAGCCCTTCTGCGCGAGCAGGTCCTTGGCGGCGTCGGTGAGTTCGAGCGACATATGACGGTCGAACAGGCGGTCGTTGAGCTGCTTGACGTCCAGATCCACGATCTGGCGCACCTGCGGCTCGGTGAGCTGCTTGAAGACGATGATGTCGTCCAGACGGTTCAGGAACTCCGGGCGGAACTGCTGCTTCAATTCGGAGCTGACCTGGTCCTTCATGCGCTGGTAGCTGGACTCGTTGTTGGCACCCAGGTTGAAGCCCGTGTTGGCGGCCTTGGCGATGTCTCGCGTACCGAGGTTGGTGGTCAGGATGATGATGGTGTTCTTGAAGTCCACCTTGCGGCCCTGACCGTCGGTCAGGTGGCCGTCATCGAGCACCTGCAGCAGCGTGTTGAAGATGTCCGGATGAGCCTTTTCGATCTCGTCGAACAGCACCACGGAGAACGGCTTGCGGCGCACCTTTTCGGTGAGCTCGCCGCCCTCCTCGTAGCCGACGTATCCCGGAGGCGCGCCGAAGAGTCGCGAAGCCGCGTACTTCTCGGAGAACTCGGACATATCCACGCGAATCAGCGCGTCCTCATCGTCGAACAGGAATTCGGCGAGCGTCTTGGCCAGCTCGGTCTTGCCGACGCCGGTGGGGCCGGCGAAGATGAACGAACCGGACGGGCGCTTCGGGTCCTTCAATCCCACGCGGGTGCGTCGAATGGACCGTGACAAAGCGGAAACCGCTTCATCCTGACCGATGATGCGCTTGTGCAGTTCGGCTTCCATGTTGAGCAGTTTCTTGGACTCGGCCTGAGTCAGCTTGAACACCGGGATACCGGTGGTGGAACTGATGACCTCAGCGATCACGTCCTCGTCCACGACCATCTTGACGTCGGACTCGCCTTCGCGCCAGGAGTCTTCCTTCTGCTTGCGATCGGCTTCCAGCTTCTCCTGCTTGTCGCGCAGTTCGGCGGCCTTCTCGAAGTCCTGGCCCTTGATGGCCTCGTCCTTGTCGACGGCGATCTTGGCGATCTTCTCGTCGAGTTCCTTGAGCTCAGGCGGGGCGGTCAGGCGCTTGATGCGCAGGCGTGCACCGGCCTCATCGATCAGGTCGATGGCCTTGTCAGGCAGGTTACGGTCCTGGATGTACCGGCTGGACAGCTCTGCGGCGGACTGCAGCGCGCCATCGGTGATGGTCACGTGGTGGTGGTTCTCGTAACGGGAACGCAGGCCCTTGAGGATCTCGATGGTCTCGGCGATGGTCGGCTCGTGCACCTGAATCGGCTGGAAACGGCGTTCCAGAGCCGCGTCCTTCTCGATGTACTTGCGGTACTCGTCGGTGGTAGTGGCACCGATGGTCTGGAGCTCGCCACGGGCCAGCATCGGCTTCAACATGTCGGAGGCACCCAGCGCGCCGTCGGCCGAGCCGGCGCCCACGATGGTGTGAATCTCGTCGATGAACAGCACGATGTCGCCGCGGGTCTTGATTTCCTTCAGCACCTTCTTCAGGCGCTCCTCGAAATCACCACGGTAGCGGGAGCCGGCCACCATGGAACCGAGGTCCAGCGAGTAGACCTGCTTGCCCTTCAGGGTTTCCGGCACGTCGCCGGCTTGGATTTTCTGGGCCAAGCCTTCGACCACGGCGGTCTTGCCCACTCCCGGTTCGCCGATCAGCACCGGATTGTTCTTGGTGCGTCGGGAAAGCACGACCATGACGCGTTCGATCTCGTTGGTGCGGCCGATGACCGGGTCCAGCTTGCCTTCGGCGGCTTCGGCCGTCAGGTTGCGTCCGAATTGGTCGAGGATGGCGGAACCGGATTTGTTCTGTTTGTCCGCCACGCCGCCGGCGTTGGCCAGTTCGCCTTTGCCGTCGCCGGTGCCGGAGTTGCCGCGAATCATATCGATGGTCGCGCTGCGCAATTCGCCCAGATCGACGTCCATCTTGATGAGCACCTGGGTGCCCACGCCCTCACCTTCGCGGATCAATCCGAGCAGGATGTGCTCGGTGCCGATGTAGCTGTGGCCCAGCTGCAGGGCTTCACGCAGCGAAAACTCCAGCACCTGCTTGGCGTGCGGGGTAAAGGGGATGTGCCCGTTCGGCGCCGCGTTGCCCTTGCCGATCATCTCTTCGACCTGCTTGCGGGTGGCATCCAGCTCCACGCCCTTCGAGGCGAGCGCCTTGGCGGCCACGCCCTCACCTTCGCGGATCAGGCCGAGCAGCAGGTGTTCGGTGCCGATGTAGTTGTGCTGAAGGGCCCTCGCCTCTTCCTGCGCCAACACGATCACGCGCCGTGCACGGTCGGTAAACCGTTCGAACATGCTTGTCCTTCCTCAATTGACATTCCGTCTTACTCTACCGATTCACGATGACGTTTATTCATCGGATTCCATGAATTGCGCCGTGAGAGGAGAAGAAAACGATATGCTGGTTCTAGATTCACCCGTAGTCGATTACAAGGAGGCTCGAAATGAGTGAAGCTGCAACCAAGCCCGACATCGTTGTCGGTGTGGATAGTTCCGATGAATCCTTTGCCGCGCTGAAGTGGGCGCTTGAGGAAGCTTCGTTAACCGGTCAGAGCGTCAACGCCGTGTTTGGCTGGACGCATTCGTGGGATATGGGTTCCGAACCGGACAGCGACGAGGCCTGGGCCAAAGTCCGCCACGACATCGCCAACGAGCTGCGTGTGTGGGTCGACAAGGCCGCTGCAGGCATCGACTTCGATCCGGCGAATCTGAAGCTCACCTCGGTGAAGGCCTCCGGCACTTCGGCCCTGCTGCAGATCGGCCATGATTCGCAGCAGATCGTGGTCGGCCGCCGCTCGCTGAGCCGTGTGGCCCGCTGGTTCATGGGGTCCCTGTCCGCTTCGCTGGCCGAGGCCGCCGAAGTGCCGGTGACCGTGGTGCGCATTGCCGGCAGCGAGGATGAGACCGTGACCGATGCCATCGCCAATGCCCTGACGCCAGGAGACCAGCCGGTCCACTACACGCAGCCTCAGCCGGTGGTCGAGGAGGCTCGCCGCCCGGTGGTGGTTGGTGTGGATGGTTCCGAGACTTCCCGCCGCGCGTTCGACTTCGCGCTGGAAAGGGCACGACTGCACGACGCGCCGCTGCATGTGATGTTCTGCTGGCAGCTCAAGGATTTGGGCGTTATTCCGGGCTATGAGAACGCCGTGGCACCGGTGAAGGTCGGTCAGCGCCGCGCCGAGGAGATTCTCGCCGGGCTGATGGCCAAGGCCGAGATTCCCGATGGTGTCAAGGTCAGCGCGAATGCCTTCCATATTCCCGCGTCCAAGGGGCTGATTGTGGCATCTCGGTACGCCAGCCATCTGGTGGTCGGTTCGCGCGGCCTGTCCGGTCTGGACGCGCACTTCCTGGGATCGGTGTCCCGTCAGATCGTGAACTTCGCCGAATGCACGGTGACTGTGGTGCACTGATTCACCGAAATCGGCATGGAGTGCTAACGCACGTCTCGGTGATGGGCTTGCAAGGAGGAATTCTTTATTCCTGCAACCCCATCACCATCTACTTTTTAGGAAACATCTTCGCTGAGACCTATAAGTTGATCCGAGAGTACATTCTGCTGTTGGGGAGCAGGATTGGCGTTTATTTTATTCCTCGTCCGCCCTGTTCTGGCGCAGCTGCTCAATGAGATCGATGACGGTTTCGAGTTCAGGAGTCACATCGTCTGAAGGACGAACGTTATCCTCTTCGTCGTCCATCTCATCATCCTCATCATCATCGGCAACGGTGTTGTTGAGGATGTCCTCTTCGGTGGCCTCGTCGTCAGCATCAGACTTGGACTCGTCGCTGGAATCAGCTGCATCAACATCCACAACGGAATCGGATGCGTTCTGTGCAACAGACTCATCACCGGCAGACTGAGATTGCGAGGTCCCGTCGCCTGCCGCCTCCTCAGCGGGCTCAGTATCGACGGCGTTCCCGTCAACAGTCTTCTGTGCTTCGATATCATCACCGGCAGGCTCGCCTGTCTTGTCGGTTTCGCCTTCGGCCTCGTCCTGGGCAACCTGCTCCTGCTTGCACGGACGGTTGGCAACCACGTCGATATGCAGATCGTCAAAGGCTGGCTTGGACTGCACCCACAGCTGGCTTGGCTCGGGAGGTTCGATTTCGGAATGCTCACCGCAGCCGTGGTCCAGGGAGACCACGCGGCCGTCATCCGGACTCCACTTGTTGGCGCACACGCCGAACATACGGTCGAGTTCGCCCGCGAGCGGCACGAAGAAACCACAGGTGGAGCACAGGTTGCCTTCGGCGGTTTTGGTGCTCAACGCTTTGGGGCCTCGCGGACCTTCATACCAGCGCTTGGCAGCCTGCGCACGACCCAACGAGGTCAGCACGTGACGGCGGGTCAGTCGGAAGGTCTCGACGGCATCGTTGACATCCTGCAGCGAGGATTCCTCGACTTCGCCTTCCTCGATGCGCTCGTCATCCGGATCGGTACCGATCGAATCGGTGGGAGCCAGATCTGTGGGCTCAAGGCGATCCTTCCAAGGAATCCACTTGGGCGGCATCAACGCGCCCTCAGTGGGGATCAAGGAGGATTCGTTGACGGTCCAGGAGTCGATCTCCTCGTCGTGATACAGCGTCACCGACCATTGCCATCCTTCGTAGCCACGGATATTCGCGGCGAAGCGGAAGTCAGTGACGTGATCCTCAAGATCATATGAGGTAACGAAATCCCCCACCTGATCGCTCTCGTCGGCCACTTCGAGCAGCACGGCGCGCGCGATGGCGTGAGGGTCCGGTGTCACGATGGTTTCGGTGGTATCAGTCATAGATCAGATCAGTCCTGTACATCGAATTGATCCGCCACCGCACGCAGCAACGTGGCCAGCTTTTTGCTGTCGGCAGCAGATGGGTAACGGTGACGGCGCAACGTATTGCCGGCCGCATCAAGCATCTTGATAAGGTCCTCGCAGATGGCGGCCATGTCATCCGCCTTCGGGCGGGTGGCCTTGACCAAGCTGGGAGTGGAGGCGATCAGGCGAACATCCATGGCCTGCGGCCCACGACGGCCGTCCACCACGGAATACTCCACCTTGGCCCCCTTGCGCAACGTGGTGGCGCCAGTGGGTAGGGCCTGAGCCGGCAGGAACACGTCCTTGCCTTCCTCACTGGTGATGAAGCCATAACCCTTGGCTGCGTCAAACCAACGAACTCGACCGGTGGGCATTGCGAACCTTCCTTAATCCTCAATGGAAATAGTAAACCGAAGGTACAGTTTACCTCACAGGGCTTGACCTCACGCTTTGGGCTGAGTCGCCTGAGTCTTACGCTCAGAGCTGAACCAAGAAGTCTTCTGTTTGGCGTCCTTGGTTTTGCCGGTGGGCCGCTTGGGCTCAGGAGCGACGATCTGCTCAATCGGCAGCACCACGGTGAAGGTCAGGCCTCCCCCATCGGTGCCGGTGGCGCAGATAAAGCCGTGATGTGCTTTGACCACGGATTGCGCGATGGCCATGCCCAAACCGGTACCACCCTTTTCGCGGGCACGGGATGGGTCCGCGGTGTAGAAGCGTTCGAAAATCTTCGAGCGCGATTCAGGCGGCACGCCGGGGCCATGGTCCACGAAACGCAATACGGCGTATCGATAGCCGGTCTGCATCGAGGCACCTACTTCGGCGGCGTCGATGAACCGCCGCATTGACGCGTCGCTGGCGGGCATGCGAGCGAGCTGTCTTGGATCGATGGCGGCCGGCATCACACCGAGCGCGGCCTCGGCAGGCGAATCGGCAGGCGTGTAGCGGTGGATGTTGCCCACGATGTTGGTCACCACCTGGCGCAGTCGAGAGGCGTCGCCGGGCAGTACAACCTCGGGCCAATCGCCTTCGGCAAGGTTGAATTCGGCGGGATGGTTCAAATCGCGCGCCGGTTCGAGGGAAATCTGCATGCGGCGAACGGCACGGTCCGGGTCGAGCGCATGCAAGTCGTCGACGGCGTCGGTGACCAGCGACGAGAGTTTCACCGTGCCGGTCACATCGATGCCGCGCCCCTCATCGAGACGGGCCAAAGACAGCAGATCCTCAACAAGAACAGTCATGCGCTGGCTGGACCGTTCGATATGTTCGATGGACTCGTCCGCACGCTCCAAGGCACCAGGCATATCGCGCTGTATCTTATACAGCTCCGCATAGCCATGGATGGCGGCCAACGGGGTGCGCAGCTCATGGCTGGCGTCGGAGACGAACCGTTTCATCTTGTCGGTGGTCTCCTCCTGTTCATGGAAACTGGATTCTATTCGGGTGAGCATGGAGTTCAGCGAGGCGGCCAGGGAGCCGACCTCGGTGTTTTCCGGCGCGGAAGGAATACGTTGGCTCAGGTCACCGGCGGCAATCTTTGCAGCGGTTTTCTCGATGCGCTTCAGCGGCGTCATCGTGTGCTGGATGATCAGCGTGGACAGGGAGCCGCCGAGCAGCACCACGGCGATGCCGACCACAATGCAGTATCGGGTGAGTGTGTTGACGGTGTCGATCTGGTCGGCCAGTGACAAGCCGATGTACACCACGGCACGGTCCTTGCCGTTTTGCTGGAAGGCCACCGGCAGAATACGCCATGGTGCCCTCGCCGTGACGATGGCGGCATGGTTGGCATTGACAGTGGGGTTGGCCAGTACCTTGGTGATGGTGTCAGAGGAATTGGAGTTTCCGTTGGCCGGATCGTTCTGGCTGTCCGCACTGTCGGACTGCACCGTGATGATCTGCTTGGCCACTGCCTGCGTAGTGAATGCCTGGCCGAGCGTGATGCCACTGGTATCACCATAGGTAGGAAGAATCGGCACCGATACGATACCGTCCTGCATCTGCGGCATCAGCGGGGTCACGACCAGAGGATTGCCCTCTTTGTCTTTGGTGCCGTCGGTATATTGAATCTGCAGAAAGTACGAGTTCGGCCCCGATGAGTCATTTTTTGACAGCAGATCGATATTGTTGACCACCAGCTGGCTTTGCGAGCTTAACTGGGTGTCGGTTTTCTGCAGCATGTAGTTGTTCACCAACGCGCGGATGGAGAAGGAAATCACCGACACGCCGATAAGCAGCACGGCGATGGTGCAGGCCACCAGCTTGCTGCTCAACGAGATACGGTCGATATGCCGCATCAGCATGTTTTTCTTACGTTCGTGCCGCTCTTGGAAATGGGCGGCGAACGGCGGCATTGCAGGCATGGGATTCGTGTTCGGGGCGGCGTTCGGCGTGCTGCTCGGCGGTACGCCGCCTGACTGCTTATCGGGGATACTCATGAGATTGCGATGCGTTATGGATGGGGCGACTAGTTCTTCGGTTCGCGAATCATATATCCGATGCCGCGCTTGGTTTCGATCAGCGAAGTCACCTTGCGCTTGCCGCCTTCGCCGTCGTCGACCTCGATGCCGTCGACTTTCTTGCGCAGGTAGGAGATGTACGATTCGACGATGGCTGCGTCGCCGCCCCAGTCGTATTGCCAGACATGGTCGAGAATCTGTGCCTTGGACAGTACTCGGCCCTCATTCTCCATCAGGTAGCGAAGCAGCTTGTATTCGGTGGGGCTCAGGTCAACCGGCTGCCCTGCACGGGTCACATCGTGGGAGTCCTCGTTGATTTCCAAGTCGGCGACGCGAATAATCGGGTCGTCTTCCACCTGTTCGCGGGTACGGCGCAGAATGGCGCGGATGCGAGCCACGACTTCCTCGAGGCTGAACGGCTTGGTGACGTAATCGTCACCGCCGACGGTCAGGCCCATGATCTTGTCTTGGGTGTCGTCACGAGCGGTGAGGAACAGCACAGGGGCGTTAATGCCTTCCTGGCGGATGCGGCGGGTGACGGTAAATCCATCGATGTCAGGCAGCATGACGTCCAACACGATGAGATCAGGCTGCACTTTTTCGATAACCTCAATGGCTTCGGAACCGGAAGCGGCGGTGTTTACCTCGAATCCGGCGAAGTGTAGGGAAGCGACCAGCAGTTCTCGGATGGACGGCTCGTCGTCGACAACAACAATCGATGCTTCAATAGGCTTACTCATGCTTCCTAGAGTGTCGCGCTCTTCTGGGCGTTTCCTGAATGTCATCTTGGAGTTCGGCCTTGGAATCCTTCTTGATCTCCTTGCGCCGACGAATCACCACCATGACCACGATGATGATGACCAGCGCCACCAACACCACACCCATGATGATTATGCCTACGGTCACCGTGGATGATGAGGTGGAGGCTTTTTTGGATTTCACGATTTGATCCATCATTGCCGTTGCCGCGCCAGACCAGCTCGGCGGGTTTTCCAGTAACGGCTGCTGTGCGGCTTCGGATAGCTTATCGACGGTTTTGTTATCGAGAAGCCACTTATCGGAGTTCTTGGACACGACGACCACCAGGTTGCCGTCATTCGAGGCCACGGCAAGCATCACTGTGTTCGGCTTGGGATTCATGGACTCCATCACGGTTGCCGCCCAGTCTTCCGGTTTCTGTTGACTATTGAAACTGGAAAGATACAGCAGATGCACGTGTACACCGGTTTCCTTCTCGGTTTTGGCGATGGCATCCGTGACTTCGGCCGCATGGGAGCCCAGGAGATTTTCCGTATCCGTGATGTTCTCGGTGATGGTCACGCCGCTGTCGGTGCTGCTGCTGGAGCTGTCAGAGCTGTCGCCCGAGTTATCCCCATAGGCATTTGCGGTTATCCACATTGCGTTCATCGCTACTGCAGCAAGGGCGCAAATGGCACAAACAAGCCATTTTCGGACCATATTCCCGAAGGCCGAACAGGACGGCTCCGAAGATAGGACCACAATAGTTGTTTTTCCGTCTTCCCGATTCGTTGTTGACATATCCTCCACCTTAGCGGCCGGTATTGGCAAGCGGCCGCCATACATACCATTAACCCTCTAGAAAAGGAGCAACGATGCCCCAATATCAGGTAGATTCCGAGCGAATCCAATCATCCTCGGCCGCAGTGGCCACTTCGATCTCGCAGATCAGGCAGGCCGTGGGCGGCATGTACACCAATCTCAATGCCTTGCAGGACGCATGGCGAGGTTCGGCGGCCACCCAGTTCACCGCGGTAGCCGAACAGTGGCGTGCGGCCCAACAGCAGATGGAGGCCTCACTCGAGTCCATCCAACGCTCGCTGACGCAAGCCTCCACCGTGTATGCTGACGCCGAAATCCAAGCTTCGCGCCTGTTCGCCAGCTAGTTTCTTGGCTCTCCTCCCTGAGGGGAGCTCGATCGCGAAGCGAAACTGAGGGAGTATCCCTACACCGCAGCTCCCCTTAGTCTCACTGCGTTCGACAGCTCCCCTCAAAGAGGGGAGCCAGAATACAAAAAAGGGGACTCCCGAAGGAGTCCCCTTTCAGCTCAATCAGCTAGCGATCGCTTGCGGATCAGTAGCCCATGTCGGCACCGGCGGCCGGGGCAGCAGACTTCGGCTCCGGCTTGTTGGCAACGACGGCCTCGGTGGTCAGGAACAGACCAGCGATGGAGGCGGCGTTCTGCAGAGCGGAGCGGGTCACCTTGACCGGGTCGGTCACACCGGCGGCCAGCAGGTCTTCGTAGGTGTCGGTGGCGGCGTTGAAGCCTTCGCCATCAGGCAGGGAGCGGACGGTGTTGATGACCACGTCACCGGACACGCCGGCGTTCTCGGCGATTTGCTTGATCGGGGCTTCGATGGCGCGGAACACGATGGCGGCACCGGTAGCCTCTTCGCCGGTCAGGGAGGCGACGGCCTCGGCCTTCTCGGCTTTGGCAGCAGCCTGAACGAGGGCCACACCACCGCCGGGCAGCAGGCCTTCCTCGATGGCGGCCTTGGCGTTACGCACGGCATCTTCGATGCGGTGCTTGCGCTCCTTGGCCTCAACCTCGGTGGCAGCGCCGACCTTGATGACAGCCACACCGCCGGCCAGCTTGGCCAGACGCTCCTGCAGCTTCTCACGGTCGTAATCGGAGTCGGTGTTCTCGATCTCAGCGCGGATCTGGGCCACGCGAGCGTCGATGTCTTCCTTGGAGCCAGCGCCCTGAACGATGGTGGTCTCGTCCTTGGAAACGATGACCTTCTTGGCGTGGCCGAGCACGGAGGTGTCGACGGACTCGAGCTTCAGACCCAGTTCGTCGGAGACAACCTGAGCACCGGTCAGGATGGCCATATCCTGCAGCATGGCCTTGCGACGGTCGCCAAAGCCCGGGGCCTTGACGGCGCAGGACTTGAAGGTGCCACGGATGTTGTTCAGGATCAGGGTCGGCAGTGCTTCGCCGTCGACGTCCTCAGCGATGATCAGCAGCGGCTTGCCGGTCTTCATGACCAGCTCGGCCACGTGCACGATGTCCTGCTGGGAGGAGACCTTGCCGGAGGTCAGCAGAATGTACGGATCTTCGAGCACTGCGGTCTGGTCGTCAGCGTTGGTGACGAAGTACGGGGCGATGTAGCCCTTGTCGAAACGCATGCCCTCGGTGAAGTCGAGGTCCAGGCCGAAGCGGTTGTTGTCTTCAACGGTCACAACGCCGTCCTGGCCGACCTTGTCCAGAGCCTCAGCGATCTTCTCGCCGACCTCAGGGTCGGCGGCGGAGATGGTGGCGGTAGCAGCGATCTGGTCCTTGGTCTCGACGTCCTTGGCGGCAGCGACGAGTTCCTTGACGATGACCTCGGTGGCCTTCTCGATGCCGCGACGCAGGGCGATCGGGTTGGAGCCGGCGACCACGTTCTTCAGACCCTCGTGAACCAGGGACTGAGCAAGCACGGTCGCAGTGGTGGTGCCGTCACCGGCGACGTCGTCGGTCTTCTTGGCGACTTCCTTGACCAGCTCGGCGCCGATGCGCTCGTACGGGTCTTCAAGGTCGATTTCCTTGGCGATGGACACACCATCGTTGGTGATGGTCGGAGCGCCGTAGGTCTTGTCGAGCACGACGTTGCGGCCCTTCGGGCCCAAGGTGACCTTGACGGTGTTGGCGAGCTTGTCAAGGCCCTCCAGCATGCCCTGACGGGCTTCCTCATCATAAGAGATGATCTTTGCCATGGTTGCGTATTCCTCCAAATGGCTAGGTATACCGGTTATCACTCGCAAGCGTCGAGTCGTGACGACCAGCCGTCAGCTGCCGATTATCACTCTCGACCTCCGAGTGCTAACCCAGACATTAGCACTCGCGACCGCCGAGTGCCAACATCATCGGCGGCGATTGCGCTTTGGGCATGAAAAGGCCCCAACCGTCGAAACGGTCAGGGCCTTCAATGCACATCCTTGCGTGCGTGTTGCTCACTCGGAGCGGGCTTCACCCGAAGACAGCTTGACAACATCCTTTGCCTGCGTGCCTTTGCCGGACGAAGCGGGCGTATACTCCACGCGATCGCCTTCGTACAGCATCTTGAACTTATTGGTGCTGCCGTCGTCCTTGATTTCCGCGTAGTGCACGAAAACGTCCTCGCCGCCGTCGTCCGGCTGGATGAACCCGAACCCCTTCTTGGCAAGGAAGAACTTCACGGTACCTTGTGCCATATCTGGTCTTTCCTTTGTTCCCTTAGGCGTCGCGACACAAAACCTATAGGGAACGTAGAAAGAACCGCATCGCGCTCCCCCTACCTCGCGACTAGATGACGATTGTACAGCGACGAGGGAACAATCCCAACCGCAGCGGCACATTTTCGGTACGAATTATTCCATAGACGCGAGAACGCTCACAGTTTTCGATGTATTCCACGCCGATATAAGGGGCGCATCAACAACGCTAGTTGAGCAGCACCACCGTAATGGGAACGGCGAGTCCTTGCACCTGCTCCACAGCCGAAATGCCAAGCGTGGTCGCCACATCTTCGGCGGTGGCTTTATCGGCTTCATTCTGATACCATACCACGGAAGAAGCCGGCAATGTGCCGCGCGGATTGGTCGCCTCGACGCTGGTGTAACCGGCGGTCTGCAGCACATCGGCCTGCTGACCTGCATATCCTTGGATTCCTGTGGCGTTGACCACACGCACCTGCGTGGCCTTATTCACAGTCGCGGTGGCTCCGGACTGCTGAGACTGCTGATCGGAGTCTTGATTCTCATTCGAGGATGTCGTATCACTGTTGGTATCGGATTTTGCCGAATCCGAAGTCGAGTCCTTGGACGGATCGGTCGAAGTGGACGAGGAATCATCCTTGGTGCTGTTTTTGGTCTCAGCCTTGCTGGACGAATCGGACTTGGAAGCAGTCCCGGACGTGGTCGCAGTCTGGGACGATCCTCCTATTGCATTCCTGTATTCCCCGGAAATCCATGCCCAGACCCCGACACCGCACAGTGCGGCCACCAGAATAACGACGATGAACGGGCAGAGGCGGGCCACTGCCGAACGAGCGCCACGGTGAACTCCCACCGGTCCCTTCGGAGGATTGTCGAAGGAATCCGGTTCATAGGATTCGTAGGTCATCATGTCGCGTGCCATAATCGCCCTTTCTTCCTGTCAAAACTACCCATGAGTGTAATCGGCAAACAACTCATCAGTCCACCACACCACGCCTCGTGCACCGGATATGCACGTTTGACTACAGTGGTGAGTCATGATCAAACCATTGAGCGAACTGGTAGAGCCGGGGTGGGCCCATGCCTTGGCCGACGTGGAGCCCGCCATCCACCATATGGGCGATTTTCTTCGTGCGGAAAACGCCGCCGGGCGCCCGTGGCTGCCGGCAAGCCACAATATTCTGCGCGCATTCACCATCCCGTTCGATTCCATCAAGGTGCTGATTGTCGGCCAGGACCCCTACCCGACCCCGGGTCACCCGGTGGGTTTGAGCTTCTGCGTGGCGCCGAATGTTCACCCGCTGCCGAAAAGCCTGGTCAATATTTATAAGGAATTGGTTGACGACCTTGGGGTGCCCATGCCCACCAACGGCGATCTGACACCGTGGACGGAACGTGAGGTGATGTTGCTCAACAGATGTCTGACCGTCGGCGTCGGGCGGCCGAATTCGCATCAGGGCAAAGGCTGGGAGGAAGTCACCGAGGCCGCGATTCGTGCGTTGAACGCGCGCACGGACGCCGACGGCAAGCCCAAGCCGCTGGTGGCGATTCTCTGGGGGCGTAATGCGCAAAGCCTCGAGCCATTGCTGACCAATGCCTTCATTATCAAATCGCCTCATCCGAGTCCGCTGTCCGCTTCCCGCGGATTCTTCGGCTCCAAACCATTCTCCAGAGCCAATCAAGCCCTAGTCACCATGGGTGCCGACCCGGTGGATTGGACTCTTTAGACAGACCAACAGTCATTGTGAGTAGTTACAGTGAGGGCATGACTTTGTTCCCCACGCAACCGAACATACCTTCGCCGACCACCGCCGCACGACCGGTCACCGTTCCCGCGCCCGGCGTGTCGGCTCCGCTGGGTGCCGATGACGCCAAACGCGCACGTATCCTGGCCGACGCCATTCGGGCGAGGTTCGCCCAGACACTGGTGGGTCAGGATAATCTACGCGAATCGCTTATCGTGACCTTGGTGGCCGGCGGGCATATTCTTATCGAATCCGTGCCGGGCTTGGCCAAGACCACGGCCGCCCAGACGCTCGCCACCTGCGTATCCGGCTCGTTCAAACGCGTGCAGTGCACTCCTGATCTCATGCCATCCGATCTGGTGGGCACGCAGGTCTTCGATTTTGCGTCGCAGAAGTTCACCACGCAGATCGGCCCGATTCACGCCAATTTCGTACTGCTGGACGAGATCAACCGTTCGAATGCCAAAACCCAGTCCGCCATGCTTGAGGCCATGGCCGAGGGTGCCACGACCATCGGCGGGCAGCGTATCGCCTTGCCCAAGCCGTTCATGGTGATCGCCACCGAGAATCCGATTGAGGAGGAGGGCACGTTCAACCTGCCCGAAGCCCAGATGGATCGTTTCATGATGAAGGCCGTCATGACCTATCCTTCGCCCGACGAAGAGGCTCGCATGCTGGCCATGCTCACCCACCGTGGCTCCGATATGATCGGTCCCGACACCATCACCGGCGAACGCATTTCCGTGTCTGACGTTGATTTTCTGCGCAAGGCGGCACGCCGCGTGCATGTTTCCGACGCGATCATGCGTTATGCGGTCGATATCACCGCCACGTCACGAGGTGCCGGCTCCCGCCCCATCAAGGGACTGTCGTCCTTGGTGCGTTTGGGTGCCTCGCCGCGCGCCACCATCGCCTTGACCCGTATCGGCCAGGCGAAGGCGTTGCTGTCCGGGCGCGACTATGTGGTGCCCGAGGACCTCAAGGCATTCGCTCATGAGGTGCTGCGCCACCGTATTATGCTGACGTTCGAGGCACTGGCCGATGGCGTGGTCAGCGATCAGATCGTCGACAAGATCGTCGAAACGGTTCCTGTTCCGTGAGTTCCGATTCCGTTCGCAAGAAAATCGAGGCCCTTGGCACTCAGCTGAGCCTGCCTACCGTAAGGAAGGCTTTGGGCGTGCTGGAGGGCGAACACGCATCCGGGCGTCGTGGCGGCAGCGGCGATGCGATGGATGTGCATGCCTATGAGCCAGGCGACGAATCCCGTCTTATCGATTGGAAGACCAGCGCCCGCCAAGGCCGCCCCATGGTGGTCGAGCGCGAGCGCCTGTCGACGTCACGGGTCTGGTTGCTGATGGACGTTGGCCTGGAGATGACTGGCGTATGCCCTTCCGGAGAACGCGCATGGCAGGTTGCCGCCAATGCGCTGCGTATGTTCGCCGCACTGTCGTTGCGCCGGTCGGACGATATTTCGCTGGTGTTCGGCGATGAGTCCAGCATCACCCGCGTGCCGTTCAACGGTGGGTTCGCGCAGTTCGAACGCACGCTGGACAAGGCGCTTGATCGTGATTGGGATCATCACCGTAATATCGACGCGCTGCTGGAATATGCGCGCCGTATCAAGGATCGTGAGGCATTGATCGTATTGGCCACCGATGAGCATGCGATGGAGGAGCGGCATATCACCACGATCCGTCGTATTACCCGCACCCATCCGATGGTGCTGATCGATGTGGCGACGATGAATCCGTTCAAGGCCGTCTCATCCCGCCACGCTCCCGCCGACGGCTTGAGTGCACGGCGTGTGCCGGCATTCCTGCGCAACGCCAAGGCAGCGGCCGAGGTCGATACTCATCGCGCGTATATGGCCGCGGCTTTGGAACAGGAGCTCACCCGTGCCGGTTCCCATATCATTCGAGCCGCATCCAGCGAATCCATGTTCGATCGTTTCGTCGCCCTGGTGTCCCGGGCATTGGCCCGCACCACACGCAATAGACTGGGCACTGCACCCGAACTGGTCGGACTGACTTTGGCGGGTGATCTATGATGCACAGCATGTTCCCCATCATCCCGCTCGCCACTGATCCCGGCGATCTCAGGCCCGTGGAGTCGTTGGCCTTGACCACTCCCCTGGTGATGGCCATCGTCGCATGCCTGTTGCTGGCGGTAGGTCTGATCGCGTTGATCATCATGCTGGCTCGCCCCGCACGCAAACCTCGGAACAGCGACCGTGCGCGTGGCACTCATAGCAATGCCAGCTCCAAGGCCGAGTGGCGTGCCCGCATCGACGATGTGGTGGCCCGTCATGAATCCGGAGCACTGCCCCGGCATGAGGCTTTCGTCGAATTGGCCGTCATCGCCCGTGATTTCGCCGGTGCCGCATCAGGCAAGGAGCTTAGTTCCAGTACGCTGACCGATTTGGCGTACCTGAATCGCACGCCCGCGAATCGCCAAGGATTGGACGCATTGAAGCAGACCATTAGCGCGTTGTATCCACCGGAATTTGCCGATGATGCCCGCAACCGAATCGCCCAGACGACCAGCGTGCAGCAGGCCGCCGAGTGGGTGGCGAATCTGGTGGAAAGGTGGCGTTCATGATGCTGGCATGGCATTGGCCTTGGGCCGCTCTGGCCGGCATCTTGGCAGCGCTGGCGATTATCGTGCTGATTGTCGTGTTCGCCCGCCGTAACACCGCCAACGACACCCCTGTATTCTCGATGGACGACGATCTCAATACCGAGCACGCTTCCCGTCTGTTCCGTCAATGGCGCGCTTTGGGCCGTCTCGCCATCAGCATGCTGGTGCTTGCGCTGGCGCTGGCCATTGTGCTGGTGGCTCGCCCCAGCCAAGTGGATGCCGGTGACGAACGCGCTTCCAGCCGAGATATCGTCCTGTGTCTGGATGTGTCGGGATCCACGCTCCCCTATGATCGCGAGGTCATCGATACCTATTTGGAACTGGTCAAGCATTTCGAGGGGGAACGTATCGGTTTGAGTATCTTCAACTCGACCTCACGCACGGTGTTCCCGCTGACCGACGACTACGAACTGGTCACCAAACAGTTGACCTCCGCCAGCAAGGCGCTGAAAGGCGTCGAGTCGCAGGATGACATCGATAAGATGTCCGATGCCGAATATCAGGACATCGCCAATTGGCTCGAAGGCACGCAGAACCGCAAGGACGCCACCTCCTTGATTGGCGACGGCGTGGTGTCTTGCGCGGCGATGCTCCCCGGTTTCGCTTATGGCGAAGCCAATCATGCGAATGCCGACCGTCAGCGTGCGGCATCCATCGTGCTGGCCACCGACAACGTCGTGTCAGGCAAACCCACCTATTCGCTGACCGAAGCGTTGGACTTGACCCAGCAGACCAAAATCACCGTGGACGGCCTGTATTCCGGGCCGAAAGCCAGTGAATCGGACCAAACCACAACGGATATGAAGTCCGCGATCGAGTCGCATGGAGGCATCTTCCTCACCCAATCGAATGGCGCGTCGATAGATGAGCTGGTACGGGATATTCAGTCGCGTAGAGATACGGATGTGGAGAACAAGGCGAAATCCTCAATGGTGGACGCTCCCAGTCTGTGGACGCTTGCTCTGGCCGTGATACTCATTATCTGGATCGTATGTGCATGGAGGTTGAGGCGATGAACGGATTCACCTTCTCCCCCGCCTTGGGCTGGGTCGCCGACGGACTGCTGGCGGCCGGGCTCGCCGTACTGGCCATTCTCGAAATCGTATTGTTTGTTCGCCGCCGTGCTTCCAGTGACGAGACCGTGTGGGCTTGCATACGACGTACGCTTATGCTGCTCATTGTCGCGGTGATGGTACTGACTCCCAGCGTGGTATCGTCTACCACCTCACAGGTCATCAATGCCACCGACGTCATCGTGGCGGTGGATACCACCGGGTCGATGGCGGTGGCTGATGCCACATACGGGTCCGAGAAGACCATTACCCGCATCGATGCCGCGCGTCAGGCCGTGCATGATGTGACCGCTGCTTACCCGGACGCCAGTTTCGCGGCGTTACGGTTCGGTGCTTCGGGAACACTTGATGTGCCGCTGACCCCGGATGCGCCGGCCATCGATAATTGGGCCAACACGTTGGCGGTGGAAGCCACATCCGTGTCGGCGGGATCCAGTCTGGATGCTCCGATCGATCAATTGCTGCTGACCGCGAAGTCGATTCGTGAAGCGCACCCGGATGATGCGATTGTGCTGTACCTCATCACTGACGGCGAACAGACCTCGAATGTGACGCGTCGTACGTTCTCGTCACTGCGACAGTATCTCAATGATGGGTTTACCGTGGGCGTCGGCTCGACCGAGGGCGGCAAGATTCCCGTCATCGCCGATGGCGTCAGTGCCGGCGATTCCAACACCACGGACCACTGGGTGGTCGACCCGGATACCGGCGAACCCGGCATCTCCAAGATGGATGAGAAGAACCTTAAAGACATTGCCGACGAGATCAGCGGCACATATGTGGCCGTGGACGCTTCACAGACTTTGGCGGATTCGGTTTCGGCCAAGTCGTCGAAGCAGTGGCGCATGACCACCACGGTCAAGGAACGCACACGCACCACGCCGGTGGTATGGCCGTTGGCCATTGCGTTGGCGATATTGCTTGCCATGGAAGTCGGTGCATGGATCGCAACCTCAAGGAGGCTGCTGTGAGAAACAGTAACGAAATCCACAAGAACGATGGCTCGGCGAATATTCGGATGCGGGCGAAATGCCCGCTTTGGGCACGTATCGTCCTGGCTTGTGGCACCGTATTGCTGCTGCTGGTTGCCGGCGTGGCGGCAGTAAACCTGTCCGCTTCGATTACGTTCAATCAGGCCACCGCATCATTGAATGCCAATATCAAAGCGGCTCAGGATGAGTCCACGGATATCACCACGCTCAAGGCGCAACAGCAGCAGACCGATGCGCAATTCGCCGAGGCCGGGCGAATGCGTACGCTTCTGTTGCCGCAAGTCAAAGACGCCATCGACACCAATGCTTCGATTTCTTCCGAGCTGACGAAGATCACCCTGAAACAGGCCGAGGCGCAGAACAGCGGTTCCGATTCCGGGCAAGCCCAATCGGCGCAGCAATCCGAGAGTTCCTCAGCCAATGCCAAAAAGGGCGGCGCGTTGACCGACGAGCAGAAGAAGCAGGTCGAGGAGCTGATGAAGGCCAATCAGCAATCCACCGATACCCAGTCGAACACCACCCAATCCAAGCAGAAAGCGACGCAGAACAAGGGTACCGGGGCCACCAAGCCGTGGTAAGCAGTCGTTCACGGTTGCTCTTTTTCTCACATCCTCACGGGTCATGGCCTTATCGCGGCTGTTTCCCGGTTTCGGCTGTCGGCTTTGGCGTTTGTCCAATTTTCGATAGCCCATGGCTGATCCGAGGTGTGCCCAAACAGGCTATTTGTGGATAATCGTTACGGCTATACACAACACTTGTGAATAACTTCGCCCAAAATCGGCAAGCTAGAACCACATTGGTCGTTCCGGCTGGACAAGCATGAGTCCTGTCCTTTTAGCTGGATATATGAATACCTACACCAGCACCCCAGCACCCATCGATCCCGCCGGCGGCTTTGCCGGCAATACGGTGACGCCGTTCGATTACGGCACTTGCCCTTGCCATGCGGCGGTACAGCGTAGTCGCGACCTCGTGTCCGTCCAACGTGCGGCCACACTGGCGCAATCGGACCAGATGGCGGTGGCCGTGAACCGCTCCCGCAACATCGTGTGGACCGGTAAAGCCGCCGACCTATTCCGATCGCGGCTCAGTCGCACCGCACAGTATTCGGCCAGTCTCGCGCAAGACATGGAGACCACCCACCGATTGGCTTGGGGGTCATCATGAGCGAGCACGATTACTGGCAGGTGGAATCGTCCGTTTACGGCGGAGTGGGATATGCGCCAGCCACTCTTGAAGAATATGCCGCCATAGCCAAGGCTCTCGATGACGAGGCGGCAGGATTTGCGGCCATAGCCACGGCTTGGGAATCGGCCGCATTACAGTTGCAGTCACATCGGCATAGTGCGCCGATGTGCGTCACCTTGCAGTCGGGCGATCCGAGCGCCGTTGTTCCCGGCCATGTCACTGCACCATATGCCGCGCTGGGCAATCGGTGTTATGACCATGCAACGGCATGTCAGCGGTTGAGCGATGATCTGCGTGGCGCGGCCGATCTGCTGATTCGCGCACACTCTCTGTATTCTCAGGCGGAGATGACGGCTCGGCGCATGTTTACCGAATTATTGCAGGCCGGTACACAGGCCAAACCGGGATATGCCGCGGTGGGTGTTGCCGCTGTGGCGGCGGGCGGCTTTCTGGCCGGCTGGGCTATTGACGGCAAACCGAACCCAGCATGGATGTCCACGTTCACCTATCCGTTCCAGGAAGGAGTGCTCAGCGGCGCGGGCGGAATCATTGGCGGCGTACCTATCGGCAAGAGCATTGCGCACACCGATGAGGTCAACAAGGCTGCGGGGAAAATCGCCAATTTCTCCGGCCCGGCGAAAGACGTCGTCCAAGGCAATCATCTGAACGTGCGCGAGGTGCAGGCGAATGCCGACGTCGTCCGTGCAAGCGGATCGGTGGCCGAGTCAATGGAGAATCTGCGCAGGCTCGCCGAAGAACGGCTCGGCAAAATCGAGCTGAACAGCGGACTCGAATATGGGACCATCGCCATTCAACGCTATGAACGGGCTGATGGAACCAACTCCTGGCTGGTCACCATCCCGGGTACCGATGGACAACCTGACTCACCATTCGGCTGGGCGCAGAACGTGGAACTGATGAGCACCGATCAGGAGCGCCGCAGGAAAGCGGACAGCGCTCGCATGGTTGCCGAGGCGATGCGTCAGGCAGGCATCGGCAAGGACGAGCCCGTGGCACTGATCGGCCACTCCCAAGGTGGCATCGTTGCCGCCACGCTTGCCTCGGATTGGGCGGAGGAATATACCATCGAGCATGTGGTGACAGCCGGATCGCCGGTGGCCAATCATCCGATTCCGCAACGCACATGGGTCACCAGCGTGGAGATCGATGATGAACTGGTCGCCGCGCTGGATGGTTCCACCAACCCGGTCACCGATAACTGGCTCACCGTACAAGGGCATGTATCGCCCGCGCCCGCGGCAACACCATCCACAGTGCATTCGGACGGCTCATGCACTCCCGGCGCGACGCCCATCACCGGTCTGACCCCATATGACGCCGCATCCGTGGCTGGTTCGACCAACGGCAGGGAGTTGTCGCATTGGCTCAAATACCATCAGGCCGCTTATCAGAACGCCACCGACCTCGGCTCCCCCGCCGTGCAGCGCCACGAAGCGCATTTTCAGGAAGTCATCAACGGAGAACTCAAGGAAACCCGCTATTACCAAGGCCGCATGACCCAGTCCACAACCATTGCTCCCGGCGAGCGCACCACCGAGTTCAGCACGTTCGGCGGTTAAAAGTAAATACCACACTTGACAGAGTTGTCAAGAAAGGAGTTAACAATATAATGACGAGTAGGAGATGGCTCATCAAACTGATGAAGCAAGCGGCGAAACGCAAGAATATTACGTTTGAGAGTATCAGGCAAAGAGGGAGTCATGAGATATTCCAACTCGATGGACTCATGATTCCCATCCCACGCCATAACGAAATCGACAACGACCTCGCGAACATCATTTGTAAGGAAGCAGAAGCCAAACTCGGGAAAGGCTGGTATCAGCAGTGAAAACATATCAGGTCATCGTTCGTCCTGGCGAAAAATACTGGATTCTTGAGATTCCCGGTATCGGTTTCACGCAGGCAAGAACAACAGCAGAGATTGAAAGTATGGCACGCGACCTTATCACCGTCATGACGCAAGATGCTGATTTCGCACTCACCATAGAGACAAAACTGCCGCAATCCGTACAAGAGCACCTTGATGAAGCTCGGCGACTGCGCAAGGAAGAAGCGGAATGCAGATCGAACGCAGCGCGGGAAACTCGCGCCGCGGCACAAGAACTACATGGCATGGGTCTCGCCCTACAGCAAATAGGCGATATACTCGGGGTCTCACGGCAACGGGCACATCAACTTGTCAATGCTGTCAATGCTTAGCATCAATCGGCTACCCCCACAATGCAATCACCGTAGAGACGCGGCTAGCGCCACTTTCCCGGGATTGTTGCGCTAGCATGCCCGAAACCCCCTCTATCAGCGCAACATTCCCGGGAAAGTGGCGCGCAAAGAGTGTCAGGCGCGTCGCTCGATGAGTGCGCGGCCGGATGCGAGGCGGTCGAGCACACCGGTTTTGGCGATGGCCAGCATCAGATACCAGGCCATCACGCCGCTGATAAGCACGCCGCCGGTGACCTCGGAAATCATGTGCACGATGCCACGCGGGCTGACGAATGACACACCCACGTAGCGAAACAGCATCAGATATGTGCCGTATTCCAAGGCGACCAACGCACCGGATGCAATGGAAATCGGCAGATTGAACATGCGGTAACGGGTCAAAGCGAACGGAATCTCAGCGAAAACACCCTGCAGCAGCGCCGAGATAATCACGAAGCCCAAATCGAACTGGCTACCAATCACCGTTTCGACCAGCGTGCCGATAAGGTTCACGTACAGCGCCGCTCCGGGTTTGCGCAGAATCAGCACCGCCAGCGTACCGGAGAAATACCAGACGGCGTGCACGATGCTGGCGAAACCGGGCAGAATCGCACCAAACACCGAAGAGATCGGCATGTACGCGAAGTTGAATCCCCAGAAGATCACGCCGCAGGCCGCGCCCAGTGTGGCACCGACCGCGATGTCCAACGGCTGCCATTTCAGCGACGATACGGCGACCGAACGTTTCGGAAGAGTATGAATGGTGGTTGCAGGCATGGTGATCTCCTAGCCTTAAAGGCCGCACACAGTAATCGAATCACGGGCGTTCCTTGACCTGTGCGGCTCGGGCGGGAACGCCACACCACAGTATAGCCGCTCGGTTCACGGCTGGAAGTACCCTTGGAGGTTATGAAGCTTACCGATATTTCCCCCGCAATCGCATTGACCCCGCTCGACGGCCGTTACCACAAGGCCACCGCCCCGCTCGTCGAATACATGAGCGAACCTGCCCTGAACCGCGAACGCATGCGTGTCGAAGTCGAATGGATGATTCTTCTGGCCAACGGCTTTGAGGGCAACGGCAACCAGCCAATCGTTGACGGCGTCAAGCCGTTCACTGCCGAAGAGCAGGCCTTCCTGCGCGCCATTCCCGAGGACTTCGGCGCCGAAGGCATCAAGCAGCACGCCGCTCATGAGGCCATCACCCACCACGATGTGAAGGCCGTGGAGTACTACATCGATGATCAGATCGACAAGGCTCCGGCCGAGCTGGCCAACATCAACGACGAGCTGAAGACCCTCGTGCACTTCGCCTGCACGTCCGAAGACATTAACAACCTCTCCATCGCCCGTTGCGTCAAGAACGCGATGGAAAACGTGTGGGCCCCGGAGTTCAAGCGCATCATCGATCACCTCGCCGGCAAGGCCGAGGAATTCAAGGATATGCCGCTGCTCTCCCTCACCCACGGCCAGCCGGCCACGCCGACCACGCTCGGCAAGGAGCTCGCCGTCTACGTCTACCGTCTGAACCGTCAGCTCAAGCACATCGAAAACCAGGAGTACTTGGGCAAGATCAACGGCGCGACCGGCACGTTCGGCGCCCACCTGGCCGCATGCCCGGATGTCGACTGGGTCGCCGTCTCCCGCGAATTCGTCACCAACCGCATGGGCCTGACCTGGAACCCGCTGACCACGCAGATCGAAAGCCACGACTGGCAGGCCGAGCTGTACTCCACCGTCTCCCACGCCAACCGCATCATGCACAACCTGTGTGTGGACGTGTGGATGTACATCTCCCGTGGAGTGTTCGCCCAGGTGCCGGTCAAGGGTGCCACTGGTTCCTCCACCATGCCGCACAAGGTCAACCCGATTCGTTTCGAGAACGCCGAAGCCAACTTCGAAATCAGCTGCTCGCTGCTCGACACCCTCTCCGCCACGCTGGTGGAATCCCGTTGGCAGCGCGATCTGACCGATTCGACCACCCAGCGCAACATCGGTTCCGCGCTCGGCTACTCCTTGCTCGCCCTGACCAACCTCATGGGCGGCCTTGAGTCCATCCACCCGAACACCCACGTCATCGAACGTGAGCTTGATGAGAACTGGGAGGTGCTTGGCGAGCCGATCCAAACCGCCATGCGCGCCTGCGAGCTCAAGGGCCTGCCGGGCATGGACAAGCCGTACGAGAAGGTCAAGGAGCTTATGCGCGGCCACACCATCAACAAGGAACAGGTCGAGCAGTTCATCGACCAGCAGTCCTTCGACCCGGAAACCGCCGCTCGCTTGAAGGCTCTGACCCCCGCCATCTACACCGGTGTGGCCAGCCAGCTCGTCGCTTTCGACCGCTGAAATAGGTGCGATGCGAGGCCCTCGAGCCCATCGCATCCACCACACTACTGCGCTGAGTCACAAACCAAACCGCAAACTGAACCGAACAAGGACAGGCGTCAGGTAACCTTTCATGACTACTGAACAGGAGCAGTCCACTACGGAAGATCGCCCGGACAAGGCGACCTCCTCCACTACCGACCGGCCGATCGCCTCTGGTGACGGCCGGTCGGCCAGTTTTGCTGTCAGCGGACCGGACAGCCCGGCAACCGACGACAGCAACGATTCCGGACCGTACATCGACGACATCGCTCCGCGCCGCACGCGCGACTTCGGCGATCTGACCCGGGCCGGTCTGTCGCTGTTGATGGCCGCCGTGGTCATGGTGTTCGCCGTGTATCTGGGCGGCATGACGCGCGGCGTCGAATCCGACGCACACACCGCAGCCCAGGTCATCAACTGGTTGGCTGACTTCCCCTCCACCGTGCTGACGCAGCTGGCCACCATCGTCATCGTGATCATCGTGCTCGCTCAATTGCTACTGGCCCGGGAATGGCTGCAGGCCGCGGTGTCCGCGCTGGCCATGTTCGCCGGCTACGGCATGGTGTGGGTCGTATCGACGGCAATCAGTAGTCTGAACGATTTCACCCTGCCAATGGCACTAGTCTCAGCCGCCACCTCATACGGCTCCGGGCTGTTGCCCGACATCTACGCCGGCATGGCGTCCTTCCTGACCGCCGCCGGGCCACGCCGCACCCGCTCCACGGTCAAATGGAGCTGGAATATCCTGTATGCCATCGCTGCGGTGATGGTGGTGCTGTCGTGGCATTCGGTCACCGGCATGCTGGTGTCGATGGCCGCCGGCCGCACAGTGGGCATGCTGATCCGATTCGTGGTCGGCACGCAGAACAAGGGCGTGTGGGGCCAAGATCTGGTCGCCGCCCTGAAAGGCATCGGACTGGACACCGCCTCGCTGATTCGGCATCAGGAGCCCGGCGTCGGCCACGGTTCACTGGCCGTCACGCTGGACGACGATCTGGCCGAAGGCTCGCGCATCTACGATCTGGATACCACGGACAACCGTCGTTTCATCGTTTCCGTCATCGACGCGCAGACCCATACCGTCGGCTATCTGAAGCAGTTGTGGGACTGGGTGCGTTTCACCAGTGTGTCCATCCGACGTGACCGTTCCGTGCGTGACGCCGTCCAGCATCATTTCGCCATGCTGCTGGGTCTGCACAATATCAAACTGCCCGCGCCCGCACCCTACGGCATCGCCGATACCGACGAATCCGCGATTCTGGTGCTGGATGCACACACCATCGAACTGCCCGCCAACCTGAACACGCTTACCAAGGCGGATGCCGTGGCCTACATGCGCTACCTGTCCGTGGCGAGCCGGCGCGGCTATACGCACCGGCGCATCACGCCGGACACGCTCGCCCGGCTTGAAGACGGCACCGCCGTGATTGCCGGCTGGCTCAACGGCGACAACGCTTCCGGTCCGGCCAACACCGCGCTCGACAAAGTTCAGCTGCTAGTGCTGTTCGCCGCGCTGATCGGCGTGGAACCGGCGGTGGAGGCCGCCCGCGAGGCGTGGGGAGACACGACTCTGACGGCCTTGGCCCCGTTCATTCAGAAGGTCGCGGTCCCCTCCCCCACGCGCGCGCTGGAATCCTGGGACAAGCAGCTGCTCAAGGGCCTGAGGAGTCGTATCACCGCGCTGGCTGACGAGGAGACGGTGGAATCCGCCGAACCGGTGACGCTGGCCCGATTCTCCTGGCGTTCGATGATCACCATGCTGCTGGTCATCGTGGCCGTGGTCGTGGTCTTCACCCAACTGAAGCCCGAGGAGATCATCACCGCGCTGACCAACGCCAACCCGTTGATGGCGGTGGTGACGCTCGCGTTCGGTGTCTGCGGCTGGATCGGCTCGTCGATTTCGCTCGGTTCCCTGATGGCGCGGCACAAGCGTGACAATATGGGCGTCTTCATGAGCCAGGTGGCAGGCGGCTTCGCCACCGTATCCATGCCAGCCGGCGTGGGCCCCTCGTTCGTCAACCTGCAGTTCCTGCGCAAATCCGGCTATCGCAACACCCAGGCGACCGCAATTATGAGCGCCGCGCTCGTGGTGTATTACGCCGTGTACTTCTCCATGCTGGTCATCATCGGCCTGTTCACCGGCCGCAACATGTTCTCCGGCGCAATCCCGACAAACACGTTGGTTATCGTGCTGGGCGTTGTGGTCGTGGTGCTGTCCATTGCGATGATGATTCCGCCGTTGCGCCACTGGGTGACCCGTCGTCTTATGCCGCTGGCCAAGACGTATATCAACCAGCTGCTGGACGTGCTTTCCCAGCCCCGACAGCTCACAGTCAGCTGCCTGGGCGCGCTGTTCCAGAACGCGACCACTGGGCTCGCTTTCTGGGCGGCCCTGCAAGCGTTCGGCCATTCATCGAATCCGATTGAAACGACGTTCGTCTTCCTGCTGGCCTATGCATTGGGTTCCGCAGTGCCCACTCCAGGCGGTCTGGGCGGTGTGGAAGCGGCGCTGACATTCGCGTTCGTGGCGGTCGGAGTGCCGCAGGGCGTGGCGCTTTCCGCCACTTTGCTGCACCGCGTGGTGTTCTACTGGCTGCGCATTCCGCTGGGCGCGGCGGCCATGAAGTGGCTTGACAAGCATAATCTTGTCTGATTCGTCTATTTTCATACCCCCTTCGGGGGAAATAGATGTGAAAACCCTTATAAAACGCGGGTTTTCGCAGAAACATGCGCTAGTATCATTGATGACAACATGGACTAAGCAAAAGTGCTTGTCCCCTGACCCAAGAAGGATGCTTTATGGCATACAACAAGTCTGACCTCGTTTCGAAGATCGCCCAGAAGTCCAACCTGACCAAGGCTCAGGCCGAGGCTGCTGTTAACGCCTTCCAGGATGTGTTCGTCGAGGCTATGAAGTCCGGCGAAGGCCTGAAGCTCACTGGCCTGTTCTCCGCTGAGCGCGTCAAGCGCGCCGCTCGCACCGGCCGCAACCCGCGCACTGGCGAGCAGATTGACATTCCGGCTTCCTACGGCGTTCGTATCTCCGCTGGCTCCCTGCTGAAGAAGGCCGTCACCGAGTGACCTTCTGCTCGTAGCGATTACTTCGAGCATTACTGACGACAAAGACCCCGACCGAGATGGTCGGGGTCTTTTTGTTGTGGTGCTGTGACGTGTTGTCCAACCGTATTATTCCGGACTAGTTCAGCGCTTCCATAAGCTGCTCGAATCCCAGGGTGGGCTCGGCCTCGAAGGGATCGAGGAGTATGGCTTCCCGGCGTTCGGGGGCGGTCAGGGTCAGGTGGGTCCAGTCGGCGGAGAACTGGGCTCCGACGTTCAGGGCCGCGTCCACGAACCGGCCACGCAGGGCGGCACGGGTGTCGGTCGGCGGATTGTGCACGGCGTATTCCACGTTGTCTCCTGTCAGCAGCTCACGCATCTGGTTGCGGGCTACGAGCGAACCGTACAGGCGACCGTTGGCGATGTCGTGGTAGTCGAGCTCAAGCTGTTCCATCTGGGCGAAGGTGACGTCCGGGCGACGGCGTTTGAGCGCGTCGAACAGACGCTTCTTGGCGGCCCAGTCCACGCGGTCGGCGAGCGCATCGTATGCACCACGCTCCAGCGCGTCCAGAACGCGGCTCCACTCCCCCATAATCGTGTCGATCGTGGTGGCCGGCAGCGAACTTGCCAGCGCATCGCCATGGGTTTCGATGAAGGCCTTGACCGCCGCATAATACCGGCGCTGCAGACCCAGTGCGGACACGGATTCGCCTGATTCGAGCGTCAGTTCGGCGCGCGGATTGTCAAGGAATCGACTGACCGTGCGATTGGCGGCAGCCGGATCAGCAAAGGCATACTGCTCGAATCCGGACGGAACGCCATGGCGGAAGGCGTCTTCGATCGCGCACAGCACAAGGTGCGTGACGGCAAGCTTCATCCATGTGGACCATTGCGAACGGTTCGAGTCGCCGATGATCACATGCAGCCGGCGGAAGGAGTCGGGGTCGGCGTGCGGTTCGTCGCGCGTGTTGACCATCGGGCGGGAGCGGGTGGTGGCCGAGGAGACGGCCTCGTCCAGGAAGTCCGCGCGCTGGGTGATCTGGAAGCCGTCCGGGGTCATGCGGCCGGCACCGGTGTACAGCTGGCGGGTGATGAGGAACGGCAGCAGCTGGTGTTCGATGGTCTCCAACGGCACGAAGCGGCGGACCAGGTAGTTTTCGTGGCAGCCGAAGGCGTGGCCGGCGGAGTCGACGTTGTTTTTGAACACATGGATCGTGGCGTGTGCGCCGTAGGATTCGCGCAGCTTGCGCTGGGCCTTCAGGGCTAGGTTGCGCATCACGTGTTCGCCGGCGAGGTCCTGGGCCAGGGCCTCGCGCGGGTCGCGCGCTTCGGCGGTGGCGTATTCGGGGTGGGATCCGACGTCCAGATACAGACGTGAGCCATTGGCCAGATACGTGTTGGTGGAGCGGGAACGGGAGACGATGGGCTGGAACATGGTCATCGCCACCTGGCCGGCGTCCACGGGGCGTTCGGCACCGGTGACCGCCACGCCGTATTCGGTTTCGACGCCGAAAATACGGCAGAACCCGTCCATCTCGGCGGATGGTACGGGTTCCGTGGCGTGCAGGGAGCGGGTGCCGCTGTCACGCAGTTGGGGCATCACTCGCCGCCTTTTTGCACGAAGCTGTTGACGTATTCCTCGGCGTTGGTTTCCAAGGCGGATTCGATGTCGTCGAGGATGTCGTCCAACACGTCGGCTTGGTCGGTGGACTCGGTTTGGGCGGCGGCCTGCGTGGTGGCGAGGGCGTCGTCTTCCTGGGTCGCGGCCTGCTGTGCTTGAGGTTGTTCGAATTGTTGTGGCATGTTGTCTTCTTTTTGGGCTGTCAAACTCCCCTCAGTCAGCCTTCGGCCGACGGCTCCCCTCACCCGAGGGGAGCCGGAGGAGTCAAAAAATTATCGCTGGTTGATGGAGTCGAGCCACGGATACTGCTGCAGGTAATGCTGCAGTTCGCGGATGATGAGTCCATTGGAGGCCACTACATCGTTATCGTGACGCCAGTGGATGCGTTCGCCGTCCCAACGACTCAGCGTGCCCTGTGCCTCCCAGACCACTACGGTGCCGGCGGCGATGCCCGCGATATCCCACACGTGCAGCATCGGCTCGAAGTAGGCGTCATAGGTGCCGTCGGCCACTTTGCACAGGTCGAGCGAGACGGGGCCCACGCGCTTGATGTCGGCCGGGCGTCCGGCGAGCGAGGAGGCCACGTCGAGCGCACGCTGCGATTCGCTGGGGATGAAGGACATGCCGTAGCTCAGCACAGAACCATCCAGCGAGGAGGTCATCGACGGCACGACCTTGTCGCGCTTCTCGCCGACCGCGGTTTTGTGGATGCGCACGGCACCCGCTCCCCTGGCGGCCAGGTAGGTCAGGCCGAGGGCCGGGGCATGCACGATGCCGATGATCGGCTTGGGCTCGTTGTCCGGGCCGAATTCGAACAGGGCGGCGGTCACCGTCCATTCGCTCATGCGACGTACGTAGTTGATCACACCGTCGATCTTGCCGATGTACCAGTAACGCTGGCCAGGGCGGCTTTCGGCGGGGCGGGTGGTCCAGAAGCCGTCGAAGTGGGCGATGTCGGCGATTCTGGCGCTCATGAAGCGCATGATCTTGTTGTTCACTTCAAGCTGCTTGTAGCGGGGGCCACGGTCCGCGTTCTCGGTGCTCGACTGGGCGAGGTTACGCGGATTGAGTTGGTCGTGGAGGGCATGCTGGCCGGCTTCTTCGAGCAGGCCGGCGACTTTGAGCGCAAGGTTGCGCAGGTCCTGTGGGGTCTCTTCGCGTGTTTCTTCCATAGCTACCAAGTCTATCGTTCGGCGTTGATGGCCAGCGACTTCAGCAGATCGATGGCGTGTTCGGCTGAATTGAGTTCGGTTTCGCAGTGCGCCTTGGTGAAGGCGAGCGGATCGGAGATGTCGAGGGAGAACAGGTGATGGTCGGTAGCGGCCATATGGCCGGCATTGCCGTAGAATTCGACCGCCTCGCCCTCGTCTGCGGCGCGCGGGTCGCGAACAGTGAGTCGGGACCAGCTGGCGGCGGCCACCTCATCGCCGAATTGCGCCACGAGTTTTGCCCTGAGCCAGGCGCGGGTGTCTTCCGGCGGTTCGGTGGTGGCGCGTGCGATGTCGGCGGCGCTCACCACCCGTTCGGTGCGGGGTTCGAGTTTGGTGAAGATGCTGTCCGCGGGGTCGAGCGCCGCCCATTTCAGGTCGATGACCTTCAGTCGCGGATCATTCCATCCGTTGGCCACGCCGGGTGCGGACGTTGTGGTGATTTTGCGGCGCAGTTTTTCGAGCAGCTGCCATTTGAGCAGCCATTCGATGCGGCTGGCCTCGCCGGTCATGGCCAGACGTTCGTCATCGTCGGCGGCATGGCGGATGGAGGCGCAGTCGATGAGCGCCTGCTGCCACATCGCCATAATGGATGTGGTGGATTTGTCCGGCCAGGCGGGTTCGCCGGCGGTGTCGGTACCTTCGACCAGTGCGGCAACCTGGTAGACGGCTTGGCGCAGTTTGAGCTGGATAAGCCATGCGTTGGTTTCGCCGCCGTTGGCCAGCGGCAAGATTGCCCCCAGCGTCAGGTCGCGGGAAACGGTGTGTATGGCCTCGACTGGGTCAGACAGTTCGAGTTCGTCGAGGAAGGCGTTCAGGTCGAATCCGGCCTCGTCCGCATGTTCGAGCAGCCACAGCAGCATGCTCGTGGTGCCGAGTTTCAGTGCCTGCGGCACCTCCATGCGATTGGCGTCGCCGACGATGACGTGCAGACGGCGGTATGCATCGGTGGAGTGGGATTCGTCGCGCGTATTGATGATCGGGCGTTCGAAGGTGGTTTGCAGGCCGACTTTGGCGTGGATGTAGTCGGCGCGCTGGCTGAGCTGGTAGCCCGGGATCTCACTGTTCTCGCCAATCCCTACGCGGCCGGAGCCGGCGTAGATCTGGCGGGTGACGAAGTGGAGGGTCATCAGGCGTGTGACCAAGTCGAATGGCACCGCGCGGGCCATCATATAGTTCTCGTGCGTGCCCCAGCAGGAGCCCTTGCCATCCACATTGTTGCGATGCAGGGCAATGGGAGTGCCAGTCTGTTTGCGGGCGCGTTCGGTGGCGGCCTGCATGATGAGGTCTCCGGCGTGGTCGTATCGGACCGCTTCGAACGGGTCGGTGGTTTCCGGCGCCGAGTATTCGGGGTGGGCGTGGTCCACATAGACGCGACCGCCGTTGGGGGCGATCACGTTGGTGATGTTGAGCTGCGGGGCGTCGGTGAGCATGTCCGGGCGGGCGGCGGCGCGTTCGAGACGGGTGCCGCGCGCGTCGTTGACCGGGTCCTCCTGCCGGTAGTCCCAGCGGATGGATTTGCTGTGGCTGTTCGCGGCGCCGTTCACCACGTCGAAGGACAGTTGCACCGGATTGTAGCGGTCCGGGGTGTTCAGGGATACCGCGTATTCGGTTTCGGTGCCCATCACTCGTTTAACGGTCATGTAGTGCTCCTTGAGCTTGAGCTATTCGGCGGTGCGGATGCGGCGGATCGGGTCCATGCCGTTGATGCGCGACCATTGTTCGGGGTCCACGTCGGCCATGGAATCGCGGGTCTCGCGGTATTCGTCTTCCACGGCGGCAGCGAGCAGCGGCACGGTGAGTGCCACGTCCAAGCCGGTTTCGATGGATTCCTTGACCGCTCGGGTCTTGGCCCGGTCCACGATGTTCTTGAGCATCGCGCCGGAGACCACGTCGGCCAGGAACAACGCATGCCACTGGCCGTTCTCCTCCTGCACGTCGCATAGATGGCGGCGTTCGGAGGTTCCGTAGATGTCATGCACCAGCACGGCGGACAAGGCGTGCGCGTCGACGCCATCTTCCAGAGGCAGGTCGTCGGTGAGGTAATGGTCCACGATGGCGATGGCCTGATTGGTTTTGGGCCGGCCGACGCGAATCTTGACGTCGAGACGCCCCGGTCGCAACACAGCCGGATCGATCATGTCCACGCGGTTGGAGGCACCGATTACCATCACATTGTCGAGTGATTCCACGCCGTCGAGTTCGGAGAGGAACTGGGGCACAATCGTGGTCTCCACATCGGAGGAGACGCCGGAGCCGCGGGTGCGTAGCAGCGAATCCATCTCATCGATGAACACGACCACCGGATTGCCGTCCGCGGCGCGTTCACGGGCGCGCTGGAAAATCAGGCGAATCAGTCGTTCGGATTCACCGACGTATTTGTTGAGCAGTTCCGGGCCCTTGACGGACAAGAACACGCCCTTGACATGGGTTTCGGCCGGACTGATTGCGCCGTCGCCATTCGAATCGTAACCACCCTCGCATAGGGCGTTCGCCACGGCCTTGGCAATCATCGTCTTGCCGTTGCCGGGCGGACCGTACAGCAGCACGCCCTTTGGCGGCTTCAAATCGTAGCGCTCAAACAGCGCACGATGCTGGAACGGCAGTTGGACGGCGTCCCTGATACGACCGATCTCACTATCCAGGCCGCCGATGTCGGCGAACGTGACATCCGGGGTCTCCTCCAGCACCAGATCCTTGTCGCCCTCGGCGGGCAGCACTTCGATGGCGAGGCGGACGGACGGATCGACGATAATACGGTCGCCCTGATTGATGCCCGCATACGCGAGCGCGCCGGAACGGCGGATGAGCACGGGATTGCCGGAGGCGTCGGTAACGATCAGTCGACCGTCGTCAAGTACCTGCTTGACACTGCGAATCTGGCCCACGGTGTCAGCATCGCGCTGCTCGACCAGCACGAGCTTCTCGTTGAGCATCACGGTGGCCCCGGCGGTCAGGCGGGCGGCGTTGACGTTGGAGGCCACAGGCACCACCATGCGGCGGGTGCCGGAAATGACTTCGGCCGACGCGTGCTGGATGCCGTCTTCATCGGTGCGGGTGGAATCGACCTTGACCATGGTGGCGAAGGTGAGCGGCGGTTGAGCGAGCTGGGCGAGCTGTGACTTCGCCTTGGTCAGTTCCTTGCCGGCGCGGCTCAGCGCTTCGGCGAGCGCATGGTTCTTGGCCATCAGGCGATCGTTCAGCGCGGCGAGATCTTCGGTGTCGCTCATGCGGGTTCTTCGCTTCCCTTCTATCCGGGATTTTCGGCAACTTATGGCAGTCGGCAGACCCTATTCGTTGCCGTCGGCGGATTTCCTGTTACGTATAACAGTACGCACTTTTCGCACCACGAACCATACGATGACCACAATCACGGCCGCGATGACCACGTCCTCGAACACGCCGAGCGCGCCTTGAATCGAGCACCACTGGTCGCCGAGCAGGTAACCGGCGGAAACGAGGATGGTGTTCCACACGGCCGAGCCGAGCAGGGTCCAGCCGGTGAAGTGCAGGAAGTTCATGCGGTTGAATCCGGCGGGAATCGAAATCAGCGAGCGTACCACGGGAATCACGCGGCCGATGAGCACCGACCATGTGCCGTATTTGGTGAACCAGTCGTTGGCTTTGCTCACGTCTTTGCGGCTGACGCCGGGGATTTTGTCTGCCGCGAGATTGATGCGATGCAGGCCCACCCAGCGGGAGATGCCGTACAAGGTCCAGGCACCCAGTACGGAGCCGATGGTGGCCCAGATGATTGCGCCCGGCAGACTCAGGGTGCCGCGTGCGGCGGTGAAGCCGGAGAGCGGAAGGATGACTTCGGACGGGATGGGCGGGAAGATGGATTCGAGGGCGATGGCCAAGGCCACGCCGATACCGCCGATGGTTTCCATCAGCATGATCAGCCAGTCGGTGATGGTGCCGATCAGGCCGGGTTCGGTGGTGGTGCAGATGGGTGTGGGGTCGGTTGCAAGAATAGTGGCGGCTGCCATGGAAAAACTCATAGAGGGCATTGTCCCAAGGTTTTCCCAGAATCAGAAGCATGACGCAAGAAGATGTGCATTTTGTTGACAAGTCCGCCGAGAGCGAAGTTGGGAGCCCGGCTGATTCTGCGGTTTCTGTGCCGACGCTGAGCAAGCCCGGCCTGCTGGTTATGGATGTGGACTCCACGCTCATTGACGAAGAGGTTATCGACGAGTTGGGCGTGGTGGCTGGCTGCGGTGAGGAGATTGCCGGAGTGACCGCACGCGCCATGCGCGGCGAACTGGAGTTCTGCGATGCGCTGCGCGCACGAGTGGCCCTGTTGGAGGGCCTGCCGATCTCCGTGTTCGACACGGTGCATGACAAGCTGCATTTCACCAAGGGTGCACTGGAGCTTATCGACACGCTGCATGAACACGGTTGGAAGATCGGCGTGGTGTCCGGAGGCTTCCATGAAGTGGTTGACATGTTGGCGGCCGAGGGCCATATCGACTATTGGATTGCCAACCGGCTTGAGGTTGAGGACGGTCATCTGACCGGCAAAGTGCTTGGTGAGATAGTATGCAAGACCGTGAAGCTGCACGCCTTGCAAGCGTGGGCGGACCGTTTGGGTATTCCGATGAGCCAGACCGTGGCTGTGGGCGATGGCGCCAACGATATTCCGATGATTCAGGCCGCCGGTCTGGGTCTCGCGTTCTGTGCCAAGCCAAAGACCCAGCTCGCCGCCGACAAAGCCATCAACGACCGCGACCTAACCCACGTACTCGATTACCTACGCCGGTAAAATTTTACCGACCTCGGCTCCGGCACTTATAGTTGAGCCATGACTACTTCAGGCGCAGAACAGTTGACGCTTGCAGGGCTGGCTCCACGCAAGCGTCGTAAACGTGCGCCTGCGGAGCATACGCCGGCCGAGCAGCATCCCATAGCGCAAGTCGTGTTGGATGTGCAGGCGCTCCACCTCGGCCAGACATTCGATTACTTCATTGATGAAAAAGACAGCGAGGCCGCACAACCGGGTGTGCTGGTGCGCGTGCGGTTTGGCGGTCAAAGGGTCAGCGGCGTGATCTGGGCACGCACCGATACCAGCGATACCCCGCGCTCTTCGATTCGCTATATCGAACGGGTGTTGAGCCCCGATGTGCTGGTTCCCGCATCGATGCGTGAGGATATCGGTCTGATTGCCAAAGCCTATGGCGGCACACGGGCCAATATTCTGCGTTTCGCTGTGCCACCGCGCGTGGCCAAGGTGGAGGCCGAACAGCGGTTAGCCGCGTCGTTCCGCCGACCGGTCGGCGGCTCCCTACCAGATAATACGCAAGGCGGTTTTGCCGGGCGTGGCACCAATCCCGATGGGACCATGCCTGCTGGCTCTACCTTTGCCGTTGCCAGTACCGTTTCGGAGGGGGCTGCACAGGGGTATCGTCGTCTGACCGCCAATTACGCCGACGTCAATGTGCTTCATGATGCGCTTACCGGTCAGCGTTTCCAATCTTTTGTGTTTGATTCGCTGCCCGGTGCACAGGAGTGGCAACGGAACATGGCATGGATGGTGGCCACTGCGCTGAGTGCCGGTAAAGCTGCCGTGGTTGAATTGCCCACCATGCGCGAGGTCGAAGACCTGATGCCTATGCTGCGCAATTATGGGCTCAAACCGTTCGCCCCTGCTCCGGCCGGCGGCTGGGTGGGCGACGTCGCCGTGCTTAACGCGGAGACCATGCCCGCGGCCGACCGGTATCGCACCTATCTGGCTGTGGCGTTGGGACAGGTGAAGGTGGTGATCGGCACCCGTGCGGTGATGTATGCGCCGGTTGAAGGCCCGGCGCTGTTCGCCATTCTGGAGGATGCCGCCTATCAGAACATGGACGGTATGATGCCATATCCACAGGCCCGTGGCGTGATGCGGCTGCGCGCCAAGTCCCATGGCGGCGTGTTCGTGGCCATGGCCAATGCGCGCACCCCGCAAAGCCAGTGGGAAAACACCGGTCCAGGTACAGTGGAGACCCCAGTGAGCGGCTATTCCACCACAATTCATCCGCTCGCCTCGCCGCTGAAGGACGCCACTCCTTGGGTGCGTTGGCTCAATCGCGATGAACTTGCGCGTCTTGCCGACCCGTCCATCGGGGCGCGCGTGCCGCATACGGCCGTCCGCGTGCTATCTAAGGCTTTGGAGAGCGGCCCCGTGCTGCTGTCCATTCCGCAAGACAGCGTCAGTGAGACTCTGAGTTGTGCGAAATGCCATCGTCAGGCGCGTTGTGCCAAGTGTTCTGGACCGTTGCAACTACCGGCCGACCGCCGGGATTCCACACCGCGATGCCGCTGGTGTGGGGCTGCTGCCATCAATTGGAAGTGCCCGGGCTGTGGGCATGAACGTATGCGTGTGGTGCGCGTGGGTGCTGCAGGCACTGCGGCTGAACTGGCCGGGTTGTTCCGCGGCGTGCCAGTAGTTTTGTCCAGCAAGACGCAGGGCCTGGTGCGCGATGTGGCTTGTCAGCCGATGATCGTCATCGCCACTCCCGGTTTCGAACCGCGCGTGCGTCCGGTCAGTGCCGAGCAGGGATCGGCTGGCCATGAGTATCGTGCCGTGGCCGTGCTCGACGCTTGGACCAGCTTGTATGCGTTGGGCGTGGATGCTCGCTTGGATACATTGACCGCGTGGATGCGTGCGGTGTCGTTGTGCGCGCCGCGTTCCCGTGGCGGCCAGGCGTTGATTCTCGGCGAAACCGACCCGGCCATCGCCCAATCGCTGATGCTCTGGGATTCGAGGATTCTTGCAGCCAAGGATCTTGAGGAGCGTGTGGAGACCGGTATGCCGCCGGCCGTGGCCGCCGCCTGCGTATGGGGACGCCGTGATGCGGTGATGACGCTGATGCAGCGTATCGGCGCGCTGGGCGGCGATTGGACGGCCTGCGGCGAGCTGCCCGGCATGTTGGGCCCGGTGCCGATCGCGCAACCGGACACGGTCGACGCCCGGGAGCTCGAAGCCACGGCCGACCGGGTGAAGGCAGTAATCCGTGTGCCGCAGAGTCGGCGAGCCGAGCTGGCGGCCCGACTGCACCGGGAAACCGCTCGTCATGTGGCGTCCCGCGAACCCGGCGAGCTTCGCTTCCGAATAGATCCCAAGGACCTGATCTAATCGTCTTCAACACGTGAAACGATAATTACAGAATGAACATCGCTAGAAGGAGGACACCATGAAGGGCTGGCCTGGAGAGCCGGATATGGACTACGACGTACTGGTCGCGGACGGCGAGGCCGCTGCGAACGCCGGCAAGCCGATCACCGACGTGATCTTCGATTTCGGCAACGTGCTGATTTACTGGGATCCGGCCGCCGTACTCATCCCCCGCTACAGCCAGAAGACCATCGACGAATTCCTCGACAACGACATCTCCGGCTTCTACGATGTCAACGACCTGATGGACGGCGGCACCAGCACCGACGAGGCCATCGCCATCATGCGCCGTGACAAGGGCGATAAGTGGGCGGACATCCTCGACTACTACATCAAGAACTTCCGCGACTCCCTGACCGGCATCGTGCCGGGCGCGCGCGTGCTGGTCAATGACCTGAAGGCTGCCGGCATCGGCGTGTGGGGCCTGAGCAACTGGGAATCCAGTCTGTTCCACGTGGCCGAGGAACAGTGCGATATTTTGCAGCAGCTTGATGGCAAGCTCGTCTCCGGTTTTGTCAAGCTGCGCAAGCCGCACAAGGAAATCTACGAGGCCGCGTTGAACCAGTTCGGCATCAAGGCCGATGGCGCGTTGTTCATCGACGACAAGGCCATGAACATCGTCGGCTCGAATGCGGCCGGCATCCGTGGCGTACGTTTCCAGGATCCGGTCAAGCTGCGTGAACTGCTCATCGCCAATGGCGTGAACATTCCGGCCGTGCAGTGAGCATCGACATTTCAAGGAGGACCATGCTCAAACTCGTGTTCGCCGGCACCCCCGACGTGGCGGTGCCCTCGCTCAAGGCCTTTGCCACCGATCCACGTTTTGATGTGGTCGGCGTCATTACCCGCCCCGATGCGCCTACCGGTCGCGGCCGCAAGCTCACGCCCAGCCCGGTCAAGGCGACGGCTCTGGAGTTCGGGTTGCCCGTCATCGATCTCAAACCCCGCTCCCCCGAATTCATGGAGGCGTTGAACGACCTGCATGCGGATATCGCCGCTGTCATCGCCTATGGCAATATCCTGCCCAAGAACGTGCTTGATGCGGTGCCCATGGGCTGGTACAACCTGCATTTCTCCAACCTGCCGAAGTGGCGTGGCGCCGCTCCCGCCCAGCGTGCGATTTGGGCGGGCGACCCGACCACCGGCGCCGACGTGTTCAAGGTGGGCGAGGGTTTGGATGATGGACCGATCGTCGCTTCCCTGACCATCGAACTGACCGGCCGTGAGACTTCCGGCGAACTGCTTGACCGTCTGGCCGAGGAAGGCGCGCCCATGTATGTGGATGCGCTGGCCGCCGTAGGTGAAGGCACCGCCACATTCACCGCGCAGCCGGCCGAGAGCCTGGAATACGCGCACAAGATCACGGTGAAGGACGCCCGCATCAGTTGGACGGACGAGGCCGAGGCCATCGACCGTCAGATTCGCGCCTGCACGCCACACCCCGGGGCATGGACCGAACTGTTTGCGGAAGGGCCAATCGCCGATAATGACGAGTCAACCGCTAAATCCCTCGCCCTGCATATTCTCGCCGCACAACCGGCCGACCAGTCCAATCCCAACACTCCGGCCGAGCTTCAGCCCGGCGAGCTGAAGGTGGGCAAGAAGAACGTGTGGGTTGGTACCGGCAGCACGCCGCTGGAGCTCACCCAAGTCAAGGCGCAAGGCAAGAAGGCCATGCGCGCCGCCGACTGGGCCCGAGGCGCACGCCTCTCTCCCGCCGCCTGCGTGCGATAACAAGCAATATCGCTCCCGCCTTCGGAAGCACAGTAAAGGCCCGGCATCTTCATAAAGAAGATGCCGGGCCTTTCAGCTATGCAATCGGCGATCAGTTGAGACCGGAGAGCTTGTTGATCAGCTCCGGGTCACGCGTCGCACCCTTGTCGGCCGAGCGGGCGAAGGCGGCGTACGCCTTCAGCGCCTGGGAGACGTGGCGGTTGCGGTGAGCCACGTAGCCGTCGCCAGCCTCAAGCTCGCGACGACGCTCGTCCAGCTGCTCGTCAGTCAGTTCGACGTTCACGGAACGGGCTTCGATATCGATATCGATGATGTCGCCGTTCTTGATGAGCGCCACCGGGCCCTTGTTGGCAGCCTCAGGCGCCATGTGGCCGATGGCCAGACCGGAGGAACCGCCGGAGTAGCGACCGTCGGTGAGCATGGCGACCTGTTTGCCGATGCCCTTGCCCTTGACGAAGGAGGTCGGGTACAGCATTTCCTGCATACCCGGGCCGCCCTTCGGACCCTCGTAACGAATCACAAGCGCCATGCCAGGCTTCAGGGTGTCGTTCAGAATGACCTCGATGGCCTGCTCCTGGGAGTCGACCACCAGAGCCGGTCCACGGAACTTCCAGATCTCCGGCGGAACACCGGCGGTCTTGACCACGCAGCCGTCGGGGGCCAGGTTGCCGCGCAGCACGGCGAGGCCGCCTTCGTGAATCTCCGGGTGGTTGATGTCGTGGATGGCGCCGTTGGTGCGGTCGCGGTCGAGCGAGTCGAACAGGGTGGTGTGCGTCCACGGCTCCGGGGAGATGATGTGGCCAGGAGCGGCCTTGTACATCTGCTGGGCTTCCTCGGTGCAGGTCGGGCGCATGATGTCCCAATCGGCCAGCTTGGCTTCCAGCGTCGGGTAGTCGATGGAATGCACGTTGGTGTGCAGCTTGCCGGCGCGGTCGAGCTCGCCGAGGATGCCGGTGATGCCGCCGGCGCGATGCACGTCGGAAATCTCCCACTTGCCGGACGGCGAGGCCTTGCAGATGCACGGCACGGTGTGGGAAATACGCTCGATGTCGTCCAGGGTGAAGTCCACGTCGGCGGACTGGGCCATGGCGAGGATGTGCAGCACGGTGTTGGTGGAACCGCCCATGGCCACATCCATGGTCATGGCGTTCTCGAAGGCTTCCTTGGTGGCGATGGAGCGCGGCAGCACGGAATCGTCGGAATCGTCGTAGTACTGGTGAGCGATCTTGACGACTTGCTTGGCGGCACGCTTGAACAGGTCCTTGCGGTAGGAGTGGGAGGCGAGGATGGTGCCGTTGCCGGGCAGGGCCAGGCCGATGGCCTCGGTCAGGCAGTTCATCGAGTTGGCGGTGAACATGCCGGCGCAGGAGCCGCAGGTCGGGCAGACGGTCTTCTCGTAGTTGAGCAGTTCCTCATCGGAGACGCTGTCGTCGGCGGTGGCGTACATCACGTCGATGAGGTCGGTGCTCTTGACTGTGCCGTCGGCGAGCACCGTGGTGCCGGCCTCCATCGGGCCACCGGAGACGAACACGGTCGGAATGTTGAGGCGCAGGGCTGCCATCAGCATGCCCGGCACGACCTTGTCGCAGTTCGGGATGCAGATCAGGGCGTCAGCGCAGTGCGCGTTGCACTGATATTCGACGGTGTCGGCGATGATGTCGCGGGAAGGCAGGGAGTAGAGCATGCCAGTGTGGCCCATGGCGATGCCGTCGTCCACGGCCATCGTGTTGAACTCGCGCGGAATGCCGCCGGCTTCCTTGATAGCCTCGGAAACGATGCGGCCGACCTTGTTGAGGTGGACATGGCCGGGCAGGAACTCATCGAACGAGTTGGCGATGGCGATGATGGGCTTCTTGCCCATGTCGTCTCCGCTGACGCCCGCAGCACGGTAGAGGGCTCGGGCGCCTGCAAAGACGCGCCCTGACATAATTTTTGCAGATCGCATTTCAGTCATGGTTCTATTCAAGCCTTTGCGAGGGACACGCCACTTGTCAAGAGTCGAATAATGGAATTTGCAAAAACGTAACGTTTCTCACAGATTTTTTTGGAATACATTCCTCTGGCGAGAGTCCGGTATAGGGCTGACAGAAGTCCCCCCAAACGGCTACACTTGCTTCGGTTGAGATAGATTTTCCAATGTTTGGAGATAAGAACAATGGCTTTTGGTACTGACCCGACACCCGACGGTCTTGCGAACCCGCCGATCGACGATCTGATGAAGCACGCCGATTCCAAGTACGCGCTGGCCATTTTCGCCGCTAAGCGCGCACGCCAGATCAACTCCTACTTCACGCAGCTCAACGAGGGCCTGCTGCAGAACGTCGGCCCACTGGTCGAATACCAGAACAACGAGAAGCCTCTGTCCATCGCCTTCCGCGAGATCGACGAGGGTCTGCTTGAGGAGACCTTGGGCGAGGACGACGCCAACGAGGGCAACTGATCGATTCAGACGATTCGTTTGGATTATTTGGACAGTTCGTCGCCGAATGATGGTGTGAGAGTTCTCTCACAACTGATTTTGAGCGACACGCTTGCCTGAGTTATCGCAATCAGCTATAACTCATCATCAGGAGCGAACAAGACGTAAGGCTCGAGCCACCGCGCTGGTTGGCACGAGCCTTTATTTATGCCCGCTTCCGCAGTGACAAGTAAAAATTGACACCGTATCATTGTGCCTCGCATCCCGCGGGGCGATAAGTCCTGAAGAAAGGGATGATATGACAGAAGAACATCGGCTTATTTCCGCCGAATCCGTGACCGAAGGCCACCCTGACAAGGTCTGCGATCAAATCTCCGACGCCATTCTTGATGATCTGCTGGCTCAGGATCCGTCCAGCCATGTGGCCGTGGAGACCTCCGCCGCCACCGGCGTGTTCCTGGTCTTCGGCGAAGTCACGTCCAAGGGGTACTGCGACGTGCAGTCCAAGGTCCGCGAAACCCTGCGCAACATCGGCTACACCTCCTCCGAAGTCGGCCTTGACGCCGATTCCTGCGGCGTTGTGGTGGCCATCACCGAGCAAAGCGCCGAAATCAACCAGGGCGTTGCCCGTCTGACTGGCGATCAGGAGACCGCCGCCAGCCGCGAAGAACGTTACGAAGCACAGGGTGCCGGCGATCAGGGCGTGATGTTCGGCTACGCCACCGACGAGACTCCGACGCTGATGCCGCTTCCGATCTATTTGGCACATCGCCTCGCCTTCCGTCTGACCGAGGTCCGCAAGTCCGGTGAAGTGCCGCACCTGCGCCCGGACGGCAAGACCCAGGTAACCATTGAGTATGACGATAACGATAAGCCCGTTCGTCTGGACACCGTGCTGATCTCCACCCAGCATGATCCTGAGGTTACGCAGGATTGGCTTGCTGTTGAGCTGAAGAAGCACGTGATTGACCCGGTGCTTGATGAGGTGCTGGGTTCCAAGGTGCCGCATGACAACTACCGCCAGCTGGTCAACCCGACCGGTTCGTTCATCCTGGGCGGCCCGGCGGCCGACGCCGGTCTGACCGGCCGCAAGATCATCGTCGACACCTACGGTGGCGCCGCCCACCACGGCGGTGGCGCGTTCTCCGGCAAGGACCCGTCCAAGGTCGATCGTTCCGCCGCGTACGCCACCCGTTGGGTTGCGAAGAACATCGTGGCTGCCGGCTTGGCTCACAAAGTCGAGATCCAGATCGCCTACGCTATTGGCGTTGCCGACCCGGTGTCCGTCAACGTGGAGACCTTCGGCACCGAGCAAGGCGTGACGCGCGGCCAGATCGCCGCCGCCGTACGCAAGGTCTTCGACCTGCGCCCCGCCGCAATCATCGACAAGCTCGACCTGAAGCGCCCGATCTACCTGAAGACCGCCGCTTACGGCCACTTCGGCCGTACCGACGTTGAGTTCCCGTGGGAGAAGACCAACAAGGTCGAGGAGCTCAAGGCCGCGATTGCTGCGGAGTGAGGTGCTCTAATTAGGACAGAGAGATCATAAGAATACCATAAGAATAGGGTGCTTTCCGCAGTTGATGGCGGAAAGCACCCTATTTGTTTTTCGCAGTGTCCTACGAACAGCACATGCCCACGAAGTACCTTGTACACCACAAGCACGTTAGGTTCGGCGTGACATTCCATGTAACCGGAAAGACAGCCACGATCATGCCCCAACGGGTGCGGGTCACATGACTCGGGCACGCCACCATACTCAAGAAGATGGTAATCAAGCAAGTCGTACACCGATTCGGCCCAATCGGGCGAATACCTGCGCAACCGCTCGATGTCGTTGTAAAACCAATCGGTAGCGTTGTACTCAATCATTCGGCGTCAACCTTGTCCATGACGCTACGAATGCTGGATAACAGCTCATTCTTGGAACGATAACGACGAATACCGGTAGGCAGTTCGGCGCCAAGGCGGTAAGCCTCATCCATCTGCACCACACGGCGCAGCCGAGCCGACGCTATCCGCTTGGCTCTACGTTCCATAACCATTGTTGCCATATATAACACCTCACTTTCAAAATTGACTTCAGCGTATCCCGTCCACCTTGGGACACGCCATGAGTACCTAGACTATGGGGTGAACCCAGTGAGTTTAGGCCGACTGCACACAACGCCTACAGTCGGGCGAAGAATTGATTAGGGCACGCGCCCGCCTACTTGGCGGCGCTTTCTTTCGGCTTATCAGCCTCTAACAGCTTGCGCGGATTAGATACCCTGAGCGCGTCACACAGCTTGATAGCCATGCCAAGACTCATGTTCTCGATAGGTCTTGACCCGGTTTCAGTCGTGGCGATTCGTGTATGCGGCACGCCTGACTTGTCAGCTAGTTGACGCTGGGTTAACCCGCGTTTCTGCCTTAACCCCCCTAAGACTCATGGCTCACCTCGCATACTCGCTACAGTGAGCCCAATTATACAATTCCAGACGTCCGGTTTAGCCGTCGCGCGGTTATCTCTCCGCGTCTGCCACCATGAGTGGCAACGTCTATAGCGGGGACAATTCCATGCCGATTTCAATCCACGCACCCCAGTGGGGTGCGACAGATACGGCTCTGGTCGCAGGCGACGCGTTGACGATCTGTCCGGTGGATTGCGCGAGTAGGCCGGCAATGGACGCCGGGGCTTTCCCACCACACAAACTGGCGAAGACACAAAAAACTTGTCGTTGTGGCTGGAATCCACACAATCCCAACCACAACGACAAGCTCATATCAATTGGCGTATCGAGTTTACTGGGCTGTCCACAACGTTCAATATTGACAACTCAGCAAACTCAATTCAGCGATCTCACGCCTTAACAACCTCCACGGCCAGCTCGGCGCCCTCCTTCACCTCGAAGGAGGTGGCCAGCGTCTCATGGGCGATCAGGTCTCGGAACTGCTCGACCTTGGCCACATTGGCGGCCGGCACGGTCAGCACCAGGGCGATGCGATCGGCGATGTCCAGATCGGCAGCCTTACGTGCGTCCTGCACAGAACGAATCACGTCGCGGGCGTAGCCTTCGGCCAGCAAATCGGCATCCAGCGCGGTGTCGAGGATCACGAAGCCACCGGTCGGCAGAGCGGCGGAGACCGAAGCGGCGGCCTCGGTGGCGTTCTCCTCCTCCACGCGGTTGATCAGCTCGTACTCGCCTTCGACCAGCGCAAGGTCGCCGGACGGCGTGGAGACCACCGGCGCACCGGACGCAGCATCGACATGCCAGTCGCCGGACTTGGAGGCCTTGATGGCGAACTGCACCTGCTTGCCGAGGCGCGGACCCGCCGCACGGGCATTCACACGCAGCTCGTGAACAATCTTCAGACCGTGGGCGGAGGCGTCCTCCAGAGTCGAGAACTCAATATTCTTGATATTAAGTTCGGACTTCAGCAGATCGTCGTACGCCTTGACGGCGTCCACGTTCCCGGCCACCACGGTGAGCTTGGAAAGGGGCTGGCGCACGCGGATCTTGGCGGCCTTGCGCAGCGACAGCGTGCCGGAAACGACTTCGCGCACCTTCTCCATCGCGTCCACCAAGGCCGGATCGTCGACCAGCACACGGCCGAGTTCGGTGTCTTCACCGGTCTTCTCGTCCACCACGAACGGCCAATCGGCCAGGTGCACGGATTCGCCGCCGGTCAGACCACGCCACACGGACTCGGCTTCCATCGGGGCCAGCGGCGCAAGCACGCGCATGAACGCCTCAAGCACGGTGTACAGCGTGTTGAACGCGGAAGCGTCCTCATTCCAGAAACGGTCACGGGTGTTGCGGATATACCAGTTAGTGAGCACGTCGATGAAGTCGGAGACCGCATCGCAGGCGTCGGAGATGGCGAACTCGTTCAGCGACTTCTCGGCGGCCAGCACCAGACGACGGGTACGGGCCAGCAGGTAGCGGTCCATCTCCGGCAGACCGGCGATCTCGTCCGCGCGCAGCTGGCGAGCGTCGAAGCCAGCCCCACCGTTGGCCGCGTTGGCGTACAGGGTGAAGAAGTAGTAGGAGCTCCACACCGGCAGCATGACCTGGCGCACGGTGTCGCGAATGCCTTCGGCGGTGACGATCAGGTTGCCGCCACGCAGGATCGGCGAAGACATGAGGAACCAGCGCATGGCGTCGGAACCGTACTTGTCGAACACGCCGTTCACGTCCGGGTAGTTGCGCAGGTGCTTGGACATCTTCTGGCCGTCGGAGCCGAGCACGATGCCGTGGCAGATCACGTTCTTGAACGCCGGGCGGTCGAACAGGGCGGTCGCCATCACGTGCAGCAGGTAGAACCAGCCGCGGGTCTGGCCGATGTATTCCACGATGTAGTCGGCCGGGAAGTGCTGTTCGAACTTCTCCTTGTTCTCGAACGGGTAGTGGAACTGCGCGAACGACATGGAACCGGACTCGAACCAGCAGTCGAGCACATCGGAAATACGGTGCATGTGCGACTTGCCGGTCGGGTCGTCCGGGTTGACGCGGACCAGGTTGTCGATCCACGGACGGTGCATGTTGATGTTGCCGTCCTTGTCGCGCGGATAGTCGCCGAAGTCGGCCTTGAGCTCTTCGAGCGAACCGTAGACGTCCACACGCGGGTACTTCGGATCGTCGCTCACCCACACCGGGATCGGGGAACCCCAGAAGCGGTTGCGGGAGATGGACCAGTCGCGCGCGTTGGCGAGCCACTTGCCGAACTGACCGTCCTTGACATTGCCCGGGATCCAGTTGATCTGCTGGTTCAATTCCAGTAGACGCGGCTTGATCTTGGTCACGGACACGAACCAGGAGGAGACCGGCTTGTAGATCAGCGGGGTGGCGCAGCGCCAGCAGTGCGGGTAGGAGTGCACGTAGCTCTTCTCCTGGAAGAGGATCGCGCGGCGCTCTTCCGGAATCTCGGCGAGCGGGCCGTCGCCGGCGCGCAGGTTGCGCAGGATCGGCAGGTTGGCGTCGAACACGAAATCGCCCTCGTAGTCAGGGCACTGCGCGGTGAAGCGGCAGCCATCGTCGAGCACGTCGGTGCTCTTGATGCCGTGCGCGTTCAGCGTATTCATATCGTCCTCACCGTAGGGAGCCTGGTGAACCAGGCCGGTACCTTCGACGGTGTCGACGTAGTCGGCGGTGAAGATCGTGTAGCCGTTCGGGCCGGGCACGTGGCCTTCGGATTCGGCCTCGTCACCCGCGAAGTACGGGAAGACCGGGTAGTAGCGTCGGCCTGCCAGCTCGTTGCCCTTGAGTTCGCGCACGACCTCGTAATTCTCGCCGAGTTCCTTCTCGTAATGCGGCAGCAAATCCTTGCCGAGGTAGAACTTCTTGCCAGCGAACTTGCCTTCGGTCGGGCGGACCTCGACGTAGTCGATGTCGGCGCCGACCACGATGGCGAAGTTGGTGGGCACGGTCCACGGGGTGGTGGTCCAGAAGACGGCGTAGGCGTCGTCCTCATCGCGCATCTTGACGGCCACGGATACGGTGGTGTCCTGGCGGTCCTGGTACACGTCGGCGTCCATGCGCAGCTCGTGCGCACTCAACGGCGTGCGGTCCTTCGGGCAGTACGGCAGCACGCGGTAGCCCTGGTAGGCCAGGCCCTTGTCGTAGAGCTGCTTGAAGGCCCACATCACGGATTCCATGTACGGGATGTTCAGGGTCTTGTAGCCGTGCTCGAAGTCCACCCAACGGGCCTGACGATGCACGTAGTTCTGCCATTCGTTGGTGTACTTCAGCACAGAAGCGCGGCAGGCGTCGTTGAACTTGTCGATGCCCATCTTCTCGATCTGGTCGACCGAGTCGATGCCGAGCTCCTTCTGCGCCTCAAGCTCGGCGGGCAGGCCGTGGGTGTCCCAGCCGAACACGCGGTTGACCTTGCGGCCCTTCATGGTCTGGTAGCGCGGGATCACGTCCTTGGCGTAGCCGGTCAGCAGGTGGCCGTAGTGCGGCAGGCCATTGGCGAACGGCGGGCCATCGAAGAACACGAATTCGTTCTGGCTGTGGTCGCCGGAAGGGTTGCGTTCAACGGACTGCTGGAAGGTGTCGTCCTTGTCCCAGTAGTCGAGAACGGTCTCCTCCATGTCGGGGAAGCTGGGGTTCGGCGCGACGTGCGCGGTCTCGCCGCCCTCGCTCGCCTTGGGATATACGTTTTCGCTCACCGTAAATCTCCTGTTAGTACTGTGCACTGGTCCTACAGGAGCGTCATTGATGGCGATTGCCGGGCGCCGACGTGTGCCGGCTGGTTTCACGAATGTCACGTACCGAACCGTGGGCCGATTAGTCAATCGCCTCGCAGCCGGAACCGACTGTGTTCCGCCCGGAACAGCCATGTCTGCCGTTCCTGCCTACGAGGACGATGACGAGCGCTGGTATGCGCTCCGCACCGCGGTACCACCTCGCTTATCGCACCGGCTGCGCCGCTCCGAACTGTTGCACTCGGAGCCGCGAGCCTGCGCGACCGCTTGTGTTCGGCTGTCTCGGGCCGATCCCGTCGGTTCTACTGGGCGATTGCCGCCGTTCTTCCGAAGACTCCCCGCTGATAACGGATCACTGCCTCACAACGGTGCATATCCTAACACGCCACGCGGTCAAATCGCCGCCCACGGCCACGGCACCGTCAGGAGCCCGATTTAGATTGGGACCGGCCACCACGGACCGAGAAAGGATTGTCGGACAATGACGTATGATTTCACGTCCATCATGAACAGGCATGGCATGGATTCGATCGCGGTCGACGGACTGGGCACCGACCCGGGATTCGCGCCGGACCCGCCACGCGAGGGTTTCGACGTCATCCCCATGTGGGTGGCGGACATGAACTTCCCGACCGTGCCCACGATCCCGCAGGCCATCATCGAACGGGCGAAGCATCCCGCCTACGGGTACTTCTCCCCCACCGACGACTATTACAGCTCCATCATCGATTGGCAGTCCACGCGCAACGGGGTCACCGGATTGACCCGGGAGGCGATCGGCTACGAGAACGGGGTCCTGGGCGGTGTGATCAGTGCGCTGACCGCGTTCGCCGCCCCCGGCGACGGCGTGCTGCTGCACAGCCCGACCTACATCGGGTTCACCCGGAGCATCGAAAACAACGGCTACCGCATCGTCCACAGTCCGCTCACGCTGGACGAGCGCGGCGTATGGCGCATGGATTACGAGGATATGGACAGGAAGCTCAAGGAGCATCACATCCACGTGGCCGTGTTCTGCAGCCCTCACAATCCTTGCGGGCGCGTGTGGGACCGTTGGGAAATCGAGAAGGCCATGGAAGTGTACAAGGCCAACGATTGCGTGGTCATTTCCGACGAGATTTGGTCCGATTTGACTCTGGGGAACCACCAGCACATCCCCACCCAATCGGTCAGCGAGGACGCACGCAACAGGACCGTGGCGTTCTACGCGCCCAGCAAGACCTTCAATCTCGCCGGACTGGTGGGAAGCTACCACATCATCTACAATCCCACACTCCGGGACCGCATCGTGGCCAAAAGCTCGAAATGCCACTACAACGACATGAACGTGCTTTCCATGCACGCGATGATCGGCGCCTACCGGCCCGAAGGCCATGAGTGGCTCGACGAACTGAAGGCGGTGCTCACCGGCAACGTCGATTACGCCTACGACTACATCACCAAGCATTTCCAAGGAGTGAGTTTGGCCAAACCGGAAGGCACCTACATGCTGCTGCTCGACTGCGAGCAGTGGTGCGAACGCCACGGCCTGAGCCTGCCCGAGTTGGAGAAACGCGGCTGGGATGTGGGCGTCGCATGGCAGGACGGCAGCATGTTCCAGGCTCCCTACAGCATCCGCGTCAATCTCGCATTGCCCTTGAGCCGCGTCAAGGAGGCCATGCGCCGCCTTGACCAATACGTATTCAACGCGTAAACGGCATGCATCCGCGATTGCGGTGTCCTGGAAAGACGAATGCCGTCAACGAGGTTGGTGCCCGTTGGCGGCATTCGTCATACGTTGGCCGAACCGGGCGAAACCCAAGTTGCCGTGCGCTATGAGGTGGATGCCGCCAGCGGACGTGTACATCTGACCGCCCGATATGCCGGTGCCACCGATGCGCCGACGCTGCCGGCATTCGGATTGGAATGGACACTTCCCAAGCAGTACGAGAACCTGCGCTTCTACGGCCTTGGCCCCGAGGAAACCTATCACGACCATCTGCACGGTGGCAAGCTCGGCATTTTCGAGCGCACCGCGGCCGAAGACAATGCACCGTATCTGGTGCCGCAGGAGACCGGCAACCATGAAGACTTGCGTTGGGCCGAAGTGCTTGACGCCCAAGGACACGGCATGCGTATCAGCCAGGCCGGCAGCGAACATTTCGCGGCGAGCCTGTTGCCGTACAGCTCGCTCATGCTGGAAGAGGCGACCCACCAGAACGAGTTGCCGCCGGTCCGTCACACGTTCCTGCGCCTGTTGGCCGCGCAAATGGGCGTGGGCGGAGACGATTCATGGGGCGCGCCCGTCCATGAGCAGTACCAGCTGCCCGCCGATCGCGCCTACACGCTCGACGTGAATCTGGAACTGTTCTAACAGCGATAAAGAAGCTCCCTCTGACGAGGGAGCTTCTTTATCGCACAGAGGGAGCTTCTTTATCGTGCTGGTACGAAACTGTCACGCACCACTAGGGTGGTGGAGATGAAGGTATGGTGGTGCAGCGTGCGCCGACTGGAGATGGCCTCGGCAAGCATCGTAATCGCAGTATCGGCCAGCTCATTCTGGTCGATATCGTAACTGGTCAATGTCGGCGAAGTGTACTGGGCGATGGCCTGGTTATTGATACTGATCACACTGGTATCGCGAGGCACCAGCACTCCCGCAGCGGTAAACGCCTGCAGTACGCCGACTGCAATCGAGTCCGCAGCCACGATGAACGCATCCGGCATGTCATCTCGATGATCGTTAACCGCTTCCTCCCCTAGAGTGCGCCCGGTGTCCACAGTGAACGCGCCTTGCGCGTAAATCAGGCCTTCCGCATCCAGCCCCAAACGCTCGGTCCAATTGCGGAATGCGGTTAATCGGCCGTCTTCCGGATATTCGTGCAAACCCATCGTGAAGCCCGTACCGCCGATATAGCCGATGCGTCGTTTGCCCGAGGACACCAACATATCCAATGCGTCCAAAATGGTTTGGCTTAAATCCGGTTGTACCGAATCGAACAGGCTGGGCGCAGGATTGATGTCGATGAATACGCCATAGGGCAATACCAGATGGAGCTTCAACAGTCTATCCGAAGAGAGTACGGACGGTCCGATGGAGATGAAGCCGTCGAAATCACCGGCGTCGGCAATCAGATCGTCGATATGGGAAAACGACGTGAGTTCCATGTGCTGGGCTCTGGCATTGTCGCCGAGCACGGACCGTAGTTCATCGAAATAGGCGTCCGCCAGTTCTTCCTCGCGGGTGGCGTTGTCGAGTACGGCCACACGGCGTGGCAATGCGACACGGCGTGATCCGGTAGCGTAGCCAAGCTGCTCGCTGACCTCGATGATGCGACGTCGCGTCTCCTCTTTGACAGACAATGTCGGGTCCCCATTGAGCAGCCGGGATACCGTGGCCTGCGAGAAGCCTGATTTCTGTGCGATTTCCTTCATCGTGACCATAGTTGAGCCTTCCACGCCTCAGTACGTAACAATACGCAGTATTTCAGTAAATAACTTTACTACATAGTGTAACTCACGTCATGCGGGTATGACGCCATATGGTTGCAGCATCGTCGACCCGCAGCGCTGATGAGAACGTGCATGTTTCAGGCCCTCCGATAATTATCGGGCAGGCGGGAATCCCCAGACCGTGGAGTCAATGCGCTGGATTTTCCCGGACTTGTCAAAGACAACGGTGATGTCCGGCGCAGTAAAACTGCCGGTCGAATCCCCGAATCGGTACGGATCACTCCAGTCGATAACGGCATGCATCGTCACGGTCCGAGTTTTCGCGTCATAGGACTCATTCGAGTACTCGATACTGTTATGCGTGGCCGTAGTCCCGCCCAGACCGCCGCTATTGCCTTGATGCATTTGCTGACAATACTTCGTAAAATCCGCGCCGAGAACATTCGACACTGCATAGCGCCTAAATGAACGTGTTAGGTCTGCACCAATTCACGGCCGGCAATACTCCACACTTCTCAGTAATCAATTCGTACCAAACCGCTCACGAATCTGAGCAGCAGTACCATAAGAGGCTTGCGCACCGACCCCAGTCGCGGCGTACGCGGAAACGTACGAGGCCAACTGCGCACTGTCCGCCAACGCATGACCCGAGGCAAGTCCGGCCAGAACCGTGCCCATAAAGGCATCTCCGCACCCGGTAGTGTCGATGGCCGCAACCGCAACTGGCGCAATACGATAGATATCATCACCATCGATGACCACCGACCCATCCCCGCCAAGCGTAATTACCGCCTGATTAAAGCCGAAGTCATGCATCTGCCGCGCCACATCAGACCAGTCCAGTCCATCCCAATCGTCATCGTCAGGCTCGGCGATGTCCAGCAGCTGTGCCATTTCATGTTCATTGACCAGCAGAATGTCCGAAGCCTCGATAAGTTCAGCGGGTAGTTCAGCAACGAATGGCGAATCGTTGAGCAATACCTTGAGCCCGGCATCATGGCAGAGGCGAGCGCATGCCGTGACCGTTTCCATCGGACTCTCCAAACACAGTCCCAGTACATCGGCGGCAACCAATGCGTCAGATGACTGGCGCACATAGTCGACAGACACCTCACCATTGGAACCAGCCGAATATACGATGGTGTTCTCACCATTCGCGTCCACGGTAATTACCGTAGTGCCACTGGGACCTGCAACGGCAGCGATATGCGAAGTATCCACACCAGCATCGCGCAAATGCTCCAGCAGAAAATCCGCATTGGCATCTTCCCCGACTGCACCAAACATCCGCACCTGCGCTCCAATTCGCGCAGCCGCCGATGCCTGATTCGCTGATTTGCCTCCCGGCAATAAGGTCAGCGGGCCACCGTTGACGGTCTCTCCCGGTTTCGGCAACCGTTTCGTAGTTACGGTATAGTCCACATTCATTGAACCGATAACCGAAATTCGTGACTGAGATGCAACAATATCGTCTAGTAATCCCAGCACATCATCGGGAACAAACTTGTTGTCAATTAACGTCATCACTATTGTCCTTTCGTCCGCAATCCGAGCTAACCACAATCAGAACGGCACACCACAGCGGAAGATCACGTTGGAGTATGAAGTAGTTTCGCCGGTGCGAATCACGAATTTCACACCTTTCACCTTCGCTTTGAAACCGTTCTCACCATCGTGGGGTACGTAGCTCAACGGCACATCAAATCGATCTTTTACCCATTGCTCGGCAATTGTTCCACGAGCCTCCTCAGCCATTAACCCCTCTTCAAGTACCAATTCGGGGGCAATGGCATCCAGCACCTGCTCGAATCGCGGCACACCAAATGCCACAGCCAAATCGATGACTTCAATACCTGGCTGTACAGGCAGACCGGCATCAGAGACCACGAATCTATCCTTATGCCGTAGACCGGCCAAAGCCTGTGCAAGTTGAGCATTGATGACACCATGAGTAAGCATGAATTCTCCTTTTATATATTCACTACGTTGTGCGATATGTCGGTATAGATATGGCCCACCATCATGGTTATCGATGATGATGGGCCATGTTGTAAGGGGCTTTTTATTCCCGGATAAGTTATCTCATATTGTCACTGGAAATCAGCGACGTTCCCCTTGGTCACGGTCTTTACTTCAATGGACTCGGTCTTTTCGACGCTCTCGCCCTTGATGGCCTTAACCGCAGCCTCGACAGCTTTCTTACCAAGCTCCTTAGGCTGCTGTGCGATAGTGCCTACCATGGTGCCATTCGACACCGCTTTAAGACCGTCTTCAGTACCGTCAAAACCGAAGATCTTCACATCCGCACCGGCCTTGGAACCAAGTGACTGGATAGCGCCTAATGCCATTTCGTCGTTTTCGGCATAGATGCCAACGACATCAGGATTGGACTGCATCAGGTTAGTAGTCACATCCAGCGCCTCGGCACGATCGAAATTCGCGGTCTGTTCGGCCACGACTTCAATACCGGAGTACTTCTTGATCTCCTTTTTGAAGCCGTCGCCACGATCGCGAGTGGAGGCGGCACCCGGAGTGCCCTGGAGAATGATGACCTTGCCTTTTTCTCCGACTGCTTTGGCCAGCTCATCAGCAGCCTGAGCACCACCAGCCACGTTATCGGAGGCGATGTGCGAGGTTACATCTTCACCGGTGACGGAACGGTCCACGGAGATGACCGGCAGGCTGGAAGACAGCAACGGGGCCACGGCAGGAGAAGCGGCATCAGAATCCACAGGATTGATAATCACGGCCTTGGCTCCTTGCGATTGGGCATTCTGCGCTTGATTCTGCTGAGTGGAGGAGTCGTTCTGAGCATCGGACACCATCAAATCGACACCAAGATCTTTGGCAGCGGCCTGAGCGCCATCACGCAAATCGACAAAGAACGGGTTGTTGAGCGTGGAGACCAGAAGCGCGACCTTATCGCCGCCGCTGGAGGACGTCGAGCCGCAAGCGGCTGTACCTGCCATTAGGGTTCCTGCGCATACAATCGCGAGTGCCGCACGGAAGGTCTTCTTCATAGTGGAATTCAACATCATTGTTTCTTTCTCTTGTAGTTATTGGATAAATGGGATTGAAGATTTGGCTTGTTAGTTGAAACGCCTTTCGACGTGATCAGTGGGCATCCACCTTGCGACGCAGAGTATCGAAGCTCACCGCGAAGGCGATGACCAGACCGATAACCACCTGCTGCCAGAAGGAGGACACATTGAGAATATTGAGGCCGTTGCGGATCACAGCGAGCAGAATCGCACCGATAAAGGTGCCAGAAATCTTGCCCTTGCCACCCGATAGGGACGCTCCACCGATAACCACGGAGGCGATGGCGTCCATTTCATATCCGGAAGCAGCCTGAGGTTGAGCGGAATGCAGACGACCGGCAATAACCAGACCTGCAACAGCCGCGAAAATGCCGGACAGCACGAACACCATAATCTGGGTCTTATGCACGGAGATACCGGAGAGCCGAGAGGCTTCCATATTGCCGCCAACCGCATACATGGAACGACCAATACTGGTGAAGTTCAGAATCACGGAGGCGATGACGCCCATGATGATCATCATGACAATTGGGATCGGGATACCAAGTACCGTGCTGCCGAAGAAATTGACCATACCGGAAGTGGAAACCGGTCGCCCATCGGAAATGACCAAGGTCAAGCCGCGAGCAACGGACATCATTGCCAGTGTCGCGATGAAGGAAGGCAACTTCAGGAACGCATTCGCAATACCGGAAAGCGCACCGAATACAGCACCGGTTACGAGTCCAACAACAATGGTGAGAATCGGAGGCAGCCCCATCGAAGCGCCAGTGTAGGCAACCAACATACTGGATACGGCAGCAACCGAGCCGACAGACAAGTCAATACCAGCCTCGACGATGACAAAGGTCTGGCCGAATGCCAGAATGGCGACAGTCGCAGCCTGAATACCGACATTCAACAGATTCGGCCCGGTCAAGAAAGCAGGAGTCACGATTGACAATATGATGCATAGAATAATCAGACCTATCAATGCACCATTGCGCGATGCGAAACGCTTCACTTTGTCAAGTGTGCTGACGCTGCCGGAATCGTAACCGAGTTTTTGTTCTTTAGCAGTCATGATAGTGTTCTCCTTCATTTCTCAACGTTTGCAGTAGTGTTTTCGCTGAAGTCCTCGTTCATATGGGAAACGGCCAGTGACATGACTCTCTCTTGTGTGGCCTCACTGGCCGGCATTTCGCCGCTCAGTTTGCCGTTGCTCATCACGAGCACGCGATCGGACATGCCGAGTACTTCCGGCAGATCGGAAGATGCCATCAGCACCGCGCCACCATTGGCGGTAATCTCGTTGATCAGCTCGTAAATTTCGACTCGCGCACCAACATCAACACCTCTGGTCGGCTCATCAAGCAACAGCACCTTCACGTTCGCCATAGACCATTTGCCGAACACGATCTTCTGCTGGTTGCCACCAGACAGGGAGCCTGCAGTTTGGTCAATATTCGCCATACGGATACGCAGTTTCCTGGCGGTATCGTTTTCGCGGTCGCGTTGCCCTTTAAGATCGGCAAATCCGAATTTGGAAGTCGGCACCATAGTGGCGAGACCCAGATTGTCAGCGACCGATGCTTCAAGAATCAAGCCTTGCGTGCGGCGATCTTCAGGAACCAGTCCCACCCCAGCGGCAATGGTCTTGTCAATGGAAGCTTTAGGAAGTTGAACACCATCCACAGTCACGGAACCAGAATCGTATGAGTCGGCACCGAAAACAGCACGCAGCACTTCAGTGCGACCAGCACCGACCAGTCCCGCAAGACCAACGACTTCGCCGGCATGCACGTCAAAGGAAACATGCTCAATGGCTCCGGCACGAGTCAAATCCTTGACTTCCAGCAGCGTTTTACCTGGCTGCTGAGCGACTCGCGGATATTGGTTTTCGATGGAGCGCCCAACCATCAATCGCACCAATTCCGATTCAGGAGCTTTCGCGTCAATCGTGTCGATGTATTTGCCATCACGGAGCACCGTGACCACATCACCAACACGTGCGATCTCATCAAGGTGGTGCGAGATGAATACCATACCCACGCCTCTTGTCTTGAGCTCTCCCATGATGACAAACAGCTGCTCGCACTCCTTGCGCGTCAAAGCCGCCGTAGGCTCATCCAGAATGAGAATCGAAGCGTCCTGCATGAGCGCTTTGGCGATTTCCACCATCTGCTGACGAGCCACGCCAAGCTCACCCATCGGCGTGGAAACATCTTCGTTAAGGCCAATCAGCTTCAGCGCCTCACGTGCCTTGCTTTTCATGGCGCTTTTATTAATAAAGCCAACCTTAGTGGGCAGAGCACCCAAAAACAGATTTTCCATTATCGACAGCTCAGGCACCATGTTGAGCTCTTGATGGATTACCGCAATACCAAGCTTGCGCGCAGCTTCCACATTGGGAATGCGCACCGTTTGGCCATCGACCTCGATATGCCCTTTATCCGGCTGATAGATACCGCTCATCATTTTGATGACGGTCGACTTGCCTGCACCGTTTTCACCAAGCAAAACATGAACTTTGCCGGGTTCCACGGTGACCGACACGTTATCGACCACCGTGGAGTTGCCGAATATCTTCGACACCCCTACCAGAGATAACTGCGTCATACGCCTCTCGCTTTCGTCATTGGGCCGACGTCACTGCCGGCACAAAACCGCGACACATGTATGCGTCTTGGTCAACGCTGAATCGTCTCATCACTGAATTGATTTAACGTTTAATCACTTGCGTGATTTATAATACATCGTTTAATCACAGGGGTCAATCAGCGTGTCGAGAGCGTTAACAATCGCGTCCTAACGCCATTACCAGCACATCAGAAACACAATATGGCACAAAAAAAGACAAAATATTGGCGGCGACGGACTATTGAGCCGAAACCACCACTCTGGCAACAGACCCTCGTGATAAATACACGGTGGGCACATGAATGGTACTACCACCTTGGTGCACGCCGGATTGCATAGCCTCCAACAACAGGTCGACGCCTTGACGCCCCATCTGCTCCGCCTGCTGGGAAATGACCGAGATCTTTGGCGTCATCAAGCGAAAAGGCGCAATATCGTCAAATGATATCAACGACATCTGAGTACCAAGCTCAATACCGCGATCGTGCAATAAGCCGATGATGGTGATGGCATCAGGTGAATACGCGCAGATAATGGCGGTAACGCCGCATTCAAGTAAATAATCGACAGTATGGCATCGCGATTCATACGTCGAACCACAATCCACAACAATGCCCGTGTCTCCATGCAGCAGCTCCGGAGCGGCGGTCCGGAATGCTACTTCACGTTCATTGACGCTATATGATTCCAACGAGGAATGCGCTATATACCCAATACGTCGATGTCCGAGAGCGACCAATTCCTCCATCGCCTCGCGAATGCCGGTGTAAGGATCCGACACCACAAAAGGAACCGATTCAATCCCCTGTACACGTCGATCCACAAAGACCAACGGCAAATCTCGCGCGATCAACGATTTCACACCCGGGGAGTCAGATCCTTGAGGAACCACAATCGCACCATCAATACGCTGCCCCAGCAAGTTCTTGATGAATGCATCCTGTCGTTTTACGGTTTCCGCCGACGTGCCAATGAGTGTAGAAAATCCATGTGCATACAGGCCCTCTTCCATCGACGAGACCAACTCGGCAAAATATGCGTTGCGCAGATCCGGCACCAGCAGACCAACTGTTTTGGTAGCGGACGAACGCATAGATCGCGCACGCTGATCAGGCACATAGCCCATTTCCTCAACTGTTTTCAGCACTAATTGACGAGTCTCATTGGAGAAACGGCCTTTATCGTGAAGAATCTGAGAGACGGCAGCAGCTGACACACCAGCCTGCTGGGCGACATCCTTCAATGTCACGAATGCCATATCCGTCTCCTCCTTGCGGCTTACTGCAGCGTTAGAAATGCACAATTCAAATGTACCCTTCTTATAACCGACGCCCGCAAGGTCGTGTCATGCGTCAAACTCTTTTACTGCAGACATTTTTGAGGCTTCTGCTGTTTTCGTGGGCTAGCTGACTGGTTCCGGTAGTCGTATGTCGAGTCCGCCGCATCTGAGCATGATCAGGCTGATGAGGTTGGTGACGTGGTGGAAGCCGTAGGCCACGCGGACGGTGACCTTGATCCCGTTGTCGAACGCCTCGAGCCTCGCGTTCGGATAGCCAGGCCCGATTGTCCTGAGGATATCGGGACGCCGGCGTCTGATCTTCCCGGCCGGTTCGACGATTTCGGGGATGTGGCTGCGGGGCGCCCGGAACACCCAATGCTTCAGTTCGCTCCCGGCCCGTCCGATCGGGCGTCCGAGCAAACCGCGCAGGAGTTCCTCGACCTGCCGGGCTCCGCCCACGGCACCGATGCGACGACCACGCCGCACCCGGGGCAGTCGACGCGCGGCATCATGGCGACCTACCCCACCCTCCAGCAGCCGAAATCCCGGTGCCGCCAACGGCGCACGCCGCCGCCCCGGCCATAACCACGTCGTTTCCGCCCGCAGCGCGAGCAGCGCGGCGCCGCCTTCCCGGCGCGCACATGGACCTCGAGCACGGGCTCAGGACGCAACGGGCCGTCGACGATCCTCGCGGACTCGACGACCATGCCTTTGACGTTGAGGAGACGTTTGAATATGCCGTTCATCAGGCGTTTTCCGTGGTTCGTTTCTTTGGTCGGAAAACAGAATACGCGGAAACGCCCCCTACGCTTACGAAACCAACGGCTCAACGACGAACCCACACCCACGAAAACAGCAATAGCGCCACAAAACAAGCGTCCGCAAGTTCCTCTTGACGAGTGGCATTGTCCAATACGGTCACTCGGCGCGGCAAAGAGATGTGACGAGAGCCGGCGGTACAGCCAAGCCATTCACTGACTTCGATAATGCGGCGGCGAGTCTCTTCCTTAACCGACAACGTCGGGTCGCCATTCAATAATCGGGATACCGCTGCCTGCGAAAATCCGGATTTCTATGCGATTTTCCTTCACCGTGACCATGACAGCATCCCCCCAATACAAACGTTACGTAGTACTTCAGTAAATGACTTTACTACTTAGCGTAACGCGCGAGACCCGCAACCGGAATACACCGGTCACGGGCTTTGCGATATCAATATCACATCAGCAGACGATATGACCTGATGTCAGCTCTCGTCTTCGGCGACGCGGGAGCGGCTGTAGATCATCTTCATCGAGCAGATGAAGATAACCATCGCACCCAGGACGATGATGCCGCCGACCATGAAGACGTTGGCATAGGTCGAGGCCGGACCGGATTCGGTGCCGAACAGCGAGCCGCCGCTCATCGCGCCATTGGCCATGAGCTGGCCGAAGATCGCGACACCGACCGAACCGGTGATGGCCTGCATCAGATCGTTGAAGCCCAATGCACGTCCGGATTCCTCGGCCTTCACGGTCAGCGTTGCGGTATCCACAATCGGCTGGTAGAAGAACGAGGTGCCGAAGTAGTAGATGCACGGCGCCACAGCAAGAGCCCAAATCTGGCCCATCGGAATCAGGAACGCAACGGCGATCAGGCCACCGCCCATGCAGGCGAGCGCCAGAATGATGGAGGCCTTGCGGCCGATCTTCTGGATAATCGGGCCAGCGGCGAAGCCCATGATGGCGGCGAGGATGATCGACCACACCAGCAGGTTGGAGACCTGGGAGGAGTCGATGCCGTACACGTTCAGGCCGATGGCGTTGCAGCCGGCGTTCAGGGTGTAGCTGAAGAAGTAGCCGACAAAGATGACGATCATGGTCATCGCGAAGGCCGGGTTGGTGAGCATCTTCGGTGTGATGAACGGATCCGCGGCCTTGTTGATGTAGACCACGAAGGCCACGCCGGTGACCAGCACCGCGATACCCCAGAAGATGGTCATGTCGGTGAAGAACATGGTCACCGAGCCGGCGAACAGGCCAATGAGCGTGAAGCCGATCACGTCGATGCGCGCGCCCTTGGCATGCTCGTCAGGCAGGTTCTTGGCCAGGATCGGGATGAAGAACACCGCGATGATGCCGATACCGAAGAGGATGCGCCAATCTACAAGGGTCATGTAGCCGGCGAGGAAGACACCCAGAGCCGCGGCGATACGGAACACGGCGACGAACACGCCGTACCAGATGACTCGCTTCTTCTTCTCGATGTACTTGGAGACGAGCACCAGGAAGATGGAGCCGGAGACCTGCCAGCCTGCGGACTGCACGGTACGGGCGGCGATGACGATCCAGATGCTCAGGTCGCCGAAGCAGCCGAGGATCGAACCGAGCACGAACACGATCGTGCCGAGAATCATCATCTTCTTCAGGGACACGAAGTCGCCGAGAGAACCGTAGATCACGCACACGATGCCGAGCACGATGCCCGGAATCGAGGTGATCAGCGGGGCGAGGTTGGCCTGGCCGAGCTGGTCGCCGATGTTCACATAGATCATGCCGAAAGCCTGCTGCTGCAGCACGCCCATGGTGAAGATGATCAGTACGATCGGGATGGCGATCTTTGCCATCTTGTTCATACGGGCAAACTCTTCGGTGCCCTCTTCAGGCACCGGGATACCGTTCGCCTTCTCCTTGACAGCGGTTTCTGTCATGGTGGTTCCTTTCTATTGGTTTGAGTTTGGTGGAACGCCTTATGCGCGAGCGCAAGGAGTAAAAACAGCTACCTCCTCTCGCATGGGAATCGACGGCGCCGCGCCTCTTCTGGATACCGCGAGGGCCGAGGCCTTCGCGGCGAAATCAAGTGCATGGGCGATGGGTTCGCCGTACATCAGGTCGGCAAGGAGATAACCAGTGAAGGTGTCGCCGGCCGCCGTGGTGTCGACCGTGTCGACGAGATAAGCGGACTGCGTGACGACGTGGTCCCCACGCAAATACATCGAACCGCACTCGCCGAGGGTGAGGGCTATATCCGCCTGGGAGAAACGCGCACGCATCGCACGGATCAGTGTCTCCCCATCTTCTTCGGCCCCTGTGAGCATCGCCGCCTCGCCCTCATTGAGTACAAAACAGCTGATGGCATCAAGATCGACTTCGTCGAGCCGCGAGTCAGCCGGCGAGGGATTGAGCACGATGAACATGCCACGGGCCTTGGCGCGGGACACGATATAGGGCAGTTCGCTGATTTCGTTCTGCAGCAGCAGCCAATCGCCCTTCCCATACCCGTCAAGCACCTGATCGACGAAATCACGGTCGATGGCACGGTTCGCGCCGGGGTACAGCACAATGCAGTTGTCGCCGCTGGCATCGTTTTGGATGATGGCGTTGCCGCTGCGCACATCATCGCGCACTACCACCGAGGTCACGCCCACCGCGCAGGATTCGAGCAGGTCGCGCAGGAACATGCCGTCCCGTCCTACCTGGCCGGCATGGTGCACATCGGCGCCGGCACGAGCCAATGCGATCGATTGATTCAGTCCCTTGCCTCCGGGGAACACGTCGAGCGCATGCGAGGTGATGGTCTGGCCTTTGGCCGCAAAATGATCCACCCCGTACACATAGTCGATGTTCAGCGAGCCGAAATTCAGTATGCGCATCAGGACTCCTTTCCCATGACGGGACCGGTGACAGCCAGTTCGTAGATGCGACGGCAATCGTCGCGATCAAGGCGGGCAATGGACCCGATGGTGGCGTCCGGCCCGTAGAAATCGATGTTGTCCAACATGCGTTCGATGCCGTCGCCCGGCAGATCGAAGTCCTTGAAGGAAACAGGCATGCCTAGCGAGCGGAAGAACGATTCCGTTGCGGCGATGCCACGCCGGGCCAGTTCGGTTTCGTTCATCGAGCCGGGCCTGATGCCGAATACCTCAGTGGCGTATCGCGCGAAACGGAACGGGGCCTTCTCGCTGGCCACGCGCATCCAAGATCCCATGATGATTGACAGGGTGGCCCCGTGAGGGGTGTCGTATAGCGCGCTCAGCTCGTTGGCAATCAGGTGGGTGGACCAGTCCTGTTCACGACCCACGCCGAGGGTGTTGTTCTGCGCGATGGTGGAGATCCACATGATTTGCGCTCGCAAGTCGTAATCGGCAAGGTCGGCCAACGATTTCGGGCCGACATCGACCAAGGTGCGCAATGCGCCTTCGGCCATACGGTCGATTACGCCGATCTCGTTGTCGGCGCTGAAATACCGTTCGCAGATGTGGGAGAACATGTCCACAATGCCGCAGGCAGTGGGGAACGCCGGCACCGTGACGCTGAGTTCGGGGTTCATGAACGCGAATGCCGGCCGGAGTACTGGTTCGCTCAGCGTGAGCTTGGAATGCTCATGCTCATTGTTGATGACGGCGACCTGGCTGGATTCGCTGCCCGATGCCGGGCACGTCAGTACCACCGCGACGGGAAGGGTGCGATCTACCGGCACTTTGCCGGTGAAATAATCCCATACGTCACGCTCTCCGGCGGCTCCCAGCGCGATTGCCTTGGCCGAATCGATGACGCTGCCTCCGCCGATGGCCACAACGGCGTCGACATTGCGGGCTTTGGCGATGGCGATGCCTTCACGCACCAGCGTCAGTCGGGGATTCGGCTTCACGCCGCCAAGCTCCGTATAGGAAATGCCGGCCCGTCCAAGGCTGCGGCGCACGGCATCTAGCAAGCCGCTGGTTTCCAGATATGCTCCGCCATCATGATGGATGAGCACGCGGGAAACGCCCTTTGCGCCCAGTTCGTCTCCCACTTTGGTTTCGGCGTCGCGCCCGAAAACGAAGGTGGTTCCGATGCATATGGTGAAATCCCTCATATCATGCTCCTTGCGTGTATGACGGTGTCCGTCATGATGTCGTTGAGTTCCGCGATGTCGTGCGCCACATATGCGGGGTTTCTGCTGAGCAACGCGATTTCGTCGCCATCCCCGTATGTGACCGCTATGCAGGAGATGCCGTTGGTCCGTGCAGCTTCGATGTCGCTGAAGGTGTCTCCCACATAGAGGCATTGTCTCGGCGCGATGCCATGCCGTCGAACGATTTCGGCTATCATTTCGACCTTCGTCGCCTCACGGCCGGGTATGGAATCGGGGCAGATCCAATCGTCGAACAGGTTCGCCCAGCCTTTGCTGCCGAGTATGCGCCTCAATGCGCCCTCCGGCTTGTTGGTGACGATGATATTGCGTACGCTATGTCCCTTCAGCTCATTCAGCATGCTCTGAATGCCCGGATAGAGTCTGGTGCGCGAAAAATCATTGAGCGTGCGGTAGTGTACGCGTACATCCTCATCAAATGTCTCCAGATACGCCTCCCCGGGATAGGGGATCACGTGCCGCATGATCTCATCCATCGGATCGGCCAGATTGGCGTCATCGCGCATGTACAGGTCATCGATCGCCCCGCCCGCACGACGCGCGGCGTACGTCAGGGAATTCCACACGTCGCTGCCAGTGTCGGCAAGGGTGCCATCGAAATCCCATAACAGGCATCGGTACTCCATTGGATTGCTCCTTTCGTTCATTCGCATGGCGGTGGTCGATGATTGGAGGCGAGATACCGCCGGCCGGCCAGAAGGGGTTGGAGTCGCCGGCCGGCGGTGGAGGGGGTTGTTCAGGGGTAAGACTCAGTCGTAGTTTTCGAGGGTGCTGTTCAGTAGGTCGACGAATCCGGGGAAGTCGAGTTCCAGCGCGGCTTCCGCATTCGGCTCTTCGCCGCGATAGCCCATCGTCGGCGTGCGTTCAAGATCCACGGCAGGCACGGTACCGCGCAGATGACGGTAGTCGCACACGGTCATACCGCGGGTAAGTGCGCCGTGCAGCTCGATATCGATATGCATCGGGACCGCAGTGATCAGCGACGGGTCGATAACCCATGCCACCGCGCATGCGTCGTGCATGGTGGCGCCCGTCAGCTCGGACTCCTCCTCGCATGCGCCGATGAAGAAATCGGTCAGATCGGCGGCCAGGTTCGCGGCCTTGGTGCCGATCTCACGGAACTTGGCTACGTGCTTGGCGGTCAGCTCGCATTGACGGGTCAGGTTGATGCCAGTCATCTTGACGTGCATACCGGAGTTGAACACGCGCGATGCCGCCTCGGGGTCGACGAAGATGTTGAATTCGGCGGCAGGGGTCCAGTTGCCGTAGGTGACGGACCCGCCCATGATGCACAGCTCCTTGACCCGTTCCACGATGCGCGGCTCACGGTTGATGGCGGAGGCGATGTTGGTCAGCGGACCGGTGGCGATCAGCGTCACGTCATCCGTGCTCATTACGGTGTCGACGATGAAGTCGACCGCATGCTTGTTCTGTGCGGCGTGCGTCGGCTCCGGCAGCACGGGACCGTCCAGACCAGTCTCGCCGTGGAACTGCGGTGCGGTGACCAGCGGTGCGACCATCGGGCAGCTGTGCCCCGGATATACACCAATACGGTCCGCCACGCCAAGGACCTCAAGCACCTTGATGGCATTGCGGGTCACGTTCTCCAGTGTGCAGTTGCCGCCAATGGTCGTGATACCCAGCACGTCGAGGTGCTGCACGGCGAGCATGATGCCGAACGCGTCATCGTGTCCGGGATCGCAGTCAAGGATGACCTTCTTCTTGTTTTCCATAGGGATACCTCCGTTGGTTGTGTTCTTTGGATTGGTCGATATTCGGGCATGGCGTTCAGCCGGTTTGCCCGGCGAGGAACTCGTGCAGCTGTGCAGCGTCCGGCGAGGAACGTGCCCCGCGACGGGCCACTTTGTATGCGGAGACGGCATTGCCCTCTCGCAATGATTCGGCGAGGGAGGCTCCGGCGAGTCTGGCAGCGATGAAACCGGCGTTATAGACGTCCCCCGCTCCGATGGTGTCTTCGACGTTCACCCGGAACGCCGGGCTTTCCGTCAGGCCGTCTTGCGTAAGACCGATCGATCCTCGGGCGCCGTCCCGGACGATGACGGTCCGGCCGTCCACCGCATAGGCCGTGGCGTTGCCCATCATGTCGTCGTCGCCTAAATAGGCGAACTCGTCCGGCCCTGATCCCAGCAGATAATCGACATTCGGAATAATGCGTTCGAGTGCAGCCGCGAAATCGGGGTCGAGCACGCCGTCGTCCACACGCAGGTTCAGGTCGAAAGATGTAGGGACTCCGGCATCGTGGGCCTGTTCGAAGATGCGGATGATCGTCTCCCTAGCGCTGGTGTCGTAGGTCAGGCACATGCCCGAGGAGTGGACCCAATCCGCCTCGCGAATCATGTGCATCGGCACAAGGTTTTCGTCGAGCACCTTGAACGATTGCCGTTCGCGAGGCCATCCCCACAGGTACCTCTCTCCGCGGTCGTCCACGAAAGCGAATACGCCGACCGTGCTCAGGGTCGAATCCGCAACCAGCCCGGTCACGTCCACGCCCGCATCCTTGAAGTCCTGCATAACGAAACGCCCGTACTGATCATCTCCCACGGTGCCCACGAACGATACATCCAGGCCGAGCTTCGCCAACGCCACGGCCGTGTTCGCCGAGGTTCCTCCTCCCTCGATGCCGATCTGCGGATATTCGACCTGCGTGCGCTCCTCGTTGAGAAAACGCGGATAGGGCACGATGATATCCACATTGGCATCGCCGACGACAACGACCTTAGGCATCTTTGGCCGCCTTGATAAAAGCCTCAACCTTTGCCGGGTCCTTGCACCAATCCGTATCGGCGCGATCATCGTCGTAATTGGTCAGGGAGAACGAGTCGACGCCATACGGGTGCGTGGCATAAATCGCCTCGGCCACATTGGAGGCGTCCAGACCGCCGGCGATGATGCACGGCACGTCGGTGGCCTCGATGATGGCCCGGTCGATGGCCCGGTCATGGGTCAGGCCGGTCGCTCCGATGTCTCCGGCAGCAGGTGCTTTGGTGTCGATGAGGAAGAAGTCGGAAACCGGCTCATAGTCCTTCACATACTGCATGACCTTCTGTTCGTCGAGAGGCACTCCGGCTAGCACCGGGATGGCCTGCATGATCTTCAGTTCGGGGAACCGGCTCTTAAGTTCCGCCACTTCGGCCGGACTGATGCCTTCGATGTCGCCGGACAGGTGCAACACGTCGGGCATGGCTTCGCGCAGGTTCTCGCTGATTTCGTCGATGTCTTCGGCGACGGTCAGGCCTATGCGCACGGCTTGTGGTTGCACGCCTTCGAAGATTTCCCTGGCCCGTTCGCAATCGAGCTGACCGGGCGTCCGCTTGATTTTGCCGTAGGAGACGCCGATATGTTCGCCGCCCATGTCGATTACCATGCGAGCGTCCTCGATATTCCTTATTCCATAGATTTGAGCAATGACATCAGCCACGATGGTTCCTTTCCTGAGCAATGGCGTTGATGAACGCGGGGACGGAGAATACCGTCTCCTTGAGGCCTGCACCCTGAGCCACTCGGGTGACGGGCGGCGGCGTCACGAAGGAACGCCGAAGTGTGTCGGTCTGGGCAAACACCTCGCGGGCCTGGCCATCGAGCAGCACGCGGCCGTGGTACATCACGATGACACGGGAGAAGTTCGCGGTGACGAATTTCATGTCGTGCGAAATCGTGATGCAGAGTCTGCCTTGTGCTTTCAGCCGTTCGATGATGCGTGCAAGGCGGGCGTTGCCCGACGCATCCTGACCGCACGTTGGCTCGTCGAAAATCACCACGGATGGGTCCATCATGATGACGGCACCGATTGTGCAGAATTTCTTCTCGGTGGGCGTCAGGTCGAATGGGTGCACGTCGAGCTTTTTGGTGAGGCCTACCAGCTCGGCGATGCTGTCCACGCGATGCGCGATGTCCTGATCGCTCATGCCGATCTGGCGCGGACCGAATTCGAATTCCTTGCGGACGCTTTCCAGAAACAGCTGATCGTCGGGATTCTGAAAGACATAGCCCACGCTGCGAGACCATTCGGCGGTGCTGCGCTCATTGACGTCAATGCCATCAATCAGCACTTTGCCTCCGGTGGGGCGCAGAATGCCGTTGAAATGCTTGACCAGCGTGGTCTTCCCTGCACCGTTCTGCCCTATGATCGCCACCGGCTCGTTGCCGTCAAGTGTCAAGTCCACTCCGTCAAGGGCCTTGTCCCCTCCGGGATAGGCGTGCTCCAGTGCCTGCAACTCGATTTTCATGAGAGCGCCTCCTTGGCCATGCGGATGGCCGGCTCCTCGGTAATGGCAATCGGGCCACCGAGCGCACGGGTGATCTTCACGTAATCGGGCACTTCCACGCCATGCTCTTCGATCGCCGGATCGGAGAACACCTCCATCGGAGAGCCAAGGGCCACGACTTCGCCTCGCTCGAACACCATGACGGTATCCGCGTATCGTGCCACTCGCTCCATGTCATGGTCGACCATGATGACGGTGACGCCGTCCGCATTGAGCTGTTTGACGATGTCGAAAATCTCCTCGCTGCCCATCGGGTCGAGCTGCGTGGTGCACTCGTCAAGCACCAGAATGCGCGGTTCCATGATGAAAGTGGATCCGAAAGCCACACGCTGCACCTGTCCACCCGACAGTTCCAGCGGGTTCTTGTCTAGAATGTGGTCGATGCGCATCAATTTCGCCACAGCTTCGACGCGGTCGATCATCTGCGCTCTGGGCACACCGTGGTTGCCTAATCCGTAGGCCAGCTCTTCGGCGACGGTCCCGGCGGTGTAGGACAGCTGGTTGAACGGGTTCTGAAACACCAGGCCGATGGTCTTCGACAGTTCGGCGATGGTCGAATCGGCGACATCGGTCCCGTCAATTAGGATGTGTCCAGCCCCCGCCCCCACGAAATAGTGCGGGATCAGGCCGACGAGCGCATTGCATAACGTGGATTTGCCTGCCCCATTCGCGCCGATGATGGTGAAGAAGCTGCCTTCCTCGACCTGGAAGTCCACGTGTTTGACGGCCCGACGCTTGGTGTCGCGGTACTTGAAGGAGAAATCCTTGACCTCTACTATCGGACTCATTCACTTGCCTCCCCACGAGACCGGCAACGGAATCACACCGATGCGGATGCATACGGAAACGGCGACCACGGCGATCAGAAACAGGACGAAGATCCAATTGAGTACCTTGTCGGCGGCATTCCAGCTGACCTTGACATAACTGGTCTGCTTCACTCCAGTAATGCCGAAGCCGCGAGTCTCCAGGGTCATACCCCGCTCCTGGGCGTCGGTCAGCGATGACATGACAACCGGACCAAGCAACGGGATATACGCCTTGATGCGGGCGATGACCCCACCCGATGCATCGAGTCCGCGAGCGGATTGCGCCTCCTGAATCACCGCCATACGTCGTTGCATCTGCGGCACGACATTCAGGCTGGCGAGCACCAGGTATCCGACCTTGGCGCTGAGCCCCACCGAAGTGAGCGCGGATACCATAGCACCGACATAGGTGGTTTTGTTCATGATGTAGAAGCTGCCAAGAAACACCAGCAGGCTCACCACCACTTTGGCCGCATACAGCACGCCTTCGAGCCCCAGTTGCGCGAAGCCAAAATCCAGTAATGCGGTACGGTTCTTGGGACTGTACAGCCCTTGGATGAACATGAGCATCACAGTGACGGGGATGCCGAAACCGAACATTATCTTGGCAAAATCACGCTGTATATGAGCCAAGAACGAGACCACAAGCAGCAACACCACGAGTATCAGACCAAGCGTGAAGTCAGGCCATGCCAATGCGGACAGACCCAAGGCGAACACGGCCGCTATCTTGGTGATCGGATTCAGCTTCCCAATTACGGTGTCATTGATGACCGGCATATGCGACGACATGTCTTACTCGTCTTCTTCTTCGTCATCATCACTCAGCGCATCATTGTCCGAGCCGCCCATGGAGTCGGCCGCATACTGGCTGAGAAAGCGACGGGGAATCTTCTGCACGATCACCCACGCGATGGCGACAGTGATGCCCTTGTCGAGGAGGTTCTCGATCAGCGACGAGGAGATCACCGAGGCGAGAATGTCTTTCATGGCCACGACCAGCGTTGCCGTCAGCACCGATGTACCGTTGACGCCGGTGGCACCGCCGTATACGAATGTGGTGATCAGCGATGCGGAGATCGCATTGACGAACGTGCACACCAGCCAGATGACCACGACGCCCCACTTCTTGTGGAACAGTCCGGCCTTGACCATATAGCCGACGACCAAACCGCACAATACCGACACCGCCGCATAGGGAAGATAGACCGGGTTGGCTACCAGTGCCAGGAAAAGATTGGTCAGCAGGCCGGTCAGGGCCGCGACCCATGGTCCAGACAGGCATGCGACGACGATGGTGCCGATCATGTCGAGGAACAGCGGCAGCTTGAGTACGGAGCACAGAGTTCCGCCAATGAGATTGATTCCAACCGCGATCGGAATCAGCACCAGGCACTTTGTGGAGAATTGTGCCTTGATCCCTTCCCAGAACGACAGCTTCCTTGCCATGCTGGCCCTCCTTTATTTTCCAACCCTCGGTTTTCCGCAGTGTGCAATCTACATTGTTTGTCTTGCGGAATCTTAGGAAATCATTTTCCTAAAATGTTTTCTTGAGATAAGATTATAGGACGCCAACGTCAGTGTCAACACGGCGGGTCGAGGGTCAAGCAACCCGGACCGAACGGCCCACAATGGCGACGTAGCAAGGAACAGAACGCTACGCCCTTGTACACTGATACAGAGGAAAACAGGCAGGAGGGGAGACATGAACATCAGGGACATCGCACGCATCGCGGGCGTCTCCACCTCGACGGTCTCCAAAATCGTCAACGGCAAGGATTCCAGCATCAGCGAGGAAACCCGCAAGAAGGTCCTGACGATCGTCAAGGAATATCATTACAAGCCATATGCCTCCGCCTCACAGCGCACGCGTAGCTACACCATCGGAGTGCTGCTGCGCTCCCCCATCTCCTTCGATAGCACGCTGGACGGCATCATCCAGGCCGCCCAGAACGCCGGATACGCAACCGATGCCTACAACAGCTATTCCGATCCGGAACGCGAGCTCAAAAACATCGCAGCGATATGCGGCCGCAACGTCGACGGCGTCATCTGGGAACCGGCCACTCCGGACAGCCTCGCCTATGCCTCGCAATTCCCCGAAAGCACCCCACTGCTGACCATAGGACCCAACGGCGGCGACCAGTCACTGCTACTGCCTTATAAAGAAGCGGCCTACAAACTGACCAGCGAGCTCATCGAACGGGGGCACCAACACATCGCCTGCCTAATGACCAAGGGACGCCGCACGCAGGATTTTCTCGAAGGCTTTCGCTCCTGCCTGTTCGATCACCAGCTGCCATATAGCGACGACTTGGTCTACTACGACCTCAACGATTCGCTGCCCGGCAAAATCGGAAGCCGGGACATCACCGGATTTGTCTCCTCGCATTACCGGCGAGCACTCGAGTTCACGCAGATGATCAGCCCCCTGCATTACCGGCTTCCAGAGGATGCTTCACTTGTCTCCATCAAAAACGACACCGCCGAAGCGCTGGCCTATCCCGGCAACACGGAAATATCTACCTACACCATCCGCAACTCCGACTTCGGCGCCTACCTCTGCGAGAAGCTCATTGCACAGATAGAGCACGACAAAGAGCAGCATCCCTCGTTCGTACAGGATTTTCATCTCGACAACACCAGCACCATCGCAGCCCCGCCCACTTCCGCCATCAAACATGTGTTGGTCGTCGGCAGCATCAATATTGACCACTATCTGTCAGTGCCGCGGCTACCTCATATCGGGGGTACGGTATCCACCAAATCGGCGGCGCGATACCCCGGGGGCAAAGGGGTCAATCAGGCGATCGGCGCAGCCAAGCTCGGGCACCGCGTTACCCTTATCGGCAATGTCGGCGTCGACAATGGGTCCGATTACATTTTCAAGGCGATGGAGCAGCATGGGGTCAATACGGCCGGCGTGCGACGCTGCGCCGGAGAAGACACCGGTTCGTCGTTCATATTCCTCGACCCCAACGGCGAATCGATTATCGCGATTCTCTCCGGAGCCAACGCATCGCTTACCCCGGATGACATCACCTCCAACGAACGACTGTTCGACAACGCCGGATACTGCCTGATACAGACTGAAATACCGTTGGAATCGGCCAAAGTCGCCGCGATCACTGCCCGACGACACCATGCCAAAACCATTATCAAGCCCTCGTCATGTGACTATCTGCCCGACTCCATCGTCGCCAACGCCGACATTCTCGTGCCGAACGAGCACGAACTGGCAATCATCGAAACTGAGGGAAAAACGATGGAGGATAAGGCCGCGCATCTTCTCGAACGCGGCGCGGGCTGCGTCATCGTCACCCAAGGAGAACACGGCTGCTACCTGCGCGGCCAGAATGTCGAGTGTCACTATCCGGCCGCTGACTTCTCCCCCGTAGACAGCACCGGGGCCGGCGACGCGTTCATCAGCGCGCTCGCCTCGTATCTGATGTATGGATGCACCGTGCGGCAGGCGGTCGAAATCGCCACCTATGCCGCCGGATACTCGATCACCCGCAAAGGCGTCATTCCCTCGCTTATCGACCGGCTCTCGCTGGATGTCTACGTCCATCACAGCGAGCGACAGCAGCGCGGTCATCTGTCTTAAAGCAGTTTTCACCGCAGACGATTGAGGGGAGCCGTATCTAGTCTGCGGCTCCCCTCAGTCAGCTTCGCTGACAGCCCCCCTCAGAGAGGGGAGCCAAAAAAGCACTACTCCAGCTCCACCGCGCCGGTGTACAGCTGGTAGTACTCGCCCTTCTGCGCGATCAGCTCGTCATGCGAGCCACGCTCGATGATGTTGCCGTGGTCGAGCACCATGATCACGTCGGAGTTGCGTACGGTGGACAGACGATGGGCGATGACGAAGACCGTACGGCCCTTCATCAGGTTATCCATGCCGGCCTGCACGACTTCCTCGGTACGGGTATCGATGGAAGACGTGGCCTCATCGAGAATCAGCGCGGGCGGATCGGCCACCGCCGCACGGGCAATGGAAATCAGCTGGCGCTGGCCTTGGGACAGGCCGGAACCGTCGCCTTCCAGCACTGTGTCGTAGCCCTCGGGCAGCATACGGATGAAGCTGTCCGCATTGACCAGACGCGCGGCCTCAATGCATTCCTCATCAGTGGCGTTCAGACGGCCATAACGGATGTTGTCCATCACGGTACCGGTGAACAGGTTCACGTCCTGCAACACAATGCCCAAAGACCTGCGCAAATCAGGCTTCTTGATGCCGGCCACGGAGATGCCATCATACAGAATCTGACCTTGCTGGATATCGTAGAACCGGTTGATGAGGTTGGTCACGGTGGTCTTGCCGGCACCGGTGGCGCCGACGAGCGCGATCTTCTGGCCGGGCTTGGCGAACCAGGTGATGTCGTGCAGCACCGGCTTGTCCGGGTTGTAGCCGAAGGTCACGTTGGTGAAGCGCACGTCGCCGCGCAGCAGCGTATAACGCCCATCAGGCGAGGTGATCGCCTGCTCCTTGGCCTTCATCGCCACCTCGCAGGCGGAACCGCGCAGCTTTTCGGCGGCCTTCAGAGACCTCGTACCATCGTCGCCGATTTCACGCTTCCACGCCCAGTGGCCGGTCTCATGGTCGACTTCGGTCATGGTGCGGCCGTCCGGCCCAAGTTCCACGTTCACGAGCGTCACGGTGCCCTTGTCTTCCTCGATGGGTTCGTCCATCAACTTAAAGATGCGGGAGGCGCCGGCGAGCGCCATCATCACCATGGTCAGCTGCTGGGAGACCTGGCCGATCGGGTTGATGAACGAACGGGACAGGGTCAGCAAGGAGACGAGCGTACCAAGGGTGAGCGGCTTGACACCAGTCAGACCGATGTCGTTGACGCCGGCCAGCGAGACGGCGGCGCCGATGATGGAGAGCAGGATGTACAGCAGGTAGCCCATGTTGCCGACGACCGGCATGGTGACGTTGCCCCATGTGTTCGCTTCGGCGGACGCCTCGAAGAGCTCCTCGTTCTTCTCGTCGAAGGTCTTCTGGGTGGCGTCTTCGTGGTTGAAGACCTTGATGACCTTCTGGCCGTTGACGGATTCCTCCACGAAGGCGTTCACGTCGCCGATCCACTGCTGCTGCTTGACGAAGTAGCGGCCGGAGCGGCTCACGATCTTGCGCACGATGAAGTAGAGCAGAACGGTGAACACGATTACGAACGCGGTGAATGGAATGGACAGCCACAGCATGGACAGCAGCGCCGCGGCCGCGGAGATAATCGAGGAGAACATCTGCGGGAACGACTGCGAGATGGCCTGGCGCAGCGTATCGGTGTCGTTGGTGTAGTGGCTCATGATGTCGCCGTGCTCGTGGCTGTCGAAGTAGCGAATCGGCAGCTTCTGCTGGTGGGCGAACATATCATCACGAATCTTCTTGAGCGTGCCCTGTTCAACGGTGATAATCAGCCACTGCCAAGCCCAGGATGTCACGATACCGGCCACATACAGGCAGCCCATCAGACTGATGGCGCGTAGCAGCGGCGCCCAGTCGGGGTTCGACTCCCCCACCATCGGCAGGATGTACGTATCAATCAGCGACTGCAGGAACAGTGCGGAACCGGCCTGCGCGGCGGCACCGACCAAAATGCACACCACGATGGCGATGACGCGCCACTTGTACTGGAAGATGTAGCCGAAGATGCGCTTGATGGTTCCGGGGTCGGCTTTGCCCATGGCGGGCTCGCGATTCGTGAAACTCTGGTCGTTGCTCATCGTGCTTCTCCTTCCTTGGTATCGGCTGCATTGGTATCAGCTGCGCTGGTATCGGCCGTGGGCATGGTCACCGTCACGGTTTCGGCCGGCTCAGCGGCAGATGACTCAGTGGCAGCCTGTTCGGCAGCGGCCAGTTCTTCGGTCTTAGCCTGGTTCTTGGTCTGGGATTCGTAAATGGAACGGTATTCATCGCAAGTGGTGAGCAGTTCCTCGTGCGTGCCGGAGGCCATGATGCGACCGGAATCCATCACCAGAATCATGTCGGATTCCTGCACGGAGGCCACGCGCTGGGCGATGATGATCTTCGTGGTGTCCGGAATCTCGTTGTGGAATGCGGCGCGGATCAGCTTGTCCGTCTTGGTGTCGACGGCGCTGGTCGAATCGTCGAGAATCAGAATCTTCGGCTTCTTCAGCAGTGCGCGGGCGATGCACAGGCGCTGGCGCTGTCCGCCGGACACATTGGTACCGCCCTGCTCGATGTACGTGTCGTACTTATCGGGGAATTCCTGAACGAATCCATCGGCCTGCGCGAGCTGCGCGGCATGGCGAATCTCTTCATCGGTGGCGTTCGGGTTGCCCCAGCGCAGGTTTTCGGCAATAGTGCCGGAGAACAGCACGTTCTTCTGCAACACCATGGCCACCTGATCGCGCAGCGCCTCAATGTCATAGTCGCGCACGTCCACGCCGCCGACCTTGAGCGAGCCAGAGCTCACGTCGTAGAGTCGCGGCACCAGCTGCACCAAAGACGACTTTGCCGAACCAGTACCGCCGACGATGCCGATGGTCATGCCGGAGCGAATCTTCAGGTTGATATCGTCCAACACGGGCTTTTCGGAACTGTCGGAGTAGCGGAAACTGACGTGGTCGAACTCGATGGAGCCATCGGCCATATCGGTCACCGTGTGAGCCGGGTTCTGCACCGTGCTTTCCTCCTGCAGCACCTGGCAGATTCGCTCGGCGGAAGCCTGGGAGATGATGACCATGACGAAGATCATGGACAGCATCATCATGGCCATAAGAATCTGCATGGCATAGGTGACCAGCGAAGTCAGCTCGCCGGTGGACAGGCCCAGCGCCGCATTATTGCCGGAAGCGACGATCTGCTGCGCGCCCATCCATGCGATGAGAATCATCGAGGCGTAGACGCACACCATCATGATCGGCATGTTGAAGCTCATGATGCGTTCGGCCTTGGTGAAGTCCTTGAAGATGCGCTGGGAGATGCGGCCGAACTTGGAGACCTCGAAGGATTCGCGGTTATAGGACTTGACCACGCGGATGCCCTGCAGGTTCTCGTCGACCACGTTGTTCAACGCATCGTAGGTGTGAAACACGCGCTCGAACACGGGGTGCACGAGCACGACCAGACCGCACAGGCCGATGGCCAGAATCGGGATGCAGGCCAGGAACACCATGGAAATCGACGGGGAGATACGGAACGAGAACAGCCAGGCTACGACCACCATGATCGGGGCACGCACGCCCAGACGAATGATCATCATGTAGGCGTTCTGCAGGTTCGTCACGTCGGTGGTCAGTCGGGTCACGATCGAACCGGTGGAGAACCGGTCGATGTTGGTGAAGCTGAAGCCCTGCACCTTCTCGAACTGGTCCTTGCGCAGGTTCTTGGCGAAGCCCGCGCCGGCCACGGCCGCGTACTTTCCGGACAGGAAGCCGGCACCCAGCGAAACCATCGCGCACACCAGCAGAATCACGCCGAACTTGACGGTGGCCGGCATGCTGCCACCGGTGACACCCTCATCGATCAGCGAAGCCATGATGGTCGGAATCAGGATTTCCAGAATACCTTCGACCGCCACGAACACCGGAGCCAGGATGCTGGCTTTCTTGTATTCACGAATCGAATGGCCCAGCGTGCGCAGTACATGTTTGGGCTTGTCCGGTTCGACGGCTTTGCGCGCCTGCGCGATTGCCTCTGCGGTATCGCTCATTCGTTCTCCTCCTTCGTGTTAGCAACCTCCGCTCCGTCTTGGTCGGGAGCCATCACCACAGGTGACTGAGGGAGTGTTTGATGTTCAAATTCATGTTGTGCGCGGTCGATGTTCGCGCGCATGCGACTGACGTAGTCACGTAGGGCTGCTTTCTCGCTTTCGGAAAAGCCATCAACCAACAGACGTTCGACGCGTTCACCGTTCGCTTTGAGATCGGCGACGATGGCGTCCGCCTTATCGGTCAGGACGATACGCTTGCAACGGGCATCATGCGCCACCGATTCGCGGGCAATAAGCCCTTTCTTTTCCATAAGCGCCAGCACGCGCGAAGCGGTGGAGCGGGTGATACAGAACTTCTGTTCGATGGCGTGCTGGTAGATTTCACGATTCCGGTTACGATCCAGGAACATGATGATATGCGCGTTGCCGCCAGTGGTCTCCTTGGCGGAAAGCGGCATGCTCTCACCGAGATAGCGGTCGACGGCTTTGGTCACCGCTCGCATCTCAATGCTGAGAATATGCTGATCCATTGTCCTCCGTACCATGCGAGGCCATGCGCGTATACGCCTTCACCCCACATTGTTGCATACGCAACAATTCATGATAAAGAGACCCATACACAACAGTTGCATATACAACAATCGGTGTGTTGCCTAGACAACGAATCCCACATATGCCCTATACACAAACTGGCTCCCTTCTCTGAATCTCAGAAAAGGGAGCTGGCAGTTTGCGTAGTATTACTTGCTCAGCTTGGCGTACTCGTCGAGCATAAACTGGGCGATCTTCTTGCCGCCTTCGCCCAGCAGGGTGGACAGCGAGTTGATGGGCATGGAGTTGAGGAACATGCGCATCATCGCATTATCCGGAAGCTTCGGCAGCTCGCCGGCCTCGCCGGCGGCGGCCACGGCGGCCACGATCTTGGCGCCGAACGGATCGGCCTCCCACTCGCCGTAGGTGGACCATTCGGTGAGCGGCTGGGTCTTGCCATCGCCATCGAGGGCCACGGCAACGGTGTCGGCAATGTCGCGGGAGCTCACGCCCACTTCGATGGCATATTCGCCGGCCTCCACATGCCAGTCGTTATACTTTTCGGACCAGTAGGCGAACGCGCGCTCATCAAGGTCGATGGTCACGGTCTTGGACTCACCGGCCTTGAGGAACACCTTGGTGAAGCCCTTGAGCTCGTGCTTCGGGCGAGCCACGTCGGCCTTGCCCGGAGCCACATACACCTGCACGGTTTCGGCAGCGTCCACATCGGAGGTGTTGGTCACGGTGGCGGTCACGGTGGCGGTGTTCGCGCCGGTCTTGGCTACGGCGACACCGGTGATCTCGAACGTGGCGTAGCTCAGGCCGTAGCCGAACGGGTAGTCGACAGCCTTGCCGTAGGTGTCGTAGTAGCGGTAACCGACGAACACGCCCTCGCCGTAGTCGACGTGGCCTTCCTCGCCCGGCCAGTTCAGCATGCTCGGGTCATCGTTGATGTCCAGCGGAATCGACTGGGCGAGCTTGCCGGACGGGCTGACCTGGCCGAAGATCACATCGGCGAGCGCCGGGCCACCGGACTGGCCGAGCAGCCAGGATTCGAGGATGCCCTTGGCGTTCTTGGCCCACGGGGCCACGGTGATCACGGAACCGTTGGACAGCACGACCACGACGTTCTTGTTTGCGGCGGCGACCTGTTCGAGCAGGGCGATCTGCTTGGCGGGCATGTCGAGGGTGTCGCGGTCGAAGCCCTCGGATTCCGCGGCTTCCGGCAGGCCCAGGAACATGAGGACAACGTCGGCGTTCTTGGCGGTTTCCACGGCTTCGGATTCGAGGGCCGGGTCGGCCGGTTCCATATCGAGCGTGAAGCCGGGGGCGAAGTCGGCCTTGATGCCGCGCTCGGCGAGCGTGTCGAGGAAGCTGGTCATCTTGGTGGGGGTGATGTGGGAGGAGCCGCCGCCCTGGTAGCGCGGGGTGCGGGCGAATTCGCCGATAACGGCGATCTTCTGGGGCGTGGCGGACGGATTGGCGACTGGACCGGCGTTCAGCGGCAGAATCGCATCATCGTTCTTGAGCATCACAATGGATTCAATAGCGGCCTGATGGGCGACTTCATCGTGGGCGTCCACATCGAAACGGTAATTATCGATGCTCATTGCAGCGCGGGTCTTGTTTACCAAGTCAATCATGCCCTGAGCCATACGATCGAGCTGGGCGGGGGTGATTAGGCCGTCGCGGACGGCGTAGACAATCTGGTCGTCGGTGTAGCTCGGCGGCATTTCCAGATTCAGGCCTGCATTCAGGGAGGCCCCACGGTCATGATCGGCGCCCCAGTCGGACATGACGATGCCATCGAAGCCCCATTCGTCGCGCAGCACGTCGGTCAGCAGCCAATGGTTTTGTGCGGAATGCACGCCGTTGATGCAGTTGTAGGAGCACATGATGGTCCACGGCTGGGCCTTCTTGACGATGTGTTCGAAGGCCGGGAAGTAGATCTCGCGCAGGGCGCGCGGGCTGATGCGGGCATCGACGCGCAGTCGGTCGGTTTCCTGATTGTTGGCGGCGAAGTGCTTGAGCGACGTGCCCACGCCCTTGGACTGCACGCCTTCAACAATGCCGATGGCCTCATGACCGGCCAAGTACGGGTCTTCGGACCAGTATTCGAAGCAGCGACCGCCGAGCGGGTTGCGCTTGATGTTGACGCCGGGGCCCAGGATCACGGCCACCTTCTCCTGGATGCACTCCTCGGCCATCGCCTCGCCGACCTTGTGGATGAGTTCCGGGTTCCAGGAGCTGGACAGGCCGGCCGCCGGCGGGAAGCAGGTGGCGGGCACGGAGTTGTCGAGATCGGTCTCGCCGGTGCTGGAGGTCAGGGACTTGCGCAGGCCGTGGGGGCCGTCGGTGATCATGTAGCCGGGGATGCCTTTGGCTTCCACGCCCTGCAGGTGCCAGGCGTCGCCGCCGGAGGTGAGGGACGCCTTCTCTTCTAGGGTCAGATCCTTGACGGACGGGTAGATGGCCTCGCTCATGTTACCTCTTTCCTTGAGTTTCTTGAGTTGTGCGGCTTGCGCTGCTGTCTTGAATTGTGCGGTTGTTCGATATGCGTTGGTTCCGATTCGGCCGGGCTGCCTGGCTGTTGTTCGAGGTTCCTCCACGAATCTCGACTGCCGTTTTCTCTCGACCAACCGGTTGGTAGGTAGATTATCAAAATCTGTGTCACAACACGCCGAAATCATTTGGAACCACTACTAACCGACCGTAAGGTTGCCTGTATGAACGTCCCCTTCCCCACCGATACCGATCGCCGCACCGCGATTCTCGACGCCGCCGTCGAATCGTTCGGCAAGCTCGGCTATTACGGCACGTCACTGCAACGCATCGCCACCGAAGTGGGGCTTACCAAGGCCGGCGTGCTGCATTACGTGGGCAGCAAGGAGGGACTGCTCGATCTGGCGCTGACCGAGGAATACGACCGGGTCACCGAGTCGATCAATGCCGCGATGGTCGCCCAGGAGCGCCCGCTTATCGCGGACATGTGGCGTCAGGTGGTGGCGGTGAACAACAAGAGGCCCGCACTGGTGCACATGTTCTCCACGCTGAGCGCCGAGGCACTTGACCCGACCCACCCCGCGCACGATTACTTCGCCGACCGCGAGCGCCGCACGGTCACCATGGCGCTCAACATCAACTGGGCCGTGCCGCAAGACGTCAACGTCGAACATGTGCTGCAGGCCGGATTCTCGATGATGGACGGCCTTCAGCTGCGCTGGCTGCGCGCCCCAGGACAAGACCTCAATGCCATGTGGGCCGACTGCGAGGACGTGCTGATGCCCCTGCCCCTGTGGGACGGGTATCGCTGAGCACTTTGGCTGCAGTTGCGGCTGTGATCCCGCATAACGCTTCTCACCACGCAGAGTGGGGGTGTTCCACACTGATAGAACACCCCCACTGTTGGTTCGGCCGCACGAACGGCGATCAGATATAGCGCTTGCAGTAGTCGGCGATATCGCAAATCACCTGATGTGCCTCGCCCGCTTCGGGATCGCCGGCCTGGACGATGTTGAACACATGGCCCAGCACCCGCTCGCGACCCTTGGGCCATACGCTCATCGCATGGTCCTTATGCCGGGCGTGCAGAATGCGTGCCAGTTCGTAGGTGTTGTCGGCGATGAAATCCTCCACGCTGGTGATCATGTAGATCGGCGGCACATCGCCGTCCACGATGAGCTTGTCCAGATCGAGATAGGGGTTGACCTTGATGTGGTCGGCGGGCGTCTGCAGGTAGCCCTCCATGTAATAGCTCAGCGCATTGGCGTGCACGCCGCCCTGCAAACGGAACATGCCGGAGGTCACCACCAGGGCGTGCACCTCGATGCCGGACTGCCACAGGCCCAAGGCGCCGGCCAGCTGCGTCGAACCGTTGGCCGCGCAGAGGTACAGGGCCAAGGCGCCGCCGGCCGAATCGCCGGTCACGCAGACGCGCTCGGCGTCCAGGCCGTATTCGGCGCCATGGTCGCGAATCCAATCGAGCACGGCCATCGCATCGGCCAGCTGGGCGGGGAAACTCACCGAGGGCACCAGCCGGTAGTTGGCGTTCACCACGGCGAACCCTTGGCGGGCGAGCAACATGTCACGGCATTCGTTGTTCTCCTTGTTGCCGTAATACAGGCCGCCGCCGTGGAAGTCCACGATGACGGGCAGAGCCGCGCCTTCCTCCGCATCCGCGGGAGTGTAGATGTCCAGCAGATGCGCGGCGTCGCCATCATGCACATAAGCGATGTCCTTCAATCGGCTCACATCGTCCGGCAGCAACTGGGAGGCGAGATGCGCCGCGTCCCCGGCGGTCATGGCCTTCACGTTGGCGGCGAACAGGTCGCGCGCTTCCTGACTGATCATTGTCGTTCCTTTCAATCGTTAGGGGGTGGTGACGCGTGCAGTAGGGGCGGCACTCACGTGCCTGTGTACCGCTATGCCACGGTGAAAGTGGTGCGCTTCAGGTCTTCACGGCGCGAGGAGTGGCCGATGAGCAGTTCGAATTCGCCGGGCTTGACGATGCGGTTGGCGTCCGGGTCCACGATCGTGCAGTTCGCCACCGGGATCTCGAAGGTGACGGTCTTGGTCTCGCCGGGTTCCAGTGCGACGCGCTGGAACGCCTTCAATTCGCGGTCGGTCCAGCTGTAGGAGGTCACGATGTCGCCGATGTAGGCCTGCACGATCTCCACGCCGGCGCGCTCACCGGTGTTGGTGAGGGTGATTTCAGCGTGTACGGTGTCGGTTTCGGCGAATGTGCCGTCGGCGTTGCTTGCGCCGCCCGTAATGGTCGGTTCGCCGTATGCGAACGTCGTGTAGCTCAGGCCTTCGCCGAACGCGAACGCCGGATCCTGGGTGAGGTCGGCGTACCGGTCGCCGTGCTGGCCGCGAATCTGGTTGTAGTAGACCGGCAGCTGGCCCGCGTGGCGTGGGAAGGTGATCGGCAGTCGGCCCGACGGGTTGGTCAGGCCAAAGATGATTTCGGCGATGGCCTGGCCGCCGCGCATGCCCGGGTTCGGCGCCCACAGGATGGTGCCGGTGCCGGTTTCAGGGTCGCTGACGCGCTTGGCGAACACGCCGTACTTCCCCACGATGGAGGCGGGCAGCACCTGCGGCTTGGAGCTGATGAGCACGGTGACCATCGGCTTGCCGGTTTCGCGCGAGACGGCGGCGAGCGCGTCGAGCAGGGCGTTCTGGCCGCCGAGCAGTTCGAGCGTGGCGGTGGAGCAGGTTTCGCCGACCAGCTGGACCACGTCGCCGACCACGGCCACGATCAGATCGGACTGGCGGGCGTTGGCCACGGCCTCGTCGATCATTGCTCGATCGACGGCGGCGGAAACGCCGATTTTCGGGCGAGGCTGGCCGTCCGGGTAGAACTCGCCTGCGGGGTCGGGCACGAGGTCGATGACGTTCGCCCCGCGCGAGTAGACGACCTCGCAATCGTCGGCGGCGAGCTGGGTCAGGCCGTCGAGCACGGTGGTAATCATGCCTCGAGGCTGGCCGTCCGGCATCCAGGAAACCTGACCGGAGTTGCCGGTCCAGTCGCCGAGCTGGTTCTGGGCGTCGTCGGCGAGCGGACCTACCACGGCGATGCGCTTGGCCTTGTTTGCGGCGAACGGCAAAGCACCGTCGTTGCGCAGCAGTGCTATGGATTCGCGGGCGAGTTCCAGGTTGATTTGCTGGTGTTCGGCGGAACCGATGACTGCCTTGATGCGTTCGGCGTCCGGCAGGCGCGGGTCCTCGAACAGGCCGAGGCGGAACTTCAGGGCCAGGATGCGCGAAACGGCGTCGTCGATCAGCGATTCGTCTAGAAGGCCGGTCTTCACGGCCTCGATGGCGCCTTCGTAGAACTGTGGGGTGGTCATGACCAGGTCGTTGCCGGCCTTGACCGCGTCGGCTGCGGCGTGCACGTAATCGGGTTTGACGTGCTGCTCCCATACGGAGCGGCCGACGTTGTCCCAGTCGGTGATCAGCGTGCCGTTGTACTTCCATGCGCCGCGCAGCTTGTCGGTCAGCAACCATTTGTTGAATGTGACCGGCACGCCTTCAATGGACTCGTAACCCAGCATGAACGTACCGCAACCTTCTTTGGCCACGCGCTCGAACGGCGGCAGGAACCAGGATTCGAGCTTGCGGTGGGAGAGGTCCGCTTCAGAGGCGTCGCGGCCGCCTTGGGTTTCGGAATAGCCGGCGAAATGTTTGGCGCAGGCCAGGATTGCGTTCTTTGGCAGTTCCTCACCGGCCTTGGCACCGTCTTGATATCCCTTGACCATGGCGGAGGCGAGTTCGCCGATCAGCATCGGGTCTTCGCCGAAGGTCTCGTCCACGCGGCCCCAGCGGGTGTCGCGGGCGATGCACAACACAGGAGAAAACGTCCAATGTACACCGGTACAAGAGACCTCCTCGGCGGTAGCACGGCCGGCGGCCTTGACCTTGTCCGGATCCCAGCTGACAGCCATGCCGAGCTGGGACGGGAAAATAGTGGCGCCCGGCCAGAAGGAGTATCCATGGATGCAGTCATCTCCGATAATCAACGGGATGCCCAGACGCGTCTTCTCATTGACGGTCTTGGCGGCACGAGATAAATCCTCGGGGCTGGTATGCAGAATGGATCCGACATGCTTATTCACGATGAGATCCTCAAGATCGCCGCCGCGGGCGTCAAGCTGCATCATCTGGCCGACCTTCTCTTCAAGGGTCATACGAGAGAGCAAGTCGGCGATTCGCTCACCAGCGGGCAAATCAGGATTCTTGTACGGTAAGGTTTCAGCAGTTGCGGCAGGCGTAGTGTTGTCGGTCATACGAAGTCGCTTTCCTCAGTGAAATCGAACAGCTTTTTAATTACCAATTGGTAGTTTATCTATTGACAGCATACAACACGCTTATGCTGCGCGCATCACATACACCAAAACGACCGTATGTATGCGGCCCCCTCGTTCGCCCGCATACTTACTGCCGCTATCAAGCACAAGCCTCGGTTCAAGGCACACAGCGAATCAGCGATACCCGTCCCATATCGGCGAAGGAAATATCGTCGGCTCCAGATCGGCCCATTCATCGCATAAGTCAATGGCCGGCCCCCGTAACCACCTCAGTTGCACACCATCCATGATCTCCAGAGCATGGCGCAACGTGGGCCGGACCTCCTTAAACGAGGTGAATTCGGAAGGCAGGTTCCAGTTGTATGTCGAATAGTATTGCCATATTGAATCCCGACGATTGGCAAACTCGTCATGTAACGGATGCGCAGGATTGAACGATTCGACCTGCAATATCGAGAACAGCTGAACAAGCATGGGTCGCGTGGAATTGCAATGTACCAAGAACCTCAGATACGCGGGCAATCTGAAATCATCGGGCACTGAACCAGGCAGGCCGGAGGCCATGAAGTCTTCCACACTACCAAACGTGTTGTAATTCTCGTGATACACCGCGGCAAGCAGGTTATCTTTGCTAGGAAAATATCGCAAAACTCCCTGCTTGGTAACACCGACCGCATCGGCCACATCCTGCACAGAAGTACCGTTGTAGCCACGCTCGGAAATCAGTCGCACGGCGGCATCGAGAATTTCCTGCCGGCGTTCCCCCGGCGACTTGCGAACACGCTTATGCTGCAATGAATTCCCAGATGTCATATCCGCCAGTCTATCCGCATTCTCCCCACTCCCATGCGCAACCACATCCAATATCCTTGGCCGGATATGCAAAACGGTGCCAAAACATAACATTCTGTCACGCCTTCGACACCGATATCGCGCAATAGATTTTTCTGTATATGCTTCTTCGCTTACTCCTGGAACACGTCGGGGTGCTTCAGATCGCCGGGAATGTCGGACAAGAGGCCCTCCAATCCCAAGAATTCCTTCCAGAAGTCGAGCGGCTGGCCGTACGGCGTGGCTTCGCGGCCGTGGGCCTGAATGTTGGCCTTGGCCTCGAACACCTCTTCCTCGCTGATGCCCTCGAAGTAGCTTTCCAAGCGGTCGCGATGCTCGGGCACGTAGAACAGAGAGGACACAATCTCCGTCAGACGTTCGGTACGCTCGATCGGCAAGGAATCCCAGTGGCGAAGCTCGATGAAGTTCTTCAGGCGTACGTCATTGAAGTGTGTGGAGATGATGTGGTTGATCTCGTACGGGTTGAGTTCGCGGTCCGGGTACACCTCCCCCGCGTTCTCGCGGAAGGCCGGGCGATGCAGTTCCTTGGGACTTGCTCCAGAAGCCACAGCTTCAGGGGTATGGGTCAGGTCAGCGAACATGAGCGGCGTGGACAGCACGTCGATGGCGTAATCCTCCCACCCATAGCGCGGGTCGAACAGGCCCGGCAGCACATTCGTGCGCTGGAAGTCCAGATAATCCCACATACGCTGGCGCAGCAGCGGCCATGGGTTCGTCTCGCCCTCAAAATACGGGGTGTTACGGAAGAAGTAGGCCAGAATCGGACCGATGACGGTGCCCAACCGCAGTTTTTCGATGGAATCGCGCTCGTCCACGTAGTCGATGCTGACCTGGGTGGAGGCGGAGCAACGCATCATGCATGGGCCGAACTGACCCACGCGGCCGAGGTAGTCGGTCATTGCATCGTAGCGATCCTTGGGGTTGACCGGCACATCCGCAAAGCTGGATTTGGGCTGGTAACCATAGTTGACCAAGCGGAAGTCGAGATCGTCAAGAATCGGGTCGAGCTCGCGACGGAACTTGGAGTACAGCGTATTTAGGTCGCTCGGCTTCTTCAAAATGCCGATTGAGGTTTCCACCTGTCCACCGGGCTCGAGAGAAACGGCGACGCCGGAACGGCCGAGACCCACCAGATGGCCGTTCTCCCAGTATTCCTTCTCCTCGTCGTAGTACGGAGCCAAGCGTTTGAGCAATGCCTCGATGCCATTCGGCTCGTAGTAGCTTACGGCAGTGTCGTCGCTGTTGTGCACGGGCAGGTGCTCGATCTCCACACCGAAGCCACCGGTGCCACGCTGGGAGCGACCGTTCTCAAAGAACTTGAGCAGGCTCTCGACATGCTTGGGGTTCGGCTTGGCGAGTAGGTGCGCGTAACTGATTCGGGGAGTAACCATGCTTTGTATCGTATTCGAGCCGGCCGGCGCGCGTGCCCGAAAGCCCGCAATACGCTATACGAAAAACCGATAGCAGGCTCCGGCCCGGTTTCTCGCTCTAGAGACTCCCCTCAGTCGCTGCGCGACAGCTCCCCTCACAGAGGCCGAGCCGTAAAGCGGACAGCCCTGTGGGCTGTCCGTAGGCGAGGGTGAGCCGATAGGCGAACCAGCATGTCGCGAGCGAAGCTCGTCCTTAATTGCGGACGAGCCAGAGCATAAATCAGTCCGCGGAGGTGAAGCCCTGCGGCTCGCCGGCCTCGGCGAACTTGGCGTTGTGAGCCTTCTTGGCAGCGGCGATCATCAGCTTGATACGATTGAGCTGGTTCGCCTCGGAGGCACCCGGATCGTAATCGATGGAGACGATGTTGGCTTCCGGATGCAGGCGGCGGATCTTGCCGAACATGCCGCGGCCGGTCACATGGTTGGGCAGGCAGGCGAACGGCTGCGCGCAGATCACGTTCGGGCAACCCTGTTCGATGAGTTCCAGAATCTCGGCCGTCAGCAGCCAGCCTTCACCGGCCTGCACGCCGATGGAGGTGACTTCGGCGGCCTTCTTGACCAGTTCGGGCATCGGCTCGTCCTGCTTGAACTTGCCGTTCGATGTGGCCAGCGCGGCCTTGATCGGCGCGTTGTACAGGTCGAGGCCCTTGCGCATCAGGGCGTAAACCGTCTTGTTGCCGCCCATGCCGAGGTTCTTCTCGTTCCAGTCGGTGATGTAGGGGCGGGTGGTCATGAATTCCATGATGCCGGGCACCACGGCCTCGCAATCCTGGGATTCGATGACGTCGACCACGTGGTTGTTCGCGTCCGGCTGGTACTTGACAAGAATCTCGCCGACCACGCCGACACGCACCTTGCGCGGGATGTCGCGCAGCGGCAGATTGTCGAAGGACTTCACGATCTCCTTGGCCAGCACGTTATACGGCAGATAGCCCTTCTTGATGCTCGGCGTCTTGGCTGCGGTCTTGGAATAGCCGTGATGCTCGATGGCCTCACGCACGATGGTGTCCCACAGCTCGTACAGCTTGTTGGCCGAACCTTTCTCCACCTCATACGGGCGTACGCGGTAGAGGCACTTCATAAGCAAGTCGCCCAGAATCAGCGCCTTGATGGCACGGTGCAGCAGGGGCAGGGTGGCCTTGAAGCCGGGGTTATCTTCGAGGCCCTGGGTAGAAATGGCGATGACCGGAATCTGCGGATAGCCGGCATCGACCAAAGCCTTGCGGATCAGGCCGAAGTAGTTGGTCGCACGGCACATGCCGCCGGTCTGGGTGATGGCGAGCGCTACATGGTCGGGATCGTATTTGCCTTCCAGAATCGCGTCGATGAGCTGGCCGACGACCATGATGGCTGGGTAGCAGGCGTCATTGTTCACGTATTTGAGGCCGGTTTCCACATCGCCACGGCTCGCGTGCTTCAGGATGTCGAACTTGTACCCACCGGAACGAATCACCGCTTCGACCAAGGACATATGAATCGGGCTCATCTGAGGGCCAACAATCGTATAGTTCTTCTTCATGTCCTTGACGAACTTCTCGCGATGAGCGTAGCGGGACATGGTGGCGTTGTTGTGGCCGGACTTCTTGGCGTTCTTGGCGTTCGCCACGCCGGTGGTACCGTCCGAAGTGCCGTTCTTGCTGGCGACTGCGGCCTGCAGGTCGCGTTCGGCGGCACGCTTGGAGGCGGCACGCATGGCCTTGGTGAGCTTCGGGTTGGCGGCCATGGTGCTGTCAAGCAGAATCTGGCGACCGGGGGTTGGCGCGGTGGAACCGGTCTTGCGGAATCCGGCGGACTTGGGGCCTTGCACGGCCTTGGCCGCGGCGGCTTCGCGGGCCTTGTTGGCTTCGCGTTCCTCGACGGCGGCCTTGAGCGAGCGCAGTCGAATCTTGGCTGCACCCAGGTTGGAGACCTCGTCAATCTTCAGCAGCGTGTACACGTCCGCCTTGTCTGCCAGGATTTCGGCCACCTGATCGGTGGTGATGGCGTCAAGGCCACAGCCGAAGGAATTGAGCTGCACGAGTTCGAGGCCCGGGTAGGAGGCCACGAAGTGTGCGGCCGCGTACAGGCGGGAGTGGTAGGCCCACTGGTTGGTGACGCGCAGCGGCATCTTGGTGACCGTGCGGTCGCCTACATGGCGGAATCCGGCGGCGTTCTTGGAACGTGGGTCGGCTTCGCCTTCCGAGAGGAATTCGGTGAGGTTGAGCTTCTCCCCCGGCTGCAGTTCGCAGATGGAATCCTCGGAGAGCACCACCATGCCGAGCGAGCAGATGGTTTCGGGGATGCCGTGGTTGATTTCGGGGTCGATGTGGTAGGGGCGGCCGGCGAGCACGATGCCGCGGCAGTTGTGCTCCTTCATGTAGGCGAGCGCGGTCAGGCCCTCCTGCTGCACGTCGTGCTTGAAGACCTTGTCTTCGGCGTATGCGGCCTTGACTGCGGTTTCGACTTCCTCACGGGTGACGTCGGCCCAGGCGAACTCTTCGAGGATGCGGTCGACCATGAGCTCGTGGTTGGCGAGGTTGAAGTACGGGTGCATGTAGCGCACGCCGTCCTCGCGCAGTTCGGGCATGTTAGCGCCGACGACGAGCGGATAGTTGGCCACGACCGGGCAGTTGTAGTGGTTGTCCGTGTTGGGCACGAGGTTCTCCTCGTAGCTCACGCAAGGGTAGAAGATGGTCTTGATGCCCTTGTTGAGCAGCCACTTGATATGGCCGTGCACCAGCTTGGCCGGGTAGCAGATGTTTTCGGAGGCGATGGATTCGATGCCGGTCTCGAACAGCTCGTGGGAGCTGCGGCCGGAAATCATCACCTTGAAGCCCAGCGTGGTGAGCAGCGTGAACCAGAACGGGTAGTTCTCGTACATGTTGAGGGCGCGCGGAATGCCGATCTCGCCACGGGTGGCCTTCTTGTCGGTCAAACGGCGGTAGGCGAAGCAACGCTTGTACTTGTAGTCGTACAGGTTCGGACGGTCGGAACGCTTCTTCTTGGCGTCGCCGCCGCGTTCGCAACGGTTACCGGTCACGAAGCGCGAACCATCAGAGAACGTGGTGATGGTGAGCTTGCAGTGGTTCTGGCACAGCTTGCACACGTCACGCTCGGTGGTCATGCTCATATTGTCGAGCGCTTCGCCGGTCAGAATGGAGCTGGCGGTGTGGGTCACACCGTCCACGACAACGACATGGACTTCGGGCTTGGCCGGCTCGGTCTTCTTGAAGGCTGCGGCCTTGGGCTCGGACTTGGGTGCGGGCTCAGCCTCGGACTGTTCCTCGGACCCATCGGCCTTAACCACCACATCCAAGTGGTCGGCCTCATCCTGATAGTGCATGCGGGCGGTCAGGGCGGCGCCGAACGCACCCATGAGGCCGGCGATGTTCGGACGGGTGACCTGACGTTCGGTGAGCAGCTCGAAGGCGCGCAGCACGGCGTCGTTGAGGAACGTACCGCCCTGGACCACCACAGTGTCGCCGAGTTCGCCGGAATCACGCAACTTGATGACCTTGTACAGGGCGTTGCGCACCACGGAGTAGCACAGGCCTGCAGCGATGTCCTCGATGGAGGCGCCTTCCTTCTGCGCCTGCTTGACCGAGGAGTTCATGAACACAGTGCAACGCGAGCCAAGGTCCACCGGATGGGTGGAAGCCAGAGCCTTTTGCGTGAATTCCTGAATCGTCAGCCCCATAGACATGGCGAAGGTCTGCAGGAACGAGCCGCAGCCGGACGAGCAGGCTTCGTTGACGGCGATCGAGTCGATGACGCCGTCGGTGATGGCCAGATATTTCATATCCTGGCCGCCGATGTCGATGACGGCGGTGACGCCGGGGCTGACCATTTCAGCACCACGATAGTGGGCCATGGTCTCCACCACGCCCTCGTCCAGGTGCAGGCCGGTGGTGATGAGGCCTTCGCCGTAACCGGTGGCGCAGGAGCGTGCGATCCATGCGCCTTCGGGCAGCTCGGATTGGATCTTCTTGACGATGTTGATGGCGGCGGTCAGCGGGCTGCCTTCGTTGTTGGCGTAGCTGGACCAGACGATTTCACGGTCGTCGTTGACGAGCGTGGCCTTGATGGTGGTGGAACCGGCGTCGATGCCCAGGAAGTGCGGGCCATGCGCGCCTTCGAGGGTGCCGATGTGGATGTGTTCCTTATGGTGTCGCTTGTTGAAGTCCTCGCGGTCGGCCTCGGTGGGGAACAGCGGCGGCATGGTGGGCGTGTTGGAGGGCAGGTTCTTCAGCTCGTCCAAACGCTTCAGGATTTCGTCGCAGGTGTGGGCTTCGAAATGGTGGCCCTGATCGTCGGAATCCATGTCGGCCTGCAATGCCGAACCGTAGGCCACGTACAGGTGGGCGTCGGTCGGCACGATGAACTCGTCGACCTTGCCTTCAAGGGCACGCTGGAAGGCGGCGCGTAGTTCAGACATGAAGAACAGCGGGCCGCCGAGGAAGATGACGGTGCCGTGAATCGGGCGGCCGGAAGCCAGGCCGGCAATGGTCTGCGTGGCCACTGCGGTGAAGATGGAGGCAGCCAAATCAGGCTTGGCCGCACCATCGTTGATTAGCGGCTGCAAATCGGTTTTGGCGAACACGCCACAACGCGAGGCGATCGGATACAGGTTCTCGTAGCTCTTGGCCATCTCGTTGAGGCCGGCGGCGTCGGTGTCGAGCAGTGTGGACATCTGGTCGATGAACGCACCGGTGCCGCCTGCGCACGAACCGTTCATGCGCTGTTCGGGCGTGGGCTTCAGGTAGGTGATTTTGGCGTCCTCGCCGCCGAGCTCGATGATGACGTCGGCTTGCGGGTACTCCTTATCAATCGCCTCGGTTTCGGCGATGACCTCCTGAATGAAAGGCACATGCAGATTGTCAGCAAGCGCCAGACCGCCGGAACCGGTGATAGACAGGCGAATCGGCTCATCGCCTCGACCTAGTTCCACGAGCTCTTTACGGATGTCGACCAACAGGCCGGCCACGGTGGCACGCACGTTGGCGTGGTGGCGTCGGTAATCGGAGAAGAGGGTGTCTTTCAGGGAATCGGACTGATCAAGCACCACGGCCTTGACGGTGGTGGAACCGATGTCCAATCCCACACGCAGGGGCTTCGGGTGTGAAGCGGGCTTTACGCTCGCGTCAGTGACGATGTCAACCATGTGTTCCTCTTAATTCCGACTTCCGGGTATGTGCACCTTCAGGCATCATGAGCCGTTTCGGGACGGCTGGCAGATACCTGCGGACGGCTTCGCCCGGCTACTTCTTCTGGAATATTAGTCCGACCACCTGCCCAACGTGACGCCGGGCATGGTGATTTCACTCACGGGAAGGCCGTTTCCCAGCAGTTCCGACGATATTGCTGAGTGCGGCATTCCGGACCTGCTACTACGAGGCCTGTTGGCCTTCGCCGGCTTCGCGGTCTCTCAAATAGATTTCGGGGATATCTCGTTCTTGATCGTGGAGCTTGGCCCAGATGACCGGTTCGCCGGCTTCTAGGGACTTGGACACATCGAGGATGCGCTGGTTTCTGGAGCCACGGAATTGCAGCAGCGAGTCCTTCTGGTCTTTGAGGTAGCGGCCGTCGACGAGGATGTCGATAAGATGCAGCAATTCAAGCTTGTCTGGTGTTTCTCCGAGGCGCATGAGCTCTTCCCATGTGTAGCCGGTCCACGACCAGATATCTTTGGTATGGCCGAATTCCTGACGGATACGTTGTGCGAGCGGCACCAGCACAGGAGTGTTGAGGAATGGCTCGCCACCAAGGAACGTAATGCCTTGCACCCATGGCGCTTTCAGGTCTTCGATGATCTTGTCTTCAAGTTTTTGCGTGTATTCGTGGCCTGCTTGGAAGTCCCAGATAGAGGCGTTGAAACAGTCGACGCAGTGGAATGGGCAACCGGAGACGTAGAGAGAGTTGCGCACTCCTTCTCCGTCGGTGACGATGAAGGTTTTGTAGTCGGCGATCATCCGCTTGGACATGCGCCGGCCATCCCATTGACCGGCTTTCGGATCGTTGGCAAGACCGTTGGAGGGTACGGAGGGGCCACGCCCGGTCTCGCCGGCCGCAAAGTCATGGCGCTTGGGTTCGGGCTTGGTCGTATGCAGCTCCGGCATGATTCCCTCCTTACGGAAAGCATTAGCTCCCGCTGACGGGAACTGTCCGTCATCAAACGGACTGAGGGTGGTCAACACTATAAGGATAACCACCCTCAGTCTCGCTTACGCTCGACAGCTCCCGCCAGCGGGAGCGAGTATAAACCTTACTTGGCCTCTTCGAACCACTCGCGGGTGGTGCCGTCATCCAGCGTCACACGACCGGTTTCGCCGCTCATGTGCTTGACTCGGTGGGCGATCTCCTCGTGACGGCCGTGCACCATCGGGCGCTGGACCGGGCTGCCGAGGTAGCCGCAGGTGCGCTTGGTGACGTTACACTTGTCCGGGTTGGAGTTACCGCACTCCGGGCACTTGAAGCCTTCCTCGGTCGGCTCGAAGTCGCCCTGGAAGCCGCACACGAAGCAGTGGTCGATCGGGGTGTTGGTGCCCAGGTAGCCGATGCCGATGTTGTAGGCGTAATCCCACACGGCTTCGAGCGCCTTCGGGTTGTCCTGCAGGCACGGGTACTCGCAGTAGTTGATGAAGCCGCCGGAAGCGTAGTACGGGAAGTCCTTCTCGTAGCTGAGCTTCTCCATCGGGGTGGGCTGCAACCACACCGGGTAGTGGAAGGAGTTGGTGTAGAAGTCGTGGTCAGTCACGCCTTCGATACGGCCGAACTTTTCACGGTCCATGCGGTTGAAGCGGTCGGTCAGGGATTCAGCCGGAGTGGAGTACACGGAATAGTGGTAGCCCTCCGCTTTGCTCCACTGCTTGCACAGCTCGTTCATGCGCTTGACGATGGACAGCGCGAACTCCTTGCCTTCCGGATCCCAGCCGTGGTCGCGAATCCAGTTCTTGCCGTAGAAGACCGCGGTGGTCTCAGCAAGGCCGATGTAGCCGAGCGACACGGTGGCACGCTCGTTCTTGAACAGCTGGTCCACGTTGTCGTTGGCACCGAGACGACCGAACGCACCGAAGCGGAACAGGGTCGGGGCGTTGACCGGGGTGGCTTCCTTGCAGCGCATGATGCGGAACTGCAACGCCTGATGGGCCACTTCCATGCGCTCCTCGAACAGCTTCCAGAAGCGAGCCTTGTCACCATGGGATTCGATGGCGATACGCGGCACGTTGACGGTGACCACGCCGAGGTTCATACGGCCGTCTTCTTCATCCTTGCCGGTCTCCGGGTTGATCCAACCCTGCAGGAAGGAGCGGCAACCCATCGGAGCCTTGAAGGAGCCTGTGATCTTGACGATGTTCTCGTAGAACACCACATCCGGGTACATGCGCTTGGTGGCGGACTCGAGGGCGAGCTGCTTCAGATCGTAGTTCGGGTCACCCGGGTCGGCGTTCACGCCGTGCTTCACAGTAAAGACGAGCTTCGGGAAGATGGCGGTGTGGTGTTCCTTGCCGAGGCCGCGAATACGGTTCAGCAGGATTGCGCGCTGCACTTCACGAGAGAACCAGTCAGTGCCGAGACCAAAGCCGACAGTCACGAACGGGGTCTGGCCGTTGGACACACGGTTGGAGTTGATCTGGTATTCCATGGTCTGCATGGCATCATAGATGGCCTTGCGGGTACGAATCTTGGCGAGGATTTCACGCTCCTGCTCAAGTTCGTCAACGTCGGTGTGGAACGGGGTGTCCATCGGCAGCGGTTCACGGGAACCGAAATGCAGCTTGGCGGGCTCGTTCTTCTTGGCGCTCTCGACCTGACGACGGGCGAATTCAACCGGCATGCCGTCGGGGATGGTCTCACGAGCTTCCTCAAGGAACTTCTCGTAATCCTTCTTGGCATACTGGGCAAGATGCTCGTCGGCACGGTTGGCGGTCTGGCCACCATACTGGCTGGAGGCCACGTCCTTCATGATCTGGGTAATCTGGGTGGCCGCAATGGCGATGGACTTCGGGGAAGCCATCGGAGCGTTGCCAAGAGTGAAGCCATTGGCCAACATGTCCCAGAAGTTCGGCAAAGAGCAGTTGGACTGGGCAGTGAACGGCGAGTAGTCGGCATCGTGGAAGTGAATATCGCCCTTCATGTGGGCGTTGGACACCGCTGGAGGCAGCATGTTGAACGCGGCAGCCTTGGACACGGCACCAGCCAGCAAATCACGCTGGGTGGAGTAGACGTTGGAATCCTTGTTCGCGTTCTCGTGAATCAGGGTCGGGTCATGATTAATGAAGCGAGCAACGGCCTCGTTCACATCAGTGGCCTTGGCACGCTGAATGTCCTTGTCGAGACGGTAGTTGGTGTAGGCGCGAGCCACATCGTACAGGTGGGCGTCAATAAGGGCGTGCTCCACGAGGTTCTGGATGTCCTCGATCTTGGCGGGGCCGGCGTAACGCTCCTTGATTTCACCTTCGACTTGGTTGGCGAAACCACGGATCATGGCATCTTCTTCGGGGCCGACTTCCTTGTTCAGGTCGCCGAAAGCAGACTTGACCGCAGAGATGATGTTGATGGGGTCGAAGTCGACCACACGACCATCACGCTTCTCAACGAGCACGGTGGAGGCCTTGGCGGCCACCTTGGTCTCGTTATCGGTGACGGTTTCCTCCAGCACCTGTGCGCCCATCGGGCACCCCTTTCCTATAAGGCGAACACTCTCCTGAGTTCCGCATTTTGGCCGCACTCGACGTGGGCCACACGAAATTACATTGATGTCGTTTTCTTGAACCTCTAGAAGAATACGGCATCCCCACCACTATATCTAGTGCTCAACAGTGGCGTGTCGAACTATTTATAGGGTTTTCGGCTATTTTCCGCCAAAACCACAAGTGTGTGATTAGCGTAACTGTTTTCTGCTCGCGTGTCGCACAGCGAGCTCACTGACGACTCTCAATCGTCAGCGCAACGCATATCTCACTCCTCTTCATAGCACCCGTTTCTTCGCCATAATGACTCCTTTCTTCTGATGCACCAGACCATCTCCATCATCGGCTGATACATCGCTTCGTACGGTTCTCGCATTCATCATCACACCGTTTTCAGGCGACGGTAAATATTTACCGTCATCAACCAACGCACTTATAGTGGAGTGCATGACTACTGCAATGGGCTACTCATCTACCGGCCGTCCACCGACCGCCGCTTCACTGGCCTCGGCTGGCTTTGAGCCGGGTCAAGGCACATTCGCGCCCGATCAGGGCACTATCAATCTGCCGAATGAACCTCGCCCTATCGATCAGCTGCCTGCACGCGCCGCTGAAACCACCGCGCAAAATCCGTGGCCGGTAAGTGTGCTGAGCCAGAAGTTCTACGGTGCCGTGGAACGATGGCCGTCCGCCTGGGTCACCGGCCAGATCACGCAGATCAATACCCGTCGCACCGGCTCGGCCTACATCACGCTGCGCGACGACTTCGAGGATATCGCCATGGAAGTCAATGGCTTCGGCAGGTTCGCGGCCGCGGCCAGCCAGTTCGTTCAGGGCGACCGCGTGGTGATTCATGGCAAACCGAACCTGTGGATGAAGCGTACTTCGCTGTCGTTGCGCGGAGACACGATTCTCAAGGTCGGAGCCGGTGGCAGCCTCAAGGCCATGATCGACGAATCGCGCAAGCGGCTTAAGGGCGAGGGCCTGTTCGATGCCGATCACAAACTGCCTCTCCCGGAGTTTCCGAAGACTATTGGCCTGATTTGCGCACCTCAGGCACGTGCGGAAGGCGATGTGATCACCAATGTAAACCTTCGTTGGCCTTCCGTAACCTTCAAGGTGGTCCATGTGCATGTTCAGGGCGAGCAATGCCCGGCCGAAGTGGTTCAGGCCATTGCACAGCTCGATGCCGACCCGAACGTGGATGTGATCATCGTGGCCCGTGGCGGCGGCTCGTTTGAGGATCTCATCGGTTTCTCGGATGAGCGTGTGGTTCGTGCGGCGTATGCCTGCACCACACCATTAATCTCCTCCATCGGGCATGAGGATGACTGGACATTGCTGGATCTGGTCGCCGATCTCAGAGCCTCCACCCCCACCGATGCGGCCAAGCGCGTGGTGCCGGACGTGCGTGAGCAGTCGCAGCTCATCGAAGGTGCCATCGACCGTATGCGACTGCAGGTCCGTTCGCGCGCGGAGAACGAGATCCGACTTATCGAGGGATATGCGAACCGCCCGAGCCTGACCCAACCGCATACCATGCTCGAACCGCATCAGCGGCTGATCGACGATTCCCTGCAGCGGCTTGACATCGGCCTGCGGCGTATCGTGGATGATGCCCAGCTCACCGTCGAACGCGCCCATGCCTCACTGACCGCACTCAGCCCCCAATCCACGCTGAACCGAGGCTATGCGGTGGTGCAGTCCGCCGATGGCCATGTGCTGGATGACGCTTCGCGGGTCAGTACCGGGGATGACATCACCGTCACCCTGAAAAAGGGCGTCATTACCGCCACCGCCACATCCGCAACCGCAACCGCGTAATGCACCATATGCATTCACGCATATATACCGTATATATAAGGAGAACAAGATGACCGAGAACACCACACCCACCGACAAGAACACCCCCGCCTCGTCCCTGACGGACAAGGAACGCGAGCTCATCGCCCAGATGCCATATGAGGAGGCGCGCGACAAGCTGATTCAGGCTGTCCAGGCACTGGAAACCGGCGGCCTCAATCTTGACCAGTCGATGCGTCAATGGGAAATCGGCGAGGCCTTGGCCAAGCGCGCCCAGGGCCTGCTCAACGACGTACGAGCCAAGCTCGACCAGGCACAAGCCGAGCAAGCCGCCAACGAAGCCACCGCAGGCACGCAGTCCAACCTCGACTGAGTTGCCTCCCGGCGCGGCATCCCGCGGCTCGCACCTGAATCCGGACTGGACTGAGTTCTGCTTCCCGGCATACGATAGTGGTGATTAGGCCACATTGGTAGCAGTTATAGAAGGGAAATCCCATGTCAACGCTGATTCTTGTATTCCATCCGCACCTGAAGGACGGCTCGCGAGTGAACGCCCGTCTGCTTGCCGAACTCGCCGCACAAGGCGAGGACGACATCATCGTACGCGACGAATACGCCGAATATCCGAACTTCTCCGTCAACGCCGACAAGGAGCACGAGCTACTGGAGGCCGCCGACCGCGTAATCCTCCAGTTCCCGTTCTACTGGTACTCCTCCCCCGCGCTGCTCAAGGAATGGGAAGACGAGGTCATCACCGCAGGCTGGGCCTACGGTGGAGGCCACGCACTCAAGGGCAAGGAGCTCAAGCTGGTGGTCACCACTGGTTCCGACGCCGCCAAGTACCGCAAGGATGGCGAGTACAGCCACACCATGGAGGAGCTGCTGAGCCCGTTTGAGGTCGTGGCGTACAAGATCGGCATGAACTATGCTGAGCCGTTCCTGGTGCAGGGCACCGCCACCATCGGCGATGCGGAGCTGGATCAGGCCGCCGCCGATTATGTTTCGGCGATTTTGGACTGAATAAGCTGAGGCCGGGTGCAAGTCGCACCCGGCCTTGTTGTTTCGCGGGCTAGCCGCGGTCTCCCCCAGTCAGCCTGCGGCTGACAGCTCCCTCGTCAGAGAGAGCTTATTTTTTGGATCAGAGGGAGTTGATAGCTACTTCTTCAACGGCACGTAGATCACGTCGTCAATGAGCTCGCGATAGTGCTCAACGATTTGCGCGCGACGGGTCTTCAGGCTCGGGGTCAGCATGCCGTTGGCCTCGGTGAATTCGTCTGGCAGAATCTCGAACTTACGAATCGACTCGGCGCGGGAAACGCCCTCGTTGGCGGCGTTCACCGCACGCTCCACCTCAGCGTGAACGATGGCGTTCTTGGCCAGCGAGGCCAGATCGGGTTCCGGCTTGGCACCCTGGGATTCCAGCCAATTGTTGGCATCCGCCAGATCCAGCGTGACCAGAGCGGCCACGAACGGCTTCTTATCACCAATAACCAAGCACTGGTTGACCACGGGCGAGGTCATCACAGAAGCCTCAAGCAGACCCGGCGACACATTCTTGCCACCAGCGGTGATGATGAGGTCTTTCTTACGCCCGGTGATGGAGATGAAGCCGTCTTCGGAGATATCGCCCAGATCACCGGTGTGCAGCCAGCCATCGGTGATCTGCTGGGTGGTGACTCCGGGGTTGTTGTGGTAGCCTTTGCACACCAGCGGTCCCTTGATCACCAGCTCGCCGTCCTCAGCGATGCCCGCAGTGATACCGCATATCGGCATGCCGATGGTGCCGATGCGGTTGTCCTCTGGCAAGCTCACACACACCGGGCCGCAGGTTTCGGTCATGCCATAACCCTCAAGCACCGGCATGCCGATGCCGTTGAAGAAGTGGGAAAGCTCGGAGTCCATCGGAGCGCCGCCGGTGATGGCGAAGTCGGCGTTCGGACCGAAAATCGTGCGAATCTTCTTGTACACCACCTGCTCGTAGAAGGCGTGGGCGATGCGTCCGGTAATCGGCAGCTGCTCACCCTTCTGCTCGGCCTTGGACCATTCGCGCGCGTTCTCGGCGGCGAGCATGAACATCCTGCCAGCGAATCCGGTGCCGGCGCGCTGGGAGGCGGCATTGTAGACCTTCTCGTACACACGCGGCACGGCAAGCAGCAGCGTGGGGCCGAAGGTCTCGAAGTCCTTGACCATCGTCTTCATATTGGAGCTCAAGGCCAGCGAAATCGTGCCGCCGAAGCTGAAGAATTCCATGAATCGGGCGAACACGTGGCTCAACGGCAGGAACAGCAGCAGGCGGCGGTTGGGCCATGCGCCGGCGCGCGGCATGTACTGCAGCGCGGAAAGCACCAGGAAGGCGAAGTTGCGGTGGGTCAGTTCCACGCCCTTCGGGGTGCCTGTAGAGCCGGATGTGTAGACGATGGTGGCGCGGTCGTCGCCGTGGGAGGCGTTCTTGTATTCCCAGAATTCGGCGTCGGTGACGCTTTCGCCATAGGTCTTGATGGCGTTCAGACCGCCGGCCTCGATTACGAACACGTTGCGCAGGGTGGGCACCTCATCGCGCACGGATTCGATCTTGTCACGCTGCCCGTCATCTTCGGCGATGGCGAGCGTGACCTTGGAATCGTTGAAAATCCAGCTGACCTGGCTGGCGGAGTTGGTCTCGTACACCGGCACGGTGAGTGCGCCGATGGACATGATCGCCATATCCAGAGCGGTCCACTCCCAACGCGTGCGAGACACGATGGCCACGGAGTCGCCCTTGTTGACACCAAGTCCGACCAGGCCCTTGGCCAAGTCGATGACCATGTCACGGAATACTTGGGCGCTGTACGGGTGCCAAGTGCCATCATCGCCCTTGTATTCGATCATGGCACCTTCGGGATCGCGCTTGGCGCGGTTATCGAGCAGATCGAACAGGTTGATGTCGCTGTCAATCGGCTCCTTGACGGGATTGGTGAACTGCTTGACGATACGAGTATCGTTTATGGCCTTATCAGCGATGTTTTCAGTCATACTCCCCATGTAACTCCACGGATGCTACAAAACACGCGCGAAACAACGGATTGTCCAGACCAAATGGCCCCGGCAATCCGTTATTTCGGGCAAACCAGGTAAATCTGTCGCACCGTACATTCAGCAGATTACTCGGCGGAGTTATTGGCCTTTTCAGCTCGTCGCGAATCTCCTGCAGCGTGGCGAGAGTCTGCTCTTCAACGCTAGGCCCCTGTTCTTCAGCGTCAGCCTCATCCTGGGCAGCAGTGAGATCACGAAGCTTATTAATCGGCAAAATCACGCAGAAATACACCGCCACGCCAACAAGCAGGAAGTTAATCAGCGCGTTAAGAATCGCACCAAATGAAACAGTCGAGTTGTTGAACGTGATGGTCAGCAGTCCGGAAAGATCCGGTACGCCGCCAATCATGCCGATTAATGGACTGATGAGATTGTCGACGATGGAATTGACCACAGCGGTAACGGCAGAGCCCATCACCACACCTACCGCCATATCAATCATCGATCCGCGCGACAGGAATTTCTTAAAGCCATTCAACGGACCTTTATCGGTCAAAGCAACAACTTTGCGAGCGGTTCCTCCCGTGGCCTTGGCAAAGTCGGTGGCAATATTCATGGGATTGTGGTTACTCATAACGGCACTCCTTACGAAATTCAGACACTTCACTTGGATCCGACTGGTTTTCCCACGACTCCATTATGCCGCTTGTTGGAATATCCCTATACCACTGCGGCGTTCCCGTACATGACTATGTACGAGAACGCCGCCAACCCTGCTTGCAGAGAACCTGTTAGAGCTGTTTAGAACTGGATGTAATCGACTTCCGTATGCTCGCCGGTTTCCAAGTATTTCGCCACATCATCAGGACCGACGAACACCAGTTCGACCGCTTGCGCAATCATCAGATTGACACGATCCATTGGCGTAAGGTTTTCGAAATAGCCGTACACCGGGATTCCCAGCGCATGCGCATATCCGATTTCGAACATCGTGCCCGGGTCCTCGTCCATAAGATTGGCGACCACGGCTTTAGCAGCATTAATGCCATGGATATCGTCCGCAAAGCATCCTTCAGGGCCTACTTCTTCGATCTGGCTGACAAACCGCGGCTTGAACAGTACCTTGCCATGGTCTTCCAATATCTTTTCCAAACGTTCCATACTTGCCGTTTGTTCAGGATCAAAGAACGGACCGGCCACATAGAAGTCATACTGTTTGCCTTCACTCATGGTCTCTAGTCATAGCGCAGCCGCGTCGGACGCCAGCCGTCATTTTCACTGTATGGACAAGGGGTCGTATTGTGACCATTGCTACGGGATAACCGTCAACGACTACGTACGTGCCCCCGATTGGCGCACTCCGCCACTTTCGCTCCCGCCCGTATCGTCGAGCACGCGAACCAAGCCGACCAAATAGCCGCCATCCCATGCGCTGATTACCGTATCCGAATACTGCAATGCCTTGAACAACCGTTCGGGCCACTGCGCCGATTCCCAACCAACCGACTTGAACAGCGCCTCAACCTGTTCGACAGTAAACCGCTTCTCTTCCGTGTATTCGATAGCCATGGACCCTCACGATGACCGTGAAGCCCCACATGTCTTTGCATAGTTTCACATGACGGGATGATGGATGGTGGAACCTATACGTTTACACATGCCTAATGCCTATGGCTCATCACCGATGAATAGAGGCTGAGATACCGTCATGTTTCCGAAGCCAAGTGCCCGAGATCGGATTCGAACCGACGACACCCGCTTTAGGAGAGCGGTGCTCTATCCACTGAGCTACTCGGGCAACGACGTTTCATTGTACACGGCCGCACGCCCAGTCGCATCATGTTCGCGTGGCAGCCTACATAAGACGCATGGCAGTCTGTGTAAGCTACCTGGCAGAACCCGCCACCAAGGCATGGCCGGTTTTCGTGCTGGTTTGGTGCGAACTGCTCTTGCGCACGGCGAAAAGACACTGAAAGACAAGCCGCACACGGTACAGTGGCAAATCGCACGAAAAGCAAGGTAACAGTAAACAAGCCGGAGGAAAGGGCAGCATGGCAAAGGCACGGAGTACTGCCACAGGTGCAAGCGTACGAGCTCGCGCCGCTGCCAAGCCACGCTCTGCCAAAGCCACGGCACGCCCAGTATCCAAGTCTGCCGTGAAGCCACACAAACGGCATCGTCTGCTTGGTTTTCTCGCCACGATGTTCGCGCTTCTTGCCCTTGCCGGCACTGCCGCCCGCGCGCTGCCTGCCGATTTACAGGAACTGCCATTTGTGCCGATTGTGGTATCGGCAACGCCCTGGTTCACGTTGCTTGGCCTGATTGCCCTACTGTTGGCCATCGTGTCGCGGCGTATCCTTGCCGCACTAATCGCCATCGCCGCAATCGCATGCAATGGCTATTGGCAATATCCGTTCTTCTACTCGACCGATCCACTCCCCCAAGCCGCGCAGAACGCCGTGGCTGCGGCCTCCCCCAACACCAGCGATGCCTACGCGCGCGTCATGACCTTCAATGTATACAAGGGGCAGGCCGACCCACAAGCCATCGTCGAACTAGTCCGCGATCAGCGCGTCGAAGTGCTCGCTTTGCAGGAGACCACCGAGGATTTCGTCAAAAAACTCAACGAGGCTGGCATTGAGCACTATCTGCCGTATGCGCAGGTCTCATCGTCTGACGGCGTATTCGGTAACGGCCTCTGGTCGGCCACGCCACTTGCCGATCCGGCCGACGATGACGTGAATTCCAGCGCCTCATTCATGCCCGGCGGCACGGTGGATATGGGTGGTCAGCAGATTCGATTCGTATCCGTGCACACCACCGCTCCCGTACCCGGCTATTGGCGGCAGTGGAAGCGATCGCTGGATGAGTTGGGTCCGATGCGCGGGCATACGGATACACGGTATATTTTCATGGGCGATTTCAATGCCACTTACGATCACACGCCATTCCGTGATTTTCTTGGCGACCGGTTCGTGGATGCCGCACGTGAATCCGGACATGGGTTTACGTTTTCGTGGCCTACGAACCGCGTGTATATGCCGATGTTCGCCGGTATTGACCACGTGGTGCTTGATCAGGGCATGAAGGCCGGGCAATGCAAGGTGGTCAAAGTCGAGGGCTCCGATCATGCGGCGTTGTTGGCTACCGTGGCGGTTGGGTGATTTGCGTAGTGTGATCGGCTACCACCCCCAGTCGGCTTCGCCAACAGCCCCCGCCAACGGAGGCAAGATTCCTCTTACCGGCTTGTCCCGCTAGCAGGAAGCCCGTACGAACTAGAAACCGAGGCGAGTGCGACCGAACTGGTCGAGCCAGCGCAGGATTGCGCCTTCGCGCAGGGCCCACGGGCAGATTTCGACTTCCTGAATATTCAGGGCCTTCATGATCTCGTCGGTCACCACGCCGCCGCCCACAATCTGCATCGTGCGTTCAGGAGTGATGCCAGGCAAAGCCACGCGCTGCTCAGGCGCGATCGCCGCCAGACGCGGAATCCAATCCTCTAGTTGTTCGCGGGTCATAATCCACGAATCCTCACGGCCCGGCGCACGCATCACCGCACCGCACAGGCGAGCCAGCGAACGGAAGGTCTTGGAGGTACCAACCGCATGATTCGGGTGCTTGGATTGCGGGAAAACCTTGACCATCGGCTCCAGAATCTTGCGCACGTTCTTACGCACGTCTTCCAACTCGTCGGGCGTGGCCATGCCGGAAGGCAAAAATTCAGTGGTGACGCGGCCCGCGCCAGCCGGGGCGGAAAGCGCCACGGTCGGCTCTTCGTCGGAACCCATCGCCACTTCAAGCGAGCCGCCGCCAATGTCCAGCACCAGCAGTCGGCCGGCATCCCAACCGTACCAACGGCGGGCGGCCAGGAAGGTCAGGCGAGCCTCATCCGTGCCAGACAACACAGTGACGCCCTGACCAATCAGTTCCTCGATCTTGTAAATCACCTTGTTGCCGTTCGGCGCCTCACGCAGGGCGGAGGTGGCCATAACCAGCAGCTGGGTGATTTCGTATTCCTCGGCCAGCCGCATACACTGGGACACGGCTTCCAGAATCGCCTCGATGCCGGACTTCTTGATTGAGCCGTCATCCTTTAAATACTTCATCAGGCGCACTGTGGATTTGGTGCTGGCCTCGGGGTCAGGGCGAGCGCCGGGAGCGGCGTCGACGATAAGCATGTGGATAGTGTTCGAACCGATATCAAGCACACCAAGTCGCGTGGTGCGCGAACGCAGATTGACCATGATCCCTATTCCTGACCTTACCTAACCCGTGATGGCCGAACAACGGGCCGACCATCGCAATCAGCCAGCCGTGCGCCACCATGGCGAGTCGTTCGGCCGGCAACCAACACCGCGAGGCCAGCCGAACATCACACAAACTCGACTACTGTACAACAATCACACCGGCTGCCGCGCCGTTCACAACGATTCGACGAACGTTCCAAGACGTTCCAGCCCCTCGGTCAGGGCCTCACGTGAGGCGGCATAGCTCAGGCGCACATGCGTATCCGCTGTGGCCGCACCGAAGTCGCGGCCAGGAGTCAGAGCCACATGGGCTTCATCCAGCGCGCGTTCGCAGAACGTCCAGGCATCCAGACCAGTACGGGAGATGTTGAAGTAGGCGTAGAACGCGCCATTCGGCTCCACCTCAACCGGCAAACCGATGTGCTTGAGCCCGTCAATCACAATGCGGCGACGGGCAAGCAATTCCTGACGACGAGCTTCACATTCGGCCAAACTCTCCGGCGTAAAACAGGCGAGCGCCGCATGCTGGGTGGGTGTGTGGGCGCACAGGTAGTAGTTGGTGGCCAGGTCGTCGACCGCTTCCAGCACGGTGGGGTCGTCGGGCAGAATAGCCCAGCCGAGACGCCAGCCGGTCATGCCGAAGAACTTGGAGAAGCTGTTGCACACGATGGCACCGGGATCGCAGGCCAGTACGGACTTGACTTCGGTGCCGTCCGGCTCACGGTCGGCCAAATCAAGGTAGGTTTCGTCCACGATGCGCCATGCGCCGCGGCTGGCGGCCAGCTTGCACACCTCGTCCAATACGTTGAAGTCGATGGTGGTGCCGGTGGGGTTGGACGGCGACGTGATCATTACGGCCTTGGTCTTGCTTGTCCAGTACTGGCTGCACAGGTCGGCGGTCAGGTGGAAGCGGGTGGCGGCCGAGGTCGGAACGTCGATGACCCGCCCCTCAAAGGAGCGCACAAGTTCGCGGTTGCACGGGTAGGAGGGGTCGGCCACAATCACATCGTCACCGGGGTCCACGGTCAGCGCGGTGGCCAACAGCAGGGCGGCCGAACCGCCGGCGGTCACGCAGATACGCTTGGGGTCGATGTCAAGGTCATGACGCTCGCGGTAGAAGTCGGCGATGGCTTGGCGCAGTTCAGGTAGGCCCATGGCGGCGGTGTACGGCAGGGCCCGGCCGTCGTACTGTTCGCGCATGGCGTCGCGTACGGCGGGCGGCGCGCCGAAATCAGGCTCGCCAAGGCTTAATTTGATGACGCTGATACCTTGGGCGATCATCTTGTCTGCTTGTTCGCCGAATACCATGGCACGGAAGGGATTGGCCTCACGCGCTCGGCGGGACATGACTGGAGACGCGGCCGGAGATTGGGGCTGCTGCGCTGCTTCGTTTTCCATATTTCGGTTCTATCCGCCTCACGGGACAAGGTTTCTTCTTCTATAATCACTGTAGGTCGATTGAGTGTACCAACCCGTATTCAAGGAGGAATAATGAGTCGATTCAATGGCAAACGCGCCGAGTTCGAGGCCAGCGGCGAAAAGATCAACGTCGCGATTCTGGGTGCGGGCCGCATAGCTCACACCATGGCCGACACCCTGACCCAGATGGCTGAAGGTTCACTGTATTCCTCATGGATTCACCCGTATGCGGTAGCGGCCCGTGATATTACGCGCGCGCAGGCTTTTGCCGACCAATGGCATTTTGACAAGGCTTATGGATCGTATGAGGAGTTGACGGCGGACCCGGATGTGGATCTGGTGTATATCGCCACCCCGCACAGTCTGCACGCCGAACAGGCGATCCTGTGTATGAAAGCCGGCAAGAACGTGCTGGTGGAGAAGTCGTTCACCGCGAACGCCGGGCAGGCACGTGAGGCGCTGGCCGTGGCCGAGGAAACCGGCATGCTGTGCACGGAGGCCATCTGGACACGCTACATGCCCAGCCGCAAGCTCATCAACGAAGTTATCGAGTCCGGCGAGATCGGCGAGGTGAAAGCGGCGAGCGCCAACCTGTGCTATCCGGTGTCCGGCAAGGCACGTATGACCGATCCGGCCTGTGCCGGTGGCGCGCTGCTCGATGTGGGCGTGTATCCGCTGAACTTCCTGGATATGGCGATCGGTGCCGACCATGGCCGCACGCTGGATCATTTCGATACGTCGATGATGGCCGCCGAAACCGGTGTGGATGCACAGAATTCCACCACGTTGTATTACGATGATGGCACGATGGCCGTGTCCACCAGTTCGATGCTGGTTTCCTCCGATCGCGGCGGCTACGTGTGGGGCACCGAAGGGTATTTGGTGGTCACCAATATCAACAATCCCGAGTCCATCGATATCTACAACAACGATCACAAGCCCGTGCGCAGTGTTGCGGTGCCGTCGCAGTTGACCGGTTATGAGTATGAGGTGGCCGATGCAGCCAACGCGCTGCTGGATGGCAAGATCGAATGCGAGGCGATGCCGCACGCCGACACCATCCGCATCATGGAGCTGATGGATGCGATTCGCGACCGTTGGGGCCTGAAGTTCCCGTTTGAGGTCTGATTTCAGCTCCCCTCCAGAGGGGAGCTGAAATTATTCCGCTGAATCTGCATCTCCTTCAACAATCTGCTCATACAGCCGTGCGAGGCGTTCGTCACGCACGGCTTTCGTTAATTCGCACTCCCATACGGTAATTACACGCCAGCCGGCGGCCTCCAGTTCAGCCCGCTGCGCGATGTCTCGATTGTGATTGCGCAGTAGCTTCGTCTGCCAGAATTCCACATTCGATTTCGGCATCGAATGTTTGGAACAGCCTTCATGCATGTGCCAGAAACAGCCGTTGATGAACACGATGGTGTGGTATTTCGGCAGTACTACATCCGGGTGGCCGGGGTAACGCTTGTCGTTCTTGCGGAATCGCAAACCCTTGCGAAACAGATAGCTGCGTACCAGCACCTCGATTTTGGTGTCTTTGCCACGAATATGCGACATCGTGTACGAACGGGTGCCCCGCTCATACTTCTCCACTGGCTGTTTCTTGCGATTCACGCACTCCAGACTACCGTGACGTTGCGGCGAGGATGAAAGCCTGAACGAACAATCACCCATCTTGCCCGTCCGTGTCTCTTATCGCGGGCAATGATCATCCGCCGGTCGAGACTGCACGATTAGACTGAATCAAATGGATGACATGATGATTCGTAGGGCCACGGCGGCCGATATTCCCCAAATCGACGAACTGCTGCGGCAGGTGCTCGAAGTGCATCATGCCGGCCGACCGGCTCGATTTCTATTTGTTACGGCAAGGCAGCAGACATGAGGTTTACTGCCTGGACGGGTTGAGGATACCCACCCCCGCCATAATGAAGTCTCAGAACGAACCACGCTGGATATCATCAACGAGAGCGAGCAGAAACTCGGAAAGGGGTGGTGGCAATGAGCAACTATGACGTGCTTGTGCAACCCGATGGCCGATATTGGTACGTTCAGGTACCAGCTATCGAACGGTCGACCCAGGCCAAAGGACTTGACGATATCGAGCCAATGGCTAAAGATCTCATCACTGTCATGAACGACGACGACAATCCGGAGCTCAAGGTGACGTTTGTGTTGCCGAAACAAGCCAAACAACACGTAACAGAAATGTTCCGGCAGCGCGAAATAGCAAAAAAAAAGCCAACGCACAAGCGGCTGCCGAATCCCGACTCGCCGCACGGGCCCTACGCAACGAGGGACTCACGTATCGACAAATCGGAGCTTTATTGGGGGTCTCCTACCAACGAGCATTTCAATTGGTCAACGGCAAAACAAAGCACAAAACGACAGCGTCCGAATCGCCTCAGCCAACAACTGAATCACGCTCCCCACGCACGCACCATGCCACACCGCTATCGACTCCGGTCTCGGCTTAGCGAACGGGTCCACAAAGCCCAGACTGTTTCCGCCTCCCAAGCTCAAGAGCACCGAGCAGGATCTTCTCATCCCAGCAGATTGAGGAGATCGTCCTTGGTGAGGGTGGCGATGGAGGCGGGAGCTTCGGTGAGGGCGCTGGCGCCGGTGCCGGTGCCGGCTTCGTCGGCAAGCAAGGAAGCATCGGTGAACTGGCGGGCGAGCTCGCTCTTGGTATGCTGAAGCTCCAAGATGCGTTCTTCGATGGTGTCCTTGGCCACCACCTGATATACGTTGACGTCTTCGGTCTGGCCGATACGATGCGCTCGGTCGGTGGCCTGATCCTGCGCGGCAGCGTTCCACCATGGATCGGCGTGGATGACCACGCTGGCACCGGTCAGGTTCAGTCCGGTGTTGCCGGCCTTCAATGAAATCAGGAAGGCGGGCGTATCGTCCGCATTGAACTGGTCGACGAGTTCGAGACGCTTCTTTTTAGGCGTGGATCCGGTGATGGTGTAGTAGCGTAGTCCTTGCGCGTCGAAACGTTCTGCGATCAGATCAAGGAAGCTGGTGAACTGGGAGAAGATCAGCGCCTTCTTGCCTTCATTCACGCAGGTTTCCACCAGTTCGGTGATGGCGGCAAGCTTGGCCGACTGATCCTTGGCATCGGCATACAGCAGCCTTGGATCACAGCAGATCTGGCGCAACTTGGTCAGCTCGGCGAGGATGCGAATCTTCGACGTGTTGAAATCGGCTTCTTCGCTGTGTTCGAGCTGCATTCTGAGCCGCTGCTCGTGGGCCGCATACAGTTTGCGCTGTTCGCCGGCAAGCTGCACGGTCAGCGTGGTCTCCAACTTGTCCGGCAAATCGGTCAGCACTTGGGACTTCAACCTGCGCTTGATGAACACGCCCACCAACGACTGCAATTGGCGAGACACCCGGGCGGCCTCAGGATTGACCTGTGCGGCGGCCCGACCTTCGGCCGTGCTGCCATCTGCAGCCCGGGCGTTGGAGATGGGCAACTCGTAGCGCTCATGGAATCGCTTGTATGAGCCCAATAGTCCCGGCATCAGGAAGTCGAAGATGCTCCACAGTTCGGAGAGTCGGTTCTCGATCGGCGTGCCGGTCAAGGCGAAACGATGGTCGGCGGCCACGGCCTTGACCGCTTTGGCTATCTTCGTGGTGTGATTCTTGATGTACTGGGCTTCATCCAGCGCCATGACATTGAAACGTTGCTCATTGGCGGTGTAATCATCGACATCCCGGCGCAGCAGGTCGTATGAGGTGATGAGCACGGTGGGTTCATCCGCCCGGAACGCGCGGCCGATGGCGGTGCGGCGCTCGGCTTTGGTACCGGCCACCACCACGGCGTTGAAGCTCGGGGCGAACTTGGCGAATTCGGCACCCCAGTTGTACACCAAGGACGCCGGGCACACGATCAATGATGGATGCGGCCCGTCATCTTCGGAATCGAAAGTAATATGACCGGTTACAGCTGATTCACTATTAACAGCATTACCGGCATCCATGCCTTGAGCGGTCGGCATGCCACTAGATTCGTTGTGGTATCGCGACAGCAACAGGGCGATAAGCTGCACGGATTTGCCCAAACCCATCTCGTCGGCCAAAATACCGCCAAAACCCTTGTCGCACAACGTGTTCAGCCATTGGAAGCCTTCGACCTGATAAGGGCGCAGAATATGCTTGAGACTATCCGGCACTTCATACGACTTAGGGTCGATGATCTTGAGATCGTCGATGTATTCGGTGAACGAAGCGTCCTTGACTACATCGGAGCCGTCATCCGGCAGCTCACCATCCAGTAGAAATGCTCGACCGCCCGGCAACTCGATCAGCCCGGAGTTGAGCTGCTGCTCGCTCAGATCAAGGTCGCTGGCCAATCGGTCCAACGTGCTGAGATTCGCGCCGCTGAGTTTGACCAGCGTGCCGTCCTTCAACTGATGGAATCGTTGACGCCGACGATACGAAGACAGCAAGGCACCCACTTCGTCCGGCGGTACTTCATCAGCGAGGGGTGATATCTCCACCAAATTGCCTTTGATGGACAATCCGACTTTGACGCTTGGCGGCTTGGGCGCGATCAGCCGGTCAAAAGCCGGTGTGGTGAAGACCTCCCCTACTTCCTTCAGTGCGGGCAATCCCTCGTCAAAAAGACGAACAATCTGCGTGGTGTCATCGCGATCGATAGTGGCCGCATCAGACACGAATTGTTTGGCGGTCTTTCGCGCGGCCGGCGTTCGGAACCCATTCACCGTCTGATGAGTGGCGGCCGCAACGCGCTTGCGCTGGTCAGGCATGGTAAAGAATTCACGCACTACATCAATCGCAAGATGCTCAGCGTCGAAATCACGCCCAATCACGCCCCGAGACAAGGGGATGGAACGCTCATCCCTGGCATGCACCGTCGGGCCATCGGGTAGCAACGGGACAATGGCATCGCCGTAGTGTGCCTTGACCTCGCATTGCACACCATGCTCATCACGATCCAGATAAAACTGGAGGCTGCATTCCGTAGGACTTAATTCAGCCAGCTCGCGAGGAATCTCACTGGCCTCCAACAGTCCGGCACCAACCAGCTGAGGCAATAGCGTGCGTGCGAACAGGGCGATGTCATCGCCGGCAATGACCTGCCCCTCTCCATCGGGTTCAAACAGGTCTCCCAATAGTCCTCGCAACGGAATCAATCGTTTCGGGCAACGGACGAATCGGCATCCCGCTGCGCTTTTACGCTGAGAGCCCGCCATCATGGCGGATACCGCACCGGCCGGATTAGTGGAGGCGAGCAACAGCCATACATCCTTGCCACCATCAATCACGGTTTCCACCGCCGGCACTCCGGCAAGCAGGTATCCGGCATCCGGACCATACGTATTGAAATCACGCCGCGCAATGCGCATAAGAAAATCTGGCTCGCCACCATCAACCGGCACCGATGCAGGCTGCCCGGAGAACCATGTGTTCAACACGAGCTGTACGCCTCTGCCCTCACGTACGGACAGCAACCGGGCCACTTCCGGTGCTGAAAGTGTCAGGTGACGATCGATGGCGATATGCCCGTAATACCGGTCCTGCTGCTCGGCCGCACGACGCACGGCCATCGCGTCGTCAAGGAAGCCCAGCAGTGGGCGCGAATCATCGTCGAACATATCCGGCGTATGGGTAAAGGCAAGCTTCTGCCCATAATCCGTATAGTCGCCGTTCGCCATGGTAAGCACAAATTGCGGAATCGATTTCAGTACATAGCTGGACCCATTGGAAGTCGATCCGATCTTGAACTCCACGCTCCACACGCCATCGATGAAACTCAATATCGGAACAAGCTGCACCTGCCCCAAGCCCACAGTCTCACTATCGCCCTGATACCCGCCGCCTCGGGTGCCGGCACGAGAGCCGTATCCGCTATTCGTACGTCGTCCACCTGCGCCATTTCGTCTTTTTGCAGTATCGAATCGGCGCATGAGCGCATTGCGGCGACGCGCTTTGGCTTGAGCATCTTGCCTATCGACGTGCTCCATATAGTCGATCAGCGTCCGAGACGGCCTCACAGCCCCGGCACGGTACCCTTCAAAACGCTGCGGATCATCGCAGAATATGAAGGCGAGCGCAATCATGTGCTTGCACATGCCATAGCCACGGCCGTAAGCCGGGCATGAGCACTTGCCACCGACGGCTTCTCCCGTATCGAGGTCGAATTGCACGCTGGTACGATACCTACTCGATGGGCTGGTGGTGCCACGTAGAATACCGTCAAGCTCGGCATACCCGGTTCGATGATTTTCGCTGTATACCGGATTGATAACCATGGTGGCCGCTTTGCGCGCAATGCTACGGGCACGAGCGAGCACGGTATTCGACGATGACGATTCCACATCGTTGCGTAACGCAAGGATAGGGACGGCATGGGCTTCGGCGCGCTTCGCAGACCCGGCGAAATGGCCTTCGTCCTCATCGTCGAACCATACGGAACGTCCTTGCCTGAAACGATAGGGCATCACCGCATCGGCGGCGGACAAACTGTCCGTTCCGCCAAACGTTACGGCTCTACTGCCGGCAGCGCCTGTGCCCCCAAGCATTCCACCTGCCTCGCCAGAGATACCGCCTATACCGCTGCTCTTGCCGGCAAAGAGGCCCCTGTCCTCATTAGTGCCATCTGTGTCATCTGCGCCATACCGATCATCGTCGTAATCGGCACCTTCGTCGCCTCCCCTTTTCCAAGGATTGCGACGGCGCAACGCATGGCCCCAGGAAACGCCGGAATCATCATCCTCATAAGGCAGGAGGTCATCGTCATCCGCATTATCGGGAACATGGCCAAATACACCATACCCTTTGCTCATGGGCGAGTCTCCTTTCCAGCGAATGCATTTCAGTCCAACACTTCTATCCTAGACGAGGCGCGCGGTAGCCTTAATGTATGGATGCAGACAAGCCGGCGCAACGCAAATCCTATGCAGGGAACACCACCCTCGAAATCTTCGAGGTGCTGTGGCGTCACAGCTACTTTGGACATGGCCTGACCGTGCGGCAAATACTCGATGAACTTGCCCGTAAACACCAGCTGGAAGATCCAAGCGAGCTGCCGACCGAGAAAACCATACGAAATCAGCTCAAAAAGCTTACCGCCACGGAATTTCTCGGCAGACATATCGGGCATCTCACCGAAAGCGACCTTGCCGGCATCGAATGCAAGAATCCACAACCCGGCTGGTATCTTGACGCATTCCTATCCACCGCCGAAATGCGACTGCTACTCGACAGCCTCACCTTGTCTCGCATCAGCCTCGACACCATGGACGATCTCATCGGTAAAATCCGCGAACTCGCAGGTGCCGCTGGGCAAGCAGTAGGTTACCTTGAGCACGTGGCCACCTACACGCATATCAACGGCGAGTTCCTATCCACCATCGACCAACTGAATCAGGCCATTGAAGAAGGCCACGGCGTAACCTTCCAATACCGTGATTACGGCCCGGACGGCACCCTGATACCGCATAAAAGCCGTACGGGCGCAGGTCGAATTACCTACACCGCCGACCCTTACCAGATGGTGTACAAGAACGGACGGTATTACCTCATCTGCCATCTACATGGCGAGGATAATCTCCGCATTTTCGTGGTCAACCGAATCGCCAACGTCAGCGCCAAAGGCAGGAACGGCACAGTTCCACTGGAAAAACCAGCGCCGGCTGATTTTGACGCAGTGAACTTCATGCGTCACCGCCCGTATCCCGTAGCCGATGCCCCGATTCGCATCCGCATGGCCGTACGAGACGAATCCATGCTCAACAATGTGTTCGAATGGTTCGACGACCCTCAGATCAAACATTCGCCGGACGGCACACAGTTCGAAGTCATCGTCGATGCTCCCGAACGCGCCGTGTTCTGGTGGGCATTGCAGTATTCCTGGGATGGCCGCGTAGTGATTCTTGAGCCCGATTCGCTCAAGCGCAAACTCTATGATGCCGGGCGTCGCATGGCCACAGCCTATACTCCCGAATGATGCAGCATCACATCGCACACCTCCTTGCCGAGTTGTTCACCAGCGAATTTCACCGGAGAACCTATCATCCCATCGCCAATCACGTTCGGTAATTTTTTACCGAACAACTCGATTTCAAGCCATTCCACGAACTATGGCCCCCGCCTAGCCGTACTTGACGCTAAGGTGGAACCATCACATGCCGCGATGCACATGCAACGCAAACGCAACGATATGTAAGGAGCAACTATGAGCGAAGAGCGTACCGCATGGGGATGGGGTCTGGCCAGCGTAGACGCCGCCGGCACCACCCTGGACGTCTGGTACCCCGAACTGAATCTCGGTGAGGCACCGGCCGAGGCCGATCGTCCAAACCACAATTTCGGCACTCTGGCTCACGATGAAGCCGACGCCCGTGGCATCCGCCGCGTGCCGGTATTCGTCGTCAGCCAGTTGGACGAGCCGATCAGCAACGCCGCGGACGCTTACCTGAAACTCCATCTGATGAGCATGCGCATGGCCAAGCCGAACACGCTGAACCTTGACGGCATCTTCGCCCAACTCGCCAATGTGGTGTGGACCAACTACGGTCCTTTCGCCGTTGAGGACTTCACACTACGCAAGGCCGATGTCGAACGCGCCTCCACCGAAGCCGCCCTCGCTTTCGCTGCTCAGGCCGGACTGCCTGCCGCAGCTCCTGCCACCACCGTCAACGTGTTCGGTGTGGATAAATTCCCGCGCATGATCGATTACGTAGTGCCCACCGGCGTGCGTATCGGCGACGCCGACCGTGTGCGCCTCGGTGCTTACCTATCTTCCGGCACCACCGTGATGCACGCCGGATTCGTGAACTTCAATGCCGGCACGCTCGGCGTCTCCATGGTCGAAGGCCGCGTTTCGCAAGGTGTGGTCGTGGGCGACGGTTCCGATATCGGCGGCGGTGCCTCCATCATGGGCACCCTCTCCGGCGGCGGCAAGCTGCGCAACTCCATCGGCGAGCACTCGCTGCTCGGCGCCAACGCCGGTATCGGCATCTCCCTCGGCGATAACTGCACCGTCGAAGCCGGTCTGTACATCACCGCCGGCACCAAGATCAGCATCTGGGACAAGGCCAAGGCCGCAGCCGGCGAGCCGCTCGAAGTCGTCAAGGGTGCTGAGCTCTCCGGCAAAGACAACATCCTGTTCATCCGCAACTCGGTGAATGGACGTATCGAAGCCCGCTACCGCAAGGTGGGAATTGAGCTCAACGCCAAGCTGCACAAGAACTGAAATTGAAATAATGGAGCGTTATCTTCGTTGCTCCTCGGTCGACGTACTTCCGTACGCCTTCCCTCGGTGCGCTTCGATACCGCACACATTATTTCAATTTCAGAACTAGCCCTGCTCGTTCTTATGCAGCCGTCGCAGCATAGCTGGTTTGCGCTGTACATATAGAAAGCGCCTCACTGGATCTCCAGCGAGGCGCTTTCTCAAACCAACAATCACCGCTCGTCCATCGGCACGAAATCGCGCTCGACCGGACCGGTGTAGACCTGGCGCGGGCGGCCGATCTTGGTGTTCGGGTCGGCCAGCATCTCACGGTACTGCGCAATCCAACCAGGAATGCGGCCCAGTGCGAACAGCGTGGTGAACATGGCCGGATCGAAGCCGATCGCCCGATAAATCAAGCCCGTGTAGAAATCGACGTTCGGATACAGGTTGCGCGATACGAAATACTCGTCGTTCAACGCAATATCCTCAAGCTCGGTGGCCACATCGAACAACGCACGCTCGTCGGACGGCAGTTTCTGCGTATCCTCGCGCTCCATGATCTTCTCAAGATACTTCTTGGCAATCGCCGCACGCGGATCATATGACTTATACACACGGTGACCAAGGCCGGAGATCTTCTGGCCATTCTCCTTGGCATCCGTCACGAACTCGGCCACAGACTTGCCGGAATCACGAATCGCCTTCAGCTGGCGCAGTACGGCCTCATTCGCGCCACCGTGTAACGGTCCGGACAGGGCATTGACGCCAGCGGCCACCGCCGAATACAGATTGGCGTGGGCGGAACCGGCGATACGCACCACCGAGGTCGAGCAGTTCTGCTCGTGATCGGCGTGAATAATCAGCAAACGGCCCAAAGCATGCACATACAACGGGTCAGATTCGAACGGCTCGTACGGCACAGCGAAGCACATGCGCAGGAAGTCGTCTACATAGCCGCGCGCGTAATCGGGGTACAGCATCGGCTCATCGCGACGACGGCGGAAGATGTACGACACAATCGTGCGGGCCTTGGCCATGATGATCTTGGCGGCCTCATCGAGCTGGTCGGTGTCGGAGATATCGGTGGTGTCCGGATAGAACGTGGCCAGCGCATTGATGGCGGAGGCAAGCACGCTCATCGGATGAGCGGAGCGCGGGAACGAACCCATGAAGGTACGGAAGTCTTCGCCAACCATCGTCTTGTGGTTGATGTCCGCGCAGAACTGCTCATACTCAGCCCTGCTCGGCAGCTCGCCGTGGCGCAGCAGCCACGCCACTTCCAGAAAATCGGAGTTCTCGCACAACTGCTCGATGGGGTAGCCACGGTAGCGCAGGATCGAATGCTGGCCGTCGATGTAGGTGATTTTCGATTCGCACTGTGCGGTGGTGAGGAATCCGGGGTCGAGCGTTACCCAGCCGTCATTGCGCAGCTTGGAAACGACGATGCCATCCGGCCCTGCACTAGCCTTCACCACGGGCAGGTTGAACTTGTTCGAATCGACATCAAGTTGTGCCGTTGCCATTCGCGCACCTTCCTCTTCATGAACCACTTACCCCAAACAATAACGTTCACGCGTTCGCGAACGTTATTGTTCGGCACTCTATGTCTTCTGTGTTACCGCCGGCGAGCGCCGGTCGATACACGAAAGCCGAAGTGCGCTCATGCTATCAAAGCAAACGCACTTCGGCTTGTTGCGTCTCGAATTCACGGGAAAACCGCGAACATATAGACGGTTGATGAGATACCGATCGCCCATCACAGGTCAATCAGACACCCGCCATACGCCAAACGCCAATCAGAGGTTGGTGCGATCGGTGAAGATGATCGGGCCGTTCTCGGTGATGGCGATGGTGTGCTCGGAGTGGGCACCGCGCGAGCCGTCGGAGGCACGCAGGGTCCAGCCGTCCTTCGGATCCTGGAAGATCTCGTCGGTGGTCTTGAGGAACCATGGTTCGATGGCGATGACCAGGCCTTCGCGCAGCTTGTAGCCGTGGTGGGCGCGGCCGTCGTTCGGTACGTGCGGGTCGCCGTGCATGATGTGGCCCACGCCGTGACCGCCGAACTCGAGGTTGATCGGGTAGCCGTATTCGCGCGCGACGTCGCCGATGGTGTTGGAGATGTCGCCGAGACGGTTGCCGGGCTTGGCCACGCCGATGGCGGCGGCGAGCGCTTCCTCAGTGCACTTGATGATGCGCAGGTCTTCGGGGTCCGGGTCTTTGCCGACCACGAAGCTGACGGCGGAATCGGCCACCCAGCCATCCACGGAGATGGCGAGATCGAGGGAGACGAGGTCGCCGTCCTTCAGGCTGTAATCGTACGGCACACCGTGCAGCACGGCGTCGTTGACGGAGGTGCAGATGTAGTGGGCGAACGGGCCGGTGCCGAAGTCAGGAGCGTAGTCAACATAGCAGGATTCGGCGCCCTTGCGGTCCACGATCTTCTTGTGGACGAACTCGTCGATTTCGAGCAGATTGGTGCCCACCTTGGTGGTCTCCTGCAGTTCCTTCAGAATGCCGCCGACGAAACGGCCGGCCGGCTTCATTTCCTCGATTTCACGAGGGGTCTTCAATTCGATCATGAGGTTCTTTCTACCTTGTTGAGACTTGTCCTCAACTCTAGCCCAGCCCGGGGTCAACCGCCAGAGCATCACCCGTGGTCTGCCTAGGGTCCGCTAGTAGCCTATCAACGGCCAAGGCCGAGAAAAAGCGCCCGGCAGATACATAACCTGCACGGGCGCTTTGGATTGATTGTCCGGAGATTGATTGTCTGGAGCGCGAGATTACTTGCGACGCTTGCCGAAAGTGAACGCGCGAATCACCGAAGTAATCCCCATCACCACCATGGCGCATCCGCCGAAGATAATCATGAATACGGCGGAGCTCAGCGGGCTCATCAGCACCACGAAGCCAGCGACAATCGAGATGACGGCATAGACGATGGCCCAGCCGGAATGCGGGATGCGCCACGATTCAACCAGCGACAGCACGCCTTCCATAATCCATCCGAAACCGACCATCAAAGTAATGAGTAATGCCAGCGTCTGACCGGTCATGCCGTAGTTGCGCACAACCACCACGCCGCCAAAGGTCAGCAGAATACCGACGAACACATCCAGCACACGCCAGCCGCCCGGCAGACCCGACTCCACGAGAGCGCTGACGATGCGCACCACGCCGGAAATCACGAAATACACGCCAAGCAACAATGCGGCCAAAGACAGCGTCTTGTTCGGCACCAGCAACAGGGCGGCACCCAAGGCGATGGCGGCCACGCCGACCACGCCATAGATCACGCGGATCTTGGTCTTGGCCTTCTCCGGCAGGAATTCTTCCATCAGTCGGAAGGGATTGAAGTTACCGGCGACCCAGCTGGTTTGCTGCCAGCCGGACTGATTCTGATTGCCCGGCTGGCCGTCCGGACCCCATGCTGGCTGGCCGTTCGGGCCATAGTTCGGATTGTAGGCGTACGGGCCGTAGTACGGGTTCTGGTTCGGTCCGCCTTGTGGCTGGCCGTTCTGCGCCTGCTGATTCTGAGTGTCTTGCGCTCCCGGCGCACCTTGCGGAGGATATTGGCCGCCATGATTGCTATCATACGCGCCATACTGCGGTTGGCCAGGTCGGCCCGCAGGATTCGGCTGGCTCTGGTTGGGCTGGCCCGTCTGGCCATTCCACTGACCCTCGTTTGGATTGCTCATCGTAACTCCTTAACTCAAGGTCCATATTCAGGTTCCACATACCATGTTAGGCAAGTTACCTAATTTGAACCATCACTACAGTTAGGCAATCCGTCTAGTTCACTGACAGCGCAATACCCATAACGCAATATCTGCATCACCAACGCTTCTCCCCCGCCGCGATTAGGCTTAGGGCCATGACCAACGAAACCGAAACGCTGACGTCGGGCATCGACCCGGCATCGTTCTCCTCCGTCATCAAGCCGACCAATGACCTGTTCCGCTACGTGAATGGTCCATGGATCGACACCTACCGCCTACCCGACGATCGTTCGCGCTACGGCTCCTTCGACAAGCTCGCCGAAGACGCCGAAAACCAAGTGCGCGACATCCTCGACGCCGACGACTGCCCGGCCACCAAGTCGCAGGCTCTGTACCATTCGTTCCTGAACACCGACGCCATCGAGGCCGCCGGTCTTGACCCGATTCGCGATGAGCTTGACCTCATCGATTCCGCCATCGACAAGGCCGCTCTCACGCGCGTGCTCGGCACCATCAACCCAGCCGGCGGCCCCGACCTGTTCGGCTTGGCCGTTTACGGCGACCCCGGCGACCCGGACCGCAATATCGCCCACCTTGAGCAGGCCGGACTTTGTCTGCCGGATGAAGCCTACTATCGTGAGGATCACTACGCTCCCGTGCGCGAAGCGTACGTGGCGATGGTCGCCACCCAGCTGGTGAACGCCGGGTACGCGCCCGCCGCCGAATCCAACGGTGGCGATGAACTGCCGGCCAACACCGGCGATGACGAGAGCAATGCTCCCACCACGGTTCCCAGCGAAGCCGCACTTGATATGGCCCGACACTTCCTTGCCGTGGAAACCAAGATCGCCTCCAATCATTGGGACAATGTGGCCACGCGCGATTCGGTGAAGACCTACAACCCCACCGATTACGCCGATTTGGCCGCCACGCTGAAGAACTTCGATCTCGGTTCCTGGATCGACGCCTGGCAGACCGCCTATGATGCCACCGAGGCCGCCAAGGCTCAGCCGATCGATTTCAAGTCTGTGTTCGCGCGCGTCATTGTGCACGAGCCGAGCTTCCTCACTGGTCTTGATGCGTTCTGGGCTGAGGCCGATCTGGCCGACCTTAAGCTGTGGGCCCGTGTTCACATGATTCTGGGCTTCGCCTCCTCCCTGTCTCGCGACTTCGACACCACCAACTTTGACTTCTACGGCAAGGTGCTCTCCGGTGCCAAGAAGCAGCGCGATCGTTGGAAGCGCGCGGTGAGCCTGGTCAACGGCGTCTGCGGTGAAGATGTGGGCCGCGAATACGTGCGCCTGCACTTCCCCGAAAGCTCGAAGCGCCGCATGGAAGAGCTGGTCGCCAATCTGATTGACGCCTACCGCGTGTCCATCACCAATTCCGATTGGCTGGGCGAGGATACCAAAGCCAAGGCTCTGGAGAAGATCTCCAAGTTCACGCCAAAAATCGGCTACACCAACCACTGGCGCGATTACTCGGCACTGAGTGTCTCCGCGGATGCGCTGCCCGCCGAGAACGCCAAGGCCGCGAACCTGTACGAGACCGGCTACCAGCTGTCCAAGGTCGGCAAGGCGGTCGACAAGGACGAATGGCTGATGAATCCGCAGACGGTGAACGCCTACTACGAGCCAAGCATGAACGTCATCGTGTTCCCGGCCGCGATTCTGCAGCCCCCGTTCTTCGACCCGAAGGCCGAGGATGCGGCGAACTACGGCGGCATCGGCGCAGTGATCGGACACGAGATCGGCCATGGCTTCGACGATCAGGGTTCGCAGTACGACGGCGACGGCAAGCTCAACAACTGGTGGACCGACGAGGATCGCAAGAACTTCGAGGCCCGCACCGGCGCATTGATCGCCCAGTACAACAGCTTTGTGCCGCTGCAGCTGGCAGAGAAGTACGCTGACGAGCCTGATAAGGCGCCGCACGTGAACGGCGCGCTGACCATCGGCGAGAACATCGGCGATTTGGGCGGCGTGAACATCGCGCTCAAGGCGTATGCATTCGCGCTCGGCAAGGCGGCAGGTAAGCCCGACGCCGAAGAAGACGGCTCCCCCGCCGCCATCAAGGCACTGCTCGATACCGCCCCCGAAATGGACGGATTCACCGGCCTGCAGCGCTTCTTCCTGAGCTACGCCTCCATCTGGCGCACCAAGAACCGCGACGAGCTGGCCGAACAGTACCTGCAGATCGACCCGCATTCTCCAGCCGAATTCCGCACCAACGGCATCGCCAGCAACGTGGACCTCTTCTACGATGCCTTTGGCGTGACCGAAGGCGACGCCATGTGGCTCGCGCCCAAGGACCGTGTACGCATCTGGTAATCCCCGTTATGTAAGAGAAAACCGCTGTGCTTGCCTCGATTACAGGCGAACACAGCGGTTTTTCATGATGTATGGTTGGCACTCAGAATTCGGATTCGCTGGGATCGGAAGATTCGGCGAAACCGTCGACGTAGGTTTGTTGGGCTGCGGACTGTGGCTGATTAGCGCCAGCGTCCGGTTGCGACATGACGGCATCGGCCATGGACGCAGCCGCTGACTCGGTTGATGGCGACGGCGATTGGCCGGAATCGGAGGTGACCCCAAATTCGACGGGGCCAGATTCCGACGAGGTCGCATACGGGGCAATGCCCACACCGGATGCGGCACCGTCCACACTATATTGCGTTGGCCTCATGTGCGGTGACGATGCTCGTTGCCCGTTTCCGCCATCCATGCCTTCGGCGGCACCATTGGCATTGCCGTTACCGTTGCCACCATTGCCTCCGTTCCCATTACCGGCACGCTGTGGCTTGATCAGCGACGTGGTGCCGAAGGTCAGGTCATGCCCAATGTTGGTGGCTTCGAGAACGGTTCTACTGCGCGGTTCGCCTTGCTCATTGGTCCACTGCTCGGTGATGAGTGAGCCGACCACAATGATGCGGTCACCGCGGCGAACCGAACTGGCGGCGTTCACGGCCAAAGCACGGAACGCTTTGACGCCCACCCATGCGGTTCCGTAATCCTCCCATTGTCTGGTAGTCGGGTTGAGTCGACTGCGGGTGCTGCCCATACGGAATGTCAGCACGCGGAAACTCTCAGTTCCGCCTAGTGTCGGATCACCGGCCACAAAGCCGGTGACGGTCACTGCTGCTTGTTGATTTGCCATGATCGGTCCTTTCCTCGGCCTGCTGGCCTGTTGTTTGGATGTGGACCGCCGGAGCCTGTCTCCGGCTTCATTGCCGGCTTGCACGCCCCAGCGGTACCTCCACTGTGAGACATGACGTTTGAAGTGCACAAGGGCAACTGGCAAATGTGGATACTGTGACGCAGTTGAAATTTTAAGAATGTGGATAAGTTTCGGTTATCCACAACAAAGCGCCATTCTGCGACTGGGCAGAATGGCGCTTGATGCGATTAACGCCGAGGCTGAGTAAGTGGGACTCAGCTGAGGGCGGCGAAGCGCTCGGCGAGCGCGTCGGCGGCTTCGGCGGCGGGCACGGCGACCTTGTTTTCGCCGTTGCGGTCGCGCAGTTCGATGGTGCCGTCGTTGACGTAATCGCGGCCGACCACGGCGACCAGCGGCACGCCGATCAGCTCGGCATCCTTGAACTTGACGCCCGGAGACACCTTCTTGCGGTCATCGTAAATAACCTCAAGGCCCTTGGCCTCAAGCTCGGCGACCAGCTTCTCGGCACCTTCAAACGCCACGGCGTCCTTACCGGTGGCCACCACGTGCACGGCAGCCGGGGCAATCACGGACGGCCAAGCCAAGCCGGCTTCGTCGTGGTGTGTTTCGGCGATGCAGGCCAGCACGCGGGAAACACCGATGCCATAGCAGCCCATCCACACCGGCACGGCCTTGCCGTTCTGGTCGAGCACCTTCAGGTCCAGTGCCTTGGAGTACTTGAGACCCAGCTGGAACACCTGGCCGATTTCCACACCACGCTCGAAGCTCAACGGACCGGAACCGTCCGGGCTCATGTCGCCGTGGCGAACCTCAACGGCTTCCACCACGCCGTCGGCCTTGAAGTCACGGCCGTACACCAGGTTGTAGTAGTCGACCTCGTTCTCATCGGCACCAGTGAACCAAGCGGAACCCTTGACCACGTGCGCGTCGACCAGGTAGCGAACCGGGTTCTTCACGCCAGCAGCCTCGGCCTGCGGGCCAAGCACCATCGGTCCGATGTAGCCTGGCACCAGTTCGGGGTGCTGCTTCAGGTCTTCTTCAGTGGCCTCCTCAAGCTCGGCGGGAGCGAACTGGGCTTCCAGTCGCTTCATATCCACCGTACGGTCGCCGGGCACGCCGACGACAATCACTTCACGCCACGGCTCGTCATGCTCTTCATCCTCAGGGTGCTTGACGGTAATCACCACGTTCTTGAGGATGTCGGAAGCCTGCCATTCACGACCATCAGTACGCGGATGGTCGGCGTTGGCACGCTCAATCATGTTATCGATGGTCTTGGCATCCGGGGTGGCTTCCTTGGAAGCGGCGGGAGTGGCGGAAGCATCGATTTCCGGCAGCTCCGGAGTGCTCAGGGCCTCCACATTCCATGCCTTGCCGGAAGGTGCCAGCGCGAAGGTATCTTCGCCGATCGGCATCGGAGCCAGGAATTCCTCGGATGCGGAGCCGCCCATCGGGCCGGACATGGCGAACACAGGTACGTACTTCAGGTCGAGGCGCTGGAAGATACGCTCGTAGGCGCCGCGCTCGTCATAGTAGGCCTTGCGCATGCCTTCTTCATCGATGGTGAAGGAGTAGGCGTCCTTCATGATGAATTCACGACCACGGATCAGGCCGGCACGCGGACGGAACTCGTCGCGGTACTTGGTCTGGATCTGGTACAGGGTGACGGGCAGGTCTTTGTAAGAGGAGTACATGTCCTTGACCAGAAGGGTGAACATCTCCTCGTGGGTGGGGGCCAGCAGGTAATCGGCCTCGTGGCGATCCTTCAAACGGAAGATGTTGTCGCCGTACTCCTCCCAGCGATGGGTGGCCTCGTAGGGTTCGCGCGGCAGCAGGGCCGGGAAGTGCACTTCCTGGGCGCCGATGCCGTTGATCTCCTCGCGGATGATGGCCTCGATCTTGTTCAGCACGCGCAGACCGAGCGGCAGCCAGGTCCAGATACCGGGTGCGGCCTTGCGGATATAGCCGGCGCGCTGCAGCAGCTTGGCCGAATCGACATCGGCATCAGCGGGGTCCTCGCGCAGGGTGCGCAGGAACATGGTTGACATACGAAGGGTATTGGAAGTCATGTGTTCCAAGATATTCGCGTGAACCGACAAGCCCGCCTGCTATTCGCACTATTCCGGCCTTCATCTTGGCATTCGGACTCATTCGTACAACAATGATGGCTAGAAGGGTAGGAGGGCACGATGACGCAGCCGACCGAGCAACAGGGGAATCAGCCGGAACCCGCGGAGCAACCGGTGTATCAACCGGCCCAGCATGGGCCCCGCAATTTTCTGCTGCAACCCCGCAATTCCCAACGGCAGTTCCGCGACAACCGGTATCGCAACAGCCAATGGCCATGCCACCATTTGCGCAATCGCCTATGTCGGTCCCGGAACAATCGGCCTACCCGCATCAACCGCAACAACCGGGCCCGGTCTATGCTTCTCCCTACCCCTACCCGAATCGGGCAATGGCACAGCCGAACCAACCATCAGTCGCGCAAGAGCGATTCGGGCGTTCGTCGGGACGGCTGACCGCATCACAGGTTATTGAGACATACGCCACCATCCTTGCCGGTGTAATACTTCTCGGCCTCGCATGAACCAATCCGCAACCGTATGCCCCGGTGGATCTTATCGCCGGCCTGTCCGGAGCGGCCGCGCTGATTGTGAGTGTGCGTTTGCTGCAAGCACCGTTGATCTACGGCACGGTGATTCTTATCGTCAGCACGGTGACTGTGCTGTGGCCATGGCGGGCCGAATTCTCCCGCCACTACCGGTGGGGGTGGCTTTCCTTTGGGGGGCTCCTTCTTTTTGGCGATACCA
>OBXU01000036.1_pt1 | contig 150877 bp, 125 predicted proteins | sample 1476671 | NCBI WGS metagenome assembly OBXU01 (sample SAMEA2580182, study PRJEB22360) | human gut metagenome | biome: human gut; feature: human-associated habitat; material: faeces | place: Denmark | collected 2008/2010
AATCTGGCGACTCTCATGCTTGCCCCCGCGCCCATCGGCGGCAAGCCGTTGGCCGACGAGGACAAGACCGAACAGGCGTGGCGCAATCTGTTCGACGAACTCACCGATGGCCAGTTCACGCCGATCTGGCAGGCCATCGCGGAGCTGAACGGCACCGCAGCGGACCCAAAAGCGGCATTCGACCTCGCCTCGCAGGTTCTCCGCAACTAGTCGAGGATCTTAAGATCTGCCGCCAGCTCGGTATTAGCTACAAACGTTTCATGGGCTGGCGGCCGAGCAGGGGCGATGAGGTCGAATGGGATGAGACGGAGCGTAATTGGATGCGCTCGTTGGCGGAATACGAACGGTCATTGTGCCCGATGTGCGGTTTGCCTCGCTCGATCTGCCAAGACCCGAAGGCCGAGCTGACCATGCACGCCGAAACCAGCGTCTGCTGGGCCACGGCGCACATGCAGCAGGCTATGAAAGGGTGGATTGACGCGAATGGCAGGGACAATCCGGCGGCGAACGCTTTGGTGGCGCATTTGACCTGACATTTTGGAGGATGCTTTGGCGGAGAACAAGAACATCGTCATCCGGTTGATGGCGGACACGGCCTCGTATGAGGCGGCGATGACCCGTGCCGGAAGCACTGCGAAGACGGTCGCGTCCGGTATGGAGAACACCGGTCGCAAGTCCGCGCTTATCGCCAGTGGTATGACCACTGCCGGACTGGCCGTGGCCGCTTTCGGCGTGGCTGCGGTGAAGATGGCCGCAGACTTCGACCGGCAGATGAGCACCGTCCAGGCGAACACCGGCGCGACCAGCGCACAATTGGACCAGCTGCGTGCCGCTGCCATCGAAGCCGGAGCTTCCACGGTTTATTCCGCTACGGATTCAGCCGACGCGATCAATGATCTCGGCAAGGCCGGCATGAGCGTCACGGATATTCTCACTGGCGGATTGTCTGGCGCTTTGAATCTGGCCGCGTCCGATGGAATGGCCGTTGGTGATGCCGCCGAATACATGGCCAACGCGTTGAGCATGTTCCATCTGAAAGGGTCTCAGGCCTCGCAGGTGGCCGATACGCTCGCCGCTGGCGCCGGCAAGGCCGTCGGCAATGTCTCCGATTTCGGCGAGGCGTTGAACAATTGCGGCGCGCAGGCGAACAGTTTCGGCATGAACGTGCAGGAGACCACCGGCGTTCTGGCGTTGTTCGCACAGAACGGCACCATCGGCGCTGAAGCGGGCACCCAGTTGAACAGCATGCTGATGAAGCTGGCCGCGCCGTCCGCCGAAGCCGCCAATACGATGAAGGAATTGGGTATCAGCGCATATGACGCTCAAGGCCATTTCATCGGCATGGCGAATTTCGCCGGCCAATTGCAGAAGGCCGAAAAAGGCCTGACCGACGAGCAACGCAATCAGGCTAACGCGACCATCTTCGGCAGCTACGCCATCAAGGCCGCCAACTATCTTTACGAAGCCGGCGAGTCCGGTGTCAACAAGTGGACGAAGGCCGTATCCGAAAGCGGCTACGCCGCCGAGCAAGCTGCTGCGAAGAACAACAATCTCAAGGGTGATCTGGAGAATCTGGGCGGTTCCATGGAGTCCTTGATGATTTCCGTCGGTGAGGGCGCTCAGGGGCCTTTGCGCAAGATGGTGCAGGGCTTGGATACGCTGGTTGACGCGTTCGCCGGTTTGCCGTCCGGAGTGCAGCAGACCCTCGTGGTCATGGCATCATTGGCCGGCGTGTTCGGCGCGGTGCATAAGGCCGCAGGCAATCTCAACGGCAGCACCAGCACGATGGCCAACAACATCGGTCTGGCCATCGATCCGATTCAGCGCGTCAAGGCGGCGCTCGGATCCGCGCAGACCGCATTCCAGATGTTCAAGGCGTCCTCGATGAGCGCTTCCGAACAGATTAATGCTTTCGGAACCTCCGCCGGCAAGGCCGAGTTGAAGACGGCTGGTTTCAAGGCGGTCGGCAGCAGTGTCATGAGCCTGCTTGGCGGCCCGTGGGGCATCGCCCTGACAGTGGCCGGGGCCGCACTGAGCGCCTTCATTAGCCGCCAGCAGAAGGCCAAGGAAGCTACGGAGCAATTGCAGTCGGCTCTGGAATCCGGCAGCAACATCAGCGAAACAATCGCAGCCTCGTATCAGAAGATGAATTTCGCCGGTGCGGACATGACGCACTGGATGGGCGAGGCGAAAGTCAGCCTGACCGACATGACCAGCGCCGCCATGGGCAACAAGGCAGCGACCGATAAGGTCAACGCCGCGTTGAAGGAATACGGCAAGCAGGGCCATTCGCAGATGGCCGTGGCCCAGAAGATGCGCGACAGCATCAAGGACGAGGCCAAGGCATATCAGGAAGCCAAGGAGCAGACCAAGCAGAAGACCGCAGCAGCCAAGAACGCCGTGGACGCCGACGGAAAGTCTGCGTCGGCAGCGAAGGAAGCGGCCAGCGCGAACAAAGAGCTTGGCTCTTCCGCTTCGGATGCGTCAAGCCAAATCGATGATCTTGTTAATGCGCTGTTTGGGTTGGAGTCCGGCAACCTGACTGCAGATCAGGCGGTCGACCAGCTGAACCAGAAGATCGGCGAACTGTCCGACACCTGCAAAGATAATGGCGTGGTGTTCGACCAGAACGGCAATCTGCTTGACCGTTTTTCCGAGAAGGGCACGAAGACCAAGCAGGCTTTGGAGGACATTGCCAGTAGTGCCCAGAACGCTGCGGAGAAGATTCTCAAGCAGGGCGAGAGCACCGGTTTTAGTGGCGGTGAGATCGAACGTGCGAACGGCGTGCTGCAGGACGCTCGTGACGCGATCATCCGGCAGGCCGAAGCCTCGGGTATGAGCGAACAGGCCGCTAACGCCTTGGCAGACCGTTGGGGTCTGAGTTCAGACAGCATCAAAGCATCCATCGAAAGCATCAAGAAGACCGCCGACAACAACAAGGCGAAGCTCGATGCCGACGATAAGGCGTCCGGCAAGGCCAAGAATGCCAAGAAGAACGTTGATTCGGTCAATAAGTCCAAAGGCAAGGCGAAGCTCGATGCCGACGATAAGGCGTCCGGCAAGGCCAAGAATGCCAAGAAGAACGTTGATTCGGTCAATAAGTCCAAAGGCAAGGCGAAGCTCGATGCCGACGATAAGGCGTCCGGCAAGGCCAAGAATGCCAAGAAGAACGTTGATTCGGTCAATAAGTCCAAAGGCAAGGCGAAGCTCGATGCCGACGATAAGGCGTCCGGCAAGGCCAAGAATGCCAAGAAGAACGTTGATTCGGTCAATAAGTCCAAAGGCAAGGCGAAGCTCGATGCCGACGATAAGGCGTCCGGCAAGGCCGACAAGGCGAAAAGCAACGTCAGGTCTGTCAACAACGCCAAAGGCACCGCGAAGCTTGACGCGACCGACAAGGCCAGCGGCAAGATCAACGCCGTCAACGCCAAGAAGCTCAACAACAAGAACATGGTCCTTACCGCTTCTGACCATGCGTCCAGCAAGATCAATGCGGTAAACAATAAGCGGCTGAATGACAAGAAGACCACGCTGAACGCTTCCGACAAGGCGTCCGGCAAAGTGAATTCCATAAACAGGAAGACCATCAGCGACAAGAACTTCACCGTCAGGGTCACCGACCATGCTTCCGCAACCCTGCGAAGCATCCAGAATTACCAGATCGCGGACAAGAGCTTCACCGTCACGGAGAAGACGAAGAAGGAGGGTGGCTACACCGGTGGAATGTTCACCGATGGCCACTTCCAGAAATTCGCAGGCGGCGGCATGTTCTCCGGCTACGTGGATCCGGCATGGGCACCCGGCAACGGTTTGAGCGACAGCGTGTATCTGCTCAACGCTCGTCTCGCTGCGGGTGAGTACACGCACAATGCTGCGGCCACGTCCTATTACGGCGTCGATACCATGCGTTTGTTGAACGAGCGGAAGATTCCACGCGAAGTGTTTTCCACTGCCAATCAGATGACAGGCAGTCAGGTCAGCATACAGGTTGATACCGCTTCCGTGGTTGCCGCGATAACCAGTCTGCACAATGACCTCGGCGCTATCATTTCCGCCGCGTCCGATGATTCGACGGTCAGCGACCGTGACTTGGGGAGGTTGATCCGCAAATATGCGCGAGCTTAAATACACGTCGTACGATGGCACGGTCATCGACCTCAACACCGATAGTCTGTGGGTCGCCGATTTGCAGGAAATGCGCGGATACGCATGGACGTACACGCTGGCCACTCGCGGCATCAAATCGGTGAGCAGAAACGCTTCGACGGCGAAAATGACCGTCCGCACCACGGATCCGTCAAGATTGGACGTGGTGCAGACGGCTTTCGATTCGGACGTGCAGGCAGTCCGGCCTGGCACGTTGACGGTTGATGGCGAATGGACGCAACAAGCTTATGTCGTCGGTTCTTCGCTCGGTCTGGTGCCATGGCCGGAATACGCGCAAGTCGATTACACGATTGTCCTTTGCGATGGCGTTTGGCGTCGCGCGCTGCCGGTGCAGCATTTCTTTCCTATGACGGCAGGCACCGGTGCGCAGATTGACCTTCCACTGGACTTGCCGACCGATTTGGCTCCGTCGAAAATCGCCTTGACGGTGAATAATCCGACCGGCAAGGCCGCTGAGTTCGCTGCGGTCATTTTCGGCCCTTGCGTCAACCCGTCTTTCCAGATTGGCGGCAATACTTACGCGGTTGATGTGACAGTGCCGGAAGGCGGTCATGTGTCACTGTCGGCCACCGGCTTGCGGAAGACGATAACGTTGACGGCCGAAAACGGCGACGTTTCGGATGTTTTCGACAAAGGCGTTCGCGGCAACGGCAGCGGAAGCGGCTCATATGTTTTCGAGCCGATACCGGCAGGAGATTCGCTGTTGACGGTTTCCGGCAATTATGGCATCGACTTGACCATGTTTGACGTCTCGGGAGGTGTGCCTTGGTTGACGTTATCCTCGCCGACGGCAAGCTGACGCCACATGCGAGCGTATCGCAGGTGACGTTGGATTGGGCTTGCGGCACGGACGAAAACGATTTCGAGCTGACCGTCGACGATCCGTCTGCGCCGGAAATTGAACGTGGCTGGTATTTCTGGATTGATGGAAGTGATGTTGGAGGCCGAATAGTCGATCGTCGCGTGTCCGTCGTCGGAGGAACGTCTACGACAACCTGGATAGGTCAATCGTGGACTGGCATGTTGGCGGCGAAGATATTGCAGCCGGACGCGAATCAGGATTACCTGACCGTCTCCGGCAAGCTGCCTGACATCCTCAAAAACCTTTTGAAGCGCATCGGTTTGGATTCGGTTTTCACTGTCGATTCCTCCGATGCTTCCACTCTGTCGAATTGGATGTTCCAGAATCCACGCTACGTGGACGCCTACACAGGATTCCGCAATCTGCTCGCATCCTGCGGCAGACGCCTCGACTTCCAAGCCAAGGATAATCACATCCTGCTTGGCATCACGCCGGTCGGCATCATCGACAACACGATCAACTCCGACTTGGTGGATTTCAAGGCCGAGACCAACCGTCGCGCGGTGAATCATCTCATCGGCCTTGGCTCGCAGGAGCTCAAGAACCGTCTGGTGGTCAATTATTTCGCCGACGCGACCGGCGTGGTGAGTCAGACACAGACGCTCGTAGGCGCTGACGAAGTCTGCGCCACATACGACTATCCCAACGCGGATTTGGGCACGCTGCAATCCGAGACGAAGAAGCATCTGCAGGAATTGCAGACCGGTGGTTCGGTCGAGGTGACGTTGTCCGATGAGGTCGGCGACGGTCTGCGCGTGGATGACAAGATTGTTGCGACGGATCAGGCTTCCGGCGTCAACGTCACCGCCGTGGTGACGAAGCGGATCGTGAAAATCGATTCTGGGATTTTGACTTCGACTTTCGAGGTCGGACTGCCGGTGCAGTCGGCGAACGCGAACTATTCCGGTTCTTCCTCTTCGTCTTCGGGTTCGGCTGGCGGTGGCGTGTCTTTGACGGCTGGCCGGGGCCTGTCGATTTCAGGCGGCACTATCAACGCGGAGGTCGCTTCCGAGGATTTGGATTCCGTCAGGCAGGTCGCCGATGCGGCGAACAGGACGGCTTCCGGTTTCGCGGCGCAGATCGGCAAGGCGAATCAGACCGCCGAGAACGCGAAGAACGTCGCCGATGCGGCCAAGAGCGTGGCCGACAGTGCGAAGTCGGGCATGATGACCGATGACGAGCGGTCGAAGCTCGCTTCGGTCGAACGGGGCGCGAACGCCTACACGCTGCCTGTGGCGTCCACGGACGTGTTGGGTGGCGTGAGGGTGGACGGTTCCTCGATCGTGAGCGTGGATGGTGTCATCAGCGCGCATGTCGGCGGCGGCGCTTCCGGGAGGGTCGTGTTCCCAATCGGATACGTGGTCCAGAACACGACCGGTGTCAACCCTTCCGTTGATTTCGGCGGCACGTGGAGGCAGTTGCCTTCGCTTGGTTGTTTCACGTTTGAAAGGATAGGCTAGTGAAATCTGACGGTTACTCGAAATACGTGTGCGACAAGTGCGGCAAGACCGCTTATGTCGCCGCTGGTGACACTGAGGCGCGGGAATGGTTCACCGTGCGCCGCTATTCGGCTGGCAAGGCGACCCGCATCGCGGATGATGTGCCGCCCGACATCTACGAATTATGTTCCCAATGCAATACGTCTTTCATGACGTTCATGCAGAAGGATGACGCTTCGTTTGAAGCATGGCTGAAGGAGGTTGAAAAGTGACCATCGAACTGGTTGACGGCAAGGCCGGACGCGCGCATATTTCAAGCGAGGACAAGGCGATTATTCATCAGGCCAAGTTCTCGAAGTCCGATGTGGTGTTCGACTGGGGTGACGCGTTCAAGTGCACGATGGGCAGTGCGAACAGGGCCACCATCGGTACGGGTTGCGCGTCGATACAGGGTTTGGACTGGCATATCACGGCGGCGGAATCGGTGACGATCTCCAACGGGTCGCAGGGCATGAAACGCAATGACATCATTTGCGCGCACTACCATCGTGATTCCTCGACCGGCGTGGAAAAGGTGGAGTTGGCCGTGTTGAAGGGCACGCCGAACGCGACGACCGCCGCCGACCCGACCATTCCGTCAGGGAAGATACTGTCCGGCGCGGTTGACGCATACATGCCGTTGTGGCGTATCCCATTGGACGGCATCACGGTAGGCACGCCGGTACGCCTGTTCACGCCGAGAGGGGCTTTGTGGGATTCCGTAACCCTTGAACGGCAGCCTTTCCCGTTTTTTGGCAATACCCTGCGATTGCAAAAACGCAATGGGCTTGTGATCGCGACAGTCAGCGCAAGTCCACAATCCACAGTGAAGAATCTTTACAATGTGGCCGCTAATGAGACCATTGCGAATGGATTCAGGCCATCATCATCTAACGCAATCATGACTTCAGTCAGTCATGGTGATGACGTTGCATCAATGCTGATTCATCCCGATGGGCGAATCAGCGTGTTCGGGACGTTGACCGTCGGCCACCATTACCTGTGGCAAGGCGTATGGCCGACCGAATAGCTTTCCGTAACCCCGATTCATTTCACGAAAGTGACCATTGACCCGGAATTCACGATCAGTGGATGCGTCGTCAATGGTTTGGCGACCGTCTACTGCCGGTGGGTCAACAAAGGGCCTTTCTTTAATAAGGCGTGGACTGAAGTGACTTTGGCAAGCATGGACGTGCGGGCTGCCAGTGAAAGCTTCAACATGTTCGCAGACAATTCCGGTTCAGGTCAGGGGCAGGATCGTTATCTGTACGTCGTGGGAAACAAGGTTTCCTTCCGCACATCGTATGATGTGAACATTCCCGGGAACGTATGGCATGTCGGCAGCGTATCGTTTCCGGTGACGACGGTTTAGGCAACGATATAGGTCATCGTCGTGGCGAAAAAGTCACCGCTCTGACTGCCACCGCGATTGCTGTAGGTGAATGTCCCATCCGTTTTCAGCAGGAACTCTCGTTGGCTTCCTCCATCACGGCCGCTCCACGTTCCACGCACGTCTGCCACAGGACGCCACCCTTCCGGGATTATGCCAAAATTACCGCTACCCCATGATGCAGTGTTCGCGCTCTTCCAAGCCACGTTGATTTGAGCGACATTGCCGGTCTTCACACCGGTCACCGTGCCATACTGGCTGGCGATAAGAGTCTGGGTTACGGAAAGCTATTCAGCAGGTAAGTATGAGTTTCTGCCATGCTTTCTGCATGTCCTTGAGGACGCTCAGATCGGGCTTGAGGTAATACCGTGCGGTGGTTTGGATGTCGGAATGCCCGAGCTGTCGTGCGACCACGCTGATGTCGGTTCCGGCCTTGATCGCCAACGTGCCGAACGTGTGGCGTAGGTTGCGTGGAGGTACGCAGGGCAGGTTCATGCGCCTGCACCAACTGCGGTAGTGGTTCGCCACTTGGTTCGCGTTCAGACTGCCGACCAGTCGGCCGGTCTTCGTGCCGTGGCGTAGTTCCGCCAATCGTTTGACCGCGAACCGTGGCAATGCGACGGTTCGTCGGCTCAGATCGGTCTTCGGTTCGGTGACGGTCTCATGGCCTGCCACCCATTGCACCGACCTTTTCACCGTGACCGTGCCGCGACGCAGATCCAAGTCGGCCCATTCCAGGCCGACCGACTCGCAGCGTCGCAATCCAGCGCACACGGACACCAATAGCCATACTTCCAATGGATGCCCGTAGAAGCCTTTCAACAGTCTGCGTACTTCCGGAACGGACAGCACTTGCGGCTCGTAGTGCCGTAGTCGTGGCAGGCGTATCTCGCGTCTGGTCACGTCGTTGTCGGTCAAACCGCGTTTGAACGCGAGTCGCAGTATCGAGCGGAACACCGCGTAGGCTTTGCGTGCCGCTCCCGGCTTATCGAAGGAGTCCAACCATGATTCGATGTCCGCCATGCTGATCGAGTCCATGTCCCTTCCGCTCCATTGCGGGAGGATATGGCAGTTCAAGGCGCTTTCGTAGCCTACTTTGGTGCATTCGCGGAGTTTCGCGCATGATGGTTTCCAAACGGTGGTTGCGAATGTGTCGAAAAGCATTGGTTCCTTTCCAATTCCGTTGGATAATCCCACACATCGTCGCGTTGCCGTTGGATGGGCGTGTGTGTGGGTTTTCCCATTGTTCCATATCCCTGTTTTCTAGGAGGATGTTTTGACTCAGATTAATTTCGATTTCGGCCATCCAAGCGCGGATGGCATAGCGGACTTGGCTGGCGAGAAGATTCATGTGGTGCCGACCGGCCGGTTCAGGAACGGCAGTCGTATCGTCGTACGCGACTCGTTCGAGGTGCGCCTGGACGAGCACGGCATCGCGACCGTCAACGTTCCGCCGACCGACAGCACGTTCGCGTATGAGGTGACTGTCGGAGAGAGTGAGGATACATGGCGTTTCGTCCGTTGCGTCCAGGTGCCGGATTCGACTTCGGTTTTGAATTTCTCCGATTTGGTCGAAGTTGATTCGACCACGCTCACTCCGGTGCAGACCGGTAATCCGTTGGCTGATATCGACCAGTCCGACGTCGATTGGGCCATCCAGTTCATTAACTCTTGATTTTTGGAGGTTTGTTTTGGCTAATCCTGACAAGTTTTTGCGTCTGCGTGATTACGCTCGTTTGGAGCGTGCGCAGAAGAATGGTGTCGTGGACGGCACCAAGTTCGCCTACGACAGTGCGAAACATGTCGTGTCGAACGTCCGCGAGTATTTCGACGCGCATCGTGACGGGCGCACGTATGGCGTGCGTTTCCCGCTCTATAGCTTCTCCAATTCGTCGGACGGCGTGAAGGTCGGCGACAATGCCGGTCTGACCGTCGTACCAAGCTCGAATTATCGTGCCGGACGTGACGATTACGCTGGTTTGAGCGCGTTCCGCGTGTTCGACGCTAACGTGGCCGTGGCCGATGATGGCACGCCGGTCGTGAAGGCCATCAAGGGCTTGGCCGGCAATTACGCGAAGGACGGGTCCAACGGCGACGTGTTCGTCATCACCACTCCCGGCTTCTACCGGTTCGAGTTCGACACGAACCATTGCACCATCTGGTATTCCGACACCCAGTACGACGGCTATTCGCCGATGCCGGGCGCGCTCATGCCGGACGGTTCGCTCCGCCCGTGCATGGCGTACGCGAAATACCCGCTGTCCAATTACGGCGGCAAGGCCGCGTCCGTCTCGGGTCAGATTCAGGCCACCATGAGCGAACAAGGCTCCGTGGCAGTAACCACCAGCAAAGGCAAGGGCTACAGCGGAAAGACCTCAGCCGACACGTTCTACACGCAGCTCATGCACATGCTCAAATACGCGGCCAAGGACATCGAACGCCACTTGGGCGGCGACTTCAACGGTTCCGCTCAGGTCAACGTCAGCAAGGCCGAAACCAACGTCACCCGCGCGCTGGTCAAGGCCACTGACGCGGCAAGCATCGACCTCGGCTCCTACGTCAGCATTGGTACGGGCACCGACCGTGGAGACAATACGACCGGCGCGGCGGCGGCATACCGCAAGGTCATCAGCAAGACCGTCGTGGACTCGGCAACCACCGCGATCAACGTGTCCGGCGCGGCCTTCACGACCACGACGGCCATGCATGTCACACAAATGCCGTACCTGACCGGTTCGACGGACGGCGTGCTCGGCAACGACGGCATCCCCCGCGAGGACGTGTCCAAAACCCATCAGCCGATCAAGCTCCAGGGCATCGAACTGTTCGCCGGAGTCTACGAGACCGAGGGCGACATCATTCTGAAGAACGTGAAGGATTCAGACACTTCCGGCCATACCGAGGTGTGGAAGGTGTTCGACACCACGAAGGCGAGCGGCACCGCCATAACCGGCGACTACGTTCACGTGGGCGATTTCCCGGCAGTCAACGACGCGGCCGACAACCAGTGGCAGTGGCAGACCGACTTCACCGAAAAGCACGGATTCCTACTGCCTACCGGCGTGGGTGCGACAAGCACCAGCGGTCTGACCGACGCGCTGATTATCAACCCGATCTCCGCTCCGGGACTGCATGAGTTGCGGCGCGGTGGCGGTCTCAGGGACGGTTCGCACTGCGGGTTGTTCGGCGCGGGCGGCGGGAACGACCTCTCGGACGCGTGGTGGATCTGCGGCGGTCGCCTATCCGTTCTTGGCCGCACGCACGCCTAGTGCGGGCGGTTGGGGGTGAGCACCAGCGAGGGGGCGAAAGCCCCCTCATCACCCTCGTATGACTCTTGGTAATATTTCAGGGATTCGTGACGGTTTCGCCGGGTTCCTCCTGCTCTTGCAGCGCGGTGGCAATCTCAGGGACGGTTCGCACTGCGGGTTGTTCAACGCGAACGGCAGGAACGACCTCTCGAACGCGTGGTGGAACTACGGCGGTCGCACATAAGGGTTAACCATTTTCCGTCACGACTACCCTCCGCTTTCGGGGATATGCGAGAGGGCAAGCCTCGGCCATGCCGAAAATCGAATCAAGCACGCGGCTGGTAGCACATTGCGAACGCCGCCAACATTCCCCCTATAGCTTTCATGAAAACATATTGCAAACACAGTCGCATCACCGAACCCGCGTTCGTGCGCGACTGCATCGAACGGTTCCTCAACGGCAAACGCTCCCGCAGGGACGTGAACGACTTCCTCAGCCGCCATCCCGACTTGGATTCGCTTTCACGGCAGATAGCAGACGAGATAGGGTGCGGCGAATACAGGTTCGCGCCCATCCGCTACTTCCGCCGTGTGGAACCGATCTCAGGCAAGATACGCATTATCGGACGCGAAAGCATCCGCCATCAGATCTACGATTACGTCTGCGGTACGGCGTTGATGCCATTGTTCCGCGCGAAGGTCGGCAGATGGCAGACGGCGAGCATCCCTGGCAGGGGCATAGCCGACGCGCGACGCGCGATCAAACGATGGGTGCGCGAACCATCCAGCAAAGCGTTCGTGAAACTGGACGTACGCAAATGCTATCCAAGCATCAGCCGTGAAGTGTTGAAACGCCTGCTCTCGCGTGACGTGGGCGACAGGCGGCTACTGGATTTGACGTTCCATCTCATCGACCAATACGCGGGCGATGACGGATTGAACATCGGCTCCTATCTGAGCCAGTGGCTCGCGAACTATTACCTCTCATACGCCTACCATTTCTGCGAACGGCATCTAAGCAAGGAGCGCGTGAACCGCAGGACAGGCGAAACCACCACGAGGCGGCTCGTCACGCACATGCTGTTCTACATGGACGACATTCTCCTGGTCGGCAGATCGAAGCGTGACCTGACCATCGCCGTCAAACGCATACGCGCCTACCTGCATAACACGCTCCGACTCGAAATCCATCCCACATGGAACATCAAGCACGTCGGCGTGGAGCCAATCGACATGGTGGGCTTCACCTTCTACCCGGACCATACCGGCGTCAGGGCGGGCATCTTCCTGCGCGCACGACGCTCATTCCGCCGATACGCGCGGAACCCTACGAGTCTTCGGCTCGCATACCGTTGCGCCAGCTACTACGGCTGGCTCAAAAACAGCGATTCCATCCAATACCGGCGTCGAAACAACGTCGATCAAATCGTCCGCCGCGCCAGAAACACCGTCGCGGCAAGCCGAAAGAAAGGATAACAGATGATTCAGAACGTCTCTTCCGCAACACCGTTGGAAAAGGTGGACTACCATCTCCGCGATGACGGACTGGCCGACATCCGCATCCGCCGCAACATCAGGACCGTCACCCATCAGGCGACCGACAACCAGCCGGAATACGTGGAGTACACGGCAGTCGAATCCTATCAGATTCTGCCGCTCATGGAACAGGAGGCCATCGATCAGGCGGACGTCCTGTTCGAGGGTGACACGACCAGTTCCAAGTCGGTACTCGACCGTGTGAGCGCATTGGAACAGGCAAGCCTGGACAACGCGCAACTGCTGGCCGACCTGATGGCAGGCGAGGACGGGGATACGACGGATTCCACCGATTCCGACACCGGCAAGACCGATGGCGGCGATGCCAGCGACGACGGCACGAACACCGCCGACGATTCCGCCGACAACAAGGATAAGGAGTGAGAACAATGGTTAGATTCAATCATGCCGCAGCGGTCCGCATGTACACCCGTCTGGTCAAGGCCGGACGCAAGACGTTGGACGAAGTGCCGGAGGAATACCGCGCGGAGGTGCAGCAGAACCTCCTCGACCCGTGGTTCTGAGTAAGAAGGCATAGGTGAATCAGGAAGCAATCACCATCATCGTCGCCATCATCGGTTCCGGTGGTTTCGGCGCGCTCGTCCCATGGGTGCTCGACAGGATCGACAACAGGCGCGACCCGCTGCACGAGGGCGTTAAGGAGCTGTTGTTCTGCAAGCTCGAACTGCTGCACCAGCAGATGGTGGACAACGGCGGCGTATGCACCGTCGAGGCGAAACAGACCGCCGAACGCATATATCTCGCCTACCACGGTCTGGGAGGCAATGGCGTCGGCACGGAAATGCGCAACGACATCCTCGACGCGCACATACAGGAGGACAGGCATTGACCGCAGGAGGCATATACCTGCTGCTGCTCGCGCTCGTCATCGTGTTCAATCATGGCGCGCACAGGCATTGATTTTCACGCAGGTTTTCAAAGCCATCCCATTCCGGGATGGCTTTTTTATTGCCCCTTGACTCGGGGCGGGAAGGAGAGGATGTGAAGATCCTCGACAAAAGCAAACACAAACACGGACGCCTGCACCGGCGCGTGGGCATGACGCTGACCGCGCTCGTCGCCGCGGTCTCCATGGCGGTCGCCCCGGCGGCGATGGCCGACATGCAGGGCATCGACGTGTCCAACTGGCAGTGCGGCATCGACATCGCCAACACGCAGGCCGATTTCATCGTGGTCGGCACCACATGGGGCACGGGCCAAGTCAACAACAACTGCCTCGTGTCCGGCGTCAACACCGACGCCAACCGTATGATCGCCCAGGCACAGGCCAGCGGCAAGAAGTTCGGCCTCTACCATTACGCGATGGGCGGCAACCCCGAGGCGGAAGCCCAATTCTTCTGGCGGAACACCAGCAACTATTGGCGTCACGGCATCGTGGCGCTCGACTGGGAGATGGACGACAACCCCGCATGGGGCGACTGGGATTGGGTACGCCGATTCATGAATGAGTGCGAACGGCTTTCGGGCGGTGTGCGCCCGTTGCTGTACACCGGCCCGGTCGCCGGCACCATCCCGCAGGACATCCGCGACCGGTACGGTTTGTGGATCGCCCAATACGCGAACATGAGCCCGACCGGCTATCAGGCCAATCCGTGGATGATAGGCGCATACGGCGAGGCCATGCGACAGTACAGCGGCACCGGTGTCGTCAACACGTGGAGTCCCGTCGATCTCAACCTGTTCCGCGGCGACGCATGGCAGTGGGACCTGTACGCCAACCCGACCGGCGGCTCCACGCCACCGGCCACACCGGCCGCGCCCGCACAGCCGAACACTCCCCCGGCCGACACCAACACGGGTGGCATCAGCCACATCATGCAGTGGGGCGAGACCATCTGGGGACTCGCCGTAGCGTATAACGCGTGGCCGTTGTCCATGTGGCACACGCCGTCCGGTGATATCAACCGCTACTACGTGGGCGACGTCGTCACCTACGGCGGCACCACAACCGCGCCGTCCAACGGGGTCTCCAAGACCCTCCAGTACGGTGACACGGTATGGGAGTTCGCCACCTCCCACGGCTACAACGTCAACCGCTGCACCGTCCCCTCCGGCAACATCAACGTCTACTACCCCGGTGACGTGGTGACCTGCCGCTAAACCAACCGGTGCCGCCGTCACTCCCGACGGCGGCACCACCCATCATCATCCTTTCTTTGATCGGAGCAAACATGACCGACAGCAAAAACCCGGCCGACACCGGCGAAACACTCCCCGGCATCGACACGGGCGACTGGCCCGAGACAATCGACGTCACCCATGACGTGCCAGACTGGCTCATCCCCAGCCGCGTCTACGATGTGCTCAAATGGCTCGGCCTCATCGTCCTGCCCGCACTCGCCGTGTTCGTTAACACGGTCGGCCCCGCATGGGGCTGGCCGCACGTGGACGCGATAGTGACCACGCTCAACGCGCTCGGCATCCTCGCCGGCGCGCTCATCGGCGTCAGCGCCATCAAACAACGCATCGACCACGCCGCATAACCACACATAGTTCGGCCCCGTCCGGCATCGCAGACAGCTCGCACAGAGCTTGACTGCTGCCGGACGGGGCCGATTTCGCGTTGTGGCAGAGGGCTTCGCGGGCTCGATTTCTGCCCACATTTTGCCCACATTTTCCGTAAAAACAGGTTAAAAACCGTTAAAACTGGTTAAAACGAAAAAAGCCGCTCAGCCCTACTCCCGCAAGGCAAAGCGGCCATCTTCCAACCCGTTCTCAGCTCAGCGCGTCCTTCAACTTGCTGAAGAAGCCTTTCTTTTGGCCAGCCTGTGGACGGGATGCCTGGGAGACGTGCGTGGCGCCTGAATCGTGCGAGGCGGCGAACTGTTCGATGAGGCCGCGCTCGGTTTCGTTGAGCTTGGTGGGAATCAGCACATTGACGTGGGCGATGAGGTTGCCGCGCTCGTCCTTGTTGCGGATGTTCGTGACGCCCAGTCCCTTAAGCGTCACAGTGTCCTCAGGCTGGCAGCCGGCCGGGATGGACACGGTCTTCTCACCATCGAACGTGTCAATGGACAGATCGTGGCCGAGCACGGCCCAGCTCATCGGCACCTGAATCCAGCAGTGCAGGTCGTCGCCATCGCGGGTGAACTGCTTATCCGCCTTGATGCGAATGTCGATGTACAGGTCGCCGGCAGCGCCGCCGCCCTCACCCACTTCGCCCTGGTTGGCCAAACGTAGACGCGCGTTGTCGTTGATGCCGGCGGGCACGGTGACGCCCACGGTACGTGTGGTACGCACACGGCCGTGGCCCATGCAGCTGGGGCACGGGTTCTTGATGATGGTACCGTGGCCCTCGCAACGTTCGCAGGGGGCGGAGGTCATCATCTGGCCGAGCATGGTGCGCACGACCTTCTGCATGAATCCCTGGCCGTGGCAGTCGGGGCAGGTGACCGGCTGTGCGCCGCCCTGGGCGCCGGAGCCGCCGCACTCCTGGCACAGGGAGAACGTGCTGATCTTGACGTGCGCGGTGCCGCCGAACACGGCGGTCTTCAGGTCGATGGACGCGGAGGCCAGGGCGTCGCGGCCGGGCTGGGTACGCGGCACCGGGCCCTGTGAGCCACCACCGAACGCGGAACCGAAGAACGTGGAGAACACGTCGCTCATATCGCCGAAGCCCGCCCCGGAGAAGCCGCCGGCACCGGCGTTCGGATCGTTCGGGTCGACGCCCGAATCATACATACGGCGCTTGTCCGGATTGGACAGCACATCGTAGGCGTTGTTCACTTCCTTGAACTTGTCCTCGAATTCAGGGCCCGCGATGTCGGGGTGGTACTTACGGCTGAGCTTGCGGTATGCCTTCTTGATCTCGTCGTCACTGGCGCCGCGTTCCACACCCAGCGTCTCGTAATAATCTGCCACTTGATTGATCCTTTGTGTTCGTTTGGTCTGCGGGTCATTGTGCCACAGACGGCGGTCAGTCTTGGGTCCGGCCCTCGGAGAGGAAGGCGGTCAAATATCTGGCTACGGCCCTGACGGCGGCCATAGTGGCCGCATAGTCCATGTGGGTCGGCCCTATGGAGCCGACGAAGGCGATGGGTTCCGTGTCGTTCGTCTGGCTCTCCGTCTCGGATTCGGTTTCGGGTTCGCCTACGGGATCGTTCCCCGCCGGTTCGCCCGCCGCACCGCTGCGCCCATAGCCACTGCTGACCACGGAGGCATGCAGTAGGCCGGGGGTGTGCATTTCGGAGCCGATGGCCACGCCCACGCCGGATGCATTCGTCTCCTCGCTCAGGTTGCTCATGAGCTTCATCAGCACGACCTGTTCTTCCAGCGCGTCGAAGAGCGGGGCCAGATCGGCCAGGGACCGGGAGCGGGCCAGGTGCGAGGTGCCGGACATGTACAGTTCGTCCGCGCGTTCGTCCAATGCCATCGATTCGAAGGCGTCGGCCAGCGCGTCGGCCACGCCGCGCACCGACTCGTAGCCGGCGCTGGCGGCGATGGATCGCACGGTCTCCGCGGATTTCGATAGGGACAGTCCGACACATTGTTCGTTGACGGTGTTGGAGAGCCGGTTGATCTCGTCCACGGCGGGCATGGATGCGATGGTCAGGCTGTGCTGGGCCACGCGGCCGGTGTCGGTAATCACCACCGCGAGCAACGTGGTCATGGCAACGGGCACCATCTCCACGTGCCGCAATGTGGCCTTGGCCAGCGATGGCGAGGTGACTATGGCCACTTGACCGGTGATTTCGGACAACAGTCGTGCCGAACGCTGCAGCGCGTCCTTGAGACTCACCGATCCGGACAGGAAGCTGTTGATGCCGCGGCGCTGCGCCTCGCTGAGCGGCACCACGGTAGCAAGTCGGTCCACAAAGTATCGATAGCCCTTTTCGGTGGGCACACGACCGGCCGAAGTGTGCGGCTGAATCAGATATCCTTCATCCTCCAGAGCGGACATGTCGTTACGGATGGTGGCCGAACTGACGCCGAGATCATGGTCGCGCGTCAGCGAAGTGGAGCCCACGGGCTCCTGAGAACGGATGTAATCCTCCACCACGGCGCGCAGCACCAGCATGCGTCTTGATTGCGTCATGCGCGCCTCCTTATATATGCATACATATTCATATCAGTCACGGTTCACTCAGGGCGTACCCCGACGGTCGGTTCGCCACGCCGCGACACGCGGGAACCCAGAAATATTGCCTCTTTCTTGGCTCCGCCACGTGCAGGTGGCGCACTTCACCTTAGAACATTGTATTAGCACTCCTTAGGCTTGAGTGCTAATGCGTTCGTTTGCAGCGTAGCAATGTTCACTGTGAACGCTAACAGAACACAAACTACCAAAACACGCCAAAATTGCACCGCAACGTCGCAAACCGACGCTAGCATGGTAATCGCAATGTGAGGGCGTCAAGCGCCCGGCACAAGCCGGATACGCGGCCCGACCAATTGGAAGGAAAGTAATCCATGACCGAATTCAAGGAGACCGAGCTCGACGAGCGCGCCATCAAGATGGCGAAGGTCCTTTCGGCTGACGCGGTTGAGAAGGCAGGCTCCGGCCACCCCGGCTCCCCCGTCTCCCTGGCGCCCGTCGCCTACACGCTGTACCAGCACTTCATCAAGCACGATCCGAATGATCCCAACTGGGAAGGCCGCGATCGCTTCATCCTTTCCGGTGGCCATGCCTCCCTCACCCAGTACGTCCAGCTGTACTTCTCCGGCTACGGCGTGACCCTGGACGACCTTAAGAACTTCCGTGGCGGCGCTGCCACCCGTACCCCGGGCCACCCGGAGTACGGCCTGACCCCGGGCATCGAAATGACCACCGGCCCTCTGGGCCAGGGCTTCGCCTCCGCCATCGGCTTTGCCTACGGCGAGCGTTTCCAGCGCGGTCTGCTTGACCCGGAGACCCCGAAGGAAGATTCCCCGTTCTACCACAAGATTTGGGCCATCTGTGGTGAAGGCGACATCGAGGAGGGCATCTCCGGCGAGGCCGCTTCCCTGGCCGCCAACCAGAAGCTCGGCAACCTGACCGTGATCTTCGACGCCAACCGCATCCAGATCGAAGGCGACACCAACCTGGTGCTGGCCGAGGACGTGCTCAAGCGCTTCCAGGCCTACGGCTGGTACACCGACGAGTTCAGCTTCATCCAGCCCGACGGCTCCTACAAGGAGGACATCGAGGGTCTGGCCGACGTCATCGCCAAGGCCGAAGCCGCCGCCCCGGACCAGCCGAAGCTCATCAAGGTCCACTCCCTGATCGCCTGGCCGACCCCGGGCAAGACCAACGACCCGTCCTCCCACGGCTCCAAGCTGGGCGCCGAGGCCGTCGCCGGCCTCAAGAAACTCCTCGGCTACGATCCGGAGGAGTCCTTCCACGTCGACGAAGAAGCCCTGGCCCACGCCCGCAAGGTCGCCGATCGCGGCCTGGAGGCCCACAAGGCCTGGGACGAGAAGTTCGACGCCTGGCGCAAGGCCAACCCGGACAAGGCCGCCCTGTACGACCGTCTGAAGGCCGGTGAACTGCCGGAAGGCTTCGACAAGGCCCTTGACGACCTTGAGGCCACCTTCGAAGTCGGCAAGGGTGTCGCCACTCGTGGTGCCTCCGGCTCCGTGCTCAACGCCATCGCCGCCGTCATGCCGGAACTCTGGGGCGGCTCCGCCGACCTCGGTGGCTCCAACAAGACCGACCTCAAGGGCGCTGCCACCTTCGCCCCGGCCGAGTGCGCCACCAAGCAGTGGCCGAACTGCAACGAGTTCGGTCGCCAGCTGCACTTCGGCGTGCGCGAGTTCACCATGGGCTGCATCACCAACGGCATCCTGCTGGGTTCCCACACCCGTCCGTTCGGCGGCACCTTCTTCATGTTCTCCGACTACGAGCGTTCCGCCGTTCGTCTGGCCGCCCTCATGCAGATCCCGAACCTGTACATCTGGTCCCACGACTCCGTCGCCGTCGGCGAGGACGGCCCGACCCACCAGCCGGTTGAGCACCTTGCTTCCTTCCGCGCGATTCCTCAGCTTGAGGTCATTCGCCCGGCCGACGCCTTCGAGACCGCCGAGGCTTACCGTTACTTCTTCGAGAAGAAGAACACCCTGCCTGGCGCCATGGTTCTGACCCGTCAGGGTGTCCCGGTTCTTGCCGAGACCGCTGCCAAGGCCAAGGACGGTGTCAAGAAGGGCGCTTACATCCTGGTCGACACCGAGGGTACTCCGGACGTCATCCTCATGGCTTCCGGTTCCGAGGTCCAGTGGGCTGTGGCTGCCGCCAAGACCCTGGCCGGCGAGGGCGTCAAGGCTCGCGTCGTGTCCGTGCCGTCCATGGAATGGTTCGAGGAGCAGGACGCCGAGTACAAGGAGGCTGTGCTTCCGGCCGCTGTCAAGGCTCGTGTCTCCGTCGAGGCCGGCGTTGCCATGCCGTGGTACAAGTACCTCGGTTCCTACGGCAAGCCTGTCTCCATCGAGCAGTTCGGCCTGCAGGGTGACGGCGCTCAGAACATGATCGATCTCGGCATCACCGCCGAGCACGTGGTGGAAGCCGCCAAGGCCTCCATCGCCGAAGTCGAAGCCGCCAAGTGAGCAACTAAGCAATAATTCAATAATTGTTGGCTCCCCTCCCTGAGGGGAGCTGTCAGGCGAAAGCTTGACTGGGGGGGGGAGCAATGCTTGAGCCCACTCCCCTCAGTCCGCGTTGCGGACAGCTCCCCTCTCCCAGGAGAGGGGAGCCTAGGGCTTGAATCCAAGGAGAAAATAAATGACTGAAGCAACTCAGCGTACGTCCGACAACGGCGTTTCCATCTGGCTGGACGACCTGTCCCGCTCCCGCATTGAGTCCGGCTCCCTGCAGGACCTCATCGCCAACAAGAACGTGGTCGGCGTTACCACCAACCCGTCCATCTTCCAGAAGGCCCTGAGCCAGGTCGGCCCGTACGACGCTCAGCTCAAGGAGCTCGGCAAGGTTGACGTTGAGACCGCTGTCCGCGAGCTCACCACCACCGACGTGCGCAACGCCACCGACATCTTCCGCGAGATCGCTGAGGCTACCGACTTCGTCGACGGCCGCGTCTCCATCGAGGTCGACCCGCGTCTGGCCCACGACACCGAGAACACCGCCAAGCAGGCTGTGGAACTCTGGGAGAAGGTCAACCGTCCGAACGCCATGATCAAGATTCCGGCAACCCTCGAAGGCCTGCCGGCCATCACCGCCACCCTGGCCAAGGGTATCTCCGTCAACGTCACCCTGATCTTCTCGCTCGAGCGCTACGAGCAGGTCATCGACGCCTTCATCGAGGGAATCGCCCAGGCTGACGCCAACGGCCACGACCTGAAGCACATCGGCTCCGTCGCTTCCTTCTTCGTCTCCCGCGTGGACACCGCTGTCGACAAGCTGCTGGAAGCCAACGGCTCCGACGAGGCCAAGGCTCTGGAGGGCAAGGCCGCTGTGGCCAACGCTCGACTGGCTTACGAGCTCTTCGAGAAGAAGTTTGCCGAGGATCCGCGTTGGGCCGACCTGGCTGCCAAGGGTGCCAAGGTTCAGCGTCCGCTGTGGGCCTCCACCGGTACCAAGAACGCCGCCTACTCCGACTGCAAGTACGTTGACGAGCTCGTTGCCAAGCACATCGTCAACACCATGCCGGAGAAGACCCTGAACGCTCTGGCCGACCACGGCAACGGCGCTCCGTCCATCGAGGGCACCTACGAGGAGTCCCACGCCGTCATCAACAAGCTGGCTGAGCTGGGTATCAACCTCAAGGACGTCACTGACAAGCTGGAGGCCGACGGTGTCGCCGCCTTCATCAAGTCCTGGGATTCCGTGCTGGCTGACGTCCAGTCCGGCATCGACCGCGTGAACGCCTGAGATTATTAGCTGATGCGCATTTCGCGCATTAACTGATTAGCTCACAGAAGCTCCGACCCCAACCGGTCGGGGCTTCTTACGTTTATTGCTACAGTAGTACGAGCACATGAGAGAAAGGTCGAACCGTAATGAACAAACTTGTCGCACGCCAGCGGTTGGTGATGACCTTTACCTTCTTTTCGATGTTCTTCGGAGCGGGCAACCTGATCTTCCCGCCGTTTGTCGGAGCTCAGGCCGGTTCCGCGACCATACCGGCGGCCATCGGCTTCATCGTCTCCGCGGTCGGCCTGCCGATTCTCGGCGTGCTGGCGGTCACCTTCGCCGGTGGCTTCGACAAACTCGCCGGCCGGGTCTCCCCCAAATTCGCCCTGTTCCTCGGCTTGGCGATCATGCTCACCATCGGCCCCTGCTTTGCGATTCCGCGTACGGCGACCACCTCGTTCGAAATGATGGTGGCGCCTTTCGTGCCGTCCTCCTACGGCTGGCTGGCCCAACTCATCTACTCGCTCGTGTTCTTCACACTGGCGTTCCTGTTCGCCCAGCATCCCGAAAAACTCTCCAAAGTGCTCGGCCGATTCATGGGACCGTTGCTGCTGGTGCTGATTGCCGTCCTGTTCATCGCCTGCCTAATCCACGGTATCGGTACCCCGGCCAAACCGATGGGCGACTACTCCACAAACCAGATTGCACGTGGCTTCCTCGACGGCTACCAGACCATGGATCTGCTCGCCGCGCTCTATTTCGGCATCGTGATTTCCGCGAATATCCGCACCCAGCAGGTCGATGACGAATCGCAAGTGCAGAAGGAGACCGCGTATGCCGGACTCGGCACCGGTGTGCTGCTGATCGTGATCTACGGCGCACTGAGCTACGTGGGCGTGGTGTCCGGCGCCATCGCCACCATCGATCCCGCCAAAGACACGGGCGCGACCGTGCTCACCAATCTCACCTCGTCCCTGTTCGGCGCGTTCGGTACCGCGTTCCTCGGTATCGTCTTCGTCATCGCCTGCCTCAACGTATGCACCGGACTGATCGGTACCTGCGCCACCTACTTCCACACTCGGTTCCAGACCGTTGCAGGGAGAACGTTGAGCTACCGCACCTGGCAGGTCATCTTCACCGTGTTCAGTTTCATCGTGTCCAACGCCGGGCTAAGCGCGATCATCAAGGTTTCCGTGCCGGTGTTGTCCGCACTGTATCCGATCGCCATCGTGCTGATGCTGCTGGCGCTGACCCACAAGTCGCTCGGCGCGCGATTCCCGCATGTCTACTTCTGGACCGTGCTGCTGGTGGGCATCGACTCCTTCGCCACCTGCATCTCCAGCCTAATCACCGTCTTCGGCGGCTCCATCGGCTGGCTGGACACGACGCTGGCCATGCTGCCCTTGCAGCAATACCAGCTCGGCTGGGTGGTCCCGGCTATCCTCGGTGTTGCCATTGGTATCGCCGATGCTCCGCGACGGTAGTTCTTCCCGGTCTGTGCCGGAGTCTGGCGGTCGGTCGGTGACGGCGGTTGTTGCGACGCTCAGCGGTGCCGGTGTATCGTTCGCACCACTATATGAGCGCATTTGGGGCGGCATGATGCTGCATCCGAACTGTCCGGCGATTGGCAGAATGACCTACTATCTCTCGGGCCAAGCAACTGACGATTATGGAGTCTGCGTCACCTCACCACTGTGGTTTATGACGGTGACTGCGCTGAGTGTTGTCGCGATTCTCTGTCTGACCGTTGCGGGAGTACAGGGCTTTTCGCGCCATCGGCTCTGTTCCCGTTGCCCTGTTCTGGTCAGGTCTCACGTTCTTTACCTACAGCTACAACACTGGTAGACACACCGATTTCTGCCCAGCGCTATCGGCAACCGACAATGCAGGTCTTGTCGCTTATTGCATCGGCCGTGAAGCTTTGGGACTGCTGACCGTCGTGTTGTGCGTGCTGCCATTGTTCTCCCTGCTTTCGGCGATTATGGCCATCACGTTGGCTGCGCACGACGCGACACCACCGGCATAAAATCTCCTTCATATCACGAAACAACGGGCACCCGTTTTGCGAGGCATTCTATCCGTCCCGTGTTTCGCAACGCATGAGACGGCACATCCATTGAATCAGGAGTCTAGACCATATCTCGCCGAATCTTGCGGTAGGTGGCATAGAACAGGAAGCCGGCCACGATGCCGGAGGTGGCGTCGGAGATGGGTTCGGCGATGAAGATGCCGTTGACGCCGATCCAGTGCGGCAGCAGCAGCGCGAGCGGCACGAGCAGGATGATCTTGCGGAAGATGGCCAAGAACACCGACTGTTTGGCCTGGCCCATGCCGACGAGTGCGCATTGCGCGCCCATCTGGATGCCGAAGATACCCCAGCCGCAGACGAAAATCGGCATCATGCGGGTCACGATGTCGATGACCGTCTGTTCCGAGGTGAACCATGAGGCGAAGAAGCCGGGGAATGTGGCGAGCACCGACACCAGCGCCGTGGCGGAGACGATCTGCGTGACGAAGGCCATGCGGACCGCCTGGCGGACGCGCTCCATATGCCGGGCACCGAAGTTGAACCCGATGATCGGCTGGATGCCTTGCTGGAAGCCGCTGGTCAGGACGCTCACGATCTGCATCAGCGAAGTGATGATGGTGATCGACGTGACGTAATCGTCGCCGCCGTAGCGTTGCAGCCCCACGTTGAACACCACGTTGATCAGGCATTCGGTGATCTGCATGATGAAGGGTGCCAGACCGAGCGCCAGCACGGGGATGATGATCCGATCGAACCGGATGTTCAACGGCCGCAGGCGAATCGCGCTGCGCCCGGAGGAGAGGAACAGTACGATCCATATGGTCGAGACCAGTTGGGCGAGCACGTTCGCAGCGGCCGCTCCCCTGACGCCCCATCCGAACACGAAAATGAACACGGGGTCAAGAAGGATGGATATGCCGGTGCCGATGAGTACGGAGACCATGGCCACAGTGGTTTTGCCCTGCGCCGAAATGAAGTTGTTGAGTCCGAGCGTGAGTTGCACGAATACGGTGCCGATCAGGTAGATGGTGATGAAGTCGACCGCATATTCGATGGTCGCATCGCTGGCGCCGAAGGCGTAGAGAATCGGCCGTTTCGCCAACTGCAGCAGCACGGTGAGGGTCAGGGCTATGGCGATGAGGAACGCGGCGCTGGTGCCGAGGATGCGTTCGGCTTTCTTGAAGTTGCCGCGCCCAAGTTCAATGGAGGCGCGCGGCGCGCCGCCTGCGCCGATCAGCGAGGCGAAGGCGGTGACGGCCAGCAGAATCGGGAAGCAGATGCCCACGCCGGTCATCGCCGCGTTGCCCACTTCGGGGATGTGCCCGATGAACAGTCGGTCGATGATCGTGTACGAGGCGTTCGCCGCCTGCGCCACGATGGTGGGGACCGACATGGTCAGGGCCAGACGGGGCACCGGTTTGGTGCCCAGCCCGGCATCGATCGTGTTCGCCTGTACCAAGGATCAGCTCTGCCAGTAGTAGCTGAAGAAGTCGGCGAGCTCCCCCATGGTTTCGTGCAGCATGCCCATGCGCGGCAGGTACACCACGCGGAAGTGGTCGGGGCGATGCCAGTTGAACGCGCCGCCGTGGCTAATGAGGATGTGCTTGTCATGCAGCAGGTCGAGCGCGAACTGCTCGTCCGAGTGGATGTTGAAGCGTTTGACGTCGATCTTCGGGAAGATGTAGAACGCGGCCTTCGGCTTGACGGCGGTGATGCCGGGAATCTGGTTGAGCATGTCGTAAACGAGGTCACGCTGGTCGTGCACGCGGCCGCCCGGCACGATGTAGTCGTTGACGCTCTGGTGGCCGCCGAGCGCGGTCTGCACCACGGACTGGGCGGGCACGTTCGAGCACATGCGCATGTTGGCGAGCATGTTGAGGCCCTCGATGTAGTCCTTGGCGATACGCTTGTTGCCGGACAGGATCATCCAGCCGATGCGGTAGCCGGCGATCATATGCGATTTCGACAGGCCGGAGAAGGTCACGCAGAACAGGTCCGGGGCCATCGAGGCGATGGAGATGTGCTGCAGGCCGTCCATGACGAGGCGATCGTAGATTTCGTCGGAGAAGATGATGAGCTGGTGTTCACGCGCGATGTCGACGATCTGCTGGAGCACTTCCTTTGGGTAAAGTGCGCCGGTGGGGTTGTTCGGGTTGATGATGACAATCGCCTTGGTGTTGCTGGTGATCTTGGAGCGGATGTCATCGATGTCCGGATACCATTCGGACTGTTCGTCGCACAGGTAGTGCACGGCGGTGCCGCCGGCCAGGTTCACGCAGGCGGTCCACAGCGGGTAGTCCGGGGAGGGCACGAGCACTTCGTCGCCGGTGTCGAGCAGCGCGGACATGGACAGGTTGATGAGCTCGCTGACGCCGTTGCCGGTGTAGATGTCGTCGATGGTGACGTTCGGGATGTTCTTCAGCTGCGCGTACTGCATGATGGCCTTGCGCGCGGAGAACAGGCCCTTGGACGGCGAGTAGCCTTCGGTGTCGGTGAGCTGGTGGGCCATGTCATAGACGACTTCGTCCGGCGTGCGGAAGCCGAAGGGTGCTGGATTGCCGATGTTCAATTTCAGGATGTGGGTGCCGTTGGCCTCCATGCGCATCGCCTCGTCGGCGACCGGGCCGCGCACGTCGTAGAGCACGTTGTCGAGCTTGTGCGATTTGCCGAAGGTACGGCGGCGGCCCACGGGAATCTCGCTGTCCGTCAGGGGCTTGGCGGTGCCCGTGGCAAGCGGCGTGGCGGCGTGTTCGCCGTCCGTGACGCTGTTGGAAGCGTCCGAGTTCAATTGCGGGGTGGATTCCGCGCCGCGCAGCCAGTTCGCGTCGACGTCCAGTTCGCTGGCCAGGAATTCGAGCACGTCTTCGCGGGGCATGGTCTTGCCGGCCACGTATTGGCTGATATGGCTCTTGCCCATCTTTACGCCACGATGTTCGGCGGCGTGCACCAAATCGACCTGCTTCAATCCCCTACTGTTCATCGCATTGCGCAGACGTTCCGCAAACACCGATACGCTCATATCCTTATGCCTCCAACCGGGAGTTCAATTTATTTTTTTGAACAACAGTTCAAAGCATACTCCCGGTTCAACACAAGTTCAATTTTGGCGTGTTCTCGAGTCTCGGCCGGTTCAGCCCAACTGCGCTTCAATCCATTGGGCGACGCCGTCCTCGTTGTTGGGCGGGCAGATCTCGTCGGCGATAGACAACACCTTGGGGTTCGCGTTGGCCACGGCCACACTCCGGCCGGATTCGCTCATCATGTTGATATCGATGAGGTCGTCGCCGAAGGCGGCGGTCTGTTCGAGCGGCACGTCCAGTCGTTCGCACAGCAGGTGCAGCGCGTGCTCCTTGTTGGCCTGCGGGTTCATGAGCATCCACATCACGCCTTCGCTAATGGAGATGTCGAAGTCCGGCGGAATCAGCGCACGCAGCTCGTTCCACTGTTCAGGCTCGGGGAAGATGGTGATCTTATCCGCCACGCCTTCGGGCACGTCGTGGAAGTTCGTGTATTGGAAGGCCTGTGTTTTCCAATACACGCGCACATCGAAGTTGGTGTAGCGCACGTCGTTCATCACGATGCCGAGCTTCAGGCCGGGCATGCGATCGAGCAGGAACAGACAGACTTCGCAGGCACGCCGTGAGGAGAAGCCAATCTTGATCAAATGGTTCTCATCGGCCGGCGTGGCACCTGAGGTGAGCAGGTCGAAGTCGGAGTGGGCCGGGTCGAAATCGATGAGGGCACCGTTCAGATAGATTACGGCGTCCACCGGCAGTTTTTCGGCGAACTGGAGGCCGGTACTCACCGGCCGCGCGGTGGCGATGGCGAATTTCAGTCCGGCATCGTGCGCGCGGTTGATGGTGTCGATGCTGCGCTGGGTGATGAACCGGTCCTCGAATACCTCGGCGTCGTGCAGCAACGTACCGTCGAGGTCGGCGACCAGCAGTCGGGGTTGTTTCGGTGTGATGGCGTCGAGAATCACAGCAGCCCCTCGCAGTGTTCACGCACGAGTTCGGCGGAATGGTGCAATTTGGCCTGCTCGTCCTCGCTCAGATCGAGTTCGACGATCTCGTTGGCACCATTGGCGCGCAGTTCAGTGGGGACGCCGAGGAACACGTCATGTTCGCCGTATTCGCCGTCCAGCAGGGTGGAGACGGGTACGATGCGGCGTTCGTCCCACAGGATGGTCTGCACGATGCCGGCCACGGTGGAGGCGATGCCGAAGTTGGTACCGCCCTTGGCCGCGACGATCTCATCGCCACGGGTGCGGGTCTTCTCTTCGATTTCGGTGGTGGACACGGAGGCGAAACGGTCTTGGTTGTCGGCCAGGAAGCGGGCGAATGGCTTGCCGCCGAGCGAGACGGTGGACCATGCGGTGAACTGGGAGTCGCCGTGCTCGCCCATCACGAAGCCGCCCACGTTACGCGGGTCGAGGCCGGTCTCTTCGCCGATGATGGTCTTGAGACGCGAGGTGTCGAGCGCGGTGCCGGTGCCCAGCACCTGGGTGCGCGGCAGGCCGGAACGTTTCCAGGCATACCAGGCCATCACATCGACCGGGTTGGAGACCATGACGATCACGCCGTCGAAGCCGGAGGCCATGACGTTGTCGACCACTTCGCCCACAAGGCCCACGGTGAAGCCGAGTTCGGCCATGCGGTTGGAGTTGGCCGGCGGCTTGCGGCCCACGGTGATGACGACGATGTCCGCGTCCTTGCAGTCGGCGTAGTCGCCGGCGCGCACCTTGACGTGGCGGTCCTGGAATTCGCTGCCGTCATCGAGGTCGCGGGCCTCCCCCAGGGCTTTGGCGGCGGAGCGGTCGATGAGCACGAGCTCATTGCACAGGCCGTGCGTGACGATGCCGAAGGCGGCGGTGGCACCGACCTGGCCAGTGCCGACGATAACGACTTTGTTGCGGTTCATAGTGACCATGGTGATGTCCTTTCGTAATACTCGATAGAACGCATACGACCCATGACCGACGGTAACGGTCATGGGTCGCGAGCGACAAGTCTATATGGCATGCAAGCCGATCAGCCGAGGTTGAACTTGGTCATCATGTCGAGGCCGATGATCAATGCCACCCACACCAGAGCGATGATAACGGTCCAACGGTTCAGGTTCTTTTCGGCGACACCGGAAGTACCGGCGTTCTGGGTCAGACCGCCGCCGAACATGTCGGACAAACCGCCGCCCTTGCCCTTGTGCATAAGGATGAGCAGGGTCAGCACGAAGCTGAGCAGCACGACGATGACTTGCAGCGTGATCTTAAGAGCGGTCACAGGGTACCTCCGGATTGATTGGACTGTTGACCAGCATAGCGCACACACGGGAAAACCGTGGTATTAGTTCCGTGATTTCGTGGATTTCAGTGCCAGTCGAGCGATTTTGGCGAGTTCCTCAACATCCAGGGCCGCCCCTCCGATCAGGAAGCCGTCGACGTCGGGTTGGGAAATGAGTTCCGCCGCGTTTTTCGAGGTGACCGATCCGCCGTACAGGATACGTACGCTATCGGATACCTTCGTGCCAAAAGTGGTCTTCAAATCGTTGCGGATGGCGTTTGCGGCATCCTGGGCGGATTGCGGAGTGGCCACCATGCCGGTGCCAATGGCCCAGACAGGTTCGTAGGCCACGATGAGTTCGGCGGCTTGTTCTTCGTTGAGATCGCGGGTGACGTCTCGTACCTGGCCCACGGCGAAATCGAGTTCAATGCCTTGACGTCGTTCCTCGAAGCTTTCGCCGACGCACAAAATCGGCTGCATGCCGGCGGCGAGCACGGCACGTACCTGATCGACGATATTGGCGTCATCTTCAGGATGGTATTTGCGGCGTTCGGAGTGGCCGACGATGACGTACGAGCAGCCGAGATGGGCGATCATGTCCGCGGACACATCGCCGGTGAAGGCACCTTGGGTGGTCACGGAAACGGATTGTGCGCCGTAGGCGACATGGAGCTTGTCGGCTTCGACCAGCACCTGTACGCTGCGCAATGACGTAAACGAGGGGAAAAGCGCGACTTCGCAGCGTTTGAAGTCAAAGCGAGCGTCACGCAACAGCCATACCAGCTTCTGCACGAAGTAAGTGGCTTCAAGATGGTCGAAATTCATCTTCCAGTTGCCGGCCACCAACGGAATGCGTTTGGACGCCATATGTTTCCCCTCTAAAAAATACGTAGCTCCCCTCAAGGAGGGGAGCTAGAAAATGGATTACTCAAGCACCTTCAGACCAGGGAGCTCCTTGCCTTCGAGGAACTCGAGGGAAGCGCCGCCACCGGTGGAGATGTGGGAGAAGCCGTCCTCCGGGAAGCCGAGGTTACGCACGGCGGAGGCGGAGTCGCCGCCACCGACGATGGTGAACGCACCGGCTGCGGTGGCGTCGACCAGACCCTGGGCCACGGCCTTGGTGCCGGAGGCGAACTCAGGAACCTCGAACACGCCCATCGGGCCGTTCCACACGACGGTCTTGGAGTCGACGATCTTGTCGTGGAAGAGCTTCTGGGACTCCGGGCCAATGTCCAGACCCATCTTGTCGGCCGGGATGGCGTCGGCGGCAACGACTTCCGGAGCAACCGGGGTGTCACCGGCCGGGAAGCCGGCGTTCACGGCGACGTCGGTCGGCAGCACGAGCTCAACGCCGTTCTTCTCGGCGGTCTCGATGTAGCCCTTGACCTTCTCAAGCTGGTCCTCTTCAAGCAGGGAGGTGCCGACCTCGTAGCCCTTGGCCTTGAGGAAGGTGAACACCATGCCGCCGCCGATGACCAGACGGTTGGCCTTGTCGAGCAGGTTCTCGATGACGCCGAGCTTGTCGGAGACCTTGGAACCGCCGAGCACCACGGTGAACGGACGCTCCGGGTTCTCGGTGGCCTTGGACAGGGCCTTGACTTCCTTCTCGACCAGCAGGCCTGCGGCGGCCGGCAGATCGGCGGCAACGTCGTAGTTGGAGCCCTGGGCGCGGTGGACCACGCCGAAGCCATCGGAAACGAAGGCCTCGCCGAGGGCGGCGATCTTCTTGGCGTAAGCGGCGCGTTCGTCGGCGTCCTTAGAGGTCTCCTCCGGGTTGAAGCGAACGTTCTCAAGCAGCACAACATCGCCATCGTTCATGGCGGCGACCTTGGCCTGAGCGTCCTCGCCGTAGGTGTCCTTGGCCAGCGGCACGTTGGTGCCGAGCAGCTCGCCGAGGCGGGCGGCAACCGGGGCCAGGCTCAGCTCAGGAACGACCTTGCCCTTCGGGCGGCCAAGGTGGGCCATGAGGATGACCTTGGCACCTTCTTCGCGCAGGGTCTTGATGGTCGGCAGAGCAGCCTTGATTCGACCGTCATCGGTGATGGTGGTGACGTCCAGCGGAACATTGAAATCAGCGCGAACCAGGACGCGCTTGCCCTTGAGATCTCCAAGGTCCTTGAGTGTCTTCATGAATATCCTTTCCTTGACGAATCGCACGTCAAAGTGGCCAATTTTGCCACTTTGCATATTACAGGCATTCCGGAACAAAACACCGCATTCGCCTACTGACTGAATGCGGTGTTTCGTTACGTCGTTGTCGCGTTTTGCCGAATAGGCACAGCAAATCGGATTGTCGGGTTACTTGCCTTCGGCTGCGCGAGCCTTCTCCGTTTTCTCGGCAAGCTGAAGCAGTCGGCGAATTCGGCCGGCAATCGCATCCTTGGTGATTTGCGGTTCGGCGATCTTGCCAAGCTCCTCGAGGCTCTTGTCCACGTGATCGATGCGCAGCTGGCCGGCCTGACGGAGGTTGTCCGGAATGTTATCGCCGAGCACTTCGAAGGCATGCTGCACTTTTTCGCTGGCTTCGGCGGCGGCCTTGGCGGAACGGCGCATATTGGCGTCATCGAAGTTGGCCAGACGATTGGCCTTGCCGCGGGCCTCGCCATCGGAGCGCTTGCCGGTCCATTCGCGGGCCGAACGGGTGGCGCCCATGAGCTTGAGCATGCGTTCAATGGCGTCGGGATCCTTGAGGGTCACGCGCTCGGAGCTGCGCAGCGTGCGATGCTTGGCCTGGATGCCGAGACGACGGGCCACGCCACACAGGGCCATGGCGGCCTCTTCCGTGGGGCAAGCGATTTCCAGGAAGCTGGCCTTACCGGGATCGGATAGGAAGCCACGGGCCATGAAGGCGCCGCGCCATGCCGCTTTGATTTGGGCGATGGATCCGTTGACCACTTCAGACGGCAGTCCACGGACCTGCTGCTTGCGGCGGTCGACCAGTCCGGTCTGCAAAGCCAAGGCCACTACGTTGCGGGTGACGAGCACCACGTAGGTCTCGACAGGGCCGTTCGGGGTCTGACGGGTGAGGTGGTTGATCTCGGCTTCATGCCCGAACGTGTTCCTCAACGTGTTCTTCAGCCATTCTGCAACGTCAAGCGAGGTGAATACGGCTTGGATAACGTATGTATTCTGTACCGGTCGAAGACCGCCGCCAAAACGGATCATGGCCGCAGCTTGGGCCTTGATCGCGGCTGGCGAATCGCCTTCAAAGGCCGCCAACTCGCTTTTGACATCGTCCAGAAGAGCCAAGATCTACCTCCTACAGTCCCGTTCTTCTCAATGCTTCAGGCGCTTCGTGCCGTTATCTGCTGTCATACGGTCGGAAGCCATCGGCTTTCTGTGATACCTAATCTGGTGGACAAGCGAACCCGTTTGATACGTATTATGGGCTTTGCTTTCTCGCAGTGTGGTCACCGAACGCTTGCCCGATGACCGCTCGACGCCTGCTTACGATGAGCGACGCTTATGCTGTTCTCTCGCGGAAACGGTTACGTTGAGCCCATGTGCGCGTAAGCGGCGAGCCAGCTCTTCGCTCATCGCCACCGACCGGTGCTGACCACCGGTGCAGCCGACGGCGATGGTTACATAGTGCTTGTCTTCCTGGGCGTATCCTTCCAACGCAATCTCGATAGCTTTCTCATAAGCGTCGAGAAATTCCTTGGCTCCCTTGCTGGAAAGCACGTAGTCGGCGACCGGCTTGTCGTGCCCGGTAAGCTCGCGCAGGTTGGGAACCCAGAACGGGTTGGGCAGAAAACGCACATCGGCCACGAAATCGGCGTCGATGGGCATGCCGTATTTGAAGCCGAAGCTGAAGATGTGTACCGCCACGGTGGTGGGGCCGGAACCGAGCATCGTCTCGTAGAGTTTGGTGGACAGCTGGTGGATGCTCAGGGAGCTGGTGTCAATGACCCAGTCGGCTCGCTCCTTGAGGTCTTCCAGCAGGTGACGTTCCTCAAGGATGCCGTCGATCAGTCGGTTGCCGTGCTGCAGCGGGTGCGGGCGGCGCACGGATTCATAGCGCTTGATGAGCACTTCGTTGCTGGCGTCGAGGAACAGAATATGGGTTTTGACGCCGAGATCATCCAGATGGCCGAGCACGGCGGCCAGCTCGTCGAAATAGCTGGAGCGCACGTCGATGACGGCGGCAAGCTTGTGGACGCCCGACCCCGATCCGGAACCGGAGGTGGTCATCATGTCGACAAGCGGGATAAGCAGTTTGGGAGGCAGGTTGTCGACCACATACCATCCCATGTCTTCCACGCAGTCAGCGGCATGAGAGCGGCCTGCGCCGGACATACCGGTGATGAGCAGCACCTCGAAGGCATCAAGCGGGGTCGGCTGGTTGTCCGGAGTCGATGTGGATGTCGCGGAATTCGCCGGCGCATTCGTGGCGGCCGCCTCGCCGGTATCGCGGATTGTTGTCTGTTGACTCATTACAACGCCTCCTCAAGAGCTTTGCGCATCGCGATCTCCAGCTGGTCGTCTTCGGTGGTGGTGTCCTGCAGACGCTGGTCGGCATCGCTGGGCGGGTCGTCATCCCAGATACCGGTCATCAGCAATACCTGTACGAGAGCTTGGTACAGCAGCATTTCTTCGCCGCCGATGGCGTGACCGCCATGAGCGCGCCAGGCTTCCATGAGCTTGGTGGGGCGTGGATCGTAGACCACGTCCAGCAGCAGTCCGGAGAATGGCTCGGTTCCGGCATTGGTGAGGGCATCCGCGACGTTGTCGGCCGCATGTCCGGGAATCGTGTTGATGACATAGGTGGCGTTGCGGGCTGCCTCGAGCAGGGCCTGATCGTCGCCTAATTCGATTTCGCTGTACGGGTTATGCACGTTGACGAACTTTTCGGCCACTGGTTTAAGCCCGGTGTTTTTCCCAGGGTGGCGGGCGGCGACGATGATATGGCCGATTTCGGGCATCATGCAGCATGCGGCCAACGTCGAAGTGGCGGTGTTGCCATTGCCGAGGATCAGCGCGGCGCCGCTTCTCGATGCGGTGTGGTGTTCGCCGAGTTCGCGATTGGCGTGGTCGAAGGCGAGTTGGATGCCGATGACATCGGTGTTGTACAGCTTGATGCCCGGCTTGCCGTTCGGCCAAGCGGGATCATCGGTAGCCACACTCCAGTCGAATACCGCGGTATTCGCCACCTTCAGTTCCTTGGCCCACAGATTTTCCGGAACACCGTACGGTTGGATGGTCTTCTTCAACGGCATGGTCAGGCTCAGGCCAGCCCACGTCGAGCCAAGGCCTTTGAGGAAAGCGTCGAGGTCGTCTTCCCCCACCTCGTGCTTGTCGTACAGCCAATCGTCGAGTTTCAGCGAACGATAAGCCGCGTTGTGGAGCACGGGTGACAATGAGTGCGCGACGGGTTTGCCGAGTACAGCGCAACGATGATTGGCCATATCCCCTCCTTGATGTCTGTTTCCATGCTAGCCGACACTTTGCTTCGAATATGTCAACCACAGGCCCCGCAACCGAAAATTCACTCTGGGCTGCTGGACCGGGCCGGCTCACTGCTCGTGCAGCGCGTTGTACAGCGCTTTGGCTTTGGCGTGGCCGATGCCTTTGACCTTCTCGAAGTCCTCGACACTGGCTTCGCGCATGGCTTTGACCGAGCCGAAGTGGTTGAGCAGCCGCTTCTGGTAGCTTTCGCCGATGCCGGGAATCTCGTCGAGCGCGCTGCGCAGGGCGCCTTTGCGCCGCTGTTGGCGGTGGTAGGTGATGGCGAAGCGGTGGGATTCGTCGCGTACACGCTGCAGCAGATACATGCCTTCGGACTGGCGTTTGAGGATGATCGGATAGTCGTCGTCCGGCACCCACACCTCTTCCAAGCGTTTGGCCAGTCCGCAGACGGCCACGTCGATCACGCCACAGTCCTCAAGCGCCTTGGCGGCGGCCATGACCTGTGGCTTACCGCCGTCGACCACCACCAGGTTCGGCGTGTAGGCAAAGTGATGCCGGTTTGTGTTCTGCTGGACGATGTCGGGCGAGGACTCCCGTGCATCGTTCTGCACTCCGACCGGCACCGCGTGCCCCTTGCCACTGATGTCGGAACCGCCCTCACCATTGTCGTTACCGTTCGCAACGATTGTCTCCGCCGCCACGGCAGTGGTCATCTTGCCGGCGGCCGAGGCCGCGCGCTGTTCCGCGTCGATGCTTTCGCCGGAGTCGCCGGCGATGTTGCCGTGCCTGAAGCGGCGGGTGAGCGTCTCGTAAAGCGCGGACAGATCATCCACCGCGCCTTTGCCGTCCTTGCCTCGGACGGCGAAGCGTCGGTATTCGGATTTCTTGGCGATCGCGTCTTCGAACACCACCATGGAGGCCACTTGGAAGGCACCGCCCACAGTGTTCGAAATGTCGTAGCATTCGATGCGCAGCGGGGCTTGCGCGAGTCCCAATGCCTTGGCCACATCGTTCATGGCCTGGGTGCGTGCGCCCATGTCGGAGATGCGGCTCATCTTGCTGCGTTGCAGTGCTTGGCTGGCGTTCTCGTTGGCGCGGTCCATAAGCTGCTTCTTGTCGCCTCGCGAGGCCACGCGGATGGTCACCGCTCCCCCGCGCAGATTGGTCAGCCAGCCTTCGAGTTCCTCGCGGCGGGCCGGTTCGACGGGCACGATGATTTCGCGCGGTACCGGTGCGATGGGTGCCAGCAGGTCCGCGCGTCCGGTGGTCTCCTGACGGGTGTTGCGTTCTCGGGTGGCCTGGGCGCGTGCCACAGCGTCCGTGGCCGTGATGGTCTGTGTGGAGCCGATGGCCTCGCGATTGGTGGAGATGGTCGCGGCCGACTGGGGGTGATTGTCCCCGGCGGCGTCCGAATACACCTGCACCAGAAGGTCGGCCATCAAGTCGTCGTCATCGATGTCCTCAACTCGTTCGACGCTCCAGTTGCGTTCGCCGCGAATCGAGCCGGCGCGCACATAAAAGGCGTGCACCGAGGCTTCGAGCTCGTCGCTGGCGAAGCCGAACACGTCCGCGTCCACATCCTGGTCGAAGACGACGGCGTTCTGTTGCACCACGGTTTCCAGCATTTGGATCTGGTCGCGCAGTCGGGCGGCTTTCTCGAATTCGAGTTCGGCGCTGGCCTCTTTCATGTCACGGGTCAACTGGGCGATGTATGGCCGTCCGAGTCGTCCGGTCATCACGCCGACCAGCTGTTCGCACAGCCGCCGGTGTTCGTCCGCTTCGATACGGTTCACGCAGGGTGCGGAGCATTTGCCGATGGAGGCGAACAGGCATGGCCGTCCGGTCAGTTGCGCCTTGTGGAATACGTTGGTGGTGCAGGTGCGGACCGGGAACGTGCGCAACAGCCGGTCAAGGCTGTGCCGCAATTCCCATACTTTGGCATAGGGGCCGAAATACCGGGTATCCCGACGTTTGCGCGACCGAGTGACCCACACGCGCGGAATTCGCTCCCCCGTGCTGACCGCGAGATACGGATAGGTCTTGTCGTCGCGGAACTGCACGTTGAACCGTGGGTCGAATTCCTTGATCCACGTGTATTCCAACGTCAGTGATTCCAGTTCGGTGGCGACAACCGTCCACTCCAGACTGCGTGCGGTCAGCACCATGGTCTGCGTGCGCGGATGCAGCAGATACAGCGGCTGGAAATAATTGGTGAGCCTGTTGCGCAGGTTCTTCGCCTTGCCCACATAAATGACGCGCCCTTCCCCGTCGCGCCATTTGTACACACCGGGTTTGGCGGGAATATCCGAGGTCTTGGGTCGGAACAGGTCGCGAGAATCCCCCAGCAAAGGTGCCCCATTCGCATTCACCTTCGCCGTCGTTTCCCCGGCGCCCACAGCTACGCTTTCCGGCATTAACGCCGCCGCGGTCTTCCGCCACTCATCCGGACTATGCCGCTCAATATCGTTCGTCATAATCCTCCTCGCTATTAAGCAAAACCAATCATCAGGGATTGGGTGGGTTGGGGTGTGTGTTGCTGGACCGTAAAGACTTGGCCTGAGCGGCCCGGAGCATGTCCAGCAACATACCACCCCCACCCACCCGAGGTCAGCTGCAATGGAAGGCTAAAGCATGGGCTTCAGGAACTTGCCGGTCCATGAGGATTCGCATTCGGCAACCTGTTCGGGCGTGCCCTGCGTGACGATGGTGCCGCCTCCGTCGCCGCCCTCCGGACCGAGATCGATCAGCCAGTCGGCCTCCTTGATCACATCCAGATTATGTTCGATGACGATGACCGTATTGTCCTTGTCCACCAGGGACTGCAGCACCTTGAGCAGCTTGTTCACGTCTTCGAAGTGCAGGCCGGTGGTCGGCTCGTCGAGGATGTACACGGTTTTGCCGTCGGATCGGCGCTGCAGCTCGGTGGCAAGCTTGACGCGCTGCGATTCGCCGCCGGACAGGGTGGGTGCGGGCTGGCCGAGTCGGATGTAGCCGAGGCCGACGTCCACGAGGGTCTTCAGGTATCGGGAGATGCCGGTGTACGCCTTGAAGAAGTCGGCGGCCTCCTCGATGGGCATGTTGAGGATGTCGGCCACGGTCTTGCCGTTGTACGTGACTTCAAGGGTCTCGCGGTTGTATCGTTTTCCGTGGCAGACCTCGCAGTCCACGTAGACGTCGGGCAGGAAGTTCATTTCGATCTTCAGCGTGCCGTCGCCGTGGCAGGCCTCACATCGGCCGCCTTTGACGTTGAAACTGAAGCGGCCGGGGCCGTAGCCGCGCACCTGGGCTTCGGGAGTCTTGGCGAACAGGGTGCGGATCTTGTCCCACACACCGGTGTAGGTGGCGGGGTTGGATCGCGGCGTGCGGCCGATCGGGTTCTGGTCGACGTGGATCACCTTGCGCACCTGGTCCACGCCTTCCACGCGCCTGTGGCGGCCGGGTACGATGCGTGCACCGTTGAGCTTGTCGGCGAGCACCGGGTAGAGGATCGTGTTGACCAGCGAGGATTTGCCGGAGCCGGAGACGCCGGTGACCACGGTGAGCACGCCGAGCGGGAAGCTCACGTCGATGTTCTTGAGGTTGTTCTCGCGAGCACCCACGACTTTGAGCACCTGGGTCTTGTGGATCTTGCGGCGCTTGGCGGGCACGGCGATCTCTCGCCGGTGGGCGATGTAGTCGCCGGTGATGGAGCGCTTGGCTTCTATGAGGTGCTTGGCGGGGCCGGAGTAGATGACTTCGCCGCCGTGTTCGCCGGCTCCGGGGCCGATGTCGACCACCCAGTCGGCACGGCGTATCGTGTCCTCGTCGTGTTCGACGACGATCAGCGTGTTGCCGAGATCGCGCAGGTGGTGCAGGGTTTCGATGAGGCGTTCGTTGTCACGCTGGTGCAGGCCGATGGACGGCTCGTCGAGCACGTACATGACGCCGACCAGACCGGAGCCGATCTGCGTGGCGAGTCGGATGCGCTGCGCTTCTCCGCCGGACAGGGTGGCGGCCGCGCGCGAGAGGGTCAGGTAGTCGAGGCCGACGTCGTTCAGGAAGCCGAGTCGGGCCTTGATCTCCTTGAGCACTTCGCCGGCGATCAGCTGTGCCGAGCCTTCGAGTTTCAGGCCGTTGATCCAGGCGAGTTCGCGTACGACGGGCATGTCACACACGTCGAAGATGGATTTGCCGTCCACGGTGACAGCGAGCACTTCGGGCTTCAGACGGCGTCCGTGGCAGACCTGGCAGGGCACTTCGCGCATGTACGACTCGTAGTATTCGCGCATGGACTGCGAATCGGTTTCGTCGTGGCGGCGCATGAGCGTGCGGATCACGCCTTCGAAGCCGGTGGAGTATTCACGCAGGCGTCCCCAGCGATTGCGGTAGGAGACGTTGACCTTGAAGTCGTGGCCGTAGAGGATGTCGTGCTTGACGTCGTCCGGCAGGTCCTTCCAAGGGGTCTTCATGGAGAAGCCCATTTCCTTGGCCAAGCCTTCGAGGATGTGGCCGTAGTACTGGGAGGTCATCTTGGTGCCGCTCCACGGTTCGATGACGCCGTCGGCCAGTGACTTGTCCGGGTCGGAGATGATGAGGTCCGGGTCGATTTCCAGTTTGAAGCCGAGACCGGTGCAGGCGGGGCAGGCACCGTAGGGGGCGTTGAAGGAGAAGGTGCGCGGCTCGACCTCATCGAGTTCGAGCGTGTGCCCGTTCGGGCAGCTGCGGTGTTCGGAGAACGGCTGGCGGCGGGCCGGGCTGCCTTCCTCCTCGTCCACGAAGTCGATGACGATGCTGCCGTTGGCGAGCTTGAGGGCGGTTTCCACCGAATCAGTCAAACGTTGGCGGATACCGTCCTTGACCACGAGTCGGTCGACCACGACCTCGATGGTGTGCTTCTTCTGCTTGGTGAGTTTGATGTCGTCGGACAGCTGTGTCATCTCGCCGTCGATGAGCGCGCGGGCGTAGCCGTCGGAGCGCAGCAGCTCGATCATGTCCACGAACTCGCCCTTGCGGCCCTTGACCACGGGCGAGAGAATCTGGAATCGCGTGCGCTCCGGGTAGCCGAGCAGCGTGTCGACGATCTGCTGCGGGGTCTGGGAGGCGACGGGCTCGCCGCATTCGGGGCAGTGCGGGATGCCGGTGCGGGCGAAGAGGAGTCGCAGGTAATCGTAGATTTCGGTGATGGTGCCGACGGTCGAACGCGGGTTGCGGTTGGTGGTCTTCTGATCGATGGAGACGGCCGGGCTCAGGCCCTCGATGAAGTCAACATCGGGCTTGTCCATCTGACCCAGGAACTGGCGGGCGTAGGCGGACAGGGATTCGACGTAGCGTCGCTGGCCTTCGGCGAACAGGGTGTCAAACGCGAGCGAGGATTTGCCGGAACCGGACAGGCCGGTGAACACGACCATACGGTTGCGTGGAATCGCCAGGTCGACATTCTTGAGGTTGTGTTCGCGCGCACCCTGAATCGTGATCTTGAGATCGTTCGGGATGTGCGAGATATCAGCTACCAGCGAACCATCGTGTTCGATCAGCGGCGCCTTTTTGATTTCCCGGCTCAGGAAGGAGTCGCTGGTCATCACCTTTTCGACGATGACCTCACCGTTCTTGCCCTTGCTGGTTTTCGCGCCCTTTGCGCTTGTTGCGCGCCTTGCGCCAGTCCGCGTTGCCGCCACAGCCACACCCCACCTTCCATCTCACCGTTCCCGCGCGCACGTTTATGCGCGCGCCAAATCTGTCCCAAGGATACCCGAACACACGACCAAATTCGAACGCTTGTTCGATGGCGTGTCAAGCCGGAAAACCGAACCATAGTATGCAAAATTCCGGACCATCAGTGGACCGAAACGCAAGAGCCGGCCCACGCGACATCAACCGTGCGCCCAGCCCCAGTCAAGCTCTATCCCGAAGACCTCTCCTCCTCTGATTTGCCCCGGTTCACATGTCAATCGTTTGACGTCCGCATCGGGGCAAAACCCGCTGTCCCGGTTCGTGATTTTGGCCTGTTTTCGAGAACCAGGACATTCCAGTTTCCACGAACCACATAAAACGCGAACGGAAACGGCGGAATAAAGCCAATCTCAGAATCGCCATGTTGTCCCGATTCTCGCATCAAACGATTGACGCCCATACCGGGGCAACACAACATGTCCCGGTTCGCGAAAAACACCCGAAATCACAAACCGGGACAACGGATTCTGCCCCGGTACGTCCGTCAAACGATTGATGTTCGAACCGGGACAAAATCTTCAATGGACTCCACGGGGATGCCAAGCTTGCGTAATTCGTCAACTGCATCACGCATGGGAATGCGTTCCTGTTCGATACGCCGATAAGCGATGGTTTTGTCAGCACACAGTCGTTCATAAAGACGTCGCTCCGCCGATTGAAGGCCGGGCGTCGGCTTAGGCTCCCGCATAGCAATCTTCGCGCTGCGTTCAGTACGATCGGTACCAAAATCGTCGTGGCCCGGATCGAGATAACGGAACCGCAGTTCGGTCGGCCGTTTTGACAGACCCAACGTTTCGACACCGAGCAGTCGGCAAATGGCCTTACGACGATTGGTTTTTGACTCATTCAGCCATTTGCCGCTGAATCCTGTCAGTGGAATCTGTGCGACGGTGCGCTTCGCGATATTCCGCCGCCAGCGTACGACCAACCACACGCATGGCTATTGATTCGTCAGGAACGACGACTTTGGAGATCAACTCGACAGAGGTGCCTATGGTGCGATGCTTGGTTATGATTTCGCAACCATTCTTGCTTGCCCATTGCCGTATCTCATTGTTGTTGTCATGCACTGCAATCGCATTGGTTTCCAAAAATGCTTGGTCCGGCAATCCCACCGGCACGGGAAATGGCCATGCCGGTTCGATGTCGTACATATGTGAACGCATATGTTTCTTCACGCATGTGGTGATCGCAGCGATGTCTTTCATGCCGGCCATAGTTCCCATCACCTGCTTTCGAACATCGTCGAGTCGAACCGAATCGTCTTAATACCGGCGACGCTGGGATTGCTCATTCGGCAACCCCGTCATCCTTCAATATATCCGACGATGATTCATCATCCATGTCATTCTGGTGCAGCACGGCCTCGCGCAGGGAGGTGAGGCCGGTGTCGGGGTCCTTGTAGGTCACGTAGGCCTTGGTGGAGACCTCGAGGATTTCACCGGTCTTGCTTTCCGGGGCGGAGACGATGACCTGGAATCCGAGGCGCGGCAGCACCGTGAGGGCGCGCTGCGTGTAACGGCCGTCGGCCTTGATGAGCGCCTCGTCGAGGAACAGCGTGGTGTACGAGGGCTCGCTGGTCAGGCCGCCGCCAAGCAGGTAGATGAGCGCCGCGCCGTATACGAACGAGGTGAGCTCCTGCAAGGCGCCGCCCGAACGGCCGCCGGTGGAGGTGATGCGTTCGTCCGGACCGTCGGCATGATGCACGATGGCGTAGAAGGACGAGCGGCAGCGCGGGTCGAGGTTGCGGGCGCCGTAGCTTTTCACGCCGTTCGCGTCCTTGACCTGCGCGAGTTCGGCGCGCAGCAGCCCGACCATCGGCGCACAGGCCGCGAAGGCCTTGCGCGAGGCGTCGGAATCGTTGACGTCGGCGGATTTCCAATCGTTCAGGGTGCCGATGACGCGGATGAGCTGCGCCCAGAAGGTGCGCTCGGGACGGCGCACGTCCGCGTGCAGGGACAGGCTGCCGTGCTTGGGGCCGAACTGTTGGCCCTTGAGCATGGCGTTGATGCGGTCAAGCTGGTCGTGGATGTCGCTGGCATCCGTGTCGATGGCGCGTTTGATGGTCAGGAAGCTCCTGAGCAGCTGTTCGAGGCAGCGCCGGTATTCGGCGTCGGTGGCGGCAACCGCGGCCAGCTGGGTGAGGCTGGCGAGTTCGTCGAGATAGTACCGGTAGTCCTCCACGCTGGCGGTCAGCGAATCATCGTCGGCCGCGTAGAGCGCGATGTAGGTGCTCATTTTCGATTCGACGGCGGTGCGTGCGGCGTCGGCCTGGCCGTTCAGCAGGTTGATGCGGGAGGCCATGTCCTTGCCGATGCCGGCGATGGTGCGTCCGGGGAAGCTCTCCCCCGGCGCCTGCGTTCCTGCCGCGCCCGCGCCGATGATCATGTGCGCGCGCATGGCCGCGTCCGTCAGCCCGGCGAATCGGTTGTCGTAGGATTCGGCGAGCGCCGCCGTGACTTCGTCCGGCAGCGGGCCGGAAGCGGCGTCATCGTCATTGTCGGCGGTGGCACCGGCGGCGTCCGTCGTGCCGGTGTCGGCATGGTCGCGCAGCCAGATGAGCGCCGCTTCGACGGCGCTGCCGGCGCGGGCCGCGGCCTGGTCGGATTCGATGCGCTGGCGTTCCACACGGTCGAGTTCGGCGTTCAGTTCGTCGCGCTGTTTGGCGAGTTCGGCGAGTTTGGGATCGTTTTTGATGGATGCGATGGCGTCCTGCGTGTCCGTGATGGTCCGTTGCGCGCCGGCGATGTCGATGCGTTCCCAGGACGTGTAGGCGAGCTGGTTGGCCAGTTCGAGTTCGCGGTGGAGGTTATCGGACTGTGTTTTGGCGGCCGTGTAGTCGGTGTCGGCTTGGCTGAGCGCGTTGCGGGCGGCGTCGACCTGCGCTGCGAGCGCGTTGAGGTAGGTTTCGTTGACGAATCCGATGACCTGGGCGCGGTCTTTGGTGCCGTGCTGGCCGCGTGCGCCGGATTTGATCTGACCGTCGGCCTGCACCTGACGGTTGGTGCGGTCGGTGTCGTCGATGGCGGTGACGCATAGGGCGTCGAATCGTTCGTCCTGGGTCTGCGAGCGCAGCCAGTCGGCGAAGGGCGAGTCGTCGCGGTAGCGCAGTTTGCCGGACAGCCAGTCGCCGTCCTGTTCTCCGGTGAGTATGTTCGCGTGCGCGCCGGTGTCGTCGTAGTGGCGTGCGGTGTCCACGAACTGCCAGGTGCGTCGGGGCATGGTGCGCGGGTCGATGGTGCTGACTTTGGCGGCGAAGCCCTGTTCGTGGCGCTTGTCGACGAGGATGGTCTGGGCGATGGGCGCGTAGGCGACGTTCATGGCGAGACGCCAGTCTTCCTCGTGTTCGTTCACGTCCATGAGTTCGGCCACGTACGGCAGTTCGGCGGGGGTGAGTCCGGTGGCGCGGCAGAGCATGGCGCGGGTTTCGTCCATCTGCTGGGAGATGCGGGTGCGCTGGGAGCGTTGCCGGTCGAAGTCGCGTTGCAGTCGTTCGAGGTCGCCGCGTGCGCCGGCCCTCGCGTTGATGGCGGCGGTGAGGGCTTCCTCGCATTCGCCGTCTCGTTTGTTGTATTCGCGTTTGAAGTTCACGGCGTTGATGCGGCGCTCGTTCCAGGCCTGTTCGTTGCCGGGCAGCGTCTCGCCGATGGATGCGAACGTTTGTTCGATTCGTGTTCGGTTGGCTTGCACGTCTTCGAGGGTGCGACGGGCCTGGTCGAGTTCGAGTTCGAGCCGGGTCAGGTTGCCGCCGTCCAGACCCTGCATCTGGCCTCGGATCATGTCGAGGCGGGTGCGCAGGTCTTCGGTTCGGCGGCGCAGCAGCTTGGCTTCCGCCTCGCTGTTCTGTTGTTCGGCGCGGTCGGCGGGCAGTTGGACGGCGACTTCGCCACGCATGCGGGCCAATGCCCAGTCGCGCAGCACGGCCGGCACCGTGCCGTCGACGGCCGGCTTGACCGGTTCGAAGGCGCGGGCCTTGCCGCGTGCGGCGGCGTATTCGCCGTAGGCCTGTTGGATGCCGCGCAGCGTGTCCATGCGGCGGGTCTTCTCGTCCATGGCGTGGAAGTTCCCGTCGTAACGTTCGTAGTCCTCGACCGTGGTGCGGGCCAGGTCCAGGGCTTCGGGCACGCCGAGCACGCCTTGTTTGAAGATGTCGTCGAGCCGGGAGGGCGCGTCGGCGGACTGGATCTTGTGCAGCAGTCGGCAGGCGGCCTCGCTCAGGCCCATTGCGCTCCAGATGTGTGTGTGGAACGCTTCGGCGCTGGGGAATGTGAGGCAGTCGGGGTAGGTGGCTTTGAGCTGGGCCGGCGTGAACGGGGCGTCACGGTATTGGTCCATGCGCCTGGGGTCCACGGGCTTGCCCCAGACCACGTACTGGCGGCGCACGTCGCCGCGGCCGTCGCCGGGCATCAGGTAGAGGAATTTGGCGCAGGAGAGCACCTGGCCGGTGGTCTGGTTGCGATAGGTGTCCACGATGGCGCCCCACACGGGTTGCGGCGCGCCGTTCTCGTCGCGACCGCGCAGGTAGAGCGGCTCGTCGCCGGTTTCGGTGCTGCCCACGCCGACCATGCCGCGCAGGTAGGTGTAGTCGCTGCGTTCGGAGCGGCCGGAGTTCGAGGCCTTGTTGAACGGCGTGCCGGTCGGGTACAGCAGGGAGATCTGCGCGTCGACCAGCGTGGATTTGCCGGATTCGCTGGCGCCGGCGAGCAGGGTCACCGGCAGCTTGTGGTCCGTGGAGGGGCGGAATTCGTGGTAGCCCTCATAGGAGCCCCAGTTGATGAGTCGGCGGGATTCCAGCATCCATCGGTCCGCGATCATCTGCACGTCTGTCGCCTGCATCATTCGGCTTCCTTCTCGTCATCGTCATCTTCCGTGTCGCCGTCGCCGTGTTCCACGACGTCGAGCCAGGTGTCGGCCAGTTCGCGGTCGAGCACCACGGGCACGAGCGGCGTGATCTGGTACATGGCTTCGTCGTCCAGGCGCGCCAAATACCCGTAGGTGATCATCGCGGAGACGATGGCGCCGATCTGCTTTGCCACGCCTTCCTCGTCGTTGCGGGCGGCCAGATAGCCGGCGCCGGTGGCGAGCGCGGCGCGGATCTCCTCAAAGCTGACGAGCCAGTCGGCGGGGTCGGCGTGCACGTTCTCGTATTCGAGGACGCGGATGCGCAGGAAGGCGAGCAGCGCGGCCTCCTCGCGTTTGAGGCTGACGCGGGTTTTGAGCGAGCGCAGGGTCACGTCGTCGCCGGCCACGGGCGTGGCGTACATGATACGGTAGCGTTCGTTGATCACCAAGTCGAGCAGGTCGTTGTTCAGAGAGCGTACGACGGCGTCGCGGTTGTCGAGCACGGTGTCGTAGGTGGGCCCGCTGATATAGCGGTCGCGTTTGAGGGCGATGGCGGCCATGCGTGCCTCGGCCGGCATGTCGCCGGTGTCGCCTTCGAACAGGGCGTACGGGTTGGCGTTGTCCATATGTTCCTCGTGTTCCTCGGCCACGGTCATCCTTCCTCCACAATGATGTTCAGCTCGTCCATGTCGGCCAGCACCGGTCTAGTGATCCAGTTCCGGGGCTCGCCGTCGATCGATACGCAATGCCAGGTCGCGGTATCGCCGCGCTGCGCCGGGGCCGGCTCGGTGGCGATGTCGCTGTCGATGCCGACGCCGTCAGTGGACGGCTCGTCAGCGATGGCGCTGCCGCTTGCGGCTCCCAGCCCGCCCAGGAAGCCGACGATCTCGCTTTCGCGGCGTTCGCTTTCGGGCAGCCGGTTGAAGCTGGCGGCGATGTCCACGAGGGTTGCATTGGACCTGTCAACGGTCACCGGGTTGCGCCGGATGAGGCTGACCATGCGCAGGAGTCGGGGGCCGCCGCTGTTGACCATATCCCGCAGATCGGCCACCGGAGTCGCCTGCGGGGCTTCGGCGGCGAGGTCGCTCAGGCCGGGTGCGGTGGCGCGGGTCATGGATTTGGCCGGGCGCATCGGCAATGGCGCGAACAGCGCGTCCGCGGTGGCCGTGTCGTACGGGCGCGAGGCGTCTCCCATATGGGTTTTCGCATCCGCGTTGAGGCGCGCGTACAGTCGGTTCAAGCGGGTAAGCATCGTACGGTAGCGAGTGTCGGTTTGCTGGCGCACGAGCCGGCTGATCGCCTCGTCGGAGACGCGCATCTGGCGGCGCACGGCTTCGATGCCGTCGTAGATGCGGGCCAGTTCGTCGCGGATCTGGCCGAGCAGCACGCCGGATTCGCCGGCCAGATACGGGGTTTTGGCGATGGCGCGCAGGGCTTCGTCGATTTGCTGGCGGCCCTCGTCGGTGATGATCACCTGGAAGGCGTCCTCGAAGCGGCGGCCGCTGTCCGATTCGCTGAACGAGCGGCGGTATTCGTCGTGGTAGCGGGTCAGGTTCTCGTCCACGCTGATGTCGCCGGTCTGCATGCGCCGGCGCAAGGCGTCGCCGTTGTCCCGCTCGTCGAGCACGAGTTCGCGCAGGTCGATGGGTACGCCGCGCAGCGTGTTGTGGATCACGGCGATCACGTCCTCCACTTGGGCTTCGCTCAGCGTGGCGTGCTGCTTGCCCTGTTGGATGCGTTTGATCTCGTGCTTGCGTTCCTTGATTTCACGGTTGAGGAGTTTGATGCGCTCACCGGGGTCGGCGGTCAGCTGCATGCGCGCGTGTTCGATTTCCATGATGATGCTGTTGGCCTGCGCGCCGGACAGGGCGCGTGATTCGTCTTCGAGCCTGCTCAGTGCCTCGATGGCGCGGTGGGCGCGGGCCGTCAAACGGTAGAGGAATCGGTGTGTGGCCGCATCATGCGAGTTGGCGAGCCAGGCGTAGTCGCCTTCGCCTTCACGGGTCAGGTCGGCGAGGATCTGATGGGCGGCCTCGGCGAAGGTCTGGTCCTCGCGCGGCGCATATTCGCCGGCGTCGGCCAGAGCGTTCAGACTTTGCGCGAACCGCTCCTCCACGGTCTCGCGCGGCAGCTCGCCGGTGAGCGGGTCGAACGTGGAACGCAGCAGCGACACGTACAGCATCGCGTTCTGGCGCAACAGCAACCGCAGGACGCCCGTCTCATACACCGGTCGCAGCCGTTCCAGCTCCCGCATCACATCGGCCACAGCATGCCTCCCTCTGTCGTGACCGCACCATACTAGCCGATAGCCGCGAACCACACCCCGCCCGCGCCACGCGTGCTCTCTCCCGCCCAGCACCAATATGTCACTTTTACTGCACATGTCATCATGTGCAGTAAAAGTGACATTGAGGCTGCGCACTCATGGTGAACGTTCACTCCAGCCGTCGCCCCTATTCGCCGCGCAGGGCCTCGGTCGGGGTGAGACGGGCGGCGCGGGAGGCCGGGTAGAGGCCGGCGAGGATGCCGACCAGGATGGCGGCGGCCCAGGCGAGCGGCAGGGAGGTCCAGTCGAGGGCGATCGGCTGGCCGGCACTGGCGGCGACGCCGATGGCAGCGCCGGCGCCGAGCGCGATGCCGGCGAATCCGCCGAGTGTGGACAGGAGGGCCGCTTCGGTGACGAATTGCATGCGGATGTTGCCGGGCGTGGCGCCGAGCGCGCGTCTCAGGCCGATTTCGCCGCGACGTTCCATCACGGTGACAATCATCATGTTGGCGATGCTCATGCCGCCCATGGCCAGCGCGATCACGCCGATCATCAGGCCGAGCGTGGTCAGTGAATCGTTGGTGGTGTTGCGCGCTTTGGATAGGTCGGCGGACGCGGTGACGGACACGTTGCCGCCGGCCGGGTTGGCGGCGTGGGCGAGCGTGCGGCGGGTGCCTTCGGCGTCGCCGGGCGTGGTGCGCACGTAGATGGCGCTGATCCGTCCGATGGTGTCGGCCTGGTCGGGGTACCGGCCGAGCGCCCATTGCTCGCCGATGATGACGGCGGCGTTCAGGTTTTCAGCCTGCGGCGTGGGGTTCAGGATGCCGATGACGCCGTACCATGCGTTGTCGATGAGGATGCGGTCGCCGGGCTCGTTGACGCCGAGCCGGTAGGCGGCGTCCGAGCCGAGCACGGCGACGGGCAGGTGCTCGTTGTTCGCGTCGATGCCATGACCTTGGGCGAGGCTTGCTCCGACGGCGTCGAGTGCGCCGGGCCGCATGATGGCGAGGGCCAGCGCGTTGCCGTTGGTTTTGGGGCACAGCCCGTTCTTGAAGATCTGCACCTTCTCTGGCGCGGTGTCGAAGACACCGACCCGTTCGACCTGCGGCTGACGGGCGATGGTTGTGGGCGCGTAATCCGGCAGCGGAACCTTCTGCTGGGCGGCGTCCACGCCGGGGGCGACCACCGACAGATTCGCGCCAAGCGCGTCGAGTTGGGCGAGGAGCGCTGCCTGGTTCGATGCGGCGATGCCGGACAACGCCACATATGCGGCCACGCCAAGCGCGATGCCCAGCGATGCCAGCACCGTGCGGGACGCCCGCCCGACGGCCCCAACCCAAGCCGCATGCATCAAATCCGCAATTCGCGTGCGTATTGGTTTACTCATAGGAGTACGTTCACTCATATCTCTCCCCCAGTCAGCCTTTGGCTGACAGCCCCTCGTCAGAGGGGGCTTGATTCGGCTTGTCGAGTTCGGTGACTAGGCCGTCTTGGATGTGCAGACGCCTGGGGAAACGTGCGGCGATGGTCTGGTCGTGGGTGACCATGACCAGGCTTGCGTCGGAATCGGCCGCCGTGAGCAGCAGGTCGACGATGGTGTGGCCGGTTTCGCAGTCCAGCGCGCCGGTCGGCTCGTCGGCGAAGATGATGTCCGGCCGTTTGGCCAGGGCGCGGGCGATGGCCACACGCTGCTGTTCGCCGCCCGACAACTGGGCCGGCCGGTGATGCAGGCGGTTCCCCAATCCGACCTGTTCCAACGCCTCGGCGGCCCGTTGCCGACGTTCGCCGCGCGGCAGGGTTGTGTATTGCAGGCCTGTCATCACGTTCTCCAAGGCGGATACGGTGGCGATCAGATGGAACTGCTGGAACACGAAGCCGATGCGCGCGGCCGGCGCTGGCGATCAGTGCGGTCACCGGCACGATCAGCGCCTCCCCGGTCGAGGCATCGGCGTTCGGGATGATGACTTGCACGGCCGTCGGCCCGAAAGCCGCCACCTGCGACTGGTCCGGGAAGTCGATGCGCGCCGATGGCTGTGTGGCTTGCCCGTTGTCGCCGATCTTCTGCCCGCCCTGATCGACCGAGGCGAGCGTCGTTTCGACGGTGGTGTTGTCCGGCAGCACGACCTGCGCCTTGTCTCCGGCTTTGAACATCGCCGCCTGCGTGGCGGTCAACGTGGCCTGCGCATGCAGGGTGACGCCCGTATAGCTTGCCGGGCTGACCTGTGATTGGCCGAGTTTCGCGTTCACCGCCGTGATGCGGATTGGTGCGGCCGCGGCCAGGGGCACCGTATTCGGGTCGAATGTGCCGGTGACCGCGTCGCCGGTCAGGCCGAGCGAGCGCTGCCATTGCCGGATCGCCTCGCGGGTCAGCCAGTTGAAATGCGGTCCGACCTCGCCGCCGTAGAATCCGAGTTCCTGCAGGTTCTGCTCCAGTTGCGTGACGTCCGGGCCGTCGGAGACGCCATCGCCGATCGTCCGCCAGAACGGGCGGTCGCCATGGAACAGCGGCACGGGCGCGCCGTCCATCTCGTACACCTGTTCGCCGGTGTTGATCTGTTTGCCGGCCACCGGCAGTTGGGTGATTGTGCCGGAAGCGGCCGCGAAATCGGAGGCGTCATCGTATTGCAGACTCGCGCCGAGCCGGGTCTCGGCGTTGAGTACGCCCTTGGTCACCTCCTGCGTGCGCAGCGTGGACACATCCACCTGCTGCGATCGGCCAGTCTGCCCGGTCGCGGTGACGTGCCCGGCCAACGTCCACGGCCTCACCGCCACGCACACCGCGGCCAGTCCGATCACGGCGATCGCCGCGATAATCATCGTCACGATTCTGCGGTGTTTCCCGAATCTGCGCGCTTCCGTCCGTGTCATGATTGCTCCTTTGTCCGTTATCGGATGGCCGTCTCATTGCTGGGGCGCGGCTTCGGTGGACGCGCTGCCGGAGGTGAATTCGGAGAGGACTTTGTTGTAGTCATAGCCGAATTCCTCGGTGGTGCCAGCGAAGGCATAGGAGATGTTCGCGCCATCGGTCGGGCATTCCTTGAGGAATCGGCGCAGTTCGGATTCGCTTACGGTGCCGGGAATCGTGATTGAGGTGGGCGTATCGGCGTCCGGGTCCTTGACCCAGTCGAAGCCCTTCTTACGCGCGGCCTGGGCGTAGGCGAGCGCCGCCTGCTTGTCTTCCCCGGAATACTGGTGTTGCGGCCCCATGTCCGGAATGGGCTGGGTGAAGTCGGGGTTCTTGGCCTCGCAGTCGGCGTATTCCCGCTGTTTGGATTCGTAGGGTGAGCCGGCGAGCGCCTTGGCGTCCTTGAACACCACCCAGGTGCTGTCGTCTTCCATCGACGTGTAGGCAGCGTTCGGATAGAGTTGCGGGCCGTCGTCGGATGCGCTGAGGCTGTTGCCTTGGGAGGCGACCGGCTTGCCGTCGGTGCCGATCATGCGCAGTGCGACCGCGTTTTTGGTCGGGGCTTGTTTGCCCGAGCCGGAGCCGGACGACACGCCAGCAGCCGTACGCGCGTCGAATCCTTTGCCGGTCAGGCAGGCGGCGAATCGCTTCGCCGTGGCGTCGGTGGTGGTCGTCGCATCGGACCGATCGTCGGCACCTGAGCCTGTTCCGACTGCCGCCAGCGGTGACGAGCAGGCGCCCAGCATCGAAGCCAGCGAGAGTGCGGACGTAAGCATTGCGATTCGCCGTACCAGGCGCGTATGAGTAGTGGACATTACCGTCTCCATTCCGTGAGTCGATTGTGACGACTTCCATCCAATCGCCCTCACCGTGGAGCGTCGGTAAGCGGACGGATTACTTTCGCCTTACCGTAGAATCGGGAAAATGTTGGGTGATGCCATTGGTTCGGGAAGGCTCGGAAGGGGACATGATGCGGATTCTGATCGTCGAGGACGACCGCGAACTGGCCGCCGCGTTGGACGACGCGCTGCGCTACGAGGGGTACGCGACCAGTCTGGCAACCACCGGCGTCGAAGCGTTGAAGATCCTTGCCGGCACGAACGTGGACATCATGCTGCTCGACCGTGATCTGCCGGTATTGTCCGGTGACGCGGTGATGGCCACCGTCGCCGCGAACCGCATTCCCGTGGCCGTAATCATGCTGACGGCCGCCGCCGAGGTCAGCGACCGCGTGAGCGGGCTGGACCTAGGGGCCGACCGATTACCTGACCAAACCGTTCGCCTATCCCGAACTGCTGGCCCGTATCCGCGCCCTGCAACGGCGCAGCGGGACCAGCAACGCGACCGCAGCCGTGCTCACGCGCGGCGACATCACCCTCGATTCCACACGCCGGCTCGTGTTCCGCGACCACGGGCGCACGCTCGTCAAACTCACACCCAAGGAGTACGGCATATTGCTGGAGCTCATGCGTGCGGAAGGCTGATACGTGACCGTGCACGAACTCTACGATGCGGTTTGGGATGAGCCGACCGCCGCCGACCCGACCGACGTGATCAAAACCACCATCTATTCGCTACGGCGCAAACTCGCCGATCGCGAGGCCATCGTCTCGACACGCGGGGAAGGATACCGGCTGCAATGAAGGCGACGAACACGGCGAAAGCATCAGGTCGTATACAGGCGCTTGCCGGCAAACTGCGGCCCAAATCATTCCGCGCCAAACTGACGTTGGCCATCAGTCTCGTGTTCCTCATCGCCATGGGATCGGCGACCCTCGTGCAGACCATTGTGGTCAACAGCATGTTCACGTACGCCACGACGGTCACCGCCAAAAACCCTGAGATGCAGGTCGAAAGCCAGCACAGCGGTTCCGGCACCGGCAAACGCCCGGATTCCGACCCGCGAATGTTTTCCCGGGGAAGCGGCACAGGTCTGAACGATATCACTGGAACATCCAGCGTCGGCGGCGATATGGGCGACGGTGACTATCAGGTGGAATGGGGCAAGGACGGGTCGTATACCATCAACACCCCGTATGGCGTCTCCGTGTGGAACCAGGACAACATCGCCACCGGATTGCGCATCAGCGCGGCCATCATCTTCGTGTTTTTCGGGATCACCAGCATTCTGATCATCTGGCTGGTCACCTCGCGCATGTCCCGGCAACTGACCTCCATCAGCGCGCAGGCGGCGGCATTGGACCCGGCCAAACTTGATACGCGCATCGACGTGAATGGGCCGCCATCTCGCCGTAGGCCCCAGTTCCGGCGTGCGGGCAGACGCGGGACCGAGGATTGGGATCATAGCACGGACAGCCGCACGGACGGTCGAGCTGCCGGCCAATCCTCCGAAGTCACGCAGCTCGGTGACGCCATCAACGGCATGCTCGACCGGATTCAGGCCGCATCCGAAGCGGAGCGGCGGTTCGTGTCCAATGCCTCGCACGAGCTGCGCACGCCGATTGCCGCGGTGGAGACCAATCTGGACGCGCCGTTGGCCCAGGGGCGGTTCCCCGAGGATGTGCGACCGTCGGTACAGCGCGCACTGGATGCCAATCGGCGCGGCGCGCAACTGGTGCAGGCGCTGCTGACCTTGTCCCGTATTCAAAGCGGGACCATCGGCGGCAAGCAGGCGGGCGTGTGACACAGATGAGTCCCGCATCAACGGCACGCACATCCACAGATTTGTACGGATGCGTCGGCAACTCCCTTGCGGATATCGACGATGCCGCCACCAAGCGTCGCATCACCATAACCGTGAACAAGGCCGGCGGCGACGCGGACATGTTTCTCATCGCCGCCGACCCGGCATTGCTGGAACTGGCGGTCGGCAACCTGCTGCGCAATGCCGTCGTGCGCAACACGGATGATGGGTCGATCGACGTGACCGTCGTATCGGATGAGGATGGAAGCGGACCCCGTCTGACCGTCACGAACACCACGGATGAGATGCTGCCGGACGATCTGAACGAGCTGACCCAACCGTTCCATCGCGGCGAGAACTCGCGTATCAGCGCCGTGCCCGGCGTGGGGCTCGGCCTGTCCATCGCCAGTGCGGCATGCGAGGCGATGGGAGCCAGGCTGGAACTCGGCCAACCGGCCGAAGGCGAGTTCCGGGCGAGCATTCGGTTTTGATGGAACACTCAGGCTCCCCTTCAAAGAGGGGAGCTCTATTGTTTCGCACGCAAAAATCACAGACAGACTATTGCCTTGCGGGAAATCATCGTTAGATTGGCGAGAGGAATATTGTCAATGCATACGAAACGGAAAACATCGTGACCGCACCGAACACGCCCGCCGAAACCTCTGACCAGCTCAACAAGCCCGCCAAATCCGGCAAACTGGAGGTCTCCGACCTCATCACCATCGGTGTGTTTGCGGCCCTGTACTTCGTGATGGTGTGCATCGCCACACTGGTGAGCGCCCTGTTCACCAGCGGCTTCGGCTCCATCTTCCTGCCCGCCGGACGCTCGATCCGCGCGCGAGACTCTTTCTTCTGCTGGTGGCGAACCTCATGCTGTTCTTCCATGTAGGGCTCGCCACGCAAATCGTCATGGTCGTGCTGTTCCTGTTGCCCCTGCTGGCGGCCGCCCGATGGCGAACCGCGTTGAACTTCGGCGTGACCTATGCCGTACTCACCGCGCTGGGAATGCTCGACCCCGATGCCCTGGGACTGCCGTGGCTGCATGTGGTCTCCGCGCTGGCCGTGGGCGTCACGATGATGCTGCCCTGTTTCATCACCGACTCGCATGGCTCAACGGCGTGGCCGACCGGTACGTGGTATTCGACGGCGGACATATCGTGCAGGATTACGAGGCCGATGAATTCCTGTCCCTCTCCCCCGGCTGCGTGGCCGCCATGGGATTGCGGGCGTTTGACTTGGAACCGTATCGGCACCGGATTGCGGCCCTGGCTTCAAGCCCGGCCGCCGAATCCGGCTCCACGGACAATGCCTCGCTCGCCATCGAATGGTTCGCCGAGGACGACACCAGCCTCGACACTTACGAATACGCCATCGACCATGTCATCGAGCACGGGCTCGAAAGCTCCCCCACCTTCGTGCTCCGCACCGCTGATCCGGCCGCCGAAGACAGCCCGTTCCGCTGGCTGCTGGCCATCAACCCTCTGCCTTCGCGCAAGGCGTTCGCCGAGGGCGGGCTGCTCAGCCACCTGCATTTCCAGTACGCCAACGATCTGCACACGCTCGTCGCCACGGATGAGGCCACCGGCGCCGAGACCTTGCGCAATCCGCGTTGGTACGCACACCATGTGCGCCAACGAGGGAACCACCGAGGACCGTTGCGCCATCATCCGTGCGTTGCACCACTTGCAGTAGATCTGGCAACATACGGCGGTATGACGGCTCCCCGCTAGTGAAACAGCAGCGCTTCAGTAGCCGTGCGAGTGCAGATACTCGTCATCGAAGCCGAAATAATGGCCGATCTCGTGCAACACGGTTTTGCGAATCTGTTGGCGCAGCTCGGCCTGTGTTGAGCATACGCGTTCATGCGACCCCTTGAACAGGGTGATGACGTCCGGCATCACGCCGCTGTAGCCCGTGGTTCGCTTCGTGACGGGTATGCCCTCATACAGTCCGAGCAGCTCACCGCACGGATTGCTCATTGTGGCCAGTTCGCGCTCATTGGGTTCGTCCGCAACGACGATGCCGACATTCTCCAGCACCCGCGCAAACCGTTCAGGCAAATCATCCAACACCTGTTCAATGGCCCGTTCAAACTCATCGTCACCGATGTGCATACTCAATCCTTCACCTGTTGCTTGGCCCCCACGATAACAGACATATTCCGGGTTCCGGCTTCTTGCGGGTGCCATAACGTTGCACGGAACGCTTCCAATCATTCATTAGGTCGATTCTTCATTCATTAGGTCATGAGGCTGTGATTGTCACCATTGGGATGACGCCATTCCAGTGGTGACTGTCAGAGCTCACCGACCTAATGAATGAAGAATCGACCTAATGAATGCGTCTGGTCATATCTCATTGTGAAAATGACCCGGTATTGCGGTATTCCGCAATTGCACTTCCAACGATTCTGAAGTATTCATCCAGATTCTGCGTGGTAGCGAACGTTCTTCTTGTGGCGGGAAAAGTCTTATAGCCCGCGAAGGAGAGGTTGTTCCTTTTCTCGATATCTCCTTCCCATCGGTTTTGGTCATAGTGGTACCGTCCGTCGTATTCCAGAATCACATGATCATTCGGATACACCATGTCCACAATCACTTCTTTGTTCTGCAATGGGAGGTATATCGGAGCATTCACCTCCAATTCGGGTAATCCACGTTTTACCGATTCAAGGCGAAGGATGCTTTCCTGCGGCGAATCGGTGTTCTCTCTGCACAACGAGAGCGCTTTGCGAAATAATCTGATACCTGGGAATCTACCTATATCGGCGAGGAACAACGATATCTTGTCTTTCGTTGTCTGTTTCAAATGCTCATTACGGCAGGTGGCCCAATCCAAGGCAATGACCATACTTTCCACATCGACGAACTGTGCGATCTGACACAGCGCCTGTTCCACTGAAACCACGGCGATAAGATCATCAATCATCGTCTGGTCAATGCCATGACCCCAATAATGGCATTGCGTTTCGGTGAGATTCGACAATCTTTCAGCCCCGGACACCGTAACGTGCAGTTTGTTGGGGTCATAGTTGGGCTTGTAATTCAGCGTGGCCGTCATGCCAGCAAGCTGTAGCCTGGTGCCATGGCTGAAGCAAAGCTCCTGTGAAGTGCGCATCGATCTGGCACGGCATTGTTCCAGTGTTTTCTGGGCGAGGTCTCGCGCCTCATCAAGCGTGAAGAACGTGTTGTATGCATAGGACTCCATGCCACCCCCCTGATGGTTGTATCCGTGAACCGCGTTATTCACGGATACAACTCACGATGGCATAACCAACTTCTGCGCGCAACCAGCTCGGCCGAATCGGTGGATATGTGTATAATCTGCCAGCTCAGCTGTTGCGGTTGATCTCGATGTCGGTGACGGTGAGGTTGGCCTCGTTGATCAGGTTGAAGAGGATGACTTCGGCCAGCGGACCGGGCTGCATGAAGGTGTGCTGCTTGGCTTCGGACACGTAATCGTGGCTATCACGGTAGAAGGCGGTGTCGATGCCGCCCGGATAGACGGCGACCACCTTGACGCTGGTGCCCTTGTATGCGGCCTGCAGACTCTTGGTATAGCCCTTCTCGCCCCACTTGGTGGCGCAGTACACGCTTTCGTTCGCGTTGCCGCGCGTGGCGGCGGTGCTCATGATCTGGGCGATTTTCACGTCGCGCTCTCCACAGGCCTTGAGGGTTTCCACCGTCCACAGGATCATGCCTTTGAGCCCCTTGAGGCATTTGTCAATGTCAGCGGCTTCATAGGCGGTGGGCACCTTGAACGAAGGCTGGCCGGCGTTGTTGATGAGCAGGTCGATGTGGCCGAGCGCGGCGATGCTCGCCACGGATTCCTTGACGAACGCTTCGTCAGTGATGTCGCCTACGAAGGCGCGGTAGGATTCGGCGGGCCACTGCGTGCTCAGCTCGGCCTGACGTTCGGCGTTGAAGTCGATGCCGGCCACCAGCCAGCCCTTGGCGATGAGTTGGCTGGCGAGCTCATAGCCCAAACCCAGCGCGCTGCCGGTGACGATGGCGATTTTCTTACCTGTTGTGGTTGGCATGGTTGTTTCCTTTGCATGCTTGCGAGACTCCCCTCAGCGAGGGGAACCTAGGGTTAACCCGTTCTTTGCTGACAGCTCCCCTCAGCGAGGGGAGCCAAGAGGTAGGACTATTCTTCGGCTACGAGTTCGAGGTACGAATCATTCCAGAGGTCTTCGTCGCCGTCGGGCATGAGGAGCACGCGCTCGGGGTTGAGCGCCTCGACGGCGCCCTCATCGTGGGTGACGAGCACGATGGCGCCCTCATACTTGGCAATGGCCTTCAGAATCTCCTCACGGGAGGCGGGATCGAGGTTGTTGGTGGGCTCGTCGAGCAGCAGCACATTGGCTCGCGAGGTGACCAGCGTGGCCAAGGCCAGACGGGTCTTCTCACCGCCGGAAAGCACATGGGCCGGTTTCATCGCGTCATCGCCGGAGAACAGGAACGAGCCAAGAATGGAACGGGCCTGCGTGTTGTCGAGCTCGGGCGCCACATGCTGCAGGTTCTCCAACACGGTGGCGTTCAGATCCAAGGTGTCGTGCTCCTGCGCGAAGTAGCCGATCTTGCAGCCGTGACCGTATTCCACGGAACCGGTGTCCGGCTCCTCGATGTGGGCCAGCAGGCGCAGCGTGGTGGTCTTGCCGGCACCGTTGTAGCCGAGGATCACCACACGCGAGCCCTTGTCGATGGCCAGGTTCACGCCGGCGAACACGATGTTGGAACCGTAGGCCTTGGAGATGTCCTTGGCCATGATCGGCGTGCGGCCGCAGGGCGCGGGCTCGGGGAAACGGATGTCCGCCACCTTCTCGGCCTTCTGCGCCTCGGAGGTGTTTTCCAGCAGCTTTTCAGCGCGGCGCATCATGTTCTGCGCTGCCACGGCCTTGGTGGCCTTGGCGTGCAGTCGGATGCCTTGCTTCATGAGACGGTCGGCCTTCTTTTCGGCCACTTCGCGTTCGCGGCGACGGCGCTCCTCGTCCACCACGCGCTGGTGCAGGTAGGCCTTCCAGCCGAGCGAATACATGTCGATCTGGCCGAGCTGCGCGTCCAGATGCCAGACCTTGTTCACCACTTCGTCCAGCAGTTCGGTGGAGTGGGAGATGACCAGGAAGCCGCCCTCGTACTTCTTCAAGTAGCCGCGCAGCCATTCGATGGAATCGGCATCCAAGTGGTTGGTCGGCTCGTCGAGGATCAGGGTGTCGGCGTTGGAGAACAGGATGCGCGCCAGCTCGATGCGGCGGCGCTGGCCACCGGAGAGCGTGCCGAGCTGCTGCTCCATGACCTCCTGCGGCAGGCCGAGCGAGGCGGCCATGGAAATCGCCTCGGACTGGGCCGCGTATCCGCCGGCCTTGTCGAAGTCCTGCATGGCCTTGTCGTACCGGGTCATGGCCTTGCTCATCACGTCCGGATCCGGGTCGGTCATATCCTTTTCGGCCTTGCGGATGCGGCTGATGATGGTGGCGATGTCACGCGCGCTCATCATGCGGTCGAGCGCGGTCTGCGTGGGATCGGAGGCGTGCGTGTCTTGCGGCAGGTAGCCGAGCTTGCCGGAGACGCGCACCTTGCCGGCGGTGGGCAGCATGTCGCCGGTGATCACGCGGGTCAGCGTTGTCTTGCCGGCGCCGTTGCGGCCCACCAGACCGATCTTGTCTCCCTTGGCCACATGGAAGTTGGTGGGGTGAAGCAGCGTGCGCGCGCCGATCTGAATTTCAAGTCCCTGCACCTCAATAGCCATGAATAACCTACTTGCCTGTTACGAATACTGTCTCTTACCAAAGTCCGACTGTCCATCATAGCGAACACCATGCCGACCGGGCTCAGCCGACGCTCATGCGTCCATACGCTTATACGCCCGTAGACTCATGTAATAACCTGCAATGTGCGCGATAAGACAGTTGAATCGTGATTTCCGTCGTACACTATCCATATCCGGGCGCGCTTGCGGCGCAGTGGTGCAGCGCAATGCGTGTGCAGTATAGGAAGAATTTCCCACATGGAACCAAATTATCTCGTGTTATTGGGAATCGTGATCGTGATTGTGGGTTTCGCCCTCAGACTTGATGCGATTCTGATCATTATCGTGGCGGCTGTGGTGACTGCGCTGGTCGGCGGCATTGGCGTCGACGGCTTCCTGACCACGTTGGGTACGTCGTTCGTCTCGAACCGCAGTATGGCGATTTTCATCATCGTGTTGCTGGTCACCGGTACATTGGAGCGCAACGGTCTGAAAACCGCAGCCGCGCAGCTGATCGGCAAAGTGAAGAATGCGACGCCCGGTATGGTGATCGCCCTGTATGGTGTGATGCGTCTCGTGTTCGCCGCGTTCAACGTGAGTTTTGGTGGCGTGGCCGGGTTCGTGCGTCCGGTCATCATGCCGATGGCGGTGGGTGCGATTGAAGCGTCCGGTCACGAGCCGAACGACGAGTATGTGGAAGAGCTCAAGGGCATGGCTTCCGGTATGGAGAACGTCGCATGGTTCTTTGGCCAGGTGCTGTTCGTGGGTACGGCCGGTGCGCTGCTCGTGCAGTCCACATTGAAGCCGCTGGGTTATGACGTCGAACTGTTGCGCATGGCCATTATCGAGATCCCGGTCGCGGTGATTGCCGTGGCGGTCACCGCCGTCTATTACATCATCAAGGACACACGACTGCGTAAGAAGTACTACGGTGTCGAAGCCGCCGCTCAGGCCGCTACCGCTACCACCACCGGCAAGGAGGCCTGATATGTCGTTCTTCATGGACCCCAGCGTGACCGTTGGCACCAAGATCCTCGAGTTCTTCTATATTTTCATGGGTTTCATGTCCGTGTATGCGGGCGTACGTAACCTACTCGATAAAACCAACAAGGCCCGCTACGGCACTTTCGTGTTCTGGACGGCGCTCGGTATCGTCATCGCGTTCGGCCGTTGGATTCCGGCCATTGCGGACGGTGTGCTCATTATCATCATGGTCATTCCCGCCATCTTCCGCCAAGTGCGTAAGGGCTCGGCATCCGATTCGAGCGCTCCCAGCACCGCCGAAGTGGCCGCGAACTTCCAGCGCATCGGCATGCGCATCTTCATTCCCGCCCTGTGTCTGGGCGTGTTCGCCATTATCGGCGCCCTGATTCCCAGCGTCAGCGCCCTGACCGGCTGCTGCATCGGTGTGATGATTGCCGCCGTGATTCTGTTCGCGTTCTCGCATGACAACAAGCCGGTCGTATTCCTCAACGATTCGGAACGCCTGTTGTCTGCCATGGGTGCGCTCTGCATGCTGCCGATGCTGCTGGCCAGTCTCGGCGCGATTTTCACAGCCGCAGGTGTCGGCGACGTGATCGCCACGCTGGTCGGCGGCATTATTCCGAAGGGCAACGTCACGCTGGGCATCATCGTATTCGGTGTGGGCATGATGCTGTTCACGATGATCATGGGCAATGCCTTCGCCGCGATTACCGTAATGACCGTGGGCATTGGCGCGCCATTCGTGCTCGCCTATGGTGCGGACCCGGCGGTGATTGGCATTCTGGCGCTGACCTGTGGCTACTGCGGCACGCTGTGCACGCCGATGGCCGCCAACTTCAACATCGTGCCCGTCGCGATGCTCGATATGAAGGACCGCATGGGCGTGGTTAAGAAGCAGGTGCTGCCCGCATTGGTGATGATTGTGGTGCAAATCGTCTACATGCTGATCGCACAATAACCTCGTTGTCCAGATACCACAACAATCCGTGAGATAAGGAGCTAATAATGAGCAAGATTCTGGTGACCGGATTCGATCCGTTCGGCGGCGAGCCGGTTAACCCCGCATTCGAGGCAGTCAAGCTGTTGCCGGATGAAATCGCCGGTGCGACAGTGGTGAAACTGGAGATTCCGACGGTGTTCACGCGCAGTGCGACCGTGGTTGAGGAAGCCATGGTGCGCGAGCAGCCTGACTATGTGCTGTGCATTGGTCAGGCTGGTGGCCGTTCGGCTCTGACCGTGGAGAAGGTGGCCATTAATTTGGCCGAGGCGCGTATTCCCGATAATGATGGCGAGCAGCCGTTCGATATGCCGTTACGGGAGGATGGTGGCACCGCGTATTTCGCCACGTTGCCGGTCAAGGCCATGGTCAAGAACATCAATGACCACGGGATTCCCGCATTCATGTCGTATACGGCAGGCACGTATGTGTGCAACAGCATCATGTATAACGTGCTGTATCTGATTGACCGCAAATTCCCCGGCGTCAAGGGCGGCTTCATTCATGTGCCGTATGCGACCGCGCAGGGCGTGGGCAAGCCGAACGGCACGCCGACCATGGAGATCGCGACCATGGCGCGCGGCATCGAAGCCGCCATCGAGGCCGCTGTGAGCACCGGAACCGACGCCACCGACATCATGGGCGAAACCCACTGACATACAGACAGCGATGCCCCCACTGACAACTTCTGTCAGCGGGGGCATCGCTATGCGTTGAACGTTACAGTTCGCGCAACTGGGCGGCGATCTGGATGGATTCGACGCTGGCCTCGGCCTTGTTGCGAGTCTCCTGCCATTCGGTGGCGGGCACGGAGTCGAGCACAATGCCGGCACCGGCCTGCACGCTCGCCTCATGGTCACGCAGGAACGCGGTGCGGATGGCGATGGCCATGTCCATGTTGCCGGAGAAATCGAAGTAGCCGACGGTGCCGCCGTAGATGCCGCGGTCGGCCGGTTCCAACTCGTCGATGATTTCGACTGCGCGCGGCTTTGGCGCGCCGGAAAGCGTGCCGGCCGGGAACGCGGACTTGAACACATCGAATGCGGTCAGCGAGGGGTCGACCTTGCCGGTGACCGTCGAGCAGATGTGCATGATGTGGCTGAAACGCTTGATGTCCATGAGCTGCACGACTTCCACGGACTGCGGCACGCACACCTTACTCAGGTCGTTGCGGGACAGGTCGACGAGCATGATGTGCTCGCTGCGTTCCTTCGGATCGGCAAGCAGCTCCTTGGCGAATTTCTCGTCTTCCTCAGGGGTGGCGCCGCGAGGGCGGGATCCGGCAATCGGGAAGGTCATCGCGTGGCCGTTGTCCACCTTGATGAGGGTTTCCGGGCTGGAGCCGATCACGTTGAAGTCGCGGCCCTGAGCGTCGGTCAACGCCATGAAATACATGTACGGGCTCGGGTTCAGCGTGCGCAACACACGGTACACGTCGAACGGGTCAGCAGGCGAATCGATGTCGAGGCGCTGGGAGATGACCACCTGGAACACGTCGCCGTCGACGATGTGCTGCTTGGCGCGTTTGACGGCCTGCTCGTAGTGGCTCTTCTCGGTGCGGAAGCGCAGCTCGGGTTGGGCGACCGTTTCGTCCAGGATGTTGACGCGGGACTCGTCCGGAGCCGGGGTGGCGGCATCGCGCTGCATCTGGTCGAGTCGAGCGACGGCCTCGTTGTAGGCGGCGTCGGCGCGGGTGGATTTATCATCCACATTCACCGCATTGGCGATGAGCCATACTGAACCGGATACGTGGTCGACCACGGCGATATCGGTGGCCAGGGCAAGCACGGTCTCAGGCTGGCCGGTCTCGTCCGGAGCTCCGGCGCGCAGGGTCGGTTCCCAGTGGCGGATGGCATCCCAGCCGACCGTGCCGATCAGACCGCTGGTCAGGTTCGGCAGGCCTTCCACATGCGGGGCCTTCAGAGTCTTCAACGTGGCGTGAGTGACTTCGACCACGTCACCGGTGACTGGCACACCAACCGGGACCTTGCCCAGCCAGTCGGCCTGACCGTTGTTGGAGCGCAGCTGGGCCATCGAGTTGACGCCGATGAAGCTGTAACGGCTCCACGTGCCGCCGTATTCCGCCGATTCGAGGATGAAGGTGCCGGATCGGCCGCCGGCGAGACGCTCGTAGAAGCCGACCGGGGTGAGCGAGTCGGCGAGCAGACGGCGCACGATCGGAATCACACGGTAGCCGGCGTCGGCCAGTTCGTGGAACTGGCCGCGACTGGGCCAGGTGGCGCCCCACTTCAGGTGTTTGACGCTGCATTCGCTCATATTCGCTCCTTTACTTACAACTCGATGTCTTGTTTCGTAGTACGCGGTCGTTCGGCTTCCCCCAGTCAGGGAAGCCCGTTCTACTGCTCGGCCGGGCGATGGCCTTCGACCACGGACAGGGGGCCGCCTTCGAGGAAGCAGCTGCGCTTGCCGGTGTGGCAGGCGGCACCGACTTGGTCTACTTCGACGAGCAGTGCGTCTCCGTCGCAATCCAGGGACACGCCCTTGACGTATTGCACATGGCCGGAGGTATCACCCTTGCGCCAGTATTCCTGACGGGACCGGGACCAGAAGGTCACGCGGCCGGTGGTCAGCGTGCGGCGTAATGCCTCGTCGTTCATGTAGCCGACCATCAGCACCTCGTGTGTGTCGTACTGCTGGATGACGGCAGCGACCAGGCCCTTGGCGTCACGCTTCAGGCGTGCGGCAATACGGGGATCGAGTTCAGTGGAATTGTCGTATGTAGTGTCTGTCATACCTATCTTCCTTATGTGGACCACCCTCAGTCAGCTTCGCTGACAGCTCCCGGATTATGTGCGACGTGCGGATAGCGCATTGCCACGAACAATTCACTGGATTGTTCGCCCAGCGGGAGCAAGGTGTATTCGTTTAGCGAACGGTGTAGCCGTGCTTCTTGAGTTCCGCCTTGACATCGGCGATGGTCAGGATGCCGTAATGGAATACGGATGCGGCCAGCACCGCGTCGGCACCTGCTTCGATGGCGGGCGGGAAGTCCTCGACCTTGCCGGCACCGCCGGAGGCGATGATCGGAATCTTGACTTCCTTGCGCACGGCGCGAATCATCTCGAGATCAAAGCCTTCCTTGGTACCGTCGGCGTCCATCGAGTTAAGCAGAATCTCGCCGGCGCCAAGCTGCTCGGCGCGCTTGACCCACCAGATGGCATCAATGCCGGTGGATTTGCGGCCGCCCATCGTGGTGACCTCGAAGCCGGATTGCGTGTGTTGCTCGCCCTTTTCACGGCGGGCGTCCACGGAGAGCACCAGCACCTGGTTGCCGAAACGGTCGGCCACGCGGCTGATAAGCGACGGGTCATTGATGGCCGCCGTGTTGACACCGACCTTGTCTGCACCGCAGCGCAGCAGCGAGTCGACGTCCTCGGGCGTGCGTACGCCGCCGCCCACGGTCATCGGAATGAACACCTGTTCGGCGGTGCGGGAGACCACGTCAATCATCGTGTTGCGGTGGGAGCTGGATGCGGTCACATCCAGGAAGGTGATCTCGTCGGCGCCCTGACGATAGTATTCGGCCGCCAGCTCCACCGGGTCGCCCGCATCCTTGAGGTTTTCGAAATGCACACCCTTCACCACGCGACCGGCGTCAACGTCCAGGCACGGGATGACTCGTACCGCCAACGACATGCTTCACTCCCCTGTTCGGCTTTGCATTACAGTCCTTCAGACTACCTACCGCCCGTTACATGCGCCGCACCCGTTTCTGGAATATGAGAATCATCATATTGAGCACCGGTATGGCAGCCGCTCGGCATGAGAGAATGGCTCGTGGAAGTTGTCCGCCGAATCAAGGAGATTGACATGGCTGTCGAAAACAGCAGAGTACTGATCATCGTCAACAACTGGGGTATCGAGGAGACCGAGCTGACGCGCCCGCTGCGCGATCTCAAGGCCGCCGGTGCCAAGGTGACGCTTGCCGCCACTACCTTGGACCCGTGTGAGACGGTGCAGCACGACCGCTACGAAGGCGAGACGCTGACGCCGGATGCGCTGCTGAGCGACGTGCAGACCGCTGATTATGACCTACTGGTGGTGCCCGGTGGTACCTGCAATGTGGATCGTATCCGCGTCAATGAGGATGCGATCGCGCTGGCGCAGGAGTTCGCGCACGAAGGCAAGCCGATCGCCGCGATCTGTCATGGCGCGTGGCTGCTGGTCAACGCGGGTCTGGTGGCTGGCAAGACCGCCGCGCCCTGCCGTTATATCGCCGCCGATATCGAGAACGCGGGCGGCCATTACGTCGACGAGCAGCTGCACGTGGACGACGCCAACGGCTTCAAGCTCATCACGTCCCGCAAGCCCGCTGATTTGGACTACTTCGTGGACGCAATCAAGGATGCGCTGAAGTAACTACCGCTCCTTAGCGGCCAACTGCCCGCAGGCACCGTCAATGTCCTGGCCGCGGGTGTCACGCAGTGTGGCGGTGATGCCCGCGCGGTGCAGGATCTCCAGGAACCGCTGTTCGTCTCCCGGCTTGGAGGCGGTCCACTTCGAGCCCTCGATGGGGTTGAGCGGAATCGGGTTGACGTGGGCCCAGTTGTCGCCGTAATGGTTAAGCCTCTTGGCCAGCAACTGCGCATGCTCGGCCTGGTCGTTGATGCCGCGCATCAGCGCGTATTCGATACTGACGCGGCGCTTGGAGGCCAGCCAATAATCGTGCGCGGCATCCAACACCTGCGTGGTGTTGAAACGCTTGTTCATCGGCACCAGCTCGTCACGCAGTTCGTCGCTGGGGGCATGCAGGGAAACGGCCAGACGCACGGGAATGCCTTCGGCAGTGAGCTTCTTGATGCCGGGCACCACGCCCACCGTGGATACGGTGATGTTGCGCGCGGAAATGCCGAAGCCTTCGGGAGGCATGGCGGAAATCTGTCGTACGGCGGACAGCACGGAGTTGTAGTTGCCCATCGGCTCGCCCATGCCCATGAACACGATGTTGCTCAGGCGGCCCTCTCCCCCGGCCACTTCGCCGTCACGCATCATTTTGGCGGCCACACGCACCTGTTCGATTATTTCACCGGTGGACATGTTACGGGTCAGGCCAAGCTTGCCGGTGGCGCAGAACGGGCAGCCCATGCCGCAGCCGACCTGCGAGGAAATGCACAGCGTGGTGCGGGTCGGGTATCGCATAAGCACCGATTCGATGAGGGAGCCGTCGAACAGCTTCCACAAGGTCTTGATGGTGGTGCCTTCGTCCGCCACTTGGCGGGTCACCTCGGTGATGAGCTGCGGGAAGAACGCGGCGGCGGCCTCGCTGCGCTTGGCTGCCGGAAAATCAGTGAATTCGGCGGCATTCACATCGAAATGGCCAAAGTAATGGTTGGCGAGCTGCTTGACTCGGAACTTCGGCAATCCGAGTTCGGCCGCTTTCTCGATGCGCTGCTCGGGCGTCATATCCACAAAGTGCAGCGGCGGCTTACCACGGCGGGCATGGTCCTTGGATAGCACGTCACGGAAGGCACCTGATGTGCCGCCGGGAGTAATGCCGGTTTCCGGAGTGTCAGGATGCTGTGTGGTCATGATGGGTTCGCTTCGCTCTCAATATCAGAAAATAGTCAAACATGCAATAGAAATATCAGAATCCACCATACGGCGTGCCGCATACGAATCAGATGGCCCATGTCTTAGCCCATGGCGAACGCATATTGAACGATGATTTCCCCCATATATGACATGTGGCACCGTGCGATATACACACGATGCCACATTGTTCATGCACGAGGCATGCGAATCACAGTCCGGTGACCCACAGCAAGGCGCAGGTGAACGGTGCACTCATCAAAATGGAATCCACACGATCCATCACACCGCCGTGTCCCTTGAGCAGATGGCCCATGTCTTTGATGCCGATATCGCGCTTGAGCATGGAAGCACACAAATCACCGAACGTGCCCACGGCGCCGATGAGAATACCCGCCACGATCGGCACCCACCAACGAGTGGCCCATTTCGAGGCATCATACGTGCATGCGAATACGGCGAATGCGCCAGCCATGGCGAAGAGCATCGAGCCGATCAGGCCCTCAACGGACTTCTTCGGCGAGATACGCGGGCTGAGCTTGTGCTTGCCGAGCCAGGCACCGGCAAACAAACCACCCGTATCGGAGAGGGCGGGCAGGAACACCAGCATGATGGCGTGTGCAATCGGATGCCCATTGAAAGTCAGCGAGATGATGATGCAGCTGGCCAGCAACGGAATGTACAACACGGTAAGCACGGACACAGCCACATGGCTGAGCCGGGAATGATGCTGTTCCCCGCCCTCATGATTGAACGAGGATTCGAGGCGCGCGCTGGCATCCGTGTTGGACAGTTTGCCGGCAACCGCCAGAGATAGGCGGTTGCCGACGCTGATTTTTGCGCTGGCCGCGATGGCGACCAGAATAATCGACACGATGATACTCAGCGACATCGTGATGAGATGGTACGGGGAATAATAGGTGGCGATGAGGGTGAAGGACGCGCACAGCCACAGCATGAACACCGGGATGTGCAGGCCTACGGTGGCGAAGTCCACCCTGAGCTCCCACAGCGCCAGAATCATGAACACGACTACCAGCAGCACGAAGAGGTCGACGCTGAGCAGCAGGCACGCGACAATAAGGATGACCAGTGCCGCGCCTGTGGCGATGGCCTGCGGCATGTTGCGGCCGGTCTTCTTGTTGATCCGGTCGAGCGTCTCCTCGGCCTCTTCATGGAGTTGTTCGTTGCGTTCCATAATTCTCCGGACCTGGTCTGAATCAGACCTCCATGATCTCCTTCTGCTTGGTCTCCAGCAGCGTATCGATCTCGTCGGTAACGGACTTGGTGACCTTGTCAAGATCTTTCAGCAGGCGATCGCCTTCGTCCTCACCCATCTCGCCGTCCTTGACGGCCTTGTCGATGGTTTCCTTGGTCTTACGGCGAATGTTGCGCACGGCGACCTTGCCGTCCTCGGCCTTGCCCTTGGCGAGCTTGACGTACTCCTTACGACGGTCCTCGGTGAGTTCCGGCATGGTCAGGCGGATGACGTTGCCATCACGGTTCGGGCTGATGCCGAGGTCGGAGTTGCGCAGGGCCTTTTCGACGGCACCGGCCTGGGAAGCGTCAAACGGGGTGACGGACAGGGTGCGCGGTTCGGGAACGCCGATGGAGGCGACGGCCTTAATCGGGGTGGGGGCACCATAGTAGTCCACGGTGATGCCGTTGAGCAGGGCCGGGTTTGCGCGACCGGTGCGGATGCCGGAGAAGTTTTCCTTGGTGTTTTCCACGGTCCTGGCCATCTGTTCCTTGGCCTGGTCGATAAGAGACATATTCACTCCTTGTGTGTTGGTGTTCGTCTGTGTTGTTCGTCTATGAACGTTTGATTCGATTGTAGGCGTTTGCGGCTTACTCGGCCACGCGCGATTCGGCGGTGGAGACCAGCGTACCGATTTCATCGCCGACGAGGGCGCGGGTCACGTTGCCCGGCTCTTCGAGGCCGAAGACGCGGATGCGCTTCTTGTTGTCGCGGGCCATGGACAGTGCGGAGGCGTCCATGACTGCCAGATTGTCCACGAGGGCGCGATTGTAGCTCAGGGTTTCAAAACGCTTGGCGTTCTCGTCCCTGCGCGGGTCGGCGGTGTAGACGCCGTCGACGCCGTTCTTACCCATAAGCACTTCGTCGCAGTGGATTTCGAGGGAACGCTGGATGGAAACCGTGTCGGTGGAGAAGTACGGCATGCCGGCACCGGCGCCGAAAATCACCACGCGACCCTTTTCAAGGTGACGGATGGCCTTGAGCGGAATATACGGCTCGGCGACCTGCCCCATGGTGATGGCGGTCTGCACGCGGGTGGCCTGACCCTCCTGCTCCAGGAAGTCCTGCAGGGCGAGGCAGTTCATCACCGTGCCGAGCATACCCATGTAGTCGCCGCGGGAACGATCGATACCGGCCTGCTGCAGTTCGGCACCGCGGAAGAAGTTGCCGCCGCCGACCACGATGGCCACCTGCACACCCTGTTGTACGGCCGGAACGATTTCCTCGGCAATGCGACGAATCACATGGGTATCGATGCCGACCTTGCCACCACCGAATGCTTCGCCGGACAACTTGAGCAGAACTCTGCGCGGCTTGTCGCTATCAGTCATATCATGCCTTTCTCAAAACCGAAAGTGCGAAATTATCCGTAGACAAGCGTATCGGTTTACGACGACACCCCCTAGCAACGACACCCTTGGAATAGCGAAACGCCATCCGATTATTGAATAACCGGATGGCGTTTCGTTGAAATTACGCTAAGCGCGTGGAGTAAGCCTTAGGCTCACTCCTCTTCGCCCTTGCCGACCTCGACACGAGCGAATGCGGTGGCGTTGCCACCGACTTCCTTGAACAGGTCGCCGACGGTCTTGGACGGGTCCTTGACGAACGGCTGCTCGAGCAGCACGACTTCCTTGAAGAAAGCGTTGAGACGGCCTTCGACGATCTTCGGAACGATCTTCTCCGGCTTGCCCTCGGCCAGGGACTTCTCGGTGGCCACGCGACGCTCGGACTCGACCACATCGGCCGGAACGTCCTCGCGGGTCAGCCACTTAGCGCCCATGGCGGAGATCTGCAGAGCAGCTTCGTGAGCCACGGCGGCGCCGGCCTTGTCAGTGGCGATCATGGCGACGATGCTCGGCGGCATCTCGGCGGACTTCTTGTGAGCGTAGACTTCGACGTGCTCGCCGGAGATCTTGGCGAACTGGCCGACCTTGACGTGCTCACCGAACAGGGCGGCGGCCTCCTCGACAGCCAGCTTGACGGTGGTGTCGCCAGCCTTGGCCTCGAGCAGCTCGTCAGCGGAGTTGGCGTCGGCGTCCACGGCGTAGCCGAGAACTTCCTCGGTGAACTCGACGAACTTCGGGGTCTTGGCCACGAAGTCGGTCTCGGAGTTCAGCTCGACGGCGTAGCCGGTCTCGCCATTGGCGGTCTCGACGACCTTGGAGGCGATGGTGCCTTCCTGAGCCTTGCGGCCTTCACGCTTGCCGGCTGCGGCGATACCCTTGGCTCGGATGATTTCCTTGGCGCGGGCGACGTCGCCTTCGGCTTCGGTCAGAGCCTTCTTGACGTCGAGCATGCCGGCGCCGGTGTCTTCACGAACCTGCTTGATCAGTGCGGCGGTAATTGCTGCCATTGATTATTCTCCTTGAGAAATTTTGCTTACCCATGAACGATGGGAAGCGCTTATTCAGGCACTTCCCATCGTAGAGCATCACTCGGCCTTGGGGGCCTCGGCGGTTTCGCCCTCGGCGGCAGCCGGAGCGGCGGCTTCAGCGGAAGCCTCGGCAGGAGCCTCGTTGGTCAGGAGTTCCTTCTCCCAAGCGGCCATCGGCTGCTCGGCGGCTTCGCCCTCGGCCTTGTTGGCGCCGGAGCGCTCCAGCAGACCTTCGGCGACGGCGTCAGCCATCAGGCTGGTCAGCAGTTCGATGCCGCGGATGGCGTCATCGTTGGCCGGGATCGGGTACTCAACGGTGTCCGGGTCGGCGTTGGTGTCGACGATGGCGACAACCGGGATACCCAGCTTGTGAGCTTCCTCAACAGCCAGGGCCTCCTTGGTGATGTCGACGACGAACATCGCGGACGGGGTGCGGTTCATGTTGCGGATACCGCCCAGCTGCCTGTTGAGCTTGTCCTTCTCGCGCTCGAGCAGGAGGAGCTCCTTCTTGGTCAGGCCGGAGCCGTGCACGTCGGTGAAGTCCATTTCCTCAAGTTCCTTGAGGCGGTTGACGCGCTTGGAGACGGTCTGGAAGTTGGTCAGCATGCCGCCGAGCCAACGCTCGGAGACGTAAGGCATGTTCACGCGGGTGGCCTGGTTGGCGATAGCTTCCTGAGCCTGCTTCTTGGTGCCGACGAAGAGCACGGTGCCGTTGTGGGCCACGGTGGTCTTGATGAAGTCGTACGCCTTGTCGATCATGTCGAGCGACTTGAACAGGTTGATGATGTGGATGCCGTTGCGCTGGGTGAGGATGAACTGCTTCATCTTCGGGTTCCAACGACGGGTCTGGTGGCCGAAGTGCAGGCCAGCCTTCAGCATATCGCTCATAGTGATCTGAGCCATGGTATTACTACCTTTCATTGTCGGTTCTTGCCTGGCCATGCGCACCTGCGTGCAGCTGCTCCCCCGGTTTCACGAGTTGTGCAGCCGACCGACACAGGCCGTCGCGAGCATGACGCGAATTTGTTGTGTGCCGGTTGACAATATTGGGTGGTTCCGGACGCCAGCGACTGCGTCCGTTGCCGGGTGGCACACAAGTTTCAAGGATAGCACGGAGCCGGTACTAAGAAAAACAGGCTCCCCTCTCTGAGGGGAGCCTGTCGCCGTAGGCGACTGAGGGGAGTTACGGGCGGTACCGGCAGAACCACCCTCAGTCTCACTACGTTCGGCGGCTCCCGCCAGCGGGAGCCGGGTATGGACTACTTCGCCTGACGATTGCGCATGTAGCGCAGGGCTTCGCGGCGTTCTTCCTTTTCCAGGCGATCCAAATACACGTGGCCGTCGAGATGGTCGCATTCGTGCTGAAGCATACGGCCCATCAGCCCGGAGCCCTCGAGCACGACCTCGTTGCCGTCCAGGTCGATGCCACGCACGCGAGCGTAGTCGGCCCGACGGGTCTTGTACCACAAGCCGGGCACGGACAGACAACCTTCATCGCCATACTGCTCGCCGGACTTCTCCTCGAGTACGGGGTTCAGAACGTAGCCGACCTTGCCGTCGATGTTGTAGGAGAAGGCCCTCAGGCTCACGCCGATCTGGTTGGCGGACAGGCCTGCTCGGCCCGGATCGTCCACGGTTTCCAGCAGGTCGTCAACCAGGCGGCGCACGGCCGGGGTGATTTCCTTGATCTCATCGCAGGGGGTGCGCAGGACTGGGTCGGGCACGACCCTGATCTCACGGATGGCCATTTCTCGTTACTCCTCGTTCTTCTCGTCAGCCGGCCGGTCCAGCTTGCTGCCGGTGTCAGCGGCATTGTCGGCATTGTCGGCGGAATCGCCGGTCTCGCCCTCTTCGGGTTCGGCCTTCGACTTCTTGATCTTCTCCGACACGCTAGCAATCGAATCAGACACGCTGGTTTTCATCTGTTCCGAGGCCTGTTTGACCTGTTCGGACGCCTGCTTGACCGATTCGGAGGATTTCTTGACGGTCTCCAGCGTGCTGTCGATGATCTTGACTGTGACGGGCAGCGGTTTGTTGGATGGCTTGGGCGCATACAGATCCTCTTCGATGACGGTGGCGTAGCGCTGCAATACCTTGGGACGCACCACTTTCATGCTCGGGGTGAGCGTGCCGTGCTCCTGACTGAATTCCTCATCCAGCACCGCGAATTTGCGCACGGACTCAGCGCGGGAGACATTGGCGTTGGCCTGGTCGATGTACTGCTGGATAAAGGCACGCACCGCGTCGTTGTCGCTGGCCTCGGCGAGTGTCATGTCGGCATTGAGGCCCTGACCTTCCAGCCAGGAATGCAGCATTTCGGGGTCGAGCTCGATAAGTGCGGACACGAACGGCTTGCCGTCGCCGACTACTACTGCATGAGCCACGATCGGGCAGGTGTCGATGACATCCTCCATCGGGGCGGGGCTGATGTTCTTGCCGCCGGCGGTGATGATGATGTCCTTCTTGCGTCCGGTAATGAAGGTGAAGCCGCGGTCGTCGATACGACCCAGATCGCCGGTTTTGATCCAGCCGTCGGCAGTCATCGTCTGTGCGGTGAGTTCGGGCTGCTTGTAGTAGCCAAGGAACACGTTCGGGCCGGTCAGCTCAATTTCATCGTCTTCGCCAAGACGCACGCCCATGCCAGGCCCAGGCTTGCCGACCGAACCGACCTCGTTGTCGTCCTCCCAATTGACGAGCATCGGAGCGGCGGTTTCGGTCATGCCATAACCCTGGATGAAGGTGATGTCATCCATGCCGTTGAAGAAGTGGGCCAAATCCACGTTGAGCGGCGCACCACCGCAGGCCAGCCATTTGAGGTTCGGTCCGAGAGCGGAACGAATGGATTTGCCCACCGTGGCCATGTAGAACGAATGGCGCATGCGCTCGATGAACGAATGGCCGCGGCCGGCCTGCTCATCCTTGCTCCACTTGACGAAGTGCTTGACCGACTGGGCGAAGATATGCCCCTGGATGCCGGCACCAGCCTTCTGCGAGGCCGCGTTATACACCTTCTCGAACACACGTGGCACGCCCAGCAGGTAGGTGGGCTTGAAGCTGCGGATATCGGCGAGCAGTCGCTTGGCGTCGGGAATGTATCCGACCACGCCGCAGCCACCGATGCACACGTACTGGATGTAGCGGGCGAAGCAGTGCGCCAGTGGCAGGAACAGCAGCAGACGGTTGTCGTCGTACAGCATGCCACGCAGAATCTCGTAGCCGTTAAGCACGATGTGCGTGTAATTGCGGTTGGAGAGCATCGCGCCCTTGGGCTTGCCGGTGGAACCGGAGGTGTAGACCACGGTAAGCAGATCATCGGCTTTGATACGAGCGATAGCCGCATCCAACGTCTCATCGGATACGCCATGCCCGAAGTCAGCGACAGCGTCAAGGCCATCGGCCTTGAAATTGAACACGTATTTCATGCCCGGATGATTGACACGGATCTGCTCAAGCGTCTGTGCGCGCTGGAAGTCGCCGGCAAAGGCGATGGCGGGATCGACTTCCTCGACGATGCCCGCGGTCTGACGGGCGGAATCGGTCTCATAGACGGGCACAACCACAGCGCCGATTGCCGCGCAAGCGAAATCAGCCACACCCCACTCATAGCAGGTAGGCGAGTAAATCAGCACCATGGTGCCGGCTTTGACGCCAAGTCCCAACAGGCCCTTGGCCACCTCGCGTACGCGGGACAGCATTTCAGTAGCTGTGGCGCCGCGCCATTGGTGGGTGTTGTCATCCTGCCATTCCGCGATGATGTCATCCGGCGTGCGAGCTGCTCGTTTGGCCAGCAGCGAGTAGACGGTGTCGTCATCGGTGGTGACATATCTGGGTTCTTCTACATGTTCACGCATGGTCACTACTATAGGCGAACCAGCCTATGACACGGCAGAACCGTCTTCCGCTGCCAGCGTAGGAATCGGTGTGAGGGCGGGGCCGTCTGGTCAGCCCAGATCGGCATAGATGCACATCCATCGAGAACCGATGAACTTCAGTTTGAGGTTGACTCGCAGATTTTCCTGGCCGATGGTCATGAATACCGCCATTTCCAGCGTGTCCTTGCCGGTGATCATGCCGTCGATCAATGTGGGGACAGTGGGCAGATAGCAGAATTTCGCTTTGAGCTCCGGATGAGTGACCATGTGGGTGCCGAGCAGGTATTGCATGGTTTGCAGCCGTTCCAGGCATGGTTTTGTCATGGCTCTGTTGAGATGTGCGACGCTGAGTTTGCCACGTATCGCGTCCGCCGATGTGCAGGCGATGCGGCATGCAGCCATGGCCATGGAATGACATTCCTTCGCATTCAGCCCGCCTATGAATGTGGGTTGGATATGATACCGCACCGGGCGATCCGACAGCTCCACAACGATGAATCCGTCATAACTCGGCAACGGCCCGTACTGATATGTGCCGTGGAAAAATCCCGAATACTCCATGATGACCCCTTCAAGCCCCCTTGCAACTCACCATCATCGGCGAGCGTTTGTACTACAAAATCACGAAAGGCGCGCCAAGTCAAACGACTTGAGCGCGCCTTAGGGCAAGCTAAGCCTCCTGCATGGAGGGCAAACCCCCATTTTCAGGGGGGCAATCGGGATTATCGTGCGGAATACGGGTTGACCACCATGCCGCAACGCTGGAAGTTCTTCACGTCGACGTAGCCGGTGGAGGCCATAGCGCGCTTGAGGGCGCCGATGAAGTTGGTCTTGCCGTCCGCCTGGTGGCTCGGTCCGAACAGCACCTGTTCGAGCGGGCCGACCGTGCCGACCGTGGTGCGGTAGCCGCGCGGCAGCGTCTGGTGGCGGGCTTCGGAACCCCAGTGGGTGCCCTTGCCGGGGGCCTCGGTGGCGCGGGCCAGCGGCGCGCCGAGCATGACCGCGTCGGCGCCGAGGGCCAGGGCCTTGACGAAGCTGCCGGAGTCGCCCATGCCGCCGTCGGCGATGACCTGCACGTAGCGGCCGCCGGATTCGTCCATGTAGTCGCGGCGGGCCTCGGCCACGTCGGCGATGGCGGTGGCCATCGGGGCCTGCACGCCGATGGTCTGGCGGGTGGCGGAGACCGCGCCGCCGCCGAAGCCGACGAGCACGCCGGCCGCGCCGGTGCGCATCAGGTGCAGGGCAGCGGTGTAGTTGGATGCGCCGCCGACGATGACGGGCACGTCAAGGTCGTAGATGAACTTCTTGAGGTTCAGCGGTTCCTGACCGGAGGAGACGTGCTCGGCGGAGACCACAGTGCCGCGGATCACGAACAGGTCCACGCCCGCGTCCACCACGGTGGAGTAGAACTGCTGGGTGCGCTGCGGGGAGAGCGCGCCGGCCACGGTGACACCGGCGGCGCGAATCTCGTGCAGACGTTGCGTGATGAGCTCCGGCTTGACCGGCTCGGCATAGATCTGCTGGATACGCTCGGTGGCCTGATCGGCCGGCAGCCCGGCGATTTCGTCCAGCAGCGGGGTCGGGTCCTCGTAACGGGTCCACAGACCTTCCAAATCGAGCACGCCGAGCGCGCCCATCTTACCCATGGCGATGGCGGTGACCGGGCTGGTCACCGAATCCATAGGGGCGCCGATCACCGGCACATCGAACTCATAGGCGTCGATCTGCCAAGAGGTGGAGACGTCCTCGGGGTCGCGGGTGCGACGGGAGGGGACGATCGCCACATCGTCGAGTGCGTAGCCGAGACGGCCCTTTTTGCCCAAACCGATTTCAATTTCCTGAGACATGGTTGTAAGCCTATTGCCCGGGTGGGACGCCAACAAGGTCGTTTCCCACGGACCGGACGATTGCTTCAAGTCGTTACAAACATGCGCTATGACTAAATCATCTTCACACCATCCATCAGGAGGAAGCATGGCCAAAATCAAGGTCGAAGGCACTGTCGTCGAACTCGACGGCGACGAGATGACCCGCGTGATCTGGAAGGACATCAAGGATCGCCTGATCCTGCCGTACCTCGACGTGAACCTCGACTACTACGATCTGGGCATCGAGCACCGCGACGAGACCGATGACCAGGTGACCATCGACGCCGCCCACGCCATCCAGAAGCACCATGTCGGCGTCAAGTGCGCCACCATCACCCCCGATGAGGCCCGAGTCAAGGAATTCGGTCTCAAGAAGATGTGGAAGTCCCCCAACGGCACCATTCGCAACATCCTGGGCGGCACGATCTTCCGCGAGCCTATCGTGATGAGCAACGTGCCTCGTCTGGTGCCCGGCTGGACCAAGCCGATCGTCGTGGCCCGTCACGCATTCGGCGACCAGTACAAGGCCACCGATTTCAAGGTTCCGGGCGCCGGCCAGCTGACCGTCACCTTCACTCCGGACGATGGCTCCGAGCCGATTCAGCATGTGGTCTACAACTACGGCGAAGACGGCGGCGTGGCCCAGGTGCAGTACAACGTCAACGATTCGATCCGCGGTTTCGCTCGTGCCTGCTTCAACTACGGCCTGATGCGTCATTACCCGGTGTACCTGTCCACCAAGAACACGATTTTGAAGGCCTACGACGGCCAATTCAAGGACATCTTCGCTGAGGTGTTCGAGACCGAATACAAGGACAAGTACGCCGAGGCCGGCCTGACTTACGAGCACCGCCTGATCGACGACATGGTGGCCAGCTCCCTGAAGTGGCACGGCGGTTACATCTGGGCCTGCAAGAACTACGATGGCGATGTGCAGTCCGACTCCGTGGCCCAGGGCTTCGGTTCGCTGGGCCTCATGACCTCCGTGCTCATGACCCCGGACGGCCAGACCGTCGAGGCCGAAGCGGCGCACGGCACCGTGACCCGTCACTACCGCCGCTGGAAGAAGGGCGAGAAGACCTCCACCAACCCGATCGCCTCCATCTTCGCGTGGACCGGCGGCCTCAAGCACCGCGCCGATCTGGACGGCACGCCCGAAGTCCGTCACTTCGCCGAGACGCTGGAAAAGGTCATCGTCGACACCGTTGAAGGTGGTCAGATGACCAAGGATCTGGCCATGCTCATCGGCCCGGACGAACCGTGGCTCGACACCGACGGCTTCATGAACGCGCTGGACGAGAACCTGGCCAAGGCTCTGGCCGAGTAAATCATCGAACACATCGTGCGGACCTACATGGGTCATGTCATGTCGCCAACTGTCATGATTGTCGTGCTTCATCTGGAATGTTCCTCAGCACGACAATCATGACAGTTGTTCGATGCACGCGCGAAATACCCCTAATTGTTCCCGGATATGTGGCGATTTGTCCACTGGTCCGGGACTTTTTCGTATACGGCCTACTAGAATCGTGATTCAGTTTGTTTTCACGCCCGCTTGAGGAGGTTTCGCCGCTTATGGTGTTCGCACGCCGCTCAACCACCCTGCTCGCCGCCATTGTCGCATCCTGCGCGATGGTGCTGTCACTGACCGCGTGCACCTCAGACAATAAGACCGTTGTAGATGGTCAAACCACGGTGACGTCCAATTCTGCCGGCGGCGTGGCCGTGTTCACGCCTTCGGACGGCATTACGCTGAATCAGCAGACGCCACTGAACAAATGGGCGAAGCTGGTGCCCGACCTAACCAAGGCCCTGGTCGACGCCGGTTTCAAGAAAGGCGATATCGATCATACGACGTCCGACTCGTTGGACAAGCAAAGCCGCGCCATCCAAGACTTTGTGGTCGATCATCTTTCGAATAACACCACGGACGATTCCGGCATTGCCATCGCGCCCGACAACATGACATTGCTCGTGGCTCCAGTAGTCGAGGCCGACGCTTCCACTCGCCAATACGGCGATTACGTCAGCCAGAACCTGAGCACCAACGATGCCACGGATGAGGGAGCTACTTCTGACGGTGATTCTTCCGAAGACAGCTCTTCCAAAGATGACTCGTCCAACACTGAGAGCGACGGCACTGCATCGGACGAGCAGGCGCAGGCCGTGGACCGGCTGGTCTCATCGCTCAAGCTGGCCAAGGAATCCGGCATGCATGTGGTATTGCTCGGCAACAGCATCGAGGGATATAAGCCGGACGCCTTCGTCAAGTTCTCGGACGCCCAGACCATCGGCAAGCTACAGGCGGAAAAGATGGTGTCCAAACTCAAGTTGGATAAGGCCAGTAAAGACAACCCCAAATACATTGAGGTGCTGCTGCCATACACCGCCGTGGACGAAAAAGGCAACGCCAACGATTCCACGTTCGCCCAAGAGGCGTTCCGTGGTATCTGGCAGGTACTGGGCTCCTACTATCAGAAGGGCGTTGTGGAAAGCCCTTCAGGCACCTTGGACGGCAAATCCACGGAAAACGATTGGCAAGCCGTGGCCTACGATGCCGCCAAGGAAGGCTCCACTGCGAAAGTGCTTGACAAGCGTCTGGCAAAAACCGACGGGCAGTCCACACTCACCCGTATTGACGGCATCATCACGATGAACGACTATATCGCCTCCGAGGTCGTCAAGGAATTGGACGATCTGGGATACACCGGCTCTGCCGCCGATATCAATCCGCAGATCACCATCTCGGGCATTGTCGGCAATATCACCGGCAAGAAGGATCTCAGCCGCGACGCCGTGCCGGACCCGATCAAATCCCCTGAAAACGACAACGCAAACGACTCATCCAGTTCCGATGACGATGCGGGCAAGGACACCTCCGCTTCCGACAAGGACCGTGACTCGCAATGGCCTCTGGTGACCGGATACGGCGCGTACGTCTCGAACATCCCATCCATCGTCAATGGCAAGCAATGGATGACCGGCATGGAAGACAGACAGACCATCGCCACGGATATCGCTCAGGCCTGCGCCAGGCTCAACAAGAACGAAGCGCTGAATTCCATGCCTTCAATCAGGAACTCCGAGGTAGGCGGCGTGAAGAAGATCCCGACCATCAACGAACCGTTGCTGGCTGTCAGCGCCAGCAATCTCAAGTCCGCGCTGATCGCCCCCGGATATATCTCCTTGGCCGATGCCGGTCTGTGATTCATACTCGTCACGCCGCTAGCCGCCTGCGATGCCTCTTCCGTACGGCCCTGTTCCGGCCGACAAACATTGCTGAATCATGACGGCTTCAGTACGATTTTTCGACTCCCCGCATATTGCTGTGGGTCAAGATAGTCGGCCGTTCCTCGCTTGAGGCCCCAATGCAGGCAACGGTCTTCGCAATGGTCCGAGTTGCCCTCAACGATGCCTACGGGCTGTCTGCGGGAGATCGTATCCCCCACCGAGAGCTCGGTAACAGCCGGTTCGAATGTCGACGTGACACCTCCACGATGCCGTACACTCACCACATCTTTGCCAGCTACTTTGCCAGCAAAACTCACGGTCCCTGCCTGTGGTGACAGAATCACGGTACCTTGCTCCGCAGCAAGATCCACGCCACGATGACCTGGTGCCCACGGGTTGATCGGCCGCTCGAACTGTTGTTCGACCTGTGGATCGTCGACCGGCCAGTCGAACCGGGATTCGCACTGATTGCCATTGCGCCACGCCAGATCAGACATATCGGTGAAATCCTCCACCGTGTATGCCGCATCTCCGGTCACCGCAGTATCCGCATGCGCAACATGCTGAGGCGTGGATGCCAGTCCCACTCCCAAGGCAAGCAGCAGGCCGATAACGGCGGCCAACGCGATTATGGCATCCATACGCCGTTGCCGTTCCTGAGCCCGCTGACGCGCCTGCTGACGCCGCCTGCTGGCACGTCGGGCTTCGTCGCGACGCCAATCAAACAACAGTGGTGCATTCATGAGATTCCTCCCCATAGTGTGAGTGTGATGCGATTCCGGCTTCTTTGCCGGTGATACCCACCTTGAGGGGTCCGAAACAGGATGTCCAGCCAGAACGACCTATGTGGTTCCAGCTTCCGAAGTTATCCACAATGAAATTTCGCGTGACAGTATCGCCGCATCGTCATCATGTTGTATGAGTGGGTATTCGATGAGTCCGATTCTGCGGAATTCAGCGCGACATGCCCTACACGCATGTAATTTGCTTTTTCGTGGCAGGCATGTAAGATGTATGACTTGTGCGCGAGAGAAATCTCAAACACAGCAGACATTCCTGCGTAGCTCAGTTGGCAGAGCATCCGACTGTTAATCGGACGGTCACTGGTTCAAGCCCAGTCGCAGGAGCTCACCTGAACGGGTAACTCCGGACGGGATGAAAATTGAATATTCCTGCGTAGCTCAGTTGGCAGAGCATCCGACTGTTAATCGGACGGTCACTGGTTCAAGCCCAGTCGCAGGAGCTCACCTGAACGGGTAACTCCGGACGGGATGAAAATTGAATATTCCTGCGTAGCTCAGTTGGCAGAGCATCCGACTGTTAATCGGACGGTCACTGGTTCAAGCCCAGTCGCAGGAGCCATCGAAAGCCTCGGTTCTCCGAGGCTTTTTTATTTTCATCGCATTGGTGACCAGACACGACACCCCATCATCAACCGGGAAATCCATGGCGAAGACCTCACCACTACTCACATCAGGCAGACAGGTCACTGTCAATTCACCGATGAGAGGCACGGTATTCCCAGTATCAGTTTGGGAATACCGTGCAAATCTTACATCGAGACCTTGGTCAGGGGCATGGCGGAGTCGATCGGGAAGTCGGGGGCGCTGGGGGCCACGCCGGCTTCGACCAGGTTCACGCCGAGCATGGCGACCATGGCACCGTTGTCGGTGCAGAGCTTGATTTGCGGGATACGGACGTCGACGCCGTAGTTCTCGCCGAATTCGAGCAGTTTGGCGCGCAGCTGCGAGTTGGCGGAGAAGCCGCCGCCCACGATCAGCGTGTTGGAATCGTACTGCCGGCAGCCGCGCATGGACTTACGGGCTAGCACGGTGGCCACGGAGTCGGCCAGGGATGCGCACACGTCGTCCACCGGAATCTCATGGCCGGCGGCCTGCTCGCTTTCCACCCAACGGGCCACGGCGGTCTTGACACCGGAGAAACTGAAATCATACGGGTGCGCGGCACCGGCCTTGCCTTGGGTCAGACCCATCGGCACCTTGATGGCGTGCGGGTCGCCGTTCTGTCCGTGGCGGTCGATGTGCGGGCCGCCCGGATACGGGAAGCCGAGCAGACGGGCGACTTTGTCGAAGCACTCCCCCGCCGCGTCATCCAGCGTGGTGCCCACCACATCGATCTTGCGCGGCATGTCCTCCACATGCAGCAGCGAGGTGTGGCCGCCGGAGACAATCAGAGCCAGCGTGTCCTTGGGGAACGGGCCGAACTGCAGCTGAGTGACGGCGATGTGCCCGATCACATGGTTGATGCCGTAAATCGGCTTGTTCGCAGCCCAGGCCAGCGCCTTGGCGCCGGACACGCCCACGGCCAGGCAACCGGCCAGTCCGGGACCGGCGGACACGGCGATGGCGTCCACGTCCGCCAACGTCATGTTCGCGTCGGCGAGCGCCTTGGACACGCATGGCACGAAGGCCTCAGCGTGCGCACGGGAGGCGATTTCGGGGATCACGCCGCCGTATCGCGCGTGTTCCTCCATGGATGAGGCCACGACGTTGGAGAGCAGTTCGCGGCCGCGTACGATGGCGGCCGCGGTTTCGTCGCAGGTGGATTCAATGCCCAGTACAACCGGTTCGCTCATCGTGCTTCTCCGTTCTTCTCCGTTTGCTTGCCAGTGATGTCTTCAGTGTCCGCCGATGCCGTCTGCGGGGCGGCAAAGCCCACGACCCTAGGTTTCAGGTCCAAGCTCATGGTGTATGCGTCGATGCCTTCAGGCTGGTAGTAGCGTTTGCGCAATCCCATGCGTTCGAATCCGAACCGGTGATACAGGGCCAGCGCAGGGTCGTTATCCACACGCACTTCGAGCAGCATGCGCGAGGCGCCCTGACGCTTCGCCTCGTCGACCAGTGCCTGAAGCAACGCAGCGGCGATGCCTTGCCGCTGGTATGCCTTGCCCACGCCGATGGTCATGAGCTCGGCGTCCTCGCCGTCATACCAGAAGCCGGCGTAGCCGCGGACAACCGCCTGTTCCACCTCTCCCAGCACATCCAGCAGATACGTGCGGGCCGGTGCGTCCAGTTCCTCTCGCACCATGTTCGCATTCCATGCGCCGCGGCCGAACAGTTCGCCTTCCAACTGTGCGATGGAGCGAACCGCAAGATCACGACTTACGGCAGTGATGTCAACAATCATCGAATCAACCCGTCTCACGCCTTATCGGCGCCGGCATGGCCGAGCACGTGCTTCAGCGGGTTCGGCACTTCGGCGTCCGGCCGGCGCAGGTACAACGGTTCGACCGGCACGTCCCTGTCGCCGCGCAGTTCGCGGCTCAGTGCGGTGGCAGCAAAGGCGGCAAGCCCGGCTTTCCCGGCATCCAATATAGATCCGTCCGCCACGGAGCCCAGCGCGCGCAATCCCTGCCAGACGGACGCGTATTTAGCCGCACCGTGGCCGGCCACGTCTACCACGTAGCTGACGCCGTCACGTTCGCCGTATTCCGCGAGCGCCGCGTTCACCCGTTCGACGATATGCTCCGGATAGTCGATGTCCATCTCGATCCAGCGTCGTTCCGCGGCCTCCTCGTCCGGCAGGCTGATGCTGCCGTGGTTGAGCGAGAAGTACAGCTGCTTGCGGCGCGCATCGTTGACGCACAGCGTAACATGGCGGTCGAGCTCGTGCTCCTTGGCCTCGGCGTCCGAGTCGTCACCATCCGACTGATGCGAGCCCAAGCGCGGCACGTCCGCCAGAAAATCGATGCCGTCGAACAATTCGCCGCCATCCAATACGAAGCTCATCATCTCGCCTTGCGGGTCGAGCACGTTCTGTCCGACGAGCTTGGTCCCGGTGGCGAAGGCCAGTGCCTTGGCGGCCACGATGCCAGCGCGCAGGCCGGTGAACGGCGCCGGGCCGATGCCCACGACGATCTCCTCGATATCGGTGGGGGTCAGGCCGGCTTCTTCGACCGCACGCGCGATATTGACCTGCAGTTTCTCCACATGGGTGCGCGAATCGGTCTCTACAATGGGCTCGCGCCCCACAATGCCGACCGTCGAGCCGAATGAGGTGTCAATCACCAACGTGCAACCCATGAATCCTCCCAGTCGTAAAGCCTCTAGAGAGTGTACATCGAGGAGTCTATAGGCGCATGGCTTACTGCAGATCGAACGCGGCCCATCGCTTGCCGACTGGGACGAATGCGACGGTACGAGTGCCGTTGCTGGTGAGTTCGCCGTCTGATCCAACGGATGCGGCATCGGAGGAATCGAGAGGTCGATCAATATGGATTTCAAGTCGTTCTGGCGCCAAGGCGGTGGCCATTTGTTCGCCCCACTCCATAAGCACCACCGTGTTCTCGCCGGGGTCTTCAAGTTCTTCGTCCAATCCCAGCGATTCCAGCTCGTCCAACAAACGCCCGATGGCATCCTGCCCCGGCGCATAGGCTGAGCCGCCCAGACGGTAGGCATCCACATGCACCAGATGAGACGGAGTGCCGTCGGCGAAATGCCCGTCGAGTTCGCGGGCAATGGTGAATGTAGGAGACACGATGGGTTCGGTAATGCCCAGCCCCGCCCCGAAGCCCTGGGCGAATGTGGTTTTGCCGGCACCAAGAGGGCCTGAAAGCAGCAATACATCGCCGCCGTGTACCATTCCGGCCACACGACGGCCGAGCTCCTGCATGGCCTCGCTGGTGGGAGCCGCAATAGTGTGTTCGCTCATAAATACCCCTTTATCGACTTTTACCGACCTTTATGACTGATGTCTTCAATGCAGCGTTCCAGCGCATATACCGGGTCGCCACCGTTTGTTTTGCTTTGCTCATCCGCCCAGGCGAGCATACGGATGCAATGCGCGAGTCCTGCCGAAGTCCAGCCGCCAAGTTGGCGCATCGCATTCTTCAGCACCCACGGATTGGTTTTCGCTTCGGCCTGGGAAATCGTGCCGGCCCGTACCGCCGAGGCTTTGGCAATGGTACGGAGCTTCATGGCCAACGCGCCGATCAGCGCGATGGGATCGGTCCCTTGTTCCACAGCTGCACGCATCATGACGATGGCTTCTGCGGTTTTGCCTTCCACGGCCTTGTCTGCCACGGCAAAACCGGTGACCTGCGGATTGGCGGTCAAATACTGGTTGACACGGTCGAGGCCCATCGGATTATCGTCAAAGTCGAAACACAGTTGCTCGCACATGGCGGCGAGTTCGCCGGTTTTGCCGCCGAGCACGGATACCAGCTGCTGTGCGGCCATCGGTTCGACTCTACGACCACGTTTCTCGAATTCTCCGAGCACGAAATTGAGCTGTGCATCCGGTTTCTTCAAATCCGGCACGTCCTCTTTGCGAGCGCCGGCTTTCACCAGTTGGTCGATGATTTTGCGCCCTTTGACGCCGCCCTCGTGCTGGCAGATCACCACGCTGGAGCCGTTCGGATCCTTGGCGGCCTGCTTGGTGTACGCCACCAGAGCTTCGGCGAGCTTGTCGTCGGCATTCTGCAGGTTGACGAGTTTGACCACGGCAACGTCGGAAAGCAACGATGGGCTGACGGCTTCATCGAAGGCATACTGGTCGGCCGATGTGGCGTCGAGTTCGATGAGGTCGGCGTCGGGCCGCGCCTTCAACGCCTGCGTGCACAGTGCCTTGGTGCGCGCGTCGTTCAAATACGAGTCGCCTCCGGGCACCACGGTTACCGGTGCATTCGCTGCTGTTTTCGCCATGCCCCCATCTCGCCACACAGGTTGGACAATGACCTGCCGGCATCACGATTTTGCCGGTGCCGTCAAGATAGTGGTATTCGGCTGGGATTGCGATGGTTGCTGCACCGAATACCGCATTGGCTATTCGGCTTGCCGCCGCGTAAAGAGGCGTCTCGTCTCCTCACACCAGAGACTGAGGCGGACGCGCCAAGCGGAACCGAAGCGCACGCCAGACATTCCGGCCTCATAACGACGGACATGCTGGAGGCAACGGCTGACGAACACCAGTAGCATGCCGATACCGATTTCCGCCGCCACAATCAGCACGGCACCCGTAACACCGTCTTTCCATGGGATGACGGCCATCGTGCTGCCGCCCAGCCACAACGCCACCCGTTCCATCACCAGCGTGCCCCATGACGATATCCACGCGAATACGCCGGCCAGCCATGGCGTGCACCATGCGCACGTCAGTGCCATCAATCCCGCCATCATGGCCAATCCCACGAACGGTGACACCAGCAGGTTCGCCGGCACGGACAGCAACGGCAATTCCGGTTCCATCAACACCTGAATCGGCAGGGTGAACAATTGCGCGGCCACGGTCATCGCCATCATTTCGGCGATGCTGTGCGGCATCGCTCGCTCAAAGACACCGGCCAGCCGCCCCGCAAACAGCACGATACCCAGTACGGCGGCCGAAGACAAGGCGAATCCGTAGCTGGCCGACATATCCGGGTTCACCGCCAATACACCGATTATCGTCCAGCACAGGGCGCTCAACGCTTGCGTACGCCGTCCCATCGCATACGCCAACGCACCTATCAATCCCATGATGAACGCGCGGGTGACCGAATCACTGGGGAACATCGCCAATGCCAGCAGCGCATATACTCCAGAGACCAGCAACGCCGTCAGCCGCCGATCAAGCAGCATCCACATGCATAACCGACGCACCAGTCCCGCCACCAGTACGAAGTGGCCGCCGGATACGGCCATGAGGTGCATGATGCCGGACCGGCGGAACTGATTTTCCAACGTTTGCGCATACGTGCTGTTGACCGGCATCGGACCGGCATCGCCGCCGATATAATCCTGGCCAAGCACACCCATCGTCAATCCCGGCACCAACACACGCCCCTGATCGGACAATTGTCCGGTCACGGTGAAAAACGCCTCCTGCACCTGCGCAATCGCGGCGAGATGCCACGGCGGAGCCCGCACCTGCGCTACCGGCTGTTTTCCTTCCAAGAGCAGCCATAGCGGTATGCGTCCATATCGCGCTTGCTGCAATACGCCCGTCAACAGATAGACCGCGCCTCGACGCAACTGCCCACAATACGATTCATCGGCGTATACGCGCACGGCGACCGTGGAACGTACGTCCGCGCCATCCACAGTGATGCCGCTCAGCCGTATGTCCGTCTGACAATCGTATGTGCGTTGGTCCGAAGCGATCACGGGCGTCGTCACCGTGGCCATGACTTCGTGGTATGAACTGGATTGGCGAGCTTGTGCGGAGGCAGGATCATGCCAGGCAATGGTGTCCGACGCGATTGCCGTCATACTGCCGATGCACGCCACCGCGACGCATACGGTCAATGTTCCCGTCCACCTGATCCGCAGGCGGAAAGACACCACGATCATCGCCGCCACAGCGGCACATGACGCCACTGTTATAGGCAATATTCGCGTGACAGGCCATTCCATGCCGATTATGGTGACGTCAATGCCAGCTCCGGCATCGGCCTTTGCCTGACCGGTGCCGAGTCCATCAGACATCCTCCATGCGAATAATGCGTGCGCTCCCAGGCTCGCCGCCCACATCACTATGGCGATCGGCAGCATCCTCCAATCGCGGCTCCCCTGCTCGCGCAGTATCCGATCCCCGCTCATCCGACCGTCACCTGCCCTCGCATGGTCGCCAACGTCTTGGAGCCGATGCCTTTGACATCCAGCAGCTGATCGACTGATGTATACCCGCCAATCGCCGTGCGATGATCGATGATCCGCTGAGCGGTAACCGGCCCAATACCTTTGATGGATTGCAATTCCTCAGCGGTGGCCGTGTTGAGGTTGATGAGACCACGCGTGGAAGCGCCGGCATCGCTGCCGTCCGTCTGCATGTGCGGAGATTGCGTGGTATCCGATTCGGGGTTCGCTGTGGCATCGGAATGCTCCGACTGCTGCGGATCCGTGCGTTTCTCGTCCGTGGTGTTCTGCGATGGCATCGTCTGATCTCCAGCGGAGCCGCCCGTGGTCTGCATGGCGGTCGGTTGAGACAGCATGGCCATATTCATCGACTGCTGGACCAGCAATGCCAAGCTGATGCCAAGGGCGACGATCAGCAGCAATATCACGGCCAAGGCATGCCCAATGGTGAACGACAATCGCGGCTGATCCCGGGTGAGTCTGGCTGATTCGCCGACGGCATCGGCGGAACGTACGCCGATCAGATCCGATAACGCACGTTTGTCACGGGTCGCCTGCTGCAGGCCGCTCTGCGCCCTTTGGGGCGGGCGGCCGGCCGGACGAATCCGTGCATGGCCGGGAGGCGGCGGAGGCGTCGTGGGCCGTTCCACTCGCGGTTGGGGCATGGCTTCGCTCTGCCTGCTGAATGCGCGCAAACGGTTGGCGGCATGGTCTGCGCGATGGTTATGAGAAACGCCCATGCATCCACGCTGATGGATTCATGGGCGTTTGTCCAGCTGAAACGGGGTATGTGGTTCTAGCTTATGAAGTTATCCACAATTGAGGTGGGGCGATATCGCACATTGGCTACCCCTCAGTCAGCTACGCTGACAGCTCCCCTGACAAGGGGAGCTTAGATGGAATCACTCCGCGGGAACGATGGAGACGATCTTGGGGGCCTTGACGATCACCTTGCGCGGCTCCTTGCCGCCAAGACGGTCGGCGACGGCGGCCAGCGCCTGCCGTTCGAGGTCGGCCGGGTCGATGTCGACCGGCACTTCGAGCTTGGCGCGCACCTTACCCTTGATCTGCACCACGGCGGTCACGGTGTCGTGGCCCACGTAACGCTCGTCGGCCACCGGCCACGGCTCGGCGGACAGGGATTCGGCGTGACCCAGCTTGCTCCACATCTCCTCGCAGATGTGCGGGGCGATCGGCGCGAGCATCAGGATCAGCGGCTCCACGGCGGCACGCGGCACGGCCTTCAGACCGGTCAGGTGGTTGTTGAGCACGATGAGCTTGGCGATGGCGGTGTTCGGGCGCATGCCTTCCATTTCCGCGGTCACTTCGGCAATCGTGTTGTTGAGCAGCTTCAGGGTCTTTTCGTCCGGCGTGTCCTCGGTCACATGGGCCTGGCCGGTGGTCTCGTCCACCACGTTGCGCCACAGACGCTGCAGGAAGCGCATGCCACCGACCACGTTGCGGGTGTTCCACGGGCGGGATTCGTCCAGCGGGCCCATGCTCATTTCGTACAGGCGGAAGGTGTCGGCACCGTAGTTCTCGTACATGTAGTCCGGGGTCACGATGTTCTTGAGGGACTTGCCCATCTTGCCGAACTCACGGTTGGCATGTTCGCCGTTCCAGGTGAAGGTCGGCTCGCCGGAGGCGTCGGCCGGGCCTTCCACGACCTCGTCGGCCGGCACGTACTGGCCGCGGTCGTCGGTGTAGGCGTAAGCCTGGATCATGCCCTGGTTGAACAGCTTGTGGAACGGTTCGGCCGAGTCCACGTAGCCGAGGTCGAAGAGCACCTTGTGCCAGAAGCGGGAGTAGAGCAGGTGGAGCACGGCGTGTTCGACGCCGCCGATGTACAGGTCCACACCGCCTTCGTCACCCGAGTACTTGTTGTGGTTCGGGCCCATCCAGTAGTCGAACTCGTCCTTCTCCACCATGTGGTCGGTGTCGGTCGGGTCGATGTACCGCATGTAGTACCAGCAGGATCCGGCCCAGTTCGGCATGGTGTTGGTGTCGCGGTAGTAGGTCTTCTTGCCGTCGCCCAAGTCAAGCTCGACCTTGACCCAGTCCTCGTTGCGGCTCAGCGGCGCCTCGGGATTGGATTCGGCGTCCATCGGGTCGAAGGTGCGCGGCTCGTAGTCGGGCACGTCGGGCAGGCTGATCGGCAGGGCGGAATCCGGCAGCAGGTGCGGGGTGCCGTCCTCGCCGTACACGATCGGGAAGGGTTCGCCCCAGTAGCGCTGGCGGGAGAACAGCCAGTCGCGCAGACGGTAGCTCACGGTGCCCTTGCCGACGCCGGCGTCCTCCAGCCAGGCGTTGACCTTGGCGATGGCATCATCCACGCGCAGGCCGTCGAGCGACAGCGCATCGCCCTTGGCGTACGTGGATTCGACGTGGGAGTTGATCACGATGCCGTCATGGGAGACGAACGGCGCCTTGCCCTCGTAGTTGGCCAAGTCGTCGCCGGAACCCGGCAGAGGCTTGACGGTGTAGATGACCGGCAGACCGAACTTCACGGCAAAGTCGTAATCGCGCTGGTCGCCACCAGGCACGGCCATAATGGCGCCGGTGCCGTAGTCCATCAGCACGTAGTCGGCGGTGAACAGCGGGAGCTTCGCTCCGGTGATCGGGTTGGTGGCGTACAGGCCGGTGAACAGACCTGTCTTCTCACCGCCCTCGTCCACGCGGTCCTTGGCGGTCTTGGCTTCGGCGGCGAGCCTGTAGGCCTTCACCGCCTCGACCGGGTTGGCGTAGCCGCCCTTCCAGTCTTCGGGTACATCGGCCGGCCATTCGGCGGGCACGTTCTCCAGCAGGTGATGTTCCGGGGAAACAACGGCGAACGTGGTGCCGAACAGCGTGTCGGGACGGGTGGTGTAGATTTCCATGTCCTTGTCACCGTCGGCAGTGGCCACGGTGAAGTGCACGGAGGCACCATGGGATTCACCGATCCAGTTGCGCTGCATGAGCTTGACCTTCTCAGGCCAATCGATGCCGTCGAGGTCGGCGATCAGACGGTGGCCGTACTTGGTGATGCGCATGGACCACTGACGGAGCTCGCGCTGGAAGACCGGGAAGTTGCCGCGTTCGGACTTGCCTTCGGCGGTGACCTCTTCGTTGGCCAGCACGGTGCCCAGGCCCGGGCACCAATTGACCGGGGACTTGGAGATGTACGCCAGGCGGAAGTCGTTCAAGATATCCTGCTGCTCGGCGGCAGTGAGGTCGGACCACTGCTTGCCATCGGACTCGTGGCCAGGAATGGCCTTTTCGCCGGACTCGAATTTGGCGACGAGCTCGGCGATGGGGCGCGCGGATCCCTTGGAGCCGGACGGGTTGGTGGCCTCCTCGTCGTACCAGGAATCGTAGATGCGCGAGAAGATCCACTGGGTCCAACGCACGTAGCCGGGGTCGATGGTGGCGAACGTGCGGCGGTTGTCGAAGCTCAGGCCCATGCGGTGCAGCTGGCGGCTCATGTTGGCGATGTTCGCCTCGGTGGTCACGCGAGGATGCTGGCCGGTCTGGACCGCGTACTGTTCCGCAGGCAGGCCGAAGGCGTCATAGCCCATGGCGTGCAGGACGTTCTCGCCCTTCATGCGGTGGTAGCGGCTCGTCACATCGGAGGCCAGATAACCCAGCGGGTGGCCCACATGCAGACCCTTGCCGGAGGGGTACGGGAACATGTCCATGGCGAAGTAGGCGGTGCGCCCCTCGGCGTTGCGGCCCTTGCCGTCCTTCAAATCGCCGTTGACGTTGGCCGCCCAGAAGGTGCCTTGCTCATCCCAGATCTTCTGCCACTTGTTTTCGATGTCCTGCGCCAGTGCGGCGTTGTAGCGGAAGTTGGGCTCTTCGGTTTGCGTGCTCTTCTCGTTGTCACTCATAAATCAGCAAGGTAGCCTCGCAACTGGACACGTCGTCAATCGTTATTCAGCATCCGAGACGATGGCTTTGGGGTCACCGTTCAGCGAAACCGTGAGCTTTGTTTGGCTTGTGAACGTATCCTTGGCGGCCGTCCAGCTGCCATCCTCAACCATGTCTTCCAATGCTTCCGCGATTTTCTGCGCCAATTGGCTGGTGCCTTGACTCACGGCGATGCCATAACTGACCTCGCCCTTGTCCGCAATCACGTCCATATACTGGGGCCCGTTGGCCGCTTGAAGACCGGAAAGCACCGCCATATCGGAGGCTATGGCATCCGCCGACCCTACTTGCACGGCCGTGACGCACTGCGCATAACTGCTACGCTCCTGAATCCGAGCCTGCGGGTGGTTGCCGCGGAAGATGCCGACTGTCTCGTCACCTTTCACTGCGCACACCGTGCCGTCGCCTACGTCGCCCACCGAACCTGCGTCATTGGTGAATCGGCCACGCTCATCCGACCTGACCAGCAAACCGACGCTGGTCGTGAGGTATGGTCCGGCAAAATCAACGATCGCGCTGGACCCATCGGTGATAGGCCAAGAGGCGACGACCATGTCGACCTGTCCATTGTCCAGCATGGAGCGCCGGTTTTCGGGGCGAACCTGCTTGAAGACGATCTGCTTGTTCGCATAGCCGAGTTTGGCGGCCACGTATTTGGCGATGGTGATGTCGAAGCCCTGGTATGTGCCGTCATGCCATGCTCCCACCGATGGTTCGTCGGCTGCGACCCCAATGGCGATGGTGGGTCCCTCCGGCGCTCCGGAGACGGTGGTGACTTGAATTTGGCCGCAACCGGCCAGACCGGACAATGGCAATATCATGCCAAAGGCCGCGGCGAATCCTGCCATCAGCCGGGAGCGAAATCCGCGCCGCATCGGGCGGCGGGCGCGGAGCACGCTACGGCTGGCGAACGATGACCAATGGTGCATAACCGTCAAACGCCTTATTTGAACATGCGCGAACGTGTGAGGAACCAGGCGACCACACCGGAAAGCACCATGGAGATCACGATGATGAGCAGGAAGCCCCAAGGCTTGTCGGTGAACGGCATGCCCATCATGCCGCCGTCGAAGTTCATGCCGTACATCGAGAAAATCAGCGTCGGGATGGACAGTGTGATGGAGATGATGGTGAAGATGCGCATCACGTTGTTCAGGTTGTTGGACACGATCGAGGCGAAGGCGTCGGTCATGTTCGCAAGAACGCCGCTGTAGATGTTGGCCATCTCGATAGCCTGCTTGTTTTCGGTGATGACGTCGTCGAGCAGGTCCTCGTCGTCCGGGTATTGCTTGATGCGTTGCAGGGTGGTGAGCTTCTCCATCACGATTTCGTTCGATTTCAGCGATGTGGTGAAATACACCAAAGTCTTGCTCAGCTCCATGAGCATCACGATTTCGCGGTTCTGCATGGAGTGGCGCAGCTTCAGTTCAAGCTTGTCGCTTTCGCGGTCGATGATGCGCAGGTAACGCAGGTACATCGTGGCGTTGCGGTACAGGATCTGCAGGATGAAGCGCGAACGCATGAAGGTGTTGAAGCCTCGGATCGTGCCTTCCATGAACGGGTGGAGCACGGGCGTGTCCTGCATGCAGACGGTGATGATGAGGTTTTCGGTGACGATGATCGACAGCGGGATGGTCTCGTACCAGTCGCGTCCGCCACGCTCCTCCACGGTGGGGATGTCGACGATGATCATCGTGTAATCGTCTTCGACGTCCACACGTGAACGTTCCTCGTCATCCAAAGGGGCGCGCAGGTCGGCCAGGTCGATGCCGGTCTGCGAGGCGACGGTGGCGAGCTCCACATCAGTGGGTTCGCTCAAACATAACCAGGAGCCGTTTTCCGGTTTCTCGATCTGCTCCACCTGGCCATTGATTGAGCTGAAGATTCTCAGCATGTCGTCTCACCCGCCTTCCGCGCTTTCCTACTGTTCTATCGCTGTACGGTTCCAAACCGAGATTAGTCTAGACCCACCGTTCGAATTTGCGAGCGGGGTTTCGCATAGCGACCGTCACCAGACGATTGGCTGCCAACTTGGCATGTGCGGTCCGCGCAGATCGGTCGGCCCGTTCTCCCAGTCGGCGCTGTCGGCGATGGCGGGAGCCTTGTTGTATTCCTCCAACTCCCACAGGGGCTGTTCGGCGGGGATGCCGTTGACGCTGTGGCGCACTTTGAGCCGGCACCAACAGGCGTTGCGCATGCCGCCGAGTGCGTTCATGCCGTCCGGGTCGAGTTCGAGCAGGTTGGAGATGGTGGCGGTAATCCATGAGCCATGGGTGACGAGCATCAGCGTGGTGGGCGTGCTGTCTGAATAGGCGGAGTCGATGACCAGTGCGCGCACGGCATCGGCACCTCGCTGGCCCACGGCGGCACGGCTTTCCACACCATGCTTGGTTTCGCCCCCAGTGTGTTGTTTCCAAGAGGCGTAGTCGTCGGCTGCCACGGCTTTGATTTCGGCGCGGGTCATGCCTTCCCACTCGCCGAAGCTGCGTTCACGCAGTCGTTGGTCACAGGTGACCGGCAATCCCAAAATATCGGCGAAGGCGTGTGCGGTCTGTTGGGCACGGAACAGGTCGGAGGTCATCACCACCATGCGCCGGCCGGCGGCGGGAGCCTCCTCGAACTGTCGCGTATCAGTGCGTTCGGCGGCGTCAGGACCGGGCTGGGCGATGGCTTCGGGATGCTCGGCAAGTCGGTTCACCTTGGCCCAGTAATACCGTGAAGCGAGCGCGAATGCGGTCTGGTCGACCTGCCATTGGCCTACGATGTCGAGCGGCACATCGATCTGGCCTTGCAAGCGATGTTCGAGATTGTATTGCGTACGGCCATGACGCAGCATCATCACTTCATCGATCATCGGTTTTCGCCACCTCGTTCTCTTGCGGTTTGCCATACTCATCTCAGCACAACCCCTAGAATGGCGGCATGGAGATTTCTGAGTCGACCTGGGCGTTCATCGCCAAACACCGCCGTGAAGATGTGCGTGATGTGGCCTTGCACGCCAAACATGATGGCGACGTGGATGTGCCGTTCGCGCTGGAGCAGATTGCCGGCTGGCAGCGCGCTTCACTCAAGCTACCTGACTGGGCGTCCCATGATGGGCTGATTTTCCCGCCGCAAGTCCCAATGGAACAATGTTCCAGCCAGTTCACGGCTCAATACAAAGCCCGGTTAGCACAGCGATTGTTGGACGGGGAAGCAGTCGACGACGCCGACGATTCCCCGACATCCCTAGTCGATCTGACCGGCGGTTTCGGCGTCGACTTTTCTTACATGTCCCGAGTGTTTGACCATGCCATATATGTGGAACAACAATCCATTTTATGTGGTATCGCTCGCCATAATTTCCCGATACTCGGCCTTGGCCACGCCGAAGTCATCAATGATGATTCAACAGCAGTGCTTGATACGCTTGGCCGAGTCTCCATGATCTTCCTCGATCCGGCCCGCCGTGACGATCATGGCTCGCGTACCTACGCGATTGCCGATTGCACGCCGGATGTGCTGACCCTGAAGGATACGCTGCTGGCCAAGGCACCGACGGTCATGGTCAAGCTCTCCCCCATGCTCGACTGGCATAAGACCGTCGCCGATTTCGCCGGCGCGGTGCATGAGGTGCATATCGTCTCCACCGGGAATGAATGCAAGGAATTGTTGTTGGTGTTGGGGCGCGGCCGTTGCGCCTCACCGCTCGTGGTATGCGTCAATGACGGGCAGGTGTTGTCGTACAAGGCCGGCGATAACAGCGACAATCACACCCCTATCAGCGATTCTGCCTTGGTTGCACGCAATACTTGCAATACCGAGGATCTCCCGGCTGAGGAAAGCGCGAACGGCTTCGATTCCTCGCATTGGAAGTACCTTTACGAACCCAACGCCTCAATCATGAAGGCCGGGTGCTTTGATGTTCTCGAACAGCGCTTCGCCGTGCATCACATCAGCCCGAATAGCCACCTGTTCGTGGCGGCCGAACCTATTGCCGATTTCCCAGGCAGATCATTCGTCATCGAATCCATCGTCACCATGAACAAGAGAGAACTGAAGCAGCTATTGGCCGGTCTCACGCACGCCAACATCGCCGTACGCAATTTCCCCCTAACCGTGGCCCAGCTACGCAAAAAACTCAAACTCAAGGACGGCGGCAACACCTACCTCTTCGCCACCACCGACCTCAAAGGCCGTCACCTAGTACTGCGCACTGAAAAGCGAAAAAGTGGCTCCCTCTGACGAGGAAGCCACCAATACGTCAGCTAATCAGTCCTTGGCGATGGTCTTGCCGGCGGTCGGACCGGAGGCAAGGTTCTGGATCTCGGTGACTTCGAGAACCGGAATCACGGCCGGCTTCTTGGTGCCCTTTTCCTCGGCGACCTTGACCTGCTCGTTGTAGATGTCGTCGTCAACGTGCAGCACCACGTTGCCGCGGAAGCGGTAGCCCTGCTTCTTCTCGAGGTTGGCGAAGGCGATGACCAGCGGAGAGCCGTTCTTGAGGTTCTCGTAGTGCTGGCCGGCGGTGCGCTCGTGGTAGGCGATGTGCGTGTCGTCCAGCACGAACAGGGACATCTTCGGGCCGAGGTCCAGTTCGCCGTCCTTGGAGACGGTGGTGATCCAACCGAGGTTGTTCTTGATGAATTCCTTGATTTCCGGAGTAATGACTGCCATGTCGAATCCTTTCATGATTGCTATGGACAACGTATTCTTACTCTTTCCAGAGTACCGGTTTCGAGCGCGACTAGCCCGGATGTTCGCTGTGAGTAACCTCACCTTCGCACAGCTTTCATCCGGTTCTTACCTGCTTGGCGATGCCGCGCCCCGGCCGCGCACCAGCCACACACCTGTCACACACCCGACGCCCATCGACCGGTCGATTTTGGCCGGTAGTTCCCGTAATCTGTGAGCCGAGAGAGCCACAAGTTTTCCTAACTGTCCTGAGGTGCACCATGGGTTTGGTCGAACGTTTCAGCAAGCTGCGCAGCCGCTGGTCCCGCAGCTTTCCCCCGAATCTCGCCCGACTCATGTTGCTGGGCTGCGCCGCATTATGGGGTGGCAGTTATCTGCTCGCCAAATTCGCCATGGAGGCGATTCCACCCCAATGGCTGATGGGTCTGCGCATGATAGGCGCCTGCCTATGCATGCTGGCCTTGTTCCATAAGCACATCGTGCCGTATCTGACGCCGAAGATCATTGTGCCGGCGCTCGTGGTGGGTCTGACCTACTGGGGCACGATGGTCACCCAGACCATCGGCCTGCAGACCATTGAACCGGGCCGCAGCGCGTTCCTGACGGCCGCCTACTGCGTACTCACCCCGTTCGCCACGTGGATCATTTCGAAAACCCGCCCGAAGGCCATCAATCCGGTCGCCGGCGTGATCTGTCTGATCGGCGTCGGCTTCGTCTCGCTGAAGCCGGGCGGTTCGCTGTCTCTGAGCGCCGGCGACTGGCTGACCATCGCAGCCGCCGTCATCTTCTCGTTCAATCTGACCTGCCTTGGTGTCTACACCAAACACTTCGACCCTATCGCCGTCACTTTTGTGCAGTTCGGCGTTGCCGGCGTATTGTTCATCATCGGCGCGTTGTTCACCGAACCCATGCCGAACGCCAGCTGGCTGGCACCCTCAGTAGTGGCCAGCGTGCTCTATCTGTTCCTCGGCGCCACGATGAGTGCCCAGATCATGCAGAACATCGGTCTGGCTCACGTGCCTGCCTCGCAGGCGTCAATCATCATGTGTACGGAAAGTCTGTTCGCCGTCACGTTCTCCGCGCTGTTCTGGGGCGAGACAATCATGTGGACTTCGCTGGTGGGCTTTGCGCTGATCTTCGTCGCCGTGCTGATGTCGGTAATCAAGCCGACCAAACAGTCGCTGCACCGGAACTGACGATTCAGTTCCGGCCATGGATGGTCATGGCCACCCATTGCTCTGAACCGTTACTACACTAGTGAGATGCGGCATGTCGTACCGCCGTGTCGGGAGGAATCATGAATCTGCTTGAGGCCGTGGAAGCGCGCCATGCCGCGCGCGATTACACGGACGAGCCGTTGACCGGCGACCAGATCGACGCACTTGGCAACGTCATCGCCACCATCAACAGCGATGACGGGCTTGACATCCAACTCGTTCACGATGTGGACGACGCTTTCGGCGGTTGCCCGACCCATTATGGGCGATTCAAGAACGTACGTAATCTCATCGCCCTTATCGGACCGGATCACAAGGACGACAGCGCAGCGGTTCTGGACGAGAAAATCGGCCATGCCGGTCAGTTCCTGGCGCTGACCGCGGTCTCGCTGGGACTCGACACCTCTTGGGTGGTGCTGCATGAGACCAGCGAACATGATGGCGCGTGGACGCTCGGTGAAGACGAGCGCATGCCCGCCGCCATCGCGCTCGGGCACGCCAACAGACCCGGCCGCCCGCATCGTAGCAAACCGGCCGAGGAATTGGGCGTTGTGGAGAACGGCGAATATGCCGATGCGCCTGCTTGGTTCCATAACGGTATCGAGGCGGCGATGCTGGCTCCCAGTGCTTTAGGCAAGCAACCATTCCGATTCACGCTGCTGGCGGATGGCCATACGGTGAAGGCCGAGGCTCTTGAAGGCGTGCAATCGGAAATCGGACTTGGCATCGCCAAACTGCATTTCGAGTTGGGTGCCGGCAACGGCAGCTTCGCTTGGGCTGCATGAAGTTCCGCTGAACGTCGTTTTCGCTCCAAGAGAACCAATTTCGGTTGTTCCTTGCGCTACTTTGCGCCACTTTGCGCTGATTTCCACTGCTCATCGGCACCATATATTTGAGTCATTCCACATTCCGCTGGCTAGGTTTTGAAGGTCTCGTGTAGGCATCCTCTCGCTATCACCGAGCCTTAAGCAACCTTCCAGCCCGACACTTTACGGTCGTGTCTTGTGAAGAAGTTTTTCGAAGGTCTTTCCCTCTCATCCATCGTGGCGGGCACCCTTGCCGCCGTCACCTCATTCTTACTGGCATCGAAAATCGGTATCGCCGGCTCGGTAATCGGCGCGGCAGCCAGCTACATCGTCTCCGCGGTGGCCACCAAAATCTATCAAAACGTACTCACCGCCTCCGGTGAGAAACTACAATCGGCCTCGTCTTCCGGCAACGACGATGACACTACGGCCAATAAGTCCGATAAGGCAGCCGAATCCGAGTCCGATACGACGATGACCGGCATGGTCAATACCGTTTCCACCGCGCGCAAGCCGCGCGAAGTCGTGTCCAATCGAGCGAACGGACGAACCTATTCGGTCAATGAACTGCACAAGGCCCGCTCCCATAATTCGAAGCGCACCGCCATTATCGTCACGCTGGTATCTGGCCTGCTCGCCGTGGCAGTAACCGCCGGCATCGTCATGCTGGTCACGCAGGGCCGTGGCACAGACCATATCATCACTCCGTCCACCACGCCCACGCAAACCGACACCAAAACGCAGACCGACACGTCCAATCAGAATAACGGGCTGCCGCAGCCGGGCATTACCGACGGTTCGAATGATTCCAACACCAAGGACTCCACATCCGACTCACCCAACGACGGCACCGATTCAAGCACGTCCGGCTCAACCGGCACCGACTCCTCCACCGATTCCAACGCCAATGGATCCACCGATGGTTCGACCGGCACCGATTCCTCCACTAATTCGGGCACGACTGGCGGTTCCACCGGTGCCGGCTCCACTGGCGGCTCCACCGGTTCCGGCAACAGCTCAACCGGATCGGGTTCAGGATCAACCAATGGCTCCGATTCCTCTTCCAGCTCCACGGGCGGATCATCCAGTTCAAACTCCGGTAATAGCGGTTCGAGCGGCTCCTCAACCGGTAGCGGCAGCGAAACCGGCATCAAGTTCATTGGCTGACAATCACCGACTCGATAGCAGCGATAGCGGCAATGCCAGTCAATGACGTGGGGGCAATGAGAACATGGAACGTATGACTACCATCATTATGAATACCTCTGATGATAATCGTGGTCAGCTGTTTTTGGCTTTATTCCAAGGTTTTCCATTTTTGGGAAACCTGCCGATTACCCTCGTTTTTCACGAGGCACCTACAGGCACCCAAGAATAATCTCGACTGCCCCCACCGGCCGACCACCACCGGCCGGTCCATGATGCTCATTCGAGATCTCCCGCCGACGATAGGCGCCCGGACCCATACCGTCTATCCAAGGGGAAGCCAATGAAGGACACGGAGAACAGGCCGCAACCGAGAAAACGCAGGAAATGGGGATCGGTGATCGTCCGCAGGGACACGGACGGCAACCCGACCAGTTTCCAGGCGCGGTACGTCAACCCGCTCGATCCGCCCAAGAAGGTCGGACGGAACTTCGGCCTGGAATACGAGACGGAGGCCTATAAGTGGCTCGACGAGGAGCACTACCTCGTCACGCTCCACAACAAAGGCATCAGGCAATGGGTCCACCCATCGCAGCGAGGCGCGGGCACAATGCCCACATTCAGGGAATACTCCAAAGACTATTTCGACGGATACCGCAAACCGGACGGCAGCAAGCTATCCGGCCGGTCCAACCGGTGCAACGAGATCGTGCTACGCCGGCTCAACGAGGCGTTCGGCGACACACCGCTCGACCGCATCACCCGCCAGATGGTCGACGAATGGTACGTGAACGCCAGGGACGAGCTGACGGCATGGACGTTTGAACAGGCGGCGCGAACACTCAAACGAATCATGCTCGCCGCCGCGACCGAACAGGCGGATGGCACCCCGCCGCTCATCCCCGCGAACCCGTGCAGGTACCGCGTCATCAAACCGCAATCCAAACGACGTGACCAACCGCCGGTCACCGCCGACGAGATCAACAGGCTGGCCACGCTCTTCCCCGACTACCAACGGCTCGCGCTCTGGCTCTCCCTCCTGGTAGGCGGACTGCGCATCGGCGAGGTATGCGCACTGCAACTCAGGGACATCGACCTGGAGAACCTGCAACTCCACGTCCGCCACTCCGTCAACCGCGGCCCCGACGACAGGGGCAAATACCAATTATGCGAGCCCAAGACCAAAAGCAGCAAAAGGGTCGTGCCCATCCCGAAACCACTCGCCCCACTCATCGAGGCCCATATCAGCCGGTTCTGCAAGGACCGCAAACCCGACACCATGCTGTTCCACTCGCCCATGCTGGACGAATGGCTGCTCCCGCCCACGACCATCGAACGAACATTCCGTATGGCCCGTGAAAAGATCGGACGCCCCGACATCACCTTCCACTCGTTGCGCGCCACGCACGCCACCATGCTCGTCCTCGAGGGCGGGACCATGCGCGAGACGATGGACGACCTCGGACACACCAGCCTCACCGTCGCGGTGGACAGCTACCAGCGCATAGTCAGGGAACACCACCGCGACACCGTGGAACTCCTCGCCTACCGGTACATGCCATCGAACGATCCGACCGTGATCCGCACGGTCATCGATCAGAAGGAACGCCAGATCGACAAGCTCCGCAGCGAGGTGGACAGACTCAGGAAGATCCTACAAGAAAAGAACTGACGACACATACCAAGAAACCGGAACCGGTAAATACCGGGACACCGGTTTACCGAGATACCGAAAAAACGAAATATTGAAAAAACAAAACCGGTGAAGAACGGCATCAAACGGAACAAGCCCGCACGTCTAAGCGTTGCGGCATCCGCCGCCGCAACACTTAGATACGTGAGGCAACCCACGGCTGGCCGCGAGCCAATGCCCTCACCCGACCGGATACCGGAAACGGTGAATACCGAAAAAACGAAATACCGGAATACTGAAAGAACAAAATACCGAAAACCAGATACCAAGGCAATGGATCCCGGCCCGACGCATCCGAAAGTCATCTTGCCCTGTGCCCGCGTTCCGGCTTTCCTTGCCCTGGGGAGACGACGGTGCGTTGGTAGGAGTAATGCTCGTACACGTGACGGCGCTGCTCGAGAGACATGTCGTATGCCGTGTTCGCCGGTTGCGCATATTCACCAAGATGGGCCAGATCATTCGACATGGTTAACGGTTCTGACAACGGCTTGACGATTCTTCTGAACATATCCTCGAGAGGACGCAGATCGTTTCGCTGCATCCCCGCGATCGAGGCTTGATCGTTCGTCCTTTTGTCGATGAGTCCCCAGTCGAAATGCCAGCCGGCCTCGCGCGCGATGATCTCCCAGAAAATGCGTTGCGTCCGTCCGTTGCCCTCACGGAACGGGTGAAGGATGTTGAAGTTGTTGTAGCTGACGCTCAGACGCTTTACGAATTCGTCATGGCCGAGACCCTTGAGAAGATCGTCGGCGCGAAGCACCTCCTCGGAGTAGCGAACCCCCATGCTGAACAGCTCCAATGGCTGGAAGGGAAGTCCCTCGCCCTTGCCCATGTCGATGGTTCGTATCTCCCCCGCCCAGTCGTACACGTCCTGAAAGAGGAACCGGTGTATGCGGCGAAGCTGTTCCAGCGTCCCCTCCGCAGGAGGGAGATCCTCTCTCAGAATGGCGGCACGGGCGGAGCAGAGATCGTTCTCCGCAGCCGCCAACGCATCCTCGTCCGTGGCGCCCACAAAGTTCCGCAGCACGTTCGTTCCTGGAATCAGGTAGGGATCGAAGACACGCTCCATCGTCACTCCAATCCGTAACGGCGACGGGTGCGGGAAAGAAGCTCGGCGCTGCCGATGCTCCCCCGCGCATATTCTCCGGCATCGCGTATGAAGGCCCTCGTCACGTCACCGCCTTCCAGCCGCACGGACTGCACCGACAGTCCGACGTTCTCCGTGCGGCGGCGCATCTCGGATTCAGATATCGTTCCGAACATTGCACCTCCTTTTCTCTTTAGATTCTAGCAAAACCGACGGCCCTTAGACGGAGCCGCGCCTGATTCCGCTCCTAAAGTCCTTCATTCCAGTCGCAATCCTTCCGCCAGATGCCACGCATGACACGTCAGGCACGCCACCGCACCGTCATCGCCCAGAAGGAGCATCAGATCGGCAAGCTCCGGGACGAGGTGGAAAGGCTCAGGAAGATCCTGCTGGAGCGGGATACCGGAACCGGTGAAAACCGGGAAACCGTTTTACCTAAAAACCGAAATACCGAAAGAACTACATACCGAAAAACCGGGATATGGAAACACTGGAAAACCGAGACAAGGAGAAACCGATGAACGAGAAGACCCGCGAACCGATGGTGATCGCGCTTTGAGACTGCTTATATCGTTTTGGACGGAATGAGCGTCAATCAGAAAGTTATGTATGATGGTTTCGCTTATTTATCTCGGTAAGGAGAATCCCATCTCATACAAGACAGTATTCGGCATGGACGGTTTCGATAGACATGACACCGATGGAGGAAACCAAACCGCGGATTCAGCCAGCGATATAAAGGTGTATCCTGAGTCCGCTTCGGGATGTTTGATTAACGACTTGGGCAAGTTGCTGAATATGAATCCGGATTTCTATAGACGACGGATCCGCCGCATTAGGACGGCCGCGATTGCCGTCGGGCTGAGTGCCATTTGCCTGATTGCCATTTTCTTGATTCCAGATGATTCGAATCCGGTTTTCCAGAATTTCTTCAGCGCACTGTTTGGTTTCTTCCTCGGGTTGGCCTCTTCTGTATATGAGAAATTCCGCAAATGGGCCGACCGAGTTAATCAGACCATGAAAGACGCTGAAGGACGTATGCCGATATGGGAAGCCATATATAAGAATTCCATATTCTACGATGAATGTTTTATAACGCTTCCGGCAGCACGATGACGCCCGAATTCTTGCGCAAAAGCGGTTCGGCCCGTTGCCGGGAGGACAACTTCAGTCGGTTGATTGCATGATGCCGTCGAGCCGGGACATGTCCAGGTAGCGGCGCGCGCTCCATTGGTTGGCGGTGACGTAGCGGATCCTGGCGCAGACGAGCATGAGCGCGCTCCTGCCGTCCGGGAAGCTGCCGACCACTCTGGTGCGCCGGCGGATCTCGCGGTTGAGCCGTTCGATCATGTTGTTCGTGCGGATCCTCCTGCGGTGCCCGTCCGGGAACTCGTCCAGCAGGTAGGTCGTCGTCTCGCCGACGCCCTCGCGCAGGCAGTTCGCGGCGGCCTTGAGCCTCCTGGATTCCATCTCCGTGGCGACCTGTTCGGCCTTCTCCAACGCGGCCTGCCGGCTTTCCATGGCGAACACGGCCTTCAGGGCGGACGCGGCCCATGCCGCGTGCTTGTGGCTGACCTTGGACAGGACGTTGCGCATGAAGTGGACCATGCACCGCTGGTAGCGCGCGTCCGGCAGCATCGAGTTCACGGTGGAGACGAGCCCGGCGCACCGGTCGCCGACCACGAGCCGCACGCCCCTGAGACCGCGTTCGATCATGCTCCTGACGAACTGCTCCCAGCTGGCCTTGTCCTCCTTCATGCCCTCCGCGACGCCGACGACCTCACGGTGGCCGGTGTCGTCCACGCCGATGGCGACCAGCACGCTCACGTTCTCGACCGACCCGCCCCACGTGCGCTTGTGCCACACGCCGTCCACGAACAGGTACGGGTACGAATGGGCCGCCAGGGGACGGTTCCGCCATTGATCGATGTCCTCGTACACGCGCTTGAGCTTGTCGGAGAGCGTCTGGGAGGGCATCCGCTCGCCCCACAGCAGGCGGCTGATGTCGTCGACCTGACGCGTGCTGACGCCGGCCAGGTACATGTCGATCAGCGCCTCCTCGACGCTCTGCTCGCGACGCCGGTAGCGTTCGATGACCGCCGACTCGAAGACCGCGCCCTTCAGCTTCGGCACCCTGAGCGTCATCGTCCCGGCCTTCACGGTCAGGTTCCGCTCGTAGTGGCCCGCACGGTAGGCCCTCCGACCGGACGCACGCTCGTATCTCGCGGCCCCGGTGATCTCGTCGGCCTGAAACGTCCGGCATCGCGTTCAACAGCTCCTCGCCCTTCCGGGACACGAGACGGTCCAGCTTCGTCTCGAGCATGTTCTCGTCGACCTGTAGAATCTGGTTCGACATGGTTCGTCGCCTCTTTCCATAGCGGTTTTATGTTTGGCGACTGAAATCGTACCCCGGCGACGGACCATGTCCCTTCATTCAGACCTCAACCAAAGTGCGCAACAAACCGGGCGTTATCCCAAACTGACTGCCGCAAACTGACCGCACTCATCGTCCTGTCAGCGCAGCCGATTTGCGGAATGGAAGACGTGTGCGGAGAGCAGCGCGCAGCGGTGCATAGTCCCCATGGTTGGTGGCCGTCCGCGGCTACTCCAGCGGTGTGCGATCCCACTGGTCGGCGCGTGGAATGGTGCGCAGGCTGCGCGAACTGACGATTAGCAGCATACTGACGAGCATCACCGCCCAGAACACCAGCATAGTCCCGCTGAATCCGAAAGCGGGCAGCAGACTTCCGGCCGTCGCTGAGCAGAACGCGGACAGTGCCTGGGCCGGTACGGTAAGCGTCACGGTGATACGCCCCTGCATCGTGTCGGGCGTCTTACCGAAAATGAACCCGAGCTGCAACGCGTTGATGATCGGGAACGGCAGGCACATCACGGCGTTGGCGATAAGCAGCACCCAGTAGTTGTCGGTCAGCAGCATCGGCAGCGAAGCGATGCAGATGAACACGAATCCGCAGCATGTCACCGGCCCGACCGGTGCGGTATCGCTGATCCGTCCGGCGATGAACGCACCCGCCAGCATCGCGAGGAATACGCCCGTATTCACGAATCCGATGAGCGTCGCGTTCACGCCGGTGCGCATCAGATGCAGCTGAATCGCATACTGGAAGCCATTGACCCCGAAATTCGCCAGCGCGGACGACACCATCGTCAACACCAGCATCCTGCGGTGCAGCGACCACGACCATCCTTCGGCGAAATCACGGAAAAATGACGCGCCGCCCGCTTTCCCACCGTCATCGTCGCTATCGCCGTTGCCGCTATCGCTGCCGTTCCGCGGATTTCCGCAGACTCGGATACGTGTCGCAGCCACGCCTGCCAGCAGGTACATGACCGCAGCCGACAGGAACGGCAACCACGGGGCGATGCCGTACAGCAGGCCGCCGACTGGGCTGCCGGCCATGTTGATGGTCGCGTCACGGCCTTCGTTGAGACTGCGCGCTTTCGGATATGAGCGAATATCGACGATGGATTTGAGCATCGCATCCGAGGCGGGGCCGAGAAACCCGTTGACCGCAGACTCGAACACCGCGATGGCAAGCAGCACGGGGAAGACCAGCTTGCCGGCCATGAGCAGCGCAGCGACTGACCCCCAACAGATGACGCCCGCTGTCGCGTTCACGATGATCAGTGTCTTGCGATCGTGACGGTCGGCGAATGTCCCGCCGAACACGGCGGCCGCCTGCTGTGCGATCGCGGCCAGCGAGCCCAACCAACCCGCTGCTGTGGTCGATCCGGTGAGCTTGTATCCGATCAGAGAGACCGCCAGATACCGCAGGGCCACGCCGATGGCCGTCGCGCTGTCCGCCGTGAACCATGGCACGTAACCTGGGATATCCCACAACCTGCTTTCGCGCACAGGAGCAGAAACGAGCTTTAACGGATTACTCATCTAATAATTTCTCCATACCCTACCAGTACTGGAATCCTACAGAAGATTAGGCGGCACTGGTTCTTTACAAACTTGCTCAGTATGCCAAGCATAATCATATATATCGAAGTAACCCTTTTCTCCATAATGAGCAGGACAGCAATGACATCGATAATCTTCAACCTGTTCCGCTACCAACGATCCCAATGTTGAACATAATCGATAGCTAAGCCGAGGTGGTGACGTTTTCTTGGACTCCCTGACCGGGAGGAGAACCCCCTCATGGCGAAGTACAGCAGGGAGCAGCGCGACAGAGCCGTGGACCTGTACATCAAATACGAACGCTGCGCCGCCGACGTGATCCGCGAGCTCGGCTACCCCAGCAAGGGCGTGTTGCTGTCGTGGTACGCGGACCGGCTCGAGGAGGAGCGCACCGGCGTTCCCTCCGGGCGCGGGGAACGCTACAGGCGGTACACGGACGGGCAGAAACGGGCCGCGGTGGACCATTACCTCGAATACGGCAGACGGCTCAGCCGCACCATGCGGATGCTCGGCTATCCGAAAAGCAAGGAACTGCTCATGGCGTGGATCGACGAGCTCGCGCCCGGCCAACGCAAGTTGAGGCACGGTCCGGTCCCCGAGGAGCTGAAACGCGAGGCGGTGGTCGCGGTCGCGTCCGGACGGCTGAAATCGCGTGAGGCGGCAGCCGAACTGGGCGTGCAGGACGCGACTGTGCGAGAATGGAAACGGCAGATGCTCGCGAAATCCGAGGAGGCGACTGCGTCCGGATCCGGGAAAAGAAGGACCGTCGTGGAATCCAAGGAGCCGTCCGTCAAGCCGACCGTGGCTCCGAACGCGTCGGACGCGGCCGGTCCGGCGGATGCGTTGGCGTCGATGGAGAGGAAAGTGGCGGAGCTCCAGGCCCGTCTGGACGAGTTGGACGCCGATGTCGAACGGCAACGACGGGAGAAGAGGGAACTCGACATCGAGATCGCGATCCGGAAGGGCGCGTTGGAGCTGTTGGGAAAAGAGCCGGGCGCAGACCCGGAAAACCTGACCAACCGAGAGAAGACACTCCTCGTCAAGACCGTTAGCGAGACGCTGGGCGTGACGGCCAGGAGCCTCTTGCCCGTGGTCGGCATCGCGCGCAGCACGTACCATTACCAGCTCAAGTCCATGAAACGTCCTGACAAAGACGCGCCGCTGCTGGAGCTCGTGCGCGAGGCGTTCGAGAACAGCGAACGCCGCTACGGGTACAAGCGGATCCACCTGGAGCCGGAAAGCATGGGCGTCAGGGTATCGGCCAAACGGATCATGCGGCTGATGACCTCACATGGCCTGGTGCCCCTGTTCAAGAGCGCGAAGCGGTACAGCTCGTACAAGGGCGAGCTCACCAAGGCGCCGAAGAACCTGGTGAACCGCGATTTCCACGCCGAGCGGCCGAACATGCTGTGGGTCACGGACCTCACGGAATTCTCGATCCCCGCGGGAAAGGCCTACCTGTCGCCCGTGATCGACTGCTACGACGGCATGCCGGTCGCCTGGACGATCGGCACGAGCCCGAACGCCGAGCTGGCCAACGGCATGCTCACCGACGCCTGCTCCACGCTCAAGGACGGAGAGAAGCCGATCATCCACAGTGACCGCGGCTGCCACTACCGGTGGCCCGAATGGATCCGCATCTGCACGGACAACAACCTGACGCGTTCGATGAGCGCGAAAGGCTGTTCTCCGGACAACGCGGCCGCGGAGGGGTTCTTCGGCCGTCTCAAGCAGGAGTTCTTCCACAAGCGCAGCTTCGCGGGCGTCTCGATGGACGGGTTCATCAACATGCTCAACGACTACATGGTCTGGTACCGGGACAGGCGGATCAAGACGGAGTTCGGCATGAGCATCATGGATCGTCGACGCGAGCTCGGTCTTGTGGCATGATTGGTGGTGATGGAATCAACGACGAGTCCAACAAAACGGCACCAGCCCCAACACGAAACACCGACTTGACTAAAAACACACGAAAGAAGCATGCGAGTGTTCCTGCGGCCTATCTCAGATGGCGAAGCCGCTCGATCAGATCGACGAGCGTCTGTTCCTCCTGTTCCACGCAGTCTAGGAAAATAGAGCAGAACGAATCCGGCTTGCCGTCCACCTGCCATGCCTCCAGGCCTCGCGCGTATGACCGACCCGCATCGTATTTGATGGCCACGGGACGGTATCCGTTCCGCAGCAGCACGAAGTTGAGCAGCTGGCGGCCGGTCCGCCCGTTGCCGTCCATGAATGGATGGATGTTCTCGAACATCGCGTGGAAACCGGCGGCCCTGAGCAGCGGATGCGCTGCGCAGCCATCCAACCCGTCGATCAAGGATCGCAGGTCGTCGCGGATCTCCAGCGGGTCCGCGGTCTTGACTCGGGTGGCGGTGATCCGCGCCAAATAGCCATAAGGACGGAACGTGCCGCGGGCGAACGGCTGGAGATCCAATGCGGTCACCTCGTGTAGACGACGGATCAGCTCCTCGTTCAGCTTCCGCCCCTCCTTGGCATATTCGCGCACGTAGGCCATGCCGTCAGCGACCCCTCGCGCTGCGAACACGTATCTGGCCGGCGAGTCCGATGGGACGAACTCGCCCTCCAACACCAGCGACGTGTCCTCCAGGGTCAGCGTGGATCCCTCAATGGCGTTCGAGTTGTAGGTGTAGCGCACCAGCCAGTCGCGGTCGTAATCCGCCAACGCCATGTCCTCGACACCGTCCAACGGCTCCAGCGAGCGGGCCCGGTCCTTCAGCGCGTCGACCCTCCGCAGGTGTTCGGAAATCTCCCGTCCCCCTTCAAGGGCGTTCAGCTCGTCGGGAAGGGCCTGGATGTGCCGTGACAGCTCGGGATTGGCCATCATGCTCCTCTTTTCGTGTTCCGGTTGCAAAGTCCATTATTCCAGTAGTGATTCGTTGCGCTAGCGGTTCAGATGACGGCTCAACGCATCCGGTCCGGTTCCGACGCTTCTGGCATCCCCGTCCCGTTGTCCAAGGTTCTTCCGCAACGTCTCGCCGAACCTGCCCATCAAATCCGTTTTATTGCGAATCGGGTCAGAAACACGAAGGACCTCACCTTCGCTGATTCTGCGGAGCATCCCGATACGCTTTACCAACTGTACCCGGATGGCGTCGAGGCGTTCGGGCGCGAACATGCGCATGCGCGACAACTCGTACGCCACCTCGTCGGGCCAGCCCGACAGAGCATCCAGGTCGAACCAGCTCCAATCCTCCACCAGTCTGAGCTGCCGCAAAGCCGAGGGCTTGCCGGTCGCGGTGCAGAACGGCTTGGCGAACCAGTCGCGGCCGTCCACATCGAGCTCGCCGCTCCACAGGCTCGCGCCAGTGTCGTAGATCGGGGCCGGACGGACCGCAAGGGTCTCGATGTTCCGGATCAGACCGAAGTTGCTGTAATGCCTATCTGTATTGCGCATGAGGTAGTCGACCACGAGCCAATCGTCCGTGGCGTCACGAACCGCCCGTTCGTCTGCGCCGAAGCCGACGGCGGCGCGGATCCACTGGTCATGCGAGTTGAGGCCGTTGACGGCCTTGACGGATTGGAGCACCTGCCAGGCGGAGACCAGCTCCTCATGATTGGAGAGCATGTCCGCGCATGTGGACACCAGACGGTTGCCGTTGCGTGCCAGGGAATACCGGACGGCCGGAACGCCCAATCGCATGCAGAGCCTCGAGGCGATGACCTCGTTCATCGGCTCCTGGCCAGTACGGCCCGACTTGACGAGCAGTCTCCTGCCGGTGGTTTTGTCGATCGTCCAGCGTTTGGGAAGATCGCCGCCAGTGGACACGTCGGGGACGTTGAGGCTGATGTCATGGGACGACGAGTACGAGGTGAGCAGGATCTCGCCCAGCGCCTCGTCGAAGGAATTGTCGAAGAAGTTGACGTCCTTCCATTCGGCCGGGTCGTCCTCGCGTCTGACCCAGTACTGGTCCGACAGGCTCAGCCCGTAGGTCCTGTCGAGCAGTTCGTCGGTCGATGCCGCGCCAAGCGATTCGAGCACGCGGCGGATGCCGTCGCGGGTGGAGGGGATGGCGCGGGACCTCCACCATTCGTCGATCCTCCTGGCATACAGCGCGCTCTTGCCGTGCGTGGTGAACTCCAGGGGCAGACGATCATGGTCAAGGACCTCGCCAGAGGAGCACGCGCGACCGGACTCGGGATCGTATTCGAACGCAAGGACCGGATGGTCCCCGCACATGATCAGCTTGCGTGGCATGATTCCGCTCCCTCCAAACTTGGTCTTTAAAGATTCTACAGGCACGAATTACGCGCGAGACGGCGTCCCGTTTCATGACGCGATGCATGGATATGGGCCACTTCCGCAAATCGCAAGCCTCGGCGATGACGCCGACAACTGATACGGTAGTCATATTGGTTTCCCAAAGGTAAAGAGGCATGACCATGGGATTGTTCGACTTCGCTAAGAACTCTTTGGGTGACGTGCCGTCCGGCTTCGGCGGTCGGGGCGATATCGCCAACCATCTTTTCAACGACCGATGAAAAGGCTCCGGTTGAAGGCTATGGCATGATGACACGAGCGTGGGGAATTTATGACCGAAGGATACTCACATAAAGCGGCACACATCGTTGAGCATATCATTCTCGCAATCGCTCTGATCTGGGCTGGAGGCTGCACTCTCATATGGATGCAAACGGATATGTCGCATCGCATCGTGAACGCGAAATCCGCTGACGGCACCTGCGAAGTGACCATCAGCGAACTCGGCTCGCCCATATTCTTCGGCCCAAGCAGCATCACGGTCAAAGTCTCTTGGGACACCGATCCCGGTGTTATCGGTTCCGAGAACGTCACGGAAATCAAAACGGATCTGCACAACGACGGCAAATCATTAGGCTCGGGCAACTTCACCGTCACCTGGCACGGCAACATCCCGACCGTCACCACCCATGGCGAGGAACAGCCGGACCAAAGCTACACATTCAACTGGAAATAACCGCTCCGAACATCATGTCTCTCCCGAGAGTAGTCCTCACAACCGGGCAGGTCCCACAAGGAGCATAGCTCATGCACCCACTGTCCGGTCTCAAGCCCATGAGACACTTAAGACCATGACTACCATCATCATGCGCACCTCTGAGGGCAGCATCACCATCAACCTGTTCGACGACAAGGCCCCGAACACCGTGGCCAACTTCCTGGGCCTCGCCACCGGCGAGAAGGAATGGGCGGACCCGTACACCGGCCAGCCTTCCCATGGCAAGTTCTACAACGGCCTGACCTTCCACCGTATCATCAAGCAGTTCATGATTCAGGGCGGTTGCCCGCTGGGCACCGGTACCGGCGGCCCTGGCTACGAGTTCGACGATGAGATCGACCCGAGCCTGAAGTTCGACAAGCCATACCTGCTGGCTATGGCCAACGCCGGTCTGCGTCGCGGCATGGACGGCAAGGTCCATGGCACCAACGGCTCCCAGTTCTTCATCACCACCGTGCCGACCCCGTGGCTGGACGGTCACCACACCATCTTCGGCGAGGTCGCCGATGACGACTCCAAGAAGGTCGTCGATAAGCTCGAAGCACTGGACACCGATCCGATGGATCGTCCGCTCGAGCCGGCCGTAATTCTGTCCGTGAACGTGGCCGAGTAAGACCGACACATATACAGCAAAGGTCCTGATTGGTATTCCAGTCAGGACCTTTTCGTATTCTTGGCTCCCTCTCTGAGGGGAGCTGGCGCCGCAGACGTCTGAGGGGAGTTCCGCAAGCCCGCGCTGCTCCCCTCAGTCAGCTTCGCTGACAGCCCCTCCCGGAGGGGAGCCAAGCAACGGCCTACTTCATCTTGCGCAGTCGAGGTTCGGCGGATTCCTTGGCACCGGTGATGCGGTACACGTCGAACACGCCATCAATCTTGCGCACGGCTGCCAGCAACGAGTTGAGATGCTGCGGATCGGCCATTTCGAAGCTGAACTGGCTGGTGGCCACGCGATCGGAACCGGTGGCGATCGTACCGGAAATGATGTTCACGCCATGGTCGGAAAGCACACGTGTCACGTCCGAAAGCAGGTTTCGTCGATCCAGCGCCTCGACCTGAATCTTGACCATGAACAGGCCCTTGGTGCTGGTCCATTCGACTTCGACCACACGCTCAGGCTGCTTGTTTTTCAGATCGATCATGTTCTGGCAGTCGGTGCGGTGCACGGATACGCCCTGATTACGGGTGATGAAGCCGATGATATTGTCACCGGGCACCGGCATGCAGCAACGGGCCAGCTTGATCCACACATCGCCCACGCCCTTGACGGACACGCCGGTGGAGCTGCTGGAGGCCTTGCGTTCCACGGGCTTCAGCGGCAGGACTTCCTGCTCGACTTCCTCATCGACCTCGTCGGCACCCGCATCCTTGACCAGATGCGAGATGACGTTCTGCGTGGAGACCTGTCCGTCGCCAATGGCCGCGAACACGGCGTCCGCGTTCGGGAAGTTGAGATCGTCGGCCACACCCACCAACGCTTCGGGTGTAAGCAATGTGTTGACCGGCAGATTGCGCTTGCGCATCGCGCGGGTCAGTTCGTCGCGGCCCTCCTCGATGGCTTCGGTACGACGCTCCTTGGAGAACCACTGACGAATCTTGTTGCGGGCCTTCGGGCTCTTGACGAAGCTCAGCCAATCGCGTGACGGGCCGGCCGTATCGGATTTGGACGTCAGAATTTCGACGGTATCGCCATTATCGAGCGTGGTGTCGAGCGGCACCAAACGACCGTTGACGCGCGCGCCCATCGTACGGTGGCCCACTTCGGTGTGCACGGCGTATGCGAAGTCGACCGGCGTGGCGTGAGTGGGCAGGGATACGATTTTGCCTTTCGGCGTGAACACGTAGACTTCGGACGAGCCAAGGTCTTCCTTGAGCGAGCCCAAGAATTCGTTGGAATCAGGGGTTTCGCTGGTCCAGTCGGCGAGCTGCTGAATCCATTTGAGGTTATCGGTCTCGGAAAGCTCCTGATTGTTTTCATCACGCTTTCGATCGGACTTGTCCGGCGAGCTCAGGGCGCGGCCGGCCTGGCCGTTTTCCTTGTATTTCCAGTGCGCGGCGATGCCGAATTCGGCGCGGCGGTGCATGTCCCAAGTGCGAATCTGGATTTCGACCGGCTTGCCACCGGGACCCACCACCGTGGTGTGCAGCGACTGGTACATGTTGAGCTTCGGCATGGCGATGTAGTCCTTGAACCGGCCGGGAACCGGGTTCCACCGCGCATGCACGGCACCAAGCGCCGCATAGCAGTCCTGAATGGTGTCGACGATGATGCGCACACCGACCAAATCGTAGATGTTTGCGAAATCATGGCCGCGCACGATCATCTTCTGGTAGATGGAGAAGTAGTCCTTCGGGCGTCCGGTGACGTGTGCCTTGATGTTCTGCTCGTCGAGATCCTCGTTGATCTCCGCCAGAATCTGCTTCAGGTACACATCGCGCTGGCCGGCTCGGCGAGCCACCAGCACCACGATCTCGTTGTAGATCTTCGGGTAGAGCACCTTGAAGCTCAGTTCCTCGAGCTCCGTCTTGATGGCGTTCATACCGAGTCGGTTGGCCAAAGGCGCGTACACGTCGAGGGTTTCACGCGCCTTCTTCTGGGCGGACGTGGTCTTCACATAGCGCCAGGTGCGAGCGTTGTGTACGCGGTCGGCGAGCTTGACCACCAAGGTACGCACGTCGCGGCTCATGGCCACCACAAGTTTGCGAATGGTTTCGGCTTGGGCGGAATCACCCACTTCAAGCTGACTCAGCTTGGTAACGCCATCGACCAGACCGGCCACGGTGTCGCCGAATTCGGCGCGGCATTGATCCAACGTATAGTCGGTGTCTTCCACCGTGTCATGCAACAGGCCGGCCGCCACCACGATCGGACCCATGCCCAAATCCGCGAGAATCTGGGAAACGGCCAGCGGGTGGATGATGTACGGCTCACCAGACTTGCGGCGCTGGGCGGAGTGCTGGATAACGGCACGCCGGTAGGCACGGTCGAGAATGGACAAATCCTCATCGGGATGATGGGACTTGCATACCTTCTTGATTGGATCCAGCGGATTGAGCGGATCGGCACTGATCTCACAACCCAACTTACGGGCGGCGTACTGCTCGCCATCAATCTCTGCCATGCCAGTCACCTCCCTCGTCATGAAGTTCATTGTAGCCGCGAACCGGAGCCTTGTGCATGCACCTGTTCGCCATCATTGGTTCCGCAACCGTCGTTGCCGTCATCACCTTGGTCATTCAACCGGCCCAATCCGGTCAGGACGCCACTCCCGTCGAACCGAACCCACGTTCGGCGCGATCGGATCCGGGCAGGGTTTCGGCCGGGATGAACCGGGCCTCAACATACCGCTGAATCACCAATTGAGCGATGCGATCGCCCGGATGGAAGACGGCGGTGCGTTCCGGATCGAGGTTGATCAGCGGCACCTTGATCTCGCCACGGTAGCCGGCATCAACGGTGCCAGGCGCGTTGAGCACGGTGACGCCCTGCTTGGCGGCCAGCCCGGAACGCGGATGCACCAACGCCACGTAGCCCGCAGGCAGGGCGATGGCCACGCCGGTGGGCACCAGTACCCGTTCAAAAGGCTTCAGCGTCACATCGACGGTGGTGATGAGGTCGGCACCGGCATCGCCCGCGTGGGCATAGTGCAGCTGGGCCGGATGTTCGGGGTCGAGGCTCTTGACCAGGACCTCGGTGGATTCGGGCTCGTTGTAGGTCTCGTCGAACGCCATCAGGCGGCGCACTCCTCACACACCGGCTGGCCATCCTCGTCCGTGTAGGCGAGCTGGCTGCGATGCTTGACCAGGAAGCACTGCGAGCAGATGAACTCGTCACCCTGCATGGGGATGACGGTCACCGAGGAATCCTCGTTGCTCAAATCGGCGCCCGGCAGTTCGTAGTCTTCGGCGATGGCGTTCTCATCGTCGTCGATGTCGCTCGAGGCGTTCTGCGAGGACTTCCCCAGCGCCTGCAGCGATTCCTCGTCCTCATCCTTATTGCGGGGGGAATCATAATCCTGAGCCATCATGGTCCTTTCGTCGTCTTTGGTTCGTAAGTCGATATATATAGCACGGTCAGCGCCGTACTCGCCCATAGGATACACGATTTGAAATACTCGTAAAGTTCGACACGTAGGGCATACTTAAAAGAAGTAATGTCTTTGCGACGGAAAGTGGTGCGAATATGCCAGATGATCGGCTTGAAAAAGCCCGTTTCGTACGCGTGAGCAAGACGGGGGACCTCGTATTCTCCATTGGCGGCAGGGAAATGGCCGTGAGCGTGGACGACACGCTCGAACGGGCGATTCTTGAGGCCAAGCAGGTCAGAAGCGAGATGCGACAGGCCCCCCAGCCGCATCAGCAGTCCACTTTGCCGATTTCCCAGATACAGTCGCTGATTCGCGCCGGTGCCGATCCGGCCCGTGTCGCGGAGAAATATCATCTGAGCGAAACGCTGGTACGTCGTTTCTCCATGGCCGTGGAGACCGAGAAACAGTACGCCATCGAACAATTCCTTGCCGTGGCGGCACCCAAAGACAGCAGGGTGCGCACCATCAGCGAACTGGTGGAACGCACGCTGGCCTCTGCTGGAATCGGCATGGAATCAGTGACCTGGAAATCCACCCGGCGCGGACTTGAGCCTTGGCGCATCGTGGCGATATTCACTTCCGCGGGCCGTGAGATCCATGCCGAATGGACGTGGAATATGCACGACAATTCCGTGATGAGCCTGAACAATGCCGCTCGAAAACTGCTCGGCGAACAGAATCCGGAATCAGCCACGGATTCCAAACTCAAGCCGACGATTCCTGAACTGCCCGGCGACTCCGTACGTTCCGCGCGTATCGAGCGCGCTGTGTCTGCTTGGGCGGCGCCTACGCCTTCGATTCCGGCCGCACGGCCTGCCGCGATCCGGCCCTCCGTCACTTCCACAGGTTCCATGCCCCCGGTGGACCTATCCACGTCCATCTCACCGGCCACGAACCAGGCTCATGACGCTACGGCCCCCAGCCCGGTCTCTTCGCAGACCGCCGGATCTGTTTCGTCATCTGCCGCAGGATTGCAGCAATCGCCTGCCACGGCACCAGAGCAGGGTTCTGACAATATTTCGGACGAGACCGTACGGCGTGGCCCCAATGCACAGCTGGTAGCCACCGAGCAGGAGCGGGCGGCCGAATCCGCCGCCACCAAACACGAGGCACCAGCCAAACCGGCCAAGCGCAAATCAGGACGTTCGGCCGTACCAAGCTGGGACGAGATTCTGTTCGGAGACTGAATTTCCGAATCAGGCCATATCGATCAGGCAGGGAATATCCATTTCCAATGCCGTTTGGGAGCCATGCACGCTCGGCAGGTGGGTGGCTTTGTCTCCTTGCGTACGCGAATCGACGAGGGTCACGGCTCCCGCTGCCTGCACGACCACATCGCCGAGCATCGGCCGGACTCGCTCGCAGACCGGTCCAAACAATCCGTCCGCGATGGCCTCATCCCTGGTCCGCACCAAGGCTCGGTCTTGCAGGTAATCGCGCCACCGGCAAGCTATATCCTCAGGTCGTTCATCCGGCTCGGCATACAGCATCAGCGAGCGAGGCTCTCCCCCGACCAGTGACACGCCTCGGGTGAGCTGCGGTTCAACGGCGATGTCAATCCGCTGGTCCACGTCGGTTTGCACCATGCCGTGGTCGGCTACGATGACGATCAGCGTGCCTTTGGGTGCGCTGCGTTTCAGGAGCGCGAGCTGGGCGTCGATATGTTCGAATGCGGCCACCCAGTGTTCGGAATCCCACCCGTAATTGTGGCCGACTTTGTCGGCGTCACGGATGTACAGGTAGGTCAGGCCGGGGGTACGGGAGGCACGTGAGGCGGCCAGCACACGATCGCGTGGGGTGACGTTGCCTTGATAGTTGGTGCCTCGCAATGCGGCTTCGGTCAATGGTGATCTGGAGAACTTGGGCAACCCCGAGCTCGTGACGCGCACCTCTTGAGCCGCAAGTTTCTCGAACACCGTCTCCTCACGCTGCAGGTCGAACGGATCGACCATGGGCGGCACAGGAATGTGCGGATTGGCTGGTCTGGTTGCCAGCGCGTCTTTGAACTGGATGAGTTGGATGAGCTTATGGCTGGCGGGTTCGAGCTGCGTATAGCCCGCCATTGCGGTCAGTCCCGGGCAGGTTCCGGTACCGAATGCGGCCATGGCCGCCACAGTGGTGCTTGGAGCGCAGGTGGCGACGGGACGCTGATTGGCGCTTTCGTTCATCAGCGAACGCAGATAGGGCGCGTGGCCGAGGCGCATGGCGAGGTTCCAGAAGCCCAGGCCGTCCACGAGCACCACGATGGCCGATTCGGCGTCGGGCAGTCCCAACGCGCGCTGGCAGGCCTTGGGATCGGCGTGGACCTTGGTGGGAGTTGGATGCCCAATCGCGGCGGACAAGGCGGGCAGCACGGCGGACAGGTGCAGCGCTCCCCCACGCCGATCGGCCGGGACGTCATCCCCATAACCCACAGTGGGCACCAGCCGCAGCAACTCGTCCATATCCGGCGTCTCAACACTCATAGTTGCCCATTCAAGTAGCACCCCTCCCCTTGGCTCAGTACGCAGAGAACGGTTCTCAATAACCACTGTGCGCCCCAACGCACATAATCAAACAAACGCACATCGACTGAAACACTGGAATCACGCCATTTTATCGGCAAACATGTGCGATTGGCGCACCGAAACCAGCGCACAGTTGTTATCGAGAACCGTTCTCTGCGCACTGTTTCGCACCCTCCCGCTAATATGGGGGCGTTCGAAAGGGAGTTTCATGGCATCACACCGCAAACCGTCCGCGCAAACCTACGATCCGCGCACGGTCAAGGAGCATATCGTCGAGACGCCGCTGAACGAGGAGATGAGCAAATCCTTCCTCGAGTATGCGTATTCGGTGATTTACGCACGCGCACTGCCCGATGCGCGCGATGGCTTGAAGCCGGTGCAGCGCCGCATCGTCTACCAGATGGGCGAGATGAACCTGACTCCCGACCGCCCGTATATGAAGTCCGCCCGCGTGGTGGGCGAGGTGATGGGCAAGCTCCACCCGCACGGCGATTCCGCGATCTACGAGGCCATGGTGCGCTTGGCACAGCCGTTCGCGATGCGTCTGCCGCTGGTAGACGGCCACGGCAACTTCGGCTCGCTGGATGACGGCCCTGCGGCCTCCCGTTACACCGAGGCCAGGCTTGGCCCGGCGGCTCTCGGCATGAACGCGGATATCGACGAGGACACCGTCGACTTCACGCCGAACTATGACAACAAGCTCAAGGAACCGACCGTGCTGCCGGCCGCCATCCCGAATCTGCTGGTCAACGGCGGCTCGGGCATCGCCGTGGGCATGGCCACGAATCTGGCCACCCACAATCTGGGCGAGGTGGTGAACGCCGCCAAGTTCCTCATGGCGCATTCGGACGCCACCCTGGAACAGCTGATGCGTTACGTGCCCGGCCCCGACTGGCCCACCGGCGGCACGATCATCGGCCGCGATGGCATCCGTGAGGCCTATGCCACTGGCCGTGGCACGCTCACCACGCGCGCCGCCACGCATATCGAACATGTCACGGCCCGCAAGCAGGCCATCGTGATCACCGAGCTGCCGTACATGGTGGGCCCGGAGAAGGTGATCGAGCGTATTTCCGACGGCGTGAAGAACCGCAAGCTGGAGGGGATTTCCGGCGCGTTCGATCTGACCGATCGTCATAACGGCACGCGTATCGTCATCGAGATCAAGACCGGTTTCGACCCGCATGCGGTGCTGGTGCAGCTGTTCAAGCACACGCCGTTGCAGGACAATTTTGCCATGAACAACGTGGCGCTGGTGGAGGGCCGCCCGCACACGATGGGCCTGAAGGAGATGCTTCAGGTGTGGGTTGACCACCGCCGTGTGGTGATCCGCCGTCGCAGCGAATATCGCAAGAAGAAGGCGTTGGAGCGCCTGCACCTGGTCGAGGGCCTGCTGCTGGCCATGCTGGACATCGACGAGGTGATCCAGGTAATCCGCACCTCAGATGATGCGGATGCTGCGAAAAGCCGTTTGATGGTTGTGTTCGACCTGGACGAGGTCCAGGCCCAGTACATCCTCGACCTGCGTCTGCGCCGTCTGACCAAGATGAACCGCATCGAACTTGAGGCCGAACGCGATGACCTGAAGAAGCGCATCGAGGAGCTGACCCGCATTCTGGCCTCCGCCGAAGCGCTCGACCAGGTGGTCACCGACGAGATGGACGAGGCGGTCGCCAAGTGGGGCTCGCCGCGTCGCACCGTGCTGCTGGACGCCGACCCGGATGGCACGCTGACGCCGGTCGTGGCGCAGGGCGCCGGGGCTTCGGGTGTGTCCAAGTCCGCGCTCGAAGCAGTGAAGGCCGCCACCACGATTTCCTCCGCCGAAGCCGATGTGGCCGCAGCCGCAGCCGCCGCCAAGAAGACCGGCGAGCGGTCCGCGCTGACCGGAGCCTTGAAGATCGAAGACGAGCCGTGCGTGGTGATGATGAGCGCCACCGGTTTGATTGCCCGTACCACGCCAAGCGCGATGGACGTGTTCAATGCACGGTCCACATCCGATGAACGTCTGCGAGACGATCAAATCACCACAATCTTCGAGACCTCCACGCGCGCCACGTACGGGCTGGTCACGTCGGCCGGCCGCCTAGTGCTCGCGCATGTGGTTGATTTGCCGGCGCTACCTGCTTCTGCCACGTTGTCGCTGAAGGGTGGGGTCCAAGCCGACGAACTGATCGGCATGACCGAATCCACCGATCCGATTCGTGGCGAGCGCGTGATTACGGCGATCGCCATGGAGCAGCCGACGTCCGGCAAGGCCAGTGCCGAGGACGAGAGCGAGGATGGTGCCGCCGAGGCCAAGCCGTTGTCGTCGCTGGCTATCGGTACCCGTAACGGTGTCATCAAGCGTTGGAACCGTGAGGCACCCACCACCATGGATTCCTGGCCCGTCATTGATCTGAAAGATGGCGACGAAGTGGTATTCGCCGCCGTGGCCGAGGATGACGACCGTCTGGTGTTCATCTCCTCCGATTCCTCGCTACTGACCTTTGAGGCGAAGAACGTGCGCCCGCAGGGTCGCACCGCGGGCGGTATGGCCGGCATCAAGCTGGCCGAGGGCGCCCGTGTGGCGGCATTCAACGTGGTTCCCGCCGGCAAGGTGGCATGGACCTATGAGGAGGGCGAGAACGGTTTGACTTCCGGCTCCGGCGCGGTGGTGCTCACCGTGGCCGGCGACTCCGATGCACTACCCGGCACCGAAAACGGCGCCGCCAAGGTCACCCCGCTGGAAATGTACCCCACCAAGGGCCGCGCTACCGGTGGCGTACGCTCCCAGCGCTTCCTCAAGGGCCAGAACACGCTGATTCTTGCCTGGGTTGGTCTCTACCCGTTGCATGCCTCCACATCCGCAGGCTCCCCGGTCGAGCTTCCCAAGCCCGATATGCGCCGAGACGGCTCCGGAGTGGACCTCGCCTCCCCCATCGCCTTCATTGCGTAACCTCAATTAAGCTCCCTCTGATGGGCCGAGCCGTAAAGCAAACACCCCCAGTGGGGTGTTTGTAGGCGAGGAGCGAACGATAGTGAGCCAAACACATAGAGAAGAGACCCTAAACCCGACCTACACTAAGCATCAAGGAGGTGGCGATGAGACTACTGGTTGCCGTATCCAATGAACCGTTGGCCCGCGCCATTCGTGGTGCGCTGCTTGCCTGTCGTCATGAGGTGTCCTTGGCAAGCACCGGCAGTATCGCGCTCGCCGCGGTCACCAAGGAGCTATTTGACGCAGTGATTCTCGATGAATCCCTGCTCGGCATCTCCACCGAGCAACTCATCGAATCCCTTCACAATGCCCGTGCCTCCGTTAAAATCCTGCTGCTGACTTCGACGTCACTCAGCAAAACCATCGGCGAAGGCAGCCGCTGGCGAGCGCTGCCTGACGAGTACGCCCCGATCGAAGAGACGCCCTACAGCTCCTTCAGCGCGGATTCACACGCAAACAACTCAGATGCCGAAGCCGAACAGTGCACGGACAATGCTGCCGCTAGCGCACGAGCTAATGTACGACACCCGGATGCCGTACTGAGCAAACCATTCTCCGATGGCGAACTGCTCTCATACGTCGGCTCGCTTGCCACCGACTCCCCCACCATGATCATTCGTGGCAATCTCACGTTGGATACCACGAATCGCAAAGCCTACTACGCATCCACACACACCGCAATTTCACTGTCCCGTCTGGAATACAGTTTGCTTGAAGCACTGGTCAAGGCTGATGGCCAGTTTGTCAACACCAGCGAATTGGTCAAGCTCGTCGGTGGCCCATTCTTCGAGCAACAAGGGCTCCTCAGGAACGCCCTCTACACACTGGATAAGAAGCTCACCCACGCCGGCCTCATCATGACCCAACGCGGCTCCAACTACCGCATTCGGTGAGCAGCAATCAGTACAGCCGCATGCCTTGGGGAACTGGGGTGAAGCCGGACTGGTGGAGGATGCGGGCGAAGGGGTGACGGGCGTTGAGGGGTTCGCCATTGATGTCGCTGAATGTCACGGAACCGGTGCCATTGCGTTTGAGAGCGTAGGCCAGTTCTGTGGCGGCCTTGCGCATTTGTTCGTCGGAATCGTTGGCGGCGGGTTCATGGCCGACCGATTGATCGAACGCCGTCAAGTGCTTGGCTTTGGCAGCCGCGTATAGTAGCGCACCTTGCGCATTGAGCACGACCGTGGCTCCGATACGGCGTGCCGGTTTACCCGCACCGGCAGGCGCGTCCGGCCACGCGATGGCGGAGCCACTGAGATTTGCGGGGTCGAGCACACTCAATGCCACCACGGACTGGCCACGATGCTCTGACGGATGACGCAACGCATCCACGGTGTCGCGCTCGGCAAATTGGGCCGCGCCGAAACCACGGACGAACATGCCTCGTACCAGTCGACCATGCTCCTCCATGCGCTGCAATATCGGATACAACGCTGAGTAGCCACCCGGGATATTTTCCTTGTCGATCACCGGCTGCGCGATGACGCCATACCTGTCCAGCAACGTCTCGACCAGTGCGAGCGCCTGCTCGGTCTGATCAGTGTCTTCGGCTTCAGCTTGCCCGATTACGGCAGACCACAAACCTCCTAACGTCATATCCGTAGTGGCTCGGTGAATCGGAGCGACACGCCCACGACGACGTGATGTAGTGGATTTACGCGGGCTTGCTGCGCCTGCGGTTAATGCACGTACCGGCGCGAAGCTGGAATTGGTGACCTTACCTTGCCAGACCAAGCTCCACAAGGCATCCTTGAACTGCTGTTCGCTCCACTCTTGCGGAATGATTTCACCGGTGTTTGGATTGATGTCCGGCTCCGCGGCCTCATTCCACACACGTTTGGCGGCATCCACCAGTTGACGGGCATGGAACGCTCCCCCTGAGTCCAGTGCGGTCAGAATCGCTTCCGGCATGGTGGCGTCTGAAGCGTTCGATGTCGTACCATGTTCCACACCGCTGAGCAATATTGAATCCGCCGGATAGAAAGCAACCTCACCGGGGTCCATCGCACTGGTTCCCCCGGTTTTTGAGCCGACCCAGACCACATCGCCGCTGGTCAGCAACTCATCCAGCAATGCAGGTTGGTAGTCTCGTACTCGTGCGGGGAATACCGCCGACTCCCAGAGTGCAGTGGGCAGTGCTATGCCCTCCAGCTGCTCGATAACGCGCATGAGCCCGTCGGCACCTTCATATCGTTCGCCGCCGACCGGCCCGATACCTTGTCGGTCGATAAGAAACATCTGGAACGCCTCTGGTTCTACTGGCTTGACTGCTTTACGCGCCTTGGCCAATGAGCGAGACCGAATGCGGCGGAATACGTCCTTATGGAGCCACTGTTGGCCTTGCTTGTCATCATCTACAAAGTGGCCTTGCAGCAACTCGCCTTTGGCAGCCAGTACATCCAAAGTATGCACGGCATCCGTAGCATCGAGGTGCAGATCGGCCATGAGCTGATCGGCGGTGAAAGGACCATGGGTTTTGGCGTAACGGGTCACGCGACCAGTCACATCATCGTCGGCAAGTTCATTCCAGAAAGTGCGCTCCCCCAGTTCCTGTTCGACTTCGCGAATCACGTCCGGGTTGAGCACTTGTGCCATGTCGGTGGTGCCGAGCAAGCGTTCGAGCACGTACGGATCGAGAGACAACAGTTGCGCGCTGCGCTCGGCCTGAGGTTGGTCATACTGGTACATCACCACGCCGACGAAGCCAAAGAGAATGTTCTCGGCAAAAGGCGATGGCGGCTCGGTCTCCACGTCCTTCACGGTAATGGTGCCGGCTTGCAATCCGGTCATCACCTCGTTCAGGGCGGGCATGTCGTATACGTCTTGCAAACATTCGCGCGCGGTTTCCAGCAGCAGCGGGAAGTTCTTGACCATACGTGCGGCTTGCAGGAGCTGTGCGGCGCGCAGTCGCTGCTGCCATAGGGGCACGCGACGGCCCGGGTCGGATCGCGGCATGAACAGTGATCGGGCGGCGCATTCGCGGAATCGTGCGGCGAATAGCACGGACTCGCCCACTTGACGTTCTACATCTGCTTTGAGGTCTTCTGGGTCGAAAAGGAACAGGTCTTGAGCAGGAATATGTCCGTCACCGTCCGGTAGCTGAATGACGATACCGTCATCGGCGGCATATACCTGCCCATCGAAACCGTAGCGTTGGCGCAGTCTGCGGCTGATGGCCATGGACCACGGTTCGTGAACGCGGCGGCCGAAGGGGCTTAACAGTACGATGCGCCAGCCGCCGTCTTCATCGCGGGTCCGTTCCACGATGAGGGTTTGGTCGCTGGGAACTGTGCCGGTGATGGCTTGTTGCTCGGAGAGTAGGCGGGCCAGGTTGGTGATAGCGTTGGGGTCTAGGCCGTCTCGGTGGAGACGGGTGAGGATTGTTGGGATGAAGGTTGGGACAGCTGGACCTTCTGCGGCAGAACTCCCCCCAGTCCGCTTCACGTCTAATCCGGCGGCGATTTCTCGGGTGAAGCGGGCTATGGTACGGCTGAAACCGTAGTCACGGCCAGCGCCTTCACCGTGCCAGAACGGCAGACGGGCGGTGCGGCCCGGAGCCGGAGTCACGACCACACGATCACGGGTGATTTCCTGAATCTGCCATGTGGAGGTGCCGAGCGTAATGACATCGCCCACGCGCGATTCGTAGACCATCTCCTCATCCAACTCGCCGACGCGACGCTGGCCTTTGCCGGCGTCCGCCTCAGGCAGGACCACGGTGTACAGCCCTCGATCGGGAATCGTACCGCCAGAGGTAACGGCCACTTTCTGCGAACCGGGACGGGCGGAAATCAGGCCATTATCCCGATTCCATACCAGTCGCGGCCGGAAGGCCGAGAATTCCTCGCTGTTGTATTCGCCGGACATCATGCCGATTACGGCATCGAACATGTCACGTGGCAGTTCGGCAAACGGCGCAGCACGGAGCACCGTGGCATACCAGTCATCAGCGTTCAAATCGTGCATCGAGGCAGCGGCCACGGTCTGCTGGGCGAGAATATCGAGCGGATTGCGCGGCACGGCCAATGGTTCTATATCGCCGGCAATCATGGCTTCCAGACTTGCGGCCCCAGTGACGATTTGCTGACGGGTGAGCGGGTAGAACAATGCGTGAGAGACGCCACCGACCTGATGATCGGCACGACCTACACGCTGCAATCCGGAGGAGACCGACAACGGTGTATCGACTTGAATCATCAAGTCGACCGAACCCATATCAATGCCAAGCTCCAAACTGGAGGTGGCCACCACGCAGCGCAATTCACCACGCTTGAGCCGTTCCTCAATCATTTTGCGGCGATCTTTGGAGACCGACCCGTGATGAGCCATGGCGATGACATCATCGCCCTCATGTGAGCCGACAAGCATGGTGGTGGAGCCGACCACAGCATCGTAATGTGTGGAGAACCCTTCGCGGCCTTCCGGAGAGCCCGGATCCCGCACAGTGTCGGGATTGGTGCCATGCCGGGTCTGCGCATAGAGATCATTGAGGCGCGCGGTGAGCTTTTCGGCCACACCACGCGAATTGACGAACACCAATGTGGTGCGGTGCGCGAGAATCTCATCCAAAATGCTGCGTTCCACCACGGGCCAGATGGAACCGGAGGTACGGTCGCCCGCCGCTCCAACCAACGCGGAGGAATCGAACGCATCACTCGCATCAGAATCGTCCCCAGAAGTGGAAGAAACATCTCTATCATCCACCGGCACAATGCCCCTGCGTTCGGCAAGTCGCTGCATGGCCGGCGTGACACCGCTGATATGCGGAGCGGACCGTTCAGCATCCACGCCACCGACACGCTGCTTGGCATTCACGGACTGCAAATCACGCATGTTTTCCAACGGCTCAATCATGCGCAAATCCATTGCAGGCCGCCCACCGGGATTCACGATGGTAACCGGTTGCCCGCCGCCCAGGAATCGCGCCGCCTCTTCAGGCGGATTCACCGTAGCGGATAGACCAATGCGCTGCATATGAAGGTCACTGAGGCCAGCATCGATGGCGGTATCACTGCCCTCATCAGCATCCGCATCGATTGCATCTCGCTTGCGCGATTCCGCGACAAGGTTCTCCAGCCGTTCCAGACTTACCGCCAGATGTGCGCCGCGCTTGGTGCCCGCCACTGCATGAATCTCATCGACGATCACCGTATCGACAGTGCCGAGAATCCGCCCTGCCTTCGAAGTGAGCAACAGATACAACGATTCTGGCGTGGTAACGAGGATATCCGGTGGATGGGAGGCTATGCGCCGCCGCTCCTGTGCGGTGGTGTCGCCTGAACGAGTGGCGACCGCGATCTTCGGCACGGGCAGCCCTTGCGCCTCGCATTGTGCGGCAATGCCCTCCAAAGGCTGTTCTAGGTTCTTGGCCACATCGACCGCGAGCGCCTTTAACGGCGAGATATACAGCACACGCACACCGGCACGCCGCGTACGTGGCACGGTCATCAATCGGTCGATGGCCGAGAGAAACGCAGCCAATGTTTTGCCGGAGCCGGTAGGTGCGATGACCAAGACATTGCAGCCGGAATGGATTGCCGGCCATGCTTGAGCCTGTGCCTCGGTCGGCTGACCGAAGGCATGCTCGAACCACACCTTGGTGGGTTCGGAAAACAGGCTCAGGGTTTCGTACATATGTACGATTATAGGTCAGCTGAAGTAGGCGATGACTTCTTCGGCGGTGCCGTAGGCGCTTTGGGCACCAAGCTTGGTGGCCGCATAGGCGGAGACATAGGAGCCGATTTGCGCGGATTGCAGCAGCGTATGGCCAGCGGCCAAGCCAGCCAGCACAGTTCCCATGAACGAGTCGCCGCAACCGGTGGTGTCCACCGCATTGACTTGCGCGGCGGATACGCGATGCCAACGTCCGTTCTCGATCACCACCGACCCCGACGCACCAAGCGTCACTATCGCCCGGTCGAATCCGTAATCGGTGAATCGTTCGGCGACTTCATACCAGTCGAGTGATTCCACATCGCCGTCCGGCAGACCCAGTAACTGAGCCACTTCATGCTGGTTGACCAGCAGAATATCCGTGGCTTCCACCAGTTCGTGAGGCAGCTCGTCCATAAATGGCGAGTCGTTGAGCAGCACGGTCACGCCAGCGTCATGCGCGGTCTGTGCGGCGGCGATAACGGTGGAGATCGGGCTCTCCAAACACAGTCCCAATACCGCGCATTCGGCGATGGTCGTGCGATGTGATTGCACATAGCCGGCACTTGCCTTGGCATTGGAACCCGGCGAATAGACGATGGTATTCTCGCCCTCAGCGCTCACGGTGATTACCGTGGTGCCGCTGGGGCCTTCAACGTGCAGGATATCGGCGGTGTCGACGCCGGCCTCATCCAGCTTGCCTAATAGGAAGTCCGCGTTGGAGTCCTCGCCCACCGCGCCCAGCAACTGGACATTGACACCGAGGCGAGCAGCGGCAGACGCCTGATTCGCGCCTTTGCCGCCCGGCAACACTTTCATGGCACCACCATTGACGGTTTCGCCTGGCTTGGGCAGTCGTTTGGTGGTCACGGTGTAATCGGCGTTCATCGAGCCGACCACGATTACCGAGCCCGGCGCATCCTTCAGCGCTTCCAATCGTTCCCGTACGGGCTCGGGCATCTGTTTATGTTCTTCTTCACTTATCACCATGGGCTCCAAGCATAGTAGGCGGCGGGCCCAAATGCGCGCATGATCAGCCGCGCAACTTACGAAGACGCTCGTGCATGGCCACCATCAGCACCAAGAGCACCAGCAAATACCACGGGTAGAGACTGATTGTCACATATTGCGCGATGATGCCGAACAGTGGCGGCATGAGCAGTGAGCCCACATAGGCACAGGCCATCTGCACGCCGACGACGGCCTGCGATTTGTCTTCGCCGAAGTAGGCCGGCGTCGAGTGGATGACGCACGGATAAATCGGCGCGCACCCGAAGCCGATGACCACCAGCCCAACGACCACGCCAAGGTGGTGAGGCAATGGCACGAACATGGTGAGGATGCCGGCGAGCACCAGCACTTGGCCGAGGCGAATCATGACCGGGTCCTTGAATCGCATGGTCAGAAAGCCGGAAAGCGCACGCCCCACGGTGATGCCTACATAGAATAGGCTGGCCCAGCTGGCGGCGGTGATCTTGTCGATGCCGCTGTGCATCACCATGTAGCTGGAGGCCCACAGACCCGCCGTGGATTCGATGGCGCAGTAGCAGAAGAACATCACGAGGATTTCCTTGGCACCGCGAATGGCGAGCACGCCGGCCACGCCGAGCGGTTTGCGTTCAGCAACAGATGCCCCTTCAGCATTACCACATCCCTCGGCATTGCCGTCAGATGATGCGGCACCATCGGTCGATTCGCCGCCCCCAGTCGTGCCACGTTTCTTCCACAGCGGCAGGCTCAGCACCAGGATGACGGTCAGCATCACCTGCAGGATCGCGATGTACCGATAGCCCCACGGCCAGCCTTGGCCTTGAGACAGCGCATAGCCCATGATGTAGGGGCCGACCGATGCGCCGACGCCCCACATGCAGTGCAGCCAGCTCATATGCCGGCTTTCGTAGTGAATGGCTACGTAGTTATTGAGCGCCGCATCCACGCCGCCCGCGCCAAGGCCGTACGGTATGGCGATGGCCAACAGCACCCAGTAATTCGGGGCAACGGAGAAACCTGCCAAGGCCGCCGCAGTCAACGCCACCGAAACGGCGGTGACCTTGCCTGTCCCGAATTTCAATGTCATTCGGTCCGAAAGCAGCGCCGAGACAATCGTGAACATGGAAATCACCGCGGAGATGCCGCCAGCCCACGCCACCGGCACGTTCAGATCCTGGCTCATGGTGGGCCATGCGGACCCGAGTAGCGAATCCGGCAACCCCAGACTGATAAACGCCACATAGATGACGGCAAGCAACAGACTGGCCATGTTCCATCTCCCATTCACAGTACGGCACCGGTTGTGATAACGATGTCATCAGTCTATCGAATAGCGCTTCAGCAACACGCAAACATCACAGTTTGGAGTCCTGCCCGCAGTACACCGGCGTGGAATCGGCTACGTCGCGCAGGTCAAAGCCGATGATGTCGTAGTTGTCCTTGAGATAATCGGTGGCGATGCACTCGATGAAATCCTGATGATATACCGCAGCACCCTCTGACGAAATAGCTGTCCCCCAAAGACGGACTGAGGGGAGAGAAATACGAGTAGCCCGCTACCACCCGAGGCCTCCCCCCCCCAGTCAGCTTCGCCGACAGCTCCCTCATCAGAGGGAGCTTGAGATAGGACGGTCAGGTATCGATCTTGGAGCGGTCGAAATCGTCGGCGTTGTCGACGATGAACTGCTTGCGCGGCGGCACGTCGTCGCCCATCAGCAGGCTGAAGATCTCGGATGCCTGGGCGGCGTCCTCCATGCGGATGCGGCGCAGCATACGCGTGCGCGGGTCCATGGTGGTGTCCGCCAGCTGGTCGGCATCCATCTCGCCCAGACCCTTGTATCGCTGGATGTCGTCGTTGTAACCGATGTGCTTCTTGTCGAGGTCGGCCAGTTTGCCAGCCAGCTCGTCATCGGAATACGTGTAGATGTATTCGCCCTTGTGCGAGCCGGTCAACGCGATGCGGTGCAGCGGCGGCACTGCGGCATACACGTAGCCGTGTTCGATAAGCGGCCGCATGTACCGGTAGAACAGCGTCAGCAACAGGATACGGATGTGCGCGCCGTCCACATCGGCATCGGTCATCATGATGATCTTGTGGTAGCGCGACTGTTCGATGTCAAAGCTCTGGCCGGAGCCGGCGCCCACCACCTGGATGATGGCCGCGCATTCCTTGTTGGAGAGCATCTGCGTAATCGACGCCTTCTGCACGTTCAGAATCTTGCCTCGAATCGGCAGCAGCGCTTGGAAACCGGCGTTGCGGGCGGCCTTGGCGGTACCGAGTGCGGAATCACCCTCGACGATGAACAGTTCGGCCACGTCGTCATTGCCCGGCTGGCAGTCGGAGAGTTTGGCCGGCATCGAGGCGGATTCGAGCGCGTTCTTGCGGCGCGTGACCTCCTTGGCCTTGCGCGACTGGATGCGTGCGTGCATTTCGCCGACGATCTTCTCCAGCACGCGGCCGGATTGTTCCTTGTATCCGCGTTTGGAGCCGGTGATCATCTCGCCGAATTGCTTGTCGGTGAGCCGGGTGACGATCGGCTTGACCTGCGCGGTGCCAAGCACGTCCTTGGTCTGGCCTTGGAACTGAGGTTCGGCCACGCGTGCGGTGACCACGGCCACGAGTCCGGCTTGGATGTCGTCGCGCTCCACCTTCATGGCGGAGTCCTTCATGTTCACCTTGAGCTTGCGGGCGTTGTCTTCCACCGCCTTGCGAATCTGCTTGGTGATGGCGTTCATGAAACCGTCCACGTGAGTACCGCCGCCGGGCGTCTCCACGATGTTCACGAAGCTCATGATTGTGGTGTCGTAGCCGTTGACCCATCGCAGGGCGATGTCCACGCCGCAGGTGCGTTCGATTTCCTGGGCGTGCAGTTCACCGCCTTCGCCCACGGCCTGGGTCTCCTCCTTATAGGTGCCCTCGCCTTGGATGCGCCAGATGTCGGAGATCGGCTCGCCTTTGGATAGGAAGTCGACAAAGTCCTTGACGCCGCCGGTGTGCAGGAATTCCACGACGCGCGGGTGCGCGGGCTGCTCGCCGAACGCGCCATCGACGACCTGGTCGCCGGCCGTCAGCGAGAAGTCCTCCTCGGACAGGCTCTCGGTACTGTCGGCTTGAGCCTCGGTGGAGTCGTCGAAGAGTTCGGCATCGTTGGACGAGACATCCAAAGCCGGGGCCTGGTCTTGCGCAGGTTCGACTGCGTCGGCATCAATGGCTTCGGCGGTGTCAGTCGCCGTTTCCGGTACGTTTTCGTCAACAATGGTGATTTTGAGGCCGGGCACCAGGAAGCTGGTCTGGCGCACGCGGTCGATGAGCTGTTCGTATGAGAATTCGGCGGTTTTGTTGAAAATCTCCGGATCATACCAGTAGCGAATACGGGTACCAGTGGTTTTGGGAGATACCTTGCCGATGATTTCCAGCTCGGTGGGTCGGTTCTTGCGAGTGCGCTTGAACGGGGAATCGGGAGACGGATTGGCCGGGTCGGCATCCGTGTATACGCCAGGGTGACCTTGGTGGAAGGTCATGTGGTGCGTCTTGCCGTCACGATCCACTTCGACGTCCAGTCGGGAGCTCAGGGCATTGACCACGGAGGAGCCCACGCCGTGCAGGCCACCGACGGCGTTATAAGACGAGTTGCCGAACTTGGCACCGGCATGCAGTTTGGTCAGTACGACCTCCACGCCGGACAGGCCGGTTTTCGGTTCCTTATCCACCGGAATGCCTCGGCCATTGTCCGCGACTTCCACGGAACCGTCGGTGTGCAGGGTGACCACGATATCGTTGCAGAAGCCGGCCAAGGCCTCATCCACGGAGTTATCGATGATCTCCCACAGGCAGTGCATAAGACCCTGCGAGTCGGTGGTGCCGATGTACATGCCCGGACGCTTGCGCACCGCATCCAAGCCCTCAAGAACAGCTAGGTCCTTGGCGCCGTATTCTTCTTTGGGCATACAGTCCTATTTTTCTCTTCAAATGCTTGGCTCCCCTCACAGAGGGGAGCCAGATGATCATTGATCCAGGAAGTCGCGCAGGGTCTGCGAACGGGACGGGTGGCGCAGCTTGGACATGGTCTTGGACTCGATCTGACGGATGCGTTCACGGGTCACGCCATACACACGGCCGATGTCGTCCAGCGTCTTCGGCTGGCCGTCTTCAAGGCCATAGCGCATCTTGATGACGCCGGCCTCACGCGGAGACAGGGTTTCCAGCACCTGCTTGAACTGTTCCTGCAGCAGGGAGAAGGCCACGGCGTCGGACGGAGCGATGGCGTCGGTATCCTCAATGAGGTCGCCGAACTCGGAATCGCCATCCTCGCCAAGCGGGGTGTGCAGGGAAATCGGTTCGCGGCCGTACTTCTGCACTTCCTGCACCTTCTCAACCGGCATGTCCAGCTCGCGGGCCAGCTCGTCCGGCGTAGGTTCACGCCCCAGATCCTGCAGCATCTGGCGCTGTACACGGGACAGCTTGTTAATCACTTCAACCATGTGCACAGGCACGCGAATGGTGCGGGCCTGATCAGCCATGGCACGGGTGATGGCCTGACGAATCCACCACGTGGCGTAGGTGGAGAACTTGAAGCCCTTCTTCCAATCGAACTTCTCGACGGCACGAATCAGACCAAGGTTGCCTTCCTGGATCAAATCAAGGAAGAGCATGCCACGACCCGTGTAACGCTTGGCGAGCGAGACCACAAGTCGCAGGTTGGCTTCCAGCAGATGGTCCTTAGCCTTCTTGCCGTCGGCGGCGGCCCACTTGAGTTCACGCTTGCGCTTGAACTCCATGCCTTCACTTTCGGTGTCGAGCAGGTGCTGGGCGTACAGGCCGGCCTCGATGCGCTCGGACAGGTCAACTTCCTGTTCGGCGTTCAGCAGGCTCACACGGCCGATCTGCTTCAGGTAGTCCTTGACCGGGTCGGCGGTTGCGCCGGCCGCGATCACACGACGCTTCGGATTGCCCGAAGGGATGATGTTCTCTTCCTCATCATCCGTGTCGGAGACCACGTAGGCACCCTTTTCCTTGGGCTGCTCGGGTGCCTTGGACTTGGCTTCTTCCTCGTCCTCGTCGTCTTCCACATCGTCGTCGTCGGCATCGTCCTCATCGAGGTCTTCGTCGTCGGCATCGCCTTCGTCAACGTCGTCAAGATCCTCGCCGAGGTCAACATCCAAATCGTCGTCGTTGACCTCGGCATCGTCATCAAGCTCGTCATCGACCTGAGTGTCCTCGTCTTTGACGAGCTCATCGTCCTTGGCCTTCTTCGCGGTTTTCTTCGCGGCGGACTTGCGCGTGGTCTTTTTCGAGGGCTCTGCGGACTTGGACTTCTTGGCAGAAGTCTTGCGCGCGGTGGTCGTAGAGCTGGCCTTCTTCTTGGTCTCGGTCTCCTCGCTGGACTCGGCTGTCTGCTTGGTTACCGTCGTTTCCTTCGTGGCCAAAACTGCTCCTTCTGATCTCTCGCCGTGAAGTGCATATACCACACGGGCCCACTTCTGGCAAGGGCAAATCGTCAACTATGTGAGTAAACCACCCTCCACGGACGATTATTCCCACATCGTTGCCCGACGTGTTGCCGATCACCACACGCTTTACTTCCGCGCATCGCGCATAAAACCTCGGAAATCCGCCGTTTCTGTTCATTCAGCCCGAGCACCATGCCGGTGCCACGCCTCGATCGGCGGCTGAGAATATCATCGCCGCCAGCGAACAATCCTCATCGAGCAGCAGGCATCGCAAGGCGAACACCATTGCTCGCGGATCGCCCAGCCACCATAAGGTGTAGGCGATTACGGCCAATGGTTGTATGCAGTACGGCACCGGTGAGGCTTCGGCGATATCGAGCAACATACCGATGCCGGCATGGCAACGCTCCTTATCCGGCATCATGCCTTCATCCTCGAATGCGCAAGTCAGCAGCTCGCCCATTCGTGTTCTCGTACGCGCCAGATGCGGTCGCGCCGCGAATTCCATAAGCCATGACTTGGGGCAACGGCTTTCATCAATAACCAACGAGAGAATCAGCGCATCACGAATCGATAAGGTCTCACGCATGCCCACCGTAAACGCGGCCATCGTCTCTCGGCCTAGGTCGGTGTTCCCGGCATCAAGACAAGACAGCCATTCGTCCAATGGTTCGGCCACCCAGTCGGCATTAGCCTGTTGCGCGCCTCGAAGTCGTCGATCATTGCGAAATTCCTGTGATCTCGTCTCCAACTCGTCAAAGACAAAAGGCTCCGTCTGTTCGGCGGCGTGCCGTTTGGCGTGTCGGTTCTTACGCGGCTTGTGTGGCATGTTGTTGTTCATCATATCCTCCTTGACTAAATGGTGTGCAATCTATTGGTGTTGTGGTGCGCGCCGAGCCGGGTAGCTCATGCACCAAGGGGGTGTGCCCACTATGGCTGAAAACGCCGTATGACGCAGGAAAAAACGACCATTGTGGTTCTAGCTTCAAAACCCTTGATTTCCAACGTTCTTGTGTTCTTCAGACCCTGTGGATAAGTTATTAGGCATGTGTACAACTGCTAACAACCGCGAAATCATCGAGCCACGCATCATTCAGTTGGTGCGGGAACTGACTGCCGCTCCCGCCACCGATGAGGTTGCCGACGCCCTGAAACCGGTGATGGAACAGGTTGTGGACCAAGCCTCCTCCTCCAGCCAAGGAGGCAAACGACTGCGTGCGTTGCTCGCATTGGACGCCTTCGATATTCTTGCCGGCGACGTGACTCCTGATCGGCGTGACGCCATGATCGACCTGGCCTGTGCCATTGAAGTGTTTCAGACGGCCGCACTGGTGCATGACGACATCATCGACGAATCCGATCTGCGCCGGGGCAAGCCTTCCGCACACCGTGCCTTGGAACAGGCCGTACACAGCGGTGCCATAGGCCGTGGCTTGGGCCTGATGCTTGGCGATATTCTGGCCACCGCCTGCATTGAAATCACACGCCGGTCCGCCAGCCGTCTTCCCAACACCGATGCCTTGAACGAGGCGTTTCTTACCATGCAGCGCGAGGTGGAGATCGGCCAGATACTGGACTTGGCCGTCGAGATGACCCCGTTGTCTGATCCCGAAGCTCTGGCGAACGCCTCATTGAACGTATTCCGCTGGAAGACAGCCAGTTACACCACCATCGCCCCACTGCTGCTTGCACTGCTGGCCGCAGGAGAGAGCCCGGATCAGGCCAGGCATTGCGCGTTGGCCGTAGGCCGGCCGCTCGGACTGGCGTTCCAACTGGCCGATGACCTGTTGGATGTCGTCGGATCAAGCCGCAATACCGGGAAACCCGTTGGCGGAGACATTCGAGAAGGCAAACGCACAGTGCTGTTGGCTGATGCTCTGTCTGCGGCAGATACGGAGGATAAGGCCGATCTGATTGCCATCTTCGAAGCGGATTGTCGCAACGACGACCAGGTAGCCCGCACCATTGAACTGTTCACGTCGACCGGTGCTCTTGATCGATCCCGCGAGCGCATCGCTGCCCTATGGGGTGAGTCCCGTAAGGCGATTGCCGGTCTTGAGCTGAATTCCGAAGCGCAGCGCCGTCTGACCGAGGCTTGTGCGCGATTCGTCCCCGAATCCTTGCGATAGTCCACAATGCGAGCCGCCGGGTCATGAGACCATGAACACCGGTGAAAACCCGTGAAAACTATGCGCCGATGCTCCGGCCGCGTAATCGGGGCCATGTACACTGAACATGTTTAGTCGTGATTAAAGGAACCGTACGATACAACATGAGTGAGAACGAGCCCGCGCAGATGATTGAGGGACGCTACCGCATCGTGCGCAATATCGCCGAGGGTGGTATGGCCACCGTGTATGAGGCCATCGATGAGCGTCTGGGGCGCACCGTGGCGATTAAGGTCATGCACACACAACTCGCCAAAGGCCCGCATCGGGAGCAGTTCGTCGAACGGTTCCGCCGCGAGGCCAATTCGGCCGCGTCCATCGCCAACCCGCACATCGTTCAGGTGTATGACACCGGCGAGTTCAATGGACTTGATTTTCTGGTCATGGAATATGTGCATGGCGTCAATCTGCGGCATGAGATGAACGCCCAAGGCACATTCTCCGTACGTGAGACGCTGCGCGTGGTCGCGGAGACGCTGGATGGTCTGGCTTCCGCACATCGCGCCGGCGTGGTTCACCGTGACATCAAGCCCGAGAACATTTTGATCAATGATCGCGGCCATGTGCAGATCACTGATTTCGGTCTGGCCAAGGCCGCCAGCCAGGCCACATTGAGCTCCACCGGCATGCTATTGGGCACCGCCGCTTATCTGGCTCCCGAAATGATCGAGAACAATCAGGCCACCGCGCAAGGCGACCTGTATTCGGTGGGCATCATGGCATGGGAGATGCTGACCGGCAAGGTGCCGTTCGATTCGGATAATCCGGTGACGCTTGTTTTCAAGCATGTTCATGAGGACGTGCCGTCCGTGGCCACGGTCTGTCAGGGCATTGATCCGTCCGTGGCGGCGTTCATCGCCCATCTGACCGCGCGTCAGGTGGATGCTCGCCCCGCCGATGGCGCGGCAGCAGCTGAGGAATTGAGCCAGTTGGCCGCCAAATTGCCGCTGGAGGCGTGGCAATACCGTTTGCATGCCGAACCCATCGGAGGTGATCATACCGATGCCACCGCTGCAGCGCTGGTAGGCAATATCGCCGAGCAGGCCCCGCTGACCGGCGTACCTACCGGTGCAGCAACGTTCAAGCCGTCCGTACCAGCGTTTTTGGCCGATGATGTCGCAAGCAATACCGTCGATACCGGTGGCGCCGCAGACGTCAATCCTCCGGCTCCTCCGGTCGCCCCCACCACGGCACTTGATTCGTCGACGCTAGCCGATGCTTCGGCTCCCCATAAGACGCAAATCATGGCACAGTCCGGCAGCGAGACACAAGTGCTGCCTCAGGCCGGCGATGACTTCACCCGAGCGCTTGCCCTTTCCGATGAGCCGGACGTCGCTTCCAACGGCACCGGGCCAAAGAAGCAGCGCAGCAAAAAACCGCTCATCATCGTACTGGTGATCGTGCTGGTACTGGCTGCAATCGGCGGAACCGCCGGCTGGTGGTGGTTTGCCGGACCGGGCAGCTATTGGAGTGTGCCCAAGCCGGATGACGTGACCTGCGATGCGAATGCAAGCACCGAATGCTCGTTGGCCGGCGCGGATTGGGCCACGTATGAGAGCACGTTGAAGGCTCTCGGCATCCCCTACAAGACGCACAAGGAATACAGCGACGACGTGGCGGAAGGCAAGATCATCTCTTCTTCCGTGAACAAGACCAAGACCGTTGTGAACAGCCGCATAAGCAAGCGAGCCAATCAGGAGCTTACGGTGGTGGTGTCCAAGGGCGTGCGGATGACCACCATCCCGAAGGATATTCTCGACGCGAATTCGGCCAATGGCAAGGACCCGTTGAACGCGCTCAAGAAGGCCGGCTTCGATAATGTCAAGCATGACGAGTCGAAGGATGAGTATTCGATGGACACGCCGCAGGGTGTGGCATTGACGATCTCCCCTGATCCCGGTACCACGGCCAAGCACAACGATGAGGTGACGGTTACTTTGAGCAAGGGACCGATGCCGGTGACCATGCCTAACATCGTCGGTAAGACCCAGGATGAGATGCAAGCCGCGCTCGGCGAGTTGAAGCTCACGGCCAATGTCACCGAACAGTACGATGACAAGGTCGAGGCCGGTCAAGTCATTTCCGCGTCTCAGGAAGCCGGAGCCCAGCTGAAGTGGGGCGATAGCGTGGACGTGGTGATTTCCAAGGGTCCGGAGATGGCGACGATACCGTCCGGCCTTGTCGGCAAACAGGAAAGCGCCGTAACCAAGACACTTGAAGGTCTCGGGTTCGAGGTGAAAACCGACAAGGTGCTCGGTGGCCTGTTCGGCACGGTACGTACCGTGAAAAGTGGCGATACGGACCTATCCAACGGAGGCAAGATTCGCTTGCGCGATGCCAACGGCAACCCCACCGTCATCACCATCACCATCGTGTGAGATTTGAATGAGGCTCCTTCTGTCTTCAGACGAGGGAGCCTCATTTGTTAATTACTTTTCGGCTTCTTCAGCGGCCTGCTGGGCCTTGAGCTCGGCCTTGACCTTCTGGGCGTATTCGTTCACGAATTCCTGACCGCTCATTTTCTGGATTGCGGTGGAGACACGATCGGTCAGCGAACGCAAATCATCATGTGTAATTTCATCAGCCGGCTTCTTCGCAACCTCAATCGGCTTGCCATACAACACCTTGGTCTTGCCCTTCTTGGGAATCGACGTGCCAATCGGCTGCAGCTTGTCCGAGCCGATGATGGCGGTCGGAACAATCGGGCAACCGGTCTCGAGCGCAAGTCGTGCGGCACCGGTGTGTCCCTTGTACAGTCGACCGTCTGGGCTGCGCGTGCCTTCAATGTGGATACCGAACAGGTGCCCATCCTCGATAATCTCGCGTGCATGCTCGAGTGCGCCAAGCGACTTGCTGCCACCGGAACGATCAACCGGGAACACGCCCACGGACGTGAACCACCACTTCTTGAACTTGCCCTTCAATCCCTTGCCCTCGAAGTATTCGGCTTTGCCCATGAAGTGCACCATGCGCGGGCAGGTAATCGGAATCAAAGCATCGTCAATCACCGCCAGATGGTTGGCTGCGATAATCGCGCCACCCTCTCGAGGCACGTTATTCAGTCCGCTGACAGCAGGGCTCAAACGATGATGAGCAATAGGGCCGAGACCTTTGACGAAGAACCAGTAGAGCACTTGGCATTCCTCCCGCAGACGAACTAGCCATTGGCCGGTCGCCTGATTAGAGTGACAGTTATGACTGAGAATCAGAATAGCAATGCCGACGGAGAGCGGCCAACCCCCACGCCGGGCAACGGACAGGATTCCGATACTTCGTCCAAGTCGTCGACTCCCGGTGCCGCCGGACCGGCCACGAATGGTGCCGATACACCGCAATCGCATGACATGAACGATTTGGATGCGGCGTGGGCCGCGTTCGAAGCCGAGCATCAGGCCGACTTGCATGACGTGGCTTCCTCCAGGCAGGCCAAAAAGTTCGAGAAGCAGGCCAAGAAACGCGAGAAGGAAGCACTGCTTTCCGTAGATGACTTGGATATCGGCTCGTTCACCGATGATGCTCGCCCGAACCGTGGCGGCAAAAAAGGCAAGCAGTCAGGCCCCCGTGATTTCACCGGCTCCAGCTGGCTGGATACCGATAATGTGATGGACGCCTATGATGATGGCGGCTTCACTCCCCCGAACCCTGATCTTGGCCCGGTCAAAGCATCTACGGTACTGCTGACGGCGTTGCTCATCATCGGTCTCGCAGGCGAAACGGTGATGATATTCGTTCCCGGCTTGAACGCGATTCCTCTCTTAGGCGCGCTGCTCAATATTCTCTTCGGGCTGGGCGTCATTTTGGGTCTGGGCGGATTGGTGGCCAAAATCCTCAACCGCAAAGACCGCCCCGGTGATCAGGGTGGCTATTACGACGACGGCGCGAGGGTGTAGTTCGCATAGGTTGTGTAGTCCTTGGCTCCCCTCTCTGAGGCCGAGCCGTTAAGCAAACAGCCCAGTGGGCTGTTTGTAGGCGAGGTGTGAGCGATAGCGAACCAATGTATCACAGGCGTAGCTCGTCCGTAATTGCGGCCGAGCCAAGATAGGTCACGAATTGAAGTCGATGGACTCCTGCAACTCGAAATAGTTGATAATGAAGGAAAGGTAAACATATTCGAGCAAACCCATTCCATATCACGCCTTGGACTTGGCGGTTTCGATCCACTTGTTGAACAGGGCTTCAGCCTTGCCGGAGTCGACAGCATCCTCGGCCAGCTTGTAGGCCTCGGCGAAGCGCTCGGCCAGTGTGCCGTTGCCGACCAGATTGCCGTCAGCCACGATGGCGGAGGCAGCGTTGAGCAGCGCGGTGGTGCGGGACGTAATGTCCTTGCCTGCCAGGAAGTCCTTAAATGCGTTGGCGTTGACGTCCGGCACGCCGCCCTTGAGCTGGTCGACGGTAATCTTGGCGAGACCCAGATCCACGGTCGGGTCGAACTCGGTTTCGGTGACCTTGCCGTCGCGAATCTCCCAGACGGAAACCGGGCCGGTGGGGGCGAGCTCATCCATGCCCTCATGCGAAGTGTAGACCAAGCCGGACTGACCACGGCTGGCGTAGACGGCAGCCATGATCGGGCTCACCTTGCGGTTGGCGCAGCCGATGGCCACGTGTGCCGGGTTGGCGGGGTTGGTCAACGGTCCCAGGATGTTGAAGACGCACGGAATGCCGAGCGCGGCACGAATCGGGCCCACGAAGCGCATGGCCGGGTGGAAGGTGCGGGCGAACGCGAAGGTGATGCCCACCTCGTCGCCCACTTCGCCGACGGCCTCCGGCTTCAAATCCAGCGGCAGGCCGAGGTCTTCGAGCACATCGGCGGCACCGCACTTCGAGGATGCAGCGCGGTTGCCGTGCTTGACGATCTTCACGCCGGCTGCAGCGGCGGCCACGGAGCCCATGGTGGACAGGTTCACGGTGGCGAAGCCGTCACCACCGGTGCCCACGATGTCGGTGGTCCCACCGGAAACGTTCAGCGGCACGGCGTGGGAGACCATGGCCTTGGCGGCACCACGCACCTCGTCGGCGGTCAGTCCCAGCTGCTGCTGCATAGCGAGCGCGGCACCCACGGCGGCCGGATTGGCGTTACCTTGCATCAGGTCGTCCACGAACCACTCCGATTCCTCAGCAGTAAGGTGGTCTCCCCCCGACCAGCTTGGTGAGAATCGACTTCCATGTGATCTCGGCCATGATGCCCTCCTTGGCGTTTCCTACGCCGTGTGATGTATGTTCGCCGCTCATTGTAATGGTTCGTCATTTCAAGGCCCTGAATCTTCCATATTGCAAAATATGGCGCTATTGCTGTTTTCGTGGATGTCGGTTCGTCGTCGAGCCGTTGGTTTCGTAAGCGTGAGGGGCGTTCCCGCGTATTCTGTTTTCCGACCAAAGAAATGAATCACGAAGAACGCCTGGGCAAAAGCCCATTCACCGGATTGCCGAACGTCAAAGGCACGGTTGCAGAGGATGCGCGGATCACGGATTCGCCGCCGCGTTCCGAACCCGTGCTCGAGATCCGGGTGCGTCCACGTGCGGGTATGCTCCGATGCTCCCGATGCGGAAGGAGGCGCCGCGGGCATGACCAGGGCGGCGGCGTGCGGCGTCGTGGTCGCTTCCGTGCCGTGGGCCGAGCCGGGCAGCCGGTCCACACGCGATTTCGAATCGGAACGCGCGTGGCCGATGAGCGTCGCGAACCAGAAGACCGTAAGCGGTTTTCCGCACGTCGCGTGGCGCGCCGCCGGAAGACGCCGCCCATAGGGTCGCCGAACGGTTGAAAGCGTCGATGCCGTCTCCGTTCGGCGGCCTCACGTCGATCGGCGTGGACGAGACCGGCTACCGCAAAGGCCACACGTGCACCACCGTGGTCGTCGACCACGAACGGCATCGGGCGATATGGGCGCACGACGGGTACGGCAGGGACGTGTTCGGCCTGTTCTTCCAAACGTTGACGCCCGAGAACAGCGCGCCTCCATCAGGGTCGTCGCCGGGGACGGGGCCCGGTGGATCGACTCATGCGTGCATGAGTGGTGCCCGAACGCCGAACGCGCGCCCGACGGGTTCCACATCGTCAGTTGGACGAGCGACGCGCCCGACAAAGTCAGGAGACACCCGTGGAACCAGGCGCGCCGCGACGGGGACGAGAAATCCGTCAAGCGCATGCGCGGCGTCAGATACACCGTCCTGAAGAACCCCGGCAAGCTGACCGACAGACGGTCCGAGGCGTCCGGGAACCTGCGGGACACGGACCCCAAGGGCCGGCCCTACCGTTCATGACGGCTCAGGGAACCCCTCCGGACGATGCCCAAACGACCGGCCGACCAGGCCGGGACCGAACTGGACCGCCGGGTGTTCCGGGCGTCCCACAGCCGCATCCCCGAGATCGTCGAACTCGCCCGAAAGATCCGCCGTCATGGGCCCGACATCCTCGGGACAATCGAATTGGGCTGTTCAAACGCCAGGCTCGAGGCGTCCGACAACAGGATCAAGGTCACCATACGCATGGCCTACGGCTTCCACCACGCGAACAATCCCATCGCCCTCGTCATGCTCCGCCGCGGCGGACTCGACATACGCCCACCACAACCAAGAACCCAACCCACGAAAACAGCAGAAGCCTCTTTTTTGTGCTATCCCGTAAAACTGCGGGACGGCAGCTCATTTTCGCCGTTTGAGCCGTGCCGTCCCACATCACCCTTTGCGGACCGTGACACCATAACACCGAGAATGGCGGAATTTCAACGATTCCGTAATTCGTACTGCGGGACGCCACGCTAGTCAATCGATTGACACTCGTGCCATCCCGCAACAGTGTGGGATACGACGTCAAAATCCGCGAAAATCGCGTGCCGTCCCGCGCGTACGGCACCGCACGAATACATGCTGATGAACCGCATAGAAAATGGCTCCCCGTGTGGGGAGCCATGAGCTAGTTACTAACTAGCGATGCGTCACTTCTCGTTCTGGCCGTGGCACATCTTGTACTTGCGGCCGGAACCGCACGGGCACGGGGCGTTCTTGCCAGTGCCAGGGAAGGTGCGGCCGTCGGCCCACGGCGTCTTGAGCTCTTCGCTCTTCGGACGCTTGGAAACCGGGACCTTGCCTTCGGCGTGGCTGATCGGAGCCGGTCCGGCAACAGGCAGCGTGGACTCGCCGGCCCCGGAGGCGGCTGCGGATTCGGCGATCGCCTGCTTGGCGTCCGTATCCTCGACTTCGCCCTCGGCGGCCTCGACCACGGATTCGCCGTTCTCGTCGGGGCCGGAGGCCACGGCGATGGTGTCGGCGCTTTCGGCGGTCTCCTCGACCTCGTCAACGGCCTCGTCGGTGGTGGCGACCTGCTTGATGTCGATGTGGAACAGCAGCTGGACGGTCTCCTCCTTAATGGCCTCGATCATGGAGTTGTACATCTGGTAGCCTTCGCGCTGGTATTCGACCAGCGGGTCGCGCTGGCCCATGCCACGCAGGCCGATGCCGTCCTTGAGGTAATCCATCTCGTAAAGGTGCTCGCGCCACTTGCGGTCGAGCACGGCGAGCACCACGCGGCGTTCGAGATCGCGCAAGCCGGTCTCGCCGATGGTCTCCTCCATTTCGCCGTACTGCTGCCTGGCGTCCTCGACGATCAGGTCGCGCACGGCCTCGACGGCCTTCGCACCCTTGAGGCCGCCGACGATCTTCCTGACCTCGTCTTCGTCGACCTTGGTGGGGATCACGGTGTTGAGCGCCTTGAACAGGCCCTCCCAATCCCAGTCCTTCGGTTTCTCGGATCCCTTGTTGGCACCCTTGATGTAGGACTCGACGGTGTCGGAAATGAAACGCAGGATGTCCTTGTGGATGTCTTCGCCCTTGAGCACGGCCTGACGCTCGGAGTAGATGACGGTGCGCTGCTTGTTCATCACGTCATCGTACTTCAACACGTTCTTGCGAATCTCATAGTTACGGGATTCGACGGCCTTCTGCGCGGTGCGCACGCCCTTGGTGACGGACTTGGCCTCGATCGGCTGGCCTTCCTCCATGCCCTTGGCCATGACCTGGGCCACCAGCTGGGTGTTGAACAGACGCATCAGATCGTCTTCCAGCGACAGATAGAAGCGGGACTCGCCCGGATCGCCCTGGCGGCCGGAACGACCGCGCAACTGGTTGTCGATTCGACGGGACTCGTGGCGTTCGGTGCCGAGCACATACAGGCCGCCCAGCTCCTTGACTTCCTCGTGCTCGTCCTTGACCTGAGCCTTGATCTCGTTCAGGGTGCCCGGCCAACGCTTCTCGTACTCTTCCGGGGTGTCTTCCGGAGAGTAACCTTCGGACTTGAGCTTGGCGTCGGCAAGGAACTCGACGTTGCCGCCGAGCATGATGTCGGTACCACGGCCGGCCATGTTGGTGGCCACGGTGACGGCGCCCTTGCGGCCGGCGACGGCGACCACGGCGGCTTCCTTCTCATGCTGCTTGGCGTTCAGGACCTGATGAGGGATCTTGGCCACGTCGAGCAGAGTGGAGACCACTTCGGAGCTTTCCACAGAGGCGGTACCGAGCAGCACCGGCTGTCCCTTGGCGTGACGCTTGGCCACGTCCTTGACGATGGCGGCCAGCTTCTCCTTCTTGGTGCGGTAGATGAGGTCGTCCTGGTCCTTGCGGATCATCGGCTTGTTGGTCTTGATCGGCAGCACGCCCAGCTTGTAGGTGTTCATGAACTCGGCGGCCTCGGTTTCGGCTGTACCGGTCATGCCCGCGAGCTTGTCGTACATACGGAAGTAGTTCTGCAGGGTGATGGTGGCGAAGGTCTGGTTCTCGGCCTTGACCTCCACGCCTTCCTTGGCTTCGATGGCCTGATGCAGGCCCTCGTTGTAGCGGCGACCCGGCAGGATACGACCGGTGTGCTCGTCGACGATGAGCACCTCGCCCTGGGTGACGACGTAGTCCTTGTCACGCAGGAACAGTTCCTTGGCCTTGATGGCGTTGTTGAGGTAGCCGATCAGGGCGGTGTTGGCCGGCTCGTACAGGTTGTCGATGCCGAGGAAGTCCTCGACCTTGGTGATGCCCGGGTCCAGGATGCCGACGACCTTCTTCTTCTCGTCGACGTCGTAGTCCTCGTCGCGGGTGAGCTTCAGCACCAGCTTGGCGAACTGACGGTACCAGCGGGTCACGTCGCCTTCGGCCGGGCCGGAGATGATAAGCGGGGTACGAGCCTCATCGATGAGGATGGAGTCGACCTCATCGACGATGGCGTAGTGGTGGCCGCGTTGCACGAGGTCGGCCTTCTCCCAAGCCATGTTGTCACGCAGGTAGTCGAAGCCGAACTCGTTGTTGGTGCCGTAGGTGATGTCGGCGTTGTACTGCTTGCGGCGCTCCGGCGGCTTCTGCTCGGTGATGATGCAGCCGACGTTCATGCCGAGGAAGCGGTAGATACGGCCCATCAGCTCGCTCTGGTAGCTGGCGAGGTAGTCGTTGACGGTGACCACGTGCACGCCCTTGCCTTCGAGAGCGTTCAGGTAGGTAGGCAGGGTGGCGACCAGGGTCTTGCCTTCACCGGTCTTCATTTCGGCGATGTTGCCCCAGTGCAGGGCGGCACCGCCCATGAGCTGCACGTCGAAGTGACGCTGGCCGAGGGTGCGCTTGGAGACCTCGCGCACGGTGGCGAACGCCTCGGGCATGATCTCGTCCAGACTCTTGCCGTTTTCGATTTCCTGCTTGAACTTCGGGGTTTGGGCCTTCAGGTCCTCGTCGGAGAGGGCGGAAATCTCGTCCTCCAGGGCGTTCACGGCCTTAGCCACGTTCTCCAGCTTCTTGAGCTGGTGGCCTTCACCCATTCGCAGGGCTTTGTCAACAATATCGACCACTGGGTTCTCCCTTGACTGATAAGTGGTGGTGTCCGCGTACCAGAATAGCGCCTCGCACCGTCAGCAATCGAATTTTTCGACCTTTTTACGAAAAAATGGACCGCTTCCATATTGGAAGCGGTCCATGCGGTATCAGCTGATCATGTCAGCAGCCCTTACCCTCAGGCTTTCTTGACATTCTCCGGAGTGTCGATTTCGAACACGCCGTAGCTCCAACCGTGACGGTGATAGACGACGGACGGGCGTCCGGTCTCCTTGTTCACGAACAGGAAGAAATCGTGTCCGATCAGTTCCATCTGGTACAGCGCCTCGTCGATGCTCATAGGCTCGGCGATGTGCAACTTGCGACGGATGACAATCGGCGTATCCCCAACCTGGACCTCCACGGATTCGCCAGGGCCAAGATCGGAGGCGACCGCAGCCTGCGGGCTGTTGTTCGGCTCTTCCTCCGACACCTCCGGCTCGGGCTCCGGGGCGATAACACCCAGATCCACCGGGACCGGGTTTGCGTAACCACGACGGTGATCCTTGCGACGGTCACGAGTACGACGCAGACGCAGCGTCAACTTATCCAGCGCCATGTCCAGCGCGCTGAATTCATCGGTGCTGGAAGCCTCCGCACGCACCACGGTACGTCCGGCGATAACGGTGATTTCCACGCGCTTGGCGGTATCGGCCTGACGCGGGTTGCCCTCATGGGTCAGCACGATCTGCGCGCGCTGAGCATCCGGGGCGATAGCGGTCACACGATTCATCTTGGTCTCGACCACATCACGGAACCTTTGCTTGACCTGCGTGTGGCGTCCGGTAACGACGATTTCCATGTTGACCTCCTCTAACTCAAGCGGTGTAACCCGCTATATGTGTTCCGAACGGCATCATCACCGACCGGGTATGTTTCATTGTAGACGAACAATGGGTGAACGGCCGGAAACTCGCCCAGAGAATATATGTTTATTCCCGGGCTTTTCTCTGCAATGAAACGATGTATATACTGGGGTTTTGGCAGCAGTCTCCTATAAGAAGATTTGATACCGGTTTATCGGGCTGGCTCGTTTGTTCGTCATGGTAAATACTGCAATGGATAGGCAGCGTTTTCTTGCTCTTTCTCGCACATACCAAGCTCTTACAGATTTGATTCGTCTCCATACGACACGCCACAACACGCCCGACACGCCCCATCCGATATTCGGCGCGTCGTTCACGAATCGCCCAACTATGCCCAACTATGGAGAAAACAGGATAACCGGGCAACGTCATGGCCTCACCGCAGGGCGGGATGCCGCCTTTTCCGCACCTTATGTATAATTGCAGGCTTGAGACCTCTTGATGGCCGCGGCCGTGATCTTCATTGGGATCGGCTGAGGAACTTCCGGGCTCCATAGAGCACGATGGCGGATAACGTCCGCCCAGGGTGACCTGAGAGATAGCGCAACAGAGAACAGACCGCCCGTCCTCGACGGGTAAGGGTGAAACGGCGGTGTAAGAGACCACCGGGCCTCTGGTAACAGTAGGTCGCATGGCAAGCCTCATCGGGAGCAAGGCCAAGCAGATGGCGGTAAGGGCTGCTCGCCCGTGTCATCGGGTAGGCTGCTAGAGCCTGGCGGCAACGTCAGGTCGAGATGGATGGCCATCCGTGCCGTGCGTTCGCGCACGGCACGACAGAACCCGGGGTATAAGAGGTCTCATTTTTTTCTTGGCTACACCAACAATTCGGCGGCGACTCGGCGGAGGGTTTCGGGGCTGTGTCCTTTGCGGCCGCCTGCGGACCAAAACCGACGCTGACGGACCTGACGATCGAGGCCATGGGTTTTGCGGGCTATTTGGCGGCCCAATTCCCATGCGGCATCTTCAAAGATGCCATTTTGCTCAGCTTCGCCACACACCTGTTCAGCCAGTTTGCGGTCCACGCCTTTGCGAGCAAGTTCCAGGACCGCACCACGACGACCCATCATGCGACCGGCACAATAGCGTACGGCCGATTCGGCATAAGCGCGGTCGTCAATCAGTTGCACGCGAATCAGCCGTTCGATGACCTCGTCCACAATCGCCTCGCCATAGCCTTTGCTGAGCAATCGTTCGCGCAACGCGCCGGATGCACGCGGGGCCGCGTCCAGCAAACGCAATGCAGCCTCGCGGCAAGCGTCCAAATCATTGGGATCTTCGACAACGGCAGCGTCTCTCCCCCGTCGAGAAAAACGTCCCGGCGGTTTCGACTGAACACGCTGCTCGGCAATGGGCATGTCTTGCGACGCAACAGGATTGCGCCGCAAGAATGCTTCGGCACTAATCATGTTCAGGCCTTAGCTGCGCCGGCCTTGGCACGGGTCGTTTTGGCAGCAGGCGCCGCTGCGGCCTTGCTGTCCTTGGCCACGTCGGCAGCGGCGGCCTCGCTGACAGCGGCCGCTGCTGCGGCTTCGCCATCTTCCGCGAACTGGTCGGCGGAACCGATCAGACCGAACTCGGCCTTGACCTTATTCTCAATCTCCTCGGTGATGGCCGGGTTGTCCTTAAGGAACTGACGAACCTTCTCGCGTCCCTGACCGAGCTGATCACCCTCATAGGTGAACCACGAACCGGACTTCTTGACCACGCCAACCTGCTGAGCCATGTCGATTACCGAGCCCTCACGGGAAATGCCTTCACCGTAGAGCATGTCGAATTCGGCGGACTTGAAAGGCGGGGCCATCTTGTTCTTGACCACCTTGACGCGCGTGCGGTTGCCCACCGCTTCGTCGCCATTCTTCAGGGTTTGAATACGACGAATGTCGAGACGCACGGAGGCATAGAACTTCAGGGCCTTGCCGCCGGTGGTGGTTTCGGGATTGCCGAAGAACACGCCGATCTTTTCACGCAGCTGGTTGATGAAGATGGCGGTGGTGCCGGCCTGAGCCAACGCGCCGGTCATCTTGCGCAGCGCCTGACTCATGAGTCGGGCCTGCAAACCAACATGGCTGTCTCCCATTTCGCCTTCGATTTCGGCCTTCGGCACTAGGGCGGCGACCGAGTCGATGACGATGACGTCAAGTGCACCGGAGCGAATCAGCATGTCGGCGATTTCGAGGGCCTGCTCGCCGTTATCCGGCTGGGAGACGATGAGTGAGTCGGTGTCCACGCCGAGCTTGCGGGCGTAGGCCGGGTCGAGTGCGTGTTCGGCATCGATGTAGGCCGCCACGCCGCCCTTCTTCTGGGCATTGGCCACCACATGCAATGCGAGCGTGGTCTTACCGGATGATTCGGGGCCGTAGATCTCCACGATGCGGCCCTTGGGCAGGCCGCCGATGCCGAGCGCCATATCGAGGGCCAACGAACCGGTGGGAATCACCTCGACGTTCTGCTCGGGCTGGTCGCCCAGTCGCATTGCGGAACCTTTGCCAAAGCTCTTCTCAACCTGCGCCAGCGCGGTGTCCAGCGCCGCCTTGCGCTTGGGATCGAGCTCGTGCTTGTCCTCGGCTGCCGGGTCCTTGGCCGGCTTGGTCTCAAGTGCCATGATCTTCTCCTTGTCGAAGTCGTGCGCGAATCGGATGCCTCCACCGTATGACGGACATGCCATGTGAGGCAATCCAAACCAACCATTGTGGTTCCAGCTTGCCCGAGCTCGGCCATCTGACCTCCCTAAGACCTACTGCGGTAAGGCTTATGGCGGATGACAAGCACCCTGTGCACACGTATGCGGCTTCTTGTCACTGTGAATAACTATAACCACACACACGAACATTTGTTCGAATTTGGCGTGCAACACGCCGAAATCGCCAATTTCACGATTCAGCGACTCCGTAATCCCGCAGTGTCAGACGGCGGGCATGGGCGGCGCGTTATGATCGTGGCCCCAACGCTTGGAGTCCGGAACCTCCATTTGGTCACAGAGCACATTCCAGACCACGCGTGGCTCCTCCCCCGCGTCCAGCGCCTCGACCACGGTCATATTCGCCAATTTGGACATCCGTTGATCACGCGACAGCGAACGACCGTAGGTCCGACCGAACACCTCTTCAAGTAATTCCCAGAATTCCCGTTCACGCATACACGCCAGTGTGCCACCACCCGCAGGACAGCAAAAACCCGCATCGCCACAAGCGATACGGGTTCACAGCTAGACATAGATTACGGGATGCGGCTTCACACCGCCAACCGATCAGCCCTCGACTGTGTCGAGATAATCGGCCACCATGCGCAGCATGCGCGAAGTGGAGACTCCGAGCGCATCGGCGATGGAGCTCAGCAGTTCGGAGCTGGCTTCCTTCTGCCCACGTTCGACTTCGGAAAGATAGCCCAGCGAAACGCCCGCCTTCTCGGAGACCTCACGCAACGTGCGGCGATCGCGCGTACGCAGTTCGCGCAGCACGTAGCCGATAGCACCACGCAGCGAAACCTCGCGAGGCTCCTCCTCAACCACCACGGGCTCGGCGGCGGCAGTCGGCTTGTACGACGGCGAATCCTCATCCCACATACGTTCACGAACGGCTTGACGCTGATCCTTGGCCTTCTTGGCAGCCTGCGCCTTGAGCACCTGCTGCTGGGCGAACATCACCGCACGGCGCTGGGCCGGAGTCAGTTCACGCATACGGGCGACACCCGGCTGCACAGCCATCGGCTTCTTGGCGGCCACATCCATCTGTTCGTTCACTCGGGTCATCGTTTCCATCGCCATCGCCCCTTCCAAGGTCGGTTCAGTGTTTCCACTATGTACAACACGACGGTCCCGCGGTTTTATTCCTTAAAACTTGCTGTGAATAGACTCAAGTTTTGCAGAACGTGGAATACGGTGAGGCGACGAACCTCTTCGCGCATGCCATCAAGATGGAGTTCGACGGCTTTGAGCACTTCGGCATGGTCCGCGGTGAGGCTTGCGGGGATGCGCAGGCCCACATACACCAGTCCGGCCGGCTTATCACCGTCCGGACCGGGGCCGGCCACGCCGGTGGTGGAAAGGCCGATGATTCGGTCGCCGTATTCCGGCTGGCTGTATAGGCGAGCGGCACCGATGGCCATCTGCCGGGCGACTTCGGGGTGTACGGCGCCTTCTCGATCCAATAGGGCCTTGTCCACGTGTAGGATCGAGGCCTTGGCATTGATGTCGTAGGTGACAGCGGAGCCCAGCAACACGTTGGAGGCACCGGGAATACGCACGAACACATCGGCGAGCAGGCCACCGGTCAGGGATTCAGCGCAGGAGATTTTCGTATTGTTCGCCTCGCAGATCTTGAGGATGCCGGCCGCGAGACTGTCGCACAATTCCTGCATTGGAATATCCGTCACTTCCGCTTCGGGGCGACGAACGTGTTGTACAGGTACACGGCACCCGAGTAGAGGCACAGGACCAATGCCACGTAGATGATGGCGTAGGTCAGGAAGTAGTAAGCGGTCATCCAGAACGGCGTGGCCTGTCCGTTACCCAATGACCAGAACGGCAGCAGCAGCATGGACAGACCCACGCACTGGAATACGGTCTTGAGCTTGCCGGGCCATGCGGCGGCGATGACCTTGCCGCCCGGACGCTCCATGACGAAGAAGCGCATAACGGTGATGCCGATTTCGCGAATCAGGAACAGGATGGTCACCCACCAGCCGAGCTCGCCGAACGCGGAGCATACAATCATTGCGCCGCAAGTGAGCAGCTTGTCCGCGATCGGATCCATGAGCTTGCCCATTTCGGTGACCTGATCGTATTTGCGGGCCATCCAACCGTCGATCTTATCGGTGGACGCGGCGATGATGAACAGTACCGCGGCGACCCAGCGCATGGTCAGGTTGTTCTCACCCCAGGAACCGGCGAGAATGTCGAGTGTCAGGAAAATCACCACGAGTACGATGCGCGAGTAGGTGACCAGGTTCGGCGGCGCGTTCCATCCGTCGAACAGCGATGATTTGGGCGATGACTGCTTGTCCATTGTGTTCTCATCCATAGTGTTCACGTTACCCCCATACTCCTACCTTGAGTGAGTGGTGGCCGGATATTGACTGCTATTATTCGGGAATCAGGTTTCGTGCTGATGCTGTCCGCGCTTCTCTCCCTCCGCCCCTTCGGGCACCTCCCTCATCAGAGGGAGGTCGATGGGTGAATTATTCGCCGAGTTCGGGTTGTTGCGGGGCGGTGGCTTCGAGCGAGCTGGTTTCGCCTCGGATGAAGGCGAGCACCTGCGGCAGGTCCTGCGGCTGAACAAGCACCTCGCGGGCCTTCGAGCCTTCGGACGGCCCGACCACGCCGCGCGATTCGAGCAAGTCCATGAGTCGGCCGGCCTTGGCGAAGCCGACCCTGAGCTTGCGCTGCAGCATGGAGGTGGAACCGAACTGGCTAGTGACCACGAGTTCGGCGGCCTGCAGCAGCACGTCCATGTCGTCGCCGATCTCCTCGTCAGGCTCCATACTGTCTTTCTTCTCAGCTTCCCTGGCCATCTGTTCGATGTCTTCGCGGTACTTCGGCTTGCGCTGGATGCGTACGAACTCCACGGCCTTGCGAATCTCGGATTCGGACACCCACGAGCCCTGCACACGAATCGGCTTGGCGGAACCCATCGGCAGGAACAGCGCATCGCCCTGGCCAATCAGGGTCTCGGCACCGACCGTGTCGAGAATGACTCGCGAATCGGTGGCGGACGAGGTGGCGAACGCCAGTCGGGATGGAATGTTGGCCTTGATCAGACCGGTGACCACGTCCACGGACGGACGCTGGGTGGCGAGCACCAGATGCACACCGGCGGCTCGTGCCAGCTGGGTGATGCGCTGGATGGAGCTTTCCACATCGTTCTTGGCCACCATCATAAGGTCGGCCATCTCGTCGACCACCACGAGGATGTACGGATAGGGGGCCACCTTGCGCTGGGAGCCGGCGGGCGCATGCACCTTGCCGGCGCGCACGGCCTCGTTGAAGTCCTTGACGTGGCGGAATCCGAAGAATTCGAGGTCGGAGTAGCGTGCATCCATCTCCTTGACCACCCATTCGAGGGCCTGTGCGGCCTTCTTCGGATCGGTGATGATCGGGGTCAGCAGGTGCGGGATGCCTGCGTAGGCGGACAGTTCCACGCGCTTGGGGTCCACCATGATCAGACGCACCTGTTCGGGCGTGGCACGCATGATGATCGAAGTGAGCATCGAGTTGATAAAACTCGACTTACCGGAACCGGTGGCACCTGCCACCAGCAGGTGCGGCATCTTGGTCAGGTCGGCGGTCACGAAGTGGCCTTCGACGTCCTTGCCGATGCCGGAGAGCATCGGGTTCGGGTCGCCCACGGCCTTGTCGGAGCGCAATACGTCGCCCAAGTGCACGATTTCGCGATCCTCGTTCGGGATTTCGATGCCGATGGCGGACTTGCCGGGAATCGGTGAAAGGATGCGCACATCCGAACTGGCCACCGCGTAGGCGATGTTGCGCTGCAGGTTGGTGACTTTCTCCACCTTGACGCCGGGGCCAAGCTCGACCTCATATTGGGTGACCGAAGGGCCACGCAGGAAGCCGACGACTTTGGCGTCCACGTTGAACTGTTCGAAGGTGGAAGTCAGTGCCCGGATCACGCGATCGTTGGCCGGGGTGCGCATCGCATGGGGCTGACCTTTGGTCAGCAGGTTCAGGTCGGGCAACTGATACGGCCTATTGGCGTCGTCGTCTGTACCGTTGCCGGCGGCGGCATTCGGCTGTCCGTCCGTATTGGGCACGCCCTGGCCGACTCCGCTGCCATCCGCATCGGCGCCTGCGTAGGCTCCGGTCGCGGCTGCCGCGGCCGCGGCACCGGCGGGCCCCGGCGGCCCCGATGACCG